>OBUX01000065.1_pt1 | contig 100958 bp, 140 predicted proteins | sample 1501181 | NCBI WGS metagenome assembly OBUX01 (sample SAMEA2579935, study PRJEB22360) | human gut metagenome | biome: human gut; feature: human-associated habitat; material: faeces | place: Denmark | collected 2008/2010 | reverse complement strand
CTGTTGTTGGCCGTCGCATCATCACCCGTAATGCGGGTTCCGGTGCCGCCATCAAGGATCGTGCTGTCACCGTCGTTGTTGACGATGGCTTTGTCACCGTTAATCTCAGTGCCTGTGGAATCTTTTCCGTCAACGGTGGTGCTGCCGTTATTGTTTACGGTGGCTTCATCACCGTTAATCTGCGTGCCGGTGCCGCCGTTACTGATGGCACTGTCACCGTCGTTATTGACAACCGCCTTGTCGCCGTCGATCTGAATACCGATGGAATCCGGATCGGTGACAGTCATTCCACCTTTGTTATCCACCGTTGCGCTGTCGCCGGTGATATCAATACCGTGACCGCCGCCGCTCACATCCAGCTCGCCGTCCTGATTCACCACCGCGTTATTACCCGCGATTTCAGTTCCGGTCGAACCCTGACCGTCTACGGTGGTATTGCCACTGTTGTTGGCCGTCGCATCATCACCCGTAATGCGGGTTCCGGTGCCGCCATCAAGGATCGTGCTGTCACCGTCGTTGTTGACGATGGCTTTGTCACCGTTAATCTCAGTGCCTGTGGAATCTTTTCCGTCAACGGTGGTGCTGCCGTTATTGTTTACGGTGGCTTCATCACCGTTAATCTGCGTGCCGGTGCCGCCGTTACTGATGGCACTGTCACCGTCGTTATTGACAACCGCCTTGTCGCCGTCGATCTGAATACCGATGGAATCCGGATCGGTGACAGTCATGCCGCCTTTGTTGTCCACCGTCGCGCTGTCGCCGGTGATATCAATCCCGTGACCGCCGCCGCTCACATCCAGCTCGCCGTCCTGATTCACCACCGCGTTGTTACCCGCGATTTCAGTTCCGGTGGTGCCTTTGCCGTCGACGATGGTTTTTCCAGTGTTGTTTACTGTGGTATTGTCGCCCGTAATAACGAGCTCACCGTTGTGATTATATTGCCACTTCGTTGCACCATCTGCGCTCATCCCTTCAAGGGCAACCGTGTTATTCGTTTCATCAATCTGCCAAAGATTAATAGTCGCCTTACGCCCATTGCTATCTTGCAGAGAAATAGTCCCGTCAGCATTCTCGGTATAAGTAAAAACTGAATCGCGAATAGTTAACGTTTTTTCTGTTTTATCGAGGATAACGTCATTATTAAACGAAATCGGTTTGGGAGGCGTCGGGGTATCATCCGGACCATCGTCTGGTATTATCTCATCTCCGCCAGGAGTTGGAGGAACTGGAGTGTCGTCTGAATCATCATCAGGTGGAGTTGGTGGAAGTGGAGAATTATTGCGATGATGATCATCATCGTCGTTTAGTTCCACTATGGCTAAGGTTGTGATTAACGCAGTAGCAGCACCTGTGACAAGCCATGGCATCAGGTTCTGTTCGACTACAGAGGAGCATTCAGAGGGTAAGCGTTTAAGCTCTTCTGGACTGAGTTTTCCAGGATCTGCTGGACAAGTCACATTGGTATTTTTCTTTTCACCTGTGGTGGTTTCTATTTCTGTAATATCTGCCGCCCAACCCTGACCACTCAGAGCTAATGCAATACAGGCCGACAATAGAGTTTTCCTTTGCATAATAAATCCTTCTGGCGAATATAAAGAAGGTCGGATACCCTGACCCGACCAATTGATTATTTAAAACATAGAGGACGTCCAATATTGCCAGTAGATTGTTACCTAATCAAACATATTCTCTGACAATCTGGATTTATAATACAGAGAAATAAATAAACCCGCGAAACATACAAATTATGTATATTATATAAATTATAAATTCAAATGCGTCACATAGATATTTATTTAATGAAAAAAGGGTATAAAATCAATACTCGAATAAATAAATTAGAGCGGAAACATAACTCATCCTTATAATTAAAAGAGAAAAATGTTTCCGGAAAATAGATTAATCGTCTTCTCCTGTAGCGTTATCCCGATATTGCGGTTTTGCTATTAAAATTTTCGCACCCATTTACCGTTTATCCCTTGTACATATTCCCCGGGTTTGGCCCGTTCTACAAGCTTTTGCCCGGCGAGTTTCGCGATATCATCCACCGACACATTATTCTGCTTTGCCAGTTGTTGATAGCTCGCTTTACGTTCGGCATTGATGTCGGTTACTAATTTCTCAGTTTCAGCATCTGTTTTCAGCGCAACCAGATAACCATAAAATGTTTCCCCTACCCGCCCCTGAGTTCTGGCTTCATCCAGAGTCAATGCCATTACATTGCTGCTTACCAAGCCAACAAGAAATGCACAAAGAAGTAATGTTCTTTTCATCATCACCTCAAAAAAGATCGCTACGGGTCTCAAGCAGCTCTTCGACATCTTTGTCTGCCTTGATGATGATCTCATGCTCAATTTTAACGTTCATATTGATAGTGATCGGTTCCTTAGGTGCAGCGACTTCAATGCGAGGCGTACAGCCAACCAGCATAAAAGATGACGTCAACGCAGCCAGTAAAATTTTCATTGTTTATCCTCACACTCTTTTCCTTGCGGACAGTCATTTCCCGGTAGACGCGCGTTCTGCTCCAGCCATGCCTGGAGATTATCGCCAAAGCGTAAACTGCGCCACAGCGTAAAAATATTCTCTTCATGATGGTAATTAAGATTTACCGTACCGCTTTTACCATCAACGCGACTGGTACCTGTAATATTGGCCTGCATGGTTAATAAACCGAGATTATCTAAATTAATTTTTGTCGATGAACGGCTAATTTCCATATAGCGCAACCAGTTAATTGCTGAACCCGCGGTCATATTGTCTTTCACCACCGCATCTGCGGTGTCTTTATCCAGCCGCAAGGTCATCGGCCCGCTATTTGCCAGCCAGCCGTCTTTCACTATCCATTTTTCGTTGTTTAGCCATAACGGCAATGCACCACTAAATGCCCCGGACATGGCGAATTGTTTCGGATTGACGGCGCTAACCAGTTCGCTGGAGGAAAGATTATTCAGCCGCAACAGCGCCGGGTCATGTTGCGGCATACGTAATTGTTTCATCAGCACGTTACCGCCTAACACATCAACGCTAACATCAGTCAACAGCAATGGTTCTTCTTCAGTCCACGGATAACGACCTTGCAAATCAGCCGTAATATTTTTCGCTGTCACCAGATTAATCACTTCGGCAATTCGCAACGTAACGGGACCGCGAGTCCCCAGATGCCAGGCTCCATCGGCAAAACGGAAAGGCAGGACAAAATCGACACCGTTAACCTGATTATCTGGCATCCAGGCACTACCGCCTTTCAATACGCCGTGCCCCCCCGCGCGGAATCCTTGTTCAGGCGCAGCTGAAAATGCAACCTGAGCATACAGTTCACCATCGCGTAAGTTCATCTTCCAGTCGGGTGGCACCAGCGGCTGGAATACAGTCAGTGATTGTTTAGGCCACCAGGCGTTACCGCGCAGACGAATACCGTCCCAGCGACCATTTACCCGAACCGGGCCAATCTCACCAGCATGTAAATCGCCTTTAAAGAGGAAATACGTCGGATCGCGCCCATCGACACTAAATTTTAAGGTTGATGGCGGTAACACACTGCCGCCAGTGAACAGCGTTTGCCCGGCGTCCAGTGACAGAGCGCCGCTGAAGGAGGGATGCTGTGCGTCACGTCCCCAGACGACGGGCTTGTCGAGAATTAATCGCGGCTTTTCTACCGTCATCGTACCGTATTGTAACTGGTCGAAACCGGTGGAGAGATCGGTCAGCGTAATCGTGCTGTCATGCCACTCACCTTTTCCTGCGACATCCCAGGTGGCGTTCATCGGTGTAAAACTCCCTTTTCCCCAGTAGCGCCACTGCCAGCGGCCAGCGTCAGGGAGAAAATCATTCGCCAGCCCATCCATATGCAGCACGAAATCGCCCAGTTCATTTTCATGCGCCTGCAAAATGGCCTGCAAACGTCCGTCAACACCACGTTGGGTGACTTTTACACCCGCTAAAGGCCAGCGGATTTCATCGATGTCCAGCGAATCGATGACTCTTCCCTTCGAACGTAATAACGCGCCTGGCTCAAAGGTCAGCGTTGGGTCAGACAGACTTCCGCTTAGCTGCGCAGGTAAACGGGCATATAAAATGAGGTCCGCCTGTTTCGCTTCACCGGTCAGCTGCAGAGGCAGCTGGCTGTTATCCATGCTTAATTTTCCTGGGCCAAAATTTAACACCGCGTTGCCTTTACCCGCTTGCCCCTGGGTCAGCACACTCAGTCGCCCGCTGACCAGAGCGTTCTCGAGCCCTGCCTGCCAGTTGTCGACTTTGACACCCAGTCGGCCACTCAAAGGAAAACCTGCATACGGCCAGCTCCAGCGACCATCGCTTACGGTCAATTGTTGACGAGTAATTTGCCACGGCAAATCGAGCAACGGATCGCCGTTATCCCGTGCCAGCACAATCAATTGCCCGCTATTTTCCTGCCAGTCCAGCTCGGCATCCACCAGTGACGGTTCCTGCGGCAAGTTTAACGTCGCAGTAGCATGACCACTTACCGGAAGTCCATCCGGCACGAGCGGCATAGTAAATTCCCCCACCAGTTTTACCGGCGGCTGATTTTCAAACGCGGCGACATCCAGTTCGCTGACTGTAAGTTGTTGCCCTTTCAGCTGGCCTTGAAATTTAACTTTTTCGCCCTGATAACGCAGTTGCTGGATATCGGAGGTTAATGCGAGAGAGAGTTTTCCCTGCCATTCCTGCCAGGGAGAAAAAATCAGTTTATCGATATTGATCCAGGTGTTAGGCAGCATGGACTGCCACTGCGCGAGGGTTTTTGGAGCGGCTGGCGATTGCTCCGTCTGCGGCAATTTCGCCAGACAAGCAGAATCAAGTTCTACCGTGCCGACGCTCAATAACCAGCGGCTGGGATGTGAAAGGCTGGCGTTGGTGATATGCGCAAGCTGACAATCTCCCACCAGATAACGGAGATCGGGGATGATTAAACCTTTACGCGTAATGCGTGGGCTTTCATCTAATGCAATACGTGTCCCGAGCGGTAGCCAGATGCCCGCCAGCGTGGGAACCCACAGCCCGAGCGTCATCAGCAGCGTCAACGGCACAAGAATAATCAGTAATAACAGCGCGAGAACGGCTTTATATTTACCCAGCATGGGTAGTTAATATCCTGATTTAGCGAAAAATTAAGCATTCAATACGGGTATTGTGGCATGTTTAACCGTTCAGTTGAAGGTTGCGCCTACACTAAGCATAGTTGTTGATGAATTTTTCAATATCGCCATATCTTTCAATTATATTTGAAATTTTGTAAAATATTTTTAGTAGCTTAAATGTGATTCAACATCACTGGAGAAAGTCTTATGAAACTCGCCGTTTATAGCACAAAACAGTACGACAAGAAGTACCTGCAACAGGTGAACGAGTCCTTTGGCTTTGAGCTGGAATTTTTTGACTTTCTGCTGACGGAAAAAACCGCTAAAACTGCCAATGGCTGCGAAGCGGTATGTATTTTCGTAAACGATGACGGCAGCCGCCCGGTGCTGGAAGAGCTGAAAAAGCACGGCGTTAAATATATCGCCCTGCGCTGTGCCGGTTTCAATAACGTCGACCTTGACGCGGCAAAAGAACTGGGGCTCAAAGTAGTCCGTGTTCCAGCCTATGATCCAGAGGCCGTTGCTGAACACGCCATCGGTATGATGATGACGCTGAACCGCCGTATTCACCGCGCGTATCAGCGTACCCGTGACGCTAACTTCTCTCTGGAAGGTCTGACCGGCTTTACTATGTATGGCAAAACGGCAGGCGTTATCGGTACCGGTAAAATCGGTGTGGCGATGCTGCGCATTCTGAAAGGTTTTGGTATGCGTCTGCTGGCGTTCGATCCGTATCCAAGTGCGGCGGCGCTGGAACTCGGTGTGGAGTATGTCGATCTGCCAACCCTGTTCTCTGAATCAGACGTTATCTCTCTGCACTGCCCGCTGACACCGGAAAACTACCATCTGTTGAACGAAGCCGCCTTCGATCAGATGAAAAATGGCGTGATGATCGTCAATACCAGTCGCGGTGCATTGATTGATTCTCAGGCGGCAATTGAAGCGCTGAAAAATCAGAAAATTGGTTCGTTGGGTATGGACGTGTATGAGAACGAACGCGATCTGTTCTTTGAAGATAAATCCAACGACGTGATCCAGGATGACGTATTCCGTCGCTTGTCTGCCTGCCACAACGTGTTGTTTACCGGGCACCAGGCATTCCTGACAGCAGAAGCTCTGACCAGTATTTCTCAGACTACGCTGCAAAACTTAAGCAATCTGGAAAAAGGCGAAACCTGCCCGAACGAACTGGTTTAATCTTGCCGCTCCCCTGCATTCCAGGGGAGCTTATTCAGATAATCCCCAAAGACCTTTCATCCTCTATTCTTAAAATAGTCCTGAATCAGAAACAGTAATTGAGAACCACAATGAAGAAAGTAGCCGCGCTTGTTGCGCTAAGCCTGCTGATGGCGGGATGTGTAAGTAGTGACAAAATTGCTGTAACGCCAGAACAGCTACAGCATCATCGCTTTGTGCTGGAAAGCGTAAACGGTAAGCCCGTGACCAGCGATAAAAATCCGCCAGAAATCAGCTTTGGTGAAAAGATGATGATTTCCGGCAGCATGTGTAACCACTTTAGCGGTGAAGGCAAACTGTCTAATGGTGAACTGACCGCCAAAGGGCTGGCAATGACCCGTATGATGTGCGCTAACCCGCAGCTTAATGAACTCGATAACACCATTAGCGAAATGCTGAAAGAAGGTGCACAAGTGGATCTGACCGCGAACCAGTTAACGCTGGCGACCGCGAAACAGACATTAACTTATAAGCTGGCGGATTTAATGAATTAATAGCTGCCACAGCTCCCGGCGGCAAGTGACTGTTCGCTACAGCGTTTGCCGTTGGGTAATGCACACATCCCAATCGCCGTACCATCCAGTTGGCGGGCAACAGAAAGCGAACCGCCGATCATTGCACAATTTGCTTCTCCACTACTGGACATCGACGCTTTTAAACCTGGCGCTACGTGCGCCGCAGTCGCCTGCTGAACAGGTTCACTACTACACGCCGACAACAATAAAGCGGCACACCCTACCCAAAACGCTGCTCGCATCTTTTCTTCCTCTGATCTTCAAGCCAAACGACACCGCCATAAATAATAGGCAGCACAGAGGGCGGCGTCGAGAGCTGTCCTGCGCGTTGCCCCGCATTTTTACTTTTTTATGGCTATTTTTTTGCCCTCTGTTTGATCAAAACATTCATTACGCTGATGTGGGGGACACAAAAGCGAAAATGCAGAAGAAAGCCATTTGCTAAAATTGAACGATTACTACTGGGCGCGCAGCAATTTCGTGCGCCCCTCATTTGCGCAATGTAAGGGTGTCATATGATTACTATTGACGGTAATGGCGCGGTTGCTTCGGTGGCGTTTCGCACCAGTGAAGTTATCGCCATCTACCCTATTACCCCCAGTTCCACGATGGCAGAACAGGCTGATGCATGGGCCGGAAACGGCTTGAAAAACGTTTGGGGAGACACACCACGCGTGGTTGAAATGCAGTCGGAAGCGGGTGCTATCGCTACCGTGCATGGTGCTTTGCAAACTGGTGCCCTCTCAACATCGTTTACGTCATCGCAGGGTTTGCTGCTGATGATCCCAACGCTGTACAAACTGGCAGGCGAACTGACGCCGTTTGTCCTGCATGTTGCGGCACGTACCGTTGCCACACATGCACTCTCTATTTTTGGCGATCATTCCGACGTTATGGCGGTGCGCCAGACGGGTTGCGCGATGTTGTGTGCAGCAAGCGTCCAGGAAGCGCAAGACTTTGCTCTCATTTCGCACATCGCGACGCTGAAAAGCCGCGTGCCATTTATTCATTTCTTTGATGGTTTCCGCACATCTCACGAAATCAATAAAATTGTCCCGCTGGCCGATGACACGATTCTTGAACTGATGCCGCAGGCAGAAATTGATGCTCATCGCGCCCGGGCACTCAACCCGGAACATCCGGTGATCCGCGGTACGTCCGCCAATCCTGACACTTATTTCCAGTCTCGCGAAGCCACCAACCCATGGTACAACGCAGTCTATGACCATGTTGAACAGGCGATGAATGATTTCGCTGCCGCGACAGGTCGTCAGTATCAGCCGTTTGAGTATTACGGGCATCCGCAAGCGGAACGGGTGATTATCCTGATGGGCTCAGCCATTGGCACATGTGAAGAAGTGGTTGATGAATTGCTGACCCGTGGCGAAAAAGTCGGCGTGCTGAAAGTTCGCCTGTACCGCCCCTTCTCCGCCAAACACTTGCTGCAAGCTCTGCCGGGATCCGTGCGCAACGTGGCGGTACTGGACAGAACCAAAGAGCCTGGTGCCCAGGCAGAACCGCTCTATCTGGATGTGATGACCGCACTGGCAGAAGCCTTTAATAATGGCGAGCGTGAAACCCTGCCCCGTGTCATTGGTGGGCGCTATGGTCTTTCATCCAAAGAATTTGGCCCGGACTGTGTACTGGCGGTATTTGCCGAGCTCAACGCGGCTAAACCGAAAGCGCGCTGGCAGAGCTTACGGTTGGTATTTACGATGATGTAACCAATCTGTCACTGCCGTTGCCGGAAAACACCCTACCAAACTCGGCGAAACTGGAAGCCTTGTTTTATGGCCTTGGTAGTGATGGCAGCGTTTCCGCGACCAAAAACAATATCAAGATTATCGGAAATTCCACGCCGTGGTACGCACAGGGCTATTTTGTTTACGACTCCAAAAAGGCGGGCGGCCTGACGGTTTCTCACCTTCGCGTGAGCGAACAGCCGATTCGTTCCGCTTATCTCATTTCCCAGGCTGATTTTGTTGGCTGCCACCAGTTGCAGTTTATCGATAAATATCAGATGGCTGAGCGTTTAAAACCTGGCGGCATTTTCCTGCTTAACACGCCGTACAGCGCAGCTGAAGTGTGGTCGCGCTTGCCGCAGGAAGTTCAGGCCGTGCTAAACCAGAAAAAAGCGCGCTTCTATGTGATTAACGCGGCGAAAATCGCCCGCGAATGTGGCCTGGCGGCCCGTATTAATACCGTCATGCAGATGGCTTTTTTCCATCTGACGCAGATTCTGCCTGGCGATAGCGCCCTGGCAGAATTGCAGGGTGCGATTGCCAAAAGTTACAGTAGCAAAGGCCAGGATCTGGTGGAACGCAACTGGCAGGCTTTAGCACGGCCTGGCGCGGGCGCGTGAATCCGTAGAAGAAGTTCCACTGCAGCCAGTTAATCCGCATAGCGCCAATCGACCGCCAGTGGTTTCCGATGCCGCTCCTGATTTCGTGAAAACCGTAACCGCTGCGATGCTCGCCGGGCTTGGCGACGCCCTCCCCGTTTCGGCGCTGCCGCCAGACGGCACCTGGCCGATGGGCACCACGCGCTGGGAAAAACGCAATATAGCCGAAGAGATCCCCATCTGGAAAGAGGAACTCTGTACCCAATGTAACCACTGTGTCGCCGCTTGCCCACACTCAGCTATTCGCGCAAAAGTGGTACCGCCTGAAGCGATGGAAAACGCCCCTGCCAGCCTGCATTCGCTGGATGTGAAATCGCGTGATATGCGCGGGCAGAAATATGTCTTGCAGGTGGCTCCGGAAGATTGCACCGGTTGTAACCTGTGCGTCGAAGTTTGCCCGGCGAAAGACCGTCAGAATCCAGAGATTAAAGCCATCAATATGATGTCGCGCCTGGAACATGTCGAAGAAGAGAAAATCAATTACGATTTCTTCCTCAACCTGCCAGAAATCGACCGTAGCAAACTGGAACGTATTGATATTCGTACATCGCAGCTGATTACACCGCTGTTTGAATATTCAGGTGCTTGCTCCGGTTGTGGCGAGACGCCGTATATTAAATTGCTGACTCAGCTCTATGGCGACCGGATGTTGATCGCTAATGCCACTGGCTGTTCTTCAATATACGGCGGTAACCTGCCTTCAACACCATATACCACCGATGCCAACGGTCGTGGACCGGCATGGGCGAACTCGCTGTTTGAAGATAACGCCGAATTTGGCCTTGGTTTCCGCCTGACGGTCGATCAACACCGTGTCCGCGTGCTGCGTTTGCTCAATCAATTTGCCGATAAAATCCCGACGGAATTACTGACTGCGTTGAAATCAGACGCCACGCCAGAGGTTCGTCGTGAACAGGTTGCAGCTTTACGCCAGCAACTCAACGATGTTGCCGAAGCACATGAACTGCTGCGTGACGCAGATGCACTGGTGGAAAAATCAATCTGGCTGATTGGTGGCGATGGCTGGGCTTACGATATCGGCTTTGGCGGTCTGGATCATGTATTGAGTTTGACGGAAAACGTCAACATTCTGGTGCTGGATACGCAATGCTATTCCAACACCGGTGGTCAGGCATCGAAAGCGACACCGCTGGGTGCAGTAACTAAGTTTGGCGAGCATGGCAAACGTAAAGCGCGTAAAGATCTTGGCGTCAGTATGATGATGTACGGTCATGTTTATGTGGCGCAGATTTCTCTCGGCGCGCAGCTGAACCAGACGGTGAAAGCGATTCAGGAAGCGGAAGCGTATCCGGGGCCATCGCTGATCATCGCTTATAGCCCGTGTGAAGAGCATGGTTACGATCTGGCACTCAGCCACGATCAGATGCGCCAACTCACTGCTACCGGCTTCTGGCCGTTATATCGCTTCGATCCTCGTCGTGCCGATGAAGGCAAACTGCCGCTGGCGCTGGATTCACGCCCGCCGTCAGAAGCACTGGAAGAAACGTTACTTCACGAGCAGCGTTTCCGTCGTCTGAATTCGCAGCAGCCAGAAGTGGCAGAACAGTTATGGAAAGATGCTGCAGCTGATTTGCAAAAACGCTATGACTTCCTGGCACAAATGGCCGGAAAAGCGGAAAAAAGCAACACCGATTAAATGCTCTGGATAAGGATTATCCAATTCTAAAAAAAAGCCCGGACGACTGTTCGGGCTTGTCTTCTTATGTGTTGGAAAATCAGTAGCAATGCAATGGCCCAACAGAAAATAAAATCTGTGACAATAAAGGCATATAACCCGCGCAGAATAACGTATAGAAAATTAAAAGTATAATTTTTATTTTGTATGTGTTATCTCCAATACATTCACCAGACTTATTATCATTTCTGAAGAATTATTTAATTAAGGTTTTACTTAAGGCGTAACAAATGATATTTATCGGCTAACTGAACTTCTCCTTTAGGATGTTTTCACTCCCCAAAATGGGGATGAAAGGCAAATAAAATAACTAAAGGATTTATTCAATGAAAAGCAAAGTACTGGCACTCTTAATTCCTGCCCTGCTCGCTGCAGGTGCTGCACATGCAGCCGAAGTTTATAATAAAGACGGCAACAAATTAGATCTGTATGGCAAAGTTGATGGCCTGCATTATTTTTCTGATAATTCAGCGAAAGATGGCGACCAGAGCTATGCTCGTCTGGGTTTTAAAGGCGAAACCCAAATTAACGATCAACTCACTGGCTACGGTCAATGGGAATACAATATTCAGGCAAACAACACCGAATCTTCAACAAACCAGTCATGGACCCGTCTGGCATTTGCCGGACTGAAATTTGCAGATTACGGTTCTTTCGATTACGGACGTAATTATGGCGTAATGTACGACATCGAAGGCTGGACTGATATGCTACCTGAATTTGGCGGTGACTCTTATACCAATGCAGACAACTTTATGACTGGTCGTGCCAATGGCGTCGCGACTTATCGTAATACTGATTTCTTCGGTCTGGTAAATGGTCTGAACTTCGCGGTGCAGTATCAAGGTAACAACGAAGGTGCCAGTAATGGTCAGGAAGGCACCAACAACGGACGTGATGTTCGCCATGAAAACGGTGACGGCTGGGGTCTTTCCACAACATATGATTTAGGCATGGGCTTTAGCGCTGGTGCGGCATACACCTCTTCTGACCGCACCAATGACCAGGTTAACCATACTGCGGCGGGTGGTGATAAAGCAGACGCGTGGACTGCTGGGCTAAAATACGATGCTAACAATATTTACCTGGCAACCATGTATTCAGAAACGCGTAATATGACCCCGTTTGGCGACAGCGATTATGCTGTTGCAAACAAAACCCAGAACTTTGAAGTCACTGCACAGTACCAGTTTGATTTTGGTCTGCGTCCGGCAGTCTCTTTCCTGATGTCTAAAGGCCGTGACCTGCACGCTGCCGGTGGTGCAGACAACCCAGCAGGTGTTGATGATAAAGATCTGGTTAAATACGCCGATGTTGGCGCGACTTACTATTTCAATAAAAACATGTCCACCTATGTTGACTATAAAATCAACCTGTTGGATGAAGATGACAGTTTCTACGCTGCCAACGGCATCTCTACCGATGATATTGTCGCTTTAGGTCTGGTTTATCAGTTCTAAATCCCCCTGCCCGCTGTTTTGGCGGGCTTTTTCTGCTTATTCTTCCTCCTTTGATCTAAATTAAAAATGTGAACTCCGTCATTACACAAAAAGTGTCATCTGGCGTTACACTTTATGCGGATACTAAAACAGGAGGTTTTATGAACAGAACGATTCTTGTCCCTATCGATATTTCCGATTCAGAATTAACTCAACGCGTGATTAGCCACGTTGAGGCAGAGGCAAAGATTGATGATGCAGAGGTTCATTTCCTGACGGTAATACCTTCGCTGCCCTACTATGCCTCTCTGGGTTTAGCCTATTCCGCAGAATTACCGGCAATGGATGACCTGAAAGCGGAAGCCAAATCGCAACTGGAAGAGATCATTAAAAAATTTAAACTGCCAACCGACAGAGTGCATGTCCATGTTGAAGAAGGCTCGCCCAAAGACCGCATTCTGGAATTGGCGAAGAAGATCCCCGCTCATATGATCATCATTGCTTCCCATCGACCGGATATCACCACTTATCTGCTCGGTTCTAACGCCGCAGCTGTAGTGCGTCACGCAGAGTGCTCCGTGCTGGTTGTGCGCTGACACTAACGCCCGCACATTGCTGCGGGCTTTTTGATTCATTTCGCAAATGTGCTGACATTTTCCCCTCTAATCATTACAATTTAAATTTATGAATTATGCATTGATAATCGCTATTATAATATCGTTCCCCTGTGCATTATTATCAGTTTTTCTGGTATTAAAAGGCTGGGCGCTAATAGGAGATGCAATGAGCCACGCAATGTTTCCTGGCATAGTTCTATGCCTGGATTATAGGTATGCCGCTGGGAATTGGTGCATTTATTGTAGGACTGTCTTGTGCAATTGCAACTGGCTATCTGAAAGATAATAGCATCATAAAGAAAGATACCATTATAGGTATCGTTTTTTCAGGAATTTTTGTCTTGACTATCAACAGGCACAAGTCAGCGGATTACAGATATCATTATTACATTACGGTTTACTCTGCATGGTATCGCCTACCATTTTTGCCACATTAAAAGCAGTCGGAATTATTCTGTCTATATACTATTAATAGCTCCAGGGTCTATTGCTGTCCTCATCACGCATCGCTTTCATAAGGCATTACTTATCGCCGTAACGATATCAATAACAATATCAGGTGTATGGTTATTATATTTTCTCGATAGAGCCCCAGCACCGACAATCGTCCTCTTATTTGCTGTAGCATTTCTTTTCGCGCTTATAATAATCAATTTTCGGAAACAATAATCTCAACAGTAGAATAAAGAGGCAAATCAATCAGTACATATATAAGATGGTGCTAATATTGCACCGCCTTTAAATTGAACTTTATCCTTTCACCCTTACACAATTTAAGGAATGCAGATGACTATTTTATCAGCACCCAGCCTTTTTCCTGGTAATCGAAAACTTGAAAATCATTAACTCTAAGAAATTCTGCCAAATCGTTGAAATTACTTTAAATTAGACTCGAACAAATCAATCCCTGATGGGGCTTTTACTTATCAATTTAATCGTGTAGATATCGACCTCCATCTGCCCGCCTCAGATTCGTACCTGGTGGAGGTCTTTTTTCGTTACCTCTTTCCCCCTTTAGTTCAGTATAAAATCATCAAACTAATGCTGTTCACACTATTTACCTCCAGCATTCTATATAAATAATAGAAATAAAAACCCCAATACATAGTGCATTGGCATGACCAAACATCAATGCCATTATACTCGCCTCTGTTAAATACTCGCTAGTTAATATGATAGGCACGCATGATATAACAATCCATATGCTAATACATAAATACATCAGTATTTTTCTCATAGTCAGTCCCTGTGATTAACAATCAAGGCATAGTTAAGCATATTTCACATTCAAACGTAAACATTATTAATAACATTATGTCAATCGAACTGACATCACGATTCAAGCCCTCTTCAGACTGAAGGTTAGAGCAGCGTAGAACATTTCAAAACAATACACTAAAAAAATACTTGAACAAAAAATTTAATTCTTTTTTATTGAGAACTTTAGTAATTTTGTCATGCAATCCTTTATTACATTTAGGCCTATCTTATTTCATGGCAACGCAGATACAGGACCATTTCTTGTGCTATGGATAAGTAATAAGCTAGTTACATCTTATTAAGAGAACCATTTTTACATATCAAGATATCATCATCACCCACAATGAATTAAGTATTTTTCTTATTCTTTAGATTAGATACGTAATGAATCCCTAACTCCATTCGGGTGTCATGGTTCTTTCATTTGAAATACATTCATATCCAATGTAATATTTCTATGCGCAAATATAACTACCGACCATACTCATCATTTATTACAGAGAATTATTTTATTCACCGAAAAGTTTCACAAAATATCCCCTGATAGAAAACTAAAAAACACTGCATAATATCGCTATTCTGGCACTTGCGAAAAATTATATTCTGCACCTGTTGTAGCGTTCTATTTCTCCGCCTGGCAACGAATGTACAATGTCCGCCACAGTTTCTGTTCTAATTTCTTCCTGTGTTACCGCATCCTGTACGGGTAGCGCAACACCAGCATGCTAAGCAAGGCTTTCCCATCAGATTTCACTACGACTATTTGGGAGCGAGATGGAATGCAGCAGTAAAACGTGCTGGTATTCGCCGCCGTAATCCGTACCATACGCGACATACTTTTGCCTGCTGGCTGTTGACGGCAGGAGCGAACCCGGCATTTATAGCCAGCCAGATGGGGCATGAAACTGCGCAGATGGTGTATGAAATTTACGGTATGTGGATTGATGACATGAACGACGAACAGGTAGCCATGTTGAATGCGCGGTTATCGTAGTTGCAAAGTTTGCCCTCAATATGCCCCATTTAGTACCAGAGAACCGAAATAATGCAAGAAAATCAACAAATTACAAAGAAAGAACAATACAACCTGAACAAATTACAAAAACGTCTGCGTCGTAACGTGGGCGAAGCCATTGCTGACTTCAATATGATTGAAGAAGGCGATCGCATCATGGTTTGCCTCTCCGGGGGTAAAGACAGCTATACCATGCTGGAGATTCTGCGCAATTTGCAGCAAAGCGCGCCAATCAATTTTTCGCTGGTGGCTGTTAACCTCGATCAAAAGCAACCGGGCTTCCCGGAACACGTTCTGCCCGAGTATCTTGAAACGCTGGGCGTTGAGTACAAGATTGTTGAAGAGAACACTTACGGTATCGTGAAAGAGAAGATTCCGGAGGGCAAAACCACTTGCTCACTGTGTTCTCGTCTTCGTCGCGGTATCCTTTATCGCACCGCAACGGAACTGGGGGCGACGAAGATCGCGCTGGGTCACCATCGTGACGATATCCTGCAAACGCTGTTCTTAAATATGTTCTACGGTGGCAAGATGAAAGGTATGCCTCCGAAACTGATGAGCGATGATGGCAAACATATCGTGATTCGCCCGCTGGCCTACTGCCGCGAGAAAGATATTCAGCGCTTTGCCGATGCAAAAGCGTTCCCGATTATTCCGTGCAACCTGTGCGGTTCACAGCCTAACCTGCAACGTCAGGTAATTGCTGACATGTTGCGTGACTGGGATAAACGTTATCCGGGGCGTATCGAGACGATGTTCAGCGCAATGCAGAATGTGGTGCCGTCGCATCTGTGCGATACCAACCTGTTCGATTTCAAAGGCATTACCCACGGTTCTGAAGTGGTTAACGGGGGTGATCTGGCGTTTGATCGCGAAGAGATCCCACTACAACCAGCGGGCTGGCAGCCTGAAGAAGATGAAAATCAGTTGGATGAGTTACGGCTGAATGTGGTTGAAGTGAAATAACCCGGATAGCGCCCGATGCGCAAGCGTATCGGGCTACTCTTATGGAGGCCGGATAAGACGCGGCCAGCGTCACATCCGGCAATCCCGAAGAAGATGTTTACTCTTGCACCCTGCAATTCAACATTTCATTATTTTAATAACCGCACCCGGCACGTTTTTCCTTTAATCTTCCCGCCCTGTAGCTGTTTCCATGCTTTATGAGCAACAGCCTGACGCACCGCGACATAGACATGCGCCGGATGCACGGCAATTTTGCCAATATCTGCGCCATCAAGCCCGATGTCTCCTGTCAGCGCACCTAATACATCACCCGGACGCATTTTGGCTTTTTTCCCGCCATCGATACACAACGTTGCCATTTCTGCTTCCAGCGGCACAATGGAACTATTCGCTGGCGGCGTTTGCCAGTTAAGTTTTATCTGCAACATGTCAGAAATGATATTGGCCCGCTGTGCTTCTTCCGGGGCACAGAAACTGATCGCCAGACCGCTATTTCCTGCACGAGCTGTACGACCGATGCGATGTACATGAACTTCAGGGTCCCACGCCAGCTCAAAGTTCACCACCAGCTCAAGCGATTTTATATCCAGACCACGCGCAGCAACATCAGTCGCGACCAGTACACGGGCGCTACCGTTAGCAAAACGTACCAGGGTCTGATCGCGATCGCGTTGCTCCAGATCGCCGTGTAACGACAATGCACTTTGCCCTACTTCATTCAGCGCATCGCAGACAGACTGGCAATCTTTTTTGGTATTGCAAAACACCACGCAAGAGGATGGCTGATGCAAGCTTAATAACCGTTGCAACAGAGGAATTTTGCCTTTGCTGGATGTCTCATAAAATTGTTGTTCAATAGGTGGCAGAGCATCTGTTGAGTCAATTTCAATCGCTAAAGGATCGCGCTGCACTCTTCCGCTGATTGCGGCGATGGCTTCCGGCCAGGTTGCCGAAAACAGAAGCGTCTGCCGAGATGCTGGCGCAAAACGGATGACATCATCAATGGCGTCACTAAATCCCATATCCAGCATGCGGTCGGCCTCATCCATCACCAGCGTATTCAACGCATCCAGTGATACAGTGCCTTTTTGCAGGTGATCCAGCAAACGGCCCGGCGTTGCCACGATAATATGCGGCGCATGTTGCAACGAATCACGCTGCATACCGAACGGTTGACCACCGCACAACGTCAAAATTTTGGTATTTAGCAGAAAACGCGCCAGCCGACGCAATTCAACTGCCACCTGATCCGCCAGTTCACGCGTAGGACACAGCACTAAACCCTGGGTTTGAAATAGCGACACATCAATTTGCTGTAACAAGCCGAGGCCAAAAGCCGCCGTTTTGCCGCTGCCGGTTTTCGCCTGCACGCGAACATCTTTTCCGGCAAGGATCGCCGGAAGCGCGGCGGCCTGCACCGGCGTCATGGTTAAATAACCCAACTCATTAAGGTTTGTGAGTTGGGCGGGAGGCAAAACATTCAGGGTAGAAAAAGCGGTCACAATCTATTCTCGTGGTCATCGACGCAAAGTCAGCAGGCGCGTATCCTCGCAGATCTACGCTCACGATGCGACAATTTAATCGGTTCTTCATCGGGTGGTGGGTCAGGCATGGGTTGCGGGCGAGGGATCGGATCGGGCACTGGAACAGGATCGCCAGGAATCGGTTCAGGGACAGGAATTTGCAAATAAATAAGTGTCGTCATACTTCCCTCCGGTCATTGGGTGGACTCTTAAAGGGTAGACGCTGATAAATAACAGGCAAAAAAAAGCCGACTCATCAAAGTCGGCGTCGTACGAATCAATTGTGCTATGCAGTAATTCAAAAAAGGAAGTAAGACAATATGGAGCGCAACGCCCATCGCTTGACGTTGCATTCACCTGCAAGAGAGATATTGCCCTGAATGGGTAGAGAGTTTATTGACTTCGCTCAAACTTTACGGCGTTTTTGTATACAGACAGCCGGAAAAATTGCTTTTGTTACAACCATTTACTACGATGCAACCATAAAGCAACACCACCAATAAGAACAACTAACAGAATACAAAAAATTGAAAATCCGAATTGCCATCCACCGCCAGGGATCCCACCAAGGTTGACGCCAAATAACCCTGTCAGAAACGTACTGGGTAAAAAGACCATTGCCATCAACGACATTGTATAGGTACGACGAGCTAAATTTTCCTGCATCACCTGAGCGATTTCATCCGCCATCACGCCAGTCCGTGCTATACAGGCGTCGATTTCGTCAAGACCGCGCCCAAGGCGATCGGCAATATCCTGCATCCGACGGCGTTGGTCATCGCTCATCCACGGCAAACGTTCACTGGCAAGACGAGCATAAACATCACGTTGCGGTGCCATATAGCGACGCATCACAATTAATTGTTTGCGCAGCAGAGCCAGGAATCCACGCGGTGGAATTTGCTGATCGAGAAGATTATCTTCGAGGTCGATAATTTTATCGTGCAGCTGCTCGATAAATTCGCTGGAATGATCGGTCAACGCATCGCACACATCAACCAGCCACCCCCCGCAATCGGTCGGACCAGTGCCCTCTTCCAGATCGCTCACCACATCGTCCAGCGCCAGCACTTTGCGTTGTCGGGTCGAAACAATTAATCGCCCATCCATGTATACACGCATGGCGACCAGTTGATCGGGGCGTTCATCGGTGCTGCCGTTTATACAGCGCAATGTAATCAGCGTGCCTTCACCGAGACGGCTGACTCGGGGCCGTGTGCTCTCGCCCGCCAGCGCATCACGTACGTTATTGGGAAGCAGCGGTGTTGTCGCCAGCCATTGGGCGCTATCATGGTGTACATAATTAAGGTGGAGCCAGCAGGGATGCGCTTCATCAATCACATCTGTATTTTCCAGCGGTTTAACGCCGCCTCTACCATCCAGCATCCAGGCAAATACTGCATCCGGGACATTAACGTCCGATCCCTTAATCGCTTCCACAGTGCCTCCATCATCAACGCATTATTTTGTAGTCTAGCCTTCTGGCCCTGTTACGCAACATCTCATCACCCCATTACCCTGAAATGATTAATAAAATTCTGTCTAAATTGAATACAAAAAGCAAAATGCTTTTCCGTATACAAACCGTGTGAAGTGTTAAATAGCGTCTATCATTATCAGAATTATCTGATCATATGACGTGGCTTTTTTGCGATCGGATAGCAACAAAAATTGATAAAAATAATGGGATCTCAATGATTACACACAACTTCAATACCCTGGACTTACTCACCAGTCCTGTCTGGAATGATTAGTGTAACGAATAATCATTTATAAAACATAATGTTATGTTGTTTTTGATTTTAGTTTTTGATATTTGGTCACTATTTGGTACACAAAAAGAAACGAGGCGTTAGCCTCGTTTCTCGGCGATGCTTTCAACATCACCATGCTATCACTGCCGCATCATTAAGCCCATGCGCGGACGCCTGGATCTGGAACGATGAAAGGCTCAAGCTGAGAAATATCAACATCGTCACCAGTAATGCGCATGTTGACGTAATAGCCTTTTTTCTCAATCAGTACAGGCGTGTCGCTTTCTGGATCATCGAATACAAGAACAAAACCAATGTCATTAATAAACACGGTTTGCTGATTGGTGTCCAGCCAGCCGCTGTTAATCACGATGTCGTTGTATTGCTGTTTATCAGTAAATTGCAAGCTAACGTCTTTCATGTTAACCACCTTAAACAATTTCGCTTAATTGAGAATCAGTTAATGCTTTGTGCCAAATACGAAAATTTCTGATATGTCCGAACAAGTGGCGCGTTCCATCGGATGTCTGACCACCAAAGCGGATGTTTTTGTCCTGTGTCACACCACCGTAGATACAAGTCGCATCACTAGCAGGTGCACCGTTCATGATCACATGGAATGTTCCATCGCCTTTAACCACCGCGCCAATAGTGGCGTTATCAGTTAACTTAACACCAGCGGCAGAATTGATGTAAGCACCGTCGCTTTTGGATAGAGACATGTAATACTGATTGCTACCACGGTTAACCGCAGCGATAACTGACTGCCCATTCTTAGCGTTGGCAATATCCCAAACACGCGGCGCGGAGTTAGGCGCTCTGAACCAGTCCTTGTGAAGTTCGAGCAGGAAACTGAACGGAGGACGCGCAAGGTTGTTTTTAGTCGTAATACTTACCATATCGCTCGCACGGGTAGAAGGAGTTGAACCTGAGCTAATATACGATGATGCATTCGTACCAAGTTCGACTTGAGGAGTTGCCAGTTCCATGTAGTCGCCGGACACGAACGCGCTAACCGGAGCAAACTGAATTTGCGCGGTAACCAGCGTTACGGTTGATTTATACGTCACCACTGCGCGATTCCATCCGGTGATGCTGTCCGTTGTTACGCTAACAGTGAGTTTGTCTGCATCGCCGCCTGTCTTCGTTACAGACATGTCGCTTAGTTTGATATACGCATCACACAGGAATGCCAGACTGGAAGTGTCTTCACCACCAGCAAAACGGATACGCAACCGGACGTCGTTTGACGAACGAAAACGACAAGAAGCGGTGACGTACTGTTCATCGTGCTGAGTAGTGTCGATAATGTTAGCAGTGATCACTGACGCCATGTTGCAACCACCAGTGCCGCCAACTGCACTGTCGTCGATCACGAATTTTCCGTACAGGAAACCGTAGCTGTCAGTTTCTGCTGTAGCGGTGACATTAGTTGATCGGCCCCAATTTGCAGGGACGCTACCGTTGATAAGGAAGTTTGTGCGAGCACCTTCGATTAATAATCCTTCGCGTTCGAAACGTGGCTCGTTAATATCAGCTACGGTTAAAACTCCTGATTTGTTAATGTAAGTAGCTGTACTTGCGCGGGAGAAAGAAACAACCTTATCTGATGATATTGTTTTTTCTTCACCATCAATGGTTACTTTTTTCGTGCCTGAGCCGTAGCCAGTGATTATATCCAGAGAATCGTTAAACGGTATCCATACGTCCGGCAGCGGCTGCAAAACATACGCGTAAGGCTGTGCCGTCTGATTGGCGTATTCGTGGGCCTCGTCTCTGTATGTCTTAGCTGAATCGGCGGCGGTTGTCGCTGTTGTTGCCGCGTTGGTTGCAGTGGTAGCTGATTCTGATGCTAATTTCGAGGCTGAAATAACATCTTTGTTGTCGCTAAAAAATTCAACGGCGTCAGCTATTTCTGATTCTTTGCCCTGATAGTAACGCAGTGTTTCGGCAACATCCTGAGCAAGGCCATCCACAGAGATCGAATCTGAAAGCAGGATGCTATATTTAGTTCCAGCCGGAATTGCCGGGCTTGCCGCCGGAGTTACTGACAAACTTGTCGCGCTTTTTACCTCTGTGATTGAGAAAATCTGCACCGGATTGCTAATGGCAATAAGGGTGCAACCCACTCTAATCATAGATAATGCGGCATTGAATTCAGTGCCAGCTCCAGTAACTGTTTTTCCGCTAACGGCTATCGTGCCTGTTGTGTAAATCATTGCAATGACTCCATTATGTTAATTAACGGAATAATTCTACCATTTTGTAATCCGCGTTACACTTTGATCTTATACATAATGTATTTTTTGATCTATATCAACATACGAAATGATAGCTTCTGCGGTGATTTGCTCATCGGATGGGTGGATCATCACGAACAACAAATGACAGTAAAACAAACAGTAAGGTGAATACAATGAAAAAACTAATTGTTGCTTGCATCTTATCAGCTCTGTCTTTTGGTGCTTTTGCTTCTGTAAATTCGACAGATAAGAGTGATGCTGGCACTGCTCAATATGGTGATACTGGCCTTGATAACCAACGTTCGAGTTATTTCAATACTGACTCATGGAAAGAAAAACAACTACAAGGTAAAATTATTGACAGTGAATGTAATTTACCTATCCATTTTTCTGGTGTAAATGATGGGTGTAAAAAATAAAAACAATGCATAAAAAAACGGGGCTTATGCCCCGTTTTTTATGCTGTCGTTGATGTTCTAAATGATCCGGTGCCTCTTGCTACTATCATTGTTGGAGAATACAACGCGGTACAATATGCGTATCCTTCAGATGATGATGTTTGAGGACAATATATTTTCCCGATAATATCTGATGCTTTTAAACCAGAAAAAGCGCATTGCACTGTTAATGTGCATCCACCATAAGGCACGTAATATGAAATTGTTTTGTTTTTATCTCCGCAACTAAACGTTACGTTATAAGTGGATCTATATTCACCAGACATTAATGAAATAGTCGCCATAAGCATAACTGATTTCGTCAATGCATTATCCGTGCTGTCTTTATATGTGATGGTTGCGCTATAACTTCCGTTATGCCCAAGCACTCGATCTGGACCAACCCCCATGTTAGCAACGTCACCGACAAATGACTTTGCCTCTACTGTACCTTTAAACTTCCCGCTTGTGGCCTGAATCTCACCAGTGAATTTACCAGATGTTGCGTACACCGTACCGCGTACAGTGACGTTGTTGAACTCCGCATTGCCGTTTTTATTTAGCATCCAGCCAGCCGAACCAGCTTTATAGTTGGTTGACTGAATTTGCTGCGCAATCTTCGCGGTAGTGATTGATGCGTCTCTGATCCACGCATCACGGATGTAGCAAGCACCGTTAGTAACATAGAACGGGGTCTGATAGGAGCCACCTGCCGCAGTCATAAGCACGAAACGGTCAACGAGGAAAATACACTGCGATTGAACGTTAGTCCCGCTACCAGTAAGGCCGAGCGACATTCCTGTAGCGTATTTCATACCGTTTTTATCAGTGGCAATCTTAATTGAATATGACGCATCAACGTTACCTTTGAAGTCAGTCAGTGCTTTTGATGTCGTTTCTATCGCCGTTGTGTTTCCGTTAATAGTTACTTTCAACTGGTCGATTCTGGTTGACAATGCCTCGTCTGCCGTTGCCATAGCCTGTGACCATTCCGTGATGCTTGAGTTTACATCGTCGAAAGATGCCGAGATCTGGCCAAATTTTTCCGCGCTTGATGTTTCATGCGTAGAAAGTGCAGTTGACACTTCGGATACTTTCGAATTAATCGTACTGGTAAGCGATGAGTTAAGGCTGCTGATTGCGTCAGTGCGTGCATTCTTCTCATCTGCGATCGCTTTATCCATCCTGGTTACGTTGCTTGTCACCTTGCTATCGAGCGTGGAAATTGACGCATTAATCCCGCTAATAGCTTCTGCGCGTGCGCTCGCCTCATCTGCGATTGCTTTATCAAGACGGGAAACGCTCGCGTCGGTTTTGCTTTCAAGACTACTGACGCTGGCGTTAACGTTGCTAATAGCTTCTGCGCGTGCGCTCGCCTCATCTGCGATTGCTGTGTCTACCCTTGCTATTTCCGCTTTTGTTTTTGTTTGTCCTTTCCTGTATTTCGCCTCAATAACAGTGCTCATCTTGCTTTGCGCCATTGAGTTATTAATAAGCGCCAGAGATGCGTTTTGCAGACCTGCTTTCGCCTGAACTATCTCGTCGCTGTTTTTATCAACCTCACTTTTAACGCTGCCAAGCGACGCGCTGATACCTGATATCGCCTGAGCGCGTGTGCTTGATTCGTCAGCGATAGCTTGATCAAGACGGCTAACACTGGCATTTGTGTTATTTTCAAGCGTTGTTAAATCAGCTTTAACCACTGTTATTGCGTCGCTTCTTGCCTGCGTTTCATCTGATATTGCCTTATCGAGGCGCTTAACACTGGCGTCAGTTTTCTTGTCAAGCGTTGAGATACTTGCGTTCACGTCGCTGATAGCCTGAGTACGCGCACTTGTTTCGTCTGCAATTGCCCGATCAAGACGGTTTACGCTGGCGTCAGTTTTCTTGTCAAGATTGCTTATTGAGGCATTTACACCGTTAATAGCTTCAGCGCGAGCGCTGGCCTCGTCAGCTACTGCGCGTTGCACATTAGAGATCTGACCTTTAAGGTTTGTGTCCATCACATTCATTTCTGCCGTGATGGTTTCCAGTGATTCCGCTGTCGCTTTTTTCTCTTCAGCGATAACGTTGTCAATGCGGTCAATTTCCGCTTTCGTCTCTGTCCTGCCTTTCTTGTACTGAGCGGTAAGAGTTACGCGAGTGTTAGTCTGTGCAAGCGAGTTATTAATAAGAGCAAGTGAGGCGTTTTGCAGACTTGCTTTTGCTTGCGCTAGTTCGCTGCCAACTTTTTCGCTAGACACCTCTAGCGAGTCGATTCTCGACTCATGCTGTCCAATATCATCGGCGTTTTCCTTAACCTTTTTATAAAGATCTTCCGTTTCTTTTTTAAGTGTGTCCGTGTCAGCTTTTATTAATCCTGTTTCTATGGTTAGGTTGTCAGTTTCAGTCCTTAAATCGTCAGTTATATTGGTCAGATTATCAGTTGCAGTTTTGAGGTTGTCAGTAGCAGTTTTAAGGTCATTCGTAGCGCTTTCGATAAGATCAGTGCGGTCGCCTAGATCTTTAATGTCACCAACCATTTCTTTAAATTGTTTGGAATTCATTACGTCTTTGGTGACGTAATCGGTAATTTCGTCAAAGTTTTCTGTTGGCTTACCTGACGCTTCCACAAAGTCAGACACACCAAAAGCGTTACGCGTGCGCACATAAACGTAATATATGTGACCTGTATTCATGCCGCCAAACGTCCACTGATGACCACGCCCCGTATATTGTGCTTTAGTGGTTACTGATGCCGGGTCGGTGATCTGTGTTTCACCTGAGTAATAAAACTCGTAACTGGTATCAGTGGTAAGCGTTGTTCTGCTGATCGGATACACTGTTGCCTGGAATACACCAGGAACCCAATTAACGCCAATCGGGGCTGCTGGTGCACCAATAACCAGATCAACTATACTCTCAGCGCCCTTCATGCCCGTATCATTACGACCGCGAATGCCTAATGAGTAGGTTCCTGAATCAATGCCATAAAAATCATAACTGTAATTCGTAGTTTCGTAGCTTTTAACCACAGCGCCGTCGGCGTTATACACGCGAATCTCAAAGGTCAGGCGACGCGTTGTCGTCTGTGTTTCCCATGTTGCGCGACATTGAACCGTTTCAGATCCAACGTTTAACACCTTCAGATTTTCAATGTTCGGCACGCGGAAGTGATTAAGCGTGTCGTTATTGATCTCGAAGATTGCGCCATTATCGACTACGGCCTGCTTATGTGGATCATGCTGTGCGGCCTCGATGGTGTATACGCTGTTATTTTCTGTTTCTGCTACGCTGGTGATTCGACATAAAACGGGTTTTGCTGCGTTGGTTGATACAGCAAAAACAGTACCGTTACGAATCCATGCCGGGGCGGATGCAAGGGTAATTTTGTTTCCGCTAACTCCAGTGATCTGGTGTTTTTTAAACTTGCCATCGCTATCAAGCAAGCTAATGGTGTCACCAGGGGCGATATATTCAGAATCAACTTTATCGACCGTGATAACCCTGCCACTGTTTACCACGATGCGACCGCCCAAACGAGCGCCTGCGCGGTTATTGTCGAGTATCTCGATAATATCCCCAGGGGTGAAGTGAATTGCGTCACGGGCCATTTTAAACGTGAATTTTGACGGCTCGCGTTTTGCTGTTTCTATCAGCCATTTGCCAGCGCGGTACGCTTGCCCGCGTGAAGTGCACCCGAACGCCTCCAACGTTGTTTCGTTATAACCATCACGGGCGATTAGCTCATCATCTGCCACATACTCTTTTGATTGCTCCCAGCCGTTTTCCGGGTCGGTCCATGATACAATCACGGCGTTGTAGCATTCTGCGCGGGCGATACTTGAACGAGTGAACGCACCATCAACGACGTTTGCGTTTGTGATGGTGGCGATCGGGTCTTGTGGCGCATCAATCATCACGGTAAGGCGTTGCCCGTCCCATAACGCGATGCCTCGGAACATCCCGGCGATATTGTCCAGTAAATCGCGGGCGCTCATTTGCTCTGTAATGTAAGCATTAAGCGTCACGCGAGGCTCAAGGCCACCGTAACCATCATCTACCAACTGGTCGCAGTATTGAGAAAGCGTATATAATGCGCCGTCGTCAACGTCAATGTATCCAGCATGGCGGGCAAGGCCGAAACGCTCGTTTTTAACCAGGTAACGGAAGATCCATGCTGGGTTATTGGTGTACGCCTTCTTGAAGCCGCCAAGCCACAAACCGGAATAAGTGCGCGTTTCCGGGTTATAGTTATCAGGAACGTCAACAATCAGCCCGCGCAGGTGATAAGTGCGGGTAGGTGTATCAGTGTACTGATCATGATCAATAACCGCGCCAGCTACAGCGGTGTGGGGATATGACAAATTATCGTCGATTATTTCGCTGTAGCTACTCCATCGCGTACCATTCCGCAATAGATCGCTCGTGCTATCAGCGGTGACACGGCGAACGCGAATATCAAACGGCTTTTCATCTGGTGCATTGATAATATGCGCTTCAAGATATTCTCCGCTGATCTTACCCGGACCTATAGTGACATCTTTAACAAGCGTCCACGCAGAAGAAGATGAAGGCTTGACATCAATCATCATCATAACCGATGTGTTATGTTGATTGCTTTGCTCGTCAGATTGTACAAGTGAATCGACGCCGATATTCAGGCGAACGCGCGCAACGTTAGGATCTGATACAGTCCTGATTATTGGGGTATCGTGTTTCACCTGAGCGTTAACAATAACGGTTGATTCAATGGCGTTAAAACCGTTAATAGGTGATTGATCTAACGTGCCGTTACGCCACGCCACGCTAACACCAGGGACACTTGTATTGCCGTTCGCGTCTGTAACAGGCGTATCATTAAGCATCACGCTATTTAATGGCGCTTTTGTATTTACAGGTCCATAAATCGGACCTTCCGAAATAATATCAAGTACACGATAAAATTGTTTATGGTATAGATTATCGTTAATTAAAGTCGGTGTTTTTGCTTTACCGCCGCCGCTACTCATGGTTAATTCTCCTGTTAACTTACAACGTCTAAGGCGTCTTTATTGTTTGTTGTGTCTATGCCTAACGATCCGACGTTTGAACCAACTTTCATTTCACCTAATAAAATTGGCACTGGTCTACCTTGGCCTACCCTGTTTTCTATGCTGGTGTAAGTGTTATTAGTTATGGTGTTGTCCTGTGCGCTTTCTGATGATGTTTTTACCTTCATGTTGCGAGACATAAAAATAGAAAAAGCGACACTGACAACTGATATCCCAATCATAATCCAGCCGATCACACCAATACCTGCAATACCACCTTCCACTATTGGCGCAATAATCACAGTAGTTCCATCTGGATATTTGCTATTAACCGCAGCTGGCGCGGTCTTTTCGTCGTAATCTTTCCCGGCAATTCGTAAGCGCAAAGGAGTGTTTAAAAACGCCTTCTTGAATTCCTGATTCTGCGCGGTCAATAAGCGAAGCCCTTGCGCTGGCGTTTCAACGTTTAAACACACTTTGCTGTAATATCTTCGAAGATTGCCCGTAAATCTAAATTTGAGCATTTATCAGATCTCCATATTGAATGCGTTTGTCGAACATAAGCGGGCCGCATTTGCTCGCGGCGGCTTAACAGTCCGGCATTGTCATGATGCAAAACAGTGTTATCGCCCAGGTAAATCATCGCGTGGCATGGGTCAGCGCCTTTGAACGGCTGCCTGATTATTACGTCACCTGGCTGGATGCTTTGCGCATCAACCTGATAAAACCCGTTTCGCGGCAAGTTTTTTAAATACAGGTTTTCACCGCGAAGCCACCAGCCATCAAGGCGCTCGAAGTCCGGCAGATCCACGCCACAAAGGTGATATGCGTCGCGGAAAAGCGCGTAGCAGTCTGTTTTCCCGTGCTCAAATTTTCGGCCTAACAGGTGCGCTACCGGGCGGAATTTTCTAACCCTGCCACCGGAACATAAAAGCCACGGGAGGCCGGAAATAACCTGTTGTTGTCGATCCAGCGCAGACAATACCGGAATATCATCAACGTGAGAGTGAAAAACGGCGGTTATAACGCCTAATTCGTCAGCTTTGATGTAATCGTCCGGCGAAATTTTGAAGCTGTTGTATGGCGTTTCAGATACGTTAGCGCACGGGTAAAAATATTCGTTATTTATCACCAGGCCGCAAACTTCCTCACGCGGGTGAGCTGCGGCGTAGCGAACCATTTTGTCTTCAAGTGCCATAATTAGCCCACCTTACTTGAACCGGGGAAACAGGAAATTGGTAACGGATTTGGACGCGGGAAACGTAAACGACAACCGCTCAGACGGTGGCTACATCTGTCGGCTTTAGGATCGCTTGTCGGCTCGTCTTTATCGTTTGCTACTGGTCCTCCAGCGTACATACACCCGTCGCCTCTGTATTGCCACTGGCAAACGTCAGCAAGGATGGTGCGCCCAGGGATGACAGCTTTATCTGCATCAATTGGCGTTGACAGTTCATACTGCACCTGATCCGCTGTTTCTTCGCTCATTGCTTCAACGACGTAAAAAGATACAGCCTCAATAGATGGATCTGCGTCTGGATTACCGTTAGGGAAGTTAACGGCGTCAAGATATTTCACCTCCACCTGGCGGCGCGTAACCTTCATTCCTCTAAGGTCGTTAAAATCGTTGTTCATCCCCGTAATGAGTCCGCCGATATTGGCTACAACCATTTGAGGCCGCGAATAAACACCCTCATTTTTCATTTCGAAGCCCGTCGCCTCGATCGGGTAGCTGTTGTAAGCTACTCCCTTCCAGATAACCTGGCCGTAATAGCCGTTCGCGCCGGAATGGAAGCGGATAACCTCGCCTCCCAGGGGAGTAAGGTCCAGTTCAAATAAGTCAATGACCGCGCCAACTCCGGCATCGACGGAATCAATAATCATCTCTCTCGGAATATTGCGCATTTTCTCACCTTGTCATTTTGTGATATGCGTCACGCTAAATCACACCAAAATGGATTGATCATGGTTTTTACAATATGTATATTTTACTCAAACGAAGGGGAAGTTAACAAAATGGCGCGGAGGTGCGTTATGACTGAAAAGCCATGGAAGTTGACGGTATTCATGACAGACGGTAGGGAAAAGGTTATCGCCCTGTATGACGACGAGGGGGAAGCATTGGTTGACGCGCTTTTACTTGCTGAGGATGACCGCCTTTTGGGATACCAGATCGAACCTGTCAAATATGAGGCTAACAAAAATGAAAAAATACAGTCTTGATGTGTGGTTAAGTGGTAGCAAGGAGTGTTTCGGATTATTTGATAGCGAAGAAGTAGCCCTGGAAGAAGGCAGGATTCTTGAATGTAGTTTAGGCCATCCAGTGAAATATGCTGCTAATCCGGTACAGATAGTTGATGAGGTGGAAGATATGAACCCGAAAGATATTAATGTTAACTTCAATGTTAATTTTGCAGACTCTATGGATCAGTCTTGCCCTGGTGAAATACACGCAAAAGGTTTCCCGGCTGACGATCCAGAAGCAAAATGCGAATACGAAAAAGCTGCGAAAGACTTCTGCATCGATAACCTAAGCTGTTTTAATGGCAAATAAAGAGTGAGCCAATATATGAAGATGATAGGTATTATCAAACTCGTTGTTACATCTAACAAAAAGAAGGATTTTAATATAAAAGATAAATACCCATTATTCAAAACATCTTCTGGTACTTATTTCACTGTTGGCAACTGTTTAAACTTTGTTCCGCTGACAGTGCTTGATGTTTCTGGAGGCATGGTGAAAGGGTATGGAACTGTTTACGGCGATGATTTTATGCCTGATATGCTATTTTTTGATGCGTAGGAGTAAAATCATGGGGCGGCGCAATCACGGTGATTATGTGTACACGTTGAAACAGGCTGCCCGCCTCGTCGGTTATCATGAGCACGAATTTATTGATTTGCTGATTGAGCGCGGGATTCTGTACCAGGTATGTTTAACGCTGTACCCGAAAGCGAAATACCTACAGGAAAAGTTATTTATCATCATGACGGATGAAAACCAGGTAAATCATTCATTCGTCACCGATAAGGGATTGACATATTTGAAGGGAGTGTTATGAGGTGTGTGAACATTACATTCTCGAAGTGATTATTATTGCGGTAGCTGTAATGCTGGTATTATCACCAATATTATAAACCCCGCTCCGGCGGGGTGTTTTTTTTAATCGTAGGATAGAAATGCCACCTCTTTGCCATCATATGTCGTACAGCCGACATACCCATCACCCATATCATGAAGATACCAGGTCTCACCGTCATCAGCCTTTACAGTGAGATCATTAATTTCATAATCGGCAAATAATGTAAAAGCTCCAGTGCGCTCCACTACACAAAAATAAGGCATATAACCACCTCTAATTAATAACTTGCTCAAACGTTGCGTTTAGCGTGTACAAAGGCCCGTCTTTAGTCATGCTCCATTGCCGACAGACAAAAAGCCTTTGCACGTTATCCATTGACGGCGACCAGTAAAAAGCCTCGACCGCGCCGCGCGCCCTCAAGAATGCTTCCGCCTGGATTGCTACGTTTCCACCATCACCACATCCGGCGCTACTGCCTTTAAACACCAGGGTGTAGCTATCAAGCAATGGATTGATACCTTTTACCTGTCTTTGCTCATAACCATCGCCCAGCTTAACAACAGATACGTCTGGCTTCCTGGTCACGCTGTAGCTTCTTTGCGGCGTCCATCTGAACACTTCCGGCATAAAACCCCCACAAGTTACATTTTGTATATATCTTTACGCGCTTCCACGCGAAAAATAAGATCATTGTCACAATGATTATAGCTAGTTTACAAAATGGCTTCACATAGCACGCAACAAGATGTATATAGAAAGCAAGAAGAAAGTAGTACCAACGAAGGAGGCCCAAAATGAAACGCTATGTAGTAGTAATGCTAAATAACGCATTCGAACAAGTGGAAATAGCAATCGTTAAGGGTTTCGACGACGCATTCAAATACGGTCAATTCATGATGAATGCGAAAGAAGATGAATACCGGGACTTCTTCCTGAAGGCACTTAACTAAGGATGATAGGGTGAGTTATGAAACTGGTAGCGATTGACAGAAATCTGAAAGCACAGAAAAACGCACAGGACCGGATCATCAAGAAAGGTAAGGAATTACTTAAAGCCTTTCTGAGAAAAGAAGTTTACCCCAAAAAGTTACGCGACGGTTACGGATACAAAATGGATATCAATCTTGATTGGAGGCTGTTTAGCGAAGATTTGAAGGTTTGGTTAATTGTTGAGCACCATGCCTATAACAAGTTATGTGGCGTGAAAGGCACTCATAAGTGAGTCGAGATATTCGAAAGGGGATATATCGCGCGGAATGGTCGTTTATAAATACGAAAAATAACCCCGGCATTGCACCGGGGTTTAGTTTATTTGCGGCGAGGTTGCAACATTCCGCCTGGTCTTTGAGATTCCCTTGTTATCATTTTCATGGCTACACGTTCCATTGTTAATTCAAGTCTGCGGCTGTCTTCGTCGCTGAATCCGTTCGTGGTCTGAATGCTGATACTGACAGGCATACTAATACCGCCACCGCCGCCAATATCACGGCCCGGAATAACTCTGCCGTTCTCGCCAGGGATCATATATTGATTGCCGTTAGATGTCTGGAATAGCTCCGGCCTGTTGTGTTCCCCTACGCGGTACATATTACCACCAATGACGCTACCACCATTAAAGCGACCGCCGCCGAAAATTGACGTAGCCAGCGACATGATCGCAGTGAGCGCCGCCGAACCAGCCGCCGCCCAGCTACCGCCAGTTGACGCCGCAGTTGCCGCCGCTGCTGGGGCCGCCGCCGCAGCAATGCTTCCCTGAGCTGCTACCGCGCTTGCTGTTGTACTTGTTTGCGTGGCCTTGCTTTGTGTCTCCATCATGATCTGATCTGCTATCCAGTTTGCAGCTATGTCTGAGAGTCTGTTACCGATATTGCCGAGTATATTGCTTCCTAAGTTAGCAAAAACATCACTCAATGATTGAGTGCCGTTTAACAGGCCAACAAGCGCATTACTCATTCCGCCTTTAAGGCCATTAACACAATCACCGATAAGGCCGTTTGTGTCGCTTTGCGCCTGCCATTGTTCCCATTTCAGATCGCGGATCTGTTGCTCATAGGCTAACAATTCCTGTTTCTGTTGCGCTTCAGTAGCGCCCAGGTCTATAAGCATTTGCTTACGGATGGCCCATTCATTTTGCGCCTGCTGGATGGGGTCAACTTCGCCTTTTAGCTGATCCATCGGGCTTACTATTTGTGACCATTTATCACGCAATTCATCTACCGGAATTTGTGCTAATTCTTCTTTCAGTTCCTTGCCGATCCCTTTTTGCGCGGCGCGGTACTCAAGGAGCGTGATTTTACCCTGGGCAAATGCAGCATCAATGGCCTTGCCGTTCTCCAACGCTTTGCGCATGGCGGCGGCGTCTTTGTTGTACTGATCAGAAACGCTTATACCTTTGTCACCAAGCCGATCAGCTTCCGATTTCTTCTCTTTTTTCTGTTTTTTCGGCTTGTCTACTGGCTTGTCGAATCCGGTAATCGCTCCGTCATTGGCAGCATTCTGTTCATTTTTCCTTGCTTCTTCTGTAGCCTGGATTGCTGCGGTCAGATCATCCTGTAGTTGCATGACCTTGCCAACGGTCTTCCCGTATTTCTTCTCGTAGTTGCTGTTATATTCGTCGGTTTGCTCTCCTACTACCTCCTTCATCCATTTATAGCCATCCATTAGCGCCTTGATTGGCGTCACCATTGCGATGATCTTCTCTGCCACCTCTCCAGCCTTAACAGCCACATCATCAAACATGTCGATAAATTCGCTACCAGCCGTTTTGAGTGTGTCGAAGCAGGTTTTAGCGAATTTAGCGCCATCGCCAAGCCCTTTAACGCCTTTCGTGATCAAGTCGATAGCTGAAACAACGCCATCTGACACGCCAAAAAGATCATCCAACTGCTCAACAAGGCCCATAATTTCTACTTTAAGCTCATTGATAGCCATGCCGGATGTGCGCGGCAACTGAGCAAACTTATCGTTTGTTTCCTGCGTAGCCGCCTGTATTGCGTTAACCATCCTTTCAGCCGTGATCTTGCCGTCCAGCATTTCGGCGCGGAACTGGCCCATTGATAATCCCATATGGCGGGCCATTGTTTGTACGATGGTCGGCGTATTTTCAAGCAGGCTGTTAAATTCTTCGGCACGAAGAACACCGCCGTCGATAGACTGACGGAATTGACGCATTGAGTTAGACATCTGTTCCGCTGACGCGCCGCCTAATGCACCCATTTTCTGAATAGTGCCAACCAGGTTAAGCAATTGCCCTTCCGTAGCGGAGGTGTTTTTTAGTGAGATAGCCAGGCCTTGCCATAATTCGCCAGTATCTTTCAGGCTCTGCCCCGTCTCCCTGGATATTTCTTTCAGACCATCAAAAACCCGCCCGGCAGATTCCGCGTCGCCTGTAAGCATTTTGATTTTGACGCGTAGCATTTTGGCCTGCTCTGCCATTTCCATAAACTGTCTAACGGCCTCGGCAGCAATTAGCAGATGGATAACCCTGGTCAGTGCTTTGATTGATGTTTTCAGTGTGTTTACCTGGCGATCGGCCTGTTTAGCACCGTGCTCTATACGGTCAAAGGCCTGGTCTGCCTGTCGTTGTGCTACAAGAAGTTGTCCTGTTTTTGCGTCAACTTCGTAATAAATTGTGCCTACACTGGTAGCCATGATTTAACCTCATGCAAAATGTGATCTATGTATCTATTTTATACAAAATGTCTTTATTTTAACGATACCGTTTTGTATAGATGATGTAGAGAAAGATAGAAGAGATGCAGGAAGGCCGGATGTCCCGGAGGAAGTGAAAGAGGATAAGAAAATGAGAAACGTAAACTACCGTCCCAACGAATATGAACGCTATGCGGACCTTATCGAAGAAATGTTAAAAGCACTTAAAAAATAAACAATATGCGTGTATAACTAAGTTAAAGGAAGCATTTAGCAAATCAGAATAATTACAGGGGGTTGATTATGAAACGGTTAGCAAAAATGGTGCTTGCTGTGATTGCTGCACTAGCATTTAACGCTAACGCTAACGAGGCCATAAACATTAACTGTGAAGAAGTGGCAAACCATGTAGCCGCATATCACGACATGATCAAAAAAGAACCAGCCGCACCCACAATTCTTTTTAAGGCAATTGATAAAAATTTTGAAGGTAAACCAGCTTATGCTCGTTGGTTTAATTATGGCCTTGTAAACGAGGCTGCTGTAGGCGTAGTCTTTGAAAACAACAGCGAAATAAAAAACAGGATAGCTAACGAGTGCAAAGCAAATAAAGTTGCTTTCGCTGAAAGAATTTTTAATAAAGGCGGCGCTGGTGCAAAAAATCACGCAATTGTCGATTTAGGTAACGGTTTTATTGATATTGTTAGAATCAAATAAGACAAACGCCCGGATCTACCGGGCTTTTTCTTGCTTGCGATTTTCCATTCTTTTTAGCGCCTTTTTAGCGGCCTCCATTTGCTCGTCATAAGCACGTTTATTTATGTGAACATTTGGTCTACTTCTTTCATTTCTTTCGTCTGGCGGCGTTTTAGCGCGCACTGCGGCCCTGTATCCGGTCATTGTCATGTTCCACGCTTCTGATTCAGATAATCCCAGATGAGCAACGGCAGAATAAACGAAATCAAGTACATCAAATGTCGGCTTGTATTCACCTTCCTGGATCTCGCTTGTATTTTCTTCCGGCCCGTCACCGATTAAACCGTGGTACATGCAGTGTTGCGCCAGCGTAATAACATCATCAACTGGCATTATTCCGGGCTTTAACCTTAATTTGCCCGAAGGAGTAAACCAGCATTCGCCCAATAACGGGCCTGTTTCGTCGTCTGAGCAACATTTCAGGATGTGCATTGACGTTTGCACTATCCCACCATAACACCGCGCCATAATGCGATTGCGGAGGTCTGGATCTGTAGGTAATCGTGAAGGGTATTTGCTACCGTGGATGGTTGCGAAATATTCCACAAGCTCCCTGTCATTACCGATTTTAGCCATCGCAGCGAAACACGGGTTAAATTCATAGCGCTTACCGTTCACCATAGCCACAAATTGTCCGGTACGAACATGAATCATAGTCTTCACCCTAAAAGGAAGGGGGCTAAATAGCCCCCTTATTGTTTACGCAGCAACCGGATCGGTTACAGTTACCTGGCCAGCGCTTTCGCACTCGATAGACCAGGTCGTCACATCATCATACGGAGCCTCTTCTTTGAAGGAGGTGCAAAGGAATGGCCCCTCGGTTACATCGGTGGCACTGACAATTTTCAGCCACACATATGGTTGATTTCCGGTAGCAGTGCCCGGCGACATTACATGCCGTTTTAGTGCTTTCTGGTTGTATGTATCATCGCTACGTGAAACACCATCACCAGAGAAGCTCACTGATTTATAAGTAACCAGCGACTCTTTGGTATAGTCGGCGGATTTATCAGCGGTAGCGTCTGCGGATTCCCATTCTACGGAAAGCGTTTTGCCGCGCATCATACCTAACGGCTTGTAGCCACCCTCTTCCGGTTTCGCGCTGGGACAAGCAATGGCATAGAACACGGCAACATCACGCCCGGTAAACGCACCGGATTTACAGGTTTCGGACATATTGGTTTACCTCTTATCTGGATATGATGGATTGAAAAGCTACGGTAAAAATAAAGCGCCCTTCTCTTGTCTGCATTGCAGGGATAGCGCCAACTGGCTTCATGTGTGTAATTTTATCAGTTTTATATTCTGTTAACATACTTTGACGGATGGCATCGGCAAGGTCTTCCACTTCACTGATATTTGTATCATTACGCGCTGAAATAACCAGAATGCGGAAATAATCACGGGTTATTGCTTCTTCACCAGTCGCGCCGCCGTTTTGCTGGATTACGATGTATCTGTCATTATTCGAATTGCTCCGCTCATTCCAGAAACGGGCCTGCAAAATATAGCCCTCATCGTATCCGTGGGATTGAATCCAATCCCTTATTTCGTCGTATACTTCGCTGCGCTTCATGTTTTGTAACCTTCTACAATCTCTTTATAAATATCGTCGGCGTTGTTTGGATCTTCGAATGCCTTGCGCAAGAATTCCGGCTCCGCGTTTGGGTCCCAATATTTACCTTTGCCAGTACCGCCGCCGAACTCAATTACCTGTTTCGGCCCGAAATCTGAAAGGTTATTCGTTTTGCCGAAATCTTCGCGCGGCTGGCCTTTTAATGTACCCGGCATATTGTGCACCCATTCAGCGTAGCGGGCCGTATATCCCAGGCGTAATTGCATACCGTCCGCCGTGTTCCCTATGTACTGGAACTGACTGTTAATTAAGAAGCCCGTATCGACTGGCGTCATATTAGCCGCGAAGCCACCAGCCAGCATACCGACGCGCCATAAAACTTCGTGCGTCTTTTTATCGGTGATTTCCTTTAGTTCCTGCTTTAATCTCTCACGGACGCGTTTAACCCCCTTGATAGGCATGATTAACCCCCTGTCACGATCTTATAATCCGGCGTGTCGTTAAACATGCTCATATCCCATTCAACGATCCCGGTAATAACGTTGGCCCCAGCCATCAGCGGGTCGGAAATATTAGTGGTGTCGCCAGTGGCAATCATCCAGCCGTTTTTCGGGCGCTGCACTGGCTGCATATTATGAAGCAGTTCGGTAAATACGGTTATTGTATTGCTAACCTCATTACCGTTTGTGTCTGTTGCAGTGCCGTCGGTGCGCTCCCATGCGCAGTTAATCAGGTATGGTGCGCCGTATACGTCGGCGTTTGTCCAGTCGTCATGCGTTACGGGGTAGATGGTGGCTAATGCCTTGTAACTGAATCGCGCAATCTTACTCATAGCCGTAACTCCAGCTAATGACCTTTGGATGAGTTTTCGCCACGCGCGGGCAAAGAATCACCCATTCACCAGCATCATTGAGATATGCCGCCACCTGTCGCCCGGTGTCAGTCTTCACCCATACGCGGGTAAACGGCTTCGGCATTAGTGGCTTCGGTAGTGTTAGGTCGTTCCACATTGTTACATCCTCCTACTCTTACCGATCCATAGTCCGGCGTGCGCGGTGGCTTCGGGATCTGCCGGGATTAGTTCGGCTGTGCAATTATGTTTGTCAATTGAACGAAGCAACGAGCAAGCTGCCTTCCATCTTTTATTAAAATCGACATAGCGGTAGGACTGGATCGCACCGTTCGGCCCAGTCTGCGAGGAAATGTATTTATCAGCCTGGGTAAGTCCTAACAGGCCAATCAGATAAAGCTGAATCAATGTTGCAGTGGAGGACGGATAATTAGCATCAAGGCATTCGTTTACGCTATTAGCCTGCTCCACCAGCAAAGATAAGATAATGTCTGGCAGGTCAATCCCCTGGCTTTCGAGATATTCCCGCGCCTGTTGTGTGGTAACCATTTTGTTTTCTCCACATACAAAAAAAATCCCCGGCATTGCGCCGGGGAGCTACAGAAACATATCAATCAGGTATTGCTGCCGTAGACCACTCCTGAACGACCTTCCATGTCACGGGTGATTTGCAGACCCTCAGCGGACATGATGCGGAAGTTGTAGTTATCAGTCGGCATCATGCGCGGTAACGGTACAACACCAGTAGTCATACCAACCAGCGGGGTAATTACGCTACGGCTGCGCTGATAAGCAATGAACTCGTTGCCGGACAATGCATAGCTCTGGCGAATCTCACCAACCGGAGCGAACGGCATAATGACGCTCAGCACGCTACCGACTACAGCACCATTGACGATGTGCGGACGGGCCAGGTTAGCCATGATCTCAGGCGATACCCACATGACGTCGTATTTAGCTACGAAGTTGGCGCGAGCCAGCTTGCCGAACTCACCAACGGTGAAGAAGTCAATGATCTTGTCGAAAACCGCAGTAGTCAGGTCGACTTTTGCGACGGTTTTTAGTTTAAGCTGCTGGGTGCTTTTGTGGTTTTTAATACCCATAGCTTTATGACCATCAACCACGATGCTATCGTTACCATTCAGGTAGAACTGGACGCGTGCTTTGTTGAATTTTTTCAGTTTCAGGCGCTGACTATCCAGGGCAAGGTCGATGCCTACAGTATTCAAGCCCTGAGCGAGACGCCAGTTAACACCGTAACCAGCCGCGAACATCGGGATCGGGTCGCCATCGCTATCGTATTCGGTGTGATCAAAGCCGTGTGGCGCTTGACCATCCATAGACATCACAACTTCATCATTGATGTCACCGGATACGTTGTACATTTTCAGCGTTTTACCGACTGGCAGTACGGTTTGCACACCCATCAGGTCGTTTACGATCTCAATACCGATTTCTTCGGTGTTCAGTTCGATAATCTGGTTATCGATTTCTTTCCAGAATTCTTTTGCGAAGCCGCCGACGGCGTTACAGGTCAACATTTCAGCGGTCATATTTGCCTGATTTGCTGCAATCATGGCGTTGTGCTGCTCGTTGAAGATATTGCGTTGCGCCCACAGTTCTTTCCAATGGCCCTGCATACGGGCGTTGGTGGCAAGGTTTTCTTTTGTAAAGTACATGTTTTTCCCCTTTTAAATTAAGCAACGCGAACGCGGATAAAATCTTCCGCCTCCAGGGTTACGTCTTCCTGGCAGTATGCGATGATCGGATCTGGCGCTGCCTGTTCACTTGGCGCAACAAACAGTTTCACCCCGTCGGCTGCGAGAGCAATAGCTGCACCCTTAACATAAGCGGCTGCAGGAACAAGGAGAGCAAACTCTCGGCCCTGTTCCACATAATCAGCAACAACGGTTGCGCCTTTAGCAATTTCATCAGCAATGGTTTTGCCTTCATGGAATGCCGGGTTAACAATGAAAAGTTGGGCCTTGCCAACATCTGCAAGGGCTGCTTTAGCGAATTTACCTTCAGCCAGTTTAACCAGTTCACCAGGCTTCACCGCCTCATTGGCTGCATAGGTTTCGGTAATTGACTTACCATCAATATTTACACGACGAAAACGAAACATTGTGATCCCCTTTTAATTAGAAATAGGTGTTAAAGTCTGGTACTTCGCCTTTTTTACCTTCGCTTGCTGCGTTGGTTGCCATCGGCGCGGCTTTGCCCAGGGATTTAAACATTGCTTCTAACGCTTCACCGCTTAATGCGTTAGCAACAATTTCGCCGTGTACTTTTGCTACTGCGGCGCGTTTTTCTGCTTCTTCTTTATTTGCGTTTGCTGCGATCTCTTCTTTAATCGCTTTCTGATTGGTCTGTAATTCTTCAACGCTTGCCTGTACTGGTTTTAATGCCTCTGCTACTGCATTAGCGATATTGGCGGATAAGCCTTCGTTAATTTCTTTTACCAGTTCGGCGCGTTCTTCTTTGGTCAAAGGCATGGGATCGTCCTCCGATTTATTGGCCTTAATTTTTTCATTCAGGGAGAAAAGATTAGACAGGTGTTCAGCGAACTGAGCGAACCATGATTTACTTTCCTCATTGGTTGCAAGCTCGCCATTATTGAGAATAATTTTATCAGCCTGTTTTTCATATGCGCAAACTTGAGCACTTTCGGTATTAGTGGCAATCGTCACTTCTTTATCAGTGAAGTCCACAACATACACGTAATCGGCATCAGGAAATAATTCACGCGCCGCGTCGGTTAATTGTTTCTCAAGCGTACGGTAACTGTTTTCTTTCATTGCCACCGCCATTAACGGTTTCGCCTGGTCAGTATTAACCATCAACCCTACACCCTGTTCAGGTGATGCGGCTGGCGGCTCATGCAGCAAAATAGCGTCATGGTCGATCGACATAATTTTTACTACATGGTCAGCGCCCTGGGCTTTCATCTCTTCAGTAGCTGGCATACGCTGACGATATACAGCGACGGACGACCAGATAGGATCTTTGCTTTCTCCTTTCTCCAGTGCTTCCAGTCGGGTTAATAATTCGCGCCCCTGTTCTGAATGGCTGGCTGTTTCAATATCCACCCATTTTTCCACATAAACACGATTGCCGCGTAATTCAACGTTTCTGTTCCACGCTCCACAAAACCCGGTGTTCAATCCTTCCGGGCTAAATGCGGAAACAAATTTACCGTCAACGGTAGGATGGCCTAACGGTGCAAGCGTCCCCTCCAGTGACTGGTAATTAGCGATAATTTCAGCTTCTGGGTAATACTCACGATTCATAACGATATTGAATGGCAACGTATAGGACGGAACAACAATATGCTCGCGCCCGTTATACGTTTCCCGACGTATGGTATTAGCGGTTAATTTGGTATTAACCTGAATTAATTCTTTTTTCACGGTTTTACTCCCAATCTTCGCCATATTTAGAGTGCGCAACCTTATAGTTTTCTTGCGCCCGCTCCAGTATTCGCTTGTTTAATATATTACCGTCTTCATCAACTAATACGGTAATCGTGGTGCATTTGCAGTTAATTGAATTAGGGGATCTACTCCACCATTCTCGCTGTTCATCTATGGTGTATGTTTTACCGTGCCGCTGCGCGTGCGATAGCCTTGTTGTCGGTGATAATGCAGAAATGTGCATTTGCATCGTGCGCAGATTAAATTCTTCTGTCGCCGCTTCAGCCTCATCCATACGCGCTGTGCGTAACGCTGTGCATATTTCAGTTCGGGCAATACGTTTGCACCTGTACAGTGGCAATTGCGTTTCCTGCTGCAATGTGCGCGCTATTTCCAGTGGATTTAATCCACGTGCCATCCCTTCTGTTAATCGCCGGGCCATATCCTTTTTGATCTGTGCGGTCAGCCCGCGCATTTCCTCAAATACACGGGTACGGACCAGGGCAAGGCGCGTGCGGTAAGTTGTGCTGGATAGCACGGCTGATACATCAGGATAAGCGCTTGAGTAAGTGACCGACTGGTTAGCAAGATTGGCGTACTCCTGCGCCGTGCCGCGCTGATAGGCAACCTTCACGTAATTCTGCCAAAACCAAAAACTTTCCGGGTCGGTTAGCTCGAATATCTCATCAATCATGTCGCTGGCGTCCTCCAGCATGTCATGTAATTCATCCATGTAAATCTGGAAGGTGTATTTCTTATTAACAGCCAGGCTATATTGGATTCTGTCCAGTATGGCGATATATGGATCGGCTACTTTTTTCAGGCAGGATTTGAAACGCTTAACAGCACCAGAACGTAACTTCCCTGTCATGGTCGGATCTTCGGTGTTAGATGGCATTATCGCGGCTGGAGGTATTCGCCTGATTATTTTCTTCACCTTCATCATCGTCATCCTCTTCCGTTTCTACTTCACTGGCTGGGCCATCGTATCCGGCAGCCTCGCGGATCTCATCGCCGCTAAATATTTCTTCACCAGTAGCCAAACAAGCCTGATTGATTTGCGCCATCTTGTCTGCGGCTTCCAGTAGCTCTGCTTTGGTCATGGCGTTAAGGTCGTCCCATAGCACTGATACATCTACTGGCATACTGATAAGGCGTAGATCTGCCATCTTGCGGAACAGATCTTCAATCTCGCCACCGATTTCCTCCCTGCGGGTCATGCAGCGGCTGTTGAAGTAACGCAGGTCTTCGGTTGATGCGCGTTCTCCCTGCTGGTTCCCAACCAGGATGCGGGTTGGAATATCAACACCAGCGGCGGCGGTTTGCAGGTTTACGTCATAGGTTGATGACGGGTCGGATACGGCAGTAACCAGCGGGCTTACTGTTGCACCCTGTAACGCCATCATTACGTCATTACCCTTATTCATTTCAGCAGTAGCCTCATTGAATCTTTCGCGTAACTCTGTAACGTCGCAATCGTATGTTGCAGCCAGGGAACGGAAGTCAATATCTTTATCGAACGAAATGGCAAGCTGACGCGCTGCGTTTTTCAGGAATGATTCACCACTACCGCCTTCCACTTTTTCCAGTGATACGAATGCGTTGTAGGAAGGTTCAAGGAAAGCGATGACATCATCAGAATAGTCGCCAAAGATGAATATGCGGTCAGGGTGGATCTTTCTAGCAATGGTCTTACTGTTAATGCGTTCTTTGTATTCCCACCACGTTGGCAGGCCATAGTTTTCATTATCCGGGTTTTCTTCGAAGTCCTTCGGTGTAAGAGCGCCAGCCCACACAGGGGTAAATTTTGCAATGCCTACGCCTTTTGTCACTGGCTGATCCCACGGCTTGTTATCTCTGATATGAATTAACAGACCAGAGTAACGACCAATGAGGCGGCGGCGATCACATTCAGCAACAGTGCGCCAAAATCTGTTGTTAAATTTCTTCTTGATTTCTCTCTCCCACGGTGTTTCCTTTTTCGCTTTCTCGTCTTCAGTTCCTTCAATCATCTTTGGCTTGGTGCGCCAGCAAGTAGTAACAATCTTTTCTACAGCACCGTGAGCGATGCCGCCGCGTCTGTACAGTTTGTATAGATCGTGATACGTGATCTCTTCTTTAAATCCGTATTCACTCCACGCAGCATCACGTTTGGCATCTATCCCCATAGTGAACGGATGTGCCGCTGCATAGCGGGCAAAGGCCGCCTGGCGTTGAGACAAGGCAGCATTAACCGCCAATTCTAAATTGGATGGCATAATGTTTACTCCTGAATACATGTTTACGCGTTGCTACGCGAAAAATAGAAAAATTCGTGAGGGATTGTGAGGCAGATTTTGTGTAGCTAATTGAGAATTATTATTGTTCATCTTCGAAAATTTTTCGAAGTTGATAATAATCAATAACTTAAAACCCTCGCAGGCGCTTAGGTAACATGAGGCCCATCGCCTGTGGCTGGCTTAGTTCAGTGATACCCCATACCATAGCATCCATACGGTCAGGGGATTTTTTAGCGGTGGCTGGCACGTATTCCATCATTTGATTTTCCAGCGTGTACAGCTCACCAGTGTGTGCCACCCTTCCTTGTGCATACAGTGCCGATATTGGCTCGGCGCGGGCGAACTTACCTTTACTTGCATGCACCTTAACAATACGGCCTTTGAATCCGGCATTACGCAACGTGGCCTCTGCCATTTCGCCGCCCTGGTTAGTTTCGATAACCATCGCGTCAGCTTCATGGATGTTGTAGGCGTTCATTGATGCCTGCGCCCAGTCGTTAGGAGACATGCGGCCTGAGTAGTCGCCATCAACAGAATACTGAGCATTCTTACCGCCACCATAGGCGGAACATGCCACGATCCCTGTTTCGTCAGACTCATCAGATGATGTTGTCGCCGGGTCAATAGCTATTACAGTGCGTATTTTCTCCTGCGTTATCTGCATCCGGTGCGCTGCGGTTATCATTGCTTCAGTCCACAATGCACCCTCTTCGTCGAATTTACGCGGGCGCTGCATGTACTGGGCCTCAAATGACCGTCTGTGTGCCTTCAGTCCTGCTTCATGGCTGTCATTGTGCTTTTTAGGCCATAGCCAGCCATCTGGCAGATTGTGAGGAATGGGGATAGCGAACTCGTTTTCAGGGTACAAATCCCGATAGTCAACGCTATTGTCGATCTTCACTGGCAGGTTCAGGTGATGCCATTTCTCCCCGCTCCCACCGCGTAGCAGGTAGCCTGACAAATCATCGTAGTGGATGCGTTGCATGATGACGATAACAGGCGTTGTTTGCACTGCCAGACGTGAAGCAAGCGTGTCGTTATAGTTAGTGTTAACCTGCTTTCTCACCACGTCAGAGTAAGCGTCAGCGGGTTTTAATGGGTCATCGATGATTAACGCGCCGTTAAATCCCGGTTCCATATACCCTGCACGGAACCCAGTAACCTGACCAAGCGATGACGTTGCATACACGCCGCCGCCGTATTCAGTCCACCACATCGATTTACTGTTGGCATCGTTGCGGATCTTCATGGTCCACATTGCCTGATATTCAGGCGTACAGATCATGTTTCTTACTGTCGAGGAATTGAGTAGCGCCAGGTTGTTGGAATAGGAAACGTGAAGGAAGCGTGTGCGGGGATTTATTGCGAGGGACCGCGCCATCATATTGATAGTGGCGATCATGGTTTTGCCGTACCCTGGGGGAATATTGATGATGAGTCGGGTTATCTCACCATTGATAACGCGTTGCAGTGCATCACGGATGGCTAAATGATGGCCTGAGATTAACATCTTCGTTCCGTTTGCTTGCTTATAGAAGTAGCGATTGAAAAACAGGCCATCGTTTTCACATTTTGACTGAATAACCCTTTCTTTGATGGACAACATAATCACACCTCGTCTTCTACTTCCTGGACGATGCTGGCGATCTCTTCTTTCGTGACTTCAACCTGGACGGGCGCTTCTTCCTTATTGCCAACAATCTCCTGTGTGACACGTTCGCCGTATTTACGCGGTTGCAGTTTTGCCAATAGCCATTTACGCGTTTCAATCATTAATTGGTGGCGGCGTAGTTGGTCTTTATCAACGTTCTTAGCATCATCAGCTATATCGAGGATCTCATCAGCTAATACCTCGAAGCCGATTTCCTTCGCGCGCATGTACATGTCCGAGAATTCCGGCACGTCTCTAAACCATTTCAGGATTGTTGAACGGGTAGGCATACCAGGCATCTTCGAAATTTTGTTAACGCTCTGACCGTCCGCCACCAGTTCGCAGATCTCTAACGCTTTTTCTTCTGTATAACCATGCGGACGGCCCACCCTTTTTGCGGCTGGCTTTTTATCGTCAGCATTTGCCTTTTTAGTGCGGGCCATAATTCACCTCTCAATATTTATTGATGATATATACGCAAGCTACAAAACTTGCGCAGTATGTTAAAACTTCCAACCAGTCGAACAGCTCTTTCATTGTTTACCTTTATGCGAAGAAAACGATAACGACTAACAACGTGCATATAGCCATAATTAAGAAGTCACTGTCAGACGTTGATAATCACCCCAATAATAATTAACGCAACGGTACACACGATCAACATAATATCAATAGCATTCATGCGTTCACCTATTGAGTTAACGCGATCATGGTAAAAACAATCGCAACGATCAGGAAAAAGAAATCAAGCCATTTCATTTTTTCATCTCCCGGTATACGTCCACAGCAATAACCACAACTACAGCCACCAGCAATAGCATCTCATATGCGTTCATTGACACTACCTATAACCAGACCAATGATGATAATTACGGCTACTACGCAAAACATCATCCCGCACATAATCGCCAGTAATTCGAATATATCCATGCCGTCACCTATACAACATTCTTCCACCAGAAACAGATAATGACGGCGACCAACGACCACCAGATGAGATCGTAAATATTCATGGTGAATACCTTCAGCTTTCAATGAGTATCATGATCGCCAGCCATACAGCGACGCAGACAGAAAGGATAATTAGCGGGTCAATCATATTTTTCACCCCACCAAATACTTGATATATACGTTTATCAGCGCAACTATAATAGAACCCACAAGAAACACAGAAACGCCGATTAATCCGGCGATGATGTAAGCATCCATAATATCAATGTCCGTATATCAAGATCACAGCGGCAGCTATGCCAACAAATACGCCTAACAGAAAAGTAAACATAATTACCCTCTCTTAAAGCTCATAACGCGCGGTACAAGCGCCTCTTTTGCTTTCGGCTTACGTTTGCCTTTCTTAGCTGGTTTTTTCTCTTCTTTCGGCTCCTCTGCCTGTTCTGCTGCATCAGTCGCCTGCTCTGCCTTTTCTAACGCCTGCTCAACGACTTCAGCCGCCTGCATCGCTGTGATCTGTGCTTCGTTTGATTCAGCCAGGATTGGGAAGAATGCGTCAAAGATACGTCCAACCATGTAAGCGTAAGTCTCATTCGCAGGATGAGTAGGATCAGTGGTCGCCACGACGCCTACATCACTTAAAACGTGGAATGTAGTGTGAGCGCATTCATGGACCAGCGTTCCAGTCTCATTGTTGAATACTGCGATCACGTAGAAATTACCGCCGGTCTCACCAGTACAGGTTAACGTCAGACCGCCAGCTAGTTCGAAATCAGGTTCGATTGGTATTCCGGCCTTTTCGCAAAATTCATAGAACATCTCGCGGGTCGGGCAAAAGAAAACGGTTGTATGCTCAAAGAGCGGGACTTTGAATTGAGGCAACTTAATGCCTTTAGCCTTAGCCATCAGAATAATCTCCTGTCTGGTTTGCTTTTACTTCCTGTTTATACAGCGGCAGAAATGACATAAAACACTGAGAACGGCGCTTCATCAGTACCGTTTCCAGAATTTTATAAAATAGGTGGGTGGCGCTTTCTTCTACCCAGGTAGCGCCTGACCTGTTAATGGGACTGTTGATCCGGTATTACGTGTTTTTGAATTTCCGCCGTCGCTCGCGGGAAGGATTGGCCCGGTTATGGCTGGCTGGCAGAAACGGCGACACGTCCACGCGCTGTTATTCTTTGCGTAAGCACTGAGTTTTGATGTAGTCCTGAAGACCAGTAATCTGAGCGTCTTTCGTTTTTAGTTGTTCTCTGAGGGATAGATAAGCCGATTCAGCGTCGGGAGTGAGTCTACAGGAGGCTCCATCAATGCGGCTGGCGGATTCGGCGGAGTCGGACACTCGCACGGGTATTGCGTTGACGCGCAGCCTGATAGTGCCGTTATCAATGCCAGTGCGCAGATCGGCAATGTCAGATCTGATAGCTTTAATTTCATCGTGATACCTCTTATCAAGTTTTGACAGTTCGGCGTTTCGCTCCTTCATCTGCTGAATAGTGTTACTTGCTGTTTTCAGTGCGCCTTGCGTGGTCGTTAGCTCGCTTTGCATTGTGTTTATCACTGACTGGCAGTGACTGAGCGCGGCAACAAGCCCGACGATAATGCAAACAACAACGGCGATGATTAACGTCTTCACCTTGTCCATGTTTCACCCCATTCGCAAACGGCATATTCAACATCACGGCGATTGATTAAACCTTGCCACTGTTTACCACCAGCATAAATCCAGCGTTTAAGCTGTGCGCACGCTTCTGATTTCTTGCCGTCATTGAGTAGTTTTAATAATGTTGATGTTTTGAAGTTGGTAGCGCCTACGTTATAGGCGAATGAATAAAGTGCTGCGCGGGTAAAATCTGATATTTCGACTTTAATATAGGGGTCGATCGCTTTTGCGGTTTTGTGTAGATCTTTATTTAACAAAGCATCGCATTCTGCTTGTGTGTATGTCTTGCCCAACATGATGTCTTTTCCGGCGTGACCATAGCAAACAGTCCATACACCGATAACATCACGATACGGATCGTGTTCAACGCCCTCTAATGGCTTAATCATCACCGCCGCAATAGCGATCGCCCCACCAGCCGCCGCCGCAATAATCTTATTTTTCAGCGATTGGCTAATCATGTTACTTATTCCCCATTCGTGCGTCGTGTTCCTCTTGCGCTCGCTTGTTCTCCTGTGATTTGAAGTAATAGTTAACGGCAAATGTGCCAATGGTTGATAAGATACCCACAAAGACGGCAACGTCATTAATGGTTATCGCACCAAAAAAAGCGGTTACGGTCCCTGTTACATAAGCGCACGCCGCCCGTATTTTGTCGAACATAGATTTACCTCCAACAAAGCAAAAACCCGGCGCTGGGCCGGGTAGTTACAGTTTCGCATTGTTAGAGAATATTTTAATCTGTTTGTTTACGCCCTACAAATACGGCTTTAACGATAAGGGCCAAGCAAACGCACAAGCCATTCTTTGTATTTGGCGGCAACGTGTTTTGGTGCAAAATATCCTTGCACTTCCTTACCACCTCGCCACTCCCTTCTAAATTCGCACTCGTTTTGATACTCCTTTCCGCTTTTACTATCCAGCCAGCAAGCAGGTGAGTATCCTTTTTCAGTTCCGAACCGATGCCATATTGATGACAGTAAAACCATTTCTTCCATATTACCCCCAACAAATACGGCTTTACGGCTTTCTATATATCAGGCCATTATCAAGCAACATCTGCATATGCCAACGATCCATGCCGCTTGATTCCCAATATGGATCGTCATCAGGTCTTATCATCACCTTATTACCTTTAAGTAAATAGACGATGTTAAATACCTTATGCAAATAGATACCGTCTTCGATCTCGTTCATAGGTCGCTAACCTTCACCAAATCACCATTATCAAGCATGATTTTAATGTTTTCTCGCGTCGTCTCAATAAATGGTTTTCTCCACTCACCGCTATCAATACTGACACGAATATCATCACCTTCCACGCGGTAAAACAACCTGTCGACTACTGTTGCTGCGTACACACCATCTTCAATCATTTCTTGCGCTCCTTAATGGCCCGCATGATGTTGATGCGCATAGCATCAGCGAAAGCGTATATTGTAATGAAAGGCCAGAAAACCAACTCAAACCAAATAACGCCGTCACTACCTACAGCTTTCTGAAGAGCGCCCATTAAAACTACACCAGCAAGGTAAAGGAGAACTACCGCAATAATAAGACATTCAATCATCATCGCCCTCGCCTTCTTGTTCAGCTAGGAAATAATCAACTACGCGGTAAGTTACTGGCGGGATGTATTCGAAATCATCAGAATCAAGATCAAGCGTCCTGTTGTCGCTGTCGTCGTCAATCGTATTCATCCCTAATTCACCAAAAGGGCCATACCCCATACAGCCCAGGTATTCACACCCAATCGTAAATCCCGGATACTCTCCCTTACACCGGATTTTGTAAGGTTTATTTGATGCGCTCAATTTTCGATCCCCCGTCTTCCGATTCTGTTATTTTGTATTCTGCAACCAGTTCCGCGCCAAGCAATTCCACTTCCATATCAGCGATACCCTGGAACATCAGATAGGCAAAAACTAGGCTTTTAATTCTATCCAGGTCTTCAAGATGGTCTGCGTCAAAAGGCGGTTCAGATACGTGGAAGCATTTAACGTGCGCGTCGTCTTCAGTAGCCACACGGAAACATGCGCCGCGTTTACCTGCGAATTGTCCAATTTCTTTATCTTCTGGAAAAGATCCACGGAAAACTTTAACACTGATAAATTTAGACATTGATTATTCTCCTTCGTAAGGAATTAAAATTCAGCACCAGGTAAGCTACGCGCTTTATTTACCACATCGTGTTTTAACAATAAACTGGCGTGATAACTTATGATCCCCATAATACCGACCTGTATTTCATCATTTCTTGACTTTATTATTAACAACTGGTTTTTAGTGAAGATCCTGTCTCCATCAGTGATATATAACCAGTCACCACGTTTGCCAACAACAATGTGAGATCTGCCTAAGCTGTCTTTAAATTCATAATTACAGAAAACATCACCTTTAGGCACTTCAACAAAACAGCACGCAATGAATTTATCGCTTTTCATGATTTTGCCATCCGTCTTTCAGTGGCTTATATATAACAAAATGGCACTGCCGAAACAATGCCATTTCGTAAACATTGTGATACAGATCACATTTACGTTTCTTCAGTAAAAGTAACCTTCATCGCCCCATCCGAACTACGGACAACATAGCGACCAGCTCCCCGGCGCGGCTCTGCATACCATAAGTGACCGTAAGTGTCAGTAACGACGATAAACGGCAATTTAGGAGACAATCCCATCGGTTTTTTCAGCCGTATACTGTGCGCCTTCTTCAAAACAGCCTAATTTCGATTCGTTACACGTTAAAATCATTTTCATACCCCTACATACGAAAACGCAGCAAAAGCACCACCAGCACGCGCATAAACAAGTGCCGTGCCATACCCCATCTTATAAAATCGCCATAACTGACCCTGGTCGTCAGTAATGGCATGAATATATTCCTGATCCTTTGCGTCAACCAATGCCGCGTCAACCTCGTAGATCTTGCCATTCTTAAAAAACGCGCTGCATCGTGAGTATGTGCACTGGTATCTATGTTTCCGATTCATAGCACCTCACTTATTCCGGTTTACTGCCTTCGCGGGCGCAAAACTCCGCGATCTCACGGAAATCATGCACTATGCGATAAATATACAAACCAGCGGCGTTATTGATATGGCTAACATAAGCGAAATAAACTTTATCATCATCGCCAGTTATCGCCATTGCACCATCACCGCCCGGTGCGCCGTGGAGTTGAACGCCGCAATAGATCTTCCCTTCTTCAAAAATATTGCGGTCGCGCGTCTGCAATACCTCAAAATATAAATGTTTCATTGTTGCCCCTTTAATAACGTTCAAAGCTGGCAGCAAAACCTACACCGGATATTTCACCGCCTTCATAGCTCGGCCTGAATACCCATATTTCGTCATGATTATCAATCAAGGCAAGGCAATTACTCATTGTGTGTGCTTCATTGCCATAAACGATGTGAACGTCATAAATACTCCCAATCGTGAAAACACTGTCATTGCTTGAGTATGAGCATTTAACTTGCATCAGAAAACCCCTTTATAATCGACCGTGTATTTTGCTATCAGATTCCAGTCGCAGTAATTAAGCATGTCGCGAGGCTGCCAGCCTTTCATCCCGACCGCCCGCCGCGCAGCGTGACGGCGATAATCATCGTTATAGTCAGCTATGCACCACGGCTGGAGAACAAACATATAATTTGCTTCATTAACCAAGATAGCCACCCGCTTTCCTGTTGCCTTGTCTTTTGCCCTGAAATAATTCACTTTCATTTTAATACCTCGTCGATCAGCATTTCTTCTTCCAGGTTAGCCGGACGTTTACGGAATATCCCGGCAAAAACCAGGTCATCAAGTAGGTCTTTGCGTTTAAATAGCCACTCTTTCATTATTACCCCGTCATCGCTGCGATATACGACGCCGTTTTTCAAAAAATAAAAAGTGCTGGTATTTGTTTGAAGGTATAAATCTTCGTAAACGTCCATGATATTAACCCTCGACTACTTGCAAGCCGCGCCCCTTATCGCCTACGAAGTCGCCCAGGCTAAACGTATATGACCACGCCGGGTTAATGTAGTAATCATCAGCACCGTGAGCGATAAGGTCTTTACCCAAAATGACGCAGGTCACATCATCAGAATGAACAACGTCTACCGTTTCCCCTACCACGCGTTTTAATGATGGGTAGCCGTGATCGTGCAAGAATTTAACTTTCATATTTCTTTCCCTTTATAAGTAACAGCATCAGCGATCAACAATACCGCCAGCAATTCACCGTCATGTAACGGGTCTGGAATAGCAAAAAATATGTCGCTGTTTTTGTCCGGCACTACTACGCGCATATTTCCCTGTTTGTCTTCATGCACGAACCACGGCTTTTCGTGTGGCTCAAACATGCCGAAAAGTAATTTAAGATCTATTTCTTCACCCTTCGTGAATAACGACACATCAGTTGTAGTGATAACTAACGCTTTCTGATCTGCTGTTTTCTTCGCTCTCATTCCTCTGTCTCCCAGCGGTCTATGCTGATTAAAAAGTCCCGGATAGCGTGTCGCTCGTCGCGCGTCGGTTTACGCTTCCGGTAAATCTTAAAGTCAAACCATTCTTTTTCTTGTTCGAAATCCAGGTTGTAAGCAAGCACCTCAATATATCCACATTCGTGATACTGGTACGCCACGCCAGCACGAACAAAAAAGCGGGTTTTATCCCGCTTGTGTTCATAGATACGCATATTTGCCCCACTATGCAGTCGTGTAACTATCTACCAGCTTTTCATCCTTCATTCTGGCAAGCTGGGAGATATTCATCGTGTAGCCTTCATCAGAGAAAAGCCACTCCGCAGCCTTGCGACGAAAAGTAATATCATCATGGTTGCGCGTCCATGTGGCGATCACCACGCGCTTTCCGTCAGTGGCAAACATAGATAATTCGTTATCAACCACGTCGATAGCCTGCCAGATTTTTAGCTCCATGATTTATCCCCGTAAATTTTGAATAATTCCCGTGCTTCCTGATCTTCGAATAACTTCATATGCAGATCATGCAGGCGGCGCATTGTTCGGAAGCGCGGTCTGAATTCCTGGCTTCGTTTAATGTATTTATCGCCAATTGAATAAATATGACCGTATGAATACCATCTATTCCCGACCCAAATTAGATAAATTTCACCCTCATAATTAAATTTGATTGTAAGCTCGTCAACCTCCATTATTAATCCTTTATCGAGGATATCATTCAGCATGTCGTCCCATTCTTTGAGGAATTGTTGCTGATACATGCCAAAAATTGTATTTGCAGCGTGGCAAAGGTAATCAAGGATTATTTGCATATTGTCACCACATCATATAATAAACGTTATCGTAAGCTAATTGGTCCGCGTCTTCTTGCGTCATGTGCCGCGCTTCCAGAAAGAAATCTTCGTTATGCCATTCACCAACAAGCATTCGCGCCCATTTGCGGCGCTGGCGTTTATTGTGTCGCAGATCATCAAAAACCTTTAACGCTTTGTCATATGACCTTACCAGGCGTTTACGGTTACTTTTCATTTCTCACCCTTCCTATTTCCTTAATCTCAATATTGCGCAACCGGACGTCGCACGGCGTTTCAGATTTACCAGTAAGCGCCAGCGTCAGGTTTTCAGGTGTCGTATAGAGAATTATCTCTTTACCCGTGCTAAATTTAATTTCTATGCGGATCTCGCTTTCGTCGCCGCACAACACACGACTGATTGACAGGCCAGCTTTTTTCATTGCTCACCCCACCTTAACATCCAATTCACATCACATTTAATTGCGAATACCTTAACAGGATCAGGGCCGAATAATGGATGCGTGATAGTTTTTACTTCGTACCCGAAATAAGGCAGGTTTATGATCCGGTGCGCTTCGTGGCTGGCTGGATACCCCAGCTTAATGATCAGGCGTTCATATTCCCGCCCCTCCAGGCGTTTACGCCAATAGTCATTGTAAAGCCTGTATTCTTCCACCTTCTTTCCCGCCCGGATGGCGTGGAAGTATTCCCCTTTCAGATTCAAATGCAGGTCTTTACTTGCCATCGCTATGATCCTGTAAACAGTCGTTATAGCCTTCAATATATCCGGTTAATCCGGTATTACTCACTGACCATTCAGCCGAACGGCGCTTGATGGCCTCGTCCATCGTCATAACATCGACCGGATCTCTTAGGTCTATATATTTCCTTAATTCAGTAACTATCACAGCCCTTAATTGTTGTGTATTTGAATAAGTCCTGGACTTATCAGTTATTCCGTTTACAAGATCCCTGAATTCATGTTCTTTTAATTTAGGCTTCATTATCACCACCCTCGAAATACTGCTCAAGAACACGTTTTACGTTCATTTCACGATGATAATTATTATCTGCATAGATTGCTGCTGCCGATATGTGATCGATAATTTGCTGCAATAAATCAGGATGAATTTTTATTTTTTCGTCAAGAACAATGCGCTCCGGCTCTGGTGCTGTAGCACTATCTTCAATAATTTCTATCTCACCATGACCACCGCATCGCGGACAAACAAACTTATCGCCTTGATACAAAAAGAAGCCGCAACCTTTTTCAGTCTTAACAACCATGCCGTCGTCGTCGCAGTTTTCGCAATATAACCACCCGATATTAATTATTTTCATCTTCTCTATTCCTCCCGTAAATGTGAACAGGCTCAATAGGTACGGCTGGCAATTCGCCTTCGTTTAATGCGCTTGCCATACCCAATATCAATCGCGCTTCTGCACCAGTTACTTTCTTACACCACGCGCCGCCCGTTTTATCTTCGAACAAGATAACGGCAAACTGATCGTTTATTTCTAACTTGTCCATTATTCACCCCGTGTCACTCGTTTAATTTCGCTTTCCGCGCGGGCCTCTTCTTTGAATAGCTCCGCTATGGCGTCTTCATAGAAAACCCGGTATTTCTTCCACCATGTTGATCTGCTTACCGGGAAAACAAGCTGGTTAACGGCCTGCCGGACGAGATCTACCGGGAAACGCGAGTACCCGCGCCCGCCGCAATGCTGGCACGTTTTGAATACTGGCATTTCCGCCGCTTCACTGGCTGCTTTATCCGGTACTTCTCCGCGCCCCTTGCAACGTTGGCAATGGTTTTTAACGTAGCCTTTGCCGTTGCACCGCGAACAAATTGTCGATGTGTATTTGCAATATGGATTTGGTAAATGCCCGTGGCCGCCGCACTTAGGGCAAACTTTTTCGGTCGCCGCACTCTGGCAATAATCCCGAAACGCGAAAACGGCAACAAGAATAATAAGTCCATTGCGCTGATCCTCGTTTAACTCCATCACGTATTCGTAATCTTTCGCCATAGCCCTTAAACGCTCTGTAAGCAAAACTACGGCCCTATGTTTTTCGGCTTGTGATAGTTCCATCTTCCCTAAAAAAGCGCCATATCCAAGCTCTACGCGCGATTGCGCCATACCCGCAGCGGTTAGCGCATCCGTCGTATTAAGAGCGTCCGGGGACGTGCCCCGGCTTTCGTCAGATAATCGCGGTGATTTAGGAAAGTGGAATTTTAGAATGGATTCTAAATTCATTATTTGCCCTCATAACGCGCCGCCAGCCGTTTACGATCAGAAATGGATTGCACCAGCTTTCTTTCGAACTCTTTCAGCGCAAGTAATTCGCGCATGTGGAAAGCCTGGATTTGTCGGACCGTCTCTAAATCACGCTCGTCGCGCTGAATATCTATTTGCAGATCTTTAACTTCGTTTTTCATTGCTCACCCCACATATTAGTCGCGTATTCGTCAATATCCGGTAGTAGGTCGCCGCGTTCGCGGATCTTAATAAACAAGCGTCCGCCTTTTACCTTCCGGCAGCGGACAATTTTTATTGAGTCAATTTGCCCGTCATCCCTCCAGAATCCGGCATAAGTAAGGCTGTCAAAAAGGCATTTAGGGATATTATCCAGATCTCTGATCCGGTTATCCGGCGGCGCGGCGTAAATGGCAATTGCCAGTCGGCAAGGTAGGTTAATATTTAAATTTAATAGCTCGATGATGTCTCTTACTTGTTCCCTGTATTCCTTCCCCACTTTGCTGATATAGTGAAAACCGCGCGAATGTCGGTAATAGCGATTATTCGATGGCGGGTAAGGCAGGCTAAAAGAATATTCATTCATGCTGCCTTTCTCCTTAAGGCGTCCAATTTCGCCTGATAGATGTTTATTAGCTCCTTACATTCTGCAATCGTCCATTTATGCGTATCGTTGTTGTTCTCCAGAGCTACCACCCTGGCGAGGCCAATTTTTCGAATCAGCGCCGGGCGATACCCTCCGATGTTGCCGTCTAGTGTCTGGTTGCAGTGCCTACATTGCTTATGGCAATTATCCTCGTTGAAGCGAAGGTGTCCGGCGGCGGCTACCGTCCTGTAATGACCTGCATCCCACCCGCATTGCTCACCGTAGTAAGTCCCGCAAGATATACACGGCAAGCGCGCGTCACGTTCGCGAATATAGGCGTTAAATACATTTTGAACTTGTTTGATCCAATAACTACGCGGATTTAACTGTTTACGCTTCCGGTTGCGTTCTTCCCTCTGGCTATCACGGCGTTTCTTCCGCTCCATAGCCTTCATAGCCTTCTCACGGTCGCGGCATAGCTGGTCAAACTTCAGTTCTTCCAGACATTCATCGCTGCACCACGTTTGATTGTGATATTTAGGCTCAAAAAAAACGCCGCAGCATTTGCAACGGCGTCTTATGGGTTTTTTAGGGTTTTGCATAAAAACCACCCCGATTATTTTTGATTCTCTGTTTCGTTCAGCCTTTCGGCGTGTCCGGCCCTTAGCCAATGTTCTAAGCATTCGTTGCACTCGTTACAGCCTCCTTTCTTCGTGCTGCATACATTGCACATTGCACGCATAACGCTTTCTCGTTCATAGTCGTCATGCCATTGGTAATCATCAAAAGACATAATGCTCTCTCCTTTTCAGGTGATTTCTACGCATTTCAGCGCTGCCGGATTTTTAAAGAGCATTTTGTTTGCTTGAAGTATACAAAATGGATACACCAGAACAAGGCGAAAAGCGCCATTATGTGATCCATATCACGCAATGACGCCATTTTGTAAACTTCAGTCCGATAAAACGCGGTCATGGTTAGCCAGGAATACAGCACGGGCAAAGCCACGCGGTGTTAGTGAGCGGATCATCTTTGTTCGTTTCGTCCTGCCTCCGGTTTTCGCCCACCCAGGGTTATCACCAGAGTTAAGATCTACAGGTCTAAAAAGCGGCTGCCTGAATCCGTTGCCGCACCATATGCAAGTTTTCTTCGTGTACGCGTCGCGCGGTGGGTAAACATCAGGGAAAGCAGGATGCTTGTCATCTTCCGGCAGGTAGCCACCGTAAGCGCAAGGATTGAAGATAAAATCCGGTTTACGCCATAGCGTTGACAGCACACCAACAGGATTCTCCACCATCCACGGCACGTTATACATGTTAGCCAGAGATTCAACCAACATTGCGTTTCTTGCCGCCCTATTCTGAAAACAAGGATCTTTCCTGTATTTATCAACGAACCAGCGAGCGCCTGACACAGCGAGATCGTCGCATGGAGGAAAGCCCAGGATAATGTCAGGCTCTGGATAAACAGACAATTCAGGGGAGAACATTACCAGGAAATGGCTATCAATCCAGACGTTAACGTATTCAATATTTGGATGAATGATTTTAACGCCTTCATAATCTCCGTGATTTGCGCCGTCATAGTTGAAGCAATAGCACTTATATCCAGCTTCCGCCCAATCTTTAACGGCGTACCCGCTGCCGTCGTACAGCGACCACACCACCCAACTTCTAAGCCAATTATTTAACCAATGTTTAGCCCTGCTCATTTTCTACCCTCAAACGTGAAATAGCGGCGCATAATGATGGTGATCACCGTTACCGCTGCCATTTTTGAGATGAATTGCATAGCTGATATTTCCGGCATAAACGCCATAAACGATAGCGTAGGAAAAATTAACGCATCACCAATGGCGGACGCTATATTTGCAGGCCAACGTTTAGAATCAAAGCCACCAGGCAAAACCCGGTAAACGCCGCCAGAAATAAGTGCACCGGAAACAACCGCAACGAATGACGCGATCGCCACCATTCCGGCGTCGTAATTTATCAGCACCGTGATTGCGCCAGCGGCGGCGCATGTTGTAGCCGACCATTTCAGGCCGCCGTCATATAACAGGAGGTCACGGATCATCATATTGACACACACGGCGGCTACCGTGGTGATCGGAATTACCCACGGGCCGCAATGATTAACAATAAGATTGATGATCACAAAAACGGCGACATAAACGCAGGCTAATAACCTGTCAATTGTCACCCTTTCCATTTTTATGATACCCCGCCGCGCGTAATAGCGATTCGTTGTCAAACTTCACATCAAGCCGATTAGTAATCTCACCACCGTTAAACATCACAGGTGGGATTGCCCCGGTACAATAGATGGTTCTGGTCCGGCAAGGTCAGCAAAAGTTTTCTTCAATCCACCGATAGGGAGATCAAAAACGCCCTGTTTTTTCTTTTGCTCTTCCTCCCGCTCCGTTAATATTTGCTCAGCTTTTAGCGCGTTATAGCTAATTAAATCAATTAGTGTGTCTGTCGGATCGCTGTTATTGCTCAAAATAGCCTCTAAACGCGCCTCCTTGAGACAAATTAGCAGATCCCATACATCAAGCGTGGTTAAATCTGCCCCCTTCTTAGCGTTGTAAATAGTGGCTATTTTTGGCGCTGATTTTTCCTCTTTTTTGTCGTAGCCGTTTTGCTTACCTCTTTGCTCTATGGTTTCTGCTGCAAGTCTTAATAAATCTGCTGCCTTAGTCATTATTTGCGCCTCTCGCGTATAGCTCTTTACGTGTTATCTGCGTGAAAATACATTCATGTCTGCATCGTGGATGCCAGATCAAGAACAAGCTCCCCTTATTGTTCCCGCTTACTGGTTTCCCTGTTGCAGCATTGATAAACGCCAGCCGCCCGCGCGTGATTAATCGGCATTCGTTTGCCGTCTCCACGCCGTTCATAAACCAGCTAACAGAAATGTCAGCGGGCAATAGCATTACACAGCCAATGTGATTTCGTTGATGTTCAAGCGCCGCCTTATCAACGAATGGTCCCGGATTAGAATATGGCGGATTCATCCAGACATACTCACCAGGCATCGCCACCGCTCCCCACGGATAATGGAGCGTGTCCATTTCTTCGGTTATATATCGCGGGATTAATGCGTTTTCCTTGTTTGCCGCCACATCCGCGACGAACTCGAATTCCCGATCCATTCCTCTAAAAACGGGTTTTGGCGTTTGCCATAAGTCTTTTATTTCTTTCGGCGTATGGCTGGCCGCCGTAATCATTTTTCATTACGCCCCCTTAGAAATAATCCTGATCTGTTCCCCAGCGGTTATTCAGATACCCCACCAACCACACAAAACGCTCAATACTGATTAGCGGGGCGACCTTGCGATAATGCTTATCTAATATCAGCCGCGTGGCTTTATCGCTGTAGCCGTTCTTCTCTACCTCCGCTTTGCAGGCCGAAAGCGCGGCGCGGGCGGCAGTCTTTACGGCGTTAAATTGCGGCTCTGACATATTGAATAAGGCCATAGGATCACCATGTGTCAGTCCAATCCGGCGCGGCAGTCCAGCAAAAACCAATGAATGCGCTAACAGCCAATAAAGCGCGGGCTGCAAAAAGAATATTCCCAATGTCGTTAAATTCAGGAAGCGACCACGTAATAAAAATAGCCCCCAGCATAATAACACCGATAACAGTCATGGCCGCCAGGAAAACAAAAAGCGTAGCCAAAAGCCACGCCCCCAACCAGTTAAAAAAGCTCTTAAGCATTTTAAACGTCCTCAATTACCCCGCCTTTCACACGCTCTTTAATATCCCATACGTGAGGCTTGCATATTTCCTGATAATAGTGATCCGGCCTGCTGCCGAAATACCATTTGCCATCCATATAAAAATAAACGCCAGAATAATTTCCTGGCGCTGCCTTTGTTGCTGCTTCTGGAATTTTCCATTCCATGTAATGTTTAAATTTCATGAGTTTTTAAATAACCCCTTCTGAATGCTTTGATGTAAAGTCCTAGCCTTCTTATATGCTGAACGCCATCAATGATGCGCACTAAATAAATTGCACCGTTTGTGTCAGATACAAAATGACAGCCAAAACCAATACCAACCAACTTCAGGTTGTCAGGTATTCTATAATCAGTTTTCTGTTCCATGCCTCACCTCATATGGTATTCAATAAACCACCTGATAAACAGACATAAGGCAATAAAACCCCAGCAACAGCACATATAAAACAATGTGTCGTCCATAATTAAGCCTCAATAACACCGTAATCGAACGTGCCTAAATACCGTTCGATACTTACAACCTCAATACCATCAATGCACCGTTTCCACACAGACACCTGGCTTTCATTTTCTCTGAAGTGCATATTAGAAAGCACTTCATCGGCTGGGTAGCCTTTCCCGGCGACGTAGGCATCGTGACCTACGCCACCTTCTACGCAATAAAGCATCAATTCGCGTTCCATCTTGTTTCCTCCGTGCCGTAAACCTCTTAATTTCAGTTTACAAAACGGATATGCGATCGCAATACAAAATGTATATTTATGTGATCGCAATCACGCTGTTAATGCAGTACACGTTTTTCCTGTTCATGAATAGGCTGTGCACTTTTCATTGCTTCGTTAAGCGTAGCTATAGCCGCCTGTACGCCGAATTCATTAGCGCGCATATCATCGCCAACAAATTTTCCGTAAAGCACCGGAATAAACGCCTTAACGTTCACTTCTTCGTGTCCTTCCTCAATAAATTTCTGCAACATCTTAACCTCAAAGACCTTTTTCATCAGGCCGCGCATAGAATGCAGTGAAACACTGCCAAGCAGATCCTTGTTCAACGGGAAAATAACAGCACTTCCGAACGCGAGCGGATCAACATCTTCCGGCACTGGTGCGCGTCCGAATTCCTCCTCCATGCGTCTTACGAAAGTGAGGCAGAACACATAACGCGCTACCGATGTTTTTTCTTCCATGCTTAAAGACACGTAATCGCGGATTGATGCATCCATCATAATATCAACAATCTGTAGCGCCAGATTTAAGTCACTGTCATACACTCCTGCTTCCATATCTTTTAAAACTTCGTGATAATCCTTAGTTACCACTTCGTGAAAGCTCGCGTCCTCTGTGTAGCGAGTAATTAACATGCCTTCGCTGCCGAGTGAATAAGCCGTTTTGATATTGTTCATAATATTTACCCTTATAGTGGATGATGCCATTTCATTTCAGTTTCTGAATTAAACGGGTTTCCTTCGCTTGAAAGGAATAAATCACGCTCACGTTTCAGTTCTTCCGGGCTTATTTCTATTTCATCAATCTGACCGAACGATCCCGGCATCATTCGTTTTAAATCAGATAGCGGACGCATAAGGCCGCAGCCGCGTAACAGCATATCGACCGCGAATTGTCTACGTCCGGCGGCGTCATTAAAGCGCCGCGACCAAGGCGCTACCACGATCCGGCGTTCGAATTCGATAAATAGTGATAGCTTGTTTGTGTTAGCGTCATACGCTTTGTGGAATTTAATTTTCATTTAACACCTCGACATATTGCTCAAGATGCCATTGCCCCACCTCGTCGTAATCTTCATCAAATATTGTTACTTGACCACCTAGGCCGAAATGAAAGGCAGTAGCAATAAATTCATGTCCCCACCATGACATTAATCTTTCACCGCCTTTCAGGTGTTTAACCTTCACTAATTTTATAGCCATACGCCGAACATCCCATTCAGTCCGGCGAACAATTTACGCCAGTGATTTTCAACATAAGCCCGGAAAGGCTTAACGCGAACATTGCGGGCCTTCAGTTCAACTTTGTCGAAGAAACGCGGTTCGATCATCGTGCCGTCTAAGTATCTAACCAGGATCGGGCGTTGAATGTCGCTACATGTTTTATTCAGTACGACCAGCCCGAGATCACTACGATATGCTGGCAAGACAACGAGATCACCTTCTTTTGCATCCCACAGAGTCATAACATCACCCCCTTACCAATAAAGCTAATCACTGCCGCAAGTGCGCCACAAAACACAACCGCAAACAGGAAACAAATAACGCAAAACGCGACCGTCACAATATCCTTACTGACTCTCATGATTGCCTCACATAGTTGTAATCAGCTTGATGATCGCCACCGTAATATAAAGCGATAAGCTAAGATATAGCGCCGCGATCGCCACCGCCGCAGCCAATGCTGCAATTTTTGCAAAACTCATTTTTCAGCCTCCGCAATAAATTTATCCATCCATTTATTATTCGCCAGGCGTTCGGCATCTTCGCCAAATGTTTTTCGATCGCTTAATTCCTTGCGCGTCGGGAAAGGCCATTTATCGTGCCAGCCCGCCGACGTTTCGAATTCATAGTTACCGCCACCGAATTCGACAAATACATCACCATCGTCTGAGGTTTCCGCAGTCCCCTGAAAACCGCGCCCGTTATTTTCGCTTAATGTTGTAGCTGTCATGGTAATACCTCATTAATCGTTAATAACCTTGCCCATACGCCCGCGATATTTGCGCATTCGTGGATCAACATATTCAGGCCACTGCATATCATCAGTTTTCTGTAGCGGGTAAGAACTCGCTCGCCAGTTGTCAAACCAGATTTGCTTCGCGTACAGGTCACTAAATCTTTTCGCCATTCGATCCGCTGCCGTGCCGCATAAAAAGCCCGCGATCGATTTGATCGCGGGCTTCTTTTAATACTTGCTCTTTTGTTCGTGGTTGCGGTGGCGGTTTTAGATAATCACTCATAGCTAACACATTGATTCTAAAAAGGAATATCGTCGTCGAAGTCCATCGGAGGCGGATTATTCCCGTTATTATTCTGCTGCTGCGGCGGCGCTTTCTGCTGCTGTCCTTGCTGCTGGCCTTGTTGGTTAACATTCATGAATTCAAATTCATTAACCGCCACTTCTACCGCAGTCCCCTTCGTGCCGTCGTTCCGGTCATATTGCCGAACATCCAGGCGACCGCTTACCACTATTTTTCCACCCTTACGGATATGTGGCGCCAATTTTTCCGCACGCTCGCCAAATACCAGGCAAGTGACCCACATTGTCCGCTTATTATCGCCGTAGCCATTCGTTACAGCTAACGGAAAACTACCAATCGCTTTCCCGTTTTGTGTGTAGCGAACCTCCATATCATTACCGATATTCCCGCCCAGCGTGATTGAATTTAAACTCATTAACCCATCTCCCCGTTAAGCTCTGCTACCCGGATGTCATAAACATCTTTTGCCTTGATTCGATGTTCCGATCCTTCCGGTAGTAATTTCCAGCATTTGCCAAATATTTCACGCAGCTTGTTAGCGTCCTGCGCTTTCGCTGCTGCATCACAGAAACGTGCTAATACTTCATCAGGATTTGGCGGCGCTTTCTGCTGCTGTGGTTGTTGTTTTGGTGGGTTTTTCTGCTGGCGAGGCTGCTGGCCTGTCTGCTTAGCGTATGCGTCAGTATCAGGATCTCGCGCATCATCAATGCAGAATAAACCGTTCAAAGCATATTTTCGCGCGTAACTTGATGTCGCACCTGTTAGCTGGCTTGCGTCCATTCCCTTCTTGCTTTCTTCTTCCCTGGCGTAAGCCGTTACCGCTATTTCGTCTTCACCGTCGCTTAGCGTCGCCGTAGCTTTCACATAATAGCGATTGCCGATCAGGACAATTTCATCGCTTACAGTCAGCGTAATACTTTGAAGCAGTGGTTTAACCGCCTCTAAAATATCCTCCGCCGACCTGTAATTATATCCACCAAAATTATTACGCTGATTTTTCGGCGCGTTCAGCGTTTGCTGAATCGTCCATAGCTTTTTATGTAACTCTGTTTTCACCATTTAATCTCCCGTGCTGTTAACACTATGTATAAGGCTTTATTCGCGGCGCTCCACATTTCGGCATCGTGAAGCATTTCCGCTACTGCCAGTTTGAATTGAAGCGCCTGAATAACCATAATGTCACCTCCGGATGTTTACATTTTGTATTAATGGTAGCGGACTTTATCCAGGGATTTTTCCCCTAAATGGCGTGGTTGCGTTGCGTGGTAGTAGCTGCCGCTTTCATTTTCCGTATACCATTTTACTGATCCTTTGCGACGTTCTTTAATGCTATTTGGTTTGCATCTTTCCTCGTTTGCAAATCGAATAGCTTTATCCACATTGTCTGTTTTATTGATTGCAGGTGATGATTTTCTTTCGTTTTCTCTTTTTATCCTTCTGCGTTCCCTGGCATTCATTTTGCTATCACATTTACCATATATAATTGTAACGCTCATAATCTGATCTCCGTATATCCTTGATGATACTTAATAAAAAATCATCTTCGTTAATTGCCGCACTTCCAGCGGCTGACCAGATTGTTAATGAGCGGCTTAACATCTTTCAACTAATCCCGCAATCATCGCCGTTCCCGGCGTGACCTTGCTCACTCCAAGCAAGCTGACTCGTCGCCTTGCGTGCGGTTTCGTGGGGGATGTAACGCTTTAAACACCCCATGCGCCTTGTTATCAGTGCCGCTTTCGGTCCCCCATCGGGGAGTTACTCCACGGTTGACAAGGTGTTAAGCCTGATTTTTAAAGTGCCAGGAAGTTGCTTTTGTTACCTGCGCCCTTCCTTTGACTCGCAATATACGCCCCGTAAAACATCGAGTCAATCCATTTTGTATACTTTTTTAAAATATTTTATATGCCATTGATATTTAAATAATAAATAACGTTTTCTGTTTACGTTTTGGTGTTTTCCAGGCAAAGAAAAGCCGCCATTCGGCGGCTAATGTTTATGGCAGGTTTACGATCTTCGCATCAACCACCACGCCTATAATTTTTGATTCTGGATTCATAGGGATTGGCGGATACAGCGGATTGAGCGAACGTAAAAGCCTTTGACCTCCATCAATAATCAACTGTTTAAACGTCGGTATCTGCCCTTCCTCAAGCTGGGCTATAACCAGTTTGCCGTCAATAGCTGGCGCGTGCGGGTCCACAAGTATCATCGTCCCCGCCGGGATGCTCAACCCCTGCGGCGCGTTCATTGATTCACCTTTGGCAACCAGCCAGTAACTGTCATCTGAACAAATAACGCTAGTCGTAACGTGTCGTAATGCTGAACGCCTTGCGTCATCCATATTGTTTACTGTGTCCTTCCAGTCAATAACCGGGTAACTACCTAAATCACGCGGCGGCACGGCCTGAAGTGTATTAGAAACAGAATCATCAATGACCATGCCATCATGTGTAACAGTAAACTGCCGACGACCAAGCTCGCGCATAATCCGCGCAATATCTTCAAGATTTGGCTCTCGGCGACCGTTCAGCCAGTGTGACAGGCCGCCTTTAGTTATCCCCATACGATCCGCGAGTGAATCCTGGCTCATGCCCTGCGCCCGCATGAGCTGCTTTGCTAAGTCATACCATTTTGTTTTCATGTCGCTACCCTATAACCTCAAAAAGTTTGATGCAAGTCACAAAACGTGTATTTTAAGCCTTGATCTTAAAATTCCATTTTGTAAACTTGCAGACAAGGTAAGGCCATACTTGCAAAGACGCAAGGAAAAAGATAACTGAAGGCACAAAAAGGCACTTACCTTATGCTCTTTAAAAATCCGGTGTCGCTGCGAAGCGAAAAACAAATATCACGCAACGGCGGGATCTGTTGAGCGGTCAGTCACTGCTATCTAATGCTAATGGGATGCCCGCCCGCGCGTTCACTCTAACCATAGGAGAAAATGCGATGAGTATGAACATGATTAGTAAAGCATGGAACGTAAAACTTAATAGCCCGATTCAAAAACTTGTCTTAATGGCTCTGGCTGAAAAGGCAGATAACAAAGGACGGGTACATGATGCATCACGCAAAGAAGTAGCCGCAATGTGTGAACTTCCTGTTCATACGGTACATGATGCCTTCGCCGCGTTAATGGATAAAGGATTTGTTTGTCGTCTTGATGCATTCAGTGATGTCTATGTAGTGATGTTGCCGGAGGGATGATCTATGAAGTGGTTTAAGCATGACAGCGATGCGAACCGCGATGAAAAACTTCAAAACGTTTTGTTAGATTATGGCCTGGAAGGGTACGGGCTTTATTGGTATTGCCTCGAACTAATAACTTATGACGTAGATCAGCACAATCTGAATTTTGACCTACGACATGACGCGAGAATCATTGCGCGAAACGTCGGATCTACTGAAAAACGTATAGAAGAAATGATGAAATACTTCATCGAAATTGGTTTGTTCGAATGTTCTCAAGGCCACATAACTTGCCTAAAGTTATTAAAAAGGCTGGACCAATCAATGACTTCTAAGAGCGCTTATAGGGCTGCTATAAACACAGCGAAGGAGCAATTAAAATTAGAGAAGTTAATCAATCCAACACCAAAAGGTCATGATAGGGTCATGACCGGGTCAGGAAAGGGTCATGAATTAGAAGTAGAAGAAGAAAGAGAAAAAGATATATACACTTCGTGTATTAGCGAAAATGGACAAAAAACGGTCAATCAGGATGGCGTAAACGAAGCGGCATTGCGTTGCTTGGCCTTCTACAACGACAAAGCTGGATGCAAGTGTCGTGATGCTAAGCCATTTATCGAACTACTGACAGAAACAAAAACACGTAAGGCATACACGGAGGATGAGATCACATTAGTAATCGAATGGGCTTTGACGCAATGGCGCAGCCGTGGTGGAACACCTAAGCCTATCAACATTTGCCGGGTAACTAAATTCGATGGGTATCTGGCTGACGCTGAGCAATGGCGCAAGCTATCAGCTACTGTAAACGCTGCCGACGTGGTGGAAGCATTTAACAGCACGTTTGACGGCCTGTTACCACCTGCCGAACTGGATCGGGATCTTGAACGCAAGATCTATGCGTTCACTGACTACCTGAAAGACAAAAGCATTAACGGCTTTGTCGCCTACTTCGAAACGTTCAAAAACACGGCTTCAGATTTTTACTTCGGCAATGGCTTCACTGCGACACTTGATTTCCTGCTTAAACCAAAAACGCTACGTGATACGCGCGCTGGCGCTCTTTGACCAACCACGATCCGCAAAAATCCAAAATTACCCACAAAACAACCTCACCAGCGAGCTAAATCGCATGTGGTGCTAACTTGCTTGCCTTTTTGCGATTAGCTCGTTAGAGAGCGTTACAGAGAGGATTTTAAAATGGATAGTAAACACGTTTTCGCCGTGGCTTTTGCCATCGCTGCGGCAATCGCTGTAAACGTCGTTTTGTTCGGCGGTTTGTTCCTTCGCGTCAATCCATAACATACCTACCAGTCTGTAAATCAAAAATTAGCCACATGATAGCGCCTCTGACGCAATAAGACACTGCAACCTGTGCAAATGGGTTACGCGGTGGGTTTTTGCATTGTAGCGCGTCTGAGGCGTTTTAAGGAGTTGGAACGATGCGCAAGTTAACACACGAAGAACAAATTGCGGCTATTGCGAAAATTAATCCTGATGTTGAAGTGCTGGGAGAAATTACCGGAAATCATAAAAAAGTGTTATGCCGTTGCAAGGTTTGTGATCATGAGTGGTCGGCTACACCTTGCAACCTAAAACACGGGCGCGGTTGCCCGAAATGCGCTGGGAAGATGAAGTTATCGCACGAAGAACATATTGCCGCTATCGCGAAAGTTAATCCTGATATTGAAGTGTTGGGTGAAATTATTAATGACAAAACAAAAGTATTATGCCGCTGCAATATCTGTAGTCATGAGTGGTCGGCTACACCTTGCAACCTAAAACACGGGCGCGGTTGCCCGAAATGCGGAATATTAAAAGGCGCACAAGGAAGGACATTAACACACGAAGAACACATCACAGATATAGCCAAAGTTAACACTTATGTTGAAGTATTGGGAAAAATTAAGAACCATAGAGATAAAGTCCCGTGCCGCTGCAAGATCTGTAGTCATGAGTGGTCTGCCAGGCCTTGCAACCTTAAAAGCGGGTACGGCTGTCCAAAATGCGCGAAATACGGTTTCCTTCGTCATGAGTATGGCAAACTTTACATCATGGTTGATGATCTGGAAGTGCCTACACAAATGAAAATTGGGGTAAGTGTTCAGGAAAATAAACGAAGAAACGAGATATTAAAAAGCGCACATAAAGCAGGCGTTAGAATTCCTAATTTGCATATCGTGAAAACGTTAGAAGGGCCAACCGAAAATATACATGAACTAGAAAACACGATGCATAAGGCTTTTAGCAATTATAAAATTAACTTTCCTGTAAAATTTGATGGTAGCAATGAGTTTTTTTATTACAGGCCGGAAGTATTCGACATGGTAGAAGAAGCATTTAAAGAGATTGTTTGCTGCCAATGAATATACAAAATGTAAAACCGGAGGATATAACATTATGTGTCAAAGAAAGATTAGTGATGAACAGCTAATCACTGAACATAACAACGGTCTAACGTATAAACAGATCGCCGAAAAATACGGAATGGCAAAACGCAACGTCGAACGCCTGGGCGCACGGTTGGCGAAACGCGGTTTAATATCCACGCGTCGCGCGCCGGGTTTTGGCGTCAATGGTGAGTCATTGCTCGTCGATAAGGATGGCAATGTGATTATGCGCTGGATTAAAACAGCCCGTGATCGCGATGAAATGGAAAGGCTAATGCAATCTGCTTGTGACGCCTTCACGGAAGAAATACCCCGCGCGGAGGCCGTGCCAGTGCCGGAAATTGATTTCCAAAAAAGCCTGGCCCTTTATCCGGTATTTGATCTGTATATCGGGGCGCTTGCTCATAAAGCTGAATGCGGCGAGAGCTACGACACCGGGATCGCTGAGCGCGTGCTAAATGATTTCTTCGACTACGCGGTAGGCGCTGCACCGATGTCTGAAAAAGCTGTTTTGCTGTTAGGAGGGGATGTGCTCCACACTGACGGACTGTTACCAGTGACGCCATCAAGTAATCACGTTTTGGATTGTGATTCACGCTACGCAAAACTTGTTTACGTGGCGATCCGGTCGGTCCGGCGTGCTGTAGGTAAGATGTTGTTGAATCATAAGGATGTAGAAATTCAGGTGTTATCAGGTAATCACGACCAGTCAGGAATGATCTGGCTACGTGCGGCGCTGGCGGCTTTTTACGAAGATGAACCGCGCGTTACTGTTGATGTGTCACCTGCCATCGTCCACCACACACAGTACGGCAAAACATTCCTTGCATATCATCACGGTCATACTATCAAAAAACCTGAAAATTTGTTGTCTGCCTGCGTCTCTGACTGGCGAGAAGACTTTGGCAAGTCTGCGGCGGTTTACGCTCATTGCGGGCACTGGCATCATCAACGGCTAATTGAATCATCGTTAGGCGTTGTTGAGTATCACGGCACGTTAGCGGGTAAAGACGCTTACTCAACTAATGGCGGCTGGCGGTCACGTCGTATGGCAGCGGTGATTATTTACAGCCAGGATTATGGTGAGATCGGGCGCTTTGTTTATTACCCTGAATATTCCATTTTGTAAACCGGAGGTAATGACATAATGGTAACTGAGCAGATAAACTCACTACTGCAGGAACGTGAAGCGTCAGTTATCGGCGGGCTGCTATTAGGCGGCCTCACTCCTAACGCGCAAGATGTTCTCGCTACGCTAGATCCTGAAGTGTTCACTATTCCGCTGTATAAGCGGGCGTTTGAAATTATCCGGGCGCAAGCCAGAAACAGGAATCTTATCGACGCGTTATTGGTTGGTGATGAGATTGGTAATGAAAACTTTGTACCGCTAATGCAAACGGCGCGATCGTGCCCTTCTGCTGCCAACCTGAAGGGATATGCACAGCTACTACGTGAAGAGCACCAGCGGCGGCAGATGTTGGAACTCATCGACGATATGCGCTACAAACTGGAAACTGGGACACTTGAGGTCGTCAAAGAGACGATGAAAGATTTTGATTCCCGGTATTCAAAATTAAAGGTAACAAAAGATCAGATTATCCCGGTGCTGTTGCGCGATGCTGTCCAGGAATACACGGAAGTGCTAAGTAAACGCATGGAGTGTGGCGTGAACTCTGACAACATCAAAACAGGGATTGACCCACTCGACGAAATGTTAGGCGGCATTAACGCTACTGATCTGGTGCTTATCGCCGGACGCCCAGGGTCTGGTAAATCGGCGTTGGCGTTGGCAATTGCCCGCGCGGCGGCTGAACGCCCATACCCTGGAGGCGAAGGTCAGCGGGTCGGCGTTTTGCTGTTCACGCTTGAAATGTCGCTCGATCAGATGACTGAACGTGCTATCGCTGGCGCTGGGAACTTATCAACGGATTGCCTACGTAATCCGGTAAAACTGGATGACGAAGGTTGGGCGCACGTCGCCCAGGGAATGAGTGCCCTTGCCGATCTCGATGTGTGGATTGTTGACGCATCGCAGTTAACGGTCGAGGAAATACGCGCCACCGTCGAACGGATGAAACAGGACCATCATAACCTGGGGATGGTGATGATTGACTATATCGGGTTAATGAAACTGGCTAAGGCCGAACGTCATGATCTCGCCGTAGGGCAATTGTCGCGGTCATTGAAAATGATGGCGAAAGAGTTGCGCGTGCCAGTGGCGGCACTGGCGCAATTATCCCGCCGCGTTGAGGAACGACCGAACAAGCGCCCGAACAATTCTGATCTGCGTGATTCCGGTAATCTTGAACAGGACGCAGACCGGATCATCATGGTCTACCGCGACGGCTACTACAACGAACAATCGGTTGCCCGCGAATATATGGAGATCATCGTTTCAAAAAACCGTCACGGGAAAACGGGGACTGTTTACCAGCGGTTTGACGATAACGGCAACATCATCCCATGCGACCAGGCCCGCGCGGCGTCCGCTTGCATTCAGTCAATGCAACAACGTCCGGCGGCAAGTCGATTCTCCCCACGAAACAGCCAGAGCAACGCATCTTTTTAATTAACTTGAGCAAACGGCTTACCGGAAAGTTGACCGCTTTCTGGTGGCTGTTTTCGCGCTTAAAACGAGGCGAAAAACAATGAGCATTGAACTTGAAGCAAAAATTATCAATATCCTTGAACTTGATGGCATCGACACAATGCACCAGTTACGCCAGAAAACAGGATTATCAGCGGAATATGACGAAGCTGGATGTTTGCCTGAGACAATTAAACACTTAATCGACACTGGCATTGTCGAGCGTGTATATACATATTTCGGACCTCGCCGCAGGTTGCTTGGCTATCGAATTAAATATTTGTATGCACAACGTCGCGATCGTGTGGCATCGTTATTTAGTGACTACAGCGTTAAAAAGCGTATGCGTGACATTAGCGCGGAAACTGGTATTCCGTGGAATTACCTGTCGCGCACGCTGCGTTTAATGGTACTGGATGAAACGCTTTGCATAGACACCAATAAGCACGGCCTTAATTTTTACTCACTGTTTAAACCTGGGCGCTTCGGTCACGCTAATGATCTCGCGTTTGATTTTGACAGCCGCCTGAATGAATACCGGAAAAATAACGGCCTGCTGCCGGATAAACCAGTATTTGAGGTCGAAAAACTTAACGGTGAAACGGGGTTGGAATTATGATACGGGTAATCTTTTATTCAGTTGAAACGTTTGTTGACGATACGCGCGTTTATTATCCGTGGGAAGTATACGACGCAAAGGTGTATACACCGCCACTGATGCGGAAATATAAACACGTAAAATTTAACCGGGTTTTTGTACCAATGCGTGATGCACTGCGGGTGCTGCGCGGTGAATTACGAAACACAATGCGTATTGTGTGAGGGGCGATCATGAATAAGGAGTTAGATTTAACCATTGAAGACTTTAGCACTATTGCGGAATACATGCACGGTGACGATCCTGATAAACCTGTTGTGGTTGATATGAGATACTTAAAAAGCGCTTTCATGACAAGCTCACGTCTAATTTCTTTGCAGGCGATCATGTATGCGCGGGCGCAGTGGAAAAACAGTAACGGTGTATTATGAGGCAAATTAGATTTGAAATAGTAAACGACGCCGTAAAAGAAAACGCTATCAGGCAGATAAGAGAGATCCAGCCTGATAGCAAAAGCCCGCTGATAATTACCATCCAGGAGAAAACCCGCTCGCTAAGCCAAAATAGCCTTCTATGGGCGTTGCTAACCGACATTAGTGATCAGGTTAATTGGTACGGTAAGAAGCTGTCGTCGGAAGACTGGAAAGCGGTATTCACCGCCGGGCTAAAAAAATATGGCGTCGTGCCTAATCTGGATAAATCCGGCTTCGTTGTATTGGGAACATCTACAAGTCGAATGAGTAAATCAGAATTCAGTGAACTAATCGAATTAATTTACTCGTTCGGTGCTGAACATGATGTTCAATGGTCGGGTGATACGAAATTAAACGAGGAATTCATAAAACGCTGGGGGCAATAATGGCTCGTTATTACATGGCTAAACCTACAGGCATTTTGTATAAGATTGATGGCGAATACGTTTATTACTTTCACAACCAGGTGCGTGATTGGCGATTGTGTCACGCGCACTTTAAGCACGAAATAGAAAATCACCCTGAATATTTTATCAAAGTTGACAATGTAACTGTGGCGTAATTGAGGATAAGCAAATGAATAAACTTAAAGCAATTGGCGTGATTAGCCATCGCACTAACCCTGAGTGTTACCCATCGTTTGAGGTAACAACATGCCGCACAGAATATAATTTTGGATCATACTATTTATTGGGTGTTCGCGCGGATGGCGGCACTTATTCGGTTATGGCTGCAAGCTGGAAATTTGATAAATACGCTAATTTATCTAATAAGGATGATGACGGCATGAATAAAGAAAGTGAGATCATTGATGAATTAATCGAAGATGAGCGGCATGATTGCGAAACGCAACCAGAAAAAACGGAATGGGCCGTAGGTGATAAACCTCCTGTTAATGTGTGGCTTGATTGTGTAGGTATGACCAGCGGAACGGTTCTTGATGTCGTCAAGTTTTTATATCTCGGTGATAATTGGGCTATCGCTCACAGTAAATTAATATCAGATGTGGAAACGATAATTACATGGAAACAATACTCTTATCGCATTCACATTGACCAGAAAGAAAAGGCACTTGCTGAAATTGCTTTCGCACTGGCTACTAAGGTTATCGGTGAAGATGCGGCGAAAGAGATTAACTTTAACCGCGACAACGAATTTTCGTGCGATTATCGCAACATGGCGCAAGCTATTATTGACGGATGTATCGGACACGTTGAATACACGGGGGATAAATAATGGATAAAACCGGGACAATCCTTCTTAGTCGCCCTGCCATCTGCCGGATGCTTGGGGGAATTAGCAGGGGAACGTTTTACTTATGGCGTAAAAAATGGGAACGGAACGGAACTCCGTTCCCCGACCCGGTTGACGTACTTGGGACCGGGCGTGGCGTTATGTACCGCTATCAGGACGTAATGCAGTTCTTTGATCGGATTGGTTTAACGTCAGCCAAAGATAACACATAATCAGCAAACTTATTTAGTGCCTCCTTTTGTTCATCAAGATAATCATATTTGTCGTACACCGCCAGTATTCCCCTTAATGAATGGCCTAAGATCTTTTCTGCAATATGTACCGGAACACCTATAGCTGAAAGGTGTGTCCGGCACGTCCTGCGGAGGTCGTGACAGGACCATGATTTACCGCCCATCCTTTTACGCACGAATATTGCAGCTACTTTTATCACTGATACGTTACTTTTATCACTGATACGTTTACTGGCCTGTTGCCGCCGTTAATCACTGGCGGGAATACATAATCATACTCATGGGAGGTTAAAACCTCCCTGAGCATTTTTATCGACAAGTCAGATAATCCCCGCCTGATTTCACTTCTTGTCTTCGCCACCGCCGCCGGAACGGTCCATACACCGTTGTCCAGATCTAGGTGTTCCCTTCTCATTTTCTGCAATTCACCAACCCTGCACCCGGTTAGCAATAATAGCTTTAAGGCTATTTTGTTCTGCGGATAGATCTGCGAACTGTCTACCGTGCGCCAGAAGTGGCCTATCTCCTCACATGAAAGGTAACGCTCCCCCACCGCATAATGCTCGCCAACGTCAGCTACACGGATATTGTTTATCGCCGTGTTAGTCATTAGCCCACGCCTGATTGCGCTGTTAACGATGATTTTCATTCGCTTCAATATCAAACCAGCCGTAACCGCGTGACCCGCCGCAGTGATCTCGCCAAATATATCCATCCACTGTTTTGTCGTTACGTCGTCAGCTATGTAGTCGCCGTACTTGTTGACTACGTGGCGCATCAATGCGCTTTTGACTTCTTTATATGCCACCAGCTTAATGACGTTCGGCAGGGATAGATAGTCTTCCACTACGTCGGATATAGATCGCTTGCCCTGCTCAAAGGCTATGGCCTGCTTTACGCACAGTGCCGGATTCTTCCCTTTCGTAAGCAACTCCCTGTATTCAGACACCGCATAGCGGGCGTCTTTCAGACTCATTTTCCCGTATTCACCGATCTTCATTCGCACTGGCTTACCGTTGAATCTGTAACGGTACTGGAAAGTAATTTTCCCTTTTGGGCTTATCCTGGCTGACAGGCCATCACGATCAGCTATCTCGCTTGGACCGTCGTATGGCTTGTTGGCGATGGCCCTTAACCTGGTATCCGTAAGCATGTTGCCCCCCATTTTTGGTCACGTTTTGGTACACAGTTTTTGTTGTACGGATATTAACAGTATTGTACGGAATTAGAAACGTGATGCCGGGTTTTGGTTACAACTTTATGATTTTTAAGTGATTTTATTGACGTGATTGAACGGAGTTAAACGCCTTTAAACATAGTGCGCTGGTCCTGTCTGGATCGTTTCGCCCTTTGAGGAACAGTTAATTTATGCCAACAGCGCGGCGCGACTGTTGATGCAAGACCTCACGTTTAGTCAGCTACGAACCGGTCCCTATTCCGTCTCCTCACAAAAAGAACTGCCGAAATACCTCTCCGATCTGCAAAATCAACACGATATTATCGAAATCCTCACCGTTCAGCGTAAAGAAGAGGAAACAGCATTAAGCTGTCGGCTTGTTTTGCGAGAGCTGACAGAAACAGAACCGGTGATTATTTTCGAAGGTATCGAAGCACCGGCAACGCTGGGTTTAAAAGCCAGTCGCTCGGCAAATTATCAGCGCAAAAAACAAGGTTTTTATGCGCGCTTTTTTCTGACTAACTCTGCACCAATGTTGTTGATTGACCCCTCACGAGATGGCCAAATCGTCGATGCTAACCTCGCCGCGCTCAATTTCTATGGTTATAACCATGAAACGATGTGCCAGAAACATACCTGGGAAATTAATATGCTCGGGCGTCGCGTCATGCCTATCATGCATGAAATCTCGCATTTACCCGGTGGTCATAAACCTTTGAATTTTGTTCATAAACTGGCGGATGGTTCGACTCGTCATGTGCAGACCTATGCCGGGCCGATTGAAATTTATGGCGACAAGCTCATGTTATGTATTGTGCATGATATTACTGAGCAAAAACGGCTGGAGGAGCAGCTGGAACATGCTGCCCACCATGATGCGATGACAGGATTACTGAATCGGCGACAGTTTTATCACATTACCGAGCCAGGCCAAATGCAGCACCTCGCCATCGCTCAGGATTACAGCTTGTTGCTCATCGACACCGATCGTTTTAAACACATTAACGATCTCTATGGGCATTCTAAAGGTGATGAGGTGTTATGCGCCCTTGCCCGCACTCTCGAAAGTTGCGCTCGCAAAGGCGATTTGGTGTTTCGTTGGGGAGGCGAAGAGTTTGTCTTATTGCTACCAAGAACCCCACTGGATACCGCGCTTTCGCTGGCTGAAACTATCCGCGTAAGCGTGGCAAAAGTGAGTATTTCGAGCTTACCACGCTTTACTGTCAGCATTGGTGTGGCGCATCACGAAGGAAATGAAAGCATCGATGAACTGTTTAAACGCGTTGATGATGCTTTGTATCGAGCGAAAAATGATGGACGCAACCGCGTGCTGGCGGCATAAGCCACGGATGCGTCTCGTGATCAACGACTGCGCTTAGCGTGGCGCTCCCAGTTTTCTTGCTTCGCCTGCGCTGTTTTACGTAGTGCGACGTAACACGCCCCGCTGCCGCCATGATGCGGTAGCGCAGTGCAATATGCCTGAACATCATCAAATTCGGTCAGCCAGCGCGCCACATAGCTGCGGACAATATTGGCATGCGATTTATCATCCCGTCCTTTGCCATGAATAATCAGCACGTTACGCAAACCATCCGCCAGGGCTTGTTGAATGAAACTGAACATCATTTTGCGGCACTCTTCCACCGGCTGGCGCAAAAGATTCAGGCTCGCCTGTTGCGGATATTTACCACTGCGCAGCTTATCCAGCACCCCATGTTGCAAACCTTCCCGCCGAAACTCCAGCGGCTGACTTAGCGGGATGATGTCGAGAAATCCAGTGGTGAGGAAATTATCAAGTTGCAGCGTGTCGATACGCTGCGGCGCACGTTGGTTACGCGTTGGATGCCAGTGGACATCTGTAGCACGTTTCAGCGGCTGGACATCTTCCATGGCGTCAAGAAACAGCGATTTGTCGTCAAGGTTCATGTAACCTCCTATGCACCTTCACACGTCGTGATTCAGACGGGTTAATTGTTCATACTTACTGCATCGTTCCCTTCACAGATTGAAACAATACTCTACTTCATACCTGTGAGTATCTGCGCAGGCGGGGCATTTTATACTAGCCTGTTAGCAGTATCGAACAGTTTAGCCCGAGTTTAATTCAGCACAGGCTCCGATCAGGATGATTTATTCATAGCAGGAACCAACAAAAATGCGATAAATAACAGACCACTGATTAGCAGAAAGGTATCCGAAAATGCCATAGTTTGCGCCTCCCTCAGCATCAATTGACTCAATAATTTGGTTGAAGCCAGTATTTCCGATGTCTGGTCACTTCCACTGCGATTAAAAAACAAAGCACTTCTGGAAATGAAGTCATTCACCGTATGGGGAACAGAAACCATTTTTTCACCCATTCTCGAAAAATGAAAATTAGTTCGATTATTGAGAATAGAGCCACACAGGGCAATACCAATTGCGCCCCCAAGATTACGTGTTAAATTAAATACACCAGAGGCTAACTTCAGCCGTTCTTTTGGAATTCCCCCCAGCGTTAATGTTACGATGGGGGCCATCGCAAACTGCTGCGAAATCCCTCTAATTGCCTGTGGAAACAGTAACTCCTGCCATCCTCATTCGTGGGTTATAGGGGTAAAAAGATACATTGAAAACACAAATCCGCCCAGCCCCGCCATCAACAGCCATCGCAGATTTATTTTTTTAATTAACCAGAAGTAAAAGGGAACAGAAAATAACTGGAAAATACCTGTTGTGCAAACGGCAAAACCTATCTCTTCGGCATTTAATCCGCGAACCTGCCCCAAAAACACAGGTATTAAATATACAGTAGAGAATATTCCAACCCATCCAGAAAAAGAAAAGAAACATCCCAGTGTGAAATTTTTATCCTTAAAAGCATGAAGATCCATTATCGGATTGGATATTTTAAGCGTACGCGCAGCAAATAAAATAAAACTCACCAATGCCAGAACTGATGTCAGCAAAATAGTATTATCATCCAGCCATCCCCAGCGCGCTCCTTCTTCAAGGGTATATTCCAGACATCCCAGTGTCATGGCCAACAGGATAATACTCGGATAATCAGCAACTTTCAGTAAAGAGAGATCAGGTTTATCAAAATTAACCAGAAAAGGAATACTCAAAACTAAATATATGCCCGGTAATATATTGATATAAAATAGCCATCGCCAGTCGAGGTTATCAGTGATCCAGCCCCCCAGAGTTGGCCCTAGCGTCGGTGACAGTGAGGCCAGCGCACTGACTACCGCAGCAGCCAACCCCAACTCTTTACCCTGGTAATAAATAAACGCCGTCGTGAAAACTAAAGGGATCATGAATGCGCCAGCAACTCCCTGTAAAGCACGAAAAAAAATCATGATCTGAATATTCCATGCAAGTCCACAAGCGATACTCATTAAAGTAAATATTCCCGCGGATAGAGTAAAAAGCCAACGAGTGGAAAATACCCGTGACAGCCACCCAGAGAGCGGAATAACAATAATCTCGGCAATTAAATAGCTGGTCTGAAGCCAGGCCATTTCGTCTTTACCTGCGGACAGACCACCACCTATTTCATTTAGGGATGACGATACAATTTGAATATCAAGCTGAGCAATAAATAATCCCATACACATACTGGCGAAAGCAATATGTTTACGCATAGACATCATCTCTCATCAACACTGACGGTGACGGACAGTCCCGGGCGAAGAAGTTGCTTTAATTCCTTTGCGTCGTCAAATGCAATCCGTACCGGGACACGCTGAACAATTTTGGTGAAATTGCCAGTGGCATTTTCTATCGGAATCAAGCTGAAACTGGCTCCTGTCGCTGGGGAAAGGCTTTCAATGTGACCGTGAAACACTTCCCCTTTGAGAATATCAGCACGGATCTCAGCCTTCATTCCTGGCTTCATTCCCGCTATTTGGTTTTCTTTATAATTTGCATCAACCCACAACTCACTGACTGGTACTAGTGAAACTAACGATGTGCCGCCTTCCACCCAACTGCCTGTATGGGCGCTGCGGTTTGCGACAATGCCATCAATCGGCGCACGAACAAGGGTATATTCCAGATCCAGTAGTGCCTGAGTCAAAGCGGCCTGAACTTCTTCGATACTTGCACGTACGTTTTCTTCCTGAGCAGATAAAACTGCCAGCCGTTGCTTCTCCACCAGGAAATCGTTCGCGGCTTTGCGCTCCTTTGCTGCGACCTGCTGGTAGTCAAACCTGGCGTTATCAATAATTTGTTGCGATATTGCCGCTGATTGTGCGAGTTTTTCATAACGTTCAGTATCTCGCAGGCGCTTTTGCTCCTCATGTTTTACTGCCTGCCATGTTTCACTGGCACTTTGAATTATCGACTGCTGCATCGCAATAGTGGCTTGAATGCTTTCGAGATTGGCTTTGCTACTTTTTATTTTTGCCTCAAGCCTGGCGACATTTGCACGATAATCCCGATCATCGAGACGCAGGATAATATCGCCTTTTTTTACACTCTGATTATCGCGCACCTCTATAGCAGAAATATAACCAGAAACTTTACTTGCCACCGTGGTGATATTACCACCAATGTAAGCATCATCCGTCGTCTGTATAAATCTTCCTTTGCTTACCCACCAGATAAAAAAGACAACGCCAGCCAAAAGAATACCGATCGCTACCACCCCAATAAGCTGTTTTTTAGAAATTATCATCACTCTTTACACCGTATATATCCGGAAACTTGCATACGTCATATTTAAAATTTAACATGGCTTATTTGATGATTTCTGACAAAATACCTACTGTAAATGACAATCACACTGCAACCCAAAGCATCACCAGGGCATCACATTATCGGACTGGATTCGGAACATCTGAATGGAGGCACAGTTCCCTGGCATAAACATCTCTATGCCCAGTTGCTTTACCCGGCTGAAGGAGTCGTTCGTATATGGGCTGGAGAAAGCGTCTGGCTAGTGCATGCCAGCAGCGCGCTTTGGCTGCCCCCACAAATGCCGCATAAGTTTGTTGCGACAGGCAACGTACTTTTAAAAACCGTACTGGTTTCAGAAGCGGAAAGTGAAACGCTGGGAAAAGTTTGCTTCATGACGGGTATTTCACCCCTGTTAAGGGAATTACTAATTGCAATTAACCAACTTCCACCGTCGCAAAGTACCACAGATAAACAACAGTTACGTTTTTCAGCCCTCGAGACACTGATACTTCAGGAAATAAAAATGGGGGTGAAAATGTCACTTGAACTCCCTTGGCCAAATGATGAGCGGCTACAGCAGCTTTGTGAGAATTTGCTAAACAACCAAGGGTATCTGCCAACACTGGATAATCTAGCGGATAAAATTAACGTCAGTAGCCGTACACTCATGCGCTTATTTGTTAAAGAGACGGGATTAACATTTCGCCACTGGGTTCAGCAAATGCACGTTATTTCTGCAGTGACGCTTCTTGATGATGGATATTCGTTGACCAAAATTGCCCATCGTCTGGGCTATGCCTCAGCTGAATCGTTCGGCAATATGTTTAAGCGTCGAACGGGCTACTCACCCGGTAAATTTACTCGTCGATTAACGATGCATGATTATGCAATCACAAGACAAATGATTTAACTTATATTTTCGTGAAATCTGTCACTGAAGAAAATTGGCAACGGATGGGTAAAACCGTTATAACACTGTCACCGGTCACCAGGACCCCAGGCCGGATTTAAGACGAGGATGCACTGCTGTGTGTACTGTAGAGTCTGGCGGATGTCGACAGGCTCTATTTTTTTATTCATTTTTTAGCTCTGTAAATAACCACATTCTCGCCGGGATTGGGGAATGAGTGACGAGATCAGTGGTGTCTGGCGGCTATCACGCCACAGATCAAATAACAGATAGCCTACGGTAAAATTTCGCTGACTGGAATTTGATGGCTTGCCCTCATTTCTTCAGGCAGAAAAATCAAAAAATCGCTTTATGCTTAAATACTTCGACAAACCAGACGCTAAACCTGGTACTTACTTTTTGTTAGTATTAATCTTTTTGGTGGTATGGCTGCTGATGTTGCTGGCGTGGTATCTTGTTGGCTTGCCGATAGGTCCGGGTATTTACCCACGTTTGTCTTAAGAGAGAACGGATGCTGAGATTACTTGAAGAAAAAATTGCCACGCCACTGGGTCCACTGTGGGTGATTTGCGATGAGCAATTTCGCCTGCGGGCGGTTGAATGGGAAGAGTACAGCGAACGCATGGTGCAGCTGCTGGACATCCATTATCGCAAAGAAAGCTATGAGCGCATTTCTGCCACCAACCCAGGTGGTTTAAGCGACAAGCTTCGTGAATATTTTGCCGGTAATCTTAGCATTATTGATACGCTTCCCACTGCCACGGGGGGGACGCAATTTCAGCGCGAAGTCTGGAAAACACTGCGCACTATCCCCTGCGGGCAGGTAATGCATTATGGCCAACTGGCTGAACAATTAGGCCGCCCTGGCGCGGCGCGTGCCGTTGGTGCGGCAAACGGATCGAATCCCATCAGCATCGTCGTACCTTGCCATCGGGTTATTGGCCGAAACGGCACCATGACCGGATATGCAGGCGGAGTTCAGCGAAAAGAGTGGTTATTGCGCCACGAAGGTTATCTTTTGCTGTAAACATTAAACAATTTGTGCCAGCTTGTTCACACTTTTATGTAAAGTCACCCTTAACAACTTAAGGGTTTTCAAATAGATAGACATATATTTACATCTAATATCGGAATTCTCTGCTGTTAAGGTTTGCTTAGACTTACTTGCTCCCTAAAAAGATGTTAAAATTGACAAATATCAATTACGGCTTGAGCAGACCTATGATCCCGGAAAAGCGAATTATACGGCGCATTCAGTCTGGCGGTTGTGCTATCCATTGCCAGGATTGCAGCATCAGCCAGCTTTGCATCCCGTTCACACTCAACGAACATGAGCTTGATCAGCTTGATAATATCATTGAGCGGAAGAAGCCTATTCAGAAAGGCCAGACGCTGTTTAAGGCTGGAGATGAACTTAAATCGCTTTATGCCATCCGCTCCGGTACGATTAAAAGTTATACCATCACTGAGCAAGGCGACGAGCAAATCACTGGTTTCCATTTAGCAGGCGATCTGGTGGGATTTGATGCCATCGGCAGCGGTCATCACCCGAGTTTCGCGCAGGCGCTGGAAACCTCGATGGTATGTGAAATCCCGTTCGAAACGCTGGACGATTTGTCTGGTAAAATGCCGAATCTGCGTCAGCAGATGATGCGTCTGATGAGCGGTGAAATCAAAGGCGATCAGGACATGATCCTGCTGTTGTCGAAGAAAAATGCCGAGGAACGTCTGGCTGCATTCATCTACAACCTGTCCCGTCGTTTTGCCCAACGCGGCTTCTCCCCTCGTGAATTCCGCCTGACGATGACTCGTGGTGATATCGGTAACTATCTGGGCCTGACGGTTGAAACCATCAGCCGTCTGCTGGGTCGCTTCCAGAAAAGCGGTATGCTGGCAGTCAAAGGTAAATACATCACTATCGAAAATAACGATGCGCTGGCCCAGCTTGCTGGTCATACGCGTAACGTTGCCTGATTCTTCCGCATAACTCACTATCCTTCTGTCATATCATTAAATTTTTCTGATTTATTGATCTGACAGAAGGTTCATCACTGTTTCATTCACCAGATATGGGTTAATCTTTTAATTACAAACTGCGTTGACAGTTGTTGTAAGGAGACCCTGTATGGCTATGTATCAGAACATGCTCGTTGTTATCGATCCTAACCAGGACGACCAACCAGCATTGCGGCGAGCTGTTTATTTACATCAACGGATTGGTGGCAAAATTAAAGCCTTTTTGCCGATCTATGACTTCTCATACGAAATGACCACCCTGCTCTCTCCGGACGAACGTACCGCTATGCGTCAGGGCGTCATCAGCCAGCGTACAGCCTGGATCCACGAGCAGGCAAAATATTATCTCAATGCTGGCGTTCCCATTGAAATTAAAGTTGTCTGGCATAACCGTCCTTTCGAAGCCATCATTCAGGAAGTGATCAGCGGCGGGCACGATTTGGTGCTAAAAATGGCGCACCAACATGACCGTCTGGAAGCGGTGATTTTTACGCCAACGGACTGGCATCTGTTACGCAAATGCCCAAGCCCGGTGTGGATGGTGAAAGACCAGCCGTGGCCGGAAGGGGGTAAGGCGCTGGTGGCGGTGAATCTCGCCAGTGAAGAGCCGTACCATAATGCGCTCAATGAAAAACTGGTCAAAGAGATGATCGAACTGGCAGAACAAGTCAACCATACCGAAGTTCATCTGGTTGGCGCTTATCCGGTAACGCCAATTAATATCGCGATTGAACTGCCGGAATTTGACCCGAGCGTTTATAACGATGCCATTCGTGGCCAACATTTGCTGGCAATGAAAGCTCTGCGGCAGAAATTCGGCATTAATGAAAACATGACGCACGTAGAAAAAGGTCTGCCCGAAGAGGTGATTCCTGATTTGGCGGAGCACTTACAGGCGGGGATTGTGGTTCTGGGCACGGTCGGACGCACCGGTATTTCAGCAGCATTCCTTGGCAACACGGCGGAACAGGTGATTGATCATCTTCGCTGCGACCTGCTGGTCATTAAACCTGACCAGTATCAGACACCCGTTGAACTGGATGACGAAGAAGACGATTAACGACTCTTCAATAACTGACAAGGCCCGAGTTATCGGGCCTATTTTTTACTTACTGCTCTTCGCCGCCAAGGAAATAAATTCCCAACGGGATTGCCAACAACACTGTAAAGACCAGGCTATAAACAAAAATCATCGATGACTGAATCACATACATTGATGTCGTCCACTCAGACAGCGGAATATTGTACTGTTCTATAACGCCGCCGATGGTCGCGCGAGTCACAACCGACGCCGCAATAATGAAAACCGCCAACAAACCAAAGAGAAATTTCTTCCCTTTCGCTGACTTCAGTTTCGCCATAATCATGATGTAATCCTTGTGCAGACAAATTTCTTGTTACCTAAACGTAACAATACCATGACATTTCACCGTTGTCTGCTCTGAAAATCTCACCTCTTAGCTGGATTTACAATCAACGCATTGATTAGTTAGCTAATGTTGCTACTTCCTTCCCTGACTATTGATGATCTGAATGAATTGTCGCGGTAAAATAGTCCCGCCAGGGGTTTCCGGCATGACGACAATTATCTGGAGGAGCCTGATAAAACAATGATCGCTGAACTGTTTACAAATAATGCGCTTAATCTGGTCATTATTTTCGGTAGCTGCGCAGCATTGATTCTGATGAGCTTTTGGTTTCGCCGTGGAGATCGTAAAAGAAAAGGATTTTTATTCCATGCGGTGCAATTTTTAATCTACACCATAATTATTAGTGCTGTTGGTAGCATCATTAACTATGTTATAGAAAACTATAAACTCAAATTTATCACCCCAGGCGTTATCGATTTTATCTGTACGTCCCTGATTGCGGTTATTCTGACGATTAAGCTATTTCTGCTGATTAATCAGTTTGAAAAACAGCAGATTAAAAAAGGTCGCGATATCACCAGTGCGCGGATCATGTCGCGCATTATCAAAATCACAATTATTGTGGTGCTTGTTCTGCTTTATGGCGAACATTTCGGCATGAGCCTTTCTGGCTTGTTGACCTTTGGTGGTATTGGTGGTCTGGCTGTCGGTATGGCCGGTAAAGATATTCTGAGTAACTTCTTTTCCGGGATTATGCTCTATTTCGACCGTCCTTTCAGTATTGGCGACTGGATCCGTTCACCGGACAGAAATATCGAAGGTACAGTAACGGAAATTGGCTGGCGAATTACCAAAATTAAGACCTTTGATAATCGTCCATTGTACGTACCGAACTCGCTGTTTTCGTCGATCAGCGTAGAAAATCCTGGACGAATGACCAACCGGCGCATTACCACGACCATTGGTTTACGTTATGAGGATGCGGCAAAAGTGGGCGTTATTGTCGAAGCCGTACGTGAGATGCTGAAAAATCACCCGGCCATCGACCAGCGACAAACCTTACTGGTTTATTTCAACCAGTTTGCTGATTCGTCATTAAATATTATGGTTTATTGCTTTACCAAAACCACGGTATGGGCTGAGTGGCTTGCTGCACAGCAAGACGTTTATTTGAAGATTATCGATATTGTACAGTCACACGGCGCGGACTTTGCCTTCCCCAGCCAGACGCTGTATATGGATAACATTACACCGCCGGACCAGGGTCGCTAAATCAGACATCACTGGCGTTATCCACAAGGGTAACGCCAGTTCCCATCACATTAATGCTTCACAATATACATAGTCCGACTGTACGCCACATCTTCAGGGTTATTAATGGGATAACCTTTCAGCCACGGCTTGATTAATCGTCCATTGGTATATTGATAAATTGGTGCAATCGGTGCTTGCTCCATGAGGATTTTTTCTGCCGCGTTGTAATCGGCATTACGCGCTTTAACGGTATTTTCCGTCGATGCCTGGGCCAGAACTTTGTCATATGCCGGATTGTTAAAGCGTGAAATATTCCCGGAATGCGTTGACGTTAATAATGTCAGGAAAGTGGAGGGTTCATTATAATCCCCTACCCACGAGGCGCGGATAACATCAAAATTGCCGGTATTACGGCTATCGATATAGGTTTTCCATTCCTGGTTTTGCAATTTAACATCTACGCCCAGGTTCTTTTTCCACATCGATGCTACAGCAATCGCAATTTTTTGATGGTTTTCTGAAGTGTTATACAAAAGCGTCAACTTCAGCGGTTTTTGCGGACCATAACCAGCTGCGCTCAACAAAGTTTTTGCCTGCGCATTCAGTTCTTCCTGACTCATTTGTTCAAACGGCGAAGGTTCCGGCGTAAATCCCGCGGTAACATCTGGTGTAAAATGCCACGCTGGCTTTTCGCCCGTCCCCAACACTTTTTCGGTCATCAGGCGGCGATCTATCGTCATACTTAATGCCAGGCGAACGCGCTGATCTGCCGTCGGCCCTTTTTGCGTGTTAAACGCATAATAATAGGTCCCGAGCTGTGGCGGCGTATAAACCTGCCCCGGAATATCCTTCAACAACTTCTGATACATATTTTTCGGGAAGGATTCGGTGATATCAATATCCCCCGCGAGATAACGCTTAGTGGCTGCGGATTCCTGATTAATTGGCAGGAAGGTCACTTTTTGCAGTACCGTTTTGGCGTTATCCCAATAATGGGTATTCGGCACTACGACCAGTTTTTCATTGACTACGCGCTCTTTAAGAACATAAGCGCCATTGCCGATCAGATTTCCGGGTTTCGTCCACTCTTTACTGCTTTCTACGTTGGCTTTTTGCACCGGGAAGAAGGCAAAGTTAGCGGTTAAATTCACAAACCACGGCAATGGTTTATCAAGCTGGATTTTCAAAGTATGGGCATCAACTGCGGTGACGCCAAGCTGGTCAGGCGCGGCTTTACCATCAATAATCGCCTGTGCGTTGTTGATTCCCGCCAGCGCGGCAAACCATGCAAATGGCGATAGCGTTTTCGGGTCCACCAGACGTTGCCAGCTGTAGACAAAATCTTGCGCCGTTACCGGTGTGCCATCCGCCCATTTTGCGTTATCGCGCAGGGTAAAAGTCCAGATACGGTTGTCATTACTTTTCCACTGAGTCGCAACGCCGGGGACAATCTCCCCTTTCTCGTTCTGATTCACCAGTCCTTCAAACAGATCGCGAATGACCTGAATCTCCGGCAGGCCCACGGCTTTAGCGGGATCCAGCGACGCTGGCTCATCTTTAATGTGGCGCACCAGCTCCTGCTTCTCTGCCAGTACTGTGCCGCTCGGAACTTCAGCAGCATACGAAAGAGAAATGCTGCTGACCAACAGCGCACAACACGTGACTGAAACAGAGTGCTTCATAAGTTTCCCTCTAACCGACATTAAAATTGATGCGTAATTATTTGTTTCGCTTTAAAGAAATGCAAACAACTTCCATCAAAAAAGTGACAAAGGAAGCATCAAATGTTTTAAGTATCAATATATCAAATCAGATTTAGTGTAAATAATAGTCTCCAAAATGCGGTAAAGCACATAGAACTCCGAACACTACGTTCGGGCTTCGCACATTCAAACCCGTTTTCGGTATCATAATCAGCATCTGTCGCCATTGTGCGAAGAATAAAAAATAACCAAAACGTTGAAAGGAACTGAGAATACGTTAAGAGAAGAATTAAATTAATGTATCAGCAAGTAGTGCTAAACAGCACCTTTATACTTCAGCCTATCTATAAATAATGAGAATGCCGAGCCAGCATGTCGACGGTGTGGATAGTACAGGTGATAACCGGGTAAATCTGGTGTGAATTTATCCAAAACACGTATCAGTTTTTTTTCTTTAATAGCCCGCTCAACCTGATCATAAGGTAGATACGCCAATCCATGCCCATCAATTGCAGCATCAATGATCAGGTCTATCGTATTCAGTAAAAGCTGACCTTCCATGCGAACACGAACTTCACGTCCACCGCGTATTAATCTCCAGCGATTTGCTGTACCCGATGTGGGAAGATACAAATTAATTGCCTGATGATCTATTAATTGTGACACTGACGTTGGAGCACTTCGACGAGAAAAATAATCCGGTGAGCCAACAATAGCCATTGGTATGTCTGGCCCGATTCGAATGGCGATCATATCTTTATCCATCTCCCCACCCAGACGGACGCCTGCATCAAAACGTTCAGAAACGACATCGGTCAAACCATAATCAATGGTAAGCTGAATATCAATTTCAGGATGCGATTTCAGGAATGTGCGCATAGCTGGTAACAATATCGTTTTTGCTGCATGTTCTACAGTAGTAATACGTATTGTCCCGGATGGGCGGTTCTGCAGATCGCTCAGGGATGTCAGGGCAGAATCTATGTCATGCAACATAGGGCCAAGAACAGACAAAAGATGCTCGCCCGCTTCAGTGGGTACAACGCTGCGCGTGGTTCGCGTCAGAAGCCGCAATCCCAATCGTTCTTCTATACGGCGCACTATCTGGCTTAAAGCTGACTGCGCCATGCTCAGGCGGGCTGCTGCGCGAGTGAAGCTACGCTCCTCTGCAACAACGACAAACGCCATCAGATCAGCGATTTCTTCACGCTTCATTCAGTATCTCCATACAATCTATTAATCATTTAAATGATAGGTCTAATCATGATTTTGGGTCTAATCAACTTAATGATCAATATCTATAGTGATATCACCAACCGTTAAAACGAACCGACAACTCCATGAGGAACGGAATGATGAATAATAAAGTCAGCTTCACTAACAGCAATAATCCAACCATCTCTTTGTCTGCAGTGATCTATTTCCCTCCAAAATTTGATGAAACCCGTCAGTATCCGGCAATTGTGGTATCTCACCCAGGTGGGGGCGTTAAAGAGCAAACGGCCGGAACCTATGCCGAAAAACTGGCGGAAAAGGGATTTGTCACTATTGCTTATGACGCATCTTATCAAGGTGAAAGCGGCGGCGAGCCGCGTCAGTTAGAAAACCCATACATTCGTACTGAAGACGTCAGTGCCGTGATTGATTACCTGACAACGCTTTCTTATGTCGACAATACCCGAATTGGTGCGATGGGAATTTGTGCCGGAGCAGGATATACAGCCAATGCTGCAATTCAGGATCGCCGCATCAAGGCCATCGGTACTGTTAGTGCGGTCAATATTGGTTCGATGTTCCGTAATGGTTGGGAAAACAATGTGAAATCTATTGATGCCCTACCATACGTTGACGCGGGTTCAGACGCCCGAACCAGCGATATTAGCAGCGGAGAATACGCCACTATGCCACTGGCACCAATGAAGGAGTCCGATGCGCCGAACGAAGAACTGCGTCAGGCCTGGGAGTATTACCACACCCCTCGCGCGCAGTATCCAACAGCACCGGGTTACGCTACTTTGCGCAGCCTTAACCAGATTATTACCTATGATGCTTACCATATGGCGGAAGTGTACCTGACTCAGCCGATACAGATTGTGGGGGGCAGCCAGGCTGGGAGCAAATGGATGAGTGACGACCTGTACGATCGAGCATCAAGCAAGGATAAACGCTATCACATTGTTGAAGGCGCAAACCATATGGATCTTTATGACGGCAAAGTCTATGTGGCTGAAGCAATTTCAGTATTAGCTCCGTTCTTTGAGGAAACTCTGTAATGAAACATATTCAAATCCGTAATAGTGATATGGCCTGGCATATTGCTGCCAATAATCTGGGAAAAGTTTCATGAAAAATATACTGATTCTTGGTGCTGGCGGTCAGATAGCCCGCCATGTGATTAATCAACTGGCAGATAAACAAACCATTAAACAAACTTTATTTGCCCGTCAGCCAGCAAAAATCCACAAACCCTATCCAACTAATAGCAAGATTATTATGGGGGATGTACTGAATCATGCAGCACTGAAGCAGGCCATGCAGGGACAGGATGTTGTGTATGCCAACCTTACGGGGGAAGATTTAGATATTCAGGCAAATTCAGTGATCGCTGCGATGAAAGCCTGTGATGTTAAACGTCTGATCTTTGTTCTTTCCCTCGGTATTTATGATGAAGTTCCAGGAAAATTTGGCGAATGGAATAATGCAGTTATTGGTGAACCCCTAAAACCATTCCGCAGGGCTGCGGATGCAATTGAGGCTTCTGGACTGGAATATACAATTCTTCGCCCTGCCTGGCTGACTGATGAAGATATTATTGATTATGAGCTTACCTCACGCAATGAACCATTCAAAGGTACGATCGTATCACGTAAGAGTGTCGCAGCATTAATCACAGATATCATCGATAAACCTGAGAAACACATTGGTGAGAATATAGGCATCAATCAACCCGGGACTGATGGTGATAAGCCCTTCTTCATGTAAATCAATTATATAGCTACCATCGTACTGTACTATGTGCAGTACGATTTATTAAACTTATTAAGGTGAACTGATCAATCAGATGCGATTAACATGTGTAGAACCAGTAAGAATAAAATACGCCATGTATATAACATTACGACAATTCTAATATCTGCACATCAATGAAAATACAAACAACTTCCGGCAAAAAAGTGATACAAGATCGATGACATAGCGTTGAAGAAAAGGATTTGATAATCCGCAAAATTTGCACAACACTGCCTGTAATACTTCCTGAACCAGAGACGATCATGACCGTAACTCGCCCACGCGCCGAACGCGGCTCATTTCCGCCCGGAACAGAACATTACGGACGTTCATTATTGGGCTCGCCGTTAATCTGGTTTCCGGCCCCTGCAGCCAGTCACGAAAGTGGTTTGATTCTGGCTGGCACTCACGGTGATGAAAACTCTTCGATCGTCACGCTCTCCTGTGCTCTGCGGACTTTGACACCTTCTTTGCGCCGCCATCATGTGGTGCTGTGTGTGAATCCTGACGGCTGCCAGTTAGGGTTACGGGCCAATGCTAATGGTGTGGATTTAAACCGAAACTTTCCGGCAGCGAACTGGAAGGAAGGTGAAACAGTTTATCGCTGGAACAGCGCCGCTGAAGAACGTGATGTCGTTTTACTGACAGGTGACAAACCTGGCTCCGAACCTGAAACCCAGGCGCTGTGCCAGCTTATACACCGCATTCAACCTGCCTGGGTGGTCTCATTCCACGATCCGCTGGCCTGTATTGAAGATCCCAGACACAGCGAATTAGGTGAATGGCTGGCCCAGGCGTTTGAATTGCCTCTGGTAACCAGCGTCGGTTATGAAACGCCTGGCTCTTTCGGCAGTTGGTGTGCAGATCTCAACTTGCATTGCATCACCGCAGAGTTTCCACCCATCTCCTCCGACGAAGCCAGCGAAAAATATCTCTTTGCGATGGCAAACTTGCTGCGCTGGCATCCTAAAGATGCAATTCGCCCGTCGTAAACTGAAGCGCCGGTTCCACATCTACCGCCAGCCAGGTCGGTCCGTCAAGATCGGCGAAACTGACCTGCGGCACCAGCGGTAAAGCGGCGCTAATGGCACGAGAGGTACACAACATGCAGCCCAGCATCAGACGAAAACCTTGTGCACGCGCTTCAGTCGCCAGCGCCAGCGCTTCCGTCAGACCACCGGTTTTATCAAGCTTAATGTTAACCATCTCATAGCGCCCTTTCAGCGCCTTCAGATTGCTACGAGTATGACAACTTTCATCAGCACAAATCGGTAACGGATGAATAAAATTCTCCAGCGCCGCATCGTCCTGCGCAGGAAGCGGTTGTTCAAGCATCGCAACGCCTAAATCCGCCAATAGCTGGCAACGCGCCGCCACCCCTTCTGCACGCCAGGATTCATTTGCATCAACGATCAGCGTCGCATCGGGCACAGCTGTGCGAATTGCCACCATCCGCTCACTGATAAGATGGTTATCCAGCTTCACTTTCAGTAATTTCGCGCCTGCCTGCCAGAGTGTTGATGCACTATTGGCCATCTGATCAGGCGTACCGATGACTATCGTCTGTGCCGTGGTGACTGTCTCGGGAAGCGTTATGCCGATCAAATCAGCCAGCGATTGCTGCTGTTTTCGCGCCGCCAGATCCCACAATGCACAATCCAGCGCATTACGTGCTGCGCCGGCAGGGAGGATTTTTTGCAACTCCTCCCGTGTCAGCCCTTTCTCTAATTGCGGCACGACGCTCATAATTTGCGCCATTACCGAGGCATCACTTTCTCCATAACGCGGATACGGCGTGCATTCACCGGTGCCTTTAATACCTTCTTCTTCCAGTTCAACCACCACCACGCGCGCTTCACTGCGACTTCCCCGAGCAATCACAAACGGGGTATGTAAGGGCCAGGCCTCCTCAAATACCTTAACGGTTCTCATCTTTACTCCTTATTGTCGCGGTGGTCTGCGGATTAAGCGCAAATAGCGTTTGCTGTGTTATTGACAGTTAGCATAAACTAGGTGTGACGTTAACTATATGTAAACAGGAAAGATAATCATGTCACAAACCGTTCATTTCCAGGGCAACCCGGTTACAGTCGCCAATTCCATCCCGCAGGCAGGTAGCAAAGCGCAGACTTTTACTCTCGTGGCAAAAGATCTGTCTGACGTCACCCTCGGTCAGTTTGCGGGTAAACGCAAAGTGCTGAACATTTTCCCGAGTATTGATACCGGTGTTTGCGCCGCATCAGTACGTAAGTTTAACCAACTGGCAACCGAGATCGACAACACCGTTGTGCTGTGTATCTCTGCCGATCTGCCGTTCGCCCAGTCTCGTTTCTGCGGCGCAGAAGGTCTGAACAACGTTATCACCCTCTCCACTTTCCGTAACGCTGAATTCCTGCAAGCCTACGGTGTGGCAATTGCTGATGGCCCACTGAAAGGTCTGGCAGCGCGTGCCGTTGTGGTTATTGATGAAAATGACAATGTGATTTTCAGCCAGCTGGTGGATGAAATCACCACCGAGCCGGATTACGAAGCAGCTCTGGCTGTACTGAAAGCATAAGTTAATATGCCTGATGGTGTTGCACCATCAGGCATATTCACGCTTACTCTTCGTTCTTCTTCTGACTCAGACCATATTCCCGCAACTTATTGGCAATCGCGGTATGTGAAACGCCGAGACGTTTTGCCAGTTTGCGCGTGCTGGGATAATTGCGATAAAGCTGGGTTAATACCGAGCGTTCAAAACGGCTGGTGATTTCGTCCAGCGAACCTTCCATCGCATCTTCGCCCACGGCTACCGTTGCGGCGTCATAATCCGGCAACAAAATATCCTGTGGACGCAGCTCATAACCGTCCAGTTGTGTCAGTGCGCGATAGATAGCGTTCTTTAACTGCCGCACATTTCCCGGCCACGCATAACGCGTAAGTACAGTATTCAGATCAGCGGCCAGTTTCGGACGCGGCACGCCCTGCTCGTCGGCAAAGCGGGCGACGAACAGCTCGGTTAACGGCATGATGTCCTGCGGACAGTCACGTAGCGGCGGCAGATTGAGCGTCAACACGTTCAGACGATAATAGAGATCTTCACGGAACACGCCTTTTTGCACCAGTTCGACCAGATTCTTCTGCGTAGCACAAATCACCCGCACATCGACATGCACTTCATGGTCTTCGCCAACCCGACGGAAGGTGCCATCATTAAGGAAACGCAGTAATTTCGCCTGCATCCGTGGTGACATCTCACCTATTTCATCCAACAGCACCGAACCACCGTTCGCCTGCTCAAAGAACCCTTTCTTCCCTTCCGGAGCATGACCAAACAGTTCACTCTCGACCGCATCTTCCGGTATAGACGCACAGTTCAGTGCCAGGTAAGGTTTGCTCGCTCTGGGGCTTGCCTGATGACAGGCATACGCAAAGAGATCTTTTCCGGTGCCGGTATCACCCGTAATCAGCAGTGGCGCGCTTAGCATCGCCAGTTTCTGCGCCTGTTCGACAACATGCTTCATTTTCGGGCTGACAGCGACAATTTGACTGAAGGCGCTGACATCCTGGGCGGCGACATTTTGCAACTGACGGCCCATACGAATCGTTGATCGCAGCATCACCACCGCACCGGTCAGGACGTGTTGATCATTTTCATCCTGAAGATAAACAGGCGTAATCTCCATCAGGAAATTCTGCCCATTAATAACGACATGCTCGTTATGCGAATCTTGCGGTTCGCTTTCCAGCCAGCGTAAAAAATTAAAGCCGTTAATCAATTGCGCGGCGGTATGGTTGCGCAGGCGATCCAATTTTTGCCCAAAAAGCTGACAGCTCGCCGGGTTCGCCATATCCACTTTGCTTTTCATATCGACAGAGAGCACAGGTTCAGGCAACGCCTCCAGTAACGCGCTCAACGCCAGATGCTCACGTTCGGAAGGCATCCACGGGACAGTACGCACATCGGTAACACCTGCAATACGGCGTATTTCGGCCATCAGACTGCTGAAACTCTCAAACTCCAGTTCAGCAAAATTGAGGTAGATTCGCCCAATGGGATCAATCTCAATACCGCGTAAATCAATGCCTCTTAGCACGAGTAGATCGAGTAATTCGCGGGTCAGACCGAGTCGGTCTTCACAAAAGACTTCCAGACGCATGGGAACCTTCACCTGAAAAAAGAACAATTAATATGATGATATGACACTATTTGAATAGCAGGAAGGTTTCTGTCAACAATCATTGACACAAAGACGGAAAAACGGGCACTTCGGCGTAAAGATATCCGGTCAGCACCCGATATTGCATTATTTTTCGCTGGGCGTTTTGCCTTTTTGCAGAGTTTCTTTCACCTGACCGATAAGCTGACGACGGAAATCCCCGAGGCGAGGTTTGTCATCGTCAATCCACGGCAGCGGGCGGCAAAGCTCCATAGCTTTAATCCCCAGTCGTGCCGTCAGAAGTCCAGCACCAATCCCCTGAGCTGCGCGGGTAGACAAACGCGCAGCGAGATCTTGCGACATCCAGTCCATCCCCACTTCGCGCACCAGTTCGCTGGCTCCGGCAAAAGCAATATTCAGCAATACCAGCTTAAACAGGCGCAAACGGCTGTAATATCCCAGTTCAATGCCATACAGCGTGGCGATGCGATTAATCAAACGCAGATTGCGCCAGGCGATAAACGCCATATCCACCAGCGCCAGTGGGCTAACGGCAATCATTAACGTTGATTCCGCCGCTGAGCGGCTGATTTCGCGCCGCGCCTGGGCATCTAAAACTGGCTGGACCAAGTGAGCATACAGGCTGACCACTTCACGATCGTTCTGCGTTTCATGGATTGAGGCATACCAGCGCTGCAGCGCCGGATGTGACTGATCGATGCCCGCCTGCTGCGCCAGTTTTTCGCAGAATGCACGGCCTTTACCCGTGCCGTGACTGTGCAACAAATCGCGCGCTTCGTCGCGTTCATGGGCGCGCTGTCGCAAGCGCCATAAGCGCCGCCACTCTGTTACCACAGAACCTACGCCAGCGCCGATAATCAATGCCCCAGCGGCACATCCACCCAGCGCCACCCAGTCCTGGGTTTGCCAGGCGTTCATTGTCCACTGCACGCCCTGCCCGACAACGCTTGCGCCAAACAGAGCCAGCCCGCCCATCACCATTTTGCGCCACAGGCTGCGTTTCGGACGTAACGCTGCGTCCATCATCGCTTCAACTTGCCCCACTTCTTCCTGCGCTTCATCGAGCGTGGCTGGGGCAAAATTTTGCGCCTGATTTTCGTCAAAGGTCTGCTGCGCCCTGAATTTTGGATTCTGATCGACCTCCAGTGGACCGTCGAAATCAATACGTGGTTTTAACGGTTCGGTCATCGCAATTTATCTCCTATTAAAAATTCCAGCGCAGCATCAAGACGAATATGCGGTAGCGGTTTGTCGACATCCATCACCTGCGGACGAAACGCCTCAAACTGGAAGCCTTGCTTATCCCAGAACGCCTGACCTGGCAAACGTGCGGGAACTTCGCCAGGATAAACAGTGAGCGGTGCGCCATCGCTGAGTCGATTACCGCGCAGCGCCGGGATTTTCTCACCGTTAACATCAATAATTCCGCTGGTGGTCGCCTGAACAGACGCCAGCCCCAGGCAGTCCATACTGATCCCTTCGAACGCCGCATTTTGCCAGGCATCCTGGATCAGTTGTTGCAGCAATGAAACCATATTGGCGTGCTGATCGATGGTCACATGGTCCGCTTTAGTGGCAGCAAACAATAGCTTATCGATAACCGGCGAAAACAAACGCCGGAACAGGGTACGCTGCCCGTAGTGGAAACTTTGCATCAGCTGCGTCAGCGCCAGACGCATATCATTAAATGCCTGTGGTCCACTGTTGAGCGGTTGCAGGCAGTCCACCAACACAATCTGGCGGTCAAAGCGCAGAAAATGATTCTTATAGAACCCCTTCACCACTTTCTCGCAGTAATAATTAAACCGCTCGCGCAACATTCCGGCATTGGTGTGCTTATCGGCCTGCGCCAGTTTAGACTCGCCCCAGGCATCGACATCTGGCCATGGGAAGAATTGCAGCGCGGGCGCTCCTGCCATATCGCCAGGCAAAACAAAGCGTCCTGGCTGAATAAAGTGCAGCCCCTGCTGTTTGCAGTGATGGAGATAATCGGTCCACGCGGCGGCAATGTCTGCCAGCCGGTTTTCGTCGGCAGGCGCTAGCGGGTCCAGCCCTTCGCACATCATTCGCCATTTCGCCGACCATTCGCCGCGCTGACCATTGAGTAAGCCCGTCATCTGGCGCGACCAGCTAAAATAGTCCTGTGCCAGCATCGGCAGGTCGAGCAGCCATTCGCCGGGATAATCCACAATCTCAAGATACAGCGTGGAGGTGTCCTTAAAGTGGCGCAGCAGCGAATCGTTCGATTTAAAACGTAACGCCAGGCGAATTTCACTGACGCCGCGCGTAGGCGTCGGCCAGGCGGGAGGATCGCCATATAACTGCGCCAACCCTTCATCATAGGTGAAGCGCGGAATGCCAAAGTCACGCTGGGGAATGCGTTTTACGCCCAGCAGGCGCTCTTCACGCACCGCACTTAAAAGCGGCAAACGTGCTCCGGCATGAATATTGAGCAACTGATTAACCATCGCGGTGATAAACGCTGTTTTGCCGCTGCGGCTAAGTCCGGTTACAGCGAGGCGCAGATGTCTGTCGACACCCCGATTCACCAGCGCATTGAGTTCATTTTTAAGTCGCTTCATTGCTGTCCTGTGCTGCTCTGAAGACCAGAAAAAAAATCGTTCGTAAGAATATGAATGTGGGGGCCAGGCCATTGATTATCAACTGCCCGTGTTGTCATCGACGGGCGAACTCCATAAGATGTGCAGCATTCACGTTCGGACGGAGTTCCTGACCTATGTCCCCTACTATTTATGATATTGCCAGGGTTGCAGGCGTATCAAAATCCACCGTATCACGCGTGCTGAATAAGCAAACCAATATCTCCCCGGAAGCGCGCGAAAAAGTGTTACGGGCCATTGAAGAATTACAGTATCAACCAAACAAGCTGGCCCGCGCGCTGACCTCTTCGGGTTTTGATGCCATTATGGTGATTTCTACCCGTTCGACCAAAACTACGGCGGGTAATCCGTTTTTCTCTGAAGTTTTGCATGCCATCACCGCCAAAGCGGAAGAAGAAGGTTTCGACGTGATATTACAAACGTCGCACAATCCAGCAGAAGATCTGCAAAAATGCGAAAGCAAAATTAAGCAGAAAATGATTAAAGGCATTATTATGCTAAGTTCGCCTGCCGATGAATCCTTCTTTGCACAACTCGACAAATACGAGATCCCGGTGGTGGTGATCGGTAAAGTTGAAGGTCAATACAGCCATGTTTATTCCGTCGATACCGATAATTATGGCGACAGTATTGCGCTAACCGATGCGTTAATTGAAAGCGGGCATAAGAATATTGCATGCCTGCATGCGCCGCTTGATGTTCATGTTTCAGTGGATCGGGTAAATGGTTATAAGCAAAGCCTGGCTACGCATAATATTGCAGTGCGTGATGAATGGATTGTTGACGGCGGTTATACCCATGAGACAGCATTAAAAGCAGCACGGGAATTATTAAGCCAGTCACCGTTGCCTGAGGCAGTGTTTGCTACTGACAGCCTGAAATTAATGAGTATTTATCGTGCGGCGGCAGAGAAAAACATTGCTATTCCGCAGCAGTTAGCGGTGGTGGGTTATAGTAATGAAACGCTGTCGTTTATATTAACGCCTGCACCAGGCGGCATCGATGTTCCGACGCAGGAGTTAGGTCAACAAAGCTGCGAGTTATTATTCCAGCTAATTGCCGGAAAACCGTCACCACAAAATATTACCGTTGCTACGCATATGTCGTTGAAATAAATATATGCCGGATTTGGCGCTCGCCCCGCATCCGGCAATTTAGCACATTATCAGAACGAGTAATTCACCCCAACACCCGCATAATGGAATTTATCGCTGTCGCCTTCGTCGTGATCCTGCCACTCAAACGCGTATTCCAGCGAAACGGAAAGACCATTCTGGAAATCATAACCGTAAAATAAACCCACACGGTTAAAATCATGGCCTTCACGTTCAATATCATCCTGCCAGTCCCAGTTACTCCAGCGATCCAGCCCAATGCGCGTATACGGCGTCACCGAGTGGTTGCCGAGCGTCAGCGGCAAATAGGCGCGAATTTCTTGCGTGGAAAACTCACCGTTATTGCGGCTGTCGTCCATATTGAAGCCGCGCTCGAGATAATAGTTCACTCGCAAGGCAACCGTTTCGTTGAAGGTATATTGCAGACCCGTTTCCGTTTCGACACGGGTATCAGCATAACCGGTCGTATTCAGATCGTTGGCAAATTTATACATCGACAGCCAACCGTTGAAACGTAAATCGTCAGTCAGTTTCACATCCCAGTCTGGCGCAATTTTCCAGCGCTGCATATTCGCCGTGTCTTTACCCGGTTCATCAACGTAGTGATAACCATAATTACGGAAACCACCAGTCAGACCGAAACTGAAATCATCGCTTTCGAGGAACTGATAATGTACCTCCAGCTCCGGGCGATCAAACCACGTTCCACGTTTACCCGCGCTATAATCTACCGGCCCTTCCTGATAATAGGCCAGAGAAATTCTCCACGGCCCGTTGGCGGCATTAAAATAGACAGAAGGCTCCGCTAGCCCATCCATATCTTCGCCATAACCTTCGACGTTTTCTATTTCGTACATCGCGCCGATATTAAAGTGCCAGTCGTTCTTTTCCTCGGCCTGTGCGCAGGCCATTCCCGCACACATCACCAGTGCGGTACAGAGTAATAACTTTTTCATTATTGTTCCTTGTATTATCCTGGGAGAATGCCTTCCCCCTGTATTTAGCAAATTGCTATTTCCGTTTCTGCATCAAAGAAATGACATTTAGTCATATCAAAATGAATAGTGATATTTTCTCCTGCATGATAATCATTTAACGCACCAGCACGGACCACTAACTCGTGCCCCCCAACCGTGGTGTAGAGCATAAATTCCGCACCGGTTAATTCCGCCACGCTAATTTTGGCGGAAATGTTATTTTCCTCTTGCGCGTCCGGATGAATATCTTCCGGGCGTATTCCCATTACGATGGGCTTATGCAAACTTTCCTGTGTTTTCAGAACCGCTAATTTCTCTTCGGGTATGGTTAATTTAAGCGTTTCCGTAACGAATTTATCGCCATCGATCGTGCCGCGAATAAAATTCATCGCTGGTGATCCAATAAATCCGGCAACAAACATATTCGCAGGTTGGTTATAAACCGTTTTCGGCGCACCGACCTGCTGAACAATCCCATCCTTCATAATGACAATCCGCGTCGCCATGGTCATCGCTTCGGTCTGATCGTGGGTCACGTAGATCATGGTGGTGTTCAGTTTCTGATGCAGCTTGCTGATCTCTGCGCGCATTTGCACGCGCAGCTTGGCATCCAGGTTAGAGAGCGGCTCATCCATTAAAAACACGCCCGCTTCGCGCACAATCGCCCGCCCAAGCGCCACTCGCTGACGTTGCCCGCCGGAAAGCGCGCCCGGCTTGCGTTTCAGGTACTCACGCAGGCCGAGAATTTGCGCCGCCCAGTTCACCCGCTCATCAATCACCTCTCTGGCGATTTTTTGCATCTTCAGGCCAAACGCCATGTTGTCGTAGACCGTCATATGCGGATAGAGCGCGTAGTTCTGGAACACCATCGCGATATTGCGTGCTTTGGCTGGAACGTCATTCATTCGTTTGCCGTCGATCAACAGATCACCACCGCTGATCTCCTCAAGCCCGGCAATCATACGCAGGGTGGTCGATTTACCGCAGCCCGACGGACCGACAAACACGATGAACTCTTTATCGGCAATCTCCAGGTTGAAGTCCTTCACCACATGCACCTGGTTATCGTAGATCTTTTGAATATGTTGTAACGAAAGCTGTGCCATGTTGATTCCTTTGCTATACGTTTTGCCAGAAGGCCGATAACCGCGGCCAGGTCAGGGAGTCCGTTGAGGGCAACAATAATTGCGCCCCGGTTAAGCCCGCGCCGATCCCCACCGAGCGCATACCGCTGGCGTTAATGGCGTCAATGCCCGCCTGCGCATCTTCAATGCCGATACATGCCTGCGGCGGCACGCCCAGTCCGGCACAGGCGGCGAGAAAGATTTCCGGGTCCGGTTTCGAGTTTTTAAGTTGGGAAGCGTCCGCGCAGAAGGTGAAAAACTCGCGCAGCTCCAGCGCTGCTAAAATCGTCGGCGCATTCAGGGAGACAGAAGCCAGCCCTATAGGGATCTGCTGTGCACGGAGATCTGCCAGCAAATTGCGAATGCCGGGCAGCACAGCATTAACCGTCAGTTCGCGCAGTGAGTGGACGTAGAGCAGATTTTTGCGATACGCCAGTTGCGCCCTCTCCTGCGGGTTAAAGTCGCCCTCTTTGCCCCCGTGTTGCAGAATGCGCCGCAGAGACTCATCGCGGCTGATCCCTTTTAGGGATTCGTTAAACTGCGCATCAATGCTGATGCCAATTTCAGCGGCAATCTGCTGCCACGCCTTGAAATGCAGATGCGCGGTATCGGTGATTACACCATCCAGATCGAAAATTACCCCTTGCAGTTTCATTCATCCTCCTGATGCGTGGTAGCGGTCCCATTGAAGGGCAAAATAAAATCACCCAAACAGAAAACAGATTCTTCAGCCACAGATATAAGCTGCCCGTTCAAACGCAGTGAAACGGGCGCAGAAGTTCGAATCGCAATACGCTGCGCGTCGAGAGTGACCTGTAATTCGCAGCCCTGCCAGAACAGAGGGAAAGACAACTGTTGCCACTGCTCAGGTAACGCTGGATTGAGATGCAATTCACCGTTACGCACGCTCACCCCGGCAAAACCCTGAATCGCCCCCAGCCAAATAGCGCCAGTTGCGGCTGCGTGGATACCGTCATCACAGCTATGCGGATCAGCACCAAGATCGATTTCAGTCCCCTCCCGCCAGAACTGATAACTTTGCGCCAACAGGCCACAGCGTGCGGCAACAATGCCGTGGATCGCTTTACTCAGTGAAGAGTCGTGAATGGTGCGCGGTTCATAAAATTGCAGATTGGCAAGACACGATGCCGCTGAGTACTGCTCCGGCAGCATGTAATTGAGCATCACCACATCAGCTTGTTTGAGGATCTGCATCTCGTTCACTTCTGCGCGTGAATAATCCAGCAGAATGGTTTGCTTCCCCGCCGCCGCTTTGTATTTCGCCAGATTAATCGCTGGTTTCGCCATAAACGAATCATCCTGCGGCAAAACGCCGTCAGGCTGAATTTCTGGCAGCCGCAGTTCTTTGAGGAATATTTCGGCACGATGAATAAACGCGTCGTCGCTACAACCAAACTGACGAGCGATATTCAGCGCCTGCTGGACGTTGTAATACGCCATATAGCTGGTGAAGGCGTTATTATTGACATGTTCGGTATATTCGTCTGGCCCAATAACATCATGAATTTCCAGACGGTCGTTAACCCTCACCGTGCGGCTAATCCAGAACTTTGCAGTTTCCAGAAGTAGCGCCATGCCTTCATGAGCAATGAAACTTTCATCCCCCGTGGTCTGCCAGTATTGAACAACCGCCCAGGCGATATCGGCGACCAGATGATGTTCCGCCTGCGCCGAGGCCACTTTTTGCCGCAGCCCGGTGCGAAGATTGTTAATGGCGGCAAATTCCGGCGTCTCTTCTTCGCCGCTGCGCGCGCTTTCCCACGGAAATAGCGCGCCCTGCCAGCCGTTGCGTCGCGCTTTCTCCTGCGCGCCAGGCAAGTTGTGCCAGCGATAACGCAGTAAACTTCGGGTAACCGTCGGATCGCTAAACAGATGGAACGGTAGCAAAAATACTTCTGTATCCCAGAAAACGTGGCCTTTGTAGCCTTCGCCGGTTAAACCTTTCGCCGCAATGCTGCTGCGCTCATCGTGGGCAGGCGTCATGATGCGCAGGTGATAAAGCGCATAATCTAACGCTTGCTGATCGTGCGCATCGCCGCCGTTTACCGTGATACGACGTTTCTGCCACCATTGACGCCAGTTTTCTGTGGATGCTGCAAGAAGTTGGTCGTAACTCTGCTGCGCGCACATTTCAAGCTGGCGAAGCGACGCGCTGCCCCACTCGTCTAAAACGGCTTTT
>OBUX01000049.1_pt1 | contig 131262 bp, 118 predicted proteins | sample 1501181 | NCBI WGS metagenome assembly OBUX01 (sample SAMEA2579935, study PRJEB22360) | human gut metagenome | biome: human gut; feature: human-associated habitat; material: faeces | place: Denmark | collected 2008/2010 | reverse complement strand
TCCGTATAATGTCCGCTCTGAATATAGTTTGCAGCCGCTCTTAAGTACTGGCTGTTCTCATCCCCGGCATCTGTTCTCTGCTGATTCTGATACCAGCCGCCATATCCCGCGCTGCTTCCCGCTCCGGAGGAATATCCACGGGAACGCTCATCCATGATCTGCTGATATGCCTGCTGTACTTCTTTAAACTTCACTTCCGCTTCTTCTTTCAGCGGATTATTAATATTGGCATCCGGATGATACTTTCTGCTCAGTGCCCGGTACGCCTTTTTGATTTCTTCGTCAGAAGCATCTTGTGATACTCCCAACACATGATATGGATCTGTCATTGTCCTTTGTCTGCTCCCCTTTATGTTCTATCCCTTTATGTAATCTCAGCTCTTCTTGATAAATGTTGTCCCGCACTTCGGACAGCGGATCTCTATCTTGCCTTTGCCTCTCGGAATCCGGATTTTCTGCTTGCATCCCGGACAGGTATAGATATGATAATCCTTTCTCTGCGCCATCAGATTTTTCTGACTTTTGAAAAATCCGCGTATCTTCGCTGTCTTGTTCAGGAATCTTACGTTCTCATCATAACGCTTTCTCACATTTCTGGAAAACATCCGGAAATATGCATAAATGAGACATCCCCAGCCAAGCAGGTAAAATACCATTCCTATCACATGGTCTCCTGAAAAGACAGGTGCAAAAAATGCCAGAACCAATCCCAACACCAGCAAAACCTTGCCAAGCGTATCCAGCACTCCGTATCGTCCCTGCATAAATCTCATAAATTTTTCTTTCATTGTATCGATTACCGCCTTTTCTTAAATATAGAAAACATTGTCTCTCGTTTTTGTCCGGCTGTCAATAAAGCAATCCTTAAATTACTATAAACTTTATGGCAGCCGGTTGTTTCTTAAGATTCTGTATCCTAATTCAGCATATTCTTACACTTCTCCTTTTCCACAAGATACACGATCTTTGAATCGGAAAGCATCACATACCGGTTTCCGTTTCCGTCCTCTTTTCCAAAATACAATGTCACGGTCTTTTCTTTCTTATTATTTGTATATGTCACGGTTTCCGTTGTCCGGCTCTGCTCATCCAGTCCGTACTTACTCAAGTCGTTCTCTTCCACGGAATAGTCAGCTGCATCCTTCAATGTAAGGACTCCAAGCCCTCCCGCGATTGTTGCCATACTCTTGGCATCATCGTCATTCTCTGAACTGTACTCTGTTTTCTCTGTGCCCTGACTGATGACAACCTTTTTCAGATTACCGCTTCCAATCGTAGGGAATGTATCAAGCTGTGCCATGTCTTCCATACTGTACTGAAGATCTTCAATAACACCGGTGCTCACCGTATAGATTTCTTTTTTCTCATTCAATGTCAGATAATAAGAGTCTCCTGTTACATTTCCGAAATATAATGTTGTCTCATTGCCGTCCTGATCAGTGAGAACTACCGTATATGCCGGATCCTCCAGACCATATGCCTCCAGAGAATCCCCATCTTCCAGTTTTCGGTCAGCCTCAAGCTTCCGGAATGTTTTTTCCATCTTTTTCGGATAGCTTTGAGCCAGCGGAAAATCTTTGTCATTCTTGTCGTACCATGTACCGTCTTCTTTTACAAGCTGGATTTCTCCATTTCCCACGTCAAACTGAATCTCAGAAAGCTTTCCTAAATCTGTGACATAAATTTTTTTTGCCTCTTCTTCCTTCTGCTTGCTTTTTTCCTGATTCTTTCCGATCACAACCACGCCTGCATAGACCACAAGCAGTGCTGCAAGCACAAGCAGCAGGATCAGTAAAGGATTTCTTTTTTTCTTCATTGTCCGCCTCTCTCCTTTTGGTTTTCTATGCTTTTCTCCGTTTCATCCAAACTGCAAATCCTGACAGAAGAATTCCAAGCGGAAGGATAAAGATCACAAGAAGACTAAGAAGTCCTGCATGCTGCATCGTATTGTAGACCGGTGTCAGACTTTTCGCCTCGATCGACAGATCCTTCGCCCCGTCAAAATTCGCAGCCACTGCATTCATAAACAGTTTTGTATTTTCAAGCTGCGGGAATGTATCTGTAATCTCCGAAGCAATCAGACTGCCTGCGCTGATCACGGTAAACCGGGAGGAATCTTCCACTGCCACGGCGCCAAGCACATAGCTTCCTGCCTGACTCTGACTGTCTTCTGTGACTGCATACGCATTATCTGATGTAGTCATAAAGGATGTCGTAGAAATACTGTCACGCTCCGGATCTGTCAAAGTCATTCCGTGTGTATTCAGAAGCAGAACCATCTGCGATTCCATTCCGTCTGTCAGATCGCCTGATGCAGTCAGCTGCGGGAAAAAGCAATAGTAATTATTCTGATAGCTTCTCTGTGTATCTGCAATATAACCGTCTGCCGCTTCCATTCCGTATGTTTTCATGATCGATGCAAGATTCGGAAGCTCTGTGCTGTTCGTATCTCCCAAAAGAAGCATCATCTTACCGCCGTCTTTTAAATATGACTCCACGGAATTTTTCTCATCTGCAGTAAGATCCGAGGTCGGAACATACATCAGAAGCAATTCGCAGTCATCCGGAATTTCCGGATTCATGACCGTGTTTAATCCTTCCAGCGTATAATTATTTTTATCCATCAGATCTTGGATTGTAGAAGACAATGTTGTCTCGCCATGCCCGGATGTCTGATAAATTTTGCGTACCACATCACTCGTTACGTAATTCACCGCACTGCTTAACTGTCCTTCTCCATCAAATTTCGTCTCCGATGCACTTCCTGTGTAATAGTAGGAAGACATATCCGTAACAATGATATCACTGAAAGAAACTACTTTTTTCTTTCCAGTATCCTGGCATGAGACTACAATACCGTTTTCGGATGCATCATTTTCTGTCAATGCCGAAGGATGCAGCACCGGATCTATCCATTCCACAGAAATTTTAGAAGACAGTGCCGAATACTTACTTAAAAATGTAACGATTCTTTCATCGGCCTCTTCTTTGTTTGCCAACACTGTAAATTTCACTTTGTGATCCATGTTCTTGAGCAGCTTTTTGCTGGTCTTGGAAATCTCATAAATTTTTGTACTGCTGACATCCAGATTTTTATATTTTTCCGGAATCTGTCCTGCGATCAGATTGACGATCACGATGATCGCAATGACCAAAGCCGTGATTCCCACACTGTATGAACCATTTCTGGACTCTGACGATCTGAATAAATTCTTAATTTTCTGCATATCTCGCTCCTCCTAACTCCAACGCCTTTTCTGAATTGTCTGTATCGTCAGAAATACAAATATGATCAGTATCGATACATACAGAAGCAATCCGCTGACATCCACAATATTGCTGGACGAAATATTCATAAAGACATCCGCAAGAGCAAGCCGTCCCAGGAGTTTCGTCAAAAGATTCTCATACAGGCTGGATTTCACAAAATATACGATCAGTGCCGTCACAATTCCCACTGCTTCAATACCGGCCGCAAGCATCCAGTTTTTCGTCATATGATAAATATAAACAACGATCAGTGTCAGGATCAAAAGGATTCCGATCATTCCACTGAACGCCGAACTTGGCAGAAAAGACAAGATTCCGTCCCACAAATACAACAAAAGCAAAATTCCGAACGTACTGATAAATGCAATGATCTGGCTCTCTGTCAGAGACGACATAAACATCCCGATCGCCAGATACACACATCCCAACAGGAAGAATACCGCAATGGAGCTGTAATCTACCAGAAGATATGCCGTTCCCTGCAGTTTGATCAAAAGCGGGAACAGGCAGAAGATCACATTCGGAACTGCCAGTACTGTCACCATGGCGAAATATTTGCCAAGCACTACTTTTGTCAGACTTACCGGCGCTGTCAAAAGCAGCTGATCTGTTTTTGTTTTCCGCTCTTCAGAAAAACTCCGCATCGTCAGAAGCGGGATCCCGACCAGAAATACGATCAGGGAGCCTGAGAGTGTGTAGGAGAAGTAAGGATACCCCGCATTCAGATTGTATGCCATAAAATAAATTCCCGTAAACATCACCAGAAACGCAATAAATACGCACCCTGTCATGGAATGAAAATAGGACTTCAGTTCTCGTTTATAAATTGCCAGCATTTGTCCGTTCCTCCTCTCCGACTGCATCGTTTTGTGTCAGTTCCAAAAATACTTCTTCCAGGCTTATCCTTGAAGTCTGCAGCTCCAACAGAGGACATTCATTTTTTGCAAACGCAAAGAAAAGCGCTTCCCGGATATCACATCCGCCTTCCGTCTGTATTCTGGCACTGCATGTTTTGTCCGCCCGTTCCTGGGTATGGATATTACTGATATGCTCTACATTTAACAATATCGCCCGAACCTCGGCTGCACTGGCTTTTGCCAGAATCTCCACAGTTTCGGTTCCGCTCATCTTTTCCTCCAGTCTGTCCGGTGTATCACTTGCCACCAGTTTTCCCTTGGATATGATCAGAATGTAATCGCACACTTCCCGGATCTCAGCCAGAATATGCGAGCTTAAAATAACGGTATGTTTTTTTGCAAGTTCCCGGATCAACTCACGGATCTCAATGATCTGCTTCGGATCCAGACCGACTGTCGGCTCATCCAGAATGATGATCTCCGGAAATCCAAGGATTGCCTGTGCAAGCCCCACTCTCTGCCGGTATCCTTTAGACAGATTGCGGATCAGACGCATCTTTACATCCTCAAGTTTTGCCATCTGAATCACCTCATCAATGGCAGACTCTCTCTGCTGTTTCGGAATCCCTTTTAATTCTGCAGCAAATTCCAGATATTCCATCACCTGCATATCCACATAAAGCGGCGGTATTTCCGGCAGATATCCAATGTGCTTTTTTGCCTCCTTTGGCTCCTTTAAAATATCATGTCCGTCAATCAGTACTTCTCCCTCTGTGGCTCCAAGATACCCCGTCATAATATTCATCGTGGTAGACTTTCCTGCCCCGTTTGGACCTAAAAAACCATAGACCTGCCCTTTTTCAATCTTGAAATTCAGGTGGTCTATGGCCATATGATTTCCGTATTTTTTCACAAGGTTCTTTACTTCTATCAAAATCTCGTCCTCCTACTCCCTGCTTTTTACAGGATTTCCCTGTTTTATAAGATAAGACGATACCAGAACTTTGTGAAGTTTTTGTGTTATAACTGTGATATAGTTTTGTACTTTATTTATGCCTGTTTTCTTTCCTATTTTTCTGCAAAAATCCGACACCGCCCAGCATGACTGCTGCCAGGATCAGACAGATGCCCCATTTCTCAGGTCTGATCTGTGACTGTTTCTCCTCCGGGATTTCTTCCACTTTCACGGCGGTTCCGTCTACCTGACTTTTGGGCATATTTCTTTCATACCCTGTAATCTGCGCCCGAACAATTTCGGCGATCAGATCCTGTCCTGCCTGATCCGGATGCAGTCCGTCCTTCTGGACATGCTTTGTCACCTGTGAATTCGCCAGATCTGCAATCTGATATCCGTACTCGCTGCTTCGCTTTTCCAGAATCCGGTTCATATTCCCGATGATATCCTCCACGACCTGATTCATCGTTCCCGGAAGCTCCATCTGTTTCACCGGATTGTAAATGTTGGTCACTACGATCTGTGCCTCTTCTTTTTTACAGGAAGAAATGGTATCCATAGCCTCTATCCACTGTGTCTCAAATTCCTGATAATCCCAGTTTCCCAGAGCATCAATGATGCGAAAGACTAAAAGCGGATTACTTTTCACATGCTCTGTCACTTCTTTGAGCGCCTCATCCGCACTTTTAAATTTTGTATCCGTATTCAAAATTTCCTGTGCGGTCTTCTTAAATTCATTCAGAAGATCATTGGATCCCATTGTGATCAAAATCACATCTGCCCCGGAAAGACTATCCTGCACTTCCTGCCCTTTCAACACCTTTTCGTTGAATTCTCGAGTGGCAAGTCCGTTTTTCGCATAATTCTGATACAAATATGATTTTCCTGCTCCCTGTGCGATCTCTTCTGCCACAGTCTGTCCATAACAGGAAAGCTCGGGTTTGTTTGCTCCGCAATATCCTTTTGCGATACTGTCACCCAACACTACAATCTGGATCGGCTCCGATGTGGCCTCTTTTGCATAGCTGCATGTCCCAAACACACTCAGAAAACAGACCGCTGCCAGAGCCACTGCCCTGACTGCTGTTTTTCTCATGTCGATCACTTCCTGTCTTTTATTCCATGAAATTCCACTTTACATGACTTCCATGCTCTGTTTTTTTTACTTCCAGCTGCCATTCGATCTGCTCTTTTAATTCATTGACATGTGAAATAATTCCCACAAGTCCTTTTTCTCCCGCCAGTTCTTTCAAAATCTGGATCGCCCGTTCTCTTGCCATGTCATCCAGAGATCCAAATCCCTCATCTACAAACATCGTCTCCAGACTCACTGCGCCCGCTGTATTTTGTACAATGTCCGCCAGCCCCAGTGCCATGGAAAGAGATGCCATAAACGATTCTCCTCCGGAAAGAGTTTTTACATCCCGCACCGAGTCATTGACCAGGTCATAAACATCCAGATCAAGTCCTGCCTGTGCCTGACTGCTCAGGCTTCCGATATCCCGGCACTGCAGGATAAATTCCTGTCCGGTCATTCTTGCCAGGCGCACATTTGCTGCATGAATGATCTGCCGGAAATACTGGCGCTGCACATAGGTCTCGAAATCCAGCTTCACACTTCCACTTAGATTTCCATTGGCCGTACGGCTTAGATTCCCCATCATTTCGTATTGGCTGCGCAGCTTTTCGGCATCTGAAAAATCACGGATCAACGCTTCCCTTGCTCTCCGGTTGATCTCATTTCTTGTATGCAGCGTCATGCTTTCCTCTCTGCCAAGGCGCAGCTTTTCACGAATGACCGTCAGTTCTCGTTCCAGCTTCTCGATCGGTGCGATCTGTTTTCCCTCTGTCTGCTGTTTTAATGTCTCATACCGGGACGATACTTCTAAAAGAGCGGTTTCATATTTCTTTAAATTGGCTTCTCTTGCCTCCCGGCTTTTGATCCACTGCTTTGCCTGCTCATACTCCTCTTGACTTTGAAAGCTCTGTTTTTGAAACTCTTTCCGAAAATATTCTTCCTCGTCTTTGACTTTCTTATTCCAGAGGATCAGCTGGGATTTTTTGCTTTCTGCCTGTCCCTGAATCCGGCTTTTCTCCTGCGTCAGCTTCTGATACTGATCCTGTGCATTTTTGAACGCAGACTGGAGTTTTTTTAAATCTTCTGTAAGCTTACGAAGCGCATTTTCTGCTTCCTTTTCCTCAAAATCCGTTTCCGTTTTTCCTTCTTTTTCCAGAAATCCCACAATCATGGACTGTTCTGACTCCAGTCTTCCCTTCACTGCCTGAAACCGTTCCAAAACTTCTGTACGCTCTTTTTCTGCCTGATCCCGCATTGCTTTTGCACGCTCCACCTGCTCTTTTTGGGGCGCGTCTCCGGATAATACCGCTTTTTTCGGATGACTGCAGGAACCGCACACCGGACAGGGTTCTCCCTCCTGCAGCTCTCTCGCAAGAATACCCGCCTGTTCTTCAAAGTATTTCTGATATAACCGCTCATATCTCTGTGAGGTTTCCTGACATTTTTTCATACAGTCCTGCATATCCTGTTCTGACTTTTGATACTGTTTCTTCAAACTGTGAACCTGTTTCAATTTTGGAAGTATTTCCTGAAGCCTGAGAATCTGCTCCTGGATCTTCGGCTCTTCTTTTTTGGAAAGCGCCTCTCTTTCCTGATACAACGCGCCTGCGCTTTCCAGATCTTTTGCCTGCTGTTTCAGCTTTTCTTCAAGCTCACGGGACTCTTTCTTCAGATTGGCGTATTCTGCCTTTGTTTTCTGCAATTGTTCTTCTGCTGCAACCGCCTTCTCTGCGCGGATTGCTGCATGGATCTGTTTTCGCATTTCTTCCGCTTTGCTCTCCTGCCCCTTCAAGATTTCCAACCGTTCCCCGGTCTTTTTCAGCAGTTCAAACAGATGATTGGTATCCTGTCTGTTTTTCAATTCCATCTGTATCGCATCCGCACATTTTTCTTCCTGTGCATTTTTCTTCTCCTGATCCTTCTCCTTTGCTTCCCCGGACTGACAGATTATTTCCACACAGTCCAGTACTTCCTTTTGAGACGGCAGCTGAAGACTCAGCAGCTGTTTCCAGACATCGTTTCTTTCATCATCCTGTGCAATCTGCACCCGTTCCATTTCCCGCCTGCAGTCCATGCTGTTTTTTTCCAACTGAATGTACAGCTCTTTTGCCTGTTCTTTCAGTGTGTCCTGAATCTTCCAGAAAATCCGTGTATGAAAAATTTTCGAAAAAATCTGCTTTCGTTCTTTTGATTCCGCATGCAAAAGCTTCAAAAAATCGCCCTGCGCGATCATCGCGATCTGGGTAAACTGATTGACATCCAGCCCGATGATCTCCTCTATCTTCAGATCGATCTCTTTTTTCTTTCCCTGAAATTCACTTCCATCCGGAAGAATCAGGCTGATCTTTGCAGTCTCTTTGACAAACTTTACTGTCCCGTCCGCATTCTTTCGTTTGGAAGGACGCAGGTATTCCGGATTTCTTCGGACGGTATATTCCTGATCCCGGTACAGAAACTGAAACTCCACATAGGTATCTGTCTCGGAATCTGCATACTGGCTGCGCATCATGTTTCCGTCCCGCTTTCCTCCGCTGGTTCTTCCATAAAGTGCATAGGTCACGGCATCAAAGATGGTTGTCTTTCCGGCGCCGGTATCGCCCGTGATCAGAAAACATCCGTTTTGTATTCCTGTAAAATCGATTCTCTCCACTCCACTGTAGGATCCAAAGGCAGACATCGTCAAGTTGATCGGCTTCATCTATTCTTCCTCCATCTCTTCTGCGATCTTGTTCATCACCTGCTGCTCTTCTGCATTCAGCGCTCTTCCCTGCATCTCCTGAAAAAAGTCCCCGAAAATTTCAAGCGGAGATGCCATGCGCACAACTTCCGCATCTTTCATCAGCTTTTGCCTGGTGCGGGAATTATCCATACGTACCTCCAGAATGTGGGAAAATACCTTCTCCAGCTGTTCCTTCGGTCGATATGGATCTGTCTCATCCGTCAGTGTGATACTGACATAGTCCTCTTTCGCTTCCTCAGGAACAGTTTTCAACAATTCCTTTAGTGTTCCCCTGAACTTTTTCACATCCCTAAGCGGATGCAGTGGATAAGTCTCCACTTCCACAGGTGCGCCCTTCTCTTTCAGCGTCACCAGATGCAGAGATTTTGTCTGATTGCACTCACTGACAGAATATTTCAGCAGTGTCCCCGGATAACGCACAGACTCTCTTCCTACCTTCTGGGCGCTGTGCAGATGTCCCAGCGCCGCATAGTCAAATCGAAGAAGCGGCGTAACATCCACATTATCAATTCCTCCCACGGAGAAAATCTCTGAATCACAAGTCTCTGTCTTTTGACCTGCCCCGGTATAAAACTGATGCGTCACAATGACGTTTCTTTTGGTGGTATCAACCTGTTCTCTCTCCAGCAGCATCTGTACCGCCTTACTGTAGCTCTCCGGCATTTCTCCGTCAAACACGGTCCTTACATATCCCGGTTTCAGAAACGGGAGAAGATAAAAATCCACCTCTCCGTATTCATCCTGAAGTGTCACTTTTTTGAGAAATTCCTCCCGATTCTGCGGCAGTTTTCCTGCAATGTAAATCCCCTTCTGCCCAAGAATTCCACTGGCATAGTCAAGCCGTTGCGCGGAATCATGGTTTCCGCTGATGATCAGGATCGGAATTTCCGGTTTCAGTGCAGAAAGTGCGGTCAAAAACCAGTCAAAAATCCCCACCGCCTCAGCAGATGGTACAGACTTATCATACACATCCCCTGCGATCACGATCGCATCCGGTTTCAGCATTCTGGCATACTCCACCACTTCCCCCAGAATATGCTCCTGATCTTCCTTTAAATTGTACTGATGAAGTTGTCTGCCGATGTGCAGATCTGACAAATGGATAAACCTCATCTTCTATTCCCCCTGTATCTATAATTTTAATCCCCGATACCGGTCAAAACATGCGAAGATCTCCTGTGTTCTCGGACGGGCCAGGCTGGCAACAGAAGAGGTGCTTTCACAAAGTGAGGCAAGCGACTCCTTCTCAATCTTCTCTTCCAGCATTGCCACGACTTCCTGCAAGGTACGTGTTCCATCCAGTAAATGACGCTGCGCATATTTGACACAATATCCGAGAGCAGTTACCTGTTCGCTGTCTGTGATCTGCTCCACATAACGCAGATCGATCGTCTCCCGATTGATGGAAATTGCTTCTTTCCCCAAGGTCTTCATTTTGATGCGGTCATTTCCTTTCCACTCCCGTCCCTGCTGTGGTTTTCTTGCAAAATCAGGCCTTTTCGCTTTCTCTTTCGGTCCGCTCAACTGCGGAAACTGTTCTGCTTCTTTTTTCGCCGTCTGCGTGATATCCTTCGGCATGTACCGATCCATCTGCACAATGCAGTCTGCGATATGAAAATAAGCCCCGGAGCTTCCCGCCACGATCACAGTGGAAATCCCCTCTTCTTCATATAACTCCCGGATACGTTCGATAAACGGCGTGATCGGCTCCATATCCCGGTGGATTACCCTCTGCATCAATTCATCCCGGATCATGAAGTTTGTCGCGCTGGTATCCTCATCGATCAGCATAACACCCGCCTTTGCTTCCATTGCTTCCACAACGTTTGCCGCCTGAGACGTACTTCCGCTGGCATCCTCTGTATAAAAATGAGTGGTATCTTTTCCATTTGGCAGATCATTGATAAACATGGATATGTCCGTTTTTTTGATACTTCTTCCGTCTTCTGCGCGAAGCTTGACTGCTGTGGAATCGGTGATCACATATTCTCTTCCATCACCTGCAATATGATTGTACACGCCAAGCTCCAACGCCTTCAAAAGAGTGGACTTTCCATGGTATCCACCTCCCACGATCAGAGTGATCCCTTTTCGGATTCCCATTCCTCTTATCACACCTCTGTGCGGCAGCGTAATTTCCACTTCCATCTCCTCTGGAGACTGGAAACAAACTGCGCTTTTCATCGGACGGGCGGAAACGCCTGACTCTCGCGGCAGAATAGATCCATTTGCAACAAAAGCACACAATCCCAGCTTTGGCAGTATGTCCCGAAGTGCCTGCTGGTCCTCTGCCAGATCACTGATCTTCTGCAGTCTCTTCGCATCACAGTTTTTATAGTAGAGTGCCTTTTCGACACACTCCGGAAGAAACTCAAAAAAGATCCGGATCCATTCTCTTGCATTGATCGTCCTTCCGTTTGCCGGAAATCCCACTTCCAGACGAATGTGGATATCTCCTGTTTTTTCATCAATCTGCGCCGCACTTCTCTCCAGCACTTCCTGACCGCACCGGCTGATGGAGATCATCCCGCTCTTCCCGGATCCCTTTGCCTTGAATCCAAATTTCTCACAACACTGTCCGAACTGCCGGATCAGCGCATCCTCCAATGCTGTTTTCTGCCATTTTGTCCGATATAACTGCTCCGGAAATCCTGCCATCTTTCCTTTTACCTGAATACTGACCCTGGATGGAGATGCAAACGGATCTCCCTGTACATGGTCAATGGATAGCAGATAGCCCGGAAACTGATACATTCCCTTTGTGTCTTTATAGGCAGGATAACTCCTGTGATCGATCCTTGTCACAAGCTGTCTCAATTCTGCTGCTGTCTTCATACTTTTTATTCCCTCCCATTACAAAAATCCGGACACGATTCTCGTTCAAATCGCATCCGGTCTTTTCTTCATTTCTTTGATTAATTAAACTTCGAAGATCAGATCTCCGTAAGAAGGCATCGGCCATGCCTCTTTGTCCACGATCATTTCCAGTTTGTCGATTGGTCTTCTCAGATTCTCCATTGCCGGGCACACTTCATCGTGGTAGAAGTTTGCCTGTACCGGTCCTTCCTCCTTGGCAGCTGCCTGTGCTGTCACCTCTTCCAGACGTGCCAGAGCTGCTCTTGCCTCTTTTAAGAGTACTGTGATCTCCTCAAGTGTCTCTGCCTGTACGCTTGCATCCACCCCTGCTTCCTTTACCGCAAGTACTGTATCTGCCAGCGTTTTTGTATATTTGATCACTGCAGGGATAAACTGTTTTCTTGCCATATCGATCATCGTACGGGCTTCGATGTTAATCGCTTTTGCATAACTCTCATACTGGATTTCTGCACGGGATTCCAGTTCTGCTTTTGTAAATACTCCAAATCTCTCAAACAATGTCACTGCTTTCTCTGTCACCATTGCCGGAATTGCTTCCACCATAGATTTGATATTCGGAAGTCCGCGTCTTTCTGCTTCCTTCACCCAGGCTTCAGAGTAACCGTCTCCATTGAAGATGATTCTCTGGTTCTCCATTGCATATTCTTTGATCAGATCATGAACTGCAAGCTGGAAATCATCTGCTTTCTCCAGAACTTCGCAAGCCTCTGCAAATGCCTCTGCCACGATCGTATTCAGAACAATGTTGGCAGATGCGATGGAATCTCTGGAACCTACCATACGGAATTCAAATTTATTTCCTGTAAACGCAAACGGTGATGTTCTGTTTCTGTCTGTCGCATCCTTTGTCAGTTCCGGAAGTGTTCTTACACCTGTCTCCAGCTTTCCGCCTTCCAGACTGTGTGTTGCTTCCCCTGTGCTGATCAGCTGATCGATCACATCTTCTAACTGTTCTCCAAGGAATACGGAAATAATTGCAGGAGGTGCTTCGTTTGCTCCCAGTCTGTGATCATTTCCAGGATCTGCAGCCGATTCTCTCAGAAGATCCGCATGCTTGTTAACCGCCTTCAGAATGCAAGTTAAAACAAGCAAGAACTGAATATTCTCATGTGGTGTTGTTCCCGGATCCAGCATATTGATTCCATCATCTGTAGTAATCGACCAGTTGTCGTGCTTTCCGGAACCGTTGACGCCTGCAAATGGTTTTTCATGAAGGAGACATTTCATTCCGTGCTCGCATGCGATCCGCTTTAATGTCTGCATTACAATCTGGTTGTGATCTACCGCAATATTCGCTTCTGCATAAATCGGTGCCAGTTCATGCTGAGCCGGTGCCACCTCATTGTGCTGTGTCTTGGAAGAAACCCCCACTTTCCAGAGTTCAATGTTCACATCACGCATAAAAGCGGCAATTCTCTGGCGGATCGTTCCGAAATAATGGTCGTCCAGCTCCTGTCCTTTCGGAGGCATCGCACCAAACAACGTACGTCCTGTATAGATTAAGTCTTTTCTCTGAAGGAATTTTTCTGCATCTACAAGGAAATACTCCTGCTCTGCCCCGACGGATGGAGTCACTTTCTTTGAAGTTGTATTTCCAAACAAACGCAGAAGTCTGAGCGCCTGTACATTCAATGCCTGCATGGAACGAAGCAGCGGAGTCTTCTGATCCAGTGCTTCTCCTGTATAAGAACAGAAAGCGGTCGGAATACAAAGTGTAGCTCCTGCTGCGTCCTGTCTTACAAACGCCGGAGAAGTACAATCCCATGCTGTATATCCTCTCGCCTCAAAGGTAGCCCGAAGTCCGCCTGACGGGAAAGAAGATGCATCCGGTTCTCCTTTGATCAGCTCTTTTCCTGAGAAACTCATCAGCACTTTTCCGCTTGGAAGTGGAGCTGAAATAAAAGAGTCATGCTTTTCCGCTGTCACACCTGTCAACGGCAAAAACCAATGTGTATAATGTGTCGCCCCTTTTTCGATTGCCCATTCTTTCATCTCATGTGCAATGACGTCTGCTGTCTCTATATCCAGTTCTGTTCCTTCTTCGATCGTCTGTTTCAGCTTCTTGTACACCTTTTTCGGGAGACGCTCCTGCATCACTGTGTCATTGAAAACATTTTCCCCAAAAATATCCGCTACATTGAATAATTCTGTGCTCATAAAACTACCTTCCTTCATTTTACTTTTGTAAACGCATTTTCTAAAAAAGGCATTCCAAGCAAGCTTGGAACGCCTTTGTTCTCATCTACGAGGCTTAGTATACCTCAATCACCGCAAAAAGGCAAGTTAAAATTTCTAACAAATACTTATTACTTACGCTTCTGCTTTTCCAACAGAGCCAAACAGCTCCATTTTTTCTTTTACAGTTGCCATGATTGCATCTGCGCCTGGTTTTAATAATTTACGTGGGTCGAATCCCTTTCCTTCCAGGTCTTTTCCAGCTTCGATATATTTGCGTGTTGCATCTGCGAACGCAAGCTGGCACTCTGTATTTACGTTGATCTTAGCAACTCCGAGGCTGATCGCTTTTTTGATCATGTCTTCCGGAATACCTGTACCACCGTGAAGAACCAGTGGCATATCTCCTGTCAGCTGCTGGATTGCATCCAGAGTCTCGAAGCTGAGTCCTTCCCAGTTCTCTGGATATTTTCCGTGGATGTTACCGATTCCTGCTGCAAGGAAATTGATACCAAGGTCAGCGATCATCTTACATTCCTGTGGATCTGCACATTCACCTTTTCCTACGACTCCGTCTTCTTCTCCACCGATAGAACCAACTTCAGCTTCCAGAGACATTCCGTGCTCTTTTACAACTGCCACCAGTTCTTTTGTCTTTGCAATGTTTTCTTCGATCGGATAGTGAGATCCGTCAAACATGATAGAAGAAAATCCTGCTTCTACACATTTCATACATCCTTCATAGCTACCGTGATCCAGGTGAAGAGCAACCGGAACAGTAATATTCAGCTCTTCCAACATTCCATTTACCATACCTACTACAGTCTTGTATCCTGTCATGTATTTTCCTGCACCTTCAGATACTCCCAGGATAACCGGTGATTTACATTCCTCTGCTACTGTCAGGATTGCTTTTGTCCACTCCAGGTTGTTGATGTTGAACTGTCCTACTGCATAATGACCTGCTTTTGCTTTCTGAAGCATTTCTGTTGCTGATACTAACATATTTTCTCCTCCAATTCTTTGCGCACAGCTGTCTGTGGCGGCGCATACTATAGGTTTCACTCTATGGCTTTCATTATATCTTATCTGCCATTAAAAGACAATCTGTAATTATTACAATAAAACAAAGAATATACACAATTTCTTTGGCAGATTCTGTGATTTTTTTAACAAGACAGGAACCTCTCATTTACACTCCTGTCTTTCCTGTTTAAAAAGCTTCCGCGCCCCTGATATCATCTGTTGAATATGTTCATGCCGATAATCCATTTTATTCTGGCATATAATTTTCAAACGGAGTATAATACTATCTAAATAAGCGTTTGAGGAGATTTAGGATATGGGAAAACTGATAGGTATTATACTCATTTATATCATTGGAATTTCATTAGCAGGTTTTTTGGCAGCAGGAATATTATTGGCGCTATTTTACATACAAAAACGTATTTCCCACATGACAGCGGACAAATGGGAACTATATTTTAATAACCTGTCCAACAAAAAAATATTATTTCGTGGTTTTATTATTTATGCAGCATCTCTTTGTTTAATTGGGATGTTAAGTTTTATACTATTTGAAATATTCCATTATGAATATGCATATACATTATCTCAATGTTTCTTCTTGATTGGTATTCTTTATGCTATAGTAGAATATCTTACAAACAAGAAAATGTTGTTAGAAAAATTAAACAGATTACATCAATAACTTATATGAGGCAGTAATTCCCTTAAAAGGAGTTACTGTTTTTTCATTCCTTATCGGACGGAGTTCGCCTGCCGCAGGCATGAATTACAGGATACTCGGATGGGTATACTACTTTGAATTCTTTGTGAACTAAGGCTTTTGGGCAAATTATTTGCAGGTTAAATTTGTTTTGATTTTACGCTTGATACCCTGCGCATAGACATGGTTTCTTTAAAAAGCTTTTTGTACAACACAGTTTCCCACTGGAAGACAAAAAGACAATCAAACGATTATATAGAAAAATGAACTTGAATACCGTTCATGAAATGGTCGGTCATGCAGATGAACGAACAACTTTAGGAAACTACTGCTTTGACCGCAACACGGAAGTAGAAAAGGCTAATTTAATCAAAAAAGCTTCAGCTTGCTAAAGTGTAATCAAGTGTAATCAAAAATTCAATCACAATTTCATACATCCACCAAGCACCAAGAAAATTTTTAAGGCTTCAAATTCCTTGAAAACAAAGGCTTTTAGGCAAAAAAATATCCGCAGAACTCTTCTGCGGATACCCTTTCAAAAGTGACTCCAAGGGGAATCGAACTCCACCAGAATTTTTATAATTCCTCGATAAACGTTGAATTTCCGCCCTTTGTCTAAGTTCCTACTGTCCATTATTTGATACCCTTTGATACCCTAAAGATTAACAACACTATTTATTACCTCTATTTTTTCTTGCTCATTTTTTCGATTTCGGTAATAATGACCTTTGGTTGTCGCAATATCCGTATGTCCCATCATTTGAATAATCAAAGATTCTTGCACACCATTATCTAATAAGATACTACTATAAGTTTTTCGTATTTTATTTGGTGATTTAGACCGAATATTGCAGTGCTTACAAACGGTCTGCAATCTATTTCTTATTTGATATTCTAATAAACGCTCTCCATTTTTCATAAATAAATACGGCTGATATGGGTTGAGTAATTTTATCTTCTCTATGATCCACAAGTATTTCTCTGGAAGAATCACATCTCGTATCCCTGCTTCTGTTTTTGGAAACTGACGAACCTCATATGTATCTTTCCCTAATTCGTCTTTATAACATATCTCTGTACTATCAACAGAGATTATATTCCCATTCACATTTTCCTTTCGTAAGGCTACCACTTCTCCAGGTCTTAAACCAGTCTTAAAAAGCAACAATAAACAAAGATTCTTAATGTCTACATGTGTTTCTAAATATCCTTGAATCTTTGGCAATTCATCCTCCATGAAAACTAATTCTTCATCTGTTCTTCTCACTCTTCTGAATGCCTTTCTTGATATATCAAGATCTTTTACAACTTCAGAAATACTATATGAAATGTATTTCTTTTTCTTTGCATACTTAAAAATGCCTAAAATCAATGTTCTTAAATTACTAAAACTTTTTTGTGTCAATTCATGATCTTTAATCGCACATTTCAAGAAATCTTCTATATCTTCTTCATCAACTGATTTGATTCTACGCTTTCCAAATTCTTGAAAACAGAATTTAAATTGTCTATCATATCTATCTCTGGTTGCCTTGCTGATTTCTTCCCATTCTAACTTCTTAGCAATCCATTGATGATACAGTTCTTCCACTGTCGGATTTTCAATTTCCTGCTGCCAATAATCAATGATAACCTGTTGTATTTCTTCCTTTGTTTTTCTTTTCCGAAAAACTCTCCCTTTCTTTTCATCTGGAAGATATGTTTTCCACATCCCATCCTTTCCTTGCCAAACCTCAAATGGATGCATGCTTAAGAGTTCTAATTTATTTTTCCGTTCCATTTCCTCCTGCACACGAACCACATCGATTCTATCATTTTCTATCAAATAAGTCAATAAATCCACTTTTTCATTTCTGTTCATTTTGTATGTTTACATCATACGCTGCTTTAAAATCAATAACTTACTGCCCAGAAAAAATTTTGCGTTGCATTACGATACGATGGCGTTTGATTTTACTCCTTTCTGGTACTATTCTAGAAAACTTTTTTGTTGCTAACTTTTTTCGTCATGTAACGGATAACCTGCTTCGCCTAAGAAGTCACGCAGAGCATCCAAAGTGATTGATTCCAGAATCACTTCATTGTCTGAGTTTCGGATCAGATCATAGCGTGCTACATATGTTGCACTCCTTGAAGCTTTGTATCCCTGATTCAATTTTTGTAATCGGTAGTCATAGTCCTGCTTAAAAATCCGCTTGATACGCCAGAAAGTATACGGCGGAAAATTCTTTTCGTAAGTTGCCATGTTACTTTACTCCTCCCATATAAATGTTTCCTGCTCACCGAATGGACACTCGTCCTCTGGTTCGATTGAATGAAAGTTTTCTTTTCGCTTAAGGTATGCGTCCACGGAATCATAGATTGTGATCTTTCCGGCTTTATCATAAATTCTGACCTCATGTATTCGCCTTAAAAATGCATTCCATGACTCGGGATTCTCTTTCTGTACCTCTTTGTACTGTACCCCTATTTTGGCTTTACTCAAAATTTCTTTTGTATAGAGTCGGTACTATCTGATGTATCTATTTGCTTTTGAACATGTGAAACCACTTCATCTACTTTTTTCTGATGAACAATGCTCAATTTTTCTGAACATATAAACCCTGCCTCGTATAATTCCGCCTTTTTTATCATTTCTTCCGCACAGCTATATTCACAAGCTGGCATCTCAAAGCTCTTATATTCTCCCTCTTTATTTTTATAATGATAAACAATCACATTTAAACGTCTGAAAAACTGGCTGATTGAGTCAATATTTTTCTTTGTATCATCTACCATAAATCTATAAACTTCTTCTGGTGGATATATCGAACAAATTATAACATTTTCCCACAAGTTATATGTATTTTGAAAACGACAATGTTGCTGATTACGACTATACACATCAAGCATGGATAACAACTGTGCATAGGGAATATTTCCACGAAATTCATCTAATAATACTATCTTCGCCGGATTGTTCGCATAAAAGTCAAATCCTCCTCCACTCGAACCCGAATTCGCATAATCATTGCAAAGATACACTTCTTCAGGAGAGAATATTTCGCATAGCTTAAAATAAGAGTACGTCTTTCCGCTACCGCTTCTTCCAAAATGGTATTCATTCCACATAGTCTTTATCAAAGGTATTTCAGCTATCCTCTTTGCAAGATAATGTGACTTAATCATTTTCTCATACCTTCTATATCGGAAAGACTCTGCATATATTTGCTCTGGTGTTAATCCTTCTTCCAGTAATTCCTCAATAACTTCTAGGTCACTTCTCAGTCCTTGTCTATCCTGAATTACTTCTAGCCCCTTTGTATAAAGAACCTGCTCACCCTTCTCTGCGTAATCCCCCTCTTTACATATATAGGCAGTTAATGCCTGCTTACCTCCTAATTGAGGTTCAATGTGAGAATCGAATAATATTTCAGATACTTTTTTTAATGTCGTAGTATTTCCATAACAAGCAATATGACAATGATAACAACCTGTACTTGACACACATACAGCAATAGCAGCTTCTCTTTTTGCTCCGCTTTCTTCCCACAGTCTTATAAAATACTCTGCAAGATATTCAGGACACTCATATTGCTTTTTTTCTAATCCTGCCTTTTCCATATTTGTCACATGAATTGTTCCAACCCAACATCTCCCTCGGGTCTTTGGTGAAAATCCCATTTTAATCACATCCTTATCTGATTTGTCACATTATGGCTGTGACGAAAAAACCTTGTAAAATCAATGCTTCCACTATATAAATCACAGTCACACAAGAAAACGGGTAATACTGACCGTTTTCTTGTGTCAAAGGGCTATGACAGCTTCGCTGTCTTCTGCCCTTTGACGGACTTACTTTTGCAATAGCACTAGCAATTTCTTTTTTGAAACAGTTGGAATAACAATTCCTCTTAATGGTTGCCCTTCTACAAGAATAATTCCTTCCCCCTGTCCAAACCGCAACGTTTCCTCTCCATCAAAATGCTCCCCTGCAAATAATCCTTTACGCCCTTCAACCGTAAGCCTTCCTAAACCAACGCAAATCTGGAAATTATCCGCTGCTCCACTTGAGGCAGGAAACACTGTGGCAGAATACCTCTGCATAGACAACCAAAGAAAACAATTTCTTGACCTTCCAAGCATCAAAATGGAAGCCATAATATTTCGTACTCGGTCAGCCTTTTTCTTTCCGTCCTGCGAAGTGGCATAATACGTTAATAAACCTGCAATCTCATCAATCAGTAAAATTTTAATTTTTCCGCTTCCACCTTCTGCGATATTAAGAAACTCTTGATAAAATTGCTCTATCAAAGCATAACATGCTTCAAACTCAGCAAAATATGAAGTAATTCCCTCAAATTCATGGCTCTGCTTAAAATCGGCAATATAAAACTCACACCCTAGTTTTGAAGCTTTATAAATCCAGTATAGGATAGCGGAAGACTTTCCTGAATTAGTGCTTCCCACCACAATTCGGTGGCTTTGAATTTTAGCATGCAAAGGAACTTTAACCCCTTGCATGCTAAGAATACCATAGTCATATCCTAACATGACCAGACTACTATTCATTCAAATCCTCTTCCTCTGTATCATCAATAACCGCAGCATACTGAGCAAGAATATTTCTTTGCTTAACGGCTAAACACCTATCCAGAATATCCTTTTGTTCTTTAGTTTTGGTGTACTCTATTTTCAACATTGGAAATTCAATATCTCTTCGTTTTTCCCAATGAACTAAAATATCATTCGGCAATCCGCAAATCTCCAGATAATTTTTGACTTTATTAGTCAAAATGCTTTCCAACCTCTGTTTTTCATTAGCATCTTTATAATCCACTGATATTTCAATATAGGGCAACTTTCCATTCTCACCAAAAAATATCAGCCCATGATTATCAAGAGTTCTCGCTAGATTACAATGCTTCATATAAGACTGGTCACCGATAATTTGAGAAATATTTTGTTCTAATTTCCTTCCCAATTCATCACTATTAAAAGATTTATTTTTGCCCCCAAAGAAGTAAGAAAAAATTATTTTTTCGGCTTCTTTATCGTCACACTCCCGACAAGATTTAATAATCTCACGCGCTATATAAAAAATACCAATACTAGCTAAAAGTACTAAAATTAAAGACATACGTTTCCTCCTTTCTCTTCAAACACAAAAAGTTATACAAAAAGGTTTTCGAATAGAGCAATCTGTGTTATAGTACTTTTAATAACAATGTAGCTTTTCTATTTTCGGGGGGCGTACTACTTTTAATTGCCCCCTTTGAATATAAATAAAGTTTAAAGAACAAGGATTTTCTTTACAGTCTGGAATGTGCCCTTTGCAGTTACAACAGCTTTATCATAGTAGATTTCTATCTCCATACCAATTTCTAGGTCACTGATATCATAGCTGCCAACATAAATTGCTTCAGCCTTTTTCCCTATACATTCTCTGCTGTCATCTGTAGATTTATAGTAATCCTCGAACTCTTTAACAACATAAAGTGTTGTATTACGAATACCTTTAGTATTTGTAGTAGAACTGATACCTACGATTTCCATAATAGGTGCCTCCTTTCCTTTGCGAGCATTTGCATTATGCTCTAACTCGTACGGTAATTCCATTATAACAAATTAGTTTTTTTCACATATTGATAGAGCTTTTCTATGTGAGATATGGCACAGAATGTACTGTTCTCTAATTTAGTACTTTCTGAAAAAATTTTTTCTATGCAAAAAACACCTCAGATTGCATAGTTTATGCAATCTGGGTTTCAATCTCGTGTCAAGTACTTTTTTATATTTTTTTAAAATTTTTTGAATTAGGGGTTTTAATTCTGACTTAAGATAAAAATATGATATAGACCTATCTTTACATCTAGATTATAGTAAAAAGACACTGTCATTTTAGCAGTGTCTTTTGTGATGTCCTTTATAAAATTCTTTTTCATTAGAGATTCCCAATAAATAATCCGTAGTACAATTATAATATTCAGCTAATTTTATTATAATATCAACTGGAAACTGTCGAATTCCTTTTTCATATCGTGCATATACATCTCTGTGTAATTCTAATATGTTGGAAATTTCTTTTATAGTAATATCATTGTCTATTCGCAAATCTTCAATTCGTTGAAATTTCAAAAAGATTCCTCCTTTTTATAGACAAAGTATATTACACGGTGTTAAAATAAATAGCGAATACGACCAAACGGTCTTATTTAGAAATTAGGAGGAAAAAGAAAAATGAGAAACAAAAAATTATGGAAAAACCTAATGCTTGTTACGACATTAACAGTTGCATTAGGTACTGTATCAGCAACAGCGCTTGCTGAAGATGAGGTTACGTTGGCAGGAGGAACACAGGTGACGGCGTTTGCGTCCGAGGGAGATATTGATGGGGGTATCGCAGTAGAGGCACAGGCAGAGCAGACAGCACCAGGGGCAGATACAACTGACGCAGAAGCTACCACACCAGAAGCAACAGTACCAGAGGCAGATACAACTGACGCAGAAGCTATCGTACCAGAGGAAGTAGCACCAGAAGCAACAGCACCAGAAGTAGAGCAGGCAGAGCAGACTGCTCCAGAAGCTATCGTACCAGAGGAAGTAGCACCAGAAGCAACAGCACCAGAGGCAGACACAACTGTCAAGGACGAAGTTTCCACACCAGAAGTAAAAGCGGTAACAGTAGACGTAACAGCAAGTTCAACAACATTTGACGGTACTCAGGATATCGTAATCACATATACAGTAAATGGTGTGCAGGATGGATTTGAACCATATCAGGATATTCCGTGGTTTGATGGAAAAACTGGTGTAAAGGAAGAAAAGGTATCGAGTACAGTATACAAATTTACAATCCCGACTACATTACAGCAGTATGTTATCGAGCAGAATGGTGCAACTGACGGGCAGACTTTTGTATTTGATTCTAAGTATTCTACAGGTGCAGTAGACTTCCCAACAGTCACATTGACATACACAACTGGAGACAACGGTAACGGAGAGACTCCAGAGAAGCCGGAAAACCCAGACCCAGACAACGGAAATGGTGGTAATGGTAACGGAGAGACTCCAGAGAAGCCGGAAAACCCAGACCCAGAGAACCCAGACAATGGTAACGGAGAGACTCCAGAGAAGCCGGAAAACCCAGACAATGGTAATGGAGACAACAACAACGGTGGAGACAACGGCAATGGTGAAACGCCAGAGAAGCCAGAAAATCCAGACCCAGAGAATCCAGATAACGGAAATGGAGATAATAATGGGGATAACCAGAACCCAGACAACGGTGGTGACAACGGAGACAACCAGAAGCCAGAAAACCCAGACAATGGTAACGGAGACAACCAGAAGCCAGACGGAGACAACTCTGAGACTCCAGACGACAACAAAGACGTTCAGGACTGGATGACACTGACACCAGCACAGAAAGTAACAACGACACAGACTCAGACACCACAGACACAGACAGTATCTACAACACAGACAGCACCAAAAACAGGTGATGCAGCTTCAACATTACCACTGTTAGGAACAGGTTTAACCTCACTGGGGGTAGCCTTGGGTGCAATCTTCAAGAAACGCAGATAATAGTCTGACATAAGAAGCAGTCAAAGAAGCCTAAACGCAAAGGCGTGAGGGCTTCTTTTTTTTGTATAATTATAAATAAGTAAATCCAAAATATTGTACAAAAGCAAGACACCCTCTGATGAATGATGTATAATTGATGTACTATCATAAACATACGTATTCAAACAAGAGAGTGCCGTTGAAAACAATATATAGCTTATAAGTGGAAAAAATTGACTGATCTGTCATTCAACATAAGTAAGACGCTTGCCCGAACATCCCACCGCCCTGTTAGGTACACCGATGCTTCGGGCATCCTGCGGAACGCTGTTTACTGAAAATAAACGGACAAGGAAATACATTATCTACTCAGGTCTTTCAACAGCTCCTGCATAATCTTCATCCCTGCTTGCAGACCAAGTGCAGTATAAACTTCTGAAACATCACTTGCCATTTCATTAGCTGAATCCACAAGTTCTGAAAATGTTTTGTTTTCATGCTCTCTTAATACATCTTCATTTTTACTATAGCTCTCCTCTAACTTTTTGTTATAGTCTGTCTCCGTCCGTTTTGCTTCGATTGCAGATCCATAGAGCAGATATTCTGTAATTCCGTCTATGGTCGCACGTCTCAAAATTTCTTTTGTAATGTCCATTGTATTTTGACCTCCACATTATCACTAAACTATCTTTAAGAATACCATCATAAAAATTTGTTATCTTATAGAGTGCTATACAACTATTTTTTACTCTTTCGTCAGACTCCTACACTCTATAAATAATAGACTATAAAAGAACTCAAAATAAAATAGATATTGAAGCCATCATCAAACTTCAATCCACCTTTGGTTCGTATGCTTCCTTTCCTAAATTTGTTCTGATTTTACCCTTGATACCCTGCTTGATACCCTGAGCATTTTTGAACAACGAAAAAAAGTCCCGAAACCCTTATGTTTCCTAAGGATTTTGGAACTTTCAAAAGTGACTCCAAGGGGAATCGAACCCCTGATTCCAGCGTGAGAGGCTAGCGTCTTAACCGCTTGACCATGGAGCCATGTCCTCATCACTGCCTCAGTGATGACCGAGTTATATATTAGCATAGCTCCATAGGAATTGCAACCCCTTTTTTGAATTTTTTTTATTTTTTTCTATTTTTCTGAAATTTCCTTCGTTTCCATCCCTACTTCTTCCAGAATCTGTGTGTTCTCGATCCTTCCTTTCACAGACAACTGTTGGATCATCTGAGATTTTACCATGATCCGCATCCCCTGCTTCCAGTTACGAATGTTGACACAATCATGCTCTCCTCCAAACTCTCCATCCAGTGTCCAGGGAATCTCTTCGATCGATTCGAACTTCACTTCTCCAGATTTAAAGGAATACATATGCTTCGAGTCAATCTGTTTGATCAAAAGAGATGCCACGATCTCATTCAGCTCGATTGGATTTTTCGGAGTCTTGATCAGTGTTACTTCAAATTCACCGTCATCAAAGACAACTTCTTTCCCGATAATTCCTTTAAAACCTCCCACAGAACGCGAATTTGTCACCATTCCGAATACAAAATCATCCTCAAGTGTCTCTCCGTCATGTGTAATTTTGATATGATAAGACGGAATATTGAACAGACGTTTTGTTCCCTCCAGTACATAAGCCAAATGACCCAAAACATTTTTCACACTCTGTTTTGTCTCATAAGAGACATCAGTAAACAGACCAAATGCGGCTATATATACAAAATAATCGTCATTGAACACTCCTACGTCACACGGGAAAGGAACCCCGTTTGCCGCCGTATCTGCGGCTTCCAGCAGATCCTTTGAAATGTGCAGACTGTTTGCAAAATCATTGGTCGTTCCCGTGGGGATGTATCCGATCGGAACCGGGTCTTTACGTCTCGCCATTGCCGTCACGACTTCATCCAGAGTCCCGTCTCCTCCGCTGCACACAACCACATCATAGCTTTCGGTATAAGATTCTGCCTTTGCCATGGCATCATGATAACACTGCGTCGGATATACGGTCACCTCATATCCGGCTTTTACAAAAATATCCAATACATCTGATAACTTTGGTTTTAATACCCCTGTTCCCGCATTCGGATTGTATATGAACAGCATCTTTTTCATATTGCTCTCTCCCGTCTTTCTATTCTTGAAAGGGCTGTGCCTACGCACAGCCCCCTTTACTACATCATCTATTTTGTCTTTTTCAAAAAAGTCTTAATTCCTTCTGCAGCCTTTTCTTCATCTTCGCCTTCCGCAACAACTGTCACTTCATCACCTTCCTGAAGAGCAAGACTCATCATTCCCATAATACTTTTTGCATTGATCTTTTTGTTGTCCACCTGAATGTAGACTTTGCTGGCGTACTGGCTTGCCTCCTGTACCAACAAAGCAATCGGTCTGCCTTCAATTCCATCTTCATGCCCTACAATAACCGGTGTTTCAATCATAATAATCCTCCTTGTTTTGCCTTTCCTTTTCTGCCAGATCACTTAATTTTCTTAATCTGTGATTTACTCCGGATTTGCCGACCGGCGGCGATAACAGTTCCCCTAACTCTTTTAATGTTGCATCCGGATGTGAAAGACGTGCATATGCCACTTCTCTTAGTCCCTCTGCCAGTCTTTCAAGACCCATCTTATCCCTGAGATACGTAATATCTTCCAGCTGCTTCACCGCTGCAGATACGGTCTTGTTAATATTGGCAGTTTCACAATTCACCTTACGGTTCACTGTATTGCGCATATCCTTTAAGATTCGGATATTCTCCAGTTCCATCAGAGAAACATGCGCCTCCATAATATTTAAAATATCTGCTATCTGATCGCCCTCTTTTAAATACACTACGTATGACTTTTTCCTTCGTACGATCTTCGCATCCATGGAAAAATCACACATCAGTCTCTGAATCTGCTTTGCCATCACATCCGAATCGCACACAATCTCAAAATGATAAGATTTATTCGGATCACTCATGGAACCAGCCCCAAGGAATGCTCCCCGCAAAAATGCACGACGACAGCATGGCTGCTGTACAATAAGGGGACTGACAATATGAAACTCTTCGAATCCACCTCTGTGTTCCTCCAAAAGCTTTGCTGCCTGAAGAACACGCAGTGCATCTTCATGCCGGACTATCATCACAGAATAGACCGCACTTTGTTTCTCTATATTCCTTCGGATAGAGATATCAGCTTCTATATTAAATGTTTTTCGAATCAATGTAAAGACTTTTCTTGCAACAGCCAGATTTTCCGTATTGATTTTTACTCCGTACTGATTAAAACTGTTGATCGTCACTGCCCCGCACATCCCGATCAAGGCTGCAATTTCTGCAATCTGACAGTGTCTTGCGCTGCTCCACTGCTGCGAAAGCTCTTCTTTTACTTTTCCTGAAAATGACATCGTGTATACCTGCTATTTTCCCTTTCTGATGGCATCCTTCTCAATATCTCTGTGTTCAATGCGAACCCCATAATTCTCCCGTACTTCCAGGTACTGATACAATGCGTTGGCAAGTGTAACAGAACGGTGTTTTCCGCCTGTACACCCAACTGCAACAACAAGCTGGTTCTTCCCTTCCAGAATATAATTCGGAATCAGAAAATCCATCATCTGGCTCAATTGTCTGAAAAACTCCTGTGCCTTATCACTCTTCATCACATAATCTCTGACCTCTGCCTCATTGCCGGTCTTTGCGCGTAATTCTTCTATATAATAGGGATTCGGAAGAAACCGGACATCAAATACAAGATCCGCATCCTGTGGAATACCATACTTAAATCCAAAGGACATTACCGTGATATACAGATTTTTAAAATCCTTGCCCTTTACAAAAATCTTTTCCAGTTCCACGCGAAGCTCTCTTGTCAGCATTTTGCTCGTATCCAGAATAAACGTCGCGCGAATCTTTAAAAATGCGATTTCCTCCCGCTCTTTAGCAATCCCTCTGTCAATATGTCCCGCTCCTCCCAGAGGATGCTGTCTTCTGGTTTCTTTATAACGCTTCAAAAGGACATCATTTCCGGCATCGAGAAACAAGATTTCATAATGGATCCCGCTTTCATCCAGTTCTTTTAAGTATCCCTCAAGCCCCCGAAATGCCTGTCCGCCTCTGATATCGATTCCCACTGCCGCCTGATTCAGCTTGGAATCCGGCATGGCGATCATCTCTGCAAATTTAGGCAAAAGCGGCACCGGAAGATTGTCCACACAAAAGTATCCCATATCCTCCAACATCTTCAGCGCTGTAGATTTTCCGGCCCCCGACATCCCTGTAACAATGACAAACCTCATAATTTAAAATTCTCCTATCCGTTTCACTTCTGTCTCCAGATGTACTCCAAACTTCTCTTCCACGATCTCCTGCACGTGCTCGATTAATGCCAGAACATCCTTTGCCGAAGCATTGCCACGGTTGATCACAAATCCTGAATGCTTCTCGGAAATCTGGGCATCCCCGACCGAATAGCCTTTCAGTCCGCTGTCCTGAATAAGCTTGCCCGCAAAATAGCCTTCCGGTCTCTTAAATGTACTTCCTGCACTGGCATACTCCAGTGGCTGCTTCGTGATTCTGCGCTCCTTCAGATCATCCATATACGCTTTGATTTCCTCAGGATTGCCTTTTTCGAGTGCGATCGTTGCGCCCAGAACTGTATACCCTTTTGTCGCCACAACACTTGTTCTGTAACCCAGTTCCAGTTCTTCCAGAGATAAGGTCAAAAATTCTCCTTCCGGAGTCAGTACATCCGCACTTTCCAGTACATGCTTCATCTCTCCGCCATACGCCCCGGCGTTCATCATCACTGCTCCGCCAAGAGTTCCCGGTATCCCGGATGCAAACTCAAATCCGGTCAGATTGTTTGAAAGTGCCTGTGCTGCAATCTTTGACAACAGGGCTCCCGCCTGCGCATAGATCTTATTTTCCTCTGTCCGGATCTCATTCATCCGTTTGCAGATCTGGATCACAACTCCCCGATATCCTTTATCTCCTACCAGAAGATTGCTTCCATTTCCTAATATATAATATGGAATCTGTTCTCTCTTACAAAGAAGCAGAATCTCTCTTATCTCATCCTTTGACTGCACTGTCACAAAATAATCCGCCGGACCTCCGATACGAAATGTCGTATGCTTCTTCATCGGCTCATCTCTCAATACATTCTCTTCCCCTGAAATCTTACATAATTTTTTATACACCCTGTGCTCATCTCCATTTCTGTTCTTGTTTTTTCTTTCACCATCATACAACAACCATCCCGCAAAGTAAAGCGTACATTCACACATTCCTCCCTCCCCATTGCTTGCAAAATCCGGCAAAATGATGTATAGTAATAAATACCTGTATGTCAATAGAGGGAACATTTTTAACAAAAGGAGTGAACAACACAATTGGACTCGAGTGATACTTTCCAATTTTTAATTCTTGTTATCTTATTATTACTATCGGCATTCTTTTCATCTGCAGAAACTGCACTGATGACAGTCAACAAAATCCGACTGCGTTCTCTTGCAGATGACGGCAACCGGCGTGCAGCTTTGGTGCTGGATACAACCGAAAAGCATACTTCCAAAATGCTGAGTGCCATTCTGATCGGTAATAATATCGTCAATATTTCCGCATCTTCCTTATCAGCAACACTGGCTTATTCATTCGGCGGTTATATGGTAAGTATTGCAACTGCGATTCTAACAGTTGCGATTCTTGTATTCGGCGAAATTACTCCGAAGAATTTTGCCACCATCCATGCAGAGAAGGTTTCTCTTGCTTATATTCCGATTATACGCTTTTTTATGGTGATTATGACTCCTCTCATCTTTTTGATTGATGTCTTTTCCAAAGGATTTATGTTTTTACTTCGTGTAGATCCAAATGCCAAAAATAATGCCATGACAGAAGACGAACTCCGTACAATTGTAGATGTCAGTCACGAAGACGGTGTCATCGAATCGGAAGAAAAAGAAATGATCTACAATGTATTTGATCTGGGAGATGCCAAGGCCAAAGAAGTTATGGTTCCTCGTGTTCATGTTGCGTTTGCTGATGTCAACAGTACTTACAACGAATTAATTGATATTTTTAAGGAATACAAATTTACAAGACTTCCTGTATACGAAGACACTACCGACAATGTCATCGGTACAATTAATATGAAAGACTTGCTTTTATTTGAAGATAAAGCAAATTTTCAGGTACGAAATATTTTAAGAGAAGCATACTTTACTTATGAATACAAGAACATCTCTGAACTTTTAGTAGAGATGCGTGATGCCAAGTTTAATATTGCGATTGTATTGGACGAATACGGTGAAACTGCCGGTATTATTACTTTGGAAGATATCCTGGAAGAAATTGTTGGCGAGATTCGCGACGAATATGATGAAGCGGAGGAAGAGATGATCCAAAAAGTCAACGATCAGGAATATATTGTAGAAGGATCTATGAATCTGGATGACCTCAATGACAATCTGGGAACAAAACTGGAATCTGAAGATTATGACTCTCTCGGCGGATTTATCATCGAGCATCTGGACAGACTTCCGGAAGTTGGAGATCATATCACGACTGAAGATCAGATTCGTCTCGTAGTCGAAAAACTGGACAAAAACCGTATCGAAACTGTTCATGTGTATCTGCCCCCAAAAGCAGATTCCGGACTCGAGGAAAACGACAACTGATTTTAATACTACAAGGGACGACTGGTTTTGAACAATCATTCCAAAACCAGTCGTCCTTTTTCCCCAATGTAATTTCCATCACAACAGAAAGGATGTATACGATGAAAGATTTATCTGATTTCTGCCCTGAATTTCAGGAAGCAGCTGCTTATTATGCAAGTTTAAACACACCTTCCGACCAGGCGGTCCTGGTGGAGTTTTTACGGGAAACGCAGGATATCTTCGGCTGTATCACCAATGATGCAAAAGAACAGATTGCATCGATCATGCAGGTAAAACCTGCCCTGATCGACACTCTCATCCGGCTTTATCCGAGTCTTTCCAGCCAGACTTATCAAAAAGAAATTATTTTGTGTACGGGAAGCACCTGCAACAGCAAACAATCTGCCCTGCTTTTAAGAAAACTGGAGCAGAAGCTTCAGATCCGACAGGGAGAAGTAACATCTGACGGCACTTACCTTCTGCGTACTCAAAAATGTTTCAAACAATGCGGACAAGGTCCTAATATGAAAGTCGGTGATAAGATGTACCATCATGTAACTGCCGAACTCATCGATCAGCTGTTTTAGTCCTGCTGTTTTCAGGTGCTGACGATCACAGTCGGATATCCGGCTCTTTTGAGCATCTGCTCCATCCTTGCCGCATCTTCCAGTGTAATATAATTCCCCACTCTTACACGGTAGAGGCGATCTCCTTCCACAATATAAGCAGGAAAATCCTGTTCTAACAGTTCTTCCAACAGGTTCTGTGCATATCGTTCGTTTCGGTATGCACCAACCTGTACTTCATATCCCGGAGATTCCACCTCATGATTCGACTCCAGTGTATCCAGAATTCCATAAGCGATCGCCTGTGCGATTTCTTCAAAATTTTCGTCAAACAATTTGTTGTCTACATCTGAATTGATGAATCCAACCTCCACCAACACGGCCGGCATTTTCGTTCTCTTTAAGACAACCAGATTCGGTCTTGCCTTTACCCCAAGATTCACAAATCCGATGTCTTCCAGCTGTTCGTTGATATTTTCTGCCATCCTAAGCTTAATCCCTGATTTGTCATATACAAGGCTTTCTACTCCTGATACAGCATTGTCTGAAGGAAATGAATTTCTATGAATAGAAACAAAAAAGTCTACTCCCGCATTGTTTGCTTCCATTGCCTTCTGATAAGGAGATTCATAAATATCTGTCGTACGGGTGTACTGCACATCCAGACCGTGAGCCTCCAAAATTTCTCCCACCGCCAGCGTCAGACGAAGGGTATCATCCTTTTCCTTCCGCTCTTTATACACTGCTCCCGGATCTCTTCCTCCGTGTCCCGCATCCAGCATGATTGAATATGGCATATTCTATTGATTTCCTTTCCTGTCCGTTCTGTAATAGAATATGCATATTCTGATATAAAGGTGCAATCAATAATGCCTTTCTGACATACTCAGCATTTTTTCCAGAAAATGTTCAACCTCTACCGAGAACAAGTCCACTACTTCCTGATAAATCTGGGCCTTCACCTCACAGATACTGGAACTGCATATGAAATCCTTTTCCCTCTTGCGCTCCTCCTGCTGCATTCTGAAATACAGTGTTTTGAGCAGATTGGAATTTTGTGTATGTTCACAATCCAGATACAGTTCTACTATATCCCTGTCCCCTTTGGTCAAAGCCACTTCAAATGCATGCCGTATTGCTCTTTCTACTCTGGAAGCCGTTGTTTCGTGCAGGCGGGCAATCTCAAAATATAAAGAGCAGATTTTTCCATCAGGATAATAGGGATCCGTATCAAATAATTCTATTGCATCACAGATATACGTAAATCCTTTTATGCTGGCTGGTACACCCATCTGAAGAAGTACATCGATTGTCTTGTCTCTCATTTTCCTAACCCTCTCATTTCTTGCCCGCACCACCACAATGTATCTCCAGTCTACGCCATATCCCTATAAAAGTCAACAAGTTTCTTGTAATCCTTTTGTTGACTTTTCAAGATTCCTGTACTATACTTTTCTTATAAAATTGAATAACGGAGGATATCTGTATGGAAATTGGGAAACAAATACGTCACCGCCGCACGGAGCTGAATCTTTCCAGAAGCGAACTGGCTAACAAGATTCATGTAACCCCATCAGCAATCGCAAACTATGAAAACGGTGTCAGCTATCCAAAACCCGATATTTTAGTCGCACTCATGAACGCGCTGGATGTTGATGCCAATTATCTATACTGGAATTATCTTTCAAACAGCACGATTCAACAACTATACCGAAAAGTTCTCAGCCCCGAAGAAAAAGAATCTATTTTAAAATACCGCGAGCTCTCTGAAAATGGCAAAAGTCTGGTCCGCCTGATCATTGACGAAGAATATAAGCGCATGAACCAGAGCGAATATATCTGTCTTCCGTTTTACCGTCCCGGTATCCGCAAAGTCCATTCCGGCTTTCTTTTTCAGGATGCAACTCAGACAATCCGGGTGCGCAGAACGCATATTCCCAAAGACAGCGACTTCTGCTTTCAGGTTCTGATCGACCGCTATCAGCCGGTATTTCAGAAAAATGACATTCTGGCACTTCAGCGTGTCAATGCCTCTCACAATGAAATTGGACTTTTCTGGTTTAACGGCATCTACTATGTCCGGATCCTCTCCGAGGAAGGCAGCATCCGCAGACTTCGTTCTCTCAATGTGATCGATCCCGATATCGTAGTCAATGAACAGGATCAGCTGGAATGTATCGGCAAAATTCACGGAAAAGTTTACGGAAACTATGAGATTTACGGAACTTGTGAAGAAGATGAGACCATACCCGAACACGAGATTGAAATCCAATAAAAAAGCAGAATCTTGCGCCATATTTGGTACAAGATTCTGCTTTTTTATTTTTATTCCTGAACAAGTCCCTGTTCTTTCATTACATTGACAACCTGATTCACATACTCTGTGCATATCTCATCTGTTGCCGCTTCCACCATAACGCGGATCACAGGCTCTGTTCCACTTTCTCTTACCAGAATTCTTCCGTCACTTCCAAGTGCTTCTGCCGCTGCTTTGATCGCATTCTGTACGGCTTCATTTTCCAACGCTGTCTTTTTGTCTGTCACACGGACATTCTGAAGAAGCTGCGGATAAATCTTCACTTCAGAGCACAGCTTTCCAAGTGACTGTTTCTTCTCCATAATAACTTCCATCAGCATCAGAGAAGTCAGGATTCCGTCTCCCGTTCTTGCGTGTTTGCTGAAAATAATATGTCCGGACTGCTCTCCGCCAAGAACAAATCCGTTTTTCATCATGTTTTCATACACATATTTATCACCGACTGCTGTCTGCTCATATTTCATGCCGACTTTATCACAGGCCTTGTAAAGCCCCAGATTGGACATTACAGTTGTAACTATCGTATTTCCTGCAAGTCGCCCCTGTTCCATCAGGTATTTTCCGCATACGTATAAGATCAGATCTCCGTCTACGACATTTCCGTTCTCATCCACGGCAATGCAGCGATCTGCATCTCCGTCATAGGCAAATCCTACATCCAGATTTTTTTCTTTTACAAATGCCTGCAGCTTTTCAATATGTGTGGATCCGCAATTTGTATTGATATTTACACCATCCGGCTCATTGCTGATCACATATGTCTTTGCTCCGAGTGCATCATACACACTTTTTGCAATGCTGGATGAGCTTCCATTGGCACAGTCCAGACCAATCTTCATATCTTTAAAGGAACGTGTCGCCAGTGAGATCAGATGTCCGATGTAACGATTTCTTCCTGCCGCATAATCAACTGTTCTTCCAATGTGTTCCCCAACCGCAAGTGGAAGCTCTTCTGTTTTTCCGTCAATATACGCTTCAATCTGCTTCTCTACTTCTGCTTCAATCTTATGCCCCTGTCCGTTGATCACCTTGATTCCATTGTCATAAAACGGATTGTGGCTCGCAGAAATCATAATTCCGCAGTCAAAATCTTCTGTTCTTACCACATAGGACACACTCGGTGTTGTTGTTACATGTAAGAGGTATGCATCTGCTCCGGAAGCTGTCAGTCCTGATGCCAGTGCATATTCAAACATATAACTGCTTCGTCTTGTATCTTTTCCGATCACGATTCTGGCTTTCTTCTCTCTGCCAAAATACCATCCCAGATAACGACCTACTTTGAAAGCATGTTCTACTGTTAAAACAACATTTGCCTCTCCTCTGAATCCATCAGTCCCAAAATATTTACCCATATGTCTCCCTCTTATTCTTTCTTTTGACCTTTTTGTCACTGCCTTTCAGTACGTCACCGCACTGACGCTCTTATTATATTCTTTTTGATTTTAAAATACAACTGTTTTCTTTCTTCTGTTTTTCCTGTACAATAGATAACGTACAATCATTCATAATGGGAGGAAATGATGATAAAATTAATTGCAAGTGATCTGGACGGAACTCTTTTACAAGACGGCGCGCAGGAACTTACTCCGCGCGCGATCGAACTGATTTCTGATCTGTGCGATGCAGGAATCCATTTTGTATCTGCCAGCGGAAGACAGTACGATAATCAAAAACGTGTCTTTGCACCTTTAAAGGACCGTATTTCATTTATCGCAGAAAATGGCTCAATCTGCATGCATCAGGGAAAAGTCATTTCCCGTGCTACGATCAACGATGATCTGGCAGCCAGGATTTTAAAGGAAATCAAAAAACAGGACCACTTTGAGATTGTAGTTTCCAGAGAAGATACCTGTTTCATCGAAAACAATGTACCGGAGTTTGTCAACCATATCGTCAATGTAATGCACAATACAACTCAGATCGTGGATGATATCACGAAAGTAGACGGACCGATCCTAAAAATCGCCATCTGCAACATGTCTGACAGCACTCATATTGTCGATAAATATTTGAAACATCTGCAAGATCTCTTTGGTTCCGAGATCAAAGTCGTCACCTCTGGAAACATCTGGATTGACTTTATCGCTCCGGGAAGCAACAAAGGGACGGCTCTTCAGAATCTGATGGACTTATTCCAGGTAAAACCGGAAGAATGTGTTGCTTTCGGAGATCAGTATAATGACATCGAGATGCTCCAACTTGCCGGCACCAGCTATGCCATGTCCAATGCAGCTCCCGGAATCTCTTACTATTCTACCTATGTGACAGATTCTGTGGAAGACGTACTGGAAGACATTCTTGCACAGGTTCGTTAACTCTGCCGCAAAAAAGGATGATAACTGCATCAGTCCATGCAGTTGTCATCCTTTTCATACTTTCTTTGATACGTTACATGTTATCTTTCTTCGATCTCCATGATCATATCCACACGTCTCTGATGGCGTCCCCCTTCAAACTCTGTATTCAGCCATACATCCACGATCATCTTTGCAAGCTCTGCTCCTACTACCCTCGCCCCGAATGCAAGTACGTTACAATTGTTATGCGCTCTGGACATTTTCGCGGTAAATGGCTCGCTGCATACTGCTGCACGCACACCTTTCACCTTATTTGCCGCAAGAGATATCCCCAGACCTGTACCGCAGATTAAGATTCCACAGTCCACTTCTTTTGCAACAACTGCACGGCCTACTGCTTCCCCATACTTCGGATAGTCGCAGCTTTCTGATGAATCCGTTCCGAAATCTACGACTTCATGTCCTTTTTCTTTCAGAAATTCGATGATCTCTGCTTTTAATTCCAATGCTGAATGGTCATTTCCAATTCCAATTCTCATAATCTCTCTCCTCGTATCTCTTTCTTTTTCCAATTCTCTTCTATTGTCCAATATCCAAAGATAATTGTCAAGCATCCGCATGTACTTTCTGCTATACAAAACAGGCACAAAAGACTGGCTCTTACCAGATCTTCCATGCCTGTTTCACTTTTTCAAACCTGCTATTTATATTTGTTGTTGTAAATAAACAAGAGTGTCAGCAAGCCTACCAGTCCTACCAGTTCCATAATCAGTCCCGGCACGCCGATATTTTTCTGTCCTATCATGATCAGGGCGAGGCAGACAACAAAAACAATAGCCATGATCAAAGTTCGAATCTTTCCTTGCATTTTTGTCTCCTCCTATCCTTTGAGTCCACCAAGTGTCATACCTTCTGTCAGTCTCTTCTGTACACAGATATACAGAACCAGTACCGGAATCATAACGATCACAAGACCTGCATACATAATACCGTAGTTGGTTGCTGTTCTCTCGACTGCCATCAGATTCTTCAGTCCCATTGCCAGTGTTCCGTTTTCATCCATCAATGTATATGCGATAATATATTCATTCCAGAATGTCAGGAAATTGAACATGATTACCGTCAGAATACTTGGTTTTGCCATCGGAATCATGATCTTAACCATCGTCTTAAAGTATCCGCATCCATCCATATAAGCTGCTTCTTCAAATCCTTTCGGAAGTGTCTGGAAATATCCGCTCAGCAGATAAATCGTAAACGGCAGGTTACAGGATGCGTAGATCAGTGCCAGGATAAACCGGTTATCCAGGAAAAAATCTACATGCAGAGCCTTGTTCCAGGAACTCAGCATCAAAAAGATCGGCACTACAATGTAATTGACATTGATAAACAATCCTGCCATGAACGCACCATTGAAGAACTTCTTTCCTCTGAACTTAAAGCGTGCCAGCACATAAGATGCCGGAAGAGCCAGGATCAGAAGAAGTGCAAGAGCCAGCGCTGTCACAATGAAAGAGTTCAGGAAGAAATCTCCCATTCTTGCATCCTGAAATGCTACTACAAAGTTCTGATAGTAAAACTGTTTTGGAAGTGCCCATGGATTTACATCCGCTCCAATGAATTCTGCATTCTTCTTCAAACTCGCCATAAATACCCATGCAACCGGTACAATGATCGAAATAGCCAGAGCGATCAGAGCTACATAGATAAAAATCTTGTAAAGTACATGTGTAGGAATTCTGTGTTTTTTCTCATGCATATCTCTACTTCGCTCCTTTCTAGAATTCTAAGACTTCTCTGTCTGTAATCTTGTTTACAACTGCTGCCAGTATGAACGAGAAGAGGAATACAACAACTCCGATCGCCATACCGTATCCGTATACACCTGCTCCATATGCCTGCTTGTACATATAGTTCAGGAAAACTTCTGTCTTTCCGTTCGGGCCTCCGTCTGTCATGATCTGAACAAACAGGAAACTTAAGTTGATCGTACTGATGATATAGAATGTCAATGTAGTACGGATATTGCTCCAGATCAACGGCAAAGTCACCTGGAAGAAAATCTGAATCTCTGTTGCTCCATCCAGTGATGCGGCCTCATAGAGATCTTCCGGAATTGCTGCCATACTGGACATATACATGACCATATAATATCCGATTGCCTGCCATACCAGTGCAAAGATCACAGAATAAATAACAATACTCGGATCTCCCATCCACTGATGCTTTAATCCACTCAGATGAATCGCATCCAAAAATGTATTGAGCAGTCCTGTACTCGGATTGTAGATTGCACCGAAAATACCTGCAATAACAACAATACTCAAAATGTTTGGTATGTAGAAAATAATTCTGAAGAAATTCTTGCCTTTAAAGTTCCCTCTTGAAAGTAACGCCGCAAATAAAACTGCAAGAACGATCGTACAGATCATTACCATTACAATGATAAGAATCGAGTTCTGCATCGCTTCCAGAAAGTTCTTATCATCCATCAGTTTTACAAAGTTGCTGAATCCCACAAAACTCTTCTTATTTGTAATTCCACCCATGCGGTACAAGGACATACGGAAGACATTGATCGTCGGAATAAATATAAAGATCGTTGCCAGAATTACAGCAGGCGCCAGACAAATGAATATAAATCTTCTCTGCGCTTTCTCCCTGTTCATAGATTTCCTCCTCCATACTGCTGTCTTTTAAAAACGGTGAGTTATCATAACTCACCGTTTCATGTCAGCCGAATATCACTCTTTTATTTCTCTAATGCGTCTGCGCATTTTTCCCAAGTCTCTACTAACTGTTTCTGCCATTCATCAACTGTCATATCGCCTGTGTTGATAGACTCGATCGGTCCGTAAACAGCTTTTGCCATATCCAGACCTTCGATCGGAGCTGTTGTTGCCCATTTACCTGTAACAGCTACAACGTCATCTGCTGTTGCTGCTGCATAACAGTCTTTTGTAACACCGTCTGGAAGCTTGTCTGCTGCTCCTTTTACAGGAACTACTACTGGTGTATCAGATTCTTTTCCGGACTCTTTGTCTGTTGTCTTGTTGTTCAGACAGATATCAACTACTTCGTCAGAATACATGAATTTCACAAATTCTTTTGCAAGATCCATGTTCGGTGCATCAGCAGGTACCCACATCTGCTCTGTAAATGTGTATACAGACTGTGATTCATCTTCGCTCCATTTCGGAACACCCATCATACCCCATTCGTAATCTTCCGGAGTAGAAGCTGCCATCTCACCGATCACCCAGTTTCCGTTTGGCATAAATAATGCTTTTCCATCGATTACGTTCTGCTGATTGATCTTGAATCCACCGTCAGCGTTTGCATTGGAAACTGTATCTTCCTGTGTATAGTCTTTTCCTACAAGTTTTGCAACTGTATCAAGAACTTTCTTTCCTTCATCAGATGTCCATGTATTTGCATCATATTTTAATGCATCATTGTAGAAATCAAGTCCGCCTGCCTGTGCGAGCATTGCATAGATTGTAGCATCAAAGTATCCTGTTGTAGGGAATGTAAAGAGTGCATGTCCGTCTTTCTTAGCCTGCTCGCCAAGTGCGAAGAACTCATCCCATGTTGTCGGGATCTCGTACTGTTTTCCTTCACCTACCAATGTCGCATTGTACCAGAATCCTGTCGGTGTGTAGAAAATCGGTGCCAGATAAATCTTTCCGTCTCCGTATGGCTGTGCGTCTGTACCATCCAGAATACCATCCAGCATCTTGTCTTTCAGCTCGTCATCGAATACATCAGAGATATCCGCAATCGCTTCTTCCTTCAGCATTGTCTCTGTGAATCCACTTGGCTGTCCCAGGTTGTAATATACAACGTCCGGTACATCTCCATTCTGAATTGCTTTTGTCAGGTCTTTGTCCAGTTCAGGAGACATCTCAAGTTCTACTTTTACTCCATCATGAGACTCTTCAAATGCTTTCGCGATATCTTCCCAGATCTGAGTTCCGTTACCACCTTCGAACGCAGCAACTTTCAGGACTGTCTCTTCTGAGCCTTTGTCAGCATCTTTTCCTGAATCCTTGCCTGAATCATCACTTGATCCGCATCCGGCCAACATAGAAGTTGCCATGGCGGAAACAAGTGCGAGTGCCATCAGTTTTCTAACCACTTTCTTTTTCATCTTATATCCTCCCTGTCGATTTGATAACTTTATGATAGCTCATCTGTCTATATTTTTCTATTCGGAAGTTGGCTTGGATTTTATAATTATTGCTATTTCACCTTAGTTTTTTAATAAAAACTTTTTTCTTTGTGAATCAAGTCATTTTAATAAGTATAACTTTGTATTTTTTATCACTTTTATACAATTTAATTTTCTTTTTTCGACAATCAAATCATGGAAACCTGTTTATTTTAGACAAATTCTGACATTATGCAGATTTGCGGATATTTTGTTCCTTATTCTTCACTTCCGGTCAACAGACGGATGGGTTCTTTTTTTAGGTTTTGCCAATAATTTCTCCACTTTTTCCACATTTGGTCTGGCTGATTTCACAGAAAGAAACGCCTGTACTGCATTCTGCACCGGATTGTTGATGCTGGAAAGTAAGTATAAAATACTCAGCATTGCATTTGCAGATATTTTTCCTTTTGCAGCCGTCCAGGCACAGAATAAAATCTGAAAAAACAACGTCCCATATGTCAATGAGAGAGCAAACACTTCACCGCTGCTCGCACAGAAGCGAGAGTGATAACGAGACTCTTCCACATCCTTTACACAACTTCCAAACAACTCTTCCGTTTCTTTTCCAATTTGAAAACATTGAATCACTTCAAATCCTCCAAAGAAATCTTTCAGTTTCCCTGTATACTGTTCTAAGTTCCGGTAAAACCTTCCCTCAGCTTCGGAAATCACATTTCCAAATAAAAACGGTACTGCAACCGGTATCCACACTGTCAGCAGAACCATACCTGCCACCCGGCCATCGTAATAGCAAAGAACTGCCAGACATCCAAGAAAAACAAAGCTCTGCTGAATAATCTCCGGAATCTTCGCAAAATAGTTATTCTCCAAATTTGTTACATCACTATTCAGTATTGAGAGATACATCCCACTGTTGTTGCTCGTAAACTGGATCATATCCTGATCCAGCACTGCATCGAACACATCCCTCTTCAGCTGTATATTGATCCGCTTCAGAAATGTCCTCCGAAAATAAGCGCAGGCATTCTGACTGACTGCATAATAAAAAACAGTAAACAAAAGAATCCCTGCCAGTCTCAAAATCGCTGCCTTTGTCATATCTCCCGGCAATTCTCCAATTTTCTGAAACACAAATGCCCACATCGTTTCCCCCATTCCCGCCAGAATGGAACATAAGATCACACCTGCCAGATGCCCCTTATTTCTTTGAAAATAAACATGAATCGAACCTGTTTTCTGTATCATAATGTCCTCCCCTGCTAATGATTCACGGTATAGAGGCTATAGAAAAATTGCTTTTTCTTCATCAACTCTTCAAATGTCCCCATCTCCACAATCTTTCCCTGGTGCATGGTCAAAATGCAGTCATACTGTCTCAAAATCGACTCATGAAATCGATGTGTTACATTCAATATGGTGGTCTCTTTTTGACTTAAGATCAACTGCTCGATCTGCATGAAAAGTTCTGCATCCAGACTGGACGTTGCCTCATCCAGCAATAACACTTCTGCCCTGGTTAAAATTGCCCTTGCAATCGCGATCCGCTGTTTTTCCCCACCGGAAAAATTATTGCCATTTTCGCAAACCATCTGCTCTGTCCCCAATGGATTGTCTTCTACGATTTTCTCAAGTCCTGCCTTTTTTACTGCAGCTTTGATTTCTTCATCCGGATATTCCTGAAACATCGTAATGTTTGCCCGCAATGTATCTTCAAACAAAAACACATTCTGATGGATCATGGCTATTTTCCGACTTAGACTTTTTCTTTCTATCATCCGAAGTTCCTGTTCTCCTATGAGAATTTCTCCCTCGTAGTCTTTATAATAGTTCGCCAGCAGCTTCAACAACGTTGATTTTCCGCATCCGCTGCTTCCCACAATGGCATACTTTTTCCCTTTCTCAAAGCACATATTCACCCCATGTAAGACCTCTTTTGCTTTCGTGTAGCCAAATCGTACCTCTTTCAACTCCAACGGCATGACTGATTTTACCGATTCCCCTGTTTTCTTCGATTCTTCCGGTCTTTCCTTGAAAAGCGTCTCCACCTTTCTTGCATTTGGAATTGCTGCCTTGACATCCAAAAGCAGATATGCAATCTCCCGGATGGGATTGTTGACACTGGAGATCAAATAAAAAATACTCAGCAGCATCCGCTCTGAAATACTTCCGATAAATACCAGATACGCTGAGACAAATAACTGTATACTCAAGATCAGATACGTCAGCAATAACGTCAATATTCCGTATGGATTCTGATATCCTCTTCCCTCATAACGCCGTTTCTCCACATCTTCCACACTTTTCGCAAACCGTTTTTTCACTTCGTCCTCAACCTGAAAACTATGAATCACTTCAAAACCACCCATCCAGTCTTTCAGCTTCCGATTGTAATTCTCAAGTTCTTCATATAATGCTTTGGTCTTCTGTGACAATTTCTCTCCGATTAAAAATGGAACCGCCACCGGGAGTAATGCCGTCAAAATCACCAGACACACGATCCTGACGTCATAATAGCAGAGTACACCCGCACAAGTCAGAAATACAAATCCATTTTGTAAAATCTCCGGAATCTTCGCAAAATAGTTGTTCTCCAGATTTGTTACGTCATTGTTTAACACAGACAGATATACCGCGCTGTTTTTCTCCGTAAACTTTGCCACACCTTTTTTCATCAGCGCATGAAATACATCCTGTTTCAATTGTGTATTGATCTGTTTTAACAACCTTCTCTGAAAATAAAACATCAGCTGTTGACTGACCACAAAATACAGCAGACACAATCCTGCAGACAGACATAATTGCTGGATGGAGGTGTCTGCCGTTCCTCCTGCAAATCCACTGGCCTGTTCAAATAAAAATGACCAGAGCATGTAAGAGGTTCCACTCATGATTGAAAAAATAACAAATCCTGTAAGGATCCCCTTATTTCTTCCGAAGTAGCCGTGTACGAAAATCTGTTCTTGCATATCACATTTCCCCTTTCACAGTTCTCATTATCAAAGAAAACGCAAAAAAATCCCATGACGTAATCGAAAAACATCTTTCCCGATTTCGTCATGGAATTCTTTCTTATTGTATGTTAATGTATCTTTTCCTTCGATGGCCAGTTTTTCTGTATATAATATTTCAAAGAATTTTGCAATTCCAGATCACCGAACATTTCACTCAAAGCATATGCCTGTTCAAATTGCTCTTTTCTCACATCCTGCCCGGCCTCTTTCATGGCATAGATCCGGTTTGCAAACAGCATATTCAACGATCCCTGTCCTTTTTCCAAAACCATTCGGATTCCCTGATCTGCCAGTGCAATTCCTTCTTTGGTTTTTTCAACATCAGGAAGTGTGTTTGCCAGATTGCTCCAGATCAGCATCACTTCTTTGAAATGATTTTCCATCCTGATCCTACTTCTTCCATAATCCTTCAAAAGCAGCTCCCAGATTTCTACTGCTTTCTCTTTTTCACCACGGATTTTTTCTGCAAGAGCAATCTGCTGCAAAAGTATTGTCTCTGTATTTGTAAATACATGTGCACGCTCTTCACAAAACATCCGTTGTTCCATCGGTTCTTTCCGTGTGTAAGACAATGTTTTTCTATGCCGTCTGATCCATTCATCTTCTAAAAACTTTCCCTTTTGGTACTCCAGACAGGTTCTGTATCCTTCCGTATACTGTCTGTTAATCTTTTTACTCAAATCCAGTTTTTCTTCCAGCCTTTGCTGGCACATCTCCCAGGCTTTCAGATTGGAAGCCGACACCGCTGCTCTTAGTTCTTGCACCAACTCCAGCACCGCAAAATCCTCAGTCCACACCTCTCCCATATAGTACCCCGACCGTATTTTCAACCTGGACTTCAATGCTTCCAGATTTTTCAGACTCGGACTTCGCTTTCCTGTTTCGATTCTGGAATACGTCTCCGGCGTACAGATTCCTTCGCTGATTTCTTCCTGAGACGCTCCTTGCTCCACTCTGGCTGAAAGCAAAATTTCAGGTATTAAAAAAAGATTCTGCGGGATCTCAATTCCCCATTCTGCCTGCGGAATTTCCACGCCATATTCCTGATACATCGCTTCCAAAATCTTTTTCCAAACTTGATAAGAAACAGCCTCGAACTCTTTTCCCAGACAGATTGCATCCTTCCTCATATACCCAAGCAATTCCACCGTATACTCAAACCTCTGATCTTTTCTGCTGTTTTCAAATGCTTCTCTGCACAACAAATACCGTTTCTGTGCATTTGCCTCTCCAGTCACATACCGACAATATAGACACACCGCTCGCGGAAAAATCTGATTTTTTGCCTGAATATCTGTTATATGCTCCTGAATGTATTGAAGAAGTACTTCCAACAATTCTCTTCCCTGCTCCGCTTCCTTTTGCATCTTACACTTTGCGTAAAAAAGCAACAAATTTAATTCCTGGATACTAAACAAATCCTCTTCTTCTATTTTCCCCGAAAACTCAGGATGAGTCAGCCGAATTGCTTCCTCCAAGTCAGAAATATCTGCACATGTTCCCTTTAGAATCCCCTGAATATAGCGATAAAACTGCTCCTGTAACGCGGCATTAACAGTCCCATTCAAAGCCTCCTTTTTCTGCAGCAACTCCTGTGCTAAAGAAATATTTTGCTTTTTAAGCGCCTCTTTCACCTTTCTCTTCCACTCAAAATAAGCATACTCCTGACAGGAAATCATCGTTGTCAACTGCTCCGATGACTTTCCCAATCTCTGAATCAATACATTCATCAGCAGACGATCCGGGATTCTCTCTCCATTTTCATAACGCGAAAGAGCAGAAACCGCACATAGACCTCTGCATAATCGTTCCTGGCTAATTCCCTGCTTTTCCCGCTCTTTTGTAAGAAATAATGAAAATATCGTCTCCATGCTATCTCAGTCCCATTCCCTTTTCCAAATCCAACAGATACTGCTTCACTTCCACCCCACAGGCAAATCCTGTGATATCTCCGTTTTTATGAATCACACGATGACATGGGATTATGATCATAATCGGATTCTTATTGTTTGCCTGTCCAACAGCACGTACTGCTTTCTCATTGCCGATACCAATCGCAATCTCCTGGTAACTTCTCGTCTCCCCGTACGGAATCTTCTGCAACTGTCTCCAAACACTCTGTTGAAACGGCGTTCCTTCATATTTTAACGCCACATCAAATTGCCGCCTCCTGCCCGCAAAATATTCGTTCACCTGTGTATAAACTTCATGTAAAAAATCAGAATGTCGTTCATTCTTCATCATTTTCTCAGAAGCAGCTCGCCAAAAAAGATTCGTCAGCTTCTGTTCCTCTTCGCGTATGGTGAGAAAACCGATTGGAGTATGAAATGTATATGAATCCATGTATTCTGCTCCTCCTGCTTGCCATCACATTTTCAAAAAGGCACAACAACCAATTTCATCTACTTTTTTCAGCCCTAATGACTGATAGAATGAAATCGTCTTTTCGGTATCGTCTGTCATCAGTTCAATCTGATACACATCCTTGCATCGTTCCAAAACCGCACGCATCAGTTTACTCCCGATTCCTTTCCTCTGATATTCCGGACGCACCAGTAAGTCCTGTATTAAAACAACTGATGCACCATCACCCACAACTCTGACCATACCAATCAATTGCTCTCCATCAAAAGCAGCAATCTTTAAAAATGAATTCTCATATGCACGCTCCAGCATTTGAGGATTCCTTGTATAATTTTCCCAGCCAACACTGGTGTAAAGTGATAAAATTTCTTCCTGATTGAAATCTGTGTATTCCCGTAGTTCCATGCAAATTCCTCCTGTTGGTATCCATTTTATAATCAATTCAGCTTTGCTCAAAGAACAGCTTTTGCGGTATGATTTTTGGGGTAAAATCCGGATTTTCCACTGTGTCCGTGTGGTTTTTAGGAATTTTGTTATCAATCAAAAAGTCTTGTGATATCCTGATATCGGTTGACTACACGATAAATCTCTACGTACTCGTTACCAATCTTGTAGAGAATCACATATTCTTCCCATATCGCATATTTATAGTCTGTCCGAAAGCTGACTCGTTTGGAGAGATTCGATCCCATTTCCGGAAACATCTGAAGATTCTCAAATTTACCATAAAGCTCTTTTATAGTCTTCGTAGCATATTCTTCGTTATCTTCGGCAATATAATCCCTGATATTCTTCAGATCTCTTACAACAATCGGATTAATCCGCAGTTTTAACATTTCATTCCCCCATCAGTACCTTCAATTCATCTAGATTCAACCAACCATCTCCATCTTTCACTGCTTCTTCAGCTTCCTGTAACTTCATCAGAAGCTTTTTCTCTGCTCGATCACGTTCATAATCTTCAATATCCATGACTACAAAACGTCCTCTGCCATTCTTAGTCAAATATACCGGCTCTCCTTTATGACAGTTTTTCAGGACTTCATTATAATTTCTCAAATCAGATACTGGTAAAATATTTGCCATATTCTTTCAACCCCTTCCTTTGATTTTAAATTGTTTCTGATACTTCTATTATACACAATAAGCTGTAAAATTCAACGTAGATTTTTACAGCTTTTGTCTCATGGTTGATAGGGCTTTCTTTTTCAATTGAATAAATCCAGAAACTTTCCCCCTGGTTTTATTATGGTCTTACACACTTTCCTGACATTGATTTCATCAAAAACAGAAAAACCCCAGAAACCTTACGGTTTCCGGGGTATCTTATATTTGAACATAATGTCATCTTGCGATAACAAATCTATATTCAGATTGTATTACTCGATGATTGTAGCAACCTTTCCAGATCCTACTGTACGTCCACCTTCACGGATAGCGAATCCAAGACCCTCTTCCATAGCTACTGGGTGAATCAGTTCAACTGTCATTGTTACGTGATCTCCAGGCATGCACATTTCTGTTCCTTCTGGAAGCTCGCAAACACCTGTTACGTCAGTTGTTCTGAAGTAGAACTGTGGTCTGTAGTTGTTGAAGAATGGTGTATGACGTCCACCTTCATCTTTTGTCAGAACGTAAACCTGAGCTGTGAATTTTTTGTGGCATGTTACGCTGCCTGGTTTGATGAGAACCTGTCCTCTTTCGATTTCTGTTCTCTGAACACCACGAAGCAGAGCTCCGATGTTGTCTCCAGCCTGTGCTTCGTCAAGAAGTTTACGGAACATTTCGATTCCTGTAACAACTGTTTTCTTAACGTCTTCGTGGATACCAACGATTTCAACTTCGTCAGATACGTGAAGAACACCACGCTCAACTCTACCTGTAGCAACTGTACCACGTCCTGTGATAGAGAATACGTCCTCTACTGGCATCAGGAATGGTTTGTCAGTGTCACGCTGTGGGTCTGGAATCCACTCATCAACAGCGTCCATAAGTTCCATGATCTTATCTCCCCACTCTCCGTTTGGATCTTCAAGAGCTTTCAGAGCAGATCCCTGGATAACTGGAGTGTCATCTCCTGGGAATTCGTACTCGTTCAGGAGTTCACGGATTTCCATTTCTACTAATTCAAGAAGTTCTTCATCGTCTACCATGTCACATTTGTTCATGAATACTACGATGTAAGGTACACCTACCTGACGAGACAGAAGGATGTGCTCTTTTGTCTGAGCCATAACTCCGTCAGTAGCAGCTACAACAAGGATAGCTCCGTCCATCTGAGCAGCACCTGTGATCATGTTCTTTACATAGTCAGCATGTCCTGGGCAGTCAACGTGTGCATAGTGACGTTTCTCTGTTTCGTACTCAACGTGAGCTGTAGAGATTGTGATTCCACGCTCTCTCTCTTCTGGAGCTTTGTCGATGTTTTCGAAATCAACTGCTGCGTTTCCTTCTACTCTTACAGAAAGAGTTTTTGTAATAGCAGCTGTTAATGTTGTTTTACCATGGTCAACGTGACCGATAGTACCAATATTAGCATGTGGTTTTGTTCTTTCAAATTTAGCTTTAGCCATTTTGAATATCCTCCTTAAATCTGTCGCCTGAAACGGCAATTTTATTGGTTTCGCTTTTAAATCGGCTAATTCTGATTATATTTCAAAATCAGCCGAATAGCAAGCATTTTTGCGATTTTTACGCATTTTTATTGGATAATACTTTTTCCTGTACAGACTTCGGTACCTGCTCATAGCTTTCGAAGAACATAGAGTAGTTACCACGTCCCTGTGTTCTGGAACGAAGGTCTGTAGAATATCCAAACATTTCGGACAATGGAACGAATGCACGAACGATCTTACCACCACCAAGGTCATCCATACCTTCAATACGTCCACGACGGGAGTTGATATCTCCAATGATATCTCCCATGTATTCCTCAGGCATTGTTACCTCTACCTTCATGATTGGCTCAAGAAGTACAGGAGAAGCCTGTTTCATAGCATCCTTGAATGCCAGAGATCCGGCAATGTGGAATGCCATTTCATTGGAATCGACTTCATGGTAAGAACCATCGTATACATTTGCGTGTACACCGACAACCGGGAATCCTCCAAGGATACCAGATTTCATTGCCTCTTCGATACCTTCGCCAACTGCTGGGATGTATTCTTTCGGAATTGCACCACCGACAACAGTAGATTCAAATTTGTATACTTCCTCACCGTTGACATCCATTGGCTCGAATTTAACTTTACAGTGTCCGTACTGTCCACGTCCACCGGACTGTTTTGCATATTTGCTGTCGATATCCACTGCTTTTGTGATGGATTCTTTGTAAGCAACCTGTGGAGCACCTACGTTTGCTTCTACTTTGAATTCACGCAGAAGTCTGTCTACGATGATCTCAAGGTGAAGCTCACCCATACCAGCAATGATTGTCTGACCAGTTTCCTGATTTGTATGCGCACGGAATGTCGGATCTTCTTCTGCAAGTTTTGCAAGAGATTCTCCAAGTTTACCCTGAGAAGCTTTTGTCTTAGGCTCGATAGCGAGCTCGATAACTGGCTCTGGGAATTCCATGGACTCTAAGATAACCGGATGCTGCTCGTCACAGATTGTATCTCCAGTTGTAGAGTATTTAAATCCGATTGCAGCTGCGATATCTCCTGAGTAAACTTTATCAAGTTCTTCACGCTTGTTGGCATGCATCTGAAGGATACGTCCAACACGCTCTTTTTTCTCTTTTGTTGCATTCAGAACATAAGAACCTGAGTTCATTGTTCCTGAGTACACTCTGAAGTATGCCAGTTTTCCAACGAATGGGTCTGTCATAATCTTAAATACGAGAGCAGAGAATGGTTCGTCGTCTGAAGAATGTCTCTCTACTTCGTTTCCATCTTCATCCACACCTGTGATAGCCGGGATGTCTAATGGAGATGGCATGAATTCGATAACTGCATCCAGAAGTTTCTGAACACCTTTATTTCTGTAAGCTGTACCACAGCAAACCGGAATCGCATCACATGTACATGTAGCTTTTCTCAGTGCCGCTTTCAGTTCGTCTACAGAAGGCTCTTCTCCTTCCAGATATGCCATCATCAGATCGTCATCTAATTCACAGATCTTTTCAACCAGCTCTGTATGATACAGTTCTGCATCTTCCTGCATCTCTTCCGGGATATCAATGATGGAAATATCATCACCTTTATCATCGTTGTAGATATATGCTTTCATTTCGAAAAGGTCGATGATTCCTTTGAATTCATCTTCTTTTCCGATTGGAAGTTGAATGCAGATTGCATTTTTACCAAGTCTTGTCTTGATCTGTTCTACAGTTCCGTAGAAGTTTGCACCTAAGATGTCCATCTTGTTGATGAATGCCATTCTTGGTACATTGTAAGTGTCTGCCTGACGCCATACGTTTTCAGACTGTGGCTCAACACCACCCTTTGCACAGAAAACGCCGACAGCGCCGTCCAGTACACGAAGGGAACGCTCAACTTCTACTGTAAAGTCAACGTGTCCCGGAGTATCAATGATGTTGATACGGTGCTCTAAAGCGCCCTCTTTTGGTTTGCAGTTTTCCTGCAGAGTCCAGTGGCAAGTTGTAGCCGCAGAAGTAATTGTAATACCTCTTTCCTGTTCCTGCTCCATCCAGTCCATGGTAGCATTACCTTCATGAGTATTACCAATCTTATGATTAACACCGGTATAGTAAAGAATACGCTCTGTTGTTGTAGTTTTACCTGCATCAATATGAGCCATAATACCGATATTTCTGGTTCTCTCTAATGGATATTCTCTTCCAGCCAAGGTTTTTTCCTCCTAATATATTGTAGTTCCCCGAAACAAAAAGTCCCGGAGAACATGCCATTCGCTTAAGCCGCCAATCTGCGGCTGCCGCTTTGGCTCTTAGAAACGGTAGTGAGCAAACGCTTTGTTTGCTTCTGCCATTTTGTGCATATCTTCTTTTTTCTTTACAGATGCTCCTGTGTTGTTAGCAGCATCCAGGATTTCGTTAGCTAATCTTTCTTCCATTGTCTTCTCGCCTCTCTGACGGGAGTACAATGTGATCCAGCGAAGTGCAAGAGCCTGTCTTCTGTCAGCTCTAACTTCGATCGGCACCTGATAAGTAGCTCCACCGATACGTCTTGCTTTTACTTCAAGTACTGGCATGATGTTGTTCATAGCCTCTTCGAATACTTCGATCGCCGGTTTTTCAGCTTTTGCTTCAACTCTTTCAAATGCTCCGTATACAATCTTCTGTGCTACACCTTTCTTACCATCTAACATGATGTTGTTGATAAGTTTGGTAACAACTTTATTGTTGTATATTGGATCCGCTAATACGTCTCTTTTCTGAGTATGTCCTTTACGTGGCACGGTCCTTCCCTCCTTAATCATGATTTCCGGATTCTTTCCGGGATTAATTCATCGGTACTCACATGTGTCTTTCTATGGAATCACAATTCATGTGTCGTGGCCGCGGGACGATTGTATCTAAATCCGCAGCCCTAACTTATTGAACGTATCGTCCAATAAGGTACGATAATCATAGTTCTGTTTGTGATACGATTTAACTATTTAGTTACTTCTTTGCTAAGCGCTCTGTTTCTTATTTAGCGTCTTTTGGTCTCTTAGCGCCGTATTTAGAACGAGCCTGTCTTCTCTTAGCAACACCTGCTGTATCAAGTGTACCTCTGACGATGTGGTATCTTGTACCTGGCAGGTCCTTAACTCTTCCTCCACGGATCAGAACAACGCTATGCTCCTGAAGGTTGTGTCCTTCTCCTGGGATGTAGCTTGTTACTTCGATTCCGTTAGAAAGACGAACTCTGGCGATTTTTCTCAGAGCTGAGTTAGGCTTCTTAGGTGTAGCTGTCTTAACTGCTGTACAAACACCTCTCTTCTGTGGTGCAGATACATCAGTTGCACGCTTCTGAAGGGAGTTCCATCCTTTCTGAAGTGCCGGTGCTGTAGATTTCTTTTCAGAAGTCTGACGTCCTTTTCTAACTAACTGGTTAAATGTTGGCATTCTTTTTCACCTCCTATGATTTCACTCGTTGTCTTCCGGCTTATGCCGAAAGGGCTGCAGATAATGGTTCATTATCTGATATTTGCGCACAAAAACAGAATTTCTCCTGTGCACGCTAAACTAGTGTATTACGTTTTTTCCCGAAAGTCAAGGGATTTTCTAAGATTTTCTGCAACTATTCTCTCTTTTTTATTCGAGGAGCCAGCACCATATCGGCAGTGTGAATAATGACAGGATGGTGGTGACAAAGATCATTCCTGTTGCATATCCCTCATTTCCATGATATTTGGCAGACAGCAGTGCAGTTGTCACCGGTGTCGGCATCCCCGCAATAATAACCGTAATTCCCCGAAGTAATGCAGGAATCGGAAACAGTGCGGTAAGCCCGAATAAAATTGCCGGGATCAGGATCAGTCTGACAATGGTGTAAAGCACCATTGTTCCATCCAGTATTCCTTTCGGATTCATCTCTGCCAGCATCATGCCCACCAACATCATACTGAGGGGTGTATTACAGCTGCTGATCCCTGAAATCGTATTTTCCACACTTACCGGGAAGGACATTCCTGCGATCATGACGAAAAGTCCCAGATAGATGGCCACAATACATGGATGTGTCAGCACCTTTTTTACCAGACTTTCACTTTTTTCTTTCATAAAACAGGATGTTCCCACACTCCACATAACGATCCTCACCGGAAGCATAAACACGGAAGCATAAACACGGAAGCATAAAACAATCCGTTCGTTCCATAAATCCCTTCGATCACAGGATTTCCGAGAAAACCGCCATTTGAAACGATTGTTCCATATCGAAGCGGCTTTCTCTTATCCTGTTCAGCCTTTCTGTAAAAGATACAGCTCATTATTATAGAAAGAATACAATACCCTGTCGCAAGAAACAGAACCTGAGCAAAGCTTTTGAGCATGCTCCACTCCCATTCCATCTGAAAGGAATGAAAGATATTAAACGGCAGTGTAACATACAGACAGAAATTGACCATGTCTTTGCGCCCTGTCTCTCCAATGATATTCTTTTTTCTCACCAGGAATCCGACTGCAACCAGCAGAAACATCATCAGCTGCATGTTCACCATATTCTGAAATGCCATTTTTAGTACGCTTTACCCCAATATACCATGTGCTTCGCCGGTTTTCCACAGCATACACACACATCTGAAATCTGTTCCTGTTCCTCTGGAATACATCTGGATGTCACTCCGCCTGTCTGTGCTTTGATTTCTTCTTCACAGGCATCATCTCCACACCACATTGCTTTGATAAATCCGATCTCTTCCTGTGCCACTTTCACCATCTCATCCATATTTGCTGCTGTGTGGATATGAGAATCAAGGAATGCTTTCGCTCTCTCAAACATATCTTTCTGAATTGTCTCCAGGATTTCGGACAGTTTTTCTGTCAGCTCATCCATTGCCACTACAATTTTTTCTCTTGTGTCACGGCGAACGACAACAACCTGACCATTTTCAATATCTTTTGGTCCGATTTCGATACGTGTCGGGATTCCGACCATTTCCTGCTCGCTGAATTTCCATCCCGGGCTCTTTTCAGAATCATCGATGGAAGCTCTGTATCCTGCTGCCTTCAATGCTGCAAGCAGTTCATTAGCTTTATCAAGCACACCTTCTTTGTGCTGTGCGATCGGGATCACTCTTGTCTGAACTGGCGCAATGTGCGGAGGAAGTACCAGACCACTGTCATCTCCATGCACCATGATGATAGCTCCGATGATACGTGTGGACAGTCCCCAGGATGTCTCATATACGCTGTGCAGTTTGTTTTCTTTATCAGAATAGCTGATTCCGTACGCATCCGCAAACGCATTTCCGAAGAAATGACTGGTTCCTGACTGGAGTGCTTTTCCGTCATGCATCAGCGCTTCAATTGTATACGTATCCTGTGCTCCTGCAAATTTCTCACTTGGTGTCTTTCTTCCTGTCACAAGCGGAATTGCCAGATCGTCTTCTACGAAACTCTTGTATACATCACGCATCAAAAGTGTTCTTTCTTCTGCTTCTTCATATGTTGCGTGGATCGTATGACCTTCCTGCCATAAAAATTCTCTGGAACGAAGGAACGGTCTTGTTGTCTTTTCCCATCTCAGCACAGAGCACCACTGATTCCAAACTTTTGGAAGATCTCTGTAAGACTGTACTGTTTTGCTCCACAGATCGCAGAATAAAGTCTCAGATGTCGGACGGATACAGAATCTCTCCTGCAGTTCTTCCATTCCTCCATGTGTTACCCACGCTACTTCCGGTGCAAATCCTTCGATATGATCTTTTTCTTTCTGAAGCAGATTTTCCGGAATCAATACCGGAAGATACACGTTTTCTACACCTGTCTCTTTAAAACGTTTGTCCAGATTTGCCTGAATATTCTCCCAGATCGCATATCCGTTCGGAAGATAATTCAAACATCCTTTTACTCCTGAATAATCACACAATTTTGCTTCGCGCACCACATCTGTGTACCACTGTGCAAAATCTACTTCTCTGGCCGTAATGGATTCTACCAGTTTTTTTTCTTTTGCCATAATGTTCTCCTCTTCTTTCTTCTCTGTTTTTGTTTCTTCTGGGAAGTATCCTGCCCTGTATTTTTTCGTAAAAAAGCCGAGCCTTCCTTCCCGATAAGGGACCGAAAGACTCGGCGGTACCACCCTGATTAACCACAGTATCTCTGTGATTCTCTCTTACACCGTTAACGCCGGTTCTACGCCGCATTTTCATACGAAAGCTCCCAGGCCGGTTCTATACCCTTTCCGCAGAAGCCTCTCACCTGACTGCTTCTTCTCTGTGCCGTTCTCTGATATATACTAATCCTGTTCTTCACCCATCTAACATATTCATCGTGAATTCTAACTGAATTTCTCACGATTGTCAAGCAATCAGCGCACCTGCAGCAATTTCTGTTTCAATTCATTTTCCAGACGCTGCATCTCTGCCTCTGCTTCCTGACGTTTTTGCCTTCCTTCCTGCTGAATCTGCATCACTTCATCCAACGTAGAGATTAAGGATTCATTTGTCGCTTTTAGTGTTTCCATATCCACGATTCCACGCTCAGATTCTCTTGCCGTTTCCAGCGTCGCCATCTTCAATGTATCCGCATTCTTTTTCAGCAGTTCGTTTGTCATATCCGTCACTTCCCTCTGAGCTGCTGCCGCCTGTGCAGAATGCGCCACACCGAGCGCCAGTACCATCTGGCTCTTCCACAGCGGAATTGTATTCACGATCGTGGACTGGATCTTTTCCACCATCACGGTATCATTGTTCTGTACCAGTCGGATCTGCGGTGCTGTCTGGATGGAGATCATTCTCGTCAGTTCCAGATCATGAACCTTCTTTTCAAATCTTCCGCACATCGCCTCCAGATCTCTTGCTGCCTGTGCATCCTCTGCAAGTCCGCTGGTCTGCGCTTTCATCAGGAGTTCTTTCAACTGTCCCTCCTGCACTTCTTTCAGCTTTTTCTTTCCTGCCAGAATATACATCGTCAGCTCTTTAAAATATGTCAGGTTCAATTCATACATCTTATCCAGAATCGCAACATCTTTCATCAGCTGTACCTGATGTCCCTCCAGAGCCTGGCAGATCTGGTTGATATTCGTCTCCGCCTTGGCATATTTTGTTTTCAGTGCCTGAATCTTATTTGCCTGCTTTTTGAAGATTCCGAAAAACCCTTTTTCTTCTTCCTCGTCAAAATTTTTCAGCTCCTTCACAACATTCCCGAGAAGTTCTCCCACTTCCCCCAAGTCCTTCGTCTTTACATTTTCCAGTGCAGTCTCTGAAAAATCCGCCATCTTGCTCTGAGTTCCCGCACCATACTGCAGGATCATGGCAGAATTGGTCAGGTCGATCTGATTTGCAAACTGATCTGCCATCTTTCTCTCTTCTTCTGACAGAACATTTTCATCCATCAGAGGCTCTTCTTTTTTCACTTCCGGCTGTGCTTTTTCTTCCTCCGCAAATGGATTCAGTGTCAGTGTCGGTGCTGTCTGAAAATCTTTCAATTCTTCGCTCATCATTTTCCTCCTGTTGAAAAGTCATTTTTCGTAAGTCCTTCCTGCGCCAGCATTGTCTTCAGCACAGAAATATCAGAAGACACATCCCACGCTGTCTCCTGAAACAGATCATCCAGAAGCTTTTCAAATGCGATATTCAATGTATCCAGTGTATCCTCAATCTCCTTTTTCGAAGAAAGAATATTCTCCCCCTGCACAGGCTGTGCATCCAACTCCTCATATGCCTCTAAAAGCTTGACTGCCGTCGGAAGATAATATTCCATCAGCCTGCGAATATCGGTCACCACTTCCGGGTTCTGTTCTACCCGCGCAAAGATCCGTTTTGTCAAAAGCTCCATTCGGGACATCTTTTCTGATACCACTTCTCCCGGAATTGCATCATTACATTCCCGGATTTTGCGGATATATGCATTTCCCGCTTCAATCACTTCCTGTACTTTCGGATCCAGACCTGCTCTTCTGTCAGCGTCTGCTTTTTGTCTCTCTTTTGACTCCTGCTCTCTGGCTTTCTGTTGCCTTGCCTGTGCCATCAGTTCCTGATACTGCTCAAATGCTTCCCTGCTGGTCATCAGACACGCTTTCTGCTCATCCAGATGCCCCTGAAGAAACCATCCTTTTCTGATCATAGTTTCCAGATCTTTTACTACAAATTTTTCTTTTTTCTGTACCCTCAGCGCCAGATCTTTCACATTTCCATATTCTCTGCCCTGCAGCTCTTCTATATAAGTCTGAAACCGCTTCACCCTGCTTAAAAGTTTTGTCCCGGTGATTCCAAGCGCGGTAAATACTGCCAGAAGGATCACCTGTATACTAAGTGCGACGGATACGCCGACTCCCGCTCCAAGCAGCATCCCGGTCACACCTGTGATCAGTCCGCCGATCAAAAGACATCCTGCAATCGTATAACCTGTGATCGTCATCGTCAGTCCTGCTGCTTTTTTCGCTCTCGTCCCGGCATACAATGTGGGGCGTTTTAACTGATTCAAATCCAGATTCTGCCAGGCACCCTTTGTCCTGTCCTTTTGCCTCCCGGTACCATAGTCCGCTTTCTGATACTGATATCCTCCGCGGGGGGGTCTCATCCCGTCTGTAAATTCATGAAAGGCACTGTTTACTGTATCTGTAATGGTCTGATTCAATCTCCGAAAATCTCTGGAGTCCACTGCATCCTGCACGGTCCGTCTGATATCCTCACCGAACTGTTCCCACTCCCAATTTGTCCTCATATCTTCAACCTCCTGCCGCCAGTCAATTCTTAAAGTATCCTGTCTCTGATTTCCAGCAGATCACTCTATGTAACTCAGTTTAGAGATGTTTTCTGCAAAAGTCAAGAATCCCTTGACCACACTTTTATTTTATATGATAATTGTAGCAGATTTCACAAGAGGAGCGTATCAAAATGAAGCCACATATTTTATATGAAGACCAGGACATCATCGTATGTCTGAAACCCGCCGGTATCCCGACTCAGACAAGCCGCCCCGGGCTTCCGGATATGGTCAGCATTTTAAAAAATCATATCTATCAGAACAGCGCACACAAAAAACAACCTTACCTTGCAGTAATCCATCGGCTGGATCAGCCGGTAGAAGGGCTGCTTGTATTTGCCAAAACACCTGCCGCTGCCAAAGAGCTGAACCGTCAGCTCCAGAGTTTTGGCTTCGGCAAATATTATCAGGCGGTTCTTCTCGGATGCCCACAGACTGCTGACGGAATTTTAGAAGATTATCTTGTCAAAGACGGGCGCACGAACACTTCCAGAATCTGTACAGAAGAGACGCCAGGCGCCAAAGTTGCACGCCTTTCCTACCATATTGCAAAAACAACAGCGGAATTTTCACTGGCAGAGATTCATCTGGATACCGGACGTCATCACCAGATCCGGGTACAAATGGCTCACCTTGGCTGTCCCATCGCAGGAGACCGAAAATATGGTCCGAACCAGACTTCTTTTTCCCAACTGCAGCTCTTTGCCTGCCGTCTGGAATTCGCACATCCAAAAACAAAAAAGCACATGGAATTTACCCATGCGCCTGTTTTGCGTGTTTTTGCCGACGAAACACCAGCAGATCATCCTGTCGGATAATCGTATTTCCATTGGGAATGAGAGTGCTTCCTTCTCTTTTAACCATGACAATGAGCACCCCTGCTTTCTGGTCCAGCTCATTCACTGGTTTATCCCGCCATTTATGATTTTTGTCAATTTCCACCTCATACAATGTCAGATTTTCCCGGTCTTCAAAGGCCGGGGCTGCACAAATCAGCAGATCGCCTCCTTCTAAAGATGTATCCCCATTCGGCATCATTGTCTCCTGTCCCCGAAACAGCAGTACCACTAAGACTCCCGGCGGCATTTCGATTTCTTTTAGTGTTTTTCCTGCAAACGGATGATTGTCAGTGATCTTGATCTTGACAAAAGAAATATCATTTTCATCCTGATAGTCATTAAACGTCCGCATGACATTGGCATTCTTATCGATCATTTCCAGCTTTCTGGATACAACCGGAAGCAAGGTGCCCTGAACCGCAAGAGACAGCAGTACAATCACAAATACCATGTTAAACAAATTGTACGTCATCGGAATGCCGGATAAGACAACATAAATAGAAAACACAATCGATGCCACTCCCCGCAATCCGGCCCAGGAAACAACGCCGATCTGCTGCCAGGATGCACCAAACGGCTTTAATATCGCAAGCACTGACACCGGACGCCCGATAAACAGCATAAAAAGACATAAAAGCAATGCGGGAACAAACACTTCCGGCAGCTGTGACGGCGTTACCAGCAATCCCAGCAAGAAGAAAATAACCATCTGTGCAATCTCTGTCAGAATATCAAAAAAGTGGACCATCTCTTTTTTGTCCGGTATAAACCGATTTCCAATCAGAATTCCGCACAAATATACACTCAGATATCCATTTCCACCGGCAACAGACGGCAGCGCATATCCAACGATCACTGCTGCAAGTAAAAAATCGTTCTTCCCTGTTTCATCCCAAAATCAATCTGATTCAAAATAAAAACAGAAGCTTTTCCGATCAAAAAACCGCAGGCTGCTCCGATCAGAATCTGTTTCAGCAAAAGACCGACTACCAAAACCTGCTCTCCGGAAACAAGAGAGATCATCAGAATCGTCATCATGTAAGATATCGGATCGTTAGACCCTGACTCCAGTTCCAAAAGAGAATCTGTATTGTACTTCAGAGAGAGCTGCTTGGATCTCAGTACATTAAATACGGACGCTGCATCTGTGGATGCAATGACCGATCCGATCAAAATCCCTTCCATCCAGCCCACTCCCAACAGCACATGCGCTGCTGCCCCTACCAGCGCTGCGGTCATCACTACGCCGGCTGTGGAAAGTAAGAATGCTTTTCCCATTACCGGTTTTGCAGTCTTTAGATTTGTTCCAAAACCACCATAGAACATGACAAACAACAGACTGACCGAACAGATTGCCTCTGACAGTTCATAATCATCGAACGGAATCTTGAAAAAACCATCTACTCCAAAGCACATTCCAAGACCGATAAACAATAACAGTGACGGCAGCGGAAGTTTAGCAGCGATGCGGTTCATTAAAATGCAGGCCACGATCACCACTCCTGCCAGTAATAACAATTGATTCATCCTGTCCCTCCTTCTGATTTTAATACTTTACCATTTTAACAGGAATTCCGTTCTTTCGCAATTTTTCTCTCTTTTAAAAACCGGCGCCTGCCTCATCGTTTATCCATGAGACAGCCGCTGCTCTTATTTTCCTCTTCTTACATTTCCCCAGATTCTTCCGTATCTGCTTCCAGAGATTCCTGATACCGATCCAATATCGTATTCTGAATCTTTTCTCTTGTACCGGAATTGATCGGATGTGCGATATCGCGATATTCCCCATCCAGAGCTTTTTTGCTCGGCATTGCGATAAACAAGCCTTTTTCCCCTTCGATCACCTTGATATCATGAACTACGAATTCATTATCAATCGTAATCGAAACAACTGCTTTTAATTTTCCCTCTTTTGTCACCTTGCGCACACGAACATCTGTAATCTGCATACTGTTCAAGTCTCCTTTCTCCGCCTGCATTACTGTCTCAATTCCTTATAATGCATACCTCTCGTTTTTTTCAACTACCACTTTTACACCACTCTCACCAACATGACGTGTATTGGCTCTGATCGTATCTCTGCTCTCTACAATACAATTTTCAATATATGTATTGTCCCCGAGATATACATCATTTAAAATGATTGAATTTTTGATCACACAGTTATTGCCTACAAATACCTTTTTAAAGATAATGGAATTCTCTACTGTTCCGTTGATGATACTTCCGCTTCCTATAAGGCTGTTCTTGACGGCTGCTCCCGGATTGTATTTTGCAGGCGGCAGATCGCTCACCTTGGAATACACACTCGGAGCATCCTTAAAGAAATACTTTCTCACTTCCGGCTTCAGGAAATCCATATTTGTCTGGTAATATGCATCCACTGTTGAGATGTTGTTCCAGTAGCTGTTTATCTTATAACCGTAAATTTTCTTCAGATTCTTATAACGAATCAGAATATCGGTTACAAAATCATGTCTCTCTTCCTCTGCGCAATGCTCTATCAGATCGATCAGAAGCCTTCTTCTGATTACATAGATTCCTGTAGAGATCGTCTGGGATTTTGCCACCATAGGCTTTTCTTCGAACTCTTCAATTCTGGCAGATTCGTTCATGCGTACCGTACCAAAACGAGTCGCATCTTCTCTGTCATCCAGATCCTTACACACAACTGTAATATCCGCTTTCTTTGCAATATGGTATTCAAGGACTTTATTATAATCAAGCTTGTACACCGCGTCTCCGGATGTAATGATCACATATGGTTCGTGACACTTTTTCAGGAAATCCAGATTCTGATAGATCGCATCGGCTGTTCCTCTGTACCAGTCCCCGTTATTCGCAGTGATCGTCGGTGTAAATACATACAGACCACCCTGTTTTCTTCCGAAATCCCACCATTTTGAGGAATTCAGATGTTCATTTAAAGATCTCGCATTATACTGTGTCAGAACTGCCACTTTCTGTATATGTGAATTTGTCATATTGCTGAGTGCAAAATCAATCGCTCTGTAACTGCTTGCCACCGGCATCGCCGCAGCTGCACGTTTCGCTGTCAGCTCCCTCATTTTTCTGCTGCTTCCACCTGCCAAGATAATCCCTACTGCTCTCATGAACGTTCACCTGCCTTTATTAATGTCTCGCCGCCTGCAAGCACTCCATCGTTGTAATCTTCCGGCACGGTATAACCACTGATTGCAGTATTTTTGCCAATCTGTACATTGGATGGAATTCTGGATTTTTCTCCAATCGTAGCCAATCCGCCACTGTAAATATTCGGTTTTTCTTTGTTCGGAACCTCGCTTCCGATTCCGATCACAACATTGTTGCCAATCTCAGTGCCTTCCGCAATAATCGCCTTATCGATCACGCAGTTATCACCGATCACAACATCGCGCATCAGAATCGAATCCCGTACGATACTGCCTTTTCCGATCGTAACTCCTCCGCCTAATACGGAATTATGTACTTCTCCATATATCTCAGAGCCATTGCTGATAATGCAACGATCCACCACGGACTGCTCAGAAATATACTGTGGAGGAATATTGGCACTGTTCGTATAGATCTTCCAAAATTCTTCATACAGATTAAACTCCGGAATAATATCAATCAGCTCCATATTGGCCTCCCAATAAGAACTCAATGTTCCGACATCCTTCCAATATCCGTTGTATTCATAAGCAAACATTCTTCTTCCGTTTTCGTGACAATATGGAATGATATGTTTTCCAAAATCACAATTCGGCTGCTCGGATAATTTCAGAAGAGCTTCTTTCAATACCGGCCAGCTGAATATATAAATTCCCATGGATGCCAGATTACTACTTGGCTTCTCCGGCTTCTCTTCAAATTCTTTAATCTTGCTTTCTTCATCTGTGACTACAATTCCAAATCTGCTTGCCTCTTCCATCGGCACCGGCATCGCTGCGATCGTAACATCCGCATGATTTGCCTTGTGGAAATCCAGCATTACTTCATAATCCATCTTATAAATATGATCTCCTGAAAGAATCAGCACATAATCCGGATTGTAAGTCTCCATGTAATCCAGATTCTGATAAATGGCATTCGCCGTTCCGGTATACCACTCGCTGTTCGCGCTCTTCTCATAAGGAGGAAGGATTGTAACTCCGCCGATATTACGGTCCAGATCCCACGGGATCCCGATTCCAATATGGGTATTCAAACGCAGCGGCTGATACTGCGTCAATACACCCACCGTGTCTACTCCTGAATTAATACAGTTACTCAATGGAAAATCAATGATCCGATATTTCCCTCCAAAAGCCACTGCCGGTTTTGCAACCTTTGCAGTGAGAACTCCCAATCGACTGCCTTGTCCGCCTGCAAGCAGCATGGCAATCATTTCCTTCTTAATCATGTAGTCACCTCATTTCTAGTTGATTGCTGTTATTATACCATATTTTTCTCATCCGTACATGTTTTTTACAAAAATTTTGCATAATCTTTTTCCTTTTTGTTTATTTGGTACAAAAAGAACTTCTTTTAATTTTCCCCATATATAGTATAATATAAACTGCAAAGAAATTTTATGACTAAATTTAATAAACTTTTTACTTTTAAAATAAAACACACAAGATTTTCAACTATTTTCATAGTAAGGGAAGGTAATCATCATATGTATAAAATCAATTTCAAACAGCCTATTCACGTTCATTTTATCGGTATCGGCGGCATCAGCATGAGCGGTCTTGCCGAGATTCTTCTAAAAGAAGGATTTACCGTATCCGGTTCTGACTCGAAAGTCTCTCCGCTTACCGAACATCTGGAAGCAAAAGGGGCTCAGATTTTTTATGGTCAGAAAGCATCCAATATCATCGACGGGATCGACTGCGTCGTATACACTGCCGCGATCCGCAGAGAAAATGCAGAGCTGATGGAAGCTGTTGCCAAAAAAATTCCAATGCTGACGCGTGCCGAACTGCTCGGACAGCTCATGGCCAATTACAAAACTCCGATCGCAGTATCCGGAACTCACGGGAAGACCACAACAACTTCTATGATTTCCCACATCCTGCTGGAAGGCGATACTGACCCTACCATTTCTGTAGGCGGGATCCTTCAGGCCATCGGCGGAAATATCCGGGTAGGAAGCTCCGGTATTTTTGTCACAGAAGCCTGTGAATATACAAACAGCTTCCTGCACTTTTTCCCGAAGATCAGCATCATCCTGAACATTGAAGCCGATCATCTGGATTTCTTTAAAGATCTGGAAGATATCCGTCACTCCTTTCATCAGTTTGCAGCCCTGCTGCCATCTGACGGAACACTGATCATCAACGGAGAGATCGATCAGTATCAGGAAATCTGCGAAGGTCTGGACTGCAGCGTGATAACTTACGGAATGTCTCCGGAATTTGACTACAGTGCGCAGAATATCACCTACGATGAAAAAGGTCGGGTTGCATTTGATTTCTTCCGAAACGGAAAGATGGACACACACATCGTCCTTTCCGTGACCGGAGATCACAATGTGTCCAACGCCCTTTCCGCGATCGCAACAGCCGAGCTGCTGGGACTTTCCATGGATACGATCCAGAAAGGTCTGCTTTCCTTCTCCGGAACGGACCGCCGTTTTGAATACAAGGGAATGATCGATGATGTCACCATCGTAGATGACTATGCACATCATCCGACAGAGATCAAAGCAACTTTAAAGGCTGCGAAGCACTATCCGCACCGCAAACTCTGGTGCGTATTCCAGCCGCACACATACACAAGGACCAAAGCATTTTTCCAGGAATTTGCAGAAGCTCTTTCCCATGCAGATCATGTGATTCTTGCCGATATTTATGCCGCACGGGAAACAGATACTCTTGGGGTATCCTCTGAAGCGCTCTCAGACGCGATCCGCAGCCTTGGAACAGATTCTCACTATTTTCCATCCTTCGCAGAGATCGAAACATTTCTCAAAGAAAACTGGAATTCAGGAGATCTTGTTCTTACAATGGGTGCCGGAGATGTGGTAAAAGTCGGAGAAGATCTCTTAAAATAAGACTTATCCACATTATCCACATGGGTTATTCACAAAAAAGCAGATTTTCCCTTGAAAAAAGGCTTTTGCCCGTTCAGATAAGATGCTATAATACCTTTGCGCATGAGAGAGCAGCGTATGAATTCCGGAAAACAGGGAGAGGACTATGAAGACATTTACGTTAAAAAATAAATTCCAGACAAATGCCACACTGGTTGCGAACGACTTTATCGATCATTATATGGTGCAGGCAAACGGCGAATTTGTAAAAGTATATCTGTTCCTTTTAAGACATTTGGATAATGCCGGCTCTTCTCTGACAGTTTCTGCAGTTGCAGACTGTCTGAACAACACAGAAAATGATATCCTGCGCGCATTCAAATACTGGGAATCCAAAGGACTTCTTCAGATGGAATGTGATGCAGAGGGACATGTCTGTGAACTGGAACTGATCCAGATTCCCCAGACCCAAGCACAGATACCGGTCACTGCGGCCAAAAAGCCTTCCGCACCGGTCGTCTCTGTCAAGCCTGCTGCTCCCAAAGCTGTGGCAGCTTCTGTTTCCCGCCCGGCAGCTCATGCAGATGCCGCAAAGGCGCAAAAGCAGCTAAAGTCGCTCCTGTTCATTGCGGAACAGTATCTGGGTAAGACTCTGACAAAGACAGATATGGATGCGATCACTTATTTTTATGATCATCTCGGCATGTCGGCTGATCTGATCGAATATCTGATCGAATCCTGCGTGGAAAACGGTCACAAAAGTATTCATTATATTCAGAAGGTCGCTTTATCCTGGGCAGACAGCGGGATCACTACCAAAGAGCAGGCAAAACAGCAATCCCGCAGTTATAACAAAAACTGCTACACTGTTCTGAATGCTTTCGGAATCAAAAATCGGGGCCCTGCCGCATCTGAGGTCTCGTATATCCAGAAATGGACCGATACCTATGGATTTACTCTGGACATCATCGAAGAAGCCTGCAGCAGGACAATTTCTGCAACTCATCAGCCAAGCTTTGAATATGCAGACACGATCCTGACCAGATGGCACAACAGCCATGTACATCATTTGAAAGATATTTCGGTGTTGGATGATGCATACCAGAAACAAAAAGCCGTTTCGGCTGCCTCAGCTCCAAAGGCAAAACCTGTCTCCAGAAATCTGAACAATTTCGAACGCCGTTCATATGACATGGATTCTCTGGAGGAGCAACTATTAAACAGCAATTAGAAGGAGAGCACTGTCGTGGGACTAAAAAATTCACAATATCAGGCGATTATGCGTAAGTACGAGCAAAAACAACTCCGAAACCATGATATACTGACACAGCATTATGAAGAGGTCTACCGTCAGCTGCCTGAATTTAAATCACTGGATGATTCCATTTCCATTTTGTCTGTTCAATATGGAAAACGCCTGTTAAACGGCGATCAAAAAGCAATTTCTTCTTTAAAAGAAGAGCTTGCCATTTTACGCGCCAGCAAGCAGGAGCTTTTACGATCCAGTGGTTTTCCGGCTGATTATCTGGAACCGGTCTATGATTGTCCGAATTGTAAAGATACCGGATATATCGGAAACCAAAAATGTCACTGTTTCAAAAAAGCCATCATTGACTTACTTTATGAACAGTCAAACTTAAAAGAAATTCTCAAAAAAGAAAACTTCAGCAACTTTGCTCTGGACTACTATTCCACCAACTTTATTGACCCGAAGACCGGCCGTTCTTCCCGCCAGGTAATTGAAGATGCCCTGCGGATCTGCCGGAATTTCGTCACCTCTTTCGGAACAGATTTCCAGAATCTTTTTCTGTATGGAGATGTTGGTGTGGGCAAGACCTTTTTGTCCAACTGCATTGCAAAGGAACTGATGGATAAAGAGTATTCTGTTCTTTACTTTTCTGCATCCAAGTTCTTTTCCTGTCTTGCAAAACATGCGTTTGACAAGCAAGATGTAGATGCGCAGAATATGTTTGAACTGATCTACAACTGTGACTGTCTCATCATTGATGATCTGGGAACCGAATATACGAACAATTTTATCGCATCCCAGTTCTTCACATGCATCAACGAACGACTGCTTAACAGCCGTTCTACAATTATATCAACAAACTTGTCACTGGACACTCTGGCTGATCTTTATACAGAACGGTCCTTTTCCAGAATCACAAGTAATTATATCATGTTGAAACTGATAGGCGATGACATCCGAATCAAAAAGAAATTAAAAAACAGGGAGGAAAATTAATGTTACGTCGAAAAGAAAGAAACTTAGAAAATATTCCAGTAGGAGCGCTCGGACTGATTCCGGTCAGAGGATGCGAAGGTCTTGGAGACAAGGTCAATGATTATCTGGTAAAATGGCGCAAAGAAAGCGGTTCTGAACATAAAGGAGATGTCGCTTTCACCGGTTATGACAGAGATACTTTTATCATTGATGCCGATGTTCCGAGATTCGGTTCCGGAGAGGCAAAAGGAATCATCAAAGAGTCTGTTCGTGGAAAAGATCTCTATCTGATGGTCGACGTATGCAACTACAGCCTCACCTATTCTCTGACAGGAAACACAAACCATATGTCACCGGATGACCATTTCCAGAACTTAAAGCGTGTAATCGCTGCAGTCGGAGGAAAGGCGCGCCGCATCAATGTGATCATGCCATTCCTTTACGAAAGCCGTCAGCACAAAAGAACAAGCCGCGAGTCTTTAGACTGCGCACTCGGACTTCAGGAACTGGTACGCATGGGCGTTGATAACATCATTACTTTTGATGCGCACGATCCTCGTGTATCCAATGCCATCCCGCTGAGCGGATTTGAGACAGTTCCTCCAACTTACCAGTTTGTCAAAGGACTTCTGCGCAATGTAAAAGATCTGCAGATCGACAGTGACCACATGATGGCGATCAGCCCGGATGAAGGTGGTACGAACCGTGCGATCTACCTTGCAAACGTACTTGGACTTGATATGGGTATGTTCTACAAACGCCGTGATTATACACAGATCGTCAACGGACGCAACCCGATCGTTGCCCACGAATTCTTAGGAAGCTCTGTAGAAGGCAAAGACGTGATCATTATCGATGACATGATCTCTTCCGGAGATTCTATCATCGAAGTTGCAACAGAGCTGAAACGCAGAAAAGCAAAACGAATCTTTGCTGCAGCTACATTTGGTCTTTTCACAAACGGTCTGGACAAGTTCGATCAGGCATATGAGGACGGAACAATCTCCGGTATTCTGACAACTAACCTGATCTATCAGACACCGGAATTATTATCAAGACCATACTATATCAACTGTGACATGAGCAAATATATCGCTCTGATCATCGATACACTGAACCACGACGGTTCTATCAGCAGTATCTTAAGCCCGGATGAGAGAATCCAGCATGTACTGCAGAAATATAAAAACGGAGAAACGATTTAATTAAAAAAGAGGGAAACTGTTTCATTAATTGACAGTTTCCCTCTTTATTTCATATGGTGGAAATCTGGTTTTCATTCCCTCTGATAACAAAATCCGATCCACCAGTGTTTCTTGTAACCAGCAGAATCATCATAAAAACAGCCAATTTTCAAGCTGAAAATTGACTGTTCTATAAAATAAAATGTCTTACAGTAATCCACCGATTGCCATAAACAATGGCGCAAATACAAGTGATACAACTGTCATCAGTTTGATCAGGATATTGATGGATGGTCCTGATGTATCTTTAAACGGATCTCCAACAGTGTCTCCGACAACCGCTGCCTTGTGAGCCTCGCTTCCTTTTCCGCCGTGATTTCCTTCTTCGATGTACTTCTTGGCATTATCCCAGGCACCACCTGAGTTTGCCATAAAGATCGCCATGAGAACACCTGTCACAAGCGCACCTGCCTGAAGTCCGCCAAGAGCTTCCACTCCTAACACGATTCCGACCAGAATCGGCACACCAACTGCCATTGCTCCCGGAAGAAGCATCTCATGAAGTGCAGCTGTCGTAGAGATGGATACACAGGACTTATAATCCGGTTTTTCCGTTCCTTTCATAATTCCCGGTTTCTCACGGAACTGACGTCTTACTTCCTCGATCATCTTATATGCTGCCTTAGATACGGATTCCATGGTAAATGCAGAGAACAGGAATGTAAGCATTCCTCCGATAAACAAGCCGATGATCACACGATAATCCAGCACATTGATACTTTCCAGATGTACTGCCTGAGAATACGAAGCAAACAGTGCCAGTGCTGTCAGCGCAGCAGAACCGATTGCAAAGCCTTTTCCCATAGCTGCTGTTGTATTTCCTACAGAATCCAGTTTATCAGTGATTTCACGTACCGATTTGTCCAGACCTGACATTTCTGCGATTCCGCCGGCATTATCGGCGATCGGACCATATGCATCCACCGCAACTGTAATTCCAGTTGTAGAAAGCATTCCGACTGCTGCCAGAGCAATTCCGTACAATCCGTCTACCTGATATGCTACAAAAATACCGATGCAGATCAGGATCAGCGGGATTGCTGTTGACTGCATTCCGACTGCGATTCCACTGATGATCGTGGTTGCCGGTCCTGTCTCAGACTGCTCTCCGATCTTCTTCACCGGATTGTAATCTGCTGATGTATAGTATTCTGTGATCAGACCAATGAGAACACCTACAATCAGACCTGCGATTACGGCGATTGCTCCGTCAAAGTTTCCAAATAAAACCTTACTCAGTACAAGAGACACGATCACAACCAGAAGCGCCGCAATATTGCTTCCCATCTTCAGGGCTTTCTGCGGACTTGCTTTCTCATCCCCTTTTACAAAGAATGTACCGATAATGGATGCTACAAGTCCACATCCTGCGATCGCAAGCGGGAATACAACTCCGGAAATTGCAGAAACCGCAACACCAAGTGTCAGTGCAGAAACGAGAGATCCTACATAAGATTCAAATAAGTCGGCTCCCATTCCTGCAACATCTCCTACATTATCCCCTACGTTGTCTGCGATTACTGCAGGGTTACGCGGATCATCCTCAGGGATTCCGGCTTCTACTTTTCCAACCAGGTCAGCCCCTACGTCTGCGGCTTTTGTATAGATACCACCGCCAACACGCGCAAACAGCGCAATTGAAGATGCTCCCAAACTGAATCCGGACAGCACGTCTACATCTTTCGTCAGAATATATACAACGCTGACTCCAAGCGCTCCCAGACCTGCTACACACATTCCCATAACAGCTCCGCCTGAAAATGCGATGGAAAGCGCCTTATTCATTCCACTTTCTCTGGCAGCATTCGCTGTTCTTACATTCGCCTTTGTTGCAACATTCATGCCAAAGTAACCTGCCAGTGTAGAAAACAAAGCTCCCACAACAAAACAGATTGCTGTTACCCAGTTACCGATCCCGAATCCGATCAGTAAAAACAATACGATCACAAATACGATCAGAATCTTGTATTCTGCAGTAAGGAATGCGCGTGCACCCTCACTGATCGCAGATGCGATCTCTTTCATTTTCTCTGTTCCTTCTTCCTGCTTCGCAACTTTTACAGCCAGATATCCGGCAAATAATAACGCGAGAACCGATACGACAGGAACTACGTACATTAAATTTTCCATTTTCTCCTCCTCAATCTCAATTTTGGGATTTTCTGTGCATCTGTACCTCCATCTTATACAGATGACACTGCTTCTATAGTTTACCAAACAAATGAATAATTTTCAATATAGAAATTCATTTTATATTCATTCCTCTTATTTTTCTTTTTAGCTGTTTTGTTTATTTTTCCATCTAAAATTGATATTTAAAATCCATTATCCTTTTTATATGTCTATTTTTTGTTTATTTTGTATATTTGTTATTTATTTCTCAATCTTTTTCTTTACAGTATTATCTCATTTTTGCAAGTTAATTTTTTCTTTCTTTCATTTTTTGTTTTTTATTACACAGTATGGATTTTTTCCTTTTATTATGGTAATCTGGTTGCAGAGAGGTGTTATATGTATGAAGACATTTTTTAAAAATCTGACCTTTACTTTCCTTTGCCTTGGTATCTCCACGATACTGGCATTTTTCTTTTTTAACCTAGGACAAAAAAATTCTGTCAACACTGCCCTGATTTATATTCTGGCTCTGATCCTGATCGCTCAGAATACGACCAGTTACTGGTATGGTGCTGCCGCCTCCGTTTTTTGTGTCATTGCAGCAAACTATTTTTTTACATATCCCTATTTCAAACTAAACTTCATACTGGACGGATATCCGGTCACATTTATCGGCATGCTGGCTATTTCTCTTATCACCAGCGCGACCGCCAGTATGCTCAAAAAACAAAAAGCCATTGCCTCCGAACGGGAACGAAAGCTTGCAGAAGCAGAGCGCGAGAAAATTCATGCCAATCTTCTGCGCGCCGTATCACATGATCTGCGTACCCCTCTGACGAGCATAATCGGCTCTTCTGCCTCTTATCTGGACGATGCCCAGAATATGTCCGAGCAAGAACGTATGGAGCTGATTTCGAATATTAACGAGGATGCACAGTGGCTGCTGAATATGGTGGAAAACCTGCTCTCTGTAACGAAGATTCAAAATGAATCCAGCAAAGTCAAAAAGTCGCAGGAAATTGTGGAGGAAGTCGTCTCCGAATCAATTGTCCGACTTCAGAAACGCCTTCCTAAAATCCAGATCCGGGTTTCTATGCCGGAAGATTTTCTGATGATCCCAATGGATGCTACTTTGATCGAACAGGTGCTGATCAACTTGATGGAAAATGCCTATGTCCATTCCTCGAGCTCTGATCCCATCGACCTTTTGATCACCGATCAGCCGGACTGTGTCACATTTGCAGTCCGGGACTATGGAATCGGACTGGATCCCGACCAGATCCCTTTTATTTTTGACGGACAGTACAGCTCTGATACCGCTGACGGACACAAAGGAATCGGCATCGGACTGTCTATCTGCCGGACGATCATTCATGCTCACGACGGCGTGATCCACGCTGCCAATCTGGATAAAGGAGCCGAATTCTCCTTTACCCTTCCAAAAGAAAAGGAGAACGCAAACTATGCCTAAATTCACTGTATTGATTATAGAAGACGAAAAAAATATTCAGACCTTTGTAGGAAAGATCCTGAAAAAACAGGATTACCGTGTACTGTATGCGGACTGCGGGAAAGAAGGACTGAATCTGATCCATTCCCAATGTCCAGACGTAATTATTTTAGACCTTGGTCTGCCTGATATGAATGGAAATGATATTATCCAGGAAGTCCGGACCTGGACCAGTACCCCGATCATTGTCATCTCCGCACGAAGTGCCGAAAAGGAAAAGGTTCTCGCATTGGATCAGGGAGCGGATGATTACATTACCAAGCCATTCGGAACCTCAGAACTGCTTGCCCGCATCCGTACCTCCTTAAGACACAGCAACCGCTTATATACTACAGATTCTCTTTATATCCGGCCCTATCGCTACGAAGATCTGGTATTGGATTTTTCCAAACGGGAACTGACCTTAGACAAACAGCCGGTTCATCTGACCCCTATTGAATACAAAATTGTATCCTATCTGGCACAGAATTCCGGAAAAGTCATGACATACGCCGCCATCATTTCCAATGTCTGGGGACCATACGCAGACGACGACAATAAAATCCTGCGCGTCAATATGGCAAATATCCGAAGAAAGCTGGAAAAAGACCCTGCACAGCCTAAATATATCTTTACAGAAGTAGGCGTTGGATACCGAATGCAGGAGGATTCATCAGAAAACGATTAGCAGTAATCTCTTATGCTAAGATTGCGCTAAAAAGGCCTCAAATCTCTTTTCTTTTTATGCCTTTGTCACTAAAATAGAATCTGGTCCGATACAAGGGCAATTTCATTCAAAGGAGTGACAGTAATGGGCAATAATATCGTAATGATACTTTTGATGATCATCGGTGGTTCTGCAGGAATTTTTTCCACACTGTTCATTTTGATCAGTCTGCCGGTAACCATTATCCAAAAATTTATCCGCAAAGCACGTTACGGATATAAATTAACCGATTAACTAATTTTATTAAACCTCTTACCTTATAAAAACAACGACCGTAAAATTCCCGAGAATCTTACAGTCGTTGTTTTTCGCTTTATTCTACTGCTATTTTTTTTACCCGTCCAAGTGCTTTCTGTACTGCCGGAATGGAGATGATCACGATTGTAATCAGTCCTTCTGCCAGAAGGAAACTGTAGTTATATGCGATCGGATATACGGCTGCAAGTGATTTCGGGAAATTGTCCGGCATGTAGTCCATCCAGTACAAATATCCTCCCAGCGCATGAAATACTCCTCTGGCGAGAACAGCTGCGATATAGCCTTTGAGCAGTCCATTCTTTTGCTTTGCAAAGAAACCTGCCACACCAAGTGCTGCGAAAGCCAATACATAATCACAACATACCTGGAACAGAGAAAGTACGTATGGCTCCTGTAAAAACTGGAGCATTCCATATGTAAATCCAACCAGAATTCCTGTTCTTACTCCATACCAGTTTGCTACCAGCACGATAAAGAGCATGCTGCACAGTGTCACACTGCCGCCCCATGGCAGAGAGAAAATCTTGATATAGGAAGTAATAAAAGCAAGTGCCATTGCCATCGCACAGCACGCAAGCTGTTTCGCGGACATTTTATTTTTTTCTGAATTTTTGCCGGCAAAAAACAATGCAATACCAAATACAACGATTCCCAGCACAATACAAATTGCATATCCTGCAGTCGTCAGACCGCCTTCTGCATTTACCATAAAGTTCAACATAAAAAACTCCTCCTTGTTTTCGTGATTGAAAACAAGGAGGAGTTCCTTGTATAAACGAGATTACAGTTCCTACGTTGGCATTATCCAAATCAGGTTATAGGTCGAAGTTCACAACTTCCTCTCAGCCTGTCACACAAGCTCCCCTTGTTATCAATCGTATTTTATTTTATTCTTCGTCCAGAACTACTTCTTCCAAATCTGCTGATTCTGCTGTCTCCACTGCTTCTGCTTCCACTGCATCGCTTTCGTCCAGTTCTTCAGCCTCTTCTTCTGCTTCCAGTTCTGTGTTTAACTGAACATCACGGTACTTCTTCATACCTGTACCTGCAGGAATATGTTTACCGATGATGACGTTCTCTTTCAGACCGATCAGGTGGTCCACCTTACCTTTGATCGCAGCTTCTGTCAGGACTTTTGTTGTCTCCTGGAAGGATGCTGCAGACAGGAAGGATTCTGTAGCCAGAGATGCTTTTGTGATACCAAGCATGATCTGTTCACCTGTTGCAGCCTCTTTTCCTTCTGCTTCCATCTGCTCGTTCACTTCGTTGAACTCCAGAACATCTACCATAGTTCCAGGCAGGAATTCGGTATCTCCTCTTTCCTCGATACGAATCTTCTTCAGCATCTGGCGTACAATAACCTCGATATGCTTGTCATTGATTTCTACACCCTGCAAACGGTAAACTCGCTGTACTTCCTGGATCATGTAATCCTGTACGGCACGAAGTCCTTTGATCTTCAGGATATCGTGAGGATTTACACTACCTTCTGTCAGCTCATCTCCGGCCTCCAGATATACACCATCCTGAATCTTGATACGGGAACCGTATGGGATCAGGTATGCTTTGGATTCTCCTGTCTGATCATTTGTTACAATGATCTCACGCTTTTTCTTTGTATCGCTGATTGTTGCCGTACCGGCAAACTCTGTGATAATCGCAAGTCCTTTCGGCTTTCTTGCCTCAAAAAGCTCTTCGACACGAGGAAGACCCTGTGTGATATCGTCACCGGCAACTCCACCCGTATGGAATGTACGCATGGTCAGCTGTGTACCAGGCTCACCGATAGACTGTGCTGCGATGATACCGACTGCTTCACCAACCTGAACCGCTTCACCGGTTGCCATGTTTGCACCGTAACATTTTGCACAAACACCATTCTTACATTTACATGTAAGGATTGTACGGATCTTCACTGTATCCAGTGGTTCACCGTTTTCGTCAACCGCTTTTTTCATGACTCTTTCTGCACGCTTCGGTGTGATCATGTGATTTGCTTTGACGATGATATTTCCATCCTTGTCTTTCAGATCTTCACAAGAGAATCTTCCTGTGATACGCTCCTGCAGACTTTCGATTTCTTCATTTCCGTCCATGAATGCTTTTACATACATTCCCGGAATCTCTTTTCCTTCTGCCGCACAATCACTGTCGTGAATGATAAGCTCCTGAGAAACATCAACCAGACGTCTTGTCAGGTATCCTGAATCGGCTGTACGAAGCGCGGTATCGGACATTCCCTTACGAGCTCCATGCGCAGACATAAAGTATTCCAGTACGTCCAGACCCTCACGGAAGTTGGACTTGATCGGCAGCTCGATCGTACGACCTGCTGTATCCGCCATCAAACCACGCATACCTGCAAGCTGTTTGATCTGCTTGTCAGAACCACGGGCTCCGGAATCTGCCATCATGAAGATGTTATTGTATTTATCCAGCCCGGAAAGCAGAGCTTCTGTCAACTTGTCATCGGTTGCTTTCCATGTCTCAACAACTTCTTTGTAACGTTCTTCTTCTGTGATCAGACCACGTTTGTAGTTCTTTGTGATCTTATCTACAGTATCCTGTGCAGTCTGGATCATCTCCGGTTTCTGCGGCGGCACTGTCATATCAGAAATCGATACGGTCATCGCTGCTCTTGTAGAGAACTTGTAACCGATCGCTTTTACATCATCCAGAACTTCTGCTGTCTGAGTTGCTCCGTGTGTATTGATTACTTTCTCCAGGATCTGTTTTAACTGTTTCTTTCCTACGTGGAAATCTACTTCCAGAAGCAGTTCATTTCCTTCTACTTCACGGTCTACGAATCCAAGATCCTGCGGAATAATCTCATTGAACAACATTCTTCCAAGTGTTCCATCAATCGTGCCTGTCTTCACCGTTCCGTCCGGCATCTCTCTGGAAACACGGACTTTGATTCTGGAATGCAGTGTCACATATCCATTTTCATATGCCAGGAGTGCTTCGTTTAAGTTCTTAAAGAACATACCCTCACCTGTTGCTCCCGGTCTTTCCTGTGTCAGATAGTAAATACCAAGTACCATATCCTGAGAAGGAACGGCTACCGGTCCACCATCAGACGGTTTCAGCAGGTTGTTCGGTGAAAGAAGCAGGAAACGGCATTCTGCCTGTGCTTCTACTGACAGCGGTACATGGACAGCCATCTGGTCACCATCGAAGTCGGCGTTGTAAGCTGTACATACCAGTGGATGCAGCTTGATCGCCTTACCTTCTACAAGGATTGGCTCAAACGCCTGAATACCAAGTCTGTGCAGTGTGGGGGCACGGTTCAACATAACCGGATGCTCTTTGATCACTTCTTCGAGCACATCCCAAACCTCCGGCTGGAGTCTCTCTACCATTTTCTTGGCATTCTTAATATTATGAGCAGTTCCGTTTGCCACCAGTTCTTTCATAACAAACGGTTTGAATAATTCAATCGCCATCTCTTTCGGCAGACCGCACTGATAGATCTTCAATTCCGGTCCTACGACGATAACGGAACGTCCGGAATAGTCAACACGTTTTCCAAGCAGGTTCTGACGGAAACGTCCGGACTTACCTTTTAACATGTCTGACAGAGATTTCAGAGCTCTGTTTCCAGGACCTGTAACAGGACGACCGCGGCGGCCGTTGTCGATCAGAGCATCAACTGCTTCCTGAAGCATACGTTTCTCGTTGCGTACGATAATATCCGGCGCTCCCAGTTCAAGCAGTCTTCTCAGACGGTTATTACGGTTGATAATTCTTCTGTACAAATCATTTAAGTCAGATGTTGCAAAACGTCCACCATCCAGCTGTACCATCGGACGCAGATCCGGCGGAATGACCGGGATCGCGGAAAGAATCATCCACTCCGGTTTGTTTCCGGATTCACGGAATGCTTCTACAACCTCCAGACGTTTTACGATTCTTGCTCTCTTCTGACCTGTGGCATTGACAAGTCCTGCCTGCAGTTCTGCATATTCTTTTTCCAGATCAATGGATTGCAGCAATTCCTGAATTGCCTCAGCTCCCATACCTACGCGGAATGCTTTGCTTCCCCATTTTTCTTTTTCTTCCTGATACTCTGCCTCTGACAGGATCTGTTTGTACTGAAGGTCTGTCTCCCCTTTGTCCAGTACGATATAAGATGCAAAGTAAAGAACTCTCTCCAGTGTTCTTGGGGAGATGTCCAGGATCAGTCCCATACGGCTTGGGATTCCCTTGAAATACCAGATATGGGATACCGGAGCCGCAAGGGCGATATGGCCCATGCGCTCACGGCGTACAGATGCTTTTGTTACTTCCACTCCACATCTGTCACAAACAACACCTTTGTAACGGATTTTTTTGTATTTTCCACAGTGACATTCCCAGTCCTTACTTGGTCCGAAAATTCGCTCGCAGAAAAGACCGTCTTTTTCTGGTTTTAACGTTCTATAGTTAATGGTCTCCGGTTTTGTAACCTCGCCTCTTGACCATTCCATGATCTTTTCCGGTGAAGCCAGTCCGATTTTGATCGCATCAAAAGTTAACGGCTGATATTGTTGTTCATTATTGCTTGCTGGCATATAAACGGCTCCTCCTATTCTTCATCATCCATGAATTCATCAAATTCCAATTCCATATCAGGAGCGAAATCCTCTTCCTCCTGTGGTTCTACGTTCTCCAGTTCTTCCCCGACGAATTCCTGCTCTGTGAATCCATGTGCTCCGAAAGATTCTTTTTCATCGCGGTATTTCTTTCCTTCGATGATCGAGCGCAGGTCTGTCTCGCCGTAATCTACAGTCTCCATGATTTCCACTTCTGTGTTGTCATCACGAAGTACACGCACATCCAGGGCAAGGGACTGAAGCTCTTTGAGCAGTACCTTGAAGGACTCAGGAATACCTGGTTCCGGAATGTTCTCTCCTTTGATGATTGCTTCGTATGTCTTGACACGTCCCACAACATCATCGGATTTGACTGTCAGGATCTCCTGCAGTGTATAAGATGCACCGTAGGCCTCTAAAGCCCAAACCTCCATCTCTCCGAAACGCTGTCCACCAAACTGAGCTTTACCACCCAGCGGCTGCTGTGTTACCAGTGAGTAAGGACCTGTTGAACGTGCATGGATCTTATCATCTACCAGATGATGAAGTTTTAAGTAATGCATGTGTCCAATTGTTACCGGGCTGTCAAAATATTCTCCGGTACGTCCGTCACGCAGGCGTACTTTACCGTCTCTTGAAAGCGGTACTCCTTTCCACAGCGCTCTGTGTTCACGATTGTCAGACAGATACTGAAGCACTTCCGGAAGTAATTCCTCTCCGTGTTTCTTTTCAAAGTCTTCCCATTCCATATTTACATAATCATTTGCCAGATCCAGCGTATCCATGATGTCATTCTCGTTTGCTCCGCCGAATACCGGTGTTGCAACATTAAAGCCAAGTGCTTTTGCTGCAAGACTTAAGTGGATCTCGAGCACCTGCCCGATATTCATACGGGAAGGCACACCCAGTGGGTTCAGCACGATATCCAGAGGACGTCCATTTGGAAGATATGGCATATCTTCTACCGGAAGCACTCTGGAGACAACACCCTTGTTACCATGACGTCCGGCCATCTTATCACCAACAGAAATTTTTCTCTTCTGTGCGATATAGATGCGTACGGACTGGTTTACTCCAGGTGAAAGTTCGTCTCCGTTCTCTCTTGTAAATACTTTTGCGTCTACGATAATACCATATTCACCGTGCGGTACCTTCAGAGAAGTATCTCTTACTTCACGTGCTTTTTCGCCAAAGATCGCGCGAAGCAGTCTCTCTTCTGCTGTCAGCTCTGTCTCTCCCTTCGGAGTTACCTTTCCGACCAGAATATCTCCTGCACGTACTTCTGCACCGATACGGATGATACCTCTCTCATCCAGATCTTTGAGTGCATCGTCACCGACACCAGGGATATCTCTTGTAATCTCCTCAGGTCCCAGTTTTGTATCTCTTGCTTCTGCTTCATATTCTTCGATATGAACAGATGTATAAACGTCTTCTGCAACGAGACGCTCGCTTAACAGAACAGCATCCTCGTAGTTGTAACCTTCCCATGTCATGAAACCGATCAGCGGGTTCTTTCCAAGAGCCATCTCTCCATTGGATGTAGACGGTCCGTCTGCGATCACCTGTCCGGCTTCCACACGTTCTCCCTTGTCTACGATCGGCACCTGATTGTAGCAGTTGCTCTGGTTACTTCTTAAGAATTTTGTCAGTTTATATGTTTTCTTTGTTCCATCGTCATGTTTGATCGTAATGCTTGTAGATGTAGAGCTCTCTACCACACCAGCTCTCTCTGCAACCATACATACACCGGAGTCTACCGCTGCTTTTACTTCCATACCTGTTCCGACTGCCGGAGCTTCTGTTGTAAGAAGCGGCACTGCCTGACGCTGCATGTTGGATCCCATCAGCGCACGGTTGGCATCGTCATTCTCAAGGAATGGGATCAATGCTGTCGCAACAGAGAATACCATCTGCGGAGACACGTCCATATAATCAAATTTGCTTCTCTCATATTCCTGTGTCTCTTCACGATAACGACCGGATACATTCTTATGCAGGAAGTGTCCTTCCTCATCCAGTGGTGTATTCGCCTGTGCTACATGATAGTTGTCCTCTTCATCTGCTGTCATATACACAACATCTTCTGTAACGATCGGGTTCATCGGATCTGTTTTGTCAATCTTACGATATGGAGCTTCAATGAATCCATATTCGTTGATTCTCGCATAAGTTGCAAGCGAGTTGATCAGACCGATGTTCGGACCTTCAGGTGTCTCGATCGGACACATTCTTCCATAGTGAGAATAGTGAACGTCACGGACCTCAAATCCTGCACGGTCTCTGGAAAGACCACCAGGTCCAAGTGCAGACAGACGTCTCTTGTGAGTCAGCTCTCCAAGAGGGTTGTTCTGATCCATGAACTGAGACAGCTGAGAAGAACCAAAGAATTCTTTCACGGCTGCAGTCACCGGCTTGATATTGATCAGAGACTGTGGAGAAACTCCGTCCTGATCCTGTGTTGTCATTCTTTCACGAACAACTCTCTCCAGTCTGGACAGACCGATTCTGTACTGATTCTGGAGAAGCTCTCCAACCGCACGGATACGTCTGTTGCCCAGATGATCGATATCATCATCGTTACCCATTCTGTATTCCAGATGGATGTTATAGTTAATAGAAGCTAAAATATCTTCTTTTGTAATATGTTTCGGAATCAGATCATGAATATCTCTCTTGATCAGAGATTTCAGTTCTTCCACATCTCCTGCAGATTCTTCCAGAAGTCCTGCCAGTACAGGATAGTATACCTGCTCTGTCACTCCGACTTCTTCCGGATCGATATCCACAACTGCCTGCAGATCTACCATCATATTAGACAGAATCTTGATATTGCGGGACTCATCCTCTCCCTCTACCCATACAAACGGAGCACCACTGTTCTGGATCGCATCTGCAATCTCAGCTGTGATCAGAGTTCCTTTTTCTGCAACAATCTCTCCTGTCAGCTCATTCACAACATCCTCTGCCACTTTCTGCCCTTTGATACGGTTTTTCAGTGCCAGTTTTTTGTTGAATTTGTAACGTCCGACTTTTGCAAGATCGTAACGTCTCGGATCAAAGAACATGCTTGTAATCAGACTTTCTGCACTGTCCACTGCAAGCGGCTCTCCCGGACGGATCTTCTTATATAATTCAAGCAGACCTTCCTGATAGTTCTCTGCTGTATCTTTTCCGAAACTTGCAAGGATCTTCGGTTCTTCACCAAACAGGTCAATAATCTCTGCATTTGTTCCGATACCCAGTGCACGGATCAATACTGTGATCGGCACCTTTCTTGTTCTGTCTACACGTACATAGAAAACGTCATTGGAGTCTGTCTCATATTCCAGCCACGCACCGCGGTTTGGAATTACTGTAGAAGAATACAGCTCTTTTCCAAGCTTGTCATGTGCGATTCCATAATAAATTCCCGGTGAACGAACAAGCTGACTTACAATAACTCGTTCAGCACCATTGATCACAAATGTACCTGTCTTTGTCATCAATGGGAGATCCCCCATAAAAATCTCATGTTCGTTGATCTCATCAGTCTCTCTGTTGTAGAGTCTGACTCTCACTTTCAAAGGTGCAGCATAAGTTGCATCACGTTCTTTACACTCTTCAATCGTGTACTTCACGTCATCCTCGCAAAGTGTAAAATCTACAAATTCCAGACTGAAATGACCTGCATAGTCAGAAATCGGAGAAATATCATCAAATACCTCTTTTAATCCTTCATCCAGAAACCACTGATAAGAATCTTTCTGGACTTCAATTAGATTCGGCATCTCTAATACTTCTTTTTGTCTGGAATAGCTCATGCGAGAACTTTTTCCACTTGTGATGGGACGAATTCTGTTTTTCTCCATATGACGTTTCACTCCTCATATATTTTTTTGCGGGCAGCAAGTACCCTCCAATAGGTTCCAGTAAATAGGAAAAGAGCCCTGTGACAATATTTCTCTTCACTTCATGGCATACCTTTCCATAATAGCGCATTTTTAACTATATCACAAAACTCTTTTTTCTGTCAACATATTTTGGTTTATTTTCTCAAAAAACTCTTGACAAGTTTTCTCATCTATGGTATTAACGCAAAAACCGCAGAAGCGTTCATCTTCTGCGGTCTCATCTGGCTTTTATCAGCAATTATTTCAGGTTAACTTCTGCACCTTCTGCTTCTAATTTAGCTTTGATTTCTTCAGCTTCTGCTTTAGAAACACCTTCTTTTACTACCTTAGGAGCTCCGTCAACTACTTCTTTTGCTTCTTTCAGTCCAAGTCCTGTGATCTCACGAACAACTTTGATAACTTTAACTTTAGATGCTCCAGCAGATACTAATTCTACGTCGAACTCATCTTTCTCTTCTGCTGCTCCAGCTCCGTCTCCAGCTGCTGCTGCAACTACAACACCTGCTGCTGCAGAAACACCAAATTCTTCTTCACAAGCTTTTACTAATTCATTTAATTCTAATACTGATAACTCTTTGATCGCTTCGATCATTTCAGCTGTTGTCAATTTAGCCATTTTCATATCCTCCATATTCATTGATATTCTGATTATTTTTATACTCTGCCGTACATCATACGGCTACCCCATAAAGGCATATCCTGCCGGGTATAAAATGTAATTCCAATTACTCTGCTGTTGTCTCAGCTGCTTCCTCTGCAGGAGCTTCAGCTGTCTCTGCAACTGCTTCGCCATCTTTTTCTGCGATCTGTTTGATAACGCGAGCGAAGTTTGTAATTGGTGACTGCATACTTCCAAGTAATCTGGAAAGCAATACTTCTCTGGATGGAATCTTAGCCAGTTCTGAAAGTGCTGCCACATCATAAACCGTTCCTTCCACTACACCACCTTTTAATTCAAGCTTGTCTGCTCCTTTTGCAAACTCGCAAAGAATTCTTGCTGGTGCTGTTGCATCTTCTTTAGAAATTGCAATCGCGCTTGGTCCTTCCAGACATCCTTCAAGACCTTCGAATTCAGTTCCTTCGAATGCTCTCTTCATCATAGTGTTCTTATATACTCTGTAAGTAACACCTGCTTCTCTGAGCTTTTTACGAAGTTCTGTATCCTGAGCAACTGTCAGTCCGCGGTAATCTACGAGAACAACTGACTGAGCTCCTTTCAGTTCTTCTGAAATCGCCTCAACGATTGGCTGTTTTAATTCTACTTTTGCCATGTTCGGTACACCTCCTTATTTTATTGTGCGTGTACTGCCAAAATAAAAACCTCTGTATCCAAAGACACAGAGGTTTACAAATCCGAAATTGAATTCGCATACTTCCTCGGCAGGCGTTTTCTCCTTATGCCTTACGGCACCTGCTGTCTTCGGCAGTCAATTGCTATATCATAATAGCACTTTATATTGTCAATGTCAACAGTTTTTTAAACCAGTTTCATTGGGTTGATTTTTACACCAGGTCCCATTGTAGATGTCAGTGTTACGCTCTTTAAGTACTGACCTTTTACTGCTGCCGGTTTAGCTTTGTTGATTGCATCGATAAGCGTCTGGAAGTTGTCCGCTAACTGTTCTTCAGTAAATGAAGCTTTTCCAATCGGCACATGGATAATGTTTGTTTTGTCCAATCTGTACTCAATCTTACCAGCTTTGATATCGTTGATTGCTTTTGTTACGTCCATTGTAACTGTTCCGGCTTTCGGGTTTGGCATCAGACCTTTTGGTCCAAGTACACGTCCGAGACGTCCAACAACACCCATCATGTCAGGTGTAGCAACAACAACATCGAATTCAAACCATCCTTCGTTCTGGATCTTTGGAATCAGATCCTCTGCTCCTACGTAATCTGCTCCGGCTGCTTTTGCTTCTTCTGCTTTTGCATCTTTTGCAAATACAAGGATACGAACTTTTTTACCAGTTCCGTGAGGAAGCACTACTGCTCCACGGATCTGCTGGTCAGCGTGACGTCCGTCACAACCTGTTCTGATGTGAGCTTCGATTGTCTCGTCAAATTTAGCTACTGCTGATTTTTTCACTAATGCAACTGCTTCTGCTTTCTCGTAAAGATTTCCTCTTTCGATCAGTTTTGCAGCTTCGATATATTTCTTTCCTCGTTTCATTTCAAATAACCTCCTTGTGGTATTGGCGGGAACGTGCCCCTCCCACTTTTTCGTGAATTTACATATAACATAGATCGTCTCTTCCTTCTCCCCGAAGACACCGAAAAGAATTGTTCAGACTTTCTTAAATCTCTGCTTTTTTATCTGGCAGTTATCTCTTACTCTTCAACCACTACACCCATAGAACGGCATGTTCCTGCCACCATGCTCATAGCTGCTTCTACTGTTGCAGCATTTAAGTCTGGCATTTTCATCTCAGCGATTTCCTGAAGCTGAGCTTTTGTGATTGTTGCAACTTTTGTTTTGTTCGGCACACCGGAACCTGATTTCAGGTTACATGCTTTCTTAATAAGAACTGCTGCCGGTGGAGTCTTTGTAACGAAGCTAAAGCTTCTGTCATTGTAAACTGTGATAACAACAGGAATAATCAGGTCACCCTGGTCTGCTGTTCTGGCATTGAACTGTTTTGTAAATTCAACGATATTTACACCGTGCTGTCCAAGTGCAGGACCTACCGGTGGTGCTGGAGTTGCTTTACCAGCTGGAATCTGTAATTTAATATATCCTTCTACTTTTTTTGCCATTTTTCATTACCTCCTTGTGGTATTGGCGGGATTTGTATCCCTCCCACGGTTTTTTAATCCATCTTTCTTACTTCTGAGAAATTCAGTTCAACCGGAGTCTCTCGGCCGAACAGCTCTACATTGATCGACAGGCTCTGTTTCTGTTCGTTGATCGCCTGGATCATACCAACAGTACCTTCCCATGCTCCGCTCAATACGGTCACTGTATCGCCAACCTCGAAGTCAACTACGATGTCTTCCTGTTTGATTCCCAGATTTGCCATTTCCTCTTCTTCCAGCGGAACCGGCTTGGATCCAGGTCCGACAAATCCTGTCACACCTCTGGTATTTCTTACGACATACCAGGTATCATCATTCATGATCATATGGATCAGGACATACCCAGGAAACATCTTCTTCTGACTTGCTTTCTGAACACCATTCTTTAATTCCACGACTTCCTGCATCGGAACTCTGACTTCAAGAATCTGGTCCTCCAGGTGACGGTTCTCAATTGTCTTATCAATGTTTGCTTTTACTTTGTTTTCATACCCGGAATAAGTATGAACTACATACCATTTTGCATCTGACATAAAATCACCTTTCCGCTTCTGACCAGCTATTTTATCAGAAAGTCAATCCCGTATTTCATCAGTACATCGATCACAGAGATCAATGCGCCCATCAATACAGAAACGATTACAACTGCAGCTGTCTGCTTTGCAAGTGTGTTCTTATCCGGCCAGACAATCTTTTTAAATTCGGCCTTCATTCCTTTAAACCAGCTTGACTTCTGAGCTTTTTCTGCTTTTCCTGTCTTTCCACTCATACATCCACTTCCTTCCAACGATTATTTCGTTTCTTTGTGCAGTGTGTGTGATTTACAGAATTTGCAGTACTTCTTTGTCTCCATACGGTCCGGATGTGTTTTCTTATCCTTAGTCATGTTGTAGTTACGATTCTTGCATTCCGTACATTCCAATGTGATTCTTGTGCGCACAACTTCCACCTCGCTTTTTATTTACTTTTTACATGTTACTTTGATGGCTGCGACCCCATCTAATTTTAGGCATAAAAAAAAGACCTACTTCCATTCGCCAGAAAATTGTATCATATGGCAATAGGGAAGTCAAGGTGTTTCTTCTTTCAATTTACATATGAAAATTTATATACACTGAAAACTCTTCCTATTTTAAATACCCTGATTTTCTTTTTTGGAGAAATACTTTTCCCTCTGTCATTCAATATTTTATTGTTTTTTTATTGATTTTGTCCATTAAATATGTATAATTGTGGTAGGGATATTGTAATCTCTGCATCAACAGAGCATTACTCTATTACTATATAAGAAAAGAGGTTTAACGTAACATGGCACAGATTGATTTAAGCAAGTATGGCATTACCGGAACTACAGAAATTGTGTACAATCCTTCTTACGAAGTATTATTCGAAGAAGAAACAAAACCTGAACTCGAAGGTTTTGAAAAAGGTCAGGAAAGTGAACTCGGTGCAGTAAACGTAATGACTGGAGTATATACAGGACGTTCACCTAAAGACAAATTCATTGTAATGGATGAGAACTCTAAAGATACTGTATGGTGGACTTCTGATGAATATAAGAATGACAACCACCCAGCTTCTGAAGAAGCATGGGCTACAGTAAAAGACATCGCATTGAAAGAACTCTCCAATAAGAGACTTTTCGTTGTAGATGCATTCTGCGGAGCTAACAAAGACACTCGTATGGCAATCCGTTTCATCGTTGAGGTTGCTTGGCAGGCACACTTTGTTACAAACATGTTCATCCAGCCTACAGAAGAAGAATTAAAAGACTTTGAACCAGATTTCGTTGTTTACAACGCTTCTAAAGCAAAAGTTGAAAACTACAAAGAGCTCGGACTTAACTCTGAGACAGCTGTTATGTTCAACATCACAAGCCGTGAGCAAGTTATCGTAAACACATGGTACGGCGGAGAGATGAAAAAAGGTATGTTCTCTATGATGAACTACTACCTGCCGCTGAAAGGTATCGCTTCTATGCACTGTTCTGCAAACACAGACATGAACGGAGAGAACACAGCACTCTTCTTCGGACTTTCAGGAACAGGTAAGACAACACTCTCTACAGATCCGAAACGTCTTCTGATCGGTGATGACGAGCACGGATGGGATGACAACGGAGTATTCAACTTTGAAGGCGGATGCTACGCAAAAGTTATCAACCTTGACAAAGAATCTGAGCCGGACATCTACAATGCAATCAGACGTGACGCTCTTCTTGAGAACGTAACTCTGGATGCAGAAGGAAAGATCGACTTTAATGACAAGAGTGTTACAGAAAATACTCGTGTATCTTACCCGATCAACCACATCGAGAACATCGTACGTCCGGTTTCTTCTGCACCGGCAGCTAAGAATGTAATCTTCCTGTCTGCAGATGCATTCGGAGTACTTCCTCCGGTATCTGTTCTGACACCAGAGCAGGCTGAATACTACTTCCTGTCTGGATTCACAGCAAAACTTGCTGGTACAGAACGTGGAATCACAGAGCCTACACCAACATTCTCAGCTTGCTTCGGACAGGCATTCTTAGAGCTGCATCCTACAAAATATGCAGAAGAACTTGTTAAGAAAATGGAAGCAAACGGAGCAAAAGCATACCTGGTGAACACAGGATGGAACGGAACAGGAAAACGTATCTCTATCAAAGATACTCGCGGTATCATCGATGCAATCTTAAACGGAGACATCGTAAATGCACCTACTAAGAAGATCCCATTCTTCAACTTCGAAGTACCAACAGAGCTTCCAGGTGTAGATACAAACATTCTTGACCCACGTGACACTTATGCAGATGCTGCTGAGTGGGAGACAAAAGCAAAAGATCTTGCACAGAGATTTGTTAAGAACTTTGCAAAATACGAAGGAAATGAAGCTGGAAAAGCTTTAGTTTCTGCTGGTCCGGAAGTTTAATTTCTAATTTTCATAAAATCAGAGCCAAAGTAAACGCAATGATTGCGTGAGCTTTGGCTCTTTTTATTTTACTCAACACTTCATCTATATCATGTTGTATTTGTCTTATTTTTCTTTCTTAGAAAGTTAATTCTTATACATTGTGTCCAAAAACCATTTGACTTTCTTTTAGTTCTGCTTTACACTTTATTTATACTTTTTTAATATTTAAAGGACTGGAGAGGATTATGTACAAAGTTTATGAAATCAAACAGCGTGTCTTCGCTGACAATGACCTGGAAGCAGATAAAGTGCGGACAGAATTAAAAAAAGACAAAACATTTCTTTTAAATCTGATGTCGTCTCCCGGAGCAGGGAAGACCACCACTCTGACTAAAACAATAGATGCTATGAAACATGATTTTCGCATCGGAGTCATGGAAGCTGACATTGACAGCGCTGTAGATGCAGATACGATCAGCGAAACCGGAGCCAAAGTCATTCAGCTGCACACAGGGGGAATGTGTCATCTGGATGCAGATATGACAAGACAAGGGCTTTTGGAGCTGGATACCAGTGATGTAGATCTTGCCATTTTGGAAAATGTGGGCAACCTGGTCTGTCCTGCAGAATTTGACACAGGCGCTGTGAAAAATGCCATGATCTTAAGTGTTCCGGAAGGAGACGATAAACCACTGAAATATCCACTGATGTTTCAGGTATGCCAGTGCCTTCTGATCAACAAGATCGATGTTCTTCCTTACTTTGACTTTGATCTGGAAGAATGTAAAAAGCGGGTACTGAAGCTGAATCCGGATATGAAGATCATCCCGATCTCTGCCCGCACCGGGGAGGGCATGGACGAATGGATCGACTGGCTGAAAGAAGAAACCAGTTCCTGGAATGAATCAAATGAAAAAGGAGTAAATGAATGAAAGAAGAACGTAAACTGATCCTGAAGCTGGGACAGATGATCACTGACCGTGTCGGTGTGAAAGTCACAGTGGAGGATCCCGAGTATTGGGGACTCGCGGAAGTTCTGACTGATGAAATGGCAGAGGTCTGTCTTTCCATGAAGGTCAGAAAACCAATGACACTGGAACAGATTGCCCGAAAATCCGGCAAAGATCCAGAACGTGTGCAAAAGTTGCTGGATGAAATGTCCGTGATCGGCATGATCGAATATAACTGGGAGAACGCCGACCATCATAAGCAGTATATCCTGCCGATGTTTGTTCCCGGCTGCGCAGAATTTATGATGATGAATGACAAGCAGGTGGAAGAACACCCGATTCTGGCAGATTTCTTTGAAAATATGTCCAGACTGCCTCTGGAAAAGGTCACACCAATGGTACCGCCGGGAGGCTCCGGAATCGGAATGCATGTCATTCCTGTAGAAAAGGCAATTCCTGCAAAGCAGGAATCCGCAAGTGTGGAGCATATCTCCCACTGGCTGAAAAAATATCAGGACAAATATGCAGTCGGCGCCTGTTCCTGCCGCCGTCAGCAACGCGTGCGCGGCGAAGGCTGCGGCGAAATCGAAGGAGATCTGTGCATCGGTGTCGGTGATATGGCAGATTATCTGGTGGAAACCGGAAAGGGACGCTATGTATCTCAGGAAGAAGTTCTGGAGATCCTGGAACGTGCCGAACGAAACGGATTTGTCCACCAGATCACAAACATTGACGGAGAAGACAAGATTTTTGCAATCTGCAACTGTGCGCCGGGTGTCTGCAATGCTCTGCGTACCTCACAGTTATTCAACACGCCGAACATGTCCCGCTCTGCGTATCGCGCCCACGTAGAAGCCAGCAAATGTGTCGCCTGCGGACAATGCGTAGAAGTCTGCCCGGTAGGCGCTGCAAAGCTTGGTCAGAAATTGTGTACAAAGCAAGGTGAGATCAGCTATCCGAAAGCGCTCCTTCCCGATACCGAAAAATGGGGACCGGACAAATGGGATCCGGACTATCGGGATCATGCAAAAATCAACTGTTATGACACCGGTACTTCGCCATGTAAAACAGCCTGTCCTGCTCATCTTCCGGTACAGGGTTACATCAAAATGGCTGCAGAAGGCCGTTATCTGGATGCGCTGAAGCTGATCAAAACAGAAAATCCATTCCCAGCAGTCTGCGGTGCGATCTGTAACCGCCGCTGTGAAGATGCGTGCACCCGGGCAACTATTGATCAGGCAGTTGCCATTGATGAGATCAAACGCTTTATCGCGGAACAGGAATTAAAAGAAGAAACCCGGTTTGTCCCAATTTGTGAGAATCACGAAGGAAAACAGTTCACGCAGAAAATTGCAGTCATCGGCGCAGGACCTGCCGGAATGTCTGCTGCTTATTATCTGCGCACCAAAGGATATCCGGTTACGATTTTTGAGAAAGAATCCCGCCCGGGCGGTATGCTGATGAACGGAATCCCTTCATTCCGTCTGGAAAAATCTGTGATCGAAGCAGAAATCGACATTTTAAAACAAATGGGAATTGAATTTTGCTGCGGCGTAGAAGTCGGAACAGATATTACCATCCCACAGCTTCGTGCACAGGGCTATCAGGCATTCTATGTTGCCATTGGCGCTCAGGGCGGTCGAAAAACGGGAATCCCTGGAGAAGATGCCAAAGGTGTGACAACCGGCGTAGACTTCCTTCGGGAAGCAAACTTACATGAAGATTCCATTCATCTAAGCGGACGCACTGTTGTCATCGGCGGCGGAAATGTTGCCATCGATGTAGCCAGAACTGCCCTTCGCGCCGGAAGCGATCTTGTGTCCATGTATTGTCTGGAATCGGAAGCCGAGATGCCGGCAGCCAAAGATGAAGTAGACGAAGCACGGGAAGAAGATATACAGCTCCAATGCGGATGGGGACCAAAAGAAATCCTCACTGAAAACGGAGCTGTAACAGGTATCGTGTTGAAAAAATGTATCTCTGTATTTGATGAAAATCACAGATTTGCTCCGGTCTATGATGAGAATGACTGTATCACCTTGGAATGTGAAAATGTACTGCTCTCCATCGGGCAGACAATCCTCTGGGGCGATCTGCTCAAAGACACAAAAGTGGAACTTCGTCCAAACCAGACCGCACAGGCAGATCCTGTCACCTACCAGACTGCAGAACCTGATATTTTTGTAGGAGGCGATGTCTTTACCGGACCAAAATTCGCCATTGATGCGATTGCTGCCGGAAAACAGGGCTGCGTATCTATCCACCGCTTTGTACATAAAGGCCACTCGCTGACACTTGGCCGTGATCTCCGTCAGTTTGTCGAGCTTGATAAAAACAACCTTGACATCGAAGAATTTGACACGGCAAAAAGACAGATACCGGGTAAAAAATCCGGAATCGCAAAAGAAACCTTCCGTGATCTGCGTTCTTCTCTCACGGAAGAACAAGTCAAGATCGAAGCTGGCCGCTGTCTCGGATGCGGAGCTTCTGTCGTGGATGAAAATAAATGCATCGGCTGCGGACTCTGTACCACAAAATGCGAGTTTGATGCCATCCATTTAAGCCGGGATCTTCCTGAGGCAAGCCGGATGCGTACTGCAGAAGACAAGCTAAAGGGAATCCTTCCTTATGCAGCCAAACGTGCCATTAAGATCAAACTGAAAAAGAAATCATAAAGGAACACATTATGCATGAGTTGGGAATTATTGTTCACATTACAAAAACGCTTCAAAATGTTGCAAAGGAAAACAATTTAAGCGAAATCGGCTCTGTCACTCTGGAAATCGGGGAAGTGAGCACAATCGTCCCTGATTATCTGACAGACTGCTGGAAATACTACCGCAAAAAATTTCCGCTGATCGAACATTCAGAACTGAAAATTGAGATACTTCCTGCCACTACCTACTGTGAGGACTGCCGCCAGACGTATCCTACAGTGGAATTCGGCAGACAGTGCCCATATTGTAAAAGCCCGAACACGTATCTCGTATGCGGAGATGAATGTAATATCAAGGAAATCGAAGCACAATAAAAGGAATGAAAAGAGGAAAAAAATATGTTATTTCACGTTTATGGGGAAAATGCCCTGCCGCAGTGGATCGCCATGCTTGGCGTACTCGCTGCACTGGTTCTGTTAAATGAAGTTGCCAGACGAACCAAAGCCGGCGGTATTTTCATGTTTTTTGTCATCCCGGCTATTTTGACTGTTTATTTTATTGCAATTGCCGTTGGGGCAAAAACAGGAGCTTCCTGGGCACTCAATAACCAGACATATCTATATATGAACGGCTGGTTCCATTACGCCAAACTCTATGCCGCACTGGCCGGATGTATCGGATTTATGATGATCAAATACGAATGGGGAATCGGAAAAGCTCACTGGTTTAAAGCCTATCCCTTTGCCATCGTTGCCATCAATATTCTGATCGCCGTTGCAAGTGATTTTGAATCTGCCATCAACGGATGGTATTCCTGGTGGCTGTCCTCTGAAGATGTATGGCTGTACGGAGGATGGCACAACGTATTTAACGGAATTGCCGGAATCATCAATATTTTGTGTATGACCGGATGGTGGGCTGTCTACACATCCAAAGACAAAAAAGACATGATCTGGCCGGATATGATCTGGGTTTACATCCTGGTCTATGATGTATGGAATTTCGCCTATACCTACAACTGTCTGCCGACACATTCCTGGTTCTGCGGCGTTGCACTTCTGCTTGCACCGACAATCGCAGCACTGCTCTGGAACAAAGGCGGCTGGATCATGAACCGTGCCAACACGCTTTGTATCTGGTGTATGTTCGCGCAGGTATTCCCTCTGTTCCAGGAGACATTCTCTGACGGAACACAGGTATTCCCATGGGCAACCATTCCAAAACTGTATGCTGACGGTACTTTAAACGGAATCACTGCCGGCGGAAGCACAAATGCAGATCCGACCATGATGACGATTGTCAGTCTCCTTGCACTGATTGTAAATATTGTAGCATTTATTTACATTATAAGAACTGCAAGAAAGAAGAAAAAGAATCCTTACAAAGAAGAAATCTTTACAGATTTCAAATACTACAAGGATGCAGCTGCAAGAGCTGAGATTAAATAAGAAACAAGGTCGCCCCGCAAAAGCTCTCTTCCACTTTTGCGGGGCGAATTTTATCTGCTTTTTTCCAGTTCCTTTTGAATTTTTTCTACCATTTCCCGATACACATCTTCCGCTCTTAATTCTGCATATACGTCCTCTGTCTCCAACAGCCACAGAAGATTTTCCAGTAGATATCCCCTTTTCGGTGAAGTACTTTCATTCCATTCCAGTTTGTCAAAGTAAATTGGAGTCTCTGTCTTTCTTCCTTGTACAATATTCAGATACCCCATAACCAGATGCTTCAGTTCTGAAAGTGCCTGGTCTTTTTTCCCCTGCTTCACCAGAATTCCAAGTTTCATCTGGGATACCATAACATTGACTCCTCCGAGACGGCTTTCTTCAAATAAGGTCTCCAGCCCCTGTGCGGCATCCAGAAATCGAAACGCCTTTTCATACTCACTTTCTTCTCCGGCAATTTTCGCCAGACTGACCAGAGACAAACCTGCATTGCGGATTTCTTCATACAAACAACGCTGTGTCAGTTTTTCTGATTCTTCCAGTTTTCCCATCTGATACAGGATACTGGACTTCATGCTTCTTGCATCAAAATCCGGCTGCGGCAGTTTTTCTACGGCTTCCAGCCCTTTTTCGTATTCCTCATTCATACAGTATAATCCGGACAGAACATACCAGGCTGCCTCTGAAATTTCTACATTTTCGCTGGCTGTGCTCTCTTCAAACAACGTAATGCTTCGTTCCATCTGCCGCTTCAAAATTTCTTCCTGTAAGCTGGCACCTGCATACTGCATATAAGTCGAAGCCACCCGGAATTTCAGAAACAAGTCTGTCGGAAATTCTTTCAGAAGCTCTTCACAGTACTGCTGTCCTTCTTCCCAGTTTCTTGTCGAAAACAGTGTATCCGCTTTCTCCATCCGCTTCATACATTCTTCTTCCGTCATCTGCTCCTGAAAGTCCAGCAGAACATCCACGCTCACGCCCAAAAGCCTTGCCAGTGGATTTAGGATTGTAATATCCGGATATGTCGTATCCGTCTCCCACTTGGACACTGCTGCCGCTGAAATATTGAGTGCTGCTGCCACCTGTTCCTGCGTCAGTCCTTTTTGTTTTCTAAGATCTTGAATTCGTTTTCCAATTTTCAATTCCATCCATCTGCACCTCTCTTTTCTCTGATCTTTTGCTGCTTTTATTGTATCAAAGAAAAGAAAACTCTCCAATGGATGGAGAGTTAACTTTTGCTGTCAGTTTTTTAACTGTTTATCCTGTTTTTATAAGAATGGTTTCAATTCTTTCATCAGCTGTTCGTCCATATGGAGCAGCTTCTTTGCAAGCGAACGGCTCTCAGAAGACGCCTCTTCATACTCATTGAGAAATTTTCCGATGGACTGGATTCCCATATTACAGCCATCCATCAGAAGCTTCGCAATCTGAGAGCTGTCATCGTGGAGCATCAGCTTCACATCCGTTGTAATCCTGGAAAATGCAGCTGCGGCAGGATGCGGATCCTTTTCTTGTTCTCCATGTTTTTCCAGCAGTCTGCTGATATCTTCCTCCAGTGCTTTATGTTTCTTGTCGTATTCATCCAGCAGCTGATGAAGCTTTTCATCCTTCACAAAATCCCGCACCTGATTCAGGCTGTTGATCGCCATCTTGCAGCCACTGCTGCATTCTTTTAAAAGCTTTCCTGTCTGTTCTTCCATATCATTTCCCCACTTTCCATTACAAATCATGTCTTGTTTATTCTGTCCGAAAGTGCGGATTCTATCCCTTTATCTTACGACAGCACGTCTGATTTTCGGTCCTATAATGCAAGCAATTGCAATTTTTACCAGATCTCCCGGAATATACGGAAATACTCCGACACCAAGTCCTGCCACAAATCCGATATTCAACTGCATAGAAAGCCAGATTGTACCGAAAAGATAACATACGCTTGTTCCAAGTACCATTCCAAGAACGGCAAATGACAGTTTTCCTTTAAAATGCTCCACAAAAAATCCGGCAATCACTGTCAAAAACACAAATCCGACCAGATATCCGCCCGTAGGCCCTGCCACTTTTGCCGGACCGCCGCTGAAACCGGAAAATACCGGAAGTCCGACCAGACCGATCAACAGGTATACGATATAACTGATGGTGCTGAATTTTGTCCCCAGTACAAAAACCGAGAAATACAACACCAGGTTTGTAAATGAGATCGGCACCGGACTAAACGGCAGTGGAATACTTAACGGCCCCAGAATGCAGGTCAGCGCTGTCATCAATGCGATCAGCGTCATTTGTTTCGTTGTGAGAAATTTTGCTTTTGTCTCCATGTGTTTTGTTCTCCTTCTTTACACTCTTGTTCCAGTATACGAAAGAGATGTTCTATTGTCAACCTTTTATTGTTGTAAGTTAACATTTGTTCTGGTTATTTACTCTTGCAACTGTATATGCTAGAATGAATATCCTTACTATGATCTTGGGGAGAACCGATATGAATATAAAACAAATTGATTTTCTGCATATTTTTAAAATTGCTGCAGCCGCGTCCATCGGATGTCTTCTTGCAGTACTATTCCAACTGCAGACACCAACTTCTGCCGGTATTATTGCCATCTTAAGCCTGCAGAATACAAGAAGGGAAACCTTTTCTCTTGTCGCCAGACGTATTTTTTCTTTCTTTCCGTCCATGGCTGTAGCTATAATTGTATTTTATCTGATGGGATACCAGATTCCATCCATTTTTGTCTATCTGATTTTGTTTGCCGGTATCTGTGAATTATTTTCTCTGCAAAATACACTGGTTTCCAACACCGTTTTGGTACTGCACCTGTATGCTGCCCAGTCCGTGCATCCCGCACTCCTGGTCAACGAACTGCTTTTGCTTCTGACCGGAACTTCCTGTGGGATTCTGATGAATCTCTACATGCCCGGAAATTCAGCAAAAATCCGACGTGCACAATCCGAGCTGGAACAGATATTCCGGAATACATTCCACCGGATCGCCCGTGATATTGTGATGGACAAACAACTTGCCTGCACCTTTTTTGATCTGTCCGATCTGGATTTGATTTTAAAGAAACTGGAAAAAGAGGCGCACGAAAATCAGGGAAATACATTACTGTCAGATGAACAGTATTTTGTGAAATATGTAGAAATGCGAAAAAACCAGAAGCTGGTAGTTGAAAAACTCTGTCAGAATATCCGACTTTTACATGATGTTCCGATTCAGGCGCATGCCATCTCTCATTTTATCGAAGATGTCAGTATAAAATTTCATGAATCCAATAATACACAGGAACTGATGCAGAAACTGACCGAAATGCAGACTTCCATGCAAAAAGAACCGCTTCCAGTGACAAGAACCGAGTTTGAAAACCGTGCAGTTCTCTATCGAATTCTCTACGATCTGGAAGAACTGATCACCATTAAAAAGCGATTCATCGAGACTTTAACTCCTGATGAGATCAAACGATTCTGGAATACCAGTCAAAACTGTTGTCAATAGTAGCAGTTTTGACTGCACCCATCTGGGAACAATTCCTGTTTCATACGATCCCGGAATTCTCTTTTCGTTTCCGCTGTTTCCAAAATCATAAGCGCTTTTTTCAACCGGATGATATCCTGCTGCATGAATTCTGTATAATTTCCTCTGCCCACAATCTTCAAATATGTAATTCCCGCTTTTTGTAGGTCGTACAGCGCACACAATCCACATCCACCTGCTCCTGTACGATAGTTTTCCACATCCAAATCCTCGTTTTCCACTTCATCTGCTTTTTGATTTGACAGTTCCAGAACGCCCTTACACTTTTTGTTCAACTTCCCCACGCGATATGGAACCCGACAGAGATGCCCCAGTTCATCACAGTGCAGCGAATTGCAGAATCCTCCACTGAAATGGCACAGTTCATTTAGGACAAACGCCTCGTACTCGATATTCTTTTTTAGATTGGAAATACAGGATTTCATATCTTCTACTGTATTTTTGCGGTGAAAGATCACCCTGCAGATTTCCATTTCTTCCAGAAAATCTGCCATCTGGCTGTTGATCTCTCCAAATTCTCCGCTCAAATGGATCCGACAGGGGATCTTCTGACTGCGGATATACAAAAGCAGCGCCGGATCTGCCACAATGATCGTATCAAATCCTGCCTGATGGCATTGTCCAATGATCTCCCCCACAACAGGATACTGCTCGGGTGTATAAGATAATGAGTTGAACGTGATGGCTACCGGCACCTGATAGTATTTCCTCATATTTCCAAGAATCTTCAACTCTTCATAAGAACCGATCTGCACATTATAAGCGCGCACTTCTCGTCTGTTTAATGGATTTAGCACTCCATATTTTTCTGCCCACGCAAATGGAACATACCCGCAGAAACATTCATCTGCCCCTGCCTCCACATACATTGGATAATCATCCACACTTCCAAGCCCTGCTGTAATCTTCATCTTCACGCCTCACTTCTCACAATAGGTTTACCACAATCCGGTCAATGCCTTGTCTGACAGATTGATTCAGATACTCCATCTCTTCCAGACTCGTTCTGTCATATCCAAACAGTGTGTTATACTTTCCAAACATCTCCAGATGCCTGGGATATAAAAATACCAATCCCCTGCAGTATCCGGGGCACTGTTCTACAGATTTCTGTCTGCCACGGTCTCCACATGCGCACTTCGCATACAGTGTACAAAACTGTGCTGTATTGGTCTGAAAAAACGGTAGATGTAGGCTATGTTTTCCTTTTGGAATCACGATTTCATGTCCGCAGGCTTCCAGTTCATACCGCTCAATCTGGTTCTCTTTTAAATATTGCTGATAAAATTCACTGTTTAAATTGGTCTCCTGAAAGCACTTTGTTTCCTCTTTCAGATAACGGGACCGATTGTCCTTTTTGTACCGGTTCAAAAGAATACCCAGATTCAGTTTCACACAGTTTTGTGTTTCCTGTTTCCATTTACGGATCAGATGTGCGGTGCCCCAGTCATTTACTGCAATCTCATTCGGCATATATTCTTTTCTCTGTTCCAGAAATTTCAGCAATTCTCTGATTGAATCTATCTGACTCTCTTTGATCCACGAAAATGTCAGTGTCACTGAAATTCCTTCAATTTTTGCCTTTTCCAACATGGCATGTAATATGTCATTCTCTGGAAATAAATGAGGACAAAACGTATTGCCTATATAAACACGTTCCACCGGTTTCTTCGCAATCGGATGTTCCTGCAAGCCCCATTTTTTCCAGTATTTTTCTGCAAATGTTTCCATCGGTTCCCTTAGCCACGCTTCATATAACTGCGGAGTATCCAACTCCAGAGCCAGCTCTACATTTTCACACAGCTTCTGCCCTTTTGCTTTCTCTGCTGCCTCCTGAAACCACTCCTCTTTCTGCTCTTCCAGAGATTCTGCATAGTCTTCATCCAGATGAACAGGGTAATCCGTGTATGCTGCCGCGACTTCCCCGTCTTCCCCTGTCATTTTCAAAGAAATATACTTCCAATAATCAGCAAGTAATTGACGCACATATTTTTGATAGTCTTTGTCTTCTGTCAATACCGTATATTCTGTAAAAAATCGGCTCTCCTCCATTTTTTTCATCCGGTCTGCAGGAATCAGAAGCTTCTTATAGCACCCTCCATTTTGCGAAAAAAACTGCAGCCAGATTTCATGGATTTTCTCAGCCTGATTTGCCATCCGAAATACAAATCCGTTTTCTCCCAGCTGTGTGATGCGCACTTCCTGTCCATCGACAATTCCTGATAACAGACCATAGGGAATCATGGAAACTGCATTTTTAATCTGCATTCTGTGTCCTCCCAAACCTTATTCTTAGTATAATGTTACTTTAGCCGATTCCACTTCTATTTTCAATCATTTTGTACAGTTTTCTCATCTGAAATAGCCTTTTTCTGCCTGTCAGCAGACTACAATTTTACATTGACTTTATTCCGGCAACAGGACTTACAATCAACATAAGATAAAGAGTTCCTGGCTATACTATGGAACATAATGTTTCAAAGAAAGGATATGATTTTATGGACAGAAAAATAAGAATCGCACAATACGGATGCGGAAAAATGAGTCACTATCTGATGCGATATGTTTTAGAAAAAGGCGGAGAACTGGTGGCTGCCTTTGACATGAATCCTGCAATGATCGGTACGGATATCGGCACTCATCTTGGAATGGAAAAACTTGGCATAACGATCAGCGATGCTAAAGATGCTTCTGAAATTTTAAGCAAAGAAAAACCAGATGTATGCATTATCGCAACCCGCTCCACTATGGCCGAATTAAAAGAAGCATTTTCTGTATGTGCACAAAACGGAATCAACGCGATTTCTACCTGCGAAGAGGCACTCTATCCGTGGAACTCTTCAAAAGAAATTACAGAAGAACTGGATGCACTTGCCAAAGCCAACAATTGTACATTGTGCGGAAGCGGATACCCGGATATGTACTGGGGTTCTCTGATCACAACTCTGTCAGGATCTATGCATCGCATTACAAAAATCTGCGGAAGCAGCAGCTATAATGTGGAAGACTATGGAATTGCTCTTGCAGAGGGCCATGGTGCCGGATTAAATATCGAAGATTTCGAACGCCAGATCGGAGCATATAATAATCTGGATTATCACCAGACCTTGCAGGCAATTGATGAGGGCATCGTCGTTCCATCTTATATGTGGAATCAGAACGGATGGCTCTGCAGCCAGCTCGGTCTTCACATTACTTCACAGACACAAAAATGTGTACCGATCACGCACGACGGAGATTTGTACTCCAGTACGCTGAATATGACGGTAAAAGCAGGGGATGCTACCGGAATGTCCGCCATCGTTACAACAGAAACAGAAGAAGGAATCACACTGGAAACACAATGTCTCGGTTATGTCTATGGTCCTGAGGATTTTGATAAAAATGAATGGAGCTTCCACGGTGAACCGGATACAACGGTGATCGTAAATCGCCCGGCAACAGTGGAATTAACCTGCGCCACACTGGTCAACCGCATTCCAATGTTGATCGATGCTCCTGCCGGATATATTACAACGGAAAAAATGCCGGTCAACCACTATCTCACAAAATCCATGCATGAATATGTAACCGGAAAATAATTTTATGTGCCTGCACAGCCCGCTTTTTCACGAAATCCGGGCTGTGCAAGCACAAGATCCAGAAACGCTTTCATCTGTGGTGTCATCCATTTGTTCTTGTGATACAAAAGCTGATGGTACATCTTCACTCCCGGCAAATCCGTCCGTATCTCGAAAAGGACACCTTTTTCTATTTCTTCTTTCACAGTAAATTCCGGCAAAAATGATATCCCCATCCCCCGCTTTAGCAGATTGATAATCGTTTCTGTATTGCCGATCTCCAAAACCGGTACAATCTCAATCTCTTTTTCTGCCAGCATCTGCTCCAGTTCATATCGATAGGCGGCTCCTGTTTCCGTGAGAAGAAATGCCGCTTTTGCAAGATGCTGTATCAGATGAATATTACTTTTTTGTGCAAATACCCTGTCTGATGTCACAAAAATCGTATCTTCTACTCTTTCTGCCGCACACATCCACTGTGAACTGTAAATTTTCTTATCCAGCGTGAAGATCAGATCAATCTCATCACTTTTCGCCAGATCCATCAAATTTTCTGTAGCTCCGGACTTAATGATCACTTCAACTTCCGGATACAGTCTGTGATATTGAAGCAAAAGTTCCGGAAGCAGTGCCGTACAGGTAGATTCCACGCCGCCGATCTTCAATGTTCCTCTTGTCGTATGCTCTTCCCCGGCAAATGTCAATGCTTCATTTGTCACCCGCATGATCTCACTTGCATAGCCAATAAACTCCTGCCCTTTTTCCGTCAGATATACACGCTTTCCAATCCGCTCAAACAGCTGTGTTCCCAGCTCTTTTTCCAACTGCTGTATCTGAATGGTCACTGCGGACTGGGAGTACCCCAGCTGCTCTGCTGCTTTGGAAAAATTCTGGGTGCCTGCCACTTTTAGAAACGTCAAAATATTTCTGATTTCCATCCGTCTCTCCTAATTAATATTTTTAATATATTATATGAAATCTATGAATTTTACATATATGTAAATTTAGTGTAGACTATCAAACGAAATGAGTCAAGTAATTAAGAAAAAGAGGAATACCTTTATGATCGGAACCGAATATATTTTAAACAGTACCCAGTTGGAAGAGGCCATCAAATCGTTTGTGCATGATTTTTGTGCGGAAAAACACGAGATCCACGATCAGCCTGTTGTTGTTGAAGCAAAGGAACATCAGGAGGACAAGATCAAACAGATCAAAATCCCGGAAAAAGGACGCCCGGTAAACGAAGTTGTTTCTGAAATGATGAACGAAGTATACCGATACCGCGGAGATGCAAACCATCCACGTTTCTTCAGTTTCGTTCCGGGACCGGCTTCTTCGGTTTCCTGGCTGGGAGATATCATGACATCTGCTTACAACATTCATGCCGGCGGAAGCAAACTTGCCCCCATGGTCAACTGTATTGAACAGGAAGTGTTAAAATGGCTGGCAAAACAGGTCGGATTTACCGGGAATCCGGGAGGTGTCTTTGTAAGCGGAGGGTCTATGGCAAACATCACCGCTCTGACTGCCGCCCGGGACAATAAGCTGACAGATATCAATCTCCATCTGGGAACAGCTTATATTTCGGATCAGACACACAGCTCCGTCGCAAAAGGACTGCGTATCATCGGAATCACGGACAGCCGGATTCGCAGAATTCCTACAAACTCCCATTTCCAGATGGATACGGCAAAACTGGAAGAAGTCATTAAAGCAGACAAAAAATCCGGCTATATCCCGTTTGTTGTCATTGGTACCGCGGGAACCACGAACACCGGAAGTATAGATCCACTTACAGAGATTTCCGCACTTTGTAAAAAACATGATATGTGGTTTCACATTGACGGTGCCTACGGTGCTTCTGTACTGTTAAGCCCGAAATACAAGTCTTTGTTAAATGGAACCGAACTTGCCGACAGTATCAGCTGGGATGCGCACAAATGGCTCTTCCAGACGTACGGATGTGCTATGGTTCTTGTAAAAGATATCCGTAACCTGTTCCACAGCTTCCATGTAAATCCAGAGTATTTAAAAGATCTGGAAAATGACATCGACAATGTCAATACATGGGATATCGGAATGGAACTGACCCGCCCTGCCCGCGGCTTAAAACTATGGCTGACTCTGCAGGTGCTCGGAAGTGATCTGATCGGATCTGCCATTGAGCATGGATTCCAGCTGGCAGTCTGGGCCGAAGAAGCTCTGAATTCAAAAAAAGACTGGGAGATCGTCTCCCCTGCACAGATGGCAATGATCAACTTCCGCTATGCCCCAAAAGATCTGACAAAGGAAGAACAGGACATTTTGAATGAAAAGATCTCCCATCGGATTCTCGAAAGCGGTTATGCAGCGATTTTTACTACTGTTCTCAATGGAAAGACCGTACTTCGAATCTGCGCGATCCATCCGGAAGCAACACAGGAAGATATGCAGCATACGATCGATCTGTTGGATCAGTATGGTCGTGAAATTTATACGGAGATGAAAGGCTAAGAAAAAGAACCATGAAAATAGTGGGAAATTCCCATCACTTTCATGGTTCTCTTTTATCTCTTCACAAAGTATTCCTCATACCATACAAGAAATGTATAAATTGTCCACACTTTTCTCCAGTTATCCGAGTTTCCTCCGATATAATCCTCAAAAATCGCATTGATCTCATCCAGATTGAAGAATTTGGCTGCCATCTCGCTGTGGAACTTGTCACGCACATCCTGATTGTATCGCTCATCCGCCATCCAGATACGGATCGGCACAATAAATCCAAGTTTCTTGCGGAATGCAATTTCTTCCGGAAGCACTTTTGCTGCCGCTGTACGGAATGCGACTTTGTTCTGCTCCTCGTTGACTTTATATCTGGACGGCATTCTGGATGCAATGCTGAAAATTCTGGTATCAGTTAGAGGCATCCGAACTTCCAGTCCTGCTGCCCGGCTCATCTTATCCACATTCAGATAAATATCTCCTTCCAGCCAGATCTGAATATCTACATTGGACATCTTACTAAGTGGATCCAATCCTTCCATCTCCTCATAAATACTTCTTACGAGTTCGATTGGAAGCACATCGGGATCATAATGTTTCAAGATTTTCTGCTTTTCATCCTCTTTCATGATGTTCGTATTGCCGACATAGAAATTCTTCAGATTCTCGCCGTAGCGTTCTGCATTTCGATACATATTGTATCCACCGAAGAATTCATCCGCACCTTCTCCGGAATAGCAAATCTTTGTATGCTTTGCAGTCTCTCTGCATCCAAGTGCGAATACAATTGCCGAGGCATCTCCAAGCGGCTGTTCCATGTTGTACATTACATCCGGCACAATACCAAAATATTCCTCCGGTGTGATCACACAACGCTGGCTCTCTCTTCCAAGAAGCTCTGCTGTCTGTCTTGCAAGTCCGGATTCGTCAAATCGCTCTTCTTCATATCCGCAGGAATCTGTTTTCTGCACATCTGACATTGCCAGAACATACGAAGAATCTACCCCGCCTGACAAGAACGATTCTGCATACTCACTCTCTTCTTTCACTTCCGGCATAATCTCTGTCAGTGTGTTGTGAATTTCATCAGCCCAGTCTTCTAATGTTTTAGTCTCATCCGGGTGGAATTCCGGCTTCCAGTAACGGGTGATCGCAAGTTTTCCGTCTTTCCAGATCAGATACCGTCCCGGAAGAAGCTTTTTGACACCTTTAAAAAATGTCATCTCTCCTGCAACATAGGTAAGGCTTAAATATAACTGCAGCATCTCTTCGTTTAATTCTTTTACAAATCCCGGCTGCTCCATGATCTGACGGATGGTTGTCCCATATAATAATTCACCATCTGCTGTCTCATAATAATAAAACGGCTTTGTTCCGAACTGATCTCTCAGACAGAATAATTCCTGTTTCTCATCATCCCACAAGGCAAAGGCAAACATCCCATGCATATGGTCTGCCATTTCATTTCCCCATGTCTCATACGCTTTAATGAGAATCTGTTCTTCTCTGTCCTCTCTGGATAAAGAATGATCAATCCCCAGTCGTTCACAAAGCGCTGACCAGTTTCGAATGTGTCCGCTGTATTCTTTCACGTTTATCATGTGTATCCCCTCTTTTCTTATAATTTCAATAAGAATATTCGATCGGCCGGTATGCCGATCCTGATTTTCTGGTTCCTGTTTAGTTTACCACGATATGAGCGATTCAGCTATGATTTTTTGCTGAAACTTTCCATTGCTAATATCTTCTTTTATATCCCTTATCGGACAAAGTCCGCCCGTCGAAGGCCTGTGTTGGGGAATGCCCGGATGGATATACACTTTGGAACATATTTTATTAAATTACCTTATTTTCAAAATAGCATTCCGATAAATACGATGGATTTTCATAATACATACTGCTATTATAATCATCAATTTTAGGACTGATAAATGAATTGTACACCTCTATCAAAGCATCTATCGTTTCAATCCCGCTCTTTTTCGCAACTTCTTTTATCAACCTTTTATATACTTTTCCTATATCCCAATGAGACGGAATCGAATAACTACAATCTTTCACATTATCAAAATTTCCCGATTCAATATCGGCTTCTCTAATAAAATCATCACTCACTCGCTCTATATTGTCACTATGATACACATCAGCCAAATCATAAATTTTTTCAAGTCTTTTTTTCCCCAAAGCATTCACAACATCCGCTCTTGTATTCCGGGTTTTACGCGCAATGTAGTCAATTAAACTACACGTAAAAAATAGATCATTGTCTTTTGAGTATTCTCTGCCCCTGTTATCCTTCATTACGAAACCTCCTCAAATCCTCTGTACTCAAGACATTTTAATGACTCTTCTGTACAAAAATTAATTTGATGTGTTGGATATTTAAATTTTGCAAGCACCCAAAACTGCTCTCTGGTAATAACTCCGTCTATATAATCCGATATATAATTATAAATTTGATCATCTGCCATTGCTCCAATTACAATATCATATCCATGAGTCTTTCCACTTCTACACTCAATAATAAAATCCAACCATTCATCCGTCATATCTTTAAATTCTTTTATTTTCAAAGCCATATTCAATCGCACTTCATAAATTGATACAATTCCCACATCATAGCGTCTTGCCCAACGTTGTGCTTGTTCTTTGATCACAGTACAATAAAATCCTGTACCAAAATCTTTGGTATTTCTTCCTATACGAATTTGTGGATGCTCAACTGCCATATAACCACCATGATATACAGTCATTTTTGCCATCAAAACACCTCTTTTCTACCCCGAATACTTTAGTATGAAATCTTAGTTATTTTTATGTTACCCTGAATATCATCACAATCAATTATTTCCCACAGCAATGCTTATACTTCTTCCCGCTTCCACATGAGCACGGGTCATTTCGCCCGATTTTTTTCTTCGTGACCTGATTTGATATTTCAGGCAAACCTATTTCACTTGGAATAATCTTTTCTTTGCCAAGTTCCCGGTCTGTAAATCCACGATTACTCCATTTCCGGACTGAATACACCCATTCACTGCAGTTTTCCACAAAATGATTTCCCCTTGTACGATTTGGGAATTCAACATATCGCTCAAACAAGAGATTCATAATTCCTGCAGCATTCAAATCTTCCTCTGTTACTTTATATTCCAACTCCAACATCAGATTGTCTGCCCGTGTCTTGTTTTTCATCAGATGTGTCAGATCTGCCAGAATTTTCTTATAAAATGGATTTTTTACATCAACCAGATTCTCTGCATATAATTTTATCTCTTTTTGATTCGGAATATAGTATTCCTGACCTGATACCTGTCGTAAAAATTTCCGGTACTCTTTTTCATTTTCAAACTGCTCACTGATGATCCACTGTTTATCACACCAGAATGGACCGTCTGCACGTTCACACAGTATATCGACTGTTTCCTTTAGTTTCTCCGGAAGCCACTCAAGCTCTTTTCTCTCTTCTTCTGATAAAGATGGATATTCAAGCATCTGGTTTAGTGCAATGTCCTCCACCTTTGCTCTTTCTACAATCCCAAACAAATTTAAACACGCTCGCATGGAAAGGCGGACAGCGGCAATAAGACCAAGTATATTTTGCACCTTATCCGTCTCCAGATTTGTGATAGTAAACTCTCTGATCTCATCCGGAACAACAAACTGCACTCCGTCCACATCACAGAACATGAATACCCAGCCTTTTTTGCAGTAGTTTTCTTCCAGAGCCAACATCTGCATCTGAGAAAGTGGATAACCATTCATCGTCCGCAGCATCGTTTCCATGTCAAACTTATCCAGATAAATAAATTCATTCTGAAACGAAGTTAAAATCAACTCCTGCACATACTTTTCTTTTTCTACCCGCAATTTAGGAGCTTCCTCCTCCCAGGTTTCCAGAATTACATCCAGCAGAGATTCCGGCGCCCGGCTTAGCATCTCGTTCAGATCCGTTGTCGTTTTCCCCTCTATCATAAAATTCGAAGTGAATGTTTCTGCCATTTGCTCAAATATATTTTCATCAATTCCCAGTGCGTCAAAAAAGTCCTGCATTTCACTTTGTTTCTGTAATTTCATCTCACTTCACACTCCTTGTGATCCACTCATTTTTTCTCGGGTTCCAACATATCCAGCATCGCCTCCTGATACGCCGCTCTTTTTCTCTTCTGCATCTGCATTTTTACTTCCAGCAATTCCGGGAGATATACTTTCTCCAGTTTCCTCATTCTCACTTCGCTCAAATTTACATCCGACAGATATCTTTCATACCAATCTGCCCGGTAATTCCAGAGACGGAGACGTTCTCCATACCGTTCTTTCAATCTTTGCGCAATCAGAAGCCCCTCCGGATCAAAATCACCATGATAATAAAAACTATGCTTTTCTTTTAGAAAATCAAGCAGAAGAAGTGTTGCAAGTCTTGGCTGTCCATTTCCACAGATTGCTGCACAATCCGGATATTTTTTAACAAAAACAGAAAATACTGCCGGATTTTCAAAAAGATAAATTTTTTCTCTTTCTGCATGCACCCCTCCAAACGTCCCAATCGTTCGAAGCGTCAGGCGGGCCGGTTCTCTTTCCAAAAAAAATCCTTCGATTCCTTTATGAAGATTTCCATTGTGTTTCCATGCTCGGATTCCATAGACAAGCGTATCATTTGACAGATCATCTTTTAAAATCCCCGCCCTGTAAAAAATCTGGTTTTTTCTTTCCGCTTCTGAGAGTTCTCTGTCTTTCGTTTCCTTCCAATAGGCAGAAAGAATGATAAAAAGCAATCTTTCCGCCACTGTGCCTGCGTCAAAATAATGAGGATCTCCTGTCAGCTTTGCCGCAAATACCGGTAAAAGTTCTTTTTCTTCCATTCGCGGAAGCTGTTTTACTGCCTCAAACACATATCTCAAAATTTCCCGCAGAATTTCCGGATTATTGTTGTATTGCTGCTGCAAAATTTCATAGCCTGTCGTATGCTCTTTCAATGTATTCTGAAGCCATTTTGCTCCTGTCGTGTCCTCATACCCACTTTGTACTTCCGTAAAAAAGGCATCTCTTTCTTCCCGTTTCTTTCGCCTCTCTTCTTTTTTCACCGTCAGCTTTTTCCCAAAATAAGCATTCAGCAATTCCTCCAGAGAAATATCCGAAAATCTGCTTTGGGACAGACAGATTTCAAAAGCTTCCGCTGATATGGTAACAGACTGATTCTCGGTGTAATCCTTCTGCAAAAATCCTCCCAGTTGGCTCAAAGTGGGTAGACTTAACCCGGTCAATACCACTTTCCCGCCTATATGTCCGAGGCTCTCATACTTCCCTCTCATTTTTCGGAATACTTTTTCATACACAGGGCGCTCACGAAAATACTGTAAACACTCCTGCATTAACTTCTCTTCTGCTTTCACGATTCCTCTCCTGTAAGCATCACCTTTACTTTTCCATTCCAGATATAACGGATCACTGATACGAACTTTGCATTTTCCGGACGGATCAACTGATAAATTGCAAGCCCCGGAACTGTATCGTAATCGCCCCATAAAATCTGAGAATTGATCATAAAGTTGAATTCAAACTCGACCATCAGACGGAACATATCCCTGATATTGGTCTCATCAACACCGGCAAACGCTTCATCCAGTGAAATCAGCTTCGGCGCATCCGGACGTGCCCCCGCATATTTTGCCACCACTGCCGAAAAAAGCGGGACATACATTGCCATTGCTTTCTCACCGCCACTAAACGTAAAGAATACACGGTCTGTCAATTCTTTCTTTTTCTCTCCCGTTTTCTGGCATTCCAACTGAAATTCAAACCATTTTCGATAATCCAGAACTTCCCGCATTGTGGCATGGAACGATTGAACCGATCCCATATCCCCGGAAATTTTTCTCGCTTCTTCAATTTTGGAACGGAAATGCCTGGAAAGACTTTCTACCTCTTCCTCACGCATAATTTCCACGTCTTTTTGCAATAATTCTACCAATGCTCTTGTATCCAGCTGTTCTTCCTTTTCTGCCCTCTTATTTTTCCATCTGAGACTCAGCTTTAATCCACTTGATGTCTGCATGGATTCCATCAGTGTATTCATTTTTTCCACCCAGCGCTTGCTGGCTTGGATCTTTCCACGAATTTTCTTACTGATCGTATTTGCCAGAATATCTTCAAACAATTCTCTGTCCCGATCACTTAAAAGACGTTTTAATACTTCGGCATCCTCATTCATTTTTTCAATCAGTTCCTTAAATTTTACCGGCATTCCACGGTATTTTGCCAAAATATCAATTCGCTTCACCGTTACATCCAGAAAACTGCCCTCTCCATCCAGCTCTTCAAACAGGGACTGCAGTGTGATCTGGTAATCCAGCAGATATCCTCGGTTCTGATGATAGGCTTCCTGAAGACTTCCAAACAGATCGCTCTGCTTCTTGTTTCCAAAACTTCCTGCAAACTGGCTGCAGATCTTTTTCGCCTGATCTTCCAAATCCTCTGTAACAACAAATACTCGCTCTGCATACCCAAGCTGATATTCCTGTTCAAATACATTCTGATATTTTTCCTTTTTCTCAAGCAGTTCCTTTTGTCTGAGTTCATTTTCTCTTTCTTTTTCCTGCAGTACTTCCGTCTCTTTTCGAAGTGCCGCCTGATTCCTGACACAGGCCTCTCGTTCTCCCGGAAGTTTTCCAAGGCGTTCTACACAATGATCCAGGCGTTCTTTAATTTCTTCATAATCTGTCAGCTCCAGCTGCTTTTGAACGGACGCAAGAAATCCTTCCACTTCTCTGACTTTCAGACAGATCCGATTGAATTCGTAACGAATATCATCCAGATCAAGCTCCAGTTCTTCCAGATAGTCTCTCTGGCTCATGATATACCGGAGACTATTTTGATACTTGCCATGCGCAACCTGAAGCTGGGAAAGAATTTCTTTATATCTGTGCAATGCCAAAAGAGCCTGTGTAAACAAATCCAATCTTGGCGAAAGATAACATTTTCCACAGATCTCCCGTACCCGGATGCGTACCTCATCCAGTGCTTTTCTTTCTTTTTCTGCCAGTTCCTGATGCTCCCAAAGTCTTTTATTTTTTCGTTCTAACTTATATTCGCGATCAGAAAATTCTTTTGCCGCTGTCTTTAAATCTTCCTCTCCCGGGAATGACTTCCATTCTGCCTGCAATGTTTCTGTCCGCGCTCTGTTTTCTGCCAATTGTTTTTCTAAATCTTCAACACTGGCTCTGAGCTGTTCGCAGAGTCCGGTCAATTCTTCTATCTTTTCCTTCCGGTACTTTTCCCTTGCACGCACCCCGATAAAGCGCGCCTGATATTCCCCGGTGATCGTTCCTTCCAGAACGCCGATGCGGTAATTCCCATTGGCATCAATCCAGGAATCTCCGTGCTCTGCATGTGTATCACCAAATCCAATCGCAGAAAGAATATTGGAAATATTCTGATAAAACAAAATATCATTTTCCCCATTCTCCACTTCCAGCACTTCCTGCAGACTTTCCCTGACATGTGCCACATCGCTGAACAGATAACGATCGCATACTCCTTTGTCCAGAGCATAGACCTGTTCCCGATACTCCTTAGGAACAATCAGCGCATCCAGTATGCCCATCTCTAGCAATGCTTCTTCCAGATGATTTCTGCGCTCTTCCTCTAATATCTGGTCAAATTCTATGGTCTTATAAAACTGGAAATACGGAATTTTTTTCTCCTTTAGCAGCTCTCGGTTTGCCTTTACACAATCCGGCTGTTCTGGTTCAGGATCCTTTTGATTTTTCCACTCTTCCAACTCTGTTTCTGCCTGATACAGATTCTCCTGCTCTTCCTGCAGATTTCGCTCCAGTACCATTCTATTCTCAGAAAACTGTCGTTCCAGTTCATATAGCTTTGGCCTGGCCAGTTCCCGGATTTCTGAATAATCGCTTCCCATTTCATAGCTTTCTATTTTCCTTGAGATTTCCTGCATGGTCTCCGGAAGAAGGTGAAGCTCCTGATTTTGTTTTTCCCATAAATACATCTGCTCTGTCAATTCTGACTTTGTCTCATGCAGAAGGTTCTCATATTGCTGCATTTCCTTTTCTGCAAGATTTCTTTCCTCCCTGCAGACATCCAACTCCAGAAGACAGCGATCATATTTTTCCTGGCTGTTCTTTTCTTCCAAAAGAGCCTCTTTTCCCTGTTCTACTTTCTTTGTATAGTCATTCAAAAGCTGGTGATGTGAAGAAAAACTCTGTTCTTTTTCCCGATCCTGTAAGATATCATTCTTCAAAAATGTAAACTCATCAAACGGAATTTCTTCCAGTTCTGTTTCCATCTCTTCCAGACAACTTTCAATCTCTTCCCAGATACGTTCTGTTTTTTCTGTTTCTGCTTTTATCTTTTCTTCTGTATCGATCTGTTTTTCTTTCTTTTCCTGTTCCTGTTTTTCTTTTGTCTGCTGCTCCTTTACTCTCTCCAGAAGCTCTGCTTTCAACTTACTCTCCTGCTCTTTTAACTGTGCCGCATCACTTTTATCCAGAGAGGTTTTTTCCTCTTTTAAAATTTCCTCTTCCTGTTTCAGAGCTTCATAATGCTGTTCTTCCTTCCTGAGTTCTTCCATATGAATCGCCAGATCTTCCGTAATCTGTTTTCCATTTTTCATACAGTTCTCATATGCTTTCCCTGCATCTGAAAACAGCAGCGCCTTGTCATAAAGCACAATCTGATTATACTGATCGTATACCTTTTCAATCTGCCGCGCTGCGTGAATGCTTTCGCTTAATGTATCCAGATTTGTTTTCAGATTGTCCATGTTTTCGATTGCCTCGGACATCGGACGCAGATCATCTTCCGAAAGTGTCTGAAGCGAACTGCTTAAAATCTCATTAATCACGGTCGGCTTAAAGTCTTTGGAAAGCTTCGGTGTACGCAGCTGGATCAAAAGCTCCAGAAGCTCTTTGTATTCCTCTTGTGTCTCAAAACCAAAAAGGAGGCGGTTGACGCACTGGGCATACTCTCCCTGTGTTTCCATCACTTTGCCGCCCTCACCGATCCGGTATTTCAGTTCTCCTTTCGAGCAGGTAATCTTATTTTCCACATCTTTATACAGAAACAAATCTTTTCCCACACGCCTGCCGTCCGTCACACAGAAATACCAGGATTCCAGCTTTTTATTCTTTCTCGCACGAAGTCCGATCCCAAGTGTCAGATATTCTTCGCTTTCCAGGCGTTTTAACTCCATGTAAAGATACCCTGTGCGCTCTTCTCTCTCATCTCCTTCCTCCAGAAGATAGTTTTCCATCTTTCTGGCGCGGGAACCGAATGGATCCAAACGCTCCGGACGCATGTTTCCGTCCAGCAGAAGCGGAATAAAGCTCTGCATTGTTACCGATTTGCCGGAACCATTTGCCCCTCGAAGCAGCATACGTCCATCCAGAAAATCAAATTCTTCCTCATCATAGTACCAAAAATCGAGCAATCCCACTCTGTTTATTTGCCATTTACTATTCATCTCTTCCTCCGTTTTTCAAAAAATCTTCCGGATATTTTCCATAGATTTTTCCTGCTGTTGGTCTGATTTTCACATGATCTGCTCCAATTTCTATCAGCATCAGCTCTTCCATATATCTTTCCACTTCCCGATAAAACTCGGCAAACGTCATCTCCCGGTACGTCTTATTAAATCCTTCTCCGAATTTTTCCTTGCATTCTTCCACAATTGCACGAAAAACTTCCTTTGGAATACAAATCTGTTCATCCAGTGGAACGGTAATCCTTCCCTCTGTTACTCTTTTCTGTATCAGTTGATTTGTCAAAAGAACAACGTCAGAAAGTGTATTTCCTTCCGGAAAACACCTCCCCAGTCTGCACTCTTCTCCCAGCACGAGAAATGCACTGCTGCTGTGTACATGCAGTTCACAGTCAAATAATTCTGCCAGATCCCCCTGTATCATATTTCTGTAATTTCTCAGATAGGCAAAATCCTCCTCTGATTCCGCATCCTTATACATTCCCATCGACATCAGAAGCTTTCGGTATACTCTCTGCCTGCGCACAATCCCTCTGTCTTCATTCACATCGATCCACTCTTCTTTTTCAAACTCCTTTGCAGATGTGTAACCCATGATGTCCTGCGTGAAGTTTTTCATAAAATACCGGGATGCTCCTGTATTTTCGTATAATACCTCACTGGTATCATCTTTCGCAAATCCTTCTTCACTTCCATCATCCACATTCAGAATTCCGACGGCTACGCAGTATTTCATAACCTTGATCATATGACGTCTGTACCGGTAAACTGTCCAGTCGATCTGCTCCTCCTGATACTGGCTCTGTACGTATTCTGTCAATTCTGACAATACAAATTGCTCTTCTGCCTCTTTATCCTCCAGAAACATGAGCACAAGACAGAAAAACACATACTCGATCGGCTCTTTAAATTCTAAAATGCCCATCCAGTTTTCCGGAACTGCAGGCATCTTTTCTACCTTGATCATATACGGATTCACGATCACCTGATACCCGAGCTTCTCCATCAGGAATTTCTTCTCTTCTCCCGATGAAAGCTCTTCTTTCACCTGATAATAAAGCTCCCTCTCTCTGGATTTTAAGATCCACCGGCGGTTTAATAATAATTCCAACGTTCTCATTTTGATTCCCCATCTTCAAACACAATTGTATAAGCAGGCATCTGAAAGGTTCCATCTGTACATTTTAACATACAATACTCTTTCACATCTGCCTGTTCAATATAATACATCTGCCCGTCTTCTGTTTTTGCACAGTGATTCTTCCTTTCCAGAGCCTTTGAAAGCCACAGAAGAAACATATCCCGTACAGACGGTTCGATCACCGGAAGACTTGCAAACTCAAGCCGTCCGTTGTGTATATAGCTCCCAAGCAGTTTCCTCTCCTCTTCCAGCCTCCTGATCATCAGCAGCCGCATCTCTTCCTTCTCTTTTGACCGGTCAACGATACTGCTTCTTCTGGCTTTTTGTTTGTAGGTGCGCACTCTGGGAGTGACTGTCACGGCATATGCTTCTTCCTCATATACACCACTGTTAATGCTGTCTGTCTCTCTGCTCAATTCTCCTTTGAGATGGAGTGGCTTCTCGATCCCGAATACGACCGCTGACAGTCGATGTGCCTCGTTGATATCCCTGCACTTTCCAAATATGTCCGCCAGCTTTTTATATTCCTCCCGCCGATTTGAGCCCTGATTGCTCATCTCACTGATTCGTGTGGCATATCTGGTAATCTTCCGGATGATTTCGTTTGTTGTATCAAACACTTTTCCCGCTTCCGATTCCATCCCGTCTTTTCCTGAAAACCACTCGGAAATACTTTCCCAACGCCCCTTCATTTTGTCATAAATCATCTGCTCATCAATCTCTGTATCCATTCTCGGAATCGAGAGCTCATACTCTGTCACTTTCTGCAAAATCTGATTCACGACCTCCCGGTCAACACTTCTAAGCTGCTGCTCGATCGCAGTCACATTTACCTGGAGGCTCTTTACAAACGAGCGAAGGTACTCGATCAGCCGGTCTTTAAACACAAGAAACTCTTTTGTTTTCATCATCTCTTCTGCTTTTACACTGTTTAATTCCCTCATATAGTCCTGGTAATTCTGATTCAACCGAATAAAATCACTGTTCAGATCATTCCACCATCCATACCGCTTTTCCGCTTCTGCCTGTGACATCTCCCCCAGCCTTCCAAGGCTGATCCGAAGCCGCTCCAATAAAGTAGGCTCCAGCGAAGAGCCTTCGATCAACAGATTTTCAATCCGAATCACCATTCGCTCGACTTCAACTGCTGTCTCAGAAAGCTGATAGCGAAACTTCTTGTTTTTAAATTCCTCAATCGTTGTCACTTTCCGGGTATCCTGAATTGTAAGCAGATTTCCCCAGGATACAAGCGCCGCCAGGTCCTGCTGACACTGTTCCATCGTATATTCCTGAAAATAAGGATCTTCTTTTAACTCCTCAAAGACGTCCTCCTGATACATCCAATATTTTAATTTTTCATACTTCAAATAAAAAAGCCGAATGATGGGACGATATCTGTCTGTATTCTCTACATTCAGATATCTTGCCTCCAACATTGGCTTTCTCATTTTTTCTTGAATTTTCATGTCATCAATTCCTCTTGTATTTTTATTCTTCATCGACTTCTGCTGTTGTTATTTCTGTGTTCAGAATAGCATATCGAGATTGAATCTACAAGGGATTGGATATATGTTTTTGATTTTTTATTGAGGTGGGTGGTGTGAACAGTAACGAGAACAGTGTATCTGCACAGCAGGGGCAAGTAAGTTTTGTATTATTATTTTTGCGATTCTTCCTAATGACAGCTGTTACTTCCGCATCCCTGCTCACCACATGTATGTCCTTCCCCGTGGCTGTGCTCATGGTGAGAACACTTCACATCCGGATTATAATCCAGTGTTTCATTAATAAATGCTTCCACTGCCTTATCCGCATCTCCCAAAACTCCTCCGAAAAGCTTAATGCCTGCTGCCGCTAAAGCCGTCTGTGCGCCGCCTCCGATTCCGCCACAAATCAAAACATCTGCATTTAATGCATTAAGCACTCCCGCCAATGCGCCATGTCCGCTTCCGTTCGTATCTACTACCTCTGAACGTACTACTTTTCCTTCCTCTACATCATAAATCTTAAATGTTTCTGTGTGCCCAAAGTGCTGGAAAATCTGTCCATTTTCATATGTTACTGCTATTCTCATTATACCCTCTCCTTTTTCCACTGCATATTTTTGGTAAATCTCCTGTTTGTAACATCCTCCAAAGCTGCAGCTGCTACTCTGACCGTCGCAGATTCTGAAATCCCCGCCCTCGATTCTAAGCGGATGTCCATCAATGAGCGCATCTGCTATTTTTTTCCTGGCAAGCTCGTAAATCCGTTGAACTGTTGTTCTTGCAATCTGCATAGATACTGCACACTGCTCCTGACTATAACCTTTCTTGTCCAAAAGACGAATTGTCTCGTACTCATCTACCGTCAGAACAATGGGTGTTTTTTTCTCAGTATCATCTGCCGGAAAAAATTCTAAAACATTGGGGAAATGGCAGACTTTTCTGCATTTTACTGGTCTCGGCATAAACTGCTTTTTCTATCGTTTTACATTTAATCTGCTTTTCTATCCAATTATCTTGTGCATTTTTAATGATGTCAAATCATCGCTCTTTTTCTTTATTTACATTTTTCAGTTACAATAACATATCCTTAACAAATGTATTCCGATAGTCACTCGGTGATATTCTATATCTTTCCTTGAAAACTCGGTTAAAGGTTCTTTGACTTTCAAAACCACAATCAAAACATATATTAGTTATAGTATCCTGTGTATTTTCCAATGCAGCAACTGCATAATTTAATCGTACTCCATTCACATATTTATTAAAATTACAATGAAAGGTTTTGGCAAACATTCTTGACAATACATATTTACCAACTCCCAAATCGAGTGCCATTTTTTCCAGACTTATTTCATTTCTAAAATTCTTTGCTATATACTCCACGGAATTATAAATAAGATCATCACTTCCTAATGACTTTTTATCAATCATCGGCATGTCAGTAAATACATATGCAATAATTATTTGCGCATAAGCCTGCGCCAATATTGAATTACACTCTGGATTTTTTGTCAAAAAATTGATTGCGTGAACCACATCCGGATGCATATTTTTTTTCTTTAACACTGGATTCTCAGGACTATATGTTTGCAATTCTTTCAGATATCCAGATAGTACTGCCGGATCAATATGTAAAAAAACGACTTTGTTTTCTCTTTCTCCGAAGACTTGATAATGATGTATTACATTTGGAAACACGATTGCGAAGTCGCCTTCATTCATATCATATAGCTCTAACCCCACTCCAAGTGCAATATTACCATTTGTCACATATACAATCTCTATGGCTTCATGTAAATGTGGTGGCATGTGTACTACTCTTTTCCACTCGACCGATATTCCTTTGTCTCTATTTTCATATACTAACAACATTTAGAACCAACTCCTTTTTCTTAGCTTTTATTTTGTCATATTGTCCCATTTTTATCTGCCCATTTAGAAAAAGGACACTGCATCGTATGATACAGCATCCTTATCCTTTCTATGTGAAAATAGTTGTTGTAAGAACAAATTATGCAAACACAAACATCATATTAAAAACTATTCACTAATCTTGAGCTGCTCTATATTTTTTACTCCCCTAGTTCAATATTTATCGATACATCCTGTATATCTTCATTGCAACTAACAAATGGTAAATGAATATCTGATGTCTTCTTCCGCACTGATATGATATTCGTCTTCCACATCACTTTGCCAGCTGTCGATACCTCCGACTCCTCTGACTGCTCCGTATACGCATAAAACTGTTCTTCTTGCTGGTGGTAATTCCTCATGATGCAGAGCATTTTCAATTTCAGATGCTGTATAAGGAAGGCATGAAAAAGCAAATTCCTTGTCTTTCTTCTCAATACGGAGTGTCTGTGGTGACTGATCTGTTCTACTATTGTCAAGACTTGTATGTCTGCTAATTTCAAGCCACTCTGTATCCATTCTCATTCCACATTCCTGTGGGACAAGGTAAGGTGTCAGGCTCAAATCCGTCACTTCATAAATACCTTTTTGGGCACCTGCTTTTCTATCCGGATATGTCTCCCCTGATAATCCTTTATAGATATATTTATCTGCAAGTGTTGGCATGATAAAACGCATTCCAAATACTGGAATCTCAGGCAGTCCTTTTACTCCATTATAATGTACATCCACCTGGATTTTTCCGGATACATCAACCGTATATGTCACAAGTACCGTTGTTGACGGATTGGATATTGTCTCATAAGTATATTTTACAATGATCTCATCAGCAAAAACATCCCCACCGAAGCTGTTATTGTCCGGTGCATATGGTTTCTGCACTTCTCCATCCATGATAACCTGTGTTTCCTTACAGTCAATAAACATATCTGCTGAAAGCCAGCTTCCGCTTTTGATATGGAACTTGCTTCCTCTGTCGTTATCTGTCAGCGCTCTCCAGAAAGTAGGTTTTGGGCAACGGTACAGCCACTCATATCCGTTTTTAACGATAGATTCCAGTCCGCCTTGTGCATAAGAAAAAATATAATCAAATCCTTCACCATGTACACCAAGTGTATAGTCACCATAGACCACTCTTAATTTATCTGTATAAGCCATAGTAATACCTCACTTCCTGCATTGCCGGTTTCTCTTTTCTGTCAGCAAATACGATTCCATTTGCTGAGAATTCATAGTCTGAAGGTTTATCGTCAAAGTCTCCGCCATAGCGTAAAACTTCTTTTCCTGTCACCGGATCTTTTACAAGAATTGCCTGATCGATAAAATCCCATATAAATCCACCCTGATACATATCATATTTATCAATCAGCTTCATATAAGATCCCAGACCTCCCATGGAATTACCCATGTCATGCATAAACTCACATAATATATAAGGTTTCTTCGGATTGTTATTCAAATACTCCTCTACATCCTCCGGCTTTGCATACATTCTTGTTTCCATGTCAGAAATCGTATCCTCATATGCCCTATTGTAATAAGAACTTTCATAATGAACTAATCTTCCATCTTCCTTTTCAGCAAAATAAACGTTCATTGCTTCAATGTCATCACCCGCATAAGATTCATTTCCTAAAGACCAGAATAAAACGGATGTATGGTTTTTAAATGTTTCAAAATTGTTTCTTGCACGATCAAGTACAGCCTCTTTCCACTGTGGAAAAGATCCCGGCACATTGCAGGATGGTTCGATTGCCCCTAATTTCTGGAAGGATCCATGACTTTCCAGATTCGTTTCTGCCATCACGTAAATTCCTGCATTGTCGCACATATAATACCACGGTATCTGATCCGGATAATGACAGGTGCGTACCGAATTAATATTATTTCTGAGCATACATGCGATATCTGCTCGCATATCTTCTAATCCAATGCATCTTCCTGTTTCTGGATTCCACTCATGACGGTTTACTCCTGTGATAACCAAGCGTTTTCCATTTAAATAAATAATCTTATCAATAATCTCAATTCTTCTGAAACCAATATCGTAAGGGATTACTTCTACTAGACTTCCATCTTCCGCCTTAAGCTCTACATACGCATGATATAAATAAGGATCATGATTATCCCACAGTTTAACAGTTTCTAGATCAGTACAAATCGTACCTTCTAATTGGTCATTTTCTTTCTTTAACTGTACAGATTTTTCTACTAACAGATTTTCTTCCCTGTCTTTTAAAATAAAATTAGCAGTGATACTCTGAGCATCCGGTGCAGATACTTTCATGCTGACAGATACGCTTCCACTTACATTATCCCGATTCAACACAGGTTGAAACCATACATCATCCATATGTACATCCGGTATCGCTTTCAAAGTAACATTTCTAAAGATTCCAAAAAAGCGGAAAAAGTCTTGGTCCTCTAAAAATGCTGCTGTGCTCATCTTGTGAACCTGAACTGCCAGCACATTTCCCTTTTCTTTTATATAAGGTGTCAGGTCAAACTCAGAAGGCGTAAAACTATCTTCTGCATAGCCCACAAACTGACCATTCAGCCACAGATACATCGCTTCTTCTACACCTTCAAAACAAATATGGATTCTTTTCCCACACATGCTCTTATCCAGGTCAAAGTATTTGATGTAGGAACCTACCGGATTGTACTCTGCTTCTGAAAACATTCCTTTTTCTGCTCCGGTCGCCTCCATGCTGTAAGCTCCTCTGTGGTACTCTTTTCCTTCCCACGGATACATGGTGTTAATGTAGCGGATCTTATCATATCCAGCCAGTTCAATATGTCCCGGAACCATAATTTTATCGAATCCTGATGCATCAAATGTTTCCTCATAAAAATTAACTGGTCTGCTTTTTACATTTTTACTATAAGAAAACTCCCACTGCCCATTTAATGACTGAAATAATGGGTTTTTCTCTTTTTTCATGTCCGAATAATCCGAATAGTAGGAATGATCACTATGCGGAGCTAATTGATTCACCTTAAATACTTCCGGATTATCCAACCATTTCATATCAGCATTCATATTTTTCCTTCCTTTCCAAACAAATCCCCAAAAAAGATTTTTGGGATTTGTTCGTTAAAAATTTCTTGTTCTATTTTAGTATACACCTACAAATGAGATTACAGGAGCAACTCTTGAATCTTCAATACGAATTTCAATTGCATCTGTTTCTACACCCTGCAAATCGATGATCTTCTTATAACCAATTGTGGTAGCATCCACCATTTTTTCTTTTCTTCCATCTTCTGCCGCATACCATACAGAAAACTTCTCCACTCGCTGACTGAAAGGAATTGCCTCTTTTAATACCAGATAAGATAATTTCTTTTTCTCTGTCCACTGCAGATGAATTGTCAATTCTCTGTCCCCGGCTTTATTTCTGAACACATTCTCATAATCATCTACTCTTAAGAGATCTGCATTTTTACCTTCCGCATCCTTTTCCGGAACTGTTGTAATTTCAGCGATATCTGCCAAATTATCTTTAAACGTGCTTCTTATAAAATCTCCAAGCATTTTTACATTATTAACATCTGTCTGATGAAGTTTTCCATTTTTCATTGGAGGAAGATTCAACAGAAGTGTTGTATTTCCACCAACTGAAGATAAATAAATCTCTTTCAGGTTTTCGAAAGAACGAACTTGATCATCTTCTTCCTCATGATAGAACCAACCTGGACGGATAGAAACATCTGTTTCTGCCGGATAATATGCTAATTTTTCTTCATTACGCAAGCATTCACGGCTTCCAAGATCTTCCTGTGTTTCATCTAACGGACGATTTCTGAACTCTTCATTATCTTCCTGCTGGCTGAGCTGTGCTGTAATCGCCGGATCTGTCATATCTGCGGCAACGACACTCCACTCACTTGGACGAACTTGTCCGGCTTCGTTTCCACACCAGCGGATATCCGGACCTGAAATTGAGATCACAGCGTTTGGCTGGAGTTTACGCATCACTTCATAATATCTCTGCCAGTCATAAACCTGTTTCTTTCCATTGCTGCCTTCGCCACATGCTCCGTCAAGCCAGATTACAAATATGTCACCGTAGTTTGTTAAAAGCTCTGTAAGCTGATTCACATAGTAGTCATCGTATTCTTTGCCTTTTCCATAAGATTCATTGTTTCTGTCCCATGGTGAGAGATAGACTCCAAACTTCAGACCATATTCCTTACATGCCTCTGCTGTTTCACGAACGATATCACCTTTTCCGTTCTTATAAGGTGAATTTTTAATACTATGTTCTGTATATTTGCTTGGCCATAAGCAAAAGCCATCATGATGTTTACAAGTCAGTATTAATCCCTTCATTCCACCTTCAGCAGCTGTCTTTGCCCACTGGCGAGCATCTAACTCTTCAGGATTGAAGATAGATTCCGGTTCATCGCCTAATCCCCACTCACTTCCTGTAAAAGTATTTACTGTAAAATGGATGAAACAGAAATACTCCATATTCTGATAAGCGATCTGTCTTTTGCTTGGTATAACTGAAATTAAACGTTCATCCTCTTTCATACCCTTGTATTCCATTTTAACACTCCTCCAACTGTTTTCTAAGCTTTTCATTAGCATCTTCTACATTCATTCTTGACATGATAAATGTAATGATCAATGACAATACCATCGGAATCCACAAATACATAACATGCAGCATGTTCAGGCATGATTCTGGCTGGATTGTTGCTTCTTTCACAAATCCACTTGCATCAAGTAACCATCCACAAAGAGCAACTCCGATTCCTCCTCCGATTTTTGTACCAAAGGAAGTACAAGAATACATTGTTCCGTCAATGTGTTTATGTTTTGTAAGGTATGTATATTCTGAACAGCTTGCAACAACGGCTCCCATATCACCCTGCCATGGTGCCATTCCAAGTGCTGCTATCGCTGTGAACGCAAGCATAAGTGGAACACTGCCCATATAACCTGCAAAAACAACTCCAAGACGACCTGCTGTTCCAAGAATATAACCAGCAAGATTCATTCTATATAAACCTTTCATCTTTTCTACCAGCATAGGTGTAATGCACATTGCGATGATGACAGGAATATTGATTGCCCATGAAAATACAGAATATAAATTTTCATTTTTCAGTATGTAAATCATGTAATAAATTCCCATATTTAACATAGCTGAATAAATCTGCTGACAAATATAAGTAGCACAGATCATAAGATAATATTTATTGGAAAATAAAAGTTTTGCTGCCTCTACCAGACTATATTTTTCTTCTGTGTGGTCTTTACCTGCTTTTAATTCTTCTTCCGGAAGCTCCTTGATTGAAAATACGGAAATTGTATTTACAATCAATCCGATGATAGCATATACTACAGCAACTGTTCTCCAAGCAGCTGCTCCACCGCCTGCTGCTCTTACAAACTGAACTGTAACAGACTGAATAAGTAAGCTTGTTGAAAATGCAAAGATAAAACGCCATGATCCCATCTCTACACGTTCTCTGCTGTTTTTTGTACAAAATGTAACCAATGATGCATATGCAATATTATTTGCAGTAAAGAATACAGCATTTAACAGTGTGTATGCGATAAAGAACCATGCGTACTGAGCTGTTGTTCCAAGACTGTCCGGTATTGCAAAGTTTGCTACAAGTGTTACCGCACAACCAATATACGCATAAAGCATCCAAGGTCTTGCTTTTCCAAGTTTGCTTTTTGTTTTGTCAATCATAGTTCCAAAGAACATATCGCTGATTCCGTCAAATAACTTTGATACCATGATCAACGTTCCGATAATACCCGGATTTAAGCCTACTGTATTTGTCAAATACAGCATTACGAATGATGATAGAAATGCATACACAACATTTCCTGCCAGATCTCCTGAACCATAACCTACCTTATTATACCATTTAAGGTATCTTTTTTTTTCCATGTGAAACTTCTCCTTTCAACAACTATCTTTAGTTTCCACAACTTTTATATAATTTTACAAAAATTATATAAAAATTTTACGCCAGAATAAATATCATAAATGGAACAAAACATACACAAAATAACCTTTTTACTTTTTGTTTTTCGTTGTTATCCATTATTAAAAATGGACTTATCATTAAATTTGTGTTAAAATCAAACTAAATCTATCATTTTTGTTTAATTTTCAGACAGTTTCTAATTATTTTCATATACGGAGGTAGCAATGTACACAAACAATGCATATCTAAATGATTCGCATATAGACAGAAAGGATAAATCAAATCCACTTATTGTAACAATGTGCGGAACTTATAAGTTATATACCAAACCAAAACTTCCTACATGGAGACCCCGTGGCAGAGTTGACTTTCAATTATTATACGTTGCTTCCGGGAAAGCTCATTTCTATTTTGATGAGGATGGTACTGATACCATTGTACATGCTGGTCATATGGTTTTATATCGCCCCAAAGAACCTCAAAAATATGTCTATTATGCCAAGGATCACACAGAAGTATATTGGGTTCACTTTACTGGAAGCAGTGTCACAAATCTACTTCGTTCCTATGGCATAACCAAAGATAAGCGTGTCTTTTATTGTGGTTCTGATCCTGAATATAAAAATCTTTTTTCGGTTATGATAAAAGAGTTACAGATGTGTAAATCTGGTTATTCCGAAATGCTCGAAATGTATTTAAGACAGATTTTTATTAGATTACAGCGTCATTTTGAGCAAACGATTATGACAGACACATCCCAGATAGCAGAAGAAATAGACAAAGCCATTGTTTATTTTAGCGAACACTATAATGAAGCAATTAATGTTGATGCCTATGCTAAACAGAACCACGTCAGCACAAACTGGTTCATACGCAATTTCAAAATGTATACCGGAACTACGCCAAAACAGTTTATTTTGCAAAAAAGAATTAATAATGCTGAAACACTACTACAAAATAAACAATATAACATTAAAGAGATTGCACAGATAATAGGCTATGATAATCCTTTATATTTCAGCCGAATCTTTCAAAGAACGAAAGGTATATCTCCATCCGAGTATCGCAAAAACATATAAAGTATAAATAAAAAGGGAAGAGCTGATCAGTCATATTTATCAGCTCTTCCTTCTTGTTTGCAAATTTTGTCCATCTTTTATATTTATTTGGCAAGTAATATTTCGTTTCACATTTTATAATGACCTTGTCAACAGAAAGGAGATGAACTTCTATGAGAAACAAATTCCACAACTTTGTTCAACAACTACTTAACTTTTATGCAGACTTTTTTACTCGCAGATATTATCCTTTATAATTATGCAGTTGTTTCCACAACTTTATTTACACAACTGATATTTAAATTTCTAGGATTGATTTTTTGCAAACTTTTATTTTGTTTCACACTTTATAACAGCCTTATCAACAGAAAGGAGATGTATTTCCATGAGAAACAAATTTTATAACTTTATTCAGCAACTGCTTAATTTCTATGCAGACTTTTTTACTCATAGATTTTATCCTTTATAGTATGCGATTGTACCCACAACTTTAATTATCCTCACCTGATAGTTAATCCATAGGATTAACTTTTCGCAAACTTTTAACTTCTACATCACTCAACACCTCTTCTGTAGCTTACGATTATGTAGGCCCATGTGTGATATTTATTATTTAGAAATAATCCATCTAGTTTTTTGCCTTGTTATCCGATGGCAATCTCACTTCCCCAGTTCTTTTTTTCATAATTGAATTCTGTGTTTCCATCTGTGTTGGAATATAATCGCTTTCCTGCAGAAATGCACCTGCCGCCTCAGCATATGATTCATATCCAGCTGCTTTCATTCTCTTTAACATTTTTTCCAAAGCACTGTTTTTGTCTCTGCTCACCTGTCGTGTGCTGATGCCCAGTTCCTCTGCTGTTTCCTTAACATGTTTTCCCATGATAAAATAATCGCTCACGATTTTCTTTTCCTTCTCTGTCAGATCACTGAAGAGTTCTTTGAAGAAGATCTCTGTTGTGATATCCGATGCAATGTCACGTCCGCTATCTGCGATAAAGTCTGTCGCACAACCCTTCTCTGATTCTAATCCACAAAATAATACCGTATTATTTCTCTGATGCTGCTGATCAAACATATAATGTTCCTTATTATAAGAAATATTAAGAACTTCCAGCTCCTCTGCAGTAATATTAGCGTATTTCACCTTCTGATATCTGTCGTGAAATGTGTATTTTCTTTCTTCCATGATTGTTCCTCCGATTTGTCGTTTTTTTGATTTGATTTGTGACAAATTGAAAAATCATGGATATCTGGCATAATGCCTGCCTCTTCCCTGCATCTTGATATGTTCTTCCTTTCCGGCATCTACCTGTTAAAAAGGAAGCTTTTTCAAATCTGCAACCTGTTTTGGGGTATAAAAAAAGGCCATGCCCTTCCGGGCACAGCCTGACGCCTTAAAATTTGAGAAAAGAAAAACCTCCGCAAACATTACGTCTGCGAAGGTCTATTTCTCTCAGCATATCAATTCTAACATGCACGTATTTTCATTGTAATACCATTCACATGCCAGTTTACTGTCAGTTCACTGTCAGTTCACTGCCACTTTACTTCCACTTTTCTTCCAGTTTATTTCCTCCATCTTATTCTGTATCTTTTCCGGCCGTGTAAATGCCCAGAGCATTGTTGCATACAACCGGATTGCTTTCTTACGGTTTCGATAATAAGTGGTACTTGGCATATCATCCAGCATCAGCATCACATCTTCATTCGTATTTCCCGCTTCAAAATATCTATATTTCAAAAGCCGATAATACAGCTGTCCATTCTTTGGATAATCCCTCAAAGCTATCATGGAATCTCTCATAATTTCCAGCAAACAGAGATTCATATCATTATTCAGAAGTTTTTCCTGGATTCTGCGTTTCTCTGCAGTCGCATCGAAATCTACCAGAGCATATAACATTTCCTTCAGATGCTTGCCTTATTGAAAAGATTCGCTCTTGGTCAAATACACCGATTATTGTAATCAGTGCCAGAAGCGAGGACACCGATAAAATTGATGCTCTTGATGCTGGGGCAGACGATTATCTGACAAAACCATTCTCCGTGGAGGAACTGCTTGCTAGATTACGTGTCACACAAAGAAGGCTTGCGATGATGCAAAAAGAATCACCAACCGAAGCTGCTGTTTTTACAAATGGACAACTTCGGGTGGACTATGCTGCTGGTTGTGCTTATCTAAATGATGAAGAATTGCATTTAACACCTATTGAATATAAGTTGCTGTGTTTACTTTCTAAAAATGTAGGGAAAGTTTTGACACATACTTTTATAATGCAAAATATTTGGGGAAATAGTTGGGATAATGATATTGCTTCGCTCCGTGTTTTTATGGCTACACTGCGCAAAAAAATCGAAAAAGGACCAAACTCTACGCAGTATATCCAAACGCATATTGGAGTGGGATATAGGATGTTAAAGGTAGAGTAAGTGATACATATGTAGGGAGGTGGTAGCATGGGACATTAGCCGTTTTTGATATAGAGGAATCCGGTAAAAAAATTGGTGAGAAATTATTCTTACTTCTTGACGAGGAACAAAAGAATGATAATACGGATGATTACCTACTTACAAACAGCTTATCGACCCTACAAATGTGAAGTTATCAATTAGCGAAATCCAACAACTCGATTAACTTATCGAGAAATGCCTCTTCCCCCCATGTATTAATTTTGAAAAATACAGCTTGGCTTCCTCCCGCTGTAATTGCGGAAAGTTGAACTGGATCTTTGTCATTTTGAAAAAGTGTAATATTAAGACTCACTCTGTTTCCTCCGGCATAGCTGTAACGCTCAAAAACACGAACGCTACAACGCGCAGTTCCACTTCGAAAGTCACTGGCATCTTCTAACGTTGCTGACATACTGCCATTTATTATTCCGTTCTCAATTTTGGAAAGTAACTGATCAAAATCTTCATTTATATATCTTTCTATTTTTGCCATGCCCAACACCTTCCTCTCACCCTGTATTTTACCCTTTCATCTTTTGTATGTGTAAGAGGGTTTGTAGATTAGGATACAAACAACTTCAGATGAATGTTTTTATAAACAATTTCCTTCAAATCAGGTCCCCGTCCAACGGGTGGTTCATTATTTCATCCATCTCATAAATTATACTTTTTTCAATTACCAAATCTCCTCCTGTTGCAAATAATTTAACTTTATAAAAATCTTCTGGAAAAAGTAAGTTTGACATAACAACCTCTCCGTTATTAATAAATAATTCGCTCTGAGAAACATCCATTAGAAGTTTTATCGTTAAAAACTCCTGTGTAAAATCTACAGGTGCTTTATATTTTCCTGCAAATTTATCATGAGGATTTACTCCTGTTGTTGTTCTATCAACAAAACAGCATTGTTTTTCTTTACAGAATACAATTTCAAATTGTCGATTTTTTCCTGTTGAAATTTTAATTCCAAATGTTTGCGCATGAATCTTTTCAATCGGATAAGATATATCTAGTTCTAGTACTTCTTTCTTATCGCACAGCGTCCACTCTTCATCCGCTCCCATCTTTATGTTTTTCATTTCATGCTTATTTGTTCTTAAACACTCCATTTCTTTAACAGGTAATTGCTTTAAAATATATTTTTTCTCTTTTTGCACTAATTTCAATTCACGGACACAAGACATCTGACCCTTGAACGGACTTGTTGGAAGATAATCTCTGTATTGCCAATTATCAGCCCATGCAATCATCAATCTTCTGTCTTTAGGTACATGATTCCACGTAACTCCAGCATAAAAATCTTTTCCATAATCTATCCAAAGACCTTTCTCTTGGTTTGAATCTGCTATAAATTTTTGACCATCGAATTCTCCCACAAAATACTGCATTCCTGTTCCACCTGCTGGAGATCCATCATTAATACTTACTGTTAAAACCCATTTCCTTTCTTCTGTTGTCTCAACTATCATCGGAAAAAGGTCTGGACATTCCCATACCCCCGTATGACTTTCTTGATTTCCTTTGAAAGAAGATATTTGATTCCAATGAATTAAATCCTTTGATTCATACAAAAGTACACAATCTCCACCTGAAAGAATCATAACCCACTTTTCTTCATAGCGAAATACTTTTGGATCTCGAAAATCTTCTCTTGAATCTGTTAAAATCGGATTTCCAGAATATTTTTCCCATGTACGCCCTTTATCATAACTAAACGCTACTCCCTGACTTTGCCTTTTGGTTTCATGTTCACTATAAGTAAAAAATGCTACCATTCGCTGATTTTCTTCATCCACAACTGCACTACCAGACCAGATTTGTCCAATTTTATCTGGTGCAATAGCTTTAGGTAGTCTCTTCCAATGCACTAAATCTTTACTTACTGCATGTCCCCAATAAATCTGCTCGTTAATATTATACTGATGAAAAAGATGATATTCACCCTTATAATATACCAATCCATTCGGATCATTTATAATATAATCTTCTGCTGAAAAATGTATTTTCGGTCTGTATTTTTCCATTTTAACACCTTTAGGCATTCATCCAGCTCCGATGAATGCCTGTCTTTCTATCACTTCTTAAATTTATTTTTTTAATTCAACAAAATCTGCTTTCAACTGATCTACCATCTGATCAAATGTATATTCTCCACTGAAATATCCTTGGAAATCTGCTGCAGCTTTTGGTTCATACCCCGAAGGAAATCCTCCCATTACCCATGGAAGTGTCTTCCCTTCATCAATATATCTTTTTACTTCTTTTGACAACGTATCTGTGATTTCAACATCATCATAATTGTTGAATGCCGGAACAAAACCAAAGTCATTTACAACAATCTGTTTACCTTCGTCAGACTGAAACAGCCAATTTAAGAATTCTTTAGATGCTTCTTTTTCTTTATCATCTGACTGGCTGTTTATACACCAATAAATGGAGATTCCTGTAGGAATGCAATCTTCTTTTACCCCTTTCAACGGAAGTGGAAGAATTCCCATTTTATTTGCCACCTCTTCATCAATTCCACTCAATTCTGGTCCAATCCAATTTCCCTGCTGTACAACCGCAACTCGTTCGATAGCAAGACCTCCTCCGATTTCACTTGAATAATCCACTGCATTTAGTTTGGAAAGATTATCTTTTGATGTAGTATACTTTGTTTCCAAATCAAGAAGAGCCTTTAATGAATCTGCATATTTCAAACCTAGTTGATCTGAATTTCTTAATTCTGTTGCACTTGAATACTCACATGCCAAAGGCGCATTCAACGTATGAAGTCCTGGAATCCAAGTTTCCTTTGCAGCATATTCTTCAACAGCTTCAAGCTGTGGATACTTGTCCTTTAACTTTCCAGAATCAATCTGATTCTGAAGATCAGCAAACGCCTTATCTATCGCATCATAGCTTGTCAATGTAGAGGCATCGATTCCCGCATCTTTAAAAATTTCTTTATTATAAACTAATCCGTATCCTTCTACACTAACCGGTATTCCATAAACTTTTCCATCTAGTGTTACATCATCCAAACTTCCATCTACTGTATTTTTCAACCATTCCTGATCACTTAAATCTTCTACATAATCTGTCATGTTTGTAATATTATCACCTAGTGCATAGATATCAACAGAATCATCACTGATTAACTTTGCTTTTAAATTTGTGTTGTAATCATTTCCCTGAATACTCTCTACATTTATTGTTACATTTGGATTTTCTTCTGTATACTTATCAGCGGCTTCCTGAAGCTGACTTGAAATCTCTGATTTGTTCTGATACAGATTGATTGTAACCTTATCTCCACTGTCACCGCCTTTGCTACTTCCGCATCCTGTCACCATTCCAAGAACCATTGTTCCGCACAAGATCACGCTCACTACTTTTCTCTTCATTTTTGTTTCCTCCTTATGTGTTTAATTGTAATAAATAACTCTCGCTTCATATGCTTTCAGTAAAACTGTTTTCTCATCTTCTATGCAATTATTCAAATCAATCAATTTATCATAATTTGAAATTAAAGTTATACCTTTACGTCCAAAAAATTCATCTGGTAATTCAACAAGCTGTTCCTCTTCTGAAAAACTGCATAATACAAGTAATTTTTCTTTTCCAAGTTCGCGAATATAACAGTAATTTTTCTCACTTTCCTCATAAAGAGGATGAAAATCTCCATATACGATTATTGGATAATTTTTTCTTAGTTGAATCAATTTTTTATAATAACTATAAATTGATTCAGCATCATTAATCTGATTTTTCACATTGATAGTCTTATAATTGGGATTAATTGTAAACCAACATCCTGCATCACCAAACCCTGCATACTCACTATCATCCCACTGCATCGCAGTTCTCGCATTATCTCTACTCTTCTTCTGCACGCATTTGAACATATATTCAGGATCTTCTCCCATCCCTTCTGTTCTCTGATAATATGAAGTAAGAGATTCAATGTCCTCATAATCTTCTATCTTCTCTAGATAGTCATTTGTCATTCCAATTTCTTCACCTTGATAAATATATGGAGTTCCTTGCATCATATGAAGACAAGTACCTAACATTTTAGCTGATTTTTCCCAATATTCTTGATCATTTCCAAACCTTGATACAACTCTTGGCTGATCATGATTATTCCAGTACAAACTATTCCAAGCATTTCCTTGCAATCCCATTTGCCATCTGTTCATAACAGATTTTAACTTACTCAATTTGAATCTTTCTGCTGACCATTTCGAATTCGAACCATTATCGACATTCATATGTTCAAAGGTAAAAATCATATTCAACTCATGTTCTTTAAATCCTGAATATTTTTTTCCATCTTCTACTGTTGTTTCCAACGTTTCACCGACTGTAATCATCGGATATTTGGAAAATACTTTTTCATTTAATTCTTTTATATAAATATGAGCTTGTGGCATATTGTGAGTAAATGGAATCATGTCCCCATATAACTCGCCTTCCTGCTTTTTACCATCTGGGAATTTTTGATCCTTTCCAATCAGATTAATAACATCCAATCGAAAACCATCCACACCCTTTTGCATCCACCAGTTCATCATCTGCTCTACTTCATGTCGGACATTTGGATTCTCCCAGTTTAAATCTGGCTGCTCCTTGGCAAACATATGCAAATAATACATCTTTCTTGCTTCACAGTATTCCCAGGCCGATCCACCGAAAAAAGAACCCCAGTTATTCGGAGGACCACCATCTTTTCCTTTTCTCCAGATATAAAAATCAGCATAAGGATTATCTTCATCTGGCTGACAGCTTTTTTTAAACCATTCGTGTTGATTAGATGTATGATTTACTACGATATCCATCATCAGTTTCAGATCTCGTTTATGCATCTCTCTAATCAGACATTCCAAGTCCTCCATGGTTCCGAACTCTTCCATCACACTCTTATAATCACTGATATCATATCCATTATCTACATTCGGTGATTTATATACCGGAGATAGCCAAACTACATCTACGCCTAGATCCTTTAAGTAATCTAATTTTTCTATGATTCCCGGAATATCTCCAATTTTATCTCCATTACTATCTTTGAAACTTCGTGGATAAATTTGATAAATTACCGCTTCTTTCCACCATTCCTTCTTCATTTAATTCTTCCTCCAGTTCTCTTACTTACCAACTCCGGCTGTAATTCCTTTTACAATATGTTTTTGGCAACTCAGGTAAAAGATCACAATTGGAATCATACAAAGTACAAGTGCTGCTGTCGCCAAATCCCATTTTTTTGTAAATTGACCAAAGAAGAGATATGTTCGCAATGGTAATGTCTGCATTCCATTTTTATTAATAATCAGTGATGGAAGCAGAAAGTCATTCCAAATCCACATTACATTGATCACTGCAACAGTCGCCATAATTCCTTTTAACAAAGGCAGTACAATCAAGAAAAATGTTTGAAACATATTACATCCATCGATTGTTGCCGCTTCTTCCAATTCAACTGGAATATTTTTAATAAAACCATGAAAGAGGACAATTGACATGCTACATCCAAAACCTATATACATAAAAATCAATCCTGGTCTATTCATTAAATGTAATTTACTCATCACATCAACAAGTGGAAGCATTACACATTGAAATGGAATCAAAAGTGCTGCTGAAAATACAATGAATAATACTTTGCTTACTTTTGTTTTGTAACGGACCATCACCCATGCTGCCATAGATGATACTAACAAAATCAGTACTGTTGCAACGCAGGTAATTACCAGTGAATTTATCAACGAATGAAGAAAATCCATTTTTTCAAACGCTTTTAGATAATTTTGAAATGAGAAATGTTCTGGCAAAGCTAAAATATCAATATATATTTCCTGTAATGTCTTAAAAGAACTGTTTACAAGAATCAATATTGGTGCCACAAAAATAATAGCAAGTAATATTCCTATAATTGCAAGAAACATCTTATTTATTGATCTTTTCTTTTGCATTATGCCTCTACCTCCTTTTTCTTTGTAATTGTAAGCTGAATAATGGAAATTACCATTACCACAATCATAAAGATAACTGCTTTTGACTGTGCTAATCCAAATCTATTTTCACCAAATGCTGTATTATAAATATTCAAAGCTAACATTTGAGTACTATTTACTGGTCCTCCTCCTGTCAGAGAAATATTCTGATCAAATAACTTGAATGCATTTGAAATTGACAAGAACAATCCGATTGTAAACGCTGGCATCATCAATGGTAAAATAATCGATTTTAATTTATTCCAACCAATTGCCCCATCAATTTGAGCCGCCTCTAAAACTGAATCTGGTATATTCTGGATCTGAGCTATATAAATCATCATCATATATCCGGATAACTGCCATGTCACAACAATTAATAATCCTATAAATCCTGTTTTCTGATTCGTCAACCAGCCTTGAAGCCAGCCTATTTGTAATTTTTCTCCAATTGCTTCAAATACTTGAACAAAAATAAACTGCCATGTAAATCCTAATAAAATTCCACCTATCAAGTTCGGCATAAAAAAGATTCCTCTTAATAGATTTGATCCCTTAATTTTTTGTGTTACCAGCATTGCTAAAGCAAATCCAATTACATTGACTGTAATCACCGCACAAATCGAAAAAAGAAACGTAAACAAAAACGCATTTCTAAATTGCGTGTCATTTGTGAGTGTAGTTATATAATTATCCAAACCCACAAAATTCTTTGTCTTTCCGACTCCATTCCAATCTGTAAATGAATAACCAATTCCCATAATTGTCGGAATAATTTGAACTACTATAAATGCAAATAATGCTGGACATATAAATATCCAAAACCCCTTTTTTGATTTTTTCATCTCATTACCTCCTACTCTTCAGAAGATTCTTTTCTTTACATTTCATACTATAACAACTTCATAATTATTTTTCAATGGTTTTATATAAAACCTACTTTATATACAAGACTATTTTCCGGTTTTTGTGTACATTTTATATAAAACTTTTTTACTATTCATCTTTATTTTTGTTTTACCCTTAACTTTGCAAAAAAGTTACACTAACTGTTTTTGACCGCTTATACATCGAGAAAAGTCAGCAGTTCTTGCAGGCTTTTTCCACTTTTTCGAAAGGCTTCCATGACTTGTTTTGATTCATAGGCTTCCCTCATTTGTTGTAACTCCAGGAGCCTCTGTGAAAGGGCATCTGCTTTCTCCTGAGCCTGTTTAAGCTCACTACTAACTTTAGATATTTCAGCTTCAATCGAAGTTATCGAACGTGTCCTCGCCATAGGATTCTTCCTCCTTTGCATCAATCATATTCCTTAGTGACTGGTTTGTGACAAGTAGATTGCTTATCTCTGTAGCTATGACTCGGATATCTCTATCAGATAAGCCGAATGCACTAAGGATGGTTTTCTGTTTCTTGCTTACGGCATGATCAAGACGATACTGACCATTGGATCGTCTTACCATTTCTATTTTCTCCAGCTCCCTGAGTGCAGCCGGAACTGTCATGAAATTAGATCTGGTTTCAAGCCTTAACATTGTCTCCTTCAAGAGATTATATATCCTGTTCCTGACGATAAGGGCTATAAACTCTATAAATACTTTAGCTGACAGGGATTCTGCGGTCTGAACCCGCATACTCTTGCAGCCTATAAAGGATTTATCGGCACTGAAAAGCTTTTCAGAAACATCCCGTCCCTTGTATTGGATCAGCGCTTCGGCCGCAGTCATTTTTTCGGAAGTAATGATACAAAAATAACCACATAGCCTTAGTTCCTGCTGGATAAAATCTTTATTCTCTTCATAAGAGATAAGATGCCCTTTCCTGTCATAGTGCAGATCAAAGTAATCATGATCTTTTTATATCTATAATCACTGACTTTATCTACGGTGTATATGAACTGTGATACATCCGTGATGGATCCGGGATACTCTTCATAAAAAAGCGGAACACGGTTTGTATTATCAAAAGCTATGGCGATATTGAATACAGGGATACCCTTGTCATCCTTGGCCTTTCCATACTCGATAAGGTCTATCTCCCCAGCCTGGCAGTTTTTGTTGGTTGAATCATAAGAGATGTAATGAAGTGCTATAATAAAGTTGTAACAGAAGTGGCTAATAAGATATAATCATCTTA
>OBUX01000037.1_pt1 | contig 157260 bp, 106 predicted proteins | sample 1501181 | NCBI WGS metagenome assembly OBUX01 (sample SAMEA2579935, study PRJEB22360) | human gut metagenome | biome: human gut; feature: human-associated habitat; material: faeces | place: Denmark | collected 2008/2010 | reverse complement strand
GGCGGCCGACGGCGGCGTACCCCTCGGCGATACGATGCCCGTCAGCGGCGATTATACCGTGGGACAGCGCGTCGAGCACCCCAAATTCGGCGTGGGTATCGTGCAGCGCATCGAGACCCTCGCCACCGACCACAAGCTGGTCGTGGCCTTCGACGGCGCGGGCGAAAAGACCCTGCTGGCCAAATTCGCCAAACTGACCAAACTATAACAGCGATGGCGACCCCCCCCCCTTGTGTCGGTCTGCATGACCACCTACAACCACGAAGCTTACCTTGCCCAGGCCATCGAGAGCGTGCTGGCGCAGCAGACCTCGTTCGGGGTCGAGCTGGTGCTGGGCGACGATTGCAGTACGGACTCCACGGCCGCTATTTGCCGCGAATACGCGGCGAAATACCCCGGCCGCGTGCGTTTCGTCACGGGCCAGCGCAACGTGGGCTGGCGTGCCAACTACCGCCGCACGTTCGAGGCCTGCCGCGGGAAATACGTGGCCTACTGCGACGGCGACGACTGGTGGAGCGACCCCCGCAAGTTGCAGATGCAGGCCGACCTGCTGGAGTCCGACCCCTCGTGCGGGATGTGCTATACGCGCGCCAGCAACTATTACCAGAACACCGGCCTCACCGAACCCGATCACGAGGAGCACTTTACCGACTTCGACCACCTGCTTTGCCGGCTCACCATCGCCAACTGCGCCACGCTGGCGCGCCGCGACCTCATCGCCCGCTACTATGCCGAGGTGCGCCCCGACGAGCACCCCGAATGGCTTACCGACGACGCCCCGATGTGGCTCTGGTTCGCGGCCTGCAGCCGTGTGCGCTACCTCCCGGCCATCACGGCGGTGCACCGCCGCCTGCCGCAGAGCGTGAGCCATAGCACGGAATATCCCCGCCGGATCGCCTTCTGCGACTCCCTGATGGACATAAGCCTGTGGTTCGATGCCCGTTACGGTGCACGCCGCAACCGGTTCCGCATCCTGCGGCGGCGCAGTTCGGTCGCGTTGTGGGTACTCTCCTGGAACGGTTCCGTCGGCGAATACCTCGCCCGGTGGCGCCGCGACGTGGCTGCCTGTCCGCGCCTGCTGTTCTGCCCCGAAGGCTGCGGGCTCCTCGTGAAGAAGATTTTGTTCCGACGTAAAAAACAACGACTATGACTACCAAAGAGCGTTACGACGGCGTTATCGCCTGGTTCTCGGAGCACATGCCCGTGGCCGAGAGCGAATTGCACTATACGGATCCCTACCAGTTGCTCGTGGCCGTGATCCTTTCGGCGCAGTGTACCGACAAGCGGGTCAACATGACTACGCCCGCCCTGTTCGAGCGCTTCCCCACGCCGTTCGAAATGGCGAAGGCCACGGCCGAGGAGATTTACCCCTATATCCGGAGCATCTCCTACCCGAACAACAAGGCCCGCAACCTCGCGGGCATGGCGCGTATGCTGTGCGAAGAGTTCGGGGGCGAGGTGCCGAGCGACCTGCAGCAGATGCAGCGCCTGCCGGGCGTGGGGCGCAAGACGGCCAACGTGCTGGGTGCCGTGCTGTGGCAGAAGGAGGTGATGCCGGTGGACACGCATGTCTTCCGTGTCTCGAACCGTATCGGGCTGACGACCAATTCGAAAACTCCGTTGCAGACCGAGCTGACGCTCGAAAAGAACATCCCTTCGCACCTGTTGCCGGTGGCTCACCACTGGCTGATCCTCCACGGACGTTACGTCTGCATGGCGCGCAGCCCCAAGTGCGGCGAATGCGGGATCGCCGCCTGGTGCCGCAAATACGCCGCCGACCACCGGACGAAAGGGTAGGTGCCCCCCCCCGACGTTTTGGGGCGTTTGCCCGGGGAGGCTTTGCCGGGACGGTTCGTTCCCCGATCGACACCCCCGCCCGATCGACAGCCCCCTCCCGGTACGGCCCGCCTCCTGCGCGGGGCATGATCCGGCCGCCGGGGACACCCTGAACACAAAAAAAACAGATCAACCCAATCCAAACCTCAGACCTATGACCAAGATCGTCCTGAAATTCCTGTTGTTGCTGTTCGTGCCCTTTTTTGCGCAGGCGCGTGACACCGATTCGCTGCGGGTGCTGTGGGTCGGCAACAGCTATACCTATTACAACGACATGCCGTCCACCGTCCGGCAGATCGCCGCGACGCAGAAGGTGAAACTCTCCTGTACGCGCTTCCTCAAGGGCGGCGAGCGCCTTTCCGGCCACCTGAAAAACCAGAAACTGCTCGACGCCATCGCCGCGGGCGGCTGGGATTACGTCATCCTCCAGGAGCAGAGTTCCGCACCGGCCATGCCGACCCGGCAGGTCGCACGGGAAGTCTACCCTGCGGCGCGTACGCTCGACAGCCTGGTGCACGTCGCGTCGCCCGATGCCCGTGTGATCTTCTACATGACGTGGGGGCATAAGAACGGCAACCGCTTCCCGATTCCGGAGTACCCGCCCGCCAACAGCTACGGCACCATGCAGGAACGGCTGATTACCAGCTACCTCGAAATGGCTTACGACAACGACGCATGGTGTGCCCCCGTGGGCATGGCATGGCGCCGGGTGCGTGCCGAAAGGCCCGATTACGTGCTCTATGCGCAGGATTGTTTCCACCCCGGGCCGCTGGGCAGCTACCTGGCCGCGAACGTGATTTTCACCACGATCTACGGCAAGCCCTACCAGACCGCCTGCACGCTTGGTTTCCCGGCCGAACAGGCCGAATACATCCAGCGTGTGGCGCAGCAGACCGTGCTGGAAAACCTCACGCTGCTGAATATAAAAAGGTAGTCGGATTTGTACGGATTCATGCCCGCGCTTCCGCAAGCGCGGGTTTTTTCGGATCTTGGACGCCCCCCCCCAGGCCCTGCCGCAGGCCGTTCCGCCGGACAGGATGCCTGCCCTCACCGCTCGCTCAGCTCCAGCCAGCGCATCGTCTTTTCGTCGATCGACGCGATCAACTCCGCTATGCGCCGTGACTGCGCCGTGAGCTCCTCCACCGGGAGCGTCCCCGACGAGAGCGACGCCTCGAGTGCCGCTTTCTCGGCCTCGAGTGCCGGGATTTCCGTTTCGAGCGCTTCCAGCTCCCTCTTTTCGTTGAACGAGAGCTTGCGCGGCACAGCCTCCGCCGCCTGTGTTTTCGCCGCCTGCGGTTTGGGGCGGGCCTGTGCGGCTTCGGTGCGGCGTGCCGCTTCGTATTCGCGCTTCCAGGCCACGTATTCCGAGTATGTCCCCGCAAAATCCCTGATTTCGCCTCCGCCGCAGAAAACCAGCAGGTGGTCGGCGACCTTGTCCACGAAATAACGGTCGTGCGACACCACGATCACGCAGCCTCTGAACGCTTGCAGGTACTCTTCCAGAATACCCAGCGTTACGATGTCCAGGTCGTTCGTCGGCTCGTCCAGCACCAGGAAATTGGGGCTCTGCATCAGCACCGTGCAGAGGTATAACCTCCGCCGCTCGCCGCCGCTCAGGCGTGCCACGTAATTGTATTGCGTTTCCGGTGTGAAGAGGAAATGCTGCAGCAGCTGCGAGGCGCTCATCCGCCGCCCGTCGCCCAGTTCGACCTGCTCGGCGATCGCCGTCACCACGTCGATCACCCTCATCGAGTCGTCGAATTCGAGCCCCTGCTGGCTGTAATAGCCGAAGCGAACGGTTTCGCCTATGTCGATCACGCCGCTGTCGGGTCGTTCGATGCCCGTCAGCAGCTTGAGCAGCGTCGACTTGCCGCAGCCGTTGTCGCCCACGATCCCCAGCTTTTCGTAGCGGGTGAAGTTGTAGTTGAACTTGTCGAGGATCACCACGTCGCCGAAGCGTTTGCTCACGTCGCGGGCCTCGAATATCTTGGTGCCGATCCGCGACGCCCCGACGTCGAGCCGCACCTCGCCGCGGTCGCGTGTCGTTTTGAGCCGCGACTCGAGTTCGTGGAACGCGTCGATGCGCGACCGCGCCTTGGTCGCCCGCGCCTGCGGCTGGCGGCGCATCCACTCCAGTTCGCGGCGGTAGAGGTTCATGTCGCTCGCCCGCTGTGCCGCGTCGGCCGTTTCGCGCTCCTGTTTCTTTTCCAGGTAATAGGAGTAGTTGCCCGCATAGTGATAAATCCGGCGGTTTTCCATTTCGAGGATGTCACTGCACACGCTGTCGAGGAAGTACCGGTCGTGGGTCACCATCAACAGCCCTGCACCGCTTGCCGCGAGGTACTCTTCGAGCCACTCGGTCATGTCGGTGTCGAGGTGGTTGGTCGGCTCGTCGAGGATCAGCAGGTCGGATTCGCTGATCAGCACGTTGGCCAGCGCCACGCGCTTGAGCTGCCCGCCCGAGAGGGTCTCCACTTTTTGCCCGAAGTCGCGGATCCTGAGCCGTGAAAGGATCCGCTTGGCGCGCTGCTCATAATCCCACGCTTCGAGGGCATCCATCCGCGCCATTGCCTCCTGCAGCCCTTCGCCCGACGCATTGCCGATCGCCCGCTCATACTCCGCGATGGCCTTCAGAGCCGGGTTTGTTGCGTGGAAGCAGGCTTCCAGTACGGTCATGCCCGCCGGGTATGCGGGGCTTTGTTCCAGGTAGGCGATCCTCAGGCCGCGGCGCGGCACGACGCTGCCCGCGTCGTGGCTTTCCTTCCCCGCGATGATGTTCAGCAGCGTGGTTTTCCCCGTGCCGTTCTTCGCCACGAGGGCCACGCGCGGGCCCTCCTCGATCGTGAACGAGATATTTTCGAAGAGCACCTGTTCGCCGTACGATTTGGTGAGGTTTTCCACCTGGAGACAAGAAGCCATAACGTGTGATTTAGATTTGCAAAGCTACGCAAAAATCCCGAACCGTGCCAATCGCCGCCCCGGAAAGGGGCCTCGACCCCCGGAAAACGGGCTGCCCCTCCCTGAAAAAAGGACGGCGCACGACGGTCATATCCCCTCGTGCGCCGTTTCTCGTTGCCGCCCCCCCCCGGAAACGTTGTGCCGTTCCGGTTTTCACCCCTCCCGGCGTCATGCTTTCCGGGCGGTTCCCTTCTTCCGTCAACCTCCCTTCTCCCGGGTTGCGGGTTCCCGTTACGGTGTTTTCTCCGGCACCGGATCCCTCCCTGCGGCATCCGCTTTCCCGGACACCCGTTTCCAGGCACTATCTTTTCCCCGCCCTGCCTTTCGGGCGCACTACCAGTTCTTGCGCAGGTCGCGCGTCAGGGGGAACTCGGTGATGCGCAGCGTCGTGCAGCCGTAGGGGATCAGCGTGATCTCTTCGGCGGGATTGGCGGTCTCGTTGGTGCTGTACGGCTGGGGGCCGGCGCTCTCCTGGTAGAGTACCCATTCGTCGAGCCTGCGCCCGCGCGCCTTGATCTCCACCGGGGCGTTTTCCAGCGTCCACGGATAGGCGTCGCCGATGTCGCGCCGCTCGACCCTGAATGCCTCCGCAATGCGTTCGGGGCGGACGTCCTCCTCGAAGAGCGTGTAGTTCCACGGGGTCGTCGGCCGCACTTCGTAATACCACGGGCCGTAGATCTGCTTGCCGGGGTTGCGGACTTTCGACCATTTTTCGCCGATGCGCAGCGAGTAGACCAGCGGCCCGCGCTCGACGACGGCCGAGCGCTCGTACCAGCGGCTGACGGCGACCTCCATCGGCAGGCGGAGCGTCACCACGTCGCCCGTGCGCCATGCGCGCCGCACCTCCGCCACGGAACCTTTCCCGGGCGACGCCACGGCCTGGCCGTTCACCGCCACGGTCGCCCCTTCGCACCAACCGGGGATGCGCAGGCGGAGCGGGAATTCGGCCGTTTTCACCTTGCGGCCGTCGATCTTTATCTCGAAGCGTATCTGCTCGTCGAAGGGGTATTGCGTCCGCTCGGCGATCGTCACCCGTACGCCGCCGGCCACTTCGGCCGTGACGTTGCAGGGCGAATAGACCATCGCGGCCAGCCCGCCGTCGTGGGTGGCATACCACAGGTTTTGCGTGAACTTGGGCCATCCCTGGTGCATGTTCGACGTGCAGCAGGCATAGCCCGTCAGCAGGCCGTAGAGGATGTCCGTGCCGTCGTGGCTCTGCTCGAAATTGCGGCGGTGGTCGGTAATCATCACCTGGTTGACCTGCTGGTAGTACTGGCGGGCGTCATAGGCGTCCGTGGCCTGCGTGGGCAGGGCGTTGAACGCCACGCGCTCCAAGTGGTCGGCGAACTGCACGTCGCCCGTGATTTCGGCCATCTCCTCCAGCGAGTACATCATCTCCACGGCCGTGCAAAGTTCCGAACCCTGCGTCGGGGCGGCGCCGTGCAGCGCCTCGTCGCCCCCGTACAACCCCGTCGGCAGGCCGATGTAGCGGCGTATGTCCGCGAAGCCTTTCTTCACGGCCGCCACATGCGCCGGGTCGTTGCTGCGCTGGTAGTATACCACCGGCTCCTTGATCCCCTGCGCGAGGTTCACGCAGTGCAGCGAAAAGGGCGTCGGGATCACCTCCCCGCCGGCGAGGATGCCCGTCCAGTCGAGCGTCTGCCGGTGGATCAGGTCGCCCAGCTCCAGCAGAAATTCGTCGCCCGTGATGTTGTAGAGCCAGTAGACGATGCTCAGGTTGTCGCCGCCGCGCTGTTCGCCCCAAAAAGTCCAGTGCCCCAGCGGGGTCTTCGGAAGCTCGCGCAACTGGTAACGGAAATAGGCCCTCATCAGTTCGATGACGCGCTCGTCGCCCGTCGCCGAATAGTATTGTTGCAGCACCTTGAGCATAACCATCTTGGGCCACCAGTCGCGGGCGTTGTCGCGCTGTATGGCCGGGCTTTCGAACGGACGGTCTTCCGCCGGGCCGAAATAGCCGTCGGGTTGCCGGCTGCCGAGCGCCCACTCGACCCAGGGGCGGGTCTTTTCGATCAGCTGCCTGTCGCCGAGGATATAGGCCAGCGGCAGCAGCCCGTCGATCCAGTAGGGGCCGCGTTCCCAGACGTCGCCGTCGCCGCCCAGCCAGCCGTTGCGCGGGCCCATCACCTCGGGGTAGACCGAATCGAGGTGCCCCGTCAGCCCGTCGGCCTGACGCTGCAACTGGTCGCGGAGCCATCCTTCGGCGCGGATGGCGCCCAGCGGAAGTTTCACGAAGGGCTTTTCGCGCAGCGGGGCGCGGTTGTTGGCATAGGGTGCCGCGGCCGTCGCGGCGGCCGTTGCCAGGAGTAGGCCTGCCAGCAGCAGGGACATGAGTTTTTTCATACGTACGGTTTTGGTTAGCCGGAACAAAATTAACGAAATTCCCGGCTGCGGGGTGTATGCAAATGTGCAAATTCAGTATACATCGGCGGGCGCGGTTTGTTATCTCCCTCTTTTTTGCTACCTTTGCCCAGTATCACCAATGTGAAGAAAGGCTGAAATGGAGCTATCGAAAGAGCGTATCGAATCCCTCAGGGAACTTCTCGCCCCGGCAAACCGGAAGATCGTGATTGTCGCCCATACCAATCCCGACGGCGATGCCGTGGGTTCTTCGCTCGCATGGGCCGAGGTGCTGCGGGGAATGGGACACGAGGTGACGTGCATCGTCCCGAACAAATACCCCTATTTTCTCGACTGGATGCCGGGTATCGGCCAGGTCGTGGTCTTCAAGAACGATACCGCGGGCGATGCCGTGCGCGCCATCGCCGAGGCCGACCTGCTCTTCTGCCTCGACTTCAACGCCGTGTCGCGGCTCGAAATCCTGAGCGATACGATCGAGGCCAACACCACGGCGCGCCGCGTGCTGATCGACCACCACCTTTCGCCCGACGGGCATTTCGACCTCTCGTTCTCGTATCCCGATTCGTCGAGCACCTGTTTCCTCGTATACAGCATCATCGAAGCGCTGTTCGGCACCGATGCCATTACGCGGCAGATGGCCGAGGCGCTCTACGTGGGCATCATGACCGACACGGGCAACTTCGCCTACTCGTTCCTCACGCCGGAGCTGTTCCGCGCCGTGGCGGTGCTGGTCGAGAAGGGCATCAGCATTCCCGAGATACACAACAACGTCTATAACGCCTATACCGAAGGCCGCGCACGATTGTTCGGTTATGTCATCAACCGCAAGATGGAGATCATCCAGGACGGGACGGTGGCCTATATGTCGCTGATGGAGAACGAAATGCGCCGTTTCCAGTTCCAGCAGGGCGACAGCGAGGGTTTCGTGAACTACGCGCTGACGATCAAGAAGATGAAGATGTCGGCCATGTTCCTGGCCCACCGCAAGTTCATCCGCGTGAGTTTACGTTCGCGCGGAGATGTCGACGTCAACCTCTTCGCCCGCAAGTACTTCAACGGCGGTGGCCACAAGAATGCCGCGGGAGGTAAATCGTTCGTTTCGATGCAGGAGACTATCGACCACTATATCAAGTCGGTAAAGGAGTTCGCCCAAGACGGGCATCTGGGTTGAGGACGCTATGGCTGGTGGCCTTGCGCCGATAACCTACGAAAGTTATGGACGATTTCCGACTTAAAGTTTTTATCACCGCGGCCCGGACGCTCAGTTTCACCCGAACCGCCGAACAGATGTTCATTTCCCAGCCCGCCGTCAGCAAGCATGTCGGTGAGCTCGAATCCCGTTACAAGGTGCAACTCTTCGTCCGCCGCGGCAGCCGCCTGGAACTCACCGCGGCCGGCGAGACCCTGCTGACCTGCGCCGAACGGCTGGCCGGCGACTACCGCCGCATGGAGTACGAGATGGGCCTCTGCGCGAGTGCGGTCGAGGGCGAACTGCGCCTCGGTGCCAGCACGACCATCGCCCAATACCTCCTGCCGCCGATCCTCGCCCGCTTCACCACGCGCTTCCCCGGCGTGCGGGTCTCGATGATGTCGGGTAACAGCGATCAGGTCGAACAGGCGCTGTGCGGGCACGGCATCGACCTGGGGATGGTCGAGAGCCTCAGCCGCCGGCAGGGGTTGCACTATACGCTCTTCACGCCCGACGAACTGGTGCTTGTCGCCCGTACGGGCGGCCCCTATGCGCGGACGGATGCCGTGACGCCCGACCGTTTGCGGCAGATTCCCCTCGTGCTGCGCGAGGGCGGGTCGGGGACGCTCGAAGTCATCAAGACGGCACTCGGCAAGGCCGGGATCCGCATCCCGGAGCTGAACGTGGTGATGCGCCTCGGCTCGACCGAGGGGATCAAGGCATTCGTGCGCAACAGCGACGCCATGGCCATCCTGTCGGTGATTTCGGTCGTGGACGAGCTGCGCAGCGGTACGCTGCGTATCGTCGATGTCGACTCCCTGTCGCTCACGCGCGACTTCGTGTTCGTGCATCCCGAGGCCGAACCTGCCCGGCTTGTCCGGCAGTTCGTCGATTTCGCCCGGGCCGACCGCTGACCCGGCGGGCATCCCGTATTCCGTTCTCGTTCCCGTATCTCGTTCCCGTATCTCGTTCCCGCATCCCGTTTTTGTTCCCATATTCCGCTTCCGTTTCCGTTTCCGGGCACCGCTGCACGGCTGGGGTTTTCATTATAACTTTATGTTATGCAGGATAACCAGTCCTTGTTCCATATCCCGCCAAAAGATGCGATCTTTGCCGGCGAAACAAAGGAAAAGTTATAACGGCTTCTTAAAAACACGAAGGATATGTTGAAAAAAGGTAACAGGGCGAATACCTTGCACGGGATTCTGCTGATCGTCCTGTTCTCGTTCGCGGCATTCTACATCGCCGGGTTCCCCCTCGTAAAGAAACTTTCGTTCAGCCCGCTGATCGTCGGCATCGTGCTGGGCATGCTCTATGCCAACAGCCTGCGCAACAAACTGCCCGAAACGTGGGTGCCCGGCATCAGGTTCTGTACCAAGCAGGTGCTGCGCTGGGGCATCATCCTCTACGGGTTCCGCCTGACGCTCTCCGAGGTGGCGGCTGTGGGCATCCCGGCCGTCGCGGTCGACCTGGTCGTCGTGACGGTCACGATCCTGGGCGGCGTCCTGCTGGGACGCCTGCTGAAGATCGACCGCGACACGGCGCTGATGACCTCGACGGGCAGTGCCATCTGCGGCGCGGCGGCCGTGCTGGGTGCCGAGCCGGTCGTGAAATGCGAGGGGTACAAAACCGCCATTGCCGTCTCCACGGTCGTGATTTTCGGCACCCTCTCGATGTTCCTCTACCCCCTGATGTACCGCACGGGGATGCTCGACGGGCTCACGGACACGGGCGTGGCCGTCTATACGGGCAGCACGCTGCACGAGGTGGCCCATGTGGCGGGGGCGGGCAACGCAATGGATCCGACCGATACGCTGGGAATCGCTGGGACGGCCACCATTACCAAGATGATCCGCGTGATGATGCTTGCGCCCGTGCTGGTTATCCTGGGGTTCGTGCTGGCGGGCCGCCGGAAAACCGCCGGAGGGCACAAGGAGAAGAGCAAAATTACCATTCCGTGGTTCGCCTTCGGCTTCATCGCGGTCATCGGCCTCAATTCGCTGCTGCAATACCTGACCGGGGCGGAGAGTGTCCGCGACATTCCGTTGAACGGCGCCATCGAATATGTCGATACGTTCATGCTGACGATGGCCATGACGGCGCTGGGTACGGAAACGAGCATCGACAAGTTCAAACATGCCGGGGCGAAGCCCTTCGTGCTGGCGGGACTGCTGTATGTCTGGCTGGTCGTGGGCGGTTATTTCGTCACCAAATACCTGGTCGGGATCCTGTAACGGGGTTTTCGGCCGGGCGGCTTCCGGAGGGATCCCGTTTTTGCGCCCGGCTCCATTTTATGCCGATATGGCGCCTATCCGCCTATCCGCCTGCATCGTCTGCATTGCCGGGGATGCCGGGAAAGAAATCCCGCCGCTGAACGGCCTATGCCGGTCGGAACCGTTGTCTTGCTGGAAGCGATCCGCTTTTTACGCTAAATTCGGCAGAGTGGGGGCTTCGTGCTCCGAATAGCGGAGGACTGCCTCCCGTACGAAGTCCGCGAAACTGCGGGCTTCTTCGTAGGTGATGGCGCCGGGATAGCTCATCAGCACCAGCCGGTGGGGCGTGAAAGGCTTGCGGAACGACGGGTGGATGTACCGGTAGGGGTTGGCGACGAACCCCAGCCGCTCGTAGAAGTGCAGGCGGCGGATCGAAATGTCGTCTGCGGGTGGGTCGATCTCGAGGATGACGCGCCCGACCTTCCGGCAGAAGGCCGAGAGTGCCGCGGAGCCCATGTTTTGTCCCCGCAGGGCGGGTGAGACGGCCAGGTGCTCGACATAACGGTACCCGTCGGCACCCCAGTGGAAGAGGATGCCGATGAACTCGTCGCCGCGCCAGATGCCGTCGGCTTCGAAATTCGGGTCGCCGAATGCCCGGTCGTAGCCTTCGGCGTTCCAGCGTTCGTTGTAGGGGAACGACTTTTCGTAAAGCTCCCAGGCCTCGGCCCAGCCTTTGTCCGAGCGGGACTTGAAAGGTATGAATTGCAGTGGTCGTGTCATCGTCCGTATTGTTTTGCGCAAAATTACTACAAATTCCGCGCATTACCAATCCGGTTGTGCCGGGAGGGGCGTTCCGTGACATAATGGTAAAAGGGACACCCCGGAGCGGGTGTCCCTTTTACTGCCTTGCGGCGTGAACTTTTTATTACTCCGTTTTCCCTCCGGTGATTTCCTCGGGGATGCCGTCGCAGCGTTCGTAGACCGAAATGTCCGAGCGGTCGTCCTTGGCTGTCCATATCATCTGTGTCTTCGAAAAGTCGGTCACGATGTAGCGGTGCTGCCAGTCGCCTACGCTGTAATCGTAGTTTCCGTAGATGATGGCGCCCAGCTCCTCGTCGGTTTCGATGGCGAAGCGTCCCGTGAGCTTGCGGGCGCCGAAGCTGTCTAAGTTCTGGTACATGACGTACTTCTGGTCTTTGCGGATGAACTCGATGTATACGTAGCTGCCCTCGGCGAGGGGCGCGCCGTTCCATTGGGCGAGCTGCCACGTGCCGGCGAGGTTGTTGGGCGTGACATCCAGGGGGGCTACATACGACTTGTCGTCATCGCAGGCGCAGAAGGCCGTCGCGATAAGTGCAAGGAGCGTAAATCTAAAAATTGTTTTCATATTACTCGTTTTTGTCTGTTTCTTACTCTGTTTCTTCGAACCGGATTTGCAGCGTGCGCCCGCTCGGCGGAACATCGGGCCCTTCGAGGATCAGGGGCAGCTGCACAGGTGGCCTGCGCGTTGCCTGCGCGGGGTCGAACCCGATGACCAGGTCGCCTTTGGCGCCCGGGGCGAGGGTTGCGGGCTCGCACCGGAAGGTGATCCCCGGGGGGAGCAGGTGCTCGTCGCAGCGTGGCCGCATGGCTTTGCCGCCCGTGTTCAGGCATTCGATGCGCTCGTTCTGCAACCTTTCCGGGGCGAGGCGCACGGACTGCTGTTTGAGCCGCAGCGCACCCATTGCATAGGGGTAGTCGCCGTCCGTGCGTTCCGAGGCTATGACCGTGCCCGTGAGGTGCAGGATGGCCGTCGGCATCTTGTCCGAGAGCTGCGTATAGACGAAGATCCGCCTGTCGAAGCTCCCCGGGTGTCCCTTCGGGTGGTAGGTGACCGTCACCGTGCCTTCGCCGCCCGCGCGGACGGGCTGCCGGCCGTAGGTGGCCGCGGCGCAGCCGCAGGTGGTCTGCACGCGGGTGATGACGAGCGGTGCCGTCCCTGCGTTATGCCATTTGAACGTGTAGCCCGGCGGCGTGTCGTCCTCGCCGATATGCCCTGCGTCGATCTGCGTGCGTTCGAAGCGCATCGCTTCGGCACCGTCGGCCGTGGCGGGGTGCGCCAGGCTGTCGAGTTTGGCACGGGGGACGATGCGGATCTGCGAGCAGAGCGGTGTGGCGGCGGTTACCGCCCACAACGCCCCGCAGCAGAAGAGCATACGTGCTATCGTCGTTCCGCAGCGCATTGTCCGTTAGAGCCAGCCGTTGCCGTTTGCCGTTTTACGCACCGTGATGTTGAAATTGTGCGTCTCGCCCTTGCTCGAAGTGATGCTTGCCTTGGTCGTGCCGGCCTTCAGCCCCCTGACCGTCAGCTTCGCACCCTCCAACGACGCCGTGGCGACCGCCGTGTCGGCGATGCTGACCGTGTAGGTCAGCGTTTCGCCGCCGAGGAAGTAGTTGGCCGGGATGGCCTTCACCTCTTTGCCCAGCGAGATGTAGAGGTTCGGGAACGAAACCTGCTTGCCGTTGCCGGAGACCGCGTTGAGCAGCCTGGCCGCATTGACCTGTCCCACGCCCATCTGGTTGCGGTAGTTGGCCAGCGTCAGTTGCATGGGCTGGTTCAGGCCGACTTCGGCGACGTAGCGGTAGTAGTTTTTCAGGCCGGTCATGTAGGAGTCGATCGGCGTGGTGGTTTCGCAGAGCAGTGCCTTGAACTCGTCGGCCGTGAAGTGGCGGCGGAGCTGTGCGGCATATGAGAGCCCGAGCGCGGCGACGCCCGAAACATGGGGGCAGGCCATCGAGGTGCCTTCCATGTAACCGTAGCCCGTTTCGCTGATGGCATAGGGCAGCGTCGAAAGGATGCAGCCGATCTCGCCGCGTTTGTGGTTGTCGTCGAAGTACTCGTAATAGTAGTCCTGGTCGCCGCCCGGGGCTGCGATCGTCGTGCCGGGGCCGTAGTTGGTGTAGACGGCGGGCGTATAGTCGGCAGCCGTGGCCGATACCGAGATGCACTCCTCGGCAGCGCCCGGGAACCCGGCCTGCGGGGCGCTCTCGTTGCCGCCTGCGAAGATGGCCAGGCCGCCTTCGATCGGGCCGTTGGGCGATCCGGCGTTATGCAGGAAGTAGTCGAGGGCGTCCTTCTCCAGCGGGGCGTTCGTCGCCCACTCCTCTTCGTCCTTGAAGCCCGGCGCCCCCCACTCGTAGCTGTTGGCGCTGCCCGAGATATAGCCCCAGCTGCACTGCAGGATGACGGCGCCGTTGTCGGCCGCGTACTTGATGGCCCGGACGGTCGCCAGCGAGTTGCTGACCGCGTTGCCCGAGAATATCTGGCAGCTCATGATCTTCACGCCCGGGATGTCGGCGTTCCCGCCGGCGATCGAGCTGATGCCGATGCCGTTGTTATTCTGTGCGGCGATCACGCCCGCCACGTGCGTGCCGTGACCCGTATCGCTGACGTCGTCCCACGAGATAACGCCCGTGTCGAAGACGAAGTTGTAGCCGTAGACGTCGCCTTTGTAGCCGTTGCCGTCGTTGTCCTGCTTCGAGCGGTAAACCTCGCCTTCGTTGACCCACATGTTGTTCTTCAGGTCGGGATGTTCGACCATGACGCCTTCGTCGAGCACGGCGACGATGATCGACTTGTCGCCCGTCGAGGATTTCCACGCCTCTTCGCACTGCACGTCGGCATCGACGATCGACTTCTCGCCGAACAGGTTGCCTCGGTTGATCAGGTGCCACTGCATCGGCAGCAGCTCGTCGTTGAAGGGATAGCCCGTATCCCCGGCGGCACGGGTCGCACGCTGCATGGCGGCGAGGGCCTCGCGGGTGAGAGGCATCGCCTTCTTGCCGGCGTTGTAGGCACGGCGGATCGTGCGGTTGAGGTTCACGTGCTGGACTTCGCCCAGGGCCGAAAGTTTCTCGGCGACCTCCTCGGCGGAGTAGTCGTCGCCGAAGCGTACGACGTACCACAGGTGCAGCTCCGATTCGCGGGTGCGCTCCTCGTTGCGGCCGTCTACGGGGAAGACGCGTTCGATCTGGTAGCCGCCCACGATGTCGAGAACCTCGTCGACCGAAAGGATGCCCGAGCGGGTGGCGGGGCCGCCGCTGCGGGTCGCTGCGGCCGCCTTGTCGAGTATCTCGCTCACGTAAGGCGAAAATTTGACGAGTATCTCCCCCGATTTGTGCTCGACAGGGGTGTCCTGTCCGGTGCCGGGCGTCGGGAGCTCCTCGTTGGTGCAGGCGGTAAATGCCAGGAATGCAATGGCAAAAATGCCGTATAAATAGTTTTTCATCGTCTTGATTATTTGGTCGTATCCTCGTCTTCCTCTTCTGCGCCGGGGTCTTTCTTGTACCCCTCGTAGAATTCGTAGTAATAGTTCAGGTTGGCGGGTTCGTTGCCGAATCCGGCCGATGCGCCCGTCGCATCCTTGCCTTCCTGCGTGAACACGAGCTGGAAGGGTGACCACCAGTCGAGGGCGGGGTGGTAAAGCAGCCAGTCGGGCAGTTCGCCGGTCAGGCGGTTGAGGTTGATGGCGAAGCGCTTGGTGTGCGGCATCACCTTCGGGGTGCCGATCAGCGCGCGGGGCAGCGTGTCGGCGTCGATGATGTCCTGCTCGGTGTATTTCTCCCAGTCGTCCATCTTGGGCAGCGGCCCCTGCAGGTAGTTGACCGAGAGCTGCAGCGTGTCGAGATCCCATTCGATCATGCGGCGCGGGAATCCTTCTTCATCGACGAGGCCGCCGTAGTTGGTTTCGACGGTGTTGCTCAGGTCGTAGATGTTCCTGCGCGTGTTGGCGCCCATGAGCAACGTCCGCAGTTTTGGGAAGTTGGTCGGGTTGATCTCGTCGGGAATCTTCTGGAAGTTGTTGCTGCTCAGGTCGAGGAACTCGAGGTTCTTGAGCGCCGTGAAGTTCTTGTCCAGCGAAACCAGCCCGTAGGCGGCGATGGTGAGGCGTTTGAGCTGCGTGAGTTTGGTGATGTACTCGCCGGTGGTGAGGTCTTTCAGGAAGGCGTTGACGTTGCTGTAGAAGTTCAGCTCGTCGGCGGCCGTCAGGTACTGCACTTCGAAAGGCAGCTCTTCCTTGGTGTCGAACATGAAGAACCGGGCGTATTTCACGCGGCCGTTCTTCTCGGGCGTGTAACCCGCCATGCCCTCCTCCCAAAGGGTGACGTCGTCCCAGTTGTCCATGCGTTCGCCGTTCTCCCACGAACTGTTGGTTCCGAGCGTGCGTGCGATGGCCAGCAGGGCGATCGAGTCGCCGCTGCGGGTGTTCTCCTCGATGGGTTCGGCGGCGCCCTGCGTGACGAGCAGGTTGTCCTGGCGGGCGAGTTCCACCTCGCGTTTGGGCTTGAACACCACGTCGGCGATACGCTCGTTGGGCTGGGAGTTGATGCTCCAGTTGAAGCGTACGGTCACCTCGCGCGGGCGGATGCCGCGGTCGAGTTCGACCTTATAGCTGTCGAATTTGAGCCAGCTTTCGGCCGAGGTGGGGACTTCGACGGCGAAGTCGACGTTGGTCTTGACCTTCACGTCGAAATAACGGGTGCCGAAGGCCGAGAAGTTGGCCACGGAAACCTCTTTCTCCCCGAGCGTGATGGCGTAGTCGAAACCCTGCTGGTCGATGGTGATCTCCTTCTTGTCCCAGGTGTTCTGCTCCTGGATGCGTACCACGCCGCGGCGGGGCGAGTCGGTCAGCGCCGAGTCGATGAGGATCCTGCACTCGGTGGTGCCGCGGCCGTTGGCCGGCGAAATGGAAATCCACGGCTCGTCGGTGGTGGCGACCCAGTCCCCCGATGCCGATACTTTGATCTTGTGGCTTCCCCCTGCGGCTTCGGCTTTGATGGCGTCGCTGTCGAGCCCGAACGCGATGTTCTTGTCGGCGTCGGAGCAACTGCATAATGCGATCGAGCAGAGGATGACCGGTATGTAATTCTTTATTTTCATTGTCGTTTCTCCTTAGGTGTTATTCGAGCATTTTGTCGCAGTTCAGGATGTTCTGGGTCTTGTCGTAGATCAGGTTGTAGACCCCCTGCTGCCAGTAGTAGCAGATGGCCGAGGCATCGAACGTGATGTTGGGGTTGTCGCTGATGTCGAGGTGGTAGATCAGGTAGGAGATCGTGTCCTCGATCTTGCGCAGGTCGTTCGAACCGATGTAGAACCCGCGCAGGCCCGTGTGCTGGTAGAGCCCCGTGGGCCACTCGCGCAGGCAGCGCTTACCCTCGGCATCGCGCTGGCCGCGGATGGCGTATACGGTCAGCCCGGCGCAGTTGAGCGGCCCGAACGGGAACTTGTCGAACGAGTTGTACGATATATCCAGCCCGTAAAGGTAGGGCAGCTGCTCGGCCGTGAAATCCTTGGACAGGGCCTTCAGTTTGTTGTAGGTCAGGTCGAGCGATATGAGCGCCGTCGAGTTCTTGCCGCCAAAGCTGCCCTCGGGGATTTCGTCGATGCTGCAACCGCGCAGGATGATGTAGGAAACCAGCGAATTGGTCGTGCCGAGGCATTTGGGGAACTTCGTCAGCCCGGGGTTGGCCGCCAGCGAGAAGGTCTCCACCCGCAGGCCCTTGTATTTGCCCTCCTCTTCGCCTTCGAAGCCGTCGATCTCGTTGTAGGAGAAATCCACCGATTTCATGACGTATTTGGACTTGGCCGAGAAGATGTTGGGAACCTTCTTGAGCTTGTTGTAGGTCACCGAGAAGGTCTCCGTGTCGTCCGTGCCGCAGAAGATGCCGTCGCTGTTGGCCGGGAGCGAAGTGATGTTGTTGTGGTCGAGGTAGAGCTGTTCGGGTGCGACCTCCTTGCCCAGCGGATGGAGCGTTTCGATCTGGTTCCGGGACAGGTCGAGCAGGCCGATCTTCTTCAGGTTGCTGAACGACTCGGGGATCTCCCTGAGTTTGTTGTTGGTCGCATAGAGGATCTGGAGCTTCTCCTTCGATGGGCCGTTGGCGATGGCGTCGAGCCCCTTGTATAGCTCTTCGGCCGACCATTGGGCGTTGTTGGAGATGTTGACCGAAACGAGCTCGGGCATCTGCGCGATCTCCACCGGGAAGCGGGTCATCTTCGGGCAGTTGTAGACCTCCAGGTCGGTCAGCGACTTGAGGTTGGCTACTTCGGCGGGAATCTCCTCCAGCTCGCCGTTGGCGATGTTGAGGTACTCGAGCTTTTCGAGTTTGCCGATGGCCGGGTCGATCGACTTGAGCCCGTTGGTGAGCTTGCCGTGTACGACGTCGTAGGGACGGATATTGTTCTGGAGGCCGGTCTTGCGGTCGATGATCTGATCCTCGGTGAAATTCTTGTAGAGCGACGTGGCCGGGATCGAGATGCCGTGTTCGGCCAGGGCCCGGGCGATCGGCTCGGACGTCTGGGTCGGGATATGGATCAGCGAGAGGAACTCCTTGTGACGCTCCATGCGGGTGCGGTTGCGCTCGGAGAGGCTCTTGTCGTGTGCCAGCGAGGGGTCGTATTCGAGCAGGTTGCCGTCGTTGTGCGTGCCCAGATACAACTCGACGAGCTCCGAGAGCTGGCCGATGGCTGCCGGCACGTGCCCGCGGAAGCCGAACTCGCCGATCGAGATCTTCGCCACGCGGCCGTTGGAGTGCACCTCCACGCCCGGCTGGACGCCCCACAGGTCGGGATCCTTGTTGAAATCCCAGTTGACGCCGGTGGGATAGTTTTCACCCCTGTAAGACCAGTGCTCCCCGTCGAGCGCCTTCCAGATTTCGTAAAGCGCGTAGTAGTCGCGGATATACTCGTCGGCCTCGTAGAGCGTGACGCCGACTTTGGCCTCGGTGGTCTTGTTGTCCTCGATGGTGAAATCCAGGTTCTTGGGACGCTTGTTGGTCTCCAGCAGGATTTTGTTCTTGTCGTAGGCCTGGTATCTCTCCAGGCTGTAATCGCCCGCCTTGAGCGAGAGCAGCGTGTCGCATTCGAGCGAGGAGGTCTGGTAGCCGTCCTCGATGTCCTCGGGGGCCCCGTCCTCGCGGTCGTCCCTGAAGTGGATCGAGAACTTCGCGGGGAGTTTTTCGAACGTGGTGAGCTCGTTGGTCGTCTTGTGCCTTACGGTCAGGTCGAGGAACGCGATCTCGTCGAAGGTGTACTGCCGTTCGGCGGCACGCGTCACCACGGGTGTCTCGGTGAAGTCCGACAAGTCCTTGGAGATCGAGAAACGCACCGTGCCGCGCGGCTCCACGTCGACCGTCAGGTCGTGCGAAACGAGGCCGCCGGCCACGATGTCGAGCCTCTCTTCGCCCGGCATGCCGTTGTAGATCAGCTCGTCGTCGGCATTGAATAACGAGAAGGTGATGATCTGGTATTGTCCCGCCAGCAGCCGGAGCTTCTCGCTGCGCAGCCCGAATTCGGCGCTCTCCTTGTCGGGGGCCGAGAGCGTCAGCGACTGGGTGATGGTCGTGCCGTCGTAATAGAGCGAGACCTGCACCTTGCTGGCTTCGGAAAGGTAGTCGAGCTGGGGTTTCTGGGCCCGGCTCACGGCGTCGTAGGACGCCTCCTTGTGTAGTTTGAACTGAACGTATCCGTAATCGCGGTCGCGGTTGTCGATGCCGTCGTCGTCGGAGCATCCGCCGAGGAAGGCCGTGGCCAGTGCGAGGAGTGCCGCTACGGAAAATTTAAAAAGTTTCATATCTAAAAACCTGGTCTGTATGTTCTCCATAAATTGTAGTCGTATCGAACAGGGCCCCTGCCCCTTCGGAGAGGGGCCCTGAATCATTGGGGTCAGATGTTGAGCGTGCAGATAATCACCATTACCACGTTCCAGTTGGCTCCGTAGAGGAACATGACGCCCTCCGCGGCGGTCTGAGAGTCCATGTTGACGTAGATCTGGGTCGGGCCGTAGGATTCGGCCGTAAGCCAGCTTTCCGCATCGCCCTGGGCCATGAAGCTCGAGTAGGTCGGGACGTTCATCGCGGCGTTCGTGGTTTCTCCCTCGTAGGTCAGGTGGTAGATCGGGGCGCCGTACTCCGCATACTGTTCATAGTATTCGCCCGAGGTGATCTCTTCGAGGGTTGCGCCGGTGACGTATTCGGGATATGCGAACCCGATGTCCGTGCCGCCGATGTCCGCATTGGGATCGTAGAGGCAGTTGACGGCCGCGATGTTGCCCTGGGCGTCGTAGAAGACGATGTAGCCTTCGTCCTCGCGGTCCATGTCGATGATGGCCCCGCCTTCGACGCGGCGTACCGAGAGCCAGTTCTCCTCGTCCGACAGCGGCTGGCAGTCGGCGTCGTAGCATTTATAGCCGGTGAAGTCGCGTTCGAATGTCAGCGTGGCTTCGGGGTCGTTCGACCAGGCTTTGGTGTAGGTCAGTTTGTAGGCATCGTCGACCTCGAGCTCGCGGAGCGACCAGTGGGTCGAGGGGAGTTTCTCGAACAAGGTGCCGATCTCCGCCATGCCCTCGGGGTTGGCAGCCTGGATCGGGCCGGGGCTGGCCTGCTGTGTCAGCGTGGCGAAGACATAGGGCTGGTACTCTTCCTTGATGTCGTAGTCGAAGAGTTCGTTGGGGTCGGAGACCGCCATCGAAGCCGGGAGCACGATGATCCTGGCCGTGCGGGCATCGCCCTGGTTGACCTCCGTGCCGACGGTGAAGCCCCGATCCATGATGACCAGCTCCTCGTCCCAGGCGCTTTCCTCGACGATGACCCATTTGGTGTCGGCTTCGTCGCCGCTCAGGCCGGTATTGCCCCAGCGATCCGTGACTTCGGCGATGACATAGATCCTCGCACCCCTGATGCCCTTGACCGAACCGCGTGCGGTGCCGGGCGACCAGTCGCCGTTCATGCTGTTGTAGATCTCGGCTGCGGCGTTGAACTTGAGTTCCTTGTCGAGCGTGACGTCGAAAATGTCGCGGCAGGAGGGAATCGTGATCGGAATCTCGACCTTCGCGTCGAGGTTGCTCTTGTCGATGAACACCAGTTTGTCCTGCGCCCCGTCGAGCGGATAGGCCGACGGGTTGCCCTGGATGCGGATCTCGACTTTCGTGCCGGGTTTCCCGACCGTCACCGACGGGGTGGATACCCACTCCGGCAACTGGTTGATCGCCCAGTCGTAGTTGGCCTCGACCAGGATCGGCATCGAGAAATCGGTGCGCCCCTCGGGCCAGGTCAGGTCGATGCTTTGGGCTTCCCCTTCGTTATAGGAGTAGGTGAGGCCGGTTTCGCTGTCGCCGTATTCGAAGTCGCCGTACTGGTCGATCTTGCATGTGCGCAGGCTGAAGCCGCGTTCGAGCGTTCCGCGTGTGATCGTGGCGATGACCTTGCTCTGGCCGCCCATCTTGAGGGTTACCTCGCAGACACGCGTGTCGTCGAACTCATCGAGCTCGGCCACGCCGATTACGATCCGCGATGCACCCGCACTGCCGCGCAGCGTCCAGACTTTCTGTGTTTCGTCCTGTATCCAGAACCATGCGGCGGTGGCCGTCGGGACGCTCACCTCCCAGTTCTGGTTGGGCTCTATCTCGAGCGTGTAGGTGCCGCCGGCTTCGATGGTCGCTGAAACCGCCTCGGGGAAGTTGGGGCTGGGAAGCTTCGTATCCTCATCCGAATCGGAACACGAAGCGGCCGCCAGACATGCTCCGGCGAGCAGCGACATCACCAAGTGCAAATAATGTCTTTTCATATTTCGTTTCTTTATTTACGTTATGATTTAGAGCGATTCGGGCGTTATGACGCCTCCCGGGAGCATGCCTTCTTCCCGCTGGAGCCGCTCGGCTTCCTCGTCGCTGACCCATTCGATGATGTTATAGAAGTGGCCTACCGTACCGACGTTCACGCCCATGTCCTCGACATGCACCTTGATCCACAGCGCCACGTAGTGCTGGCAGCTGTTGAAATAGGAGTCGTAGAGCGGGCTGTTGGTGACGAGGATCTTGTTGTCGCCGAGGATCTGGCCGAAGACCGAAGCCTCGTCGGCCAGCACCTGGTTCTTGTCCATGGTCACCAGCGGTTCGATGGGGTCGCCCGGGTCGAGGCGGATCGTGACGTCGTAGCCCGAGAAGAGCCAGTCGTGCAGGATGATCATGTTCTCTTCGGTGGGGTGCTTCTCGGTGCGGATGAGGCGCTGGATGCTCTTGTTTTCCACGCCGGGGTAGCTGTTGAGGAACGTCGAGGTCACCACGCACCAGCCCGTGAATTCGTTGATGTCGTAGGGGCAGCTTTTCTGCATGACGACCTTCGTCCGGTCGTGGTAGAGATCCCATTTCAGCTGCTCGGGCATGACCAGTTTGAGGATGAAGCCCAGCGAGTCGGTATCTTCGATGTTGTCGTACAACCCGCGCACCTGTACGTCGGCCTTGCGCGAACCGGCCTTTATGGTGATGGTGTTCGACAGGAGGCGGTAGTGCTTCCCCTCGACGGCATTGCTGCCCTGGTCGATGATCTCCACGCCGAATGTGCGGTCGTAATCGCACGCGACGGTCGAGGAGACCGGTACCGAGAAATAGTCTTGGTCTTGGAGTACGGCGTAGGTCGCCAGGGTGTCGGCGAACAGCACGTACTCCGCATCGGAGTAGGTCTTATATTCCTCCTTGCAACCCGTTGCGAGGGCGGCCAGGAGTCCCGTTGCAAACAAAACCGTGATAATTCGTTTCATTGTCTCTCTTCTATTCGTTGTTGCTATCTGTTGCTTTCGTTCGGGAGTATCTCCGAGCCGGGGGCTTCCAGCTCGTGCTGCGGGATCGGCCATACGAAAAGCGGGTTGTCGGCTTCGATCTTGAGCGAGCTGCCTTCGGCCTGGGAATTGGCCTGCGGCTTACGCTCGAAGCCCTTGTGCCAGCGTTTGAGGTCGTGCAGGCGGAAACCCTCCATGTAGAGTTCGCGCAGGCGCTCGTCGGAGATGGTCTGCAACCAGTTGTCCTTCGTGACGTTGATCGTACCGCCCGATTTGTAGCGCATCTTGCGCAGCGTCGAGAGGTCGTTGCCGGCCTTCGAAAAATCGTTCTTTTGGCAGTAGGCCTCGGCGCGGATCAGGTACTGCTCCGCCAGGCGGAACGGCTTGGGCATCGAGACATGGTAGATCTGGTTGGCGATCAGGTTGCGGTTGCCGTAGTATTTGACCAGCAGCGGCCAGCTCAGCCCGTGGGCATAACCGGTCTCGGTCTGGTAGAAGTAGCCCGAATAGCGCAGGTCGGCATCGTCGTAGAGATCCAGGGCGGCCTGGCCGGGGACATAGTCGGGATAGAAATAGGTGTAGTCCTTGTTGAAGTTGAGGAACACCGTGCCGAGCGCCCCGCCGTAGGAGGTGTCGGTGAAGCCGATGCGCCAGATGACCTCGTATCCCAGGTCGTACGCCCACATGTAGTCGAAATAGGTGTAGTCGGAGGTGTAGTTGGTCTTGGCATCGGAGAGCTGGAAGGTGGCCTTTTTTTCGTCGATCAGGGTGCTCGAATATTCGATCGCCGTGTCCCAGTCCTGCATGTAGAGCGCCACGCGGGCGTGCAGCGCCTCGGCCGAGGCCGAGGTCATGTAGACGTTGCCGTAGGCGTCGTTCTCCTTGTCGAGGCGTTTCTCGGCCTCGGCCAGGTCGTCGAGTACGAACTGGTACGAGTCGTAGAGCGATGCGCGGCGTGCCGCCTCGGGCGTAAAGTATTTCGTGCGCAGCACGACGCCCAGTTCCGATTGGGCCGTGTCCGGCTCATAGGCCTTGCAGAAGGTCTTGAGCAGCTCGGTATAGCAGAGCGCACGCACGGCGTAGACCTCGCCCGTGTACTGTTCGAGCTTCTCGATGTTGGTGTCGCTGATCTCGTTCGCCACCACCTCGTCGATGCGGTCGAGGTAGAAGTTGCAGTTGCCGATCACCTTGTAGAGGGCGGCATAAACCGCTTCGAGCTGCAGGTCGGTCGGGCGTATGTCCCAGCGCCAGAACGAGCCGTAGGTGTTGGTGTTGCCTTCGACGGCATAGACCAGGTCGGCCTGGATGTCGGGCAGCAGGGTGAGGTAGCCGCTGTAAAGCGCGTTGCTCTTGAGCGAGGCGTAGATGCCGGTGAGCGTCTGCTCGGCGTCGGCGAAGGTGCGCATGGCCTCCTTCTCCGGGATGGACGAACCGGGGTACTTGTCCAGGCACGAGGTGGCGCCGACAAGTATCGCGAGGGCCGAAAGATAGAATTTTATATTGCGTAACATGTTCATAGTCCCTGATTAGAATGTTAAGTCGAGTCCGAAGGTGAATTGGCGTGCCATCGGGTACTGTGCCTGGTACATATTGCTCGACCCTTCGGGATCGAGGCCCGTGAATTTGGTGAAGGTGAAGAGGTTCTGGGCCTGGGCGTAGATCTTCACACCGCTGATGAAGCGTGTCTTGCGCAGCCACTCCTGCGGGAAGGAATAACTCAGCATGAGGTTTTTCAGGCGCAGGAACGAAGCGTCCTCCAGCAGGCGGTCGTCGAACTCGGTGTAGACGCCGTGGCGCGGGATGTCGGTGATGTCGCCGGGTTTCTTCCAGCGGTTGAGCAGGCGCTTGGACTGGTTGTAGGAGGCGAATCGGCCGTTCGACTCGTCGAAATAACGGTCGTTGTTGATCATCCAGCGGTCGGCGACCCAGCTGAACTGTGCCGACAGCGAAAGTCCCTTCCAGGCCAGCGTCGTGCCGAAGCCGCCCTGCCAGGGCGCCACGTAGCTCTTGCCGACCATGACCTTGTCCTCGTCGCGGAGCTCGGTGGTCAGCTCGCCCTCCTTGGTGTACCACAGCGCGTCGCCGTTGGCGGGGTTGACGCCTGCGAACCGGTTGAGGTAGAACTCGCCGAAGGAGTGCCCCACGACCAGTTTGGTGTTGGTGCTCGAAAGCTCGTATTCGCTGACCCCGCTGTAGAGCTTGGTCATCTTGTTCCTGTTGTAGGAGACGTTGGCGTTCACGCTCCATACGAAATCCTTGTGCTGGATGACGTCGGCGGCCAGGCTCACCTCGACGCCGCGGTTGGTCATGTCGCCCACGTTGTCCCAGCGGAAGCCGAAGCCGTTGGAGGTGGTGTAGGAAACGGGAACCTCCATGAGCATGGCGCTGTTCTTCTTGTGGTAGAGTTCGACGTCCACGTTCAGGCGGTTCCAGAAGCCCAGGTGCACGGCCAGGTTGGTGATCCACAGCTTCTCCCACTGCAGGTCTTCGTTGCCCGGCTGCGAGGGGGCGATGCCGGCGTCGCCGTAGTAGTTCAGGCCGCCGCTCACGAGCGCCATATGTTCGTAGTTGGGGATCGACGAGTTACCCGAGGTACCCGTGCTGAAGGCGATCTGCGCGTTGGTGAGCCAGCGGCGCGAGTTCTCCATGAATTTCTCGTTGCGCAGGTTCCACATCATGCCCACTGAGCCGAACGCAGCCCAGCGTCCCGAGGTGCCGAAGCGCGAGGAGCCGTCGGTACGGACGGAGAAGTCGACGTAGTAACGGTCGGCGTAGTTGTATTCGCCGCGCGCGAAGAACGACAGGAAGGCGTAGTTGTCGTCGGTGACGTCGCTCCACGACGTGGCTCGCGTCCCCGACGAGATGTTGACCAGCTTGTCGTTGTTCTGGCCGCGGGTCGCCAGCGTGAACTCCTCGTAGCTGTAATCGACGCCCTCCTGGCCCAACAGGAAGTTGAACGAGTGTCCGCCGTCGAGCGAGAAGCGGTAGTTGATCGTATTGGTGATGGAAAGGCTCATGCCGTCGGTCGAGTAACGCTGCGCCGTGCCCGAGCCCAGGTTGGGCGGGTAGTTGGGGTAGGAGGCGCCGAAGCCCGTCGTGTGCGAATAGTCCACGCCGAACTGCGAGCGGATGGTGAGCCCCTCGATGGGGGTGGCCTCGGCGAAGAGCGTCGAGATCACCTTGTATTTTTTATAGGAGATCTTGTTGTTGGCCAGCCATTCAAGCGGGTTTTGGCCTTCGCCCTTCCAGGTGCCGTCCTTGATCGAGGCGAGCGAGCCGTCGGGGCGGTGGGGGTTCCAGTAGGGCATCATGAAACGTGCGGCCGAGATGGGGGTCACGAGCGTATATTCGCCCGACTCGGCGCGTTCGATGGTCTGGTAGTTCATCATCGTGTTGGTGCCGAGCTTGAGCCACTTGGCTGCCTGTTGTTCGACGTTGGCGCGGAGCGAGAAGCGCTCGAAGGCCGAACCTGCGGCAATGCCCTCCTGGTTGTAGTAGCCGCCCGAGACGTAGTAATTGGTCTTGTCGGTGGCCCCCGAAACCGAGAGCTCGTAGTTCTGGAGCAGGGCGGCATCGTTGAACACCTCGTCGAGCCAGTTGACGTTGGTCTTGCCCAGGACGTTGTAGTTCTTGCCGTCGGTGAACCCGATCTCCTTCTCGTACCGGATGCGTTCGTCGGTGTCCATCAGATCCCAGTTGCCGTAGGCGATCTGCGAGAAACCGAGCTGCATGCGGTAGTTGATCTTCGCCCGCTCGGCCATGCGCCCGCGCTTGGTCGTGATGACGATCACGCCGTTGGCCGCGCGCGCACCATATATAGAGGTGGAGGAGGCGTCCTTGAGCACCGAGATGCTCTCGATGTCGGCCGGGTTGATGGCGTTGAAGTCGGAACTGGCGATGGCGACCCCGTCGAGGATGTAGAGCGGCGAGGTACCCGAGTTGATCGAGTTCATGCCCCGGATCATCATCGTTGCCGACGTGCTCGGCTCACCCGAATTGGAAAGTACCGTCAGTCCGGGAACCTGTCCCTGGATGGCCTGATCGAACGCCGCCGTAGGGGTGTTCTCGACCTTTTCGGCCTTGACGGTCGATACCGATCCGGCGATGGTGCCCTTCTTGCGGACACCGTAAGCGATGACCACCACGTCGTCGAGCGCCTGTGCCTCGCTCTCGAGGGAGACGTTGTAGGTCAGCGAGGCGCTGCCGCCCGGAACCGTAAAGGTGGCGGGCTTGTAGCCGATGTACTGGAAGGTGAGCGTCGTCCCTGCGGCGACGCTGATCGAGTAGCTTCCGTCCGCAAGGGTGCTCACCCCGCTGGTGGCCCCGGAAATCACGTTGACCCCGATGAGGGGTTGCTTGTCATCCGCCGAGGTGACGATGCCTCTGACGGTCACATTTCCCCCCCCCTGAGCTACGGACATCGCCGGCAAGGCACATAGGAAAAATGCAAGAATGTTGAGTAGAAGTTTCGTTTTTTGCATAAGTAAATGATACTTTCTTACGCGACAAAGAAAAATAATTAAAACGAATTTGCCAAATGTTCAAAATAGATGAAATGTAAGCAGGAGTGTTCGGAAAGGGTCTTTCCGGCCCTCTTTTCAGGGCGAAAACAGGTGCTATAAGACTAAATATAAATAACTTAACATTTTGTTTTAACCCGAAGAACCATTGTTGAACACGGGTTAAAATATTTTTATAAAAACGAAAATAAAATTCAATATGTTTTGAATATTTTGGGGTTTCGGGCGAAAAAATACCCTCCGGTACGGTTTGATATGCGGTGAGTTTCCGGACGTAGGTGCTTCTGGATACCTTATTTTTTAATATTATTTAATATATACCAACCTGCGGGGTGGTTTTTTGAAAAAATATAAAAAATATAAAAATATTTTTCGCCGGAGGGGACGAACTTCCCCGAAAACCTGAGGAGATAACAATTTTCCGGCAATCGGTGGTGTACGGAGGAAATACGCGAAACCCCGTAAAGAGTTCTCAAAGGGGATTTTATCGAGGGCGATTAGGCTGAAACGGGAAGTAAAGTAAAGGATGCGCAGTTTTTTGGTGTATTATGCTTACAGATTGTAAGTGATATGCCGTGATTTCATTTTAATACATAACATCAACCCCTATTTGCGCCCGCGGGTCAATGCTTTGGTCGGCGGCGGGTTGTAGCCCCCGTGCATCGCTGCCGTGGGCAACCCGCGGTGCGTCACGGCCGTGGTCTGTTCCGGCGGGTCACTGCCCCTTCCCGCCCCGGAAGCGGGCGCGGTACTGACTGGGACTGAGCCGTTCGCGGAGGCGGAAAAAGAGCGAGAAGGCGCTCACGCTTTCGAAGCCGAGCGCATAGGCTATTTCCGAGATGCTGTGGGCTGTCGTCGCGAGCAGTTCCCGGGCCTTGTTGAGCCGCATCGTGTGCTGGTATTGCGCCGGCGCCATCCCCACGTATTCGCGGAAGACGCGGCGGAACCACGTGTAGCCCATGCCCACTTCGCGGGCGATCTGTTCGGGCGAGCGGTTGCGGCCGAAGTCTGTGCGCATGATGGCTTTCGCGCGGTTGATCTTCTCGACGACGGGGTTGTCGGAGTAGAGCAGGTTGCTGTGCTTGAAGAGCACCGACCCCAGGATGTGGAGCACGATGCTCGAAATGAGCGGCTGGAATCCCACGCGCTCCTCCTCGACCGTGCCGATGATCTCGCGGTAGCACCGCTCGATGCCGCCGCTGCACCCGATCCGCAGCAGGGGGCGCCGGCGGCAGAGGAACCCCTGCTGCTCCAGGCGGTCGATATTGGCGCCGCGGAAGCCGACCCACCACTCCGTCCATCCGGTGCCGGGGTCGGGCGAATAGGAGTGCCATTCGTTGGGGAAGAGCAGGAGCATGGTGCCCGCCTCGACCGTCTGCGACGGGCAGGATGCCGACTCGAAACGTCCCCGTCCGGCGGTGATGTAGACCAGCTGGTATTCGTCGAGCGTGCGGCCGCTGCCTTTGTAAAACAGGTAGTGCTCGGGGTGTTCCGAGACGGGGTAGGGCGTTCCGGGCGGGACGTGCTGGTGCCCGGCCGTGGTGCAGACGATGCCCCACTGCTCGTCGCGCGGGGAGACTGGCAGGTAGTGAAGGATGCTCAGCGGCCGGTCGTCCATAGTGTCAAATCTATATATAGTTTGTCAAAACCATCAACAAAGGTAGGGAAAAGATTGTATAGTTTTGCATCAGTAACCTAAAACTTTCCGTGATGAACCGTTATTTCGTCGGTGTCGATCTCGGTGCCACGAGCGGCCGTGTCATTCTCGCCACGCTCTGCGGCGAGGGCATCGCCCTCGAAGTTCTGCACCGCTTCCCTAACCGCCTGCTTTCGATCGGCGGCAAATATTATTGGAACATCTACTCCCTCTATGAGGAAATCCTGCACGGCCTGACGCTGGCCGGGCAGCGAAGGATTCCGGTCGATTCGATCGGTATCGACACGTGGGGCGTCGACATGGCCTGCGTGGCGGCCGACGGTACGCTGGCCGGGCTTCCGAGGGCTTACCGCGATCCCTATACCAACGGGGTTCCCGAGGAGTTCTTCCGGAAAATACCCCGGCAAGAAGTGTACCGCCGCACGGGTATCCAGATCATGAATTTCAATTCGCTCTTCCAGCTCCGTGCCGCGCGCGGGGAGGGGATGTCGGCGCTGGAAAATGCCGCGTCGGTGCTTTTCATGCCCGACGCGCTGTCGTACCTGCTCACCGGCGAGAAGGTATGCGAGTATACGATCCTCTCGACGTCGCAGTTCATGGATCCCCGCACGCGGGAGATCGACGGTGCACTGCTGCGCGAGGCGGGTGTCGATCCCGCGCTTTTCCCGCGGGTGGTGATGCCCGGCCGGAGGATCGGGGTGCTCTGCGACGCCGTGGCCCGGCAGACCGGGCTGGGGGCGGTGCCCGTGGTGGCCGTCGCGGGGCACGATACGGCTTCGGCCGTGGCGGCCGTGCCTGCCCGGAACGGGCGCTTCGCCTACCTCTCGTCGGGGACGTGGTCGCTGATGGGCATCGAGGTGCCGGAGCCGATCATTACGGAGGAGTCCTATGCGATGAACTTCACCAACGAGGGCGGCGTGGACGGCACGGTGCGGTTCCTGAAGAACATCACCGGCATGTGGCTGCTCGAACAGTGCCGCGCGGTGTGGAGCCGCCAGGGCAGGGAGTATAGCTATGAAGAGATCGTGCGCATGACCGAGGGCGCCGCCCTGTCGCCGGGGGTCATCGACCCCGATGCCGCGGAGTTCGCCGCGCCGACCGACATGCCGCAGGCGATCCGCACGTGGTGCGCGGCGCACGGCGTCCCCGTCCCGGCGGACGATGCGGCGCTGATGCGGCTGATATTCGACTCGCTGGCCGCGAAATACGCCGAGGTGCTCGGGAAACTGCGGCGGCTGGCGCCGTTCGAAATCGAATGCCTGCACGTCATCGGCGGCGGCGCACAGAACGACCTGCTGAACCGGATGACGGCCGACGCTGTCGGCATCCCCGTCGTGGCGGGCCCTGCCGAAGCCACGGCGCTGGGCAACATCATGGTGCAGGCGCGTGCCGCGGGCGTGGTCTCTTCGCTCGCCGAAATGCGGCGCTACATCGGCCGCTCGATCGAAACGAAAACATATCAACCGAAAAAATAAAACTGTCATTCTTATGAAAACGGAACTTATCGAAAAGGCATACGCCATCGCGCGGGAACGCTATGCGGAGATCGGCGTAGACACCGAAAAGGCGCTCGCGGCGCTTCAGAACATCTCGCTCTCGCTCCACTGCTGGCAGGCGGACGACGTGACGGGCTTCGAAAACCGGGGCGGCGACCTCACGGGCGGCATCCAGGCCACGGGCAACTACCCGGGCAAAGCCCGCAACATCGGGGAGCTGCGTGCCGACATCCTCAAGGCCAAGTCGTTCATCCCCGGTACGCACCGCCTGAACCTGCATGAGATCTACGGCGAGTTCGGCGGCGAGACGGTCGACCGCGACCAGGTGGAGCCCCGGCATTTCCAGGGCTGGATCGAGTGGGCGAAAGAGCACGGCATGAAGCTCGACTTCAACTCGACGTCGTTCTCGCACCCCAAGAGCGGCGATCTCTCGCTGGCCAACCCCGACCCCGGAATCCGGGACTTCTGGGTGGAACACACCAAGCGCTGCCGCGCCATTGCCGAAGAGATGGGCAAGGCGCAGGGCGACCCCTCGATCATGAACCTCTGGGTGCACGACGGCTCGAAAGACCTTACGGTGAACCGCATGCTCTACCGCGAGCTGCTGCGTGACTCGCTCGACCGCATCTTCGAGACCGAATACGACCACATGAAGGACAGCATCGAGTCGAAGGTGTTCGGCATCGGGCTGGAGAGCTATACCGTCGGGAGCAACGACTTCTACATCGGCTACGGAGCCAGCCGCGGCAAGATCGTGACCCTCGATACGGGGCATTTCCACCCCACGGAGATCGTGGCCGACAAGATTTCGTCGCTGCTGCTGTTCATCCCCGAGGTGATGCTGCACGTGTCGCGCCCGGTGCGCTGGGATTCCGACCACGTGACGATCATGAACGACGATACGCTGGAACTGTGCAAGGAGATCGTACGCTGCGATGCGCTCGACCGCGTTCATATCGGGCTGGATTATTTCGATGCCTCGATCAACCGCATCGGCGCCTATGTCATCGGTTCGCGCGCCACGCAGAAGTGCCTGATGCAGGCGTTGCTCGAACCGCTCGCGCAGCTTCGCCGGTACGAGGCTGCCGGACAGGGCTTCGAGCGCCTGGCGCTACTCGAAGAGTCGAAGTCGCTGCCCTGGAACGCCGTATGGGACATGTTCTGCCTGCGCAACGACGTGCCCGTGGGCGAGGAGTTCATCGCCGGGATCCAGCAGTACGAAAGGGAAGTAACCTCCAAACGCTAAGGCCATGTACCGCATCGTACTGAACGAGACGTCGTACTACGGCGCAGGGTGCCGCTCGGTGATCGCCGACGAGATCCGCAAGCGGGGCTTTAAAAAGGTGCTGCTCGTAACGGACAAAGACCTCATCCGGTTCGGCGTGGCCGCGAAGATCGAGGAGGTGCTCCGCGGGGCGGACATTCCCTATGAGATTTACAGTCAGATCAAGGCCAACCCCACGATCCGCAACGTGCAGCAGGGCGTCGAGGCGTTCAAGGCTTCGGGCGCCGACTGCATGGTGGCGCTGGGCGGCGGTTCGTCGATCGACACGGCCAAGGCCGTGGGCATCATCGTCAACAACCCCGAGTTCGCCGACGTGCGCTCGTTGGAGGGCGTGGCCGACACCAAGCACCGCGCCGTGCCGACCTTCGCCGTGCCGACGACCGCGGGGACGGCGGCCGAGGTGACGATCAACTATGTCATCACCGACGAGGAGAACCGCAAGAAGATGGTCTGCGTCGATCCCAACGACATCCCGATGTGCGCGGTGATCGACTGCGAACTGATGATGTCGATGCCCCGGGGGCTGACGGCCGCTACGGGCATGGACGCCCTGACGCACGCCATCGAAGGGTATATCACGCCCGGGGCGTGGACGATGAGCGACATGTTCGAGCTGAAGGCCATCGAGCTGGTCGCCGCGCACTTGCGGAATGTCGTCGAGGACGGCAGCGACCCCGTCGCCCGCAACGGCATGGCCGAGGCGCAGTACATCGCGGGCATGGGTTTCTCGAACGTCGGGCTGGGCATCGTGCACTCGATGGCGCACCCCCTGGGGGCGTTCTACGACACGCCGCACGGCGTGGCGAACGCACTGCTGCTGCCCTATGTGATGGAATACAACGCCGAGTCGCCCTCGCGCGCCAAATACCTCGACATCGCGCGGGCGATGGGCGTCGATACCGCGGGCATGAGCGTCGACGAGAGCGTCGCCGCGGCTGTCGGGGCCGTGCGCGACCTGTCGCTCAGCATCGGTATCCCGCAGCGCCTGCACGAGATCGGCGTGAGGGAGGAGGACATCCCCGCGCTGGCCGTGGCGGCGTTCAACGATGTCTGCACGGGCGGCAACCCGCGTCCGACCTCGGTCGGGGATATCGAAAAACTATACCGTACCGCGTTCTAAAACAAAGGCCATGAATACGCTTCTCGGACTTCTGATCATCGCCGTCGGCAGCTTTTGCCAGTCGAGCTCCTATGTACCCATCAAAAAGGTGAAGGAGTGGTCGTGGGAGAGCTTCTGGCTGGTACAGGGCATCTTCGCATGGCTGGTGTTCCCGCTGCTGGGGGCACTGCTGGCGGTTCCCGCGGGCAGCTCGCTCGGGGAAATCCTCTCGACCGACCCCTCCGCCGCCTTCAAGGCCGCCGGCTACGGCGTGCTGTGGGGCGTGGGCGGCCTGACGTTCGGGCTGTCGATGCGCTACCTCGGGGTGGCGCTCGGGCAGTCGATCGCCCTGGGCACCTGCGCCGGGTTCGGCACTCTCTTCCCCGCCATCTTCGCGGGCGAAAACCTCTTTGCGGGCAAAGGGCTGATCCTGCTGCTGGGCGTCTCGATTACGCTGGCGGGCATCGCCGTGATCGGCTACGCCGGGTCGCTGCGCTCGCAGAACATGACCGACGAGGAGAAACGCGCCGCCGTCAAGGACTTCGCCCTTACGAAGGGGCTGGCCGTGGCGTTGCTGGCGGGCGTGATGAGCGCCTGCTTCAACCTCGGGCTGGAGGCCGGGCGGCCGTTGCAGGTCGAGGGCGGCAGCGCCCTGTTCCGCACGCTGCCCGCCACGCTGATGGTGACGCTCGGGGGCTTCGTGACCAATGCCGCCTACTGCCTGTGGCAGAATGCGCGCAACCGCACGTTCGGCGACTACGGCAAGGGGTCGCTCTATGCCAACAACCTGTTGTTCTGCGCGTTGGCCGGGGCGCTGTGGTACTCGCAGTTCTTCGGCTTCGGCATCGGGCAGACCTTCTTCGAGCCCGGGTCGGTCGTGGCGGCATTCGCCTGGTGCATCCTCATGGCGCTCAACGTCACCTTCTCGAACGTGTGGGGCATTATCCTCCGGGAGTGGCGCGGCGTGTCGGCCAAGACCGTGGGCGTATTGGTCTGCGGCCTGGCGATCCTGATTTTCTCACTCGTATTTCCTAATTTGTTCTGACGATGAAATCCATACTCGAAAACCGCCCGGCGCTGGCCGCCGAGGTGGACAAAGTGGCCGAAGTGGCCGGTTACCTCTGGCAGAAGGGGTGGGCCGAGCGCAATGGCGGCAACATCACGGTAAACATCACGGAGCACGTCGACGACGTGATCCGCGCGATGGAGCCGGTCAGCGGGCGTTTCCCGATCGGCACCACGCTGCCCCGCCTCAAGGGGTGCTATTTCTTCTGCAAGGGTACCAACAAACGTATGCGCGACCTGGCGCGCCGCCCGATGGAGAACGGCTCGGTAATCCGCATTCTCGACGACTGTGCGTCGTACGAGATCATCGCTGACAAGGCGGTGAAACCCACTTCGGAGCTGGCTTCGCATCTGGCGATGCACAACCAGATGATCGCCTCGGGCAACGGCTACAAGGCGGCGCTGCATACCCATCCCATCGACCTGATCGCCATGACGCACAACCCTGCGTTCCTCGAAAAGGACGTCTTGACCAACCTTCTGTGGAGCATGATCCCCGAGACGCGGGCCTTCTGCCCCAAGGGGCTGGGGATCGTTCCCTATAAGATGCCCTCGTCGGTCGAACTGGCCGAGGCCACCATCGCGCAGCTGCGCGAGTACGACGTGGTGATGTGGGAGAAACACGGCGTATGTGCCGTAGGGCCCGACATCTTCGAGGCGTTCGACCAGGTCGACGTGCTCTCGAAATCGGCGCAGATCTACCTCACGGCCCGTTCGATGGGCTTCGAGCCCGCCGGGACGACGCAGGAGCAGATGGACGAATTGAAACGGGCCTTTAACCTCTGACCCAAAGATGCCGGCGGGCGGGGACGGCAATCCCCGTCGGGAGCGGCAGACGGGCATCCCCGTATGCCGAAAGCCTGCGGACGGGGTATCCCTGCGGCCTTGGGCACCGGATCTGTCCGTACCTGTACCCCGGAACGCGGCGGGTGCCGTTGCCGCCGGAGGACGGAAACGATAATTTTACCGTTTTATGAAAAAGATACTTTTATCGCTTTGTTTTGCGGCTGCCGCGCTGGGTGCGCAGGCCGCGGCACCGTGTACGCCCGTGGGGCTGCGGTGCGAACATCTGGAGACGCCGCTGGGCATCGACGCCCCGGCGCCGCGACTGGGCTGGCGTCTGGACGACAGCCGTTCCGGGGCGCTCCAGCGGGCTTACAGGGTCGTCGTGGGGCGGGATTCCGCCGCCGTGGCCGCCGGATGCGGCGACGTGTGGGATTCGGGGCGCACGGATTCGGACGGGATGCTCGTCCGTTACGCCGGGCCGAAACTCGACCCGTTCACCCGGTATTACTGGGCCGTGACGGTCTGGGACAAGGACTACGCGCGCTCCTCGTCCGGGGTCGCGGCGTTCGAGACCGGCATGATGGGGGCCGGGAACTGGCAGGGATGCTGGATCAGCGACCACCACGACATAAACCATAAGCCTGCGCCCTATTTCCGCAAGGAGTTCTCCGTGGGTAAACGCGTGAAATCGGCCCGCGCCTATGTCGCGGCGGCCGGGTTGTACGAACTTCATATCAACGGGCGGAAGGTCGGCGACCACCGCCTCGACCCGATGTATACGCGCTTCGACCGCCGGAACCTCTACGTCACCTACGACGTGACGCGGCAGTTGCAGGACGGGGCCAATGCCGTGGGCATCCTGCTGGGCAACGGCTGGTACAACCACCAGTCGGGCGCCGTGTGGAACTTCGAGCGGGCGCCGTGGCGCAACCGCCCGGCGTTCTGCTTCGACCTGCGTATCGAGTATGCGGACGGGACGCACGAGGTTGTGAAGTCCGACCTCGACTGGCGCACCTCGGGCGGGCCGCTGGTGTTCAACAGCATCTATACTTCGGAGCATTACGACGCGCGGCTCGAACAGCCGGGCTGGAGCTCCCCCGGGTTCGACGACTCGGCCTGGGGCGGGGTGATGTACCGCGGCGCGCCGTCGCAGAGGGTCACGGCACAGCAGACGGTGCCGATCCGCAATGTCACCGAATACAGGCCGCGCAGCGTGCGCAAGCTCGACGAACGGAGCTACCTCTACGATTTCGGCCAGAACATGGCCGGTGTGACGAAGCTCCGCCTGAGGGGTGAAGCCGGGACGCAGCTGCGGCTCATCCATGCCGAACGCCTGCGCGAAGACGGCCATGCCGACCTGTCGAACATCGACGTCTATTTCCGTCCGACGGACAAGGACGACCTGTTCCAGACCGACGTGGTGACCCTGAGCGGCCGCGACGACGAGTTCATGCCCCGGTTCAACTACAAGGGCTTCCGCTATGTCGAGGTAGTTGCCGACCGGCCGGTAGAGCTGTCTGCGGAGAACCTGACGGCCTATGCCATGCACAGCGACGTGACTCCCGTGGGGCATATCGAGACGTCGAACGACCTGGTGGACAAACTTTGGGACGCCACCAACAAGGCCTACCTCTCGAACCTGATGGGTTACCCGACCGACTGCCCCCAGCGCGAGAAGAACGGCTGGACGGGCGACGGCCACCTGGCCATCGAAACGGCGCTGTACAACTACGACGGCATTACGGTCTACGAGAAGTGGCTCGCCGACCACCGCGACGAACAGCAGCCCAACGGTGTGCTGCCCGACATCATCCCCACCGGCGGCTGGGGCTACGGCACGGCCAACGGGCTGGACTGGACGAGTACCATCGCCATCATCCCGTGGAACCTCTACCTCTTCTACGGGGACACGAAGCCGCTGGAGGATTGCTACGAGAATATCAAACGCTATGTCGATTACGTCGACCGCCGCAGCCCGGGGCACCTCTCCTCGTGGGGACGCGGCGACTGGGTGCCCGTCCGCTCGCAGTCGTCGCTGGAGCTGACCTCGTCGGTCTATTTCTACGTCGATGCCACGATCCTCGCCCGTGCCGCCGCCCTGTTCGGCCGGGAGGCCGACCGGAAGCACTACGAGGCACTGGCCGGCGAAATCCGCGGGGCCATCAACGACAAATACCTCGACCGTGCGACGGGCATCTATGCCAGCGGCACGCAGACCGAGCTGAGCGTTCCGCTGATGTGGGGCGTCGTACCCGAGGAGATGGTCGCCAAGGTCGCCGGCAACCTCGCCCGCAAGGTCGCCGAAGCCGGGTTCCACCTCGACGTCGGGGTGCTGGGCGCCAAGGCCATCCTCAATGCGCTGAGCGAGAACGGCCATGCCGAAACGGCCTACAAGGTCGCGGTGCAGGACACCTATCCTTCGTGGGGATGGTGGGTGGTGAACGGCGCCACCACGCTGCTCGAAAACTGGAACCTCGAAGCCACGCGCGACATCTCGGACAACCACATGATGTTCGGCGAGATCGGCGGGTGGTTCTTCAAGGGGCTGGGCGGCATCAAGCCCGACCCCGAAGCGCCGGGCTTCAAACACATCCTGCTGCGCCCGAATTTCGTCGGCCCCGAGGAATTCGAGGCTTCGCACGACGCCCCCTGCGGGCGGATCGTGTCGGCATGGACGCGCCGGGGCAATACGGTGACCTACCGCGTCCGAATCCCGGCCAACAGTACCGCAACGCTCTGCCTGCCGGCCAACGTGGACGGCGGGAAGGTGCATCAGCTGGGTGCCGGAAGCCATACGCTGACGCTCAGGGTGGCCAAATGACCCTTCCGCCTCGGGGCGGACGGCTGCTGCCGCGGGCCGCATTCCCGTGCGGGACGGCTGCCTGCACAGGACGATTTTTACCCATAACCTGAAATATTCCTGCGATGAACAAACTATCGAAACTGATTCTGATGCTGCCGCTGGCCCTCGCTCCGCTGGCGGGGCAGGCCGCCCCGAAGGGCGGCTCCCATGCCGCCCTGGCCGCGGGGTTCGTGGCGCCGCCCGACTCTGTCCAGACCTCGGTTTACTGGTACTGGCTTTCGGGCAATGTCTCGAAGGAGGGCGTGGTGAAAGACCTCGAAGCGATGAAACGGGCGGGGATCAACCGTGCCTTCATCGGCAATATCGGCCTCGGGGAGCTGGCGACGCCCTATGCCCCCGTGAAACTTTTTACGGACGAATGGTGGGAAGTGACCCATGCGGCGCTCAAACGCGCCTCAGAGCTGGACATCGAGATCGGCATGTTCAACAGCCCCGGCTGGAGCCAGGCCGGAGGGCCGTGGATCGAACCCGGGCAGGCCATGCGTTACCTGGCTTCGGTCAAGGCGCATGTCCGGGGCGGCGGGAAGGTCGAGGCGGAGCTGCCGCGCCCGTCGGCCGATTTCCAGGACGTGCGGGTGGTCGCCTATCCCGCTCCCGCCGTGGGGCGTGCGGCGCTGACGGCGGCCGATACGCGTGTGACGGCTGCCGGCACGGCTGCCGGGGCGCAATACCTCATAGACGGCGACCCGGCGACGGAGCTCCTCTTCGATGGCAGCCCCGAAGCCGTCATCGACTTGGTGACGGACGCCGACATGGATCTGCGCAACATCACGGTGTGGCCCGCCCACCGTCCGATACGTGCCGAGGCCGAATTGCAGGTGAAGGGGACGGACGGCTACCGGACAATCGCATCGTTCGGGATCGACCGCTCGAACCCCAATATCGAGGTCGGCTTCGACCCTTACGCCCCGGTTTCGGTCAGCGTGGCGAAGACCACGGGGCGCGAGTTCCGGCTCATAGTCCGCGGTGCGGGGAAGGATACGGGTTTCGCGGAAGTGCTGCTCTCGTCGCTACCCCGTGTGGAGCGTTATGCGGAGAAGACCTTTGCCAAGATGTTCCAGTCGCCGCTGCCCTACTGGGAGGAGTACCAGTGGCGCGACCAGCCCGTGCTGGACGATGCCTCGCTGGCGGTCGACCCCGCGAAGGTGGTCGACATAACGGAATGTCTCGACGGTGACCGCCTGGTGTGGGAAGCCCCTGCCGGGGAGTGGGTCGTCATGCGTACCGGGATGCGCCCGACCGGCATCCAGAATTCGCCCGCGGCGCCCGAAGGCACCGGGTTCGAAGTGGACAAGATGACCCCGGCCTACCTGCAACACCATTTCGACGCCTTTATCGGTGAGGTGCTCCGCCGCATCCCGGCCGAAGACCGCAGGACGTTCCGCGTGGTGGTGGCCGACAGCTACGAGAAGGGCGGGCAGAACTTTACGGATACCTTCCTGACCGACTTCAGGGAGCGTTACGGCTACGACGCCCTGCCGTTCCTGCCCGTTTACGACGGCGTGGTGGTCGGCAGCCAGGATATCTCCGACCGGTTCCTGTGGGACATGCGGCGCCTGGCGGCCGACAAGCTGGCCTATGCGCATATCGGGGGGCTGCGCGAAATCGCGCACAAATACGGGCTGACGTTGTGGCTGGAGAACTACGGCCACTGGGGTTATCCCGGCGAGTTCCTGCAGTACGGCGGCCAGTCGGACGAGGTCGGGGGCGAATTCTGGGGCGAAGGGTCGCTGGGCGACATCGAGAACCGTGCCGCCTCGTCGTGCGCCCACATCTACGGCAAGCGGAAGGTGTCGGCCGAGTCGTACACCTCGGCCGGGAACGATTTCGGGCGTTATCCGGCGATGGTGAAGCCGCGCGGCGACAGGTTCTTCTCCGAGGGGATCAACAACACGCTGCTGCATGTCTACATTTCGCAGCCGGGCGACGAACTGCCCGGCATGAATGCCTGGTTCGGAACGGAATTCAACCGCAACAACACGTGGTTCTCGCATATCGACCTCTTCACGGATTACCTCAAGCGTGTCAATTACATGTTGCAGCAGGGGCTCAACGTCGCCGACGTGGCCTATTTCATCGGCGAGGACGCCCCGAAAATGACGGGCGTCACCGACCCGGCGCTGCCCCGGGGATACCAGTACGATTATATCAACGGCGAGGTGCTGCTGGAACGCGCCACCGTGAAGGACGGCCTGTGGACGCTTCCGCACGGGACGCAATACTGGATCCTGATGTTGCCGAAGCTTGAGACGATGCGTCCCGAGCTGCTTGCGAAGCTGCAGGCGCTCGTCCGTGAGGGCGGCGTGCTGCTGGGGCCTGCGCCGCAGCGTTCGCCGAGCCTCGAAGGCTATCCCGATGCCGACGCCCGGGTGCGCCGCATGGCTGCGGAGCTCTGGGGCGGGGTCGACGGCAAGGCCGTGAAGGCCGCCCGCTACGGCAAGGGCGCCGTGCTGGACGGCATGAGCATGAAGGAGGCGCTGGCCTATGTGCAGTGCCTGCCCGACTGCGAGGTCGGGGCCGATGTCCCCGTGCTCTTCGGGCACCGCGATGCGGGCGACGTGCAGATTTACTTCCTGACCAACCAGTCGGACGCGCGTATCGCTTTTCCCTGCACGCTGCGTGTGACCGGCTCTGTGCCCGAGGCATGGGATGCCGTGACGGGGGCGATCCGTCCGCTGCCGGAGTTCGAGGATGACGGTCGCAGGACGACGCTGCCGATGGTGTTGGAGCCCAACCAGAGCCTGTTCGTCGTATTGCGCGCGGATGGGGCGGGCGCTGCGCACGGGGACGGGACGGCGAATTTCCCGACCCCGGTGCGGGTCAAGACGCTGGACGGGCCGTGGACACTGACCTTCCAGGAGGGTCGTCGGGGCCCGGCGGAGCCTGTCGTGGCGGACGAACTGAAAGACCTGCGGCTCTCCGACGACGAGTCGGTGCGCTATTTCTCGGGCAGTGTCCGCTATGAGACGACGTTCGACCTCAGGGGGAAGGAGAAATCCGGCCGGCTGTACGTGAACACGGGCCAGGTCGGCGTGATGGCCAAGGTCTATGTCAACGGCAAGTACGCCGGGGGCGTGTGGACGGCGCCGTACAGGGTCGACGTCACGGACTTCGTGCGCAAAGGGAAGAATACCCTCGTCATCGACGTGGTCAATACGTGGGTGAACCGCCTGATCGGTGACAGCAGGCTCCCCGAGGATCAGCGCGGGACATGGACGCTGAACAATCCGTGGCGTCCCGATTCGCAGTTGCAGCCGTCGGGGCTGTTCAACCCGGTGGTAATCGAACGGATGATTGCACGATGAGACGGATAGCACTGCTTGCCCTGCTGCTGGCATTTGCGGCGGCCGTGTACGGGCAGGAGAACATACTGGAGAAGGGGCTGGAAGGCCGGAGTGCCGCGGATGTGATTTCACGCAGGTACGTGACCCCGCTGCGGCTGGTCGCACTGCCCGGCGAGCTGACGGCGGGGGTGGAAAACCCCGAAGCGCTGCTCCGGAATTTCGACGGGCAGCTGACGACCGGGACACCCGATGTCTGCCGCCTCTCGACCCGCGACGGGCGCTCGGCTTCCGTGCTGCTCGATTTCGGCAAGGAGTTGTGCGGCGGGATCGCGCTCTCGGCGGCGATACGCGCCGACCAGCGGGCGCTGAAGGTGCGGATCCGCCTGGGCGAATCGGTGAGCGAGGCGATGAGCGACGTGGGCGGCGACGCCCCGATGGCCAGCGCCACGAACGAGCATTCGCTGCGCGATTTTACGCTCGGCGTGCCGTGGCTGGGCAATGTCGAGGCCGGGAACTCGGGGTTCCGCTTCGTGCGGATCGACCTGGTGGAGCCCGATGCGGAGCTCAATCTGAAAGCCGTGCGGGCGATCCTCCGTTACCGCGACGTTCCTTATCTGGGGTCGTTCCGCTGTGATGACGGGCGGCTGAACCGCATCTGGGAGACGGGGGCCTACACCGTCCACCTCAATATGCAGGAGTACCTCTGGGACGGGGTGAAACGCGACCGTCTGGTATGGCTCGGGGACATGCACCCCGAGGTGATGACCGTCCAGAGCGTGTTCGGCGGCAATGAGGTCGTGCGCCGGAGCCTCGACCACGTGCGCGACAATACGCCGCTGCCCGGGTGGATGAACTGGATCGCGGCCTACTCGATGTGGTGGGTCATTATCCACCGCGACCTGTATATGTATGAGGGTGATTTGAACTATCTCGGTGAACAGCAGGAATATATGCGTGCCCTGCTGCGGGTGCTGGCGTCGCAAATGGACGGCGACCGCGAGAACCTGCAGGGCGGCCAGCGCCTGCTGGACTGGCCCACGTCCCAGATGCCCGACGTGATCCATGCCGGGTATCAGGCCCTGATGGTGATGGCCATGGAGGCCGGCGCCGAAATCGGTGGCTGGCTCGGCGACAGGCAGATGCAGTCGGAGTGCCATGGGGCGCTGCGGCGGTTGCGGCGGCACGTGCCCGACCACCTGCGGAACAAGCAGGCGGCGGCGATGCTCGTGCTGGCCGGGCTGGCCGGCCCCGGCAAGGTGTGCCGGACGGTGATCGCCCGGGGCGGGGCGGAAGGTTTCTCGACCTTCTACGGATATTACATGCTCGAGGCGCTGGCCGAAGGCGGCCTTTACGACGAGGCTTTGCAGATCATCTCCGATTATTGGGGTGCGATGCTCGACCTGGGGGCCACGACTTTCTGGGAAGACCTCAATTACGCGCATGCGGCCGGTGCGGCGCGTATCGACGAGCCGGTTCCGGCCGGGAAATTCGACATCCATGCCGAGTCGGGCGCCTATTGCTACAAGGGGTTGCGCCACAGCCTTTGCCACGGCTGGGCATCGGGCCCCACTCCCTGGCTTTCGCGGCACGTGCTGGGCATCGTGCCGCTCGAACCGGGCTGCAAGTCCGTGGCGGTGCGCCCCCACCTGGGACACCTGAAGTGGGCCGAGGGGACGTTCCCGACCCCGTGGGGCGTTATCCGGGTGCGCCACGAGCGCGGTGCCGACGGGAAGGTCTCGACGAGCGTGTCGGCACCCGATGGGGTGCGGGTCGTGCGCTGACCCCGGAAAAAATCGTATTACTGTTAACAACCGATGGATATGACAAGGAAACTGATTTTGGCGGCGTGGGCGCTGCTGTTCGCCGCAGCTGTCCCTGCACAGCAGAAGGAGGAGTTCAGGTTATGGCCCGAGGCCGGGAAGTATGCCCCGGAGCGGCTCGGTGCCGGATTCGACCGCGACAACGCCCCCTATGTCACGTTGTACCGCCCTGAAGGGAAGAAGCCGGCGCCGGCCGTGGTGGTCTGCCCGGGCGGTGCCTACGGCGGCCTGGCTATCGGCCATGAGGGCTATCAGGTGGCGGAGTGGTTCGCGGCGCGCGGGTTTGCCGCCGTCGTGCTGAAATACACCATGCCCCACGGCAACTACGACCTGCCCCGCCGGGACGTGCAGCAGGCGATCGAGCTGGTGCGTGCGAATGCGGCCGGGTGGGGCGTAGACCCTGCGCGGGTCGGCGTCATCGGCTTTTCGGCCGGGGGACACCTGGCCTCGACGGCTGCGACGCACTTCACCTGCGATGCGAACCGTCCCGATTTCGCCATCCTGGTCTACCCGGTCATTACGATGGACGAACGTTTTACGCATGCCGGGTCACGGAGGAACCTGCTGGGCGAAGCGCCGGCCGAAGGGCTGGTTGCGGCGTTCAGCAACGAACTGCGCGTGACCAGCGGGACACCGCCGACGTTCATCGCCTTCAGCGACGATGACGACGGGGTGCCCCCGGTCAACGGCACGTTGTTCTACAATGCGCTCAAAGCCGCCTCGGTGCCGGGCGAGATCCATATTTATCCGACGGGCGGGCACGGCTGGGGCTGGAACGAGACCTTTAAATACAAGGACGAGTTCCGGAACTCGCTCGTGCGCTGGCTCTCCGAGCGGCTGGGCGAATAACGCCGCATCCGTTCGCCATAAGTGCCGGCAGGCACCAAAATCCCCGTTCGGCAATGCTGCCGAATGGGGATTTTGGTCGTGGACGGTTCCCGGTTGCGGGACAGGTTTACCGCGCCTTGCCGGCAGCGGGAATCGGGCGGGCTTCGACGCCCTCGCGGGTCATCCTGACCGGAACGATGTGCCCCTCGGCATCGAAATACATGCGGTCGATGCAGGTTTCACGGCTGCTGGCTGCCGTTTCGTCCAGCGGGCGGCGGTGGTAGACGATGTACCATTCGTCCCGCCCCGGAACCTGTATGACGGAGTGGTGCCCGGCGCCGCGGGCGATCGCCGGGTCTTGTTCGAGGATCTTGCCGATGCGTTCGAACGGCCCGAAGGGCGAGTCGGCGATGGCGTAGGCGACGCAGTAATCGGGGCCCGTCCAGCCCCCTTCCGACCACATGAAGTAATATTTTCCGCGGTGCCTGAGCATGAACGGCCCCTCGGTGTAATTCGCGGGGGTGACCTCCTTGTAAAGGGTGCCATCGTCGAAGGGCACGATACGCAGCAGATCCGGCGACAGGCGTACCATGTTGCAGTGCCCCCAGCCGCCGTAGTACATGTAGTAGCTGCCGTCGTCGTCGCGGAAGACGAACTGGTCGATGGGCTGGGCCCCGTTGACGATGCTGTCGATGAGCGGCTTGCCCAGCGCATCGCGGAACGGCCCGGCCGGGGAGTCGGCCACGGCTACGCCGATGCCGCCGGTTTCACCCTCGTGGATGTCGTTGCCGGCGAAGAAAAGGTAATACTTGCCGTTGGCATGGACGGCCGCGGGCGCCCACATGGCGCGTTTCACCCACTTCACCTCGTCGTTGGAGACGATCCGGGGGTGCTTCTGCCAGTGTACGAGGTCTTTCGACGAGAAGGCGTCCATGAAGGTCTGCTCGTTGTAGTCGGCCGAGTAGGTCGGGTAGATCCAGTAGGTGTCGCCGAAGACCACCCCTTCGGGGTCGGCGTACCAGCCCGGGAAGACGGGGTTGCCGCTCCGGGCAGCTGCCGAGGCCGTATTTTGCGCCGCGGCGCAGTATGCCGCAAGGCATGCGAAAAGGAGAGTTACGTATTTCATAAGTTATTCGATTAGGGTCGATTGCGGGCCGAGGTAAGAGCGTTTCATGCCCCCGAAGTCGAGGACGATCTTTTGCAGGACGATGCCCGGGTCGCCGACGCGGATGCGCAGCGTGTGGCGTCCCGGCTTGTCGATGTGGAGCGTCGATTTGTTGACGGCGCAGTTGCGCAGCACGCTTTCGAACCACACCTGCGAGTATTCGACGTGCGACGAGGAGGGGGTGGCCAATGCCCCGTCGTCGATCTGGACGCTGTACTTGGTGTCGGTGTTCGTGTTCTCGCCGATGCGGAAATCGCGGTCGGCGTGGAGCGGGAAGGTCGGCAGCACGTAGGTGTAGACATCGACCGAACCGGCGTCGAAGGCGTAGAAGTCGTATTCGGCGCACGGGACGTCGCGGCTGCGGAAGATCTGGAGCGGGGCGGTCGGGTCGCCCAGCTGCAGCGCGGGGCCTTCGATGCCGAGGTCTTCGACGGCTGTTATTTTGATTCGGTCGTTTTCACGGACGCGGTGGCAGCCTGCGGCGGGGATCGAGACGCAGCCGTTGTTCTCGACGTAGATGCCGCGGAGCTCGGCGCGCGACGGGGCGGTGGGGTTGAAGAGCGATACGAGCACCTTCTCGGACTGTTCACCCGCGCGGAAGACGATCTGGGCCGGCACCGCGTTCCCCGAGGGGGCTTTCTCCCAGTCGATGCCCACCGTGATGCGCTCTTCGTCGGCGGTTTTTCCGGCGGATTTGCTCAGGACGACCCAGGGTTCGGAGGCATGCGCCGTCCAGGCGAGCGTGCCGCCGCCCCGGTTGTATATCTCGACGGGGTAGGTGCGGCGCAGGTAGTTGTCGAACGCAGGCAGGGCGTGGAAGGCCCGGGCGCCCGTGACGTCCTCGCCTGCGACCTGCAATGCCAGCCGGGGAGCGCCTGCGGCATCGTGCGTTGCCAGGTGCGGCAGGTTGAAATAGGCGCTCACGCCGTCGTAGTTCTGGCGCATGGACATCATGTGGTTCCATTTGCCGCCGAGCAGCGAGTTGTACCCCCGGGTGATGACCTGCAGGCTGTCGTAGCAGCGCTGCACCTCGTCGCGCACGGCATTGGTCGCCGCGCGGCCCTGGCGTGCGTACCAGCGGTTGCGCTGGCCGCCGAGCGTCATGCGGTTCATCAGTTCGGCGCCGCGCAGGGGGTAGTAGACCAGCTGGTAGAAAGCCGGGCGGGCTTCGTCGCCGATCTCGTGCAACAGGGCTTCGGCCCGGGCGCCGAGCTGCCGGTAGGCCTCCAGCCGCCGCTGTGCCTCGTCGTAGTTGGTGAACGAGAAATCGGTGTCGGTAAGCTGCTCGCAGTTGTGGTCGAAGCGGTTCCAGTGGTAGCCCCAGCCCATGTATTCGGGTTTGCGGGGGAAGGCCAGCCGCAGGTGTTCGCGGGTCATCGCCTCGAGGCGGTCGTAGTACGCTTCGCCGAAGATGCCGGCCAGCCAGCGTGCCGGGTAGCTCACGACGTTGTCGGCCGTGAAGCGGCCGATGTCCCAGGCCATGTCGAGGAAGAGCGAAACCTGCATCTCCGAGCCTTTCAGGTCGCCGCAGTTCACCAGCCACAGCCGGTCGGCCGTGGTGTCATAGGCCTTGCGCAGCTCTTCGTACATCAGCGACGGGGGCGTCGTGCTGAACCAGAGGTAGCTGTGCGGTACGCCCAGGTAGGAGACATGGTAGTAGACCCCGGAGCGCCCCGTGCGCCGCTGCTCGCGCACGCCGCTCAGACGTTTCATGTAGCCGTAGTTGTCGTCCGGCCAGACGATCGTGATGTCGTCGGGCAGTTCCAGCCCGTTGGAATAGATTTCCAGTACCTCCTTGTAGGGTGTAAATGCCTGCGGGACGGTCTCGACCGGTCGGTCGATGTTCTCGGCGAGGATTCGCCGCTGGTCGAGCAGCGCCTGCTGGAGCATCCGCACCTTTTCGTGCATGGGCAGTGTGGTCGACATGGCGCCGTCGTGCAGGCCGCGCAGCGCCAGCGTATAGACGTTCTCGTAGGGGCTGTTCTCGCGCACGCGCTGCGTGAGCACGCGGTTGATACCCTCCTTGTTCTTGTCGTAGTTCCAGGGCCCCATCGTCTTGGTATCCCATTCGCTGGCGGTGTTCAGCAGCAGCGGTTCGCAGTGGGTCGATCCCATCACGATGGCGAACGTGTCGGCTACGAGCTTGTTTTCGGGGATTTGGTTGAACGAGGTGGAAACGGGGTGCATGGCCGGGGCGAGGTAGTTGGCCTTGAGGCGCAGCAGCAGTTCGCAGACCTTGGCGTAGGTTCTGGGGCCGATATTGCCGCGCTCGGGCTCGAAGGTCTGCGAGGCCCAGGGCGTCAGACCCCAGTCTTCGTCGTTGAGGAAGATGCCGCGGTAGCGCACCGACGGCGTCTGGGAGTAGGTCGGCGGGGCGTCGACATGGAGCGCCGCATGTTTTTTCACCGGGACGTCGGCCCACCAGTACCAGGGGGATACGCCGATCAGCTCCGAGAGCGTGAAGAGCCCGTAGGCCGCGCCGCGGCGGTCGCTGCCCGCGATGACGAGGGCTTTGCGGATGCCCGGCAGGGGATTGGCGACGGTCTGGATCAGGTAACGCTCCCAGGCGCCTTCGAGCGGGGCGGTGTCGATCTTCCCCGCTTCGGAGAGCCTGCGGATGAGGGCGCTGCCTCCGACCGTCCCGACGATTACCGCCGGGCCTGTTTCTCCGGTCGCGGAGGTCACCTGCGGGCGTCGGCCCGTTACGGCCTCCACGTCGGCGGCGAAGAGCTCCGCCGCGCGTTTCACCACCGCGGCGTCGGATGCATCGTAGAGGATCGCGGCCGTCTGGCGGGGCGAGGCGAGGGTGAAGGCGTATTTGGTTTCCGGGCTTTTTTCGTGTACGGCCACCTGTGCGTGGCCTGCGGATACGGCCACGAGGGCCGACAACATAAGAATCAAGTGCTTCATGGGTATCGGTTTGCATTGCTAAGGTAGAAATTTCGCAGCAATGCCCGAAATTTTGCATCGGGAAATAAGAGCCGCAAACCGACCGAGGAATAGAAATAGAATAATCCTGCATACACGCCCGTATAAGGCGTGTTTTTGTTTTATCCGAAGTTTTGCAAATGTACCGATTTTCCTTGAAAAAAGTTGTACCTTATTTGTACCTCATCGCAGTATCTACGCTATTTTCCATATATTTGGGACAACTAAGGCACTTATTGCTACATAAATGCACTTAACGCTACCTATTTCGACTTAAATGGGCTCCAACATTTACCTGCAAAAAATCTGCGAACAATGCGGCAAGGAATTCACCGCCCGAACGACTGTCACGCGGTTTTGCTCCCATACGTGCAGCAGTCGGGCATACAAGGATCGCACCCGAAAAGACAAGGTAGAAAAAATTAAGACCGACACTATTCGGATCAAAACCAAGGAGATCGGGGAAATTCAAACGCGGGATGTACTGACCGTATCGGAAGTGGCGGCATTAGTCGGCTGTTCGCGGCGCACAGCATACAGATTGGCCGCAACAGGAACGATCAAGAGTGCCAACTTGGGCCAGCGGCTCACGCGCATCAGACGCTCAGAGGTAGATTCGTTCCTGTCGCTCCCGGCAAAACCCGCCCCGCAAGAGAAAGAGTACGAAATTTCAGAATGCTACACCGTCGGCGAAGCCCTACGAACATTCGGTATATCGGACAAGACTCTCCGTGACATCCTAAAGCGGAACGGCATCCCGAAGTTTCAGCGGGGCAAGTTCGTTTACATTCCTAAAAAGTTACTGAATGAAATTTTTAACTAAATTCGCATATGGCTGTCAAAGTTAAACTTCTGCAAAAGAAGATTTCGGGAGGGCGCAAAACCCTCTACCTCGATTTCTACCCCGCAATCATCAGTCTCAAAACCGGGAAGGAGACGCGCAGGGAGTTCCTCGGCCTGTATATCCACGAGAAGCCGAAAAACGCCATCGAGAAGCAATACAACGCCGAACAGCTGAAACTCGCCGAGGCGATTCGTCAACAGAAAGAGAACACTCACAACAAGCCGGAGATATACAACGAATACGAAAAGGAGCGGCTCCGGAAAAAGGAGCTGGGCGACCGCGATTTCGTCGAATATTTCCGCAGGACGGCAGGCAAACGTTCCGGCTCCAACCACAACAACTGGATGTCCGCACTAACCTATCTGGAACAATTCACAGGCGGCAGGGTGAAATTCGCCGACCTCAGCGAGCAGTATCTGGAAGAGTTCAAAGAATATCTGCTGACCACCCAGAGCGTCAAGAGCAAACGGAAAAAGGAGCCGCTGTCGCAAAACTCCGCCCTCTCCTATTTCAACAAGGTCAAGGCCACTTTGAAGCAGGCATACAAGGAGGGAATTTTACAAACCGATCTGAATGCGCGTGTGGATTCCATAAAAGCGGCCGAAACGCGCAGGGAATACCTCACCTCGGAAGAATTGAATAAATTGGCTAAAACGCCTTGCAAGGATGATCTGCTGAAACGTGCCGCCCTCTTCTCCGGATTGACCGGACTGCGTTTCTCGGACATTGAAAAACTGACTTGGGGCGAGATCGGGCAGGACGAGTCGAAAGGCTACACCATTAATTTTCAGCAGAAAAAGACCAAAGGCATCGAAACGATGCCTATATCCGAACAGGCGTTCAGCCTCCTCGGAGAGCAGCAGAAGCCGGAAAGCCGGATATTCGGAGGACTGCGTTCGGCATCCTACCACAGCAAAGACCTGCGGGACTGGCTGAAAGCGGCAGGAATAACGAAGCACATCACGTTCCATTGCTTCCGGCACACGTTCGCTACCCTGCAAATGTTCCTCGGAACGGATATTTTTACCGTTTCAAAGATGCTCGGCCACCGCGAGATCAAAACCACCCAGATATACACTAAGATCGTGGACGAAGCCAAACGGCAGGCAGCAAACCGGATCAAGTTGGATTTATAATTTCAGATCCCATTATGGACGAATTCACACAACTAAAAAAAGAGAAAATCTATAAAACACTCTCCAACCTCGGCGAAGATATCAGCCTTACGGAGTGGAGCGATACTCAATGGTATGAACTCAGGGGATATTCCACGGAAGAAGCCCGGCAAATGGTGTTTGAAAAATACAGGGCGAAACTGCTCAATGACGATGAAATTACACAGCACATTGTCGGTTACAGGGAGGCCTATATTGCATTTGATGAAGATGAAGAATTCGACGAAGAAAAATACAATGTAAGCTACATAAATAATCTGGCAACCACATTCTCCGCCATTTGTGAATTTTCTATAGTAAACGGGAAGTTGGTCGATCCCAAAGGAAAATTCAGACAAATCATAGACACATTTACTGCCTATGAGATCGTACAGGGCCTTGTCCGGGAGCGAGCGTACAAAGAATCCCAACTGAGACGATATGAAACCTTGAACGGACAGATCGAAACCAAGGCCGAGCGATTCGGCAGAGAGGTTAGCCAATACGGATTTCTCGACCTGCCCAAAGTGGCCTGCCTCACGGAAAAGTCCCAAGCGAAATTGATTGAGAAAATTGCGGGTCAGAAAGTTCCGTATGCCGTCGCAATGTTTGACTACATAGAATTCATTAAACATCTACAGGACAATTATTTTAAAACAAAAGACCAACTATATAGAATGATTTCTAAATTGCTCTGTTCGGATATAGACGGTAGGGTGGTCAAAGGCAATATCGCTTCGCTGAGTGGCTACAGCGGGGAAAACAAAAAGAGATACACCGCCTATCAACACACCGAAACGGTAAAAAACGATTACGAAGCGTTGAAATAGGGAGTACTCCCCCATTTTTGCCCCCAAAACACCTTAGTCTCTTGCGGCATGTTTAACCAAAATATGTCGCATTATGACTGAGAAATTCACTTTCGACGATCTGCCTATGGCAGTGAGTCAGCTTACCGACAAGGTAAATTCGATCTATTCCATGTTGGCCCGGCATTCCATGCCGCAGGAATCACCCCAAACCGAGGATAAGCTCTTGTCCGTTCGTGAGGCCTCCACGTTACTGCGGCTGACCGTCCCCACCATTTACAGCAAGGTGTCGAGGGGCGAACTGCCGTGCATGAAGCAGGGCAACCGACTCTATTTCTCGCTGTCCGAGATCACTGCACACCTCAAATCGGGCAAAAAACGATCCGCTGCCGAGCTGACCGCCCAAGCCGAGGAATTCTGCAACCGCAAGGAAGGAGGGCGTTATGGAAAATAACCGCACTGACCGACAGCCCCGCACCGTTGATTTTTCATTATTCGACCAAATCGAGAAAGCCGTCCCCGCATACGATCTGGACAAAGCCATTCAAAAGAGGGATTACCGAATCGACCTGACACAGCATTACGCCGATGCAGAGTATCTGCTAACTGTCGATGGAATCGGGATGCTCGCCAAAGGCGACATCCAAGCCGTGAAAGGCAAGGCGAAGCAAGGCAAAACATTTTTCATCACGGCATTGGTCGCGGCCGTACTGAACGGAAAGTTCGGGGCGTTAAAGGCCTCCGGCGAGGACTATCGTGTTCTGATCGTGGACACGGAGCAGAACATGAAAAACGTGGCAAGGAACGCTCGGAAAATACACCGCTTGTGCGGGTGGCCGGAAAATGAAAATCATCCCCGATTCAGCGCGGTCGCTCTGCGCGGGTACAACACCGACGAACGGCGGGAGATACTGGAGGGCGAAATCGCATTGCTCAAGCCCGATCTGGTGATACTGGACGGGATCAAAGACCTGTGTCGCAACATTATGGACAACCCCGAAAGTACTGACGTTTTGGATTTGCTGTCGCGGCTCAGCCAAGACAATAACACAGCAATCTGCTGTATCCTGCACGAAAACAAGAGTTCGACGGACAGCAATATGCGGGGACATCTTGGGACGGAACTCATCAACAAATGCACCGAAGAGTACCAAGTGACCAAAAAGGACAATGTGATCACCATAGAGCAGACGGTGAGCCGGGATGCGCCACTTTACGACAAATTGGAATTTACGATCGAAGAGGACGGAATGCCATCGGAAATTGCTATTGCAATAAAAACACACAAAAATTCGATCCGAAAAACAATCGCCAAGACCGATTACTGGCGGCAGTTTTTCATTAACCAAAGCAGTTACACCAGAAAAGAGCTGCACCGTATCATTATGGAGAGCGGAGAGAAAAACCGCACCAATGCCTATGCGAAAATCAGAGCTGGACTCAACGAAGGCAAATTGACCATCGACGAAAAACAAATCATCACGCTCACACAAAAAGAGGATTCGATTTGATTGTGCATTGTGTTGTGTATGCGCCTATATAGGCGCTTATACACATACCACAATTTTATGCAGGAGAAACCGCCCCTTGTGGCTGTCCCCCTAACCATAAAAACAGCAGACAATTATGAAAAACAGATTGGATGTAAAAGTTAGTTTATTTCAGAACTGCAAAGCCAGCGGAATGCCCGTCCGCGAAATTTTCCTGTGCGATTTTTTATCCGGATCCACGTTCCGTGCGAAATACAAAACAACCGTAGACAGGTATCGGGCCGCTGGTGACGAGGACAAAAACCGTTTAAAAACGAGTCTCCCTGCCGTTACGGTAAGCGGAACATTCAGCAAGCGGAACAGTGCGGAGTTGATCGCCCACAGCGGTCTGATCTGCATTGACATCGACGAAAAGGACAATCCGGATGTCGCGGAGTTCGACCGTCTGAACGAACTGATCAGCATCATTCCCTATGTGGCCTACTGCGGACACTCCATAGGTGGAAAAGGCTATTTCGTCATTATCCCTATAGCCTCTCCGGAGAAGCATAAGGAGCATTTCGAGGCTCTCCGACAGGATTTCGCCCGATGCGGCATAACGATAGACAAGAGCGGCAAAGATGTAACTCGCCTGCGGATTTATTCCTACGACGATACGGCCTACATCAATCCTTCCGCCGCCACTTACGAACGAACAGCAACCGTCCGCACCATATACACGGCAGCCGACCATAATAAGCCCCGCATTTCTACACCGAAAGAAAAAATCCCGAACGCTCGGAAAATCGCATCGCGGATTGCAGACCTCATCAGAAATGGAACAGACCCCACAGCGGTTTATGAAAACTGGTTCGAAATCGCCTGCGCCCTAATCAGCGAGTTCGGAGAGAGTGGGAGGACGCTATACCATATGGTCAGCCAAAATTACCCGGACTACAATCCGGATAAGGCCGACCGGCAGTTCGATGCGGCCCTGAAAAAGGACGGCTACTCTTATCACATCGGAACATTTTTCCATCTCACAAACGGGAAATAAGGCTGTATTCCAAATAAATACAGGATCGCATATAACCACCCTTATTTCAATTCGGGGCCATTCCATATGGATTTATATGGCATAAAAGATTAGGTGCGGCAGATTGAATGAAAACACCCTTTACGCGCACAATCTGCCCCCCCCCAATGATAACCGAGGTTTAATAACCTCGGTTTTTCATTGCCTATTCTTCGCCGCATTTCAGGCGTGTGCTCTCCGCGCGTAAATTCACGACAGGATCGAAGATGATCCACACACTTTCAACATCCCGGAATATTTCCTATCTTTGAGGTCGAAAACATATTGAATAGCGTTTTGCTATTGTTATAGGCACAGAAAACGACCAAATTTTAGAAGCCTGCTAACAATAAGTGAAATGCCTACGTTTTGCGTGGGCATTACTTGTTGGGCTTCGGGTGCTTGGTCGTACCTCTGTGCAGACATCTAATGACCCACGCATTTTTATAGCAGGGTCGGAGAAACAGACTGACCTATGGAGTACGACAAAAACGGGCAGATTCTACGCGAGTTCTATGCCCGGCACGACTTGACCGATTGTTTTGAACGCGACAACACCTACCTCGAATCGGCATTCGACGAGATCAATCGAATCTGGTTCGACAACCTCTACAAAATAGACGAGGTTAACTATCTGATGATTGCCGAAGCTCCGTTATGGGGCAAGTCCAAAAGTTACATTTACAATCCTGCTACACCATTCACCCAGTTCTTTCAAAAGAGCGATCTGGAATATGTCTTAGGCACGAAAATCCGCGACAAGGCAGAATTTATCGACCGTTGCAACCAAATCGGCCTGCTGATTATCGACATCTCCCCATTCGCCCTCAACACGGAGGATACGACCATTAATTACCGCCGGAAATCCAAACTGAATCCTCATGGTATCACCAAACGCGAATACCGTCTACTGATTCAGGAAACCCTGCCGACATTCTTCGACTGCAAAATAAAGGAACTCGTTCCGAAGGCATCGAGCGACATCAGAGTATTTTTCCGCTATGCACGGGTAAAAAACATGTTTCAGAATATTGTGGTTGACACTCTAATAGCCTCCAATATCATCACATCGCAAAACCCTATTCTGGAAATATCGAACCCGGCAGGAGGTATTAACCGAAGTAAATTTAAGAAGATTATAGATGGCAGAGAATAAAATCAAATAATGGCGTATGCTGAAGTGTTATCTTTTCTAAATTACTCTGGTTTCTGAATTCAGGTTGAGCCACAGCTTCGAAACAAAGATACGAAGGTTATTTCATTCTCATAAGGATTAGATTGTACGAATATATTATGCCTGCGTAATTCAGCAGCGATGGTGTTGTTTGATACAATCAAGGATAGTCAAATATTCTACGTAAAATCCATCAACTGTTACGAATTATCCTTTATATTTATTATTTTTGTAGAAAACAGACTATAGTATATGGGAACTATAAAAATTGAAAATGAACATTCTCTGAAAGAAGCTTTTAGATCAGGGGTGAATTTATTTGTAGGAGCTGGTTTTTCCATTGATGCAAAAAATAAAAAGGGAGATAAATTGCCATTAGGAAAAAACTTAGCTTTAGAATTATGTGAAAAATTTGGCAAAAAGGCAAGTGATAATTTGCCAAAGATTTCAACATTGTTGGAGAAGACAAACCGTGCGAATTTCTATAAGTTTCTTGTTGAAAAATTCACGGTTGCAGAATTCCCAAAATATTATTATGCTATAAATAAGCTGAATCTTACGGGTGTTTATACTACAAATATTGACAATCTTATCTCAAAAATAGTTTCTGCCAACCCTCAAAGATATTTACATAATCAGGCACAAAATGGAGTACCTACTGACAGCAAAGCCATACCATATCTTCCATTACATGGAAGTGTTGAAGATGCTGAGCCAAATTTTGTTTTTGATGTTGTTTCTTTGGCAAATATATATAATGATGCTAGTAGAATATGGTCCTTTCTGAGTCATGCGGTGGAGAAATACCCTACAATCTTTGTTGGATATGGGCTTAATGATAGTTCTACAATTCAGGCCTTAACATCTCAAAAAACATTTAATAATGCCCAAAAAGAAAAATGGATATTATTGATTGAAGATGACGAGGATGACAGAGAATACTATAAATCTTTGGGTTTTAGCATAATAATAGCTAATACCAAAGAGTTCTTAGAGTATATAGAGAATGTTTCTTTAGATCAGGGAGCCATAAACTCCAAGAAAAAAAGTGACGAATTGATCTCCTTGTTAAAAGGAAACTTAATTCCAACGAGCATAAAAGGTCAAGTAGTAAGACCTATAGACGAATTCTTTAAAGGACAAGCACCAACATGGGGAGATGTCATTAATAATAATATTTATAAAACATCTCATTACAATACGATTCACAACTCTATATTTGTTCCCGACAAGCACATTATAATAACTGGAGCTCCGGTTACAGGAAAAACCACATTGATGATGCAAATAGCATACAATGTGAAATATAACGGGGTGAAGTTAATATTTAACAACCTAACATTATCAAGTGCTGAATATTACAGCAAATTAATCGGAGATAAAGTAGCTCTTATTTTTATCGAGAATTTCACGGATGATATAAATGCATTCCTAAAGTTGGCAGAATTAAAAAATGCGAAACTTGTGGGGGTAGATAGAAGCCACAATCTTAATATGGTAAATCACAAATTCCCGACAAGTAAGTATGAAATAATAAACGTAACGCAATTAACAGAATCCGATACACAAAATATATTTGATTCTTTGCCTCCGTCGATTCGAGGAAAGTCGATCAAAAAGGAACAAAGGAATCAATATGAAGATGATTCTATCTTTGAATTCGTTATAAGAAATATAAAAGGCCAAAATGTTGCAAGCCGGTATGATGGAGTTCTTAAAAAATTGGAGCGAGAACATCACGAGTTAGCTGAGTTTTTAGTGCTTTGCGGCTATATGCATAGTTCTCGTGTTCCATTGTCTTTTGAGGTGGCATGTAGTTATTTTAGTGATCCCAATCAACTATATAATTATAGAGAGGTACTTGAGATGAGAAATGATCTTGATGACCTATTGAAAGATTATTATAGTAATGAATTGTTGGATCAAGATATGGATTTCTATTATCCCCGATCTTATTTTATAGCAGAATCAATAATAAAAAGTGCTCCCAGAGATGTCTTAAAACAGGTAATGAATAAGGTAATCGACAGAGTACCAACGGTGCAAATATATAATTATAACACCTTTAAGAAGCATGCTTTTGATAAAAGCATTGTTTCAAAAGCATTTCCAGACTGGAAAGAAGGCAAGGAATTTTATGAGAGAGCCTTTTTGTATGACTTTAAAAACCCATATGTCTTGCAACAAGGTGCGTTATATTTATCTATGAAAAAGAAGTATCATGATGCTTTTTCTTGGATTGATAGAGCCATAACAATGACAAACAATAAACACTTCTCAATCCGTAACTCTCATGCGATAATTTTATTTGACGCTAACTATAATGTAGATAGCACTGATGCGGAAAGACAGCTAGATGCAAGTATGGATATTCTTAGTCAATGTATTAATTCTGATCTACGAACCACGTTTCATGCAAAAACATATGCAGATCAAGCCGTAAGGTATTATAATAAATACGGAAATGATAGAGCTGTTTCATATTTGAATCAAGCTAAATTATGGCTTGAGAAAGAAATTCAAGAGAGAGGATGGGATTATGATGTAAGGAAACAATTGGTTAAAATTGATGATATTTTGAAACGCATTTAGTAAAATGGAAATCAGATCTAGAATTGACTACTTTGTACCTCATTTGTACCCAAAAAGGATTAATAGTCTAAATATTAACTGATTTCATTTTCTGCATCGGAAAACAGGGCGCGTGGCAGGATTATGTACTTTTTTGGCAGTATCCGTGACCTGCGGTTCGCCGGGTTACTCCCCGGGGTTGCCCAGGCGGGTGGTGACGACCATGCTCCGGCGTCCGGCGGGGGTGACGGCGACGCATTTGAGCACCCGTTGTTCCCCTGGGGGAACGACCACCTCCAGATAGTCCGGCACTTCGCGGTCGAAGTCGTAGGGCGTGGCGCCGTTGAGCGTGTAATAGACCCGGCAGCCCGGGAAAGGCGGGCGGATCGTGAAGCGGAAACATCCCCCTTCGAGCGTCTCTTCGCGGATGCCGTGGGGTTGCGGAACCTGATAGGCTGCCCCTTCGGCGTCGAGCCGCGCAAGGTATGCCGGAAGGCGCTGCCGGGAGAACTCCTCCCACGACTTGCGCGCCACGGGCGACCATGCGATCTCGGAGAGGGCGTAGATGCGCGGCAGCAACTGGTACTCGACCCGCTTCCCGGTCGCCACGAATTCCGTCCAAAGGTTGGCCTGCACGCCCAGCAGGTATTGCTGTTCCTCTTCGGAGAGCCCCTCCGCCGGGTCGTAGCCGTATATCTTCTCCAGCGGCAGGGAGAGGTTCAGGCTTACGGGCTCGTCGGGCGAATCCGTCCCCCGTTTGTCGAAATAGAGGTACTGGCCGGGGGTCATCACCACATGGTGGTACTCTCTGGCCGCCGCGATGCCGCCCTGTGTGCCCCGCCAGCTCATGATGACCGCCCCGGGCGACAGCCCGCCCTCCATGATCTCGTCCCAGCCGATCAGCTGCCGGCCTTTCGACGTGAGGTAGCTGTCGATGCGGTGGGTGAGGTAGGATTGCAGCTGCGTCTCGTCGCGCAACCCCTCGGCCGCGATCCGGGCCTGGCAGTCGGGGCAGGCTTCCCAGCGGGTGTGCTGGCACTCGTCGCCGCCGATGTGGATCAGCTTCGAGGGAAAGAGCGCGACGACCTCGTCGAGCACGTTTTCGAGGAATTCGAAGGTGCTCTCCTTGCCCGGGCAGAGGACGTTGCCGGGGCCGCAGATCCAACCCGCTATTTCGTAGGATTCGTCTCCGTTCGTGCATCCCAGCCAGGGATAGGCCGTGAGGGCCGCGAGCGAGTGCCCGGGCATTTCGATTTCGGGGATGACCGTGATGTACCGCTCGGCGGCATAGGCGACGACCTCGCGGATCTCGTCCTGCGTGTAAAAGCCGCCGTACCGTCCGAATTCGAAGGTGGCGGGCTTCTCCTCGTAGCTGCCGATCTGGGATTTCGAACGCCACGCCCCGACCTGGGTCAGGCGCGGGTAGCGTTTGATCTCGATGCGCCAGCCCTGGTCGTCGGTCAGGTGCCAGTGGAAGCGGTTGAGCTTCGCGGCGGCCATGCGGTCGAGATAGCCCTTCACGAACTCCACGGGGAAAAAGTGGCGGCAGACGTCCAGGTGGAGTCCCCGGTAGCCGTAGCGGGGGTAGTCCTCGATCTCGGCGCAGGGGATGTTACCGTCGGCGTCGGCCATTTGCAGGAGCGTCTGGAGCCCGTAGAAGATGCCGCTTTCGTCGCCCGCCGTGAGTTCCGCCTCGTGTTCGGCGACGCGGAGCCGGTATCCTTCGGCGGGGATGCCCGCGCGGGCGTCCAGTTGCAGGAGGAGCGTGTTCCGCGTTTTCCGGGCCGGCTGCTTTCCGTGCGGGGCGGCCAGTGCCGAGGCTACCCGGATCAGCCCTTCGGGCCGGGAGGCGAAGCCTTCGGCGGTGACTTTACAGCCCGGGGCGGCGAAGTGCCCTTCGCGGAGTTCGGCCCGGACGGGCTGCGGGATGAGTTGCAGGGGGCGCTGCGCCGCGGTTGCGCACAGCGTGGCCAGCACGGCGATCAGGGGGAATAGTTTTTTCATGGCGCAAGTATTTTGTCCGGCCGGGCCGATGCCGGCCCGGCCGGGGCTGGCGGGATTACTCCGCCGCCTTGAGTTCAAGTACGTGGCTGGCATGTTCGCCGCCCACCTCGAAGTCGAGGCCGGTCTCCATCAGGAACGCCCCGGTGAAGGTCTTGCCGTCCTGGGGAATGGGCTTGCCGTCGAGGCTGAGCTCCCTGACGAGGTACCTCTTCTGCGGGTCGAGCCCGGCCATCCGGAACGCCGGCCGGGGCATGTTGTGGTACTGTTCCAGCTTGTAGACGAAATAGGCCGCGTGGTCTTTTTCGGGCGAGACGTACATCAGCGATGCGTACCCGGTCTTGTCGAAGGGCGAGATCAGGCGGTAGAGGTCGCCCTGCTGCACGACGGGGCGGATCAGCTTGTAGTCGGCGATGGCGCGTCGGGCGAAGGCCTTGTCCTCGTCGGTCATGTGTGCGGGCTGGAGCTCCATGCCCATGCGTCCGCTCATCGCCACGTCGAAACGCAGTTTGAGGGGCGTCTTGCGGCCGGTCTGGTAGTTGGTGTCCACGCTCACGTGCGAGGCCATCGCCACGGCGGGGAAGAAGCTCGAAACGCCCCACTGGATGAAGATGCGTTGCAGGGCGTCGGTGTTGTCGCTCGTCCAGAATTCGTCGTAGTAAGGCAGCAACCCGTAGTTGATACGGCCGCCGCCGCTGGCGCAGGCCTGCATCACCAGATCCGGGTACTTGGCATGGACACGCTTGAGGATGTTTTCCATGCCGCGGTGGTAGGCGATGTAGAGGTGCGACTGTTTGTCGCGGGGCAGGTAGGTCGACCCGTAGTTGAACAGCGTCATGTTGGCGTCCCACTTGATGTAGGCGATTTCGGGGTGCTCCGTCATCAGCTTGTCCACGACGCCGAACACGAATTCCTGCACTTCGGGGTTCGACAGGTCGAGCACGAGCTGTGTGCCTCCGCGACCCTTGTGCATCTCGCGGTGGGGCTGCTGGATCACCCATTCGGGGTGCTTCTCGAAAAGCTCGCTCTTCGAGTTGGTCATCTCGGGTTCGATCCAGATGCCGAACTTGAGCCCTTTCTCCCTGGCCGAGGCCGTCAGCCCCTTGATGCCCTCGGGGAGTTTCTCCTTGCAGACCACCCAGTCGCCGAGGCTCGACGTGCCGTTGTTGCGCGGGTATTTGTCGCCGAACCAGCCGTCGTCCATCACGAACATCTCCCCGCCCATGGCGGCGAAGTCGGCCATCATCTGATCCATCACCTCCTGGTTGACGTTCATCGAGACGCCTTCCCAGCTGTTGAGCAGGATGCTGCGCTGCTCGCCGCCGTGGTTGAGCCGGTGCAGCCGCGCCCAGCGGTGGAAGTTGCGGCTGACGCCGCCCTTGCCCTCGTCGCTGAAGGTGAAGGCGAATACGGGGGTCGTAAAGACCTCTTTCGGTTCGAGGATGTATTGCGACTGGTCTTCGTTGATGCCGGCGAAGATGCGTGTGGTGTGGGCATTGTCGTTGTCGATGGCGATACGGTAGTTGCCGCTCCATGCCAGCGTGCCGCCGATGACCATGCCGTGCTGTTCGTCGGGGCGCCCGTCGAGCGTGAGCATGAACGACGGGCAGCTGTTCTGCGTATTGCGTACGCCGTCCTTGTCCTTGATGACCCTCATGCCGTCGGTCAGCGCTTCCTCGTAGAGGTATGCCTCGGCGCCCCAGGGGCCGTGGAAGTGCGAGAGCCAGTTGTCGCCGCGGCGCACGGGCAGGAAGGCCGACGCGAAACGGTAGAGCGTGACGGGTTTCTTTTCCAGGTGGCGGATCTCCGTCCAGGTCTCGATCACCTCGCAGTCGGGATAGGTCTTGTAGTAGATGGTGACATAGAACGGGTAGAATTTGTCTCGGGTCGCGATCGCCGTGACCTGGCCGCCGTCGCGGTTCTCCCTGGTGACCGACTCCACGACCAGTTCGAGCGACATATTGCCGTCGTTGTGGGTTGCCTGAATGGCTGTTTCACGCGAGCACTGGACGCCGAACTGGGGGTATACCGGGTCGTTGAAGGCGCTCCCGCTGTCGAATACGTCGCCGGGATTCGCCAGCCGGGGGCCGAAGTACTGTATCCGGGGCGATTCACCCTTTGGGGCCGTGATCAGGATAGAGCTTTTCCTGTTGGAAATAACGATGTTATCAGCCCGGAGAATCCCGGAACCCAATAACGCGGCGCATAGCAGCACACTTGCAAAGAGTTTGTTCATAGGTGTTCCTTAGATTAAATAAGTTTTGGTTTAATAGTCATCATTCTAAAAATATGTGGTAAAATTAAGAATAATTATGAGAAAATTTAGCATTGTCGGGCATTATTTTATCACTCCCGGTCGATATTCGTGCCCGGGAGTGTCCCCTGCCCGGGGCGGGAGGTCTTGAAACGCGTGAAATCCCCCGGCTTAGGGGGTGGTTTCGGGGGCGGGTACGGGCATGGCGGCCGGCCGTCGGACGGGGATGTGCGGGCGGGAGGGTTTGGGGCTGCCGGGAGCGGCCCGGGGAAGGGAGTATACGGATTTTTCGGGCGGGAGGTGTGCCTTAATCATACTGTTTGTTGCTGATTATTAGTATTTAATGTGTCCGTATGGAACATTCACGGGTTCTTGCGGGTATCCTGTGATTATACCATTTTGGTAGTATTGTATACAATTCGGCGCGGAATATAATCTACTTTTGAATTACAAAAAAACCACTGACCATGCGCTACGCACATAACCCGATCCTGAGCCCCGAAGATTTGTGTCCGAGCCAACCCTCGATGCAGATCGAATGCCTGCTGAATCCCGGCGTATTCCGTTACGACGGGAAGGTCTGGATGCTGGTCAGGGTCGCCGAACGCCCTGCACAGGCCGAAGGGGAAGTCAGTTTCCCGTTGCTCGACGCGCAGAACCACGTGACGGTGATGCGTGTCCCGGCCGCCTCCCCCGAACTCGACCTCTCGGATCCGAGGGTCATCAATTACAAGGGCGAGGATTTCCTCACGACGATGTCCCACCTGCGGCTTGTGAGCAGCACCGACGGCATCCGTTTCCGCGAGGAAGCGGGATATCCGCCGCTGACGGGCAGCGACCGTTACGAAGCGTACGGGATCGAAGACTGCCGCGTCACGCAGATCGGGACGCAGTATTACCTGACTTATACGGCCGTCTCGGCTAACGGCGTGGCGGTGCGGATGCGCAGCACGTCGGACTGGCGCCGTTTCACCGATTACGGGCTGGTGCTGCCCCCGCACAATAAGGACTGCACGCTCTTCGACGAGAAGGTAGGTGACCTATATTATATGCTGCACCGCCCGAGCAGCCCCGAGATCGGCGGGAATTATATCTGGATCGCCCAGAGCCCCGACCTCCGCCACTGGGGAAACCACAGGTGTGTGGCCCGTACCCGCAAGGGGATGTGGGACAGCGCCCGCATAGGTGCCGGGTGTGCCCCGATCCGTACGGGCGAAGGGTGGCTGACGATCTACCACGGCGCAGACGCTTCGAACCGCTATTGCCTGGGGGCGATGCTGCTCGATGCCGCCGACCCGTCGAAGGTGCTGGCGCGCAGCCGCACGCCCGTCATGGAGCCTGAGGAACCCTACGAACTGGAAGGCTTCTTCGGGAATGTCATCTTCACCAACGGCCACCTGGTCGATGGCGACCGCATCGCCCTGTACTACGGGGCTTCGGACAAGGTGATCTGCCGGGCCGACCTCTCCGTAGGCGAAATCCTGGAAAACCTGCGCAAAGACTTATAATAGAAATCCCAATAAAACCTACTTAAAACCCATGAAGAAAACTTTGACCTATTGTTTCGGTTCCCTGCTTTGTCTGATGACGCTCGCTTCGTGCCAGAACGGCGGTTCGTGCTGCGGCCGCGCCGCCACGGACGTCGACCTGACGGGCAGGCTCTATCCGAAAGTCAAAATCCCGACCAAATCGCTTGTCATCGTAGACCTGCAAAACGACGATATCGAGGGGCAGGTCGCTGCCATCGGCCTGCAGGGTATCGTCAACCGCGACAGCGAACAGAAGATCTATGTGATGAACAGCCGTTGCAAGGACAACCACGGCGGCTGGAAGACCGGCCCGCACGACATGGCCCAGATGGGGCAGTTCTGGCTCGACCGTGTGCTGAAGGACATTCCGCAGGAGACCCTCACGCTCGATGCGACCAAGTCCAACCCCGGGTTCTCGGCGCTTGTCGAGCAGTATAAGAAGCATATCAAGGGCGTAGTCATCTATGACCCCGAACTGGTCGAGGCCACGATCGAGGCGGCGACTACGATCGCGGCACAGACCGACGCCCTGATCGTTTCACCCCGCCTTTACGAGGAGGTGAAGGGGTACGATTTTCCGGTGATCCGGGATCTGCGCGGGATGTTCAAGACCAACATCGAGTGTGTCGACTGGCTCGTGGAAAACTATTTCGAGACGGCCAACCGCGACGTGGCTTTCACCTGGTCGCACATGACCACCGATTTCCAGGAGAGCTGGGGCGCAGCCAACAAGGACTACGTGGTTGCCAACCGCCTGTTCACCTATTTCCTCGACATCCAGGATCATGACCAGTGCGCATATTACGAGAACATCGTCAAGAAATACCCCGCCGGCACCCAGATCATGGGCTGGACGGACGAATTGAAGGCCGACAAGCTCTTCGCCGAATACGGGTATTTCATGGTGCCGTTCATTTCGGTCGAGAACATGACCGTCATGTCTTCGTTCCCCTCGGTGCAGGGTACGCCCATCGAACCCAAGGCGCTCAAGGCCGAGCCCAATACCGTTTATATCGCGATGCTCGTCTCCGACGGCGACAACCTGCTGCATACGATGATCTACATGCCCTACACGATCGAGGAGTCGGCCGCCTACGGCGACGTCCCCGTGACGTGGATCATCAACCCCGCCATCGTAGACCTCGCGCCGCGTGTTTTCACCTGGTACGAGCAGGTGATGAACGAAGGCGGTCAGGAGATGGGCGCCATGATGGGCGACGGCTCCCCGACGACCGACCGTTACAGCGGTTTCTCGTTCTATTGCTCGCTGACGCGGCATTACCTCAGGCAGGCCGGTATGCACACCCTCAAGCAGATGGTCGACGGCGAAGCCGTGGCCTGGAACGTACAGCCCTACTGCCTCGAAGGCGGTTATGCGGGCACCGACTGGCGCGGCATCGGTTCCGACGAATACCACATGGACAACGACTGTTTCCATATCGGTACGACCAATTCGCGTCCCGAATACCTGAACAAGGTGCTGGACAGCGCCCCGGTAGACGAACCGCTGTTCCTGTCGGTCATGATCGGCACGGCGAGCGAGGATGTGACCACCTATGCGTCCGAGCTCAAAAAGCAGATCGAGGCCCGCAACGACGGCCGGAAATACGTGTTCCTAAGGACTGCCGACCTGGCCGCTACGTACCGCGCCTATAAGGGTCTCCCCGTAGAATAATCGTGCGGAATGCCGCGTGCATCGGTGTGCCCCGACGGGCACACCCTGTACGCTGACACCCCTGATTCCTGCGGCGGGTGTTTCCGACTGCACCCTGTAAAAAGTGTTGTGATATTCATAAATACCTAATTATAAACTACTTATTAACTTAACACCTAATTGGCCATAAACTGAAAAGATGTAAAACCTACCGATCCGCCGGGAACCGGGCGTTCCCGCGGGAAGCAAAGAAATGACAACCAACGAACTACATTAATGATTGATTAAAATTATGAAACAAAGCTTACTGAAATTAGCTTTTGCAGCAGTGATGTTGATGCTTGTCGCTCCGTTCGCAGGCAGTCAGGCTGTTGCACAGACGCACAATCTGACCGGAACCGTCGTCGACGCACAGGGGAATCCGGTTGCGGGTGCCGCCGTGGTGATCGACGGGACGACGAAGGGTACCTCGACGGGTTCCGACGGTTCCTTCGCACTGAACGGCGTTATGGCGAACCAGAGCCTCCTGGTGACATTCATCGGTTATGAACCCCAGACGGTTGCGATCGGCTCACAGACGAATATGAAGGTCGTGCTCAAGGAGGACAACCAGACGCTCGACGAAGTGGTCGTCATCGGTTATGGTGTCCAGAAGAAGAGGGACGTGACGGGTTCGATCACCTCAGTGAAGAGCGACGTGTTCGAATCGCGTTCGGTCGAGAACGCACAGCAGGCCCTGCAGGGAAAGGCCCCGGGCGTGCAGGTGCTCTCCTCTTCGGCCGCTCCGGGTTCGAGTCCCTCGATCCGTATCCGCGGATTCAGCTCGAACAATTCGGGCGCATCGGAGCCCCTCTATGTGGTGGACGGCCTGAAGGTGTCGGACATTTCCTACCTCGACCCCTCGTCGATCGAGTCGATGGAGATCCTCAAGGACGGTGCCTCGGCGGCCATCTACGGTGTCGAGGCCGGTAACGGCGTCGTACTTATCACCACCAAAAAGGGTAAGAAGGGCGACGGCCGCATCTTCTACGATTTCACCTACGGCATCACCTCGCTGGCCCGCAAGGCCGACCTGATGAATGCCGAGCAGTACGTGGCCTATCAGACGGCCGCCGGCAACAGCCAGTCGCTGTCCGCGTGGGACGGTAAAACCGATACCGACTGGTTCGACGTGCTTTACGGCGACAACGGTTCGTTCCAGCGCCATACGGCCGGCGTCGAAATGGCCAACGACTATGGTTCGGTTTACGCTTCGCTGTCGTATATGGACAACGACGGTATGTACTACGGCAACAAGGACTGGCTGAAGCGTGTCACCTTCCAGCTCAACGGCGACTACAAGGTCAAGAAATGGCTCACCTTCACGACCAACAATACGGTCGAAAGTTCGCGTTCGCAGAACAGCGGCGACGGCGTGAGCAATCTGGGCAACAGCAACCAGTTCATCAACCCCTACGGCATGGATCCGCTGCTGCCCGCTTTCTGGGACAAGGACAACCTGCCGGCATACATGACCGAGCTGATCGCACAGCAGGGCGACAACATGTTCATGAAGAACGAGAAGGGCGATTACGTCGGCATTCCGTTCGCCGCCAAGGACGCGGTCAACCCGCTTACCCACTATTACAGCAACACGGGCGAGCATAAGAACTTCGCCCTGCGCGGTGCGTCGTCGCTGGTTTTCGCCCCCGTCGAGGGCCTTACCGTCACGTCGCGTGTCGGTTACCGGCTCGAATCGACCAATTACAGTTTCTACGGCGTGCCGACCTACTTCGCCGTGTCGTCGCGCACGAAGATGCAATTGGACGGAAAGACCACGATGAACCGCTTCTACATGTGGGAGAACTTCGCCAACTACAACAACACGTTCGGCAAGCACACGATCAACGCGATGGTCGGTATGTCCTACCAGTACGAGTGGAGCAACTTCACTTCGGGTTCGACCAACGGCCTGACCGACAGCAGCAGCAATTTCCACCACTTGGACTTCGCTTCGACCGACGCGACCAAAGGCGTGGGCGGCAGAGTAGGCGAAATTTCCAGTATCAGTTACTTCGGCCGTGTCGGCTATACGTTCGACAACCGTTACAACATCATGGTCAATTTCCGCGCCGACGCTTTCGACCGCTCCAAATTGTCGAAGGAAGCCCGCTGGGGCTATTTCCCCTCGGTGTCGGCCGGGTGGACGATCTCCAACGAGCGGTTCATGCGCGATATCGACCCCAAGATCATTTCGTTCCTGAAGCTCCGCGCTTCGTACGGTGTCAACGGTAATATCAGCGCGCTGGGCGCTTTCATGTACAGCTCGTCGATGAGCGTGGGCGATTATTACCCCATGAACGGCTCGCTGGTTTCCACCGTCTATCCTTCGGATGTGCTGGCCAACCCGGATCTGAAATGGGAGACGGCACGGCAGTTCGACGTCGGCGTCGACGCACGCTTCCTGAACAACAGGCTGACTTTCGGGATGGATTTCTACAACAAAAATACCGTCGACCAGATTCTTACATTGACGCCACCCCTTGCGACGGGTACCACGAGCATGGCGAAGAACATAGGCAAGGTGAACAACCACGGCTTCGAGTTCGAACTCGGCTGGCAGGATCAGGTCGGTGAGTTCACCTACGGCGTCAATGCCAACCTTGCCACCATCAGCAGCGAGGTCAAGGAGATGGAAGGTGCGCGTATCGTGAACGACCTGTCCGATTTCGTCTATTTCGACAAGGGACAGCCCATGTGGAGCTACTACGGTTACAAATACCTCGGTGTCAATCCCGAGGACGGCAGCGCCATCTATTACGACAAGGACAAGAGCGGCACGATCGACGACAAGGACAAGGTGTACCTGGGTTCGGCCATTCCCGACTTTACCTACGGCATCACCCTCAACGCCGCTTACAAGGGCTTCGACCTGACGGTATTCGGCAGCGGAAGCCACGGCGGCCTGCTGAGCCTCTACGGCGCCCGCCTGACGCCTTCGGCCAACAAGCCCTCCGAACTGTGGACGGATTCGTGGGACGTGAAGGGCGCCGGGGCCAAATACCCGCATCCCGATCCGATCGGCGATACCGCTTCCAGAAACTCGAGCATGTGGCTCAAGAGCGGTTCCTATTTCAAGATCAAGCAGATCCAGCTGGGTTACACGCTGCCTTCGTCCTTTACGAAGAAGATCGCCATTTCGCGCCTGCGCGTCTATGTTTCGCTCGACAACTTCTTCTGCATCACGCCCTACTGGGGTATGGATCCGGAAGCTGTCAGCGGTACGTCGGGCATCGGTATGGACAATGGCGACTACCCGACCCCGAAGACCCTGACATTCGGTGCAAACCTTTCGTTCTAACCTAAAAACATTATGACTATTATGAAAAAGCATATTTTGGCATTAGCCGGTCTGCTTGCCGGAGCGATGATGGCGACTTCGTGCTCCCAGGCGCGTCTCGACGAAGTGGAGCACCTCGGGGTCACCGAGGTGGACAAGACCTATGCGGAGGCGAACGATATGACGGCCCAACAGCTGATCGCGAACGTATACGTCACGGCCAAGTACCTGATGATGGGCGACTGGGGCGTACACTACATTGCAACCACCTCGGCCAAAACGGCCGAGTGCTGGCCGGGCGGTTCGGGCCCGAACGACGGTACCGAATACCACCGCATGTCGGCCATGATCGACGATTCGGAGAACAACGCCTACAAGGAGATGTATACCCGTTTCTACAAGATCATGTACAAATGCAACATGATCGTGGACAAACTCAACGACGGTTCCGCCGAGCGCAAGCGCGTGATCGCCGAGGCCAAGGCCTGGCGTGCATGGGCGATGATGCGCCTGACGCAGCTGTGGGGCTCGGCCCCGCTCGTGGATCACGTGCTGGACGGTATCAACTATTCGTTCTATCCCGGCAACTCGAACCCCGAGGACAACTGGAAATGGATCATGACGCAGTTCGACGAGGCTGCTGCCGTGCTTCCCTCGAAGAGCGGACTGGGCGGCCAGAAAGCCATCGGCGGCCGCTGGACGGCCGAAGCCTGCTACGCTTACAAGGGCCAGGGGTACATGTGGCAGAACGATTATGCCAACGCCAAGGTCGAACTGGCCAAGGTGATCAACTCGGGCAAATACGAACTCTGGGATAAGACCGCGACCATGGGCCCGTCGAGCTACGGCACGAACATGCAGCTGGCCAAGAGCCAGAACGAAAACTGGAGCGACGGCAGCGAGGAGTACGAATACCTGACGCTCTACCGTGCCGAGGCCGATTTCTGCGACGAGTTCCTGCTCGAGCTGGACATCGACGGCGACATGACGACGATCACGAGCACTGAGCCTTACTGGTTCCGCGCCTACATGAACTGGCGTAAGGACGAGGTCAACCTGCCGGGCAACACGACGACCGCCTCCGACGGCTGGGGCTTTATCAACCCGACCCGCACGTTCGGTTATGCATTTGCCAAGCACGACGGCAACAGCGTGCGCCGCCGTGCGGCCATCGCCACTTACAGCGAGGTGTACCACGACTTCCCCTACCTGAACAAGGACGTGCGCGGCGTCATGTCGAGCATGTTGTTCGAGAACGAGGGCTATTTCCGCATGAAATACTACGACTATGTGGACGACGTGGTTCCCGAGCGTTTCGCAAGCGGCCAGACCAACGGCAACCGGACGAACTTCCCGCTGATGCGCTATGCCGACGTACTGCTGCTCTATGCCGAGGCTGTCTGCATGTCGGGCGAGGGTACGGCCAATATCTCGGGCCTGGAGGCGCTGAACAAGGTGCGCCGCCGTGCGGGCCTGACCGACGCCCCCGCGCTGGATATGGATAACGCCGAGTACGGCATCAAGGCCGAGCGCCGCTTCGAGCTGTGGCTGGAGGATTGCAGCCGCTATGTCGACCTGATTCGCTGGGGCGATTACAAGAAATTCATCACCGACACTTCGATCGACGGTGTGAGCGAGCATTGGGGTAACGAATGCGCATGGCTCGTCGGGCTCAAGGACGCGACCAAGCGTACGACCGATCCTACCGATTGGAGCAACTACGAAGTGCGCTACGACCCGCTGTCGACGCGCGGCACCTGGAGCGACCGCTTCTACCTGTGGCCGTTCCCCTATGCCGAAACGACGCAGAACCCGAACCTCGACCAGAATACCGGTTGGTAAAAACCGGTTGTGAAGGCCGTACCGGCCGGTTACCCGGGGCGGTATGATAATCCGGCGACGGCGGTGGATCGTTTTTGTTTCACTTCGCCGTCGCCGGGATTTTTTCCGGCCGGGCCGTCCGGATCGGCCTGCATCGGCGGGTTGCCGCCCTTCGCGTGCGTGCGGCCGTGCGGTGCCGGATGACCGGCGGCGTTGAAGCCGTGCGGGAGCGAATAATCTGTAAAAAACGAAGGAATGAAAAAATATCTGTTGATCGCAGCGTCGCTGTTGCTGTGCCTTCCCCTGGCAGCCGCTGTGCAGAAAGTGTCGCTCAACAGCGACGGCCGGGTTGCCGCATGGCAGCTCCGGGCGCAGGACGAGGTGACCGACGTGAAAGCCATGCTCGGGGCGGGCTACGATGCCTCGGGTTGGGTCGCCGCGGTCGTCCCGGGGGCGGCCTTCACGTCGTTCGTCGAGGCGGGGATCGAATCCGACCCCAACTTCGGCGACAATGCCTACAAGGTGGACAGGTGCAAGTACGACCGCAATTTCTGGTACAGGGCCGAGTTCGCGACCAAAGACCTGCCCGCCGGTGCGCGCCGCTGGATCTGCTTCGAGGGCGTGAACCGCGGGGCCGAGGTCTATTTCAACGGCGCGCGGCTGGGGTCGCTCGACGGGTTTATGGATCGCGGCATGTTCGAGGTCACGCACCTGCTGCGGCAGGATGCCGCGCCCAACGTGCTGGCCGTGCTGGTGCGCGTGCCGACGAACCCGATCGCCAATCATGCCAGCCCGACCTATATTTCCAGTGCGGGCTGGGACTGGATGCCCTACGTCCCCGGGCTGTTGGGCGGCATCACCGACGACGTGTATTTCACCACGTCGGGCGACGTGTCGCTCGTCGACCCGTGGGTGCGTACCAGGGTGCCTTCGCGCGAGCAGGGCGTCGTCTCGCTGACCACCGAACTGAAGAACCACTCGCAGCAGGAGAAAACCGGGGTCGTGAGGGGCGTCATCCGCCCGGGCGACATCACCTTCGAGAAGCGATTTAAAATAGGGGCGGGCCAGCAGCGCACCGTGGGCGTCGACCCCCGCGAGTTCCCGCAGCTGACCGTCGACGACCCGGCCCTGTGGTGGCCCAACGGGTACGGCGACCAAAACCTCTATACGTGCGAGCTGACGTGCGAGGTCGACGGCGAGGTTTCCGACTGCCGGACGGTGACGTTCGGCATCCGGGAGTACTCCTACGACTTCGTGAAGGGTGTGTTCCAGCTCTCGGTCAACGGCGAGCGCATCTACTGCAAGGGCGGTAACTGGGGCATGAGCGAGTATATGCTCCGCTGCCGGGGCGCCGAGTACGACCTCAAAATCCGCCTGCACCGCGAGATGAACTACAACATGATCCGCAACTGGATCGGTTCGACGACCGACGACGAGTTCTACGAGGCGTGCGACCGCTACGGCATCATGGTCTTCGATGATTTCTGGCTCAATTCGCATCCCAACCTGCCGGACGACGTGTTCGCCTTCAACCGCAACGCCGTGGAGAAAATCAAGCGGCTGCGCAACCATCCTTCGATCGCCGTCTGGTGCGGCGACAACGAGGGCGTGCCCCTGGCGCCGCTCAACGAGTGGCTGCGCGAGGATGTCAAGGCCTTCGACGGCGGCGACCGCTGGTACCAGCCCATTTCGCGCGAGTACGGATTCTCGGGCAGCGGCCCCTGGGTGAACGCCCATCCGATCTGGTACTTCACGGCCCACCCGCTGGGCTACGGAGACCACAAGCTCGACGGCTGGGGCTTCCGCACGGAGATCGGCTCGGCCGTCTTCACCAACTACGAGAGCTATAAGAAGTTCATGCCCGAGCCCGAGCGGTGGCCGGCTTCGCCCGGGATGCTGGACAAGCATTTCTTCGGCAACTCGGCGGGCAATGCGCGCCCGACCCGTTATTTCGCGGCCGTGGAGTACAATTACGGCAAGGCCGCGGGCGCGGAGGATTTCTGCCGCAAGGCGCAGCTGCTCAACATCGAGGTCAACAAGGCGATGTACGAGGGGTGGCAGCACCACCTGTGGAACGACGCTTCGGGCATCCTGACCTGGATGAGCCAGTCGGCCTACCCGTCGTTCGTATGGCAGACCTACGATTACTATTACGACCTGAACGGTGCCTACTGGGGCGTGCGCAAGGCCTGCGAACCGCTGCATATCCAGTGGAGTTACGCCGACAACACGGTCAAGGTGGTCAACGCCAGCGGCGAGGCCTACAACGGCCTGCGTGCCACGGCGGCGGTCTACAATATGGACGGCAGCGAGGTGAAGCGTTACGCGCAGCGGGCCGCCCTGTCGTCGCTGCCCAATACGGCTGTCAAGGTGATGACGCTGCCGTTTCCCGAAGACCGCAACCTCGCACGGGGTAAGAAAACCGTCGCCTCGTCGTCGGAAAACGACGGCGCGCATGCCGCCAAGTCCGTCACCGACGGCAATACGGGCTCCTCGTGGCGCTCGGGCGGCCCGGGCGAGCAGTGGGTCATGGTAGACCTGGGCGCGCCCACCGAGTTTTCGGACATCGTCCTGACGTGGGAGAGCGAAGCGGCCAAAGCATACGAGATACTCGCGTCGGACGACGCCGAAGAGTGGCGGACGGTCTACACCAGCGGCAAGCCCAGCACGCCCATCGACCGGATACGAATCGACCCCGTGACGGCGCGCTATGTCAAGTTGCAGGGCACGGCGCCCCACGACGACTGGCAGCTGGTGCTCTTCGAAATGGAGCTTTACGGCCCGGAAACCCCGGCCAAAGAACTTTCGCCCGTGCATTTCATCCGCCTGCGGCTGACCGACGATGCCGGGAACCTGCTTTCGGAGAATTTCTACTGGCGTTCGAACCGCCTGGGCGACTACCGTGCGCTGAACGACCTCGAACCCGCGAAACTGGATGTACGCACGAAAGCCGAAACGGTGGACGGCAAGCGCATCATCCGCGCGACCGTCACGAACCGGGGCCGCAGCGTGGCGTTTGCCGTGCGCCTCATGCCGGTCTACGCCTCGACCGGGGAGCAGATATTGCCGGTCATCATGGACGACAACTACTTCACGCTGCTGCGGGGCGAGACCCGGAAGGTCGACATCGAGATCGACGAGTCGCTGCTCGGGGAGGATACCTACAAACTGGTCGCAAGGCCCTATAACGATTGATTGCGGGTATGGGAAGGTTTTGTGCGCTGGTGCTCCTGCTGTGCGCGGCATGGACGCCGTCCGAAGCGAAAATCAAGCTGCCCGCCATCGTGGGCGACAACATGGTGCTGCAACAGTCCTGCAACGTAAAGGTCTGGGGCTGGGCGGCGCCCGAGGCCGAAGTCAGTGTCGCCCCCTCGTGGTGCGGCGCCGTACGGACGCAGGCCGACAAGAAGGGACGCTGGTGCGTGACGGTCGCAACCCCGGCCGCCTCGTTCGAGCCGCGCAGCATCGCCCTCGGCGACGGTGACGGCGAACCCGTCGTGCTGAAGAATATCCTCATCGGCGAGGTGTGGCTCTGTTCGGGGCAGTCCAACATGGAGATCCCCGTGCAGGGAGGCCGCGACTGCCCGATCGAACATGCGCAGGAGATCATCGCCGAAAGTGCGCAGTACCCCGACGTGCGGCTCTTCTCGGTGAAAATCGACGGCGGGCTTCGTCCCCGGGAGGATGTGACGGGTGCCTGGTGCGAAGCCTCGCCCGGGAGCGTCAAGACCTTCAGCGCCATCGGCTACCTGTTCGGCCGCAACCTCCGCCGGGCGCTGAACGTCCCCGTGGGGATCATCAACAGCAGTTGCGGCGGCACGTGGATCGAAGCGTGGTTCCCGGCGTCGCTGCAACGCGGGTTCGCCGATTTCGACCCGGCGTCGGTCGCCACGCGCGAGGGGCAGAGCGGCATGAATACGGTCGAAATCCTTTACAACGGGATGATTTACCCGTTGCATAACTTTGCGATCAAGGGGTTCTGCTGGTATCAGGGCTGCTCGAATGTCGGGCGCAGCACCTGTTACGCCGACAAGATGGTGGCGATGATCGACCACTGGCGGGAGTTGTGGGGCGGCGAACGCAAGCCGTTCTACTACGTCGAGATCGCACCCCATGAGGACGGCGAGCAGAACGTGAACGAGGCGCTGGTGCGTGAGCAGCAGGCGCGGGTGATGGACATGACCGACAACGTGGGTATGGTTTGCACCAACGACCTGGTCTACGACTACGAGACGTGGAACGTGCATCCCAGCCAGAAGGAGCCCATCGCGCGGCGTCTGGCCTATTGGGCGCTGAGCCGGGACTACGGCTACGGCGATGCGGTCAAGACCATCGGGCCGCGGTTCAGGTCGATGGAGGTGCTCGAAGGCGGTGTCGTGAGGGTGCATTTCGACGGCAGCGACTGCGGGTTCCTCGTCAAGGGCGAGATCGAGGGCTTCGAACTGGCCGGCAGCGACGGGGTGTTCCGCCCCGCGAAGGCCGTGCGCCGGCGCCCCGACCCCACGGTGCTCTATGTCTCGAACTACGACGTGGGCAGCCCCGTGTACCTGCGCTATAATTTCAAGAATTGCAGCGTCGGCTGCCTGTGGGATGCCTTCGGGCAGCCCGTAGTGCCGTTCCGGACGGATAATTTTTAACTTTGTGGAACCGATCTAATATTTTGCGGAAATGAAAAAACTGATCTTGTTATGTGCGCTTTGCCTGTTTGGGGCGGGCGTTGTTTTCGGCCAGGCCTATTCCGACCTTCTCTACCGGGACTGGGCGGGGCTCAGGGCCTATGCCCAGGTGAACAAAACGCTGGGCGACGTGCGCCCCGACGTGGTTTTCATGGGTAACTCCATCACCGAGGGGTGGTTCAACCAGCACCCGGAGTTCTTTCAGAAAAACAACTTCCTGGGCCGCGGCATCGGCGGGCAGACCTCGTCGGAAATGCTGGTGCGCTTCCGCCAGGACGTGATCGAACTGCACCCGCAGTGCGTGGCGATCATGGCCGGGACGAACGATATTGCGATGAACAACGGGTACATCGCCCTGGAAAATACCTACCAGAACATCGTTTCGATGTGCGAGCTGGCACGCTTCAACGGGATAAAGGTGCTGCTGTGCTCCGTCACGCCGTGCGTGCGCTACAACTGGCGGCCGCAGGTGGAGCCCGGGAAGATCATCCCTAAGCTCAACGCGATGCTCAGGAAGTATGCGGACTCGGCCGAGGGCGTGGAGTATGTCGACTATTTCTCGGCGATGGCCGACAAGGACAACGCCATGCTCCCGGAATATTCGCCCGAGGGATGCCATCCCAACGGCGAGGGCTATAAGGTCATGGAGAAGATCATCGTGTCGGCCATCAACAAGGTGAACGGTACCGACAAAAACTATTTCGTCTACTAATCCGAAGCTGTCATGAATCTCAAACGAATACTTTTCCTGCTGGCGGCCGTGCTGCCCCTGCAGCTCTCCGCCAAGGTCACGCTCCCGGCGATCTTCACCGACAACATGGTGCTGCAGCAACAGAGCGATGTGAAAATCTGGGGCAGGGCCAAACCCGGCAAGGCCGTGAAAGTCACCACTTCGTGGGACGGCAAGACCTACGCGGCGACGGCCGCCGCATCGGGCGGCTGGGAGGTGCGCGTGTCGACCCCCGTGGCCGGCGGCCCCTATACGGTCACGGTTTCGGACGGCAAACCCGTCGAACTGAAAAACGTATTGATCGGCGAGGTCTGGCTCTGTTCGGGGCAGTCCAACATGGAGATGCGCGTTGCCGACCGGGTGCTGAACTACGAACAGGAGATGAAGGAGGCCGATGCCTACGGGAATATCCGCCTGCTGCATATCGACAACACCACCAGCCCGGTGCCGCTCGGCGAGGCTTCGGTTCGCCACGGCGGCTGGCAGGTGTGCTCGGGCGAACACATCGCCGACTTTTCGGCGACGGGTTACTTCTTCGGCAAGGAACTCTATAAAAACCTGGGCATACCCATCGGATTGATCGAGTCGTGCTGGGGCGGGACGTACGCCGAGTCGTGGACGAGCGCCGAAGCGCTGTCCGAGATGCCCTATTTCCGTCCCCGCGTCGAGAAGGTGAAGCAGATCCCCGAATCCCGGGAGGCGCGTAACAGGATGTTCCACGACGACATGGACGAGTGGCGCCTCCGGATGATGCAGGCCGACATGGCGTTCGAGGACGGCCGAGCGGTGTGGGCCGAGAGTTCGTTCGACGATTCGTTGTGGGGCGAGATCGCGGTTCCGGGGTTCGTGCAGGATCAGGGCCTCGACGGGTTCAGCGGCTTTATGTGGGTGCGCAGGGACGTCGAGATCCCGGCCGGCTGGGCCGGTAAGGAGCTGACGCTCACGCTTGCGGCCATAGACGACAACGATTTCACCTATTTCAACGGCGTCGAAGTGGGGCATACCGAGGGCTGCATGGCTTTCCGGAGCTATAAGATCCCCGCGTCGCTGGTCAAGGCCGGCAAGGCGACCGTTGCCGTGCGTGTGATGGATACGGGCGGCAAGGGCGGCATCTTCGGCGATGCGAACAGCATCGCCCTCGCCAAATCGGACTCGGAGAAACTCCCGCTGGCTGGGCAATGGAAATACAAGGTCTCGATGGGGCTGGGCGACGCCCCCGACATGCCGGTCAACACCGCCACCGAACCCAACTACCCGACGTTCCTCTTCAATGCGATGATCAACCCGCTCGTGGACTATGCCATCCGCGGCGCCATCTGGTACCAGGGCGAGGCCAACGTGGCGCGCGCGGCGCAGTACCGCGACCTGCTGCCGCTGATGATCCATGACTGGCGGCAGCACTGGGGGTATGCCTTTCCCTTCTATATCGTGCAGCTTCCCAACTACATGAAGGCACAGGAAGGCCCCGAGGAGTCGGAGTGGGCCGAGTTGCGCGAGGCGCAGAAACATGCGCTCCGCCTCGAGAACACGGGGCTGGCCGTGTGCATCGACGTCGGTGACGGCGACGATCTCCATCCGAAAAACAAACCGGCGGTCGGCCGGCGCCTCTCGCTCGTGGCACGGGCATTGACCTATGGTGAGCAGATTCCCTATTCGGGGCCCGTATACGAGGGTTACCGCATCGAGGGGAACACGATCCGCATCGACTTTTCGCACACGGACAAGGGGCTCAAGACCTCCGACGGCGGCCCCGTCAGGGGGTTCTATATCGCCGGCCCCGACCATAAGTTCCATGCCGCCAAGGCCGTCATCGAAGGCAATACGGTCGTCGTCTCTTCGGACGGGGTGCGCTTCCCCGTCGGGGTGCGCTATGCCTGGGCCAACAACCCGGTCTGCAACCTCAGCAACGGCGCAGGGCTTCCGGCCGGGCCGTTCCGCACCGACGACTGGACGGACGGCGCGAAACGCTATTAAGGAAACCGTCCGCCCCGTTTCCGGGCCGGATTCGGTCTGCAGGGGGGGCGGACTGCGCGGACGGAACATCCGCAGGGTCATGGCAGGGTGCGCCCTGCCATGGCTTTCCCGTTCTGTGGCGGGGCGGATGATCCGCCCCGGCTTCCCGCTTTTTTCGGGAAACGGCCTGCCGCGTGATTTTGCGGTTCCGGATAAAAACATATCTTTGTAACAACATGCGAAGCGTTATGTCGAAAAAGTTGATTTTCCTGTTGCTGGCGGCGGTTTGGGTTGCCGTGCCTTCCGCCGTGGCCTCCCTCAAGTACGATACGCTGACCAGCGCGGACGGGTTGTCGAACAGTTCGGTCAACTGCATCTATCAGGATTCGACCCTGATGATGTGGTTCGGGACATGGGACGGCCTGAATGCCTACAACGGTTACGGCTTCAGGACTTACAAGTTCGCGCCGGACAATGCGAATACGATTTCGAACAACGTCATCCGCAACATCGTCGAGGAGGCGAAGGGCATCCTCTGGGTCGCCACCGACTACGGGATCAACCGCATCGACGTGGAAAACGACCGCATCGAACGCTTCTACCCCGGCTATGAGGACAACGGCCCCACGGCCGAGCAGGTATTCTCGGTCGCGGCCGCGGCCGACGGCACAATTTTCTGCGCCGCCACGGGGTGGGGCATCGCCTGCTACGACAAGGCGCTGGGCCGGCTTTCGGCGCTCAATGTCCCGCAGTTCAACTCTTCGGAGATACGTGCCGTTTACTACGGCGGGCAGAATACCCTGCTGCTGCATACCGTACAGGAGGAGCTGGTTCGGATTCGTTACGGGCTGTCGGCGACGGGGAGCATGGAGGTGCGGGAAAAGGTCGGGCTCTTCCCCGAAGGCGGGGTCAAGTCGGTGTTCGACAGCCGGACGGCGCTCTACCTGGTTACGGCCGATGCGGAAATTTACCGCTACGAACGCCGTGACGGGGAGCTGGCGGCGGTGGGCAAATTCCCCCCCCCGGCCCGTGAGATACGCGCTGTCGCCCAATACGGCGACGATTACCTGCTGATAGCGACCGGGGCGCCGGACATGTATGTCTGCGACATGCCCGGGCGGACGTTCCACCGGATGTCGCAAATGCCCGACATCAACATCCTTTCGCTCTGCTACGGCAGCCAGGACATCCTGTGGGTCGGCAGCGACGGGCAGGGCGTCTTCCAGGTATACAACGACGGCATCCAGTTCGACAAGATTCCCAACAGCCGGATTTTCGGCGACAGGAATTGCCCCGTGCGCGCCTTCTGCGAGGACAGCCGCGGGAACGTCTATGTCGCCACGAAAGGCAACGGCATCGGCATGTTGCGTCCCGACGGGAGCCGGGGCGCGGTCTGCGACGTATCCGGGGGACTGGGTAATAATTCCGTCTACGCCCTCGCCTGGGGATTCGGCGACGACCTGTTCATCGGGCACGACGGCGCCGGGCTCGATGTGCTTTCGTGTGCCACGGGGCGCATCTCGTCCATCAAACCCGTCCCGGGCACCTATTTCGGTTCGGTGTATGCGATTTACCGCGATCCGTCGGACGGCTGCGTGTGGCTCGGGACGAACGGCTACGGGCTGATCGGGCTGCAACTGGCCGAGGCGGGCGGGCGTTACGAAATCAGACGGCAGCGGGTCTATGTCAACGACAAGAAGGACACCACCTCGCTGAGCAACAATACGGTGTTCGCGATCGTCCCGGCCGGCGGCGGAAAACTGTGGGTCGGAACGCGCGGCGGCGGGTTGAACCTCTTCGACACCCGCAGCGGCAAGTTTACCCATTACACGACCTCCTCGGGCGATTATCCGATCAGCAGCAACGACATCCTGTCGCTCTACGCCGGGCGCGACTCGACGCTCTGGATCGGGACGAGCTACGGTCTGAACCGGCTCAGCCCCACCGCAGGGGGACGGGGCGGTTTCCGCTGGTATATCGAAAAGGACGGGCTGCCGAACAACACCATCCACGGTATCCTGGAGGACGACTCGGGCAACCTTTGGCTCAGTACCAACAAGGGGCTGGCGCAGCTGAACCCTGCCGACAACCGGATAATCAGCTATTACAACAACGAGGAGTTGCAGAGCAACGAATTTTCCGACGGTGCCTATTACCGTTCGCGCGACGACAGGATGTACTTCGGCGGAGTGGCCGGGTTCAACCGGTTCGATCCCCGCGACATCCGCGTGCGGACGTATGCCCCGGCCGTGCAGCTCAACAATTTCCTGATCAAGCAGACGCCCGTGCCCGGATTCCGTGCCGACCGCGAGATCGTCCTGTCGCACAGCGAAAACTTTTTCAGCATCCAGTTCTCTGCGCTGGAATACATCCGCAACGGCAACTGCGAATACGCCTACATCCTCAAGGGGTTCAACGACGACTGGGTGGAGATCGGCACCGACAACACGGCGGTGTTCACCAACGTGCCGCCCGGGGCCTATGAATTCTGCGTGCGATGTACCAACGGCGACAAAATCTGGAGCGACAATACCGCTTCGCTGCATATCCGGGTGCGTCCGCCGTGGTGGAACACGGTGTGGGCCTACATGGTCTACCTGTTGCTCTCGTTCGTGGTGCTGTACGTCGTCTGGTTCGTGGTCAACGACCGGATCGAGCAGCGGCGCAGGCTGCTGATGGAGTCGATGAGCCGGCAGCAGCAGAGCGACAACTACGAGGCGAAACTCCGCTTTTTCACCAGCATCGCCCACGAGTTCTGCACCCCCCTGACGCTGATCTACGGGTCGGGCGAGCAGCTGCTCGACAGTTACAGCCTCGCGCCCGACGTCGCCAAGCATGTCCGCATCGTGAAGAACAACGCGGCGCGCATGCAGCGCCTGATCGGCGAGTTGATGGAGTTCCGGCGGGTCGAGACCGGGCATTACACGCCCCGGTACGTGCTGGTCAACGTCACGGAGCTGATTTCGACCATTGCCGACAATTTCAACGAGGTCAACGAGCAGCGGCGCATCGACCTGCGCATCGACTTCCCGGCGCAGGAGGTCATCCTCGTGAGCGACCAGGGGGCACTGGAGAAAATCCTCTACAACCTGGTTTCCAATGCCTATAAATATACGCCCGCAGGCGGATACATCAGCATCGCGCTGCGTGCGGAGGCCGGCCGTACGACCGTGAGGGTCAGGAACTCGGGCAAGGGTATCAAGCCCGAGGACATCGGCAATGTCTTCAACCGCTTCGAGATACTCGACAATTTCGAACGGCAGGCCAACGAGGGCAAGGTCATGCGCAACGGCATCGGGCTGGCGCTCGCCAAGAGTCTGGCCGACATGCTGTCGGGAAATATCACGGTGAGCAGCAACCCCGGCGAATATACCACCTTCACCCTGTCGTTGCCCGAGGTGAGCCGCGACCTGGTGACCGAACCCGAACAGAAGAGCGTGCCCGATTATCCGCTGCCCGACGTCGAGGACATGCGGACGGGGCAGGCCCGAGAGTCGCGTGCCGCGGGGGCCTCGATCCTGGTGGTGGACGACGAAAAGCAGATCCGCGACCTGATCGCCGAGATACTCTCCGACGAATATTCCGTCATCCAGGCCGCCGACGGGACGGAGGCCATCGAGATCCTCAAACACAAACGCCCCGACCTGATTATCAGCGATGTCAGTATGCCGAACGTGGACGGGCTCGAATTGCTCGAATACCTCAAGGGCAACGAGATCACCAAATATATTCCGTTCGTGTTCCTCTCCTTCAAGAACGATGTCGAACAGGAAATCCGCGGCTACGAGCTGGGCGGCGACGCCTATATCTCCAAGCCGTTCCACCCCAAGCACCTGCTGGCCGTCGTGCATCAGATACTCAACAACCGCCTCTCGCTGAGGGATTACTACAATTCCGTGATCTCCTCGTCGGACGTCTACGAGGGGAATACGATCGACGCCGACGACAAGAAGTTCATCGTACAGCTGGCCGGGATCATCGAGCAGAACATGACCGACGAGAACCTGTCGCTGAATTTCCTGTGCGACAAGATGTGCGTGAGCCGCATGAGCCTCTACCGCAAGATCCGCGAGATCACGCAGATGACGCCGAGCGAATATATCCGCTCGGTGAAGATCAGCCATGCGACGCATCTGCTCCGGACGACCAACATGACCATCCAGGAAATCATGTTCTGCGCGGGTTTCAACAACAAGTCCTACTTCTACCGCGAGTTCGCCAAAATATACCACATGTCGCCCAGGGAGATGCGCGAAAAAGAGCGCTGAGCGGGCAAAAGTGCCGTTTCCCGGCGTGAAGATACGTTTCGGTTACAATAGTATACCTTGCAACGCCCCCGGGGGCTTAATTTTGCAAGGCAATACTAAACTACTGACATGAAAGAAACAACCGTCTCGACCTCGGGCAACGGCATTCTCGGCAGGGCTTTCTCGGAAATCCGGCATTTCGGAACCTATCCGTTCAACATGCGGATACTCCTGCTGACGAACATGCTGTATGCGTTCGTCCTCCCCGTCGTGGAACTTTTTGTCGGCACTTACATCATGCGCAACAGTTCGGAGCTGGCGTATGTGGTGGGCTACCAGCTGGCCGTCTACACGGGCATCCCGCTCACCTTCCTGGTGAACGGCTTTCTCATGCGCCGCATCCGGATTTCGCACCTCTATTCGTTCGGGATGCTGCTGAGCGGCGTTTCGATGGCCGTGATGATGTCGCTCGAAACGCTCGACCTGGCCGGGATCGTCGTGGCGGGACTTATCATGGGGCTATCGTACGGCTTTTTCTGGGCCAACCGCGATTTTCTCGCCCTGAATTCCACCGACGACGGCAACCGCAACTATTACTACGGTCTGGAAAGTTTCTTCAACACCGTCGCCGGCGTCGTCGTGCCCGGTATGATCGGGGCGTTCCTGGGCGCCACGGCCGACCACAACTGGCTCGGGGGAAATATCAACCTGGCCTATAAACTGGTGACCCTCTTCGTTTTCGCGCTTACGATCATCGCTTCGGCCGTCGTATTCCGCGGCAGGTTCTCCAATCCCCCGAAGGAGCGGTTCATCTATCTGCGCTTCGATGTGCTGTGGAACAAGATGATGCGCCTTGCCGTCCTGAAGGGGATCGCCCAGGGATACATCGTCACGGCGCCGTCGATGCTGGTCATGACGCTCGTCGGGAACGAATCCACGCTCGGGACGCTGCAATCGGTCAGCGCCATCGTCTCGGCCGTGCTGCTCTACCTGCTGGGGCGCTTCGCTTCGGCCAGGCACCGGGTGCTGATCTTCTCCTCGGGCCTGCTGCTCTTCGCACTGGGCGGGGCGTTCAATGCCGTGCTCTATTCGGCAACGGGCGCGATCGTCTTCATGCTGTGCCTGGTGATGGGGCGTCCGCTGATGGATCTGGGCTATTTCCCGATCCAGTTGCGGGTCATCGACTACGTGAGCCGGAAGGAGAACCGCAACTCCTACGCCTATATTTTCGTCCACGAATTCGCCCTTTACCTCGGCCGTTTCTTCGGGTGCGGGCTGTTCATCGTCCTGACGATCTGCCTGTCGGATACCTTTGCGATCCGCTATGCGCTGCTCATCATCGGGATCATCCAGCTCGTCTCGATCGGCATCTCCCGGAACATCATCCGGGCGCTCGACAGGGCCGAGGCGGAATAGAATACCCGGCTCGGGGGCAAGAGGGACAGCCCCGGGCCGGGACGATGCGGAGGGGCTCCGTCGCTGCCGGAGGGTACAGGCCCGGCCTGTGCCCCCGGTATGGCGGCCCCGCCCGTATCGGGAATGCTGCCGCCGCGGAGCGGCTCCGGTTTGCCTTACTTTAAAAATTGACCGATATGGATAGGAGACAACTCATGCTGGGTACCGGCGGCTTGTTGCTGGCCGGGGCACCTTCCGGCAGGGGAGATCCGGGAGCAGGTGGCGATGAATATCGACTGGTTCCCGACGCTGCTCGACCTGTGCGGGCTGGATGCCTCGGGGATCGACGTGGACGGGGCGAGCATCGTGCCGCTGATCCGCGACGGTGCCGCAGCTTCGCCGCACGACGTGCTGCACTTCGATTTTGAGAGGCAGTGGGCCGTGCGCCGGGGCGATTGGAAGCTGATCTGCAATGCGATCGACGTGTTGCCCAACGACAGGAACAAGACGCTCGAAGGGCTGTACCTGACCAACCTGAAGATCGACCGCACCGAATCGGAGAACCTGATCGACAGGTACCCCGAAAAGGCGCAGGAGCTGCTCGCGCTGCGCAGGGCCTACGAGGCTTCGCTGGGGAAGGACAAGGAGTAAATCCCGCCCCGCCCTCGGTCGTGAGGCGGATGCACGCCGCCGGGGATCATCCGGATAAAACAAGGGGAGGCCGCATCGGCCTCCCCTTCACTTGTTTGCAGCCTGCCCGGATCAGTTCGGGCGCAGTACGACCTTGCGCGTCTGCGGCTTGTTGATCTCGTAGATGGTCTCCACGAGCAGTTCCATCTGCTGCGCGCGTGCCTCGCGGACATGCGGGAGCATGAGCTTGGCGTAGTTTTCGCGGTGGATCTGGAGCCAGATGTTCTTTCCTTTTTCCGCGTCGAGCACGCTCACGGCATGTGCGTCGTTGGCGTCGAGCAGCCCCTTGTTCTGGAAGAAATCGTACTGTACCCAGGCGTAGTCGCGGAAGTTGCGTTCGATTTCCCAGCGGTATTCGTTCAGGTGCATCACCTCCATCGCCTGCCGGTACTGCGGCGTCTGCAGCTCCGCGAGGTTGATGCCTTCGCCCAGCTGTTTGCCGCTCCAGGTGCCGATCCGCTCGCCGTCGATGTAAAGCGTGTAGTCGCCTTTGAGCCCCTTGACGGTCAGCATTTCGCGGTTCATCTCCTCGATGAAGGGAACCAGCTTCGTGGCCTCGGCCTGGCTGCGCTTGGATCCCATCCCGTGCGTCAGGGTGTCGAGCGGGTAGGGCAGGGCTTCGGCCAGGTAGTCGAACGAGATTTCGCGGCCGTTCCTGCGCAGGCCGGTGATCTCGCAGTTGCCAGCCTTGAGAACCTTCGCCTTCGCCGCGTCGATTTGCACGTCGGCCACCTCCCTGCCGGCAAAGCCCTGTGCCTTGAGGTAGAGGTAGGCCATCACCATGTGCCCGTCGTTGTCCGGGTGGATGCGGTCGCCCATCGACAGCGAGAACGAAGGTTGTCCGGCCTGCACGCGCCGGCCGATTTCGACCATCGGGGCGCTGAAATCCACGAACTCCCAGCCGTTGGCTGCGGCCGACTCCTTCTGGAACCCGACGACGCGATCCATCACGGCGTTCTTGCCCCGCAGCGGGGCGTTGTTCTCGATTTGGGCCGTTTCGTCGTAGGGCGAACCCCCGAGCATCACGACCCGCACGCCGTCGAGGGTTTGCAGACGCTTCTCCATCTTCTTGAAGTTGTCGTAGCACTCCCGGTATTTCTTTTCGCCGAATGCCCCGGCATCGTCGCCGTTGTATTCCATGTAGCCCGTGTCGTTCATGCCGAAGGTCACGGTCAGCACCGTGGGGCGTTTGCTGAGAACGTCGCCGTCCAGGCGCTTGTACATGTCGCCTGCGGTCTCGCCGCCGATGCCGGCGTTCATCACCCGCAGATCCATGTACGGGAAGCGGGTCATGTAATAGAGCCAGATGTAGGAGTGGTAGTGGCCGCCGTCGGTGATGCTGTTGCCGAGGAATACGGCGCGGTCACCGTCCTTGAACGGCGCTACGGTCTGCGCCGCGGCGGAAGCGCTCATGCAGAGCGCCGCCGCAAGGGATAGAAGGATTCTTTTCATGGTTATGCGGTTTGTTGTGTTTTGGTGAGCGGATTTATTCGTACGAGGGCGGCAGTTGTGTCCGGCCCCAGTTCCCGGACGGTTTGGCCGAGGTCGTATATTCCAGCGTCGCGCCGTTGCGGAGCGCATCCCAGCCGATCCATGTGCTGTCGTAGGGTTTTCCGTCGAGTTTGAGCGCCGTGGTGTAGATTCGTTTCTCCGAGCCCCCGGTGATGGTGATGTCGCCGTGCTTGAGGTGGATGACCACCTTGTCGAAGACCGGGGTGCTGAGCGTGAAGCCGCCTACGCCGGGGATCATGGGGTAGAGCCCCGTGCATGCGAAGACGTACCAGGCTCCCATCGTGCCCAGGTCGTCGTTGCCCGGCAGCCCGTCGGGAGCGCTCGTGTACTGCTCGTTGAGGATGCGGTTGATGACCTTCGAGGTCTTGTCCGGCCGTCCGAGCCAGTTGTAGACCCACGGGATATGGAAGCTCGGCTCGTTGCCCGAGGCGAACCACGGGTCGTTGTACCCCGCGTCGAGGCGCACGAAGAATTCGTCGAGCCGCTTTTCGGCCGCGGCCTTGCCGCCCATCGTTTCGATCAGCCCCGCCAGGTCGTAGGGCACCATCCAGAAATAGTTTTTATAGGTCGATTCGCGCCAGTCTTCGCCGAGCGGTTTCCACGACCCGTCGGCATTGCGCGACTGCAGCCAGCCGGTCTGGGGGTTGTAGAGGTTTTTCCACGAGCGGGCGTAGTGGAAATAGCGCCAGCTGGCGAATTCGTCGCCGCAGGCGTGCAGCGCGAACTGCCCGATGGAGAAGTCCGACGAGGTGTATTCGAGCTGCTCCGAAGCGTTGTAGTACCCCTTTTCGAGGTATTGTTTCAAGCCCGGGCGCTCCTCCACGTCCTGCGATTTGGCACCCGGCACCTCGGCGTTCCTGCGCATGATCTGGAACAGCGGGAAGGGGTCGTAGTCCTGTGCGCCGAACGCCCAGGCGTTTGCGATCAGGATCGGCGTGGGGTCGCCCTGCATGATGCCGGTCTCGATGTTGGCCATCACCCAGCGGGGAAAGGCGCCGCCCGACTGCTCGGCGAAATGCTGGTGCGAGAGTACCACGTCGGACGCCACGTCGGGCGCCAGCATCGAGAGCAGCTGGATCTGCGTGCGGTAGGTATCCCAGTTGCTGAACGAGGTGTACTGCTTCGAACGGCTTCGGTGCACCCGGAAATCGGCGCCCATGTACTCGCCGTTCACGTCGCTGCATACGTTGGGGTGGATCAATACGCGGTAGAGGTGCGTGTAGAACTGGGTCGTGCGGTCGGGGTTGGTGCCTTCGGCCTCGATCAGCCCCAGGTAGTCGTTCCACCTCCGTTCGGCGGCGTGCTGCACGGCCGCGAAATCCCACCCGGCGTTTTCGGCCGCGAGGTTTGCGCGGGCGTTCTCCACCGAGACGTACGAAACGCCGATCTTGTACTGTACGTTGCGGTTCTCGGTGAGGTCGAACGTGAAGTAGACGCCCGATTCGCTCCCCTCGGCGAAACGTCCGCCGGGGGTGAGCCGATCCTCTTTCCAGATGCCTGTCGTGACGGCCCGCGCGTCGAACTCGGCGACGAAGTAGACCTTGTACGGGGTGCGTACGCCGCAGAAGTTGCCGCCTTCGGCATAGCCCTCGCAGCTGTTGGGGCCGGTGATGACGACGGCGGCCTGTTCGATCGGCGTGGCGGCGATGCCCGCGCCGATGATCACGGTGCCGAACGCCTCTCCCGCGGGGTATTCATAGCGGGCCATGCCCGTGCGCTCGGTGACGGTGAGCCGCGCCTTGACCGCCTCCTGCACGGTGGCTTCGTAGTAGCCGGCATGGCCCTGTTCGCCGCAGATGCCGACCCGGTAGTCGAGGATGTTTTCGGGCGAAGAGTCGAGTTTCCCCGTTACGGGGAAGGTCGGGAAATTACCCATGTGGCTGCACCCGCCGCCGCTCAACTGGTTGATGACGAACCCGCCCCGCTTGGCGAAATAGGTCGGCGTGAACTGTACCATGCCGAACGGGTAGGTCGCCCCGGGATAGAGGTAACCCGAGGTCAGCCCCACGCCCCGGGTGCCGATCAGCGTGTTGACCTTGTGCGCGTAGCTGTCGCTTTGCTGCCCGCAGGCGCTGCTGGCCCCGAGTAAGAGGGCCGCCAGCGACAGGGATATTGTTTTCAGGGATTTGAACATGTCCTTCGGAATTTCGGTTGTCGATCGGTTCATTCTGGTCTGGAAAGCGAGAAGGGAGCCGCATCCTTGCCCGTGCCGCGTTCCTTGTTGGGCTCGGGGCCCATTACCAGGCGCATGACGCCGCCGTCGGCGATGTCCTTGTAGGTGATGTAATTCTTGTCGAGCGGCTTGCCGTTGAGCGTCGCGGACTGGATATAGACGTTCTGCTGCGAGTTACCGTCGGCCTCGATGACGAACTTCCGGCCGTCCTCCATCGTGATGGTCGCCTTGCGGAATACGGGGCTGCCCAATACGTACTGGTCGGTGCCGGGGCAGACGCTGTAAATGCCCAGCGAACTCAAAATATACCACGAGGACATGCCGCCCTGGTCTTTGTCGCCCGGATAGCCGCGCTCCGAGGAGTTGTAGAGCCGCCCGGTGATCTGCCGCGACCAGTATTGGGTCTTCCACGGCTGGCCGGCGTAGCTGTACAGGTAGATCATATGCTGGATGGGCTGGTTGCCGTGGGCGTATTGCCCCATGCCGGCCAGTTCCATCTCCTTCATCTCGTGGATCATGCCGCCGTAGGTGCCCGGACGGATGACGTTCGGCACGGTGAATACCGAGTCGATCTTGGCGGTGAACGCTTCGTCGCTGCCGTAGAGGTTGATGAGCCCCTGCACGTCGTGGAATACCGACCAGTTATAGTGCCAGGCGTTGCCTTCGCAGTAGGGGCCGCCCCACTCGTAGGGGTCGAAGGGTGCGAGCCAGCTGCCGTCCTTGAGGCGGCCGCGCATGAAGCCCGACTCCTTGTCGAAGACGTTGCGGTAGTTATACATCACGCGCGAGAAGATCTCCTCGTAGAACTTGTTGCCGGTCATGCGCGCCAGCTGGTAGCCGCAGAAATCGTCGTAGGCGTATTCGAGCGTCTGTGCCGTCGAGCCCATCGACTCGGGGTAGGAGACGTATCCCAGCTGCCAGTACTCCTTCCATCCCGCGCGGCCGTTGGCACCGCCCCACGGGCCTTTGTTCATCGCCTCCTTGGCGTAGGCTTCCAGCGCCTTTTGGGGGTCGAACGTGCGGATGCCTTTGGCCCATGCGTCGGTCAGCAGCGAAATGGCGTGGTTGCCGATCATGCCGCCCGTCTCGCCGGGCGCCGACCACGATGGCAGCCAGCCGCACTGCTCCTGTGCCGCCAGCAGGGCGTTCATGTAGCGTCCCTGCATCGTCGGGTGCAGGATGTTGGTCAGCGGGAACTGCGAACGGAACGTATCCCAGAAACCGTTGTCGGTATACATGTAGCCGGCGTGTACCTTGCCGTCGTAGGGGCTGTAATAGTAGGGGTTGCCCTCGGCGTCGCGTTCGTAGAACTTGCGCGAGAAGAGGTTGGCGCGGAACAGGCACGAATAGAAGGTGCGGATCTCCTCGTCGGTGCCGCCTTCGACCGCGATGCGGCCCAGCAGGGCGTTCCACGTCTCGGCGCCGCGCTTTCGGGTCGCTTCGAGGTTCTTGTCGGCGCCCAGTTCGCGGTCGAGCGTGAGCAGCGCCTGCTCGGGGCTGATGTAGGACGAGGCGGCCTTGGCCTGCACTTTGGTGCCGGCCTTGAAGCGCACGTAGGCCCCGTAGCCCTTGCCTTCGCCCTCGGTCATGCCCGGGAAGCGTTCGTCATGCTCGTTCTCCCAGAGCCCGTACTCCTCGAACGGCCGGTCGAACTGGATGACGAAATAGTTGCGGAAGGTTTCGGGGTGGTTGACGAAACGCTGGTTGTTCACCCACCCCGAGATCTGCCGTTTGGCGGGGTCGATCTTCATTCCGCTCATGGCGAAATAGCCGTCCAGCACCAGGTAGGCGTCGCCTTTCCGGGGGTAGGTGAAGCGCAGGTGCACGCCGCGCGTGGTGGGTGCCATTTCGGTGGTGATGCCGTTGTCGAGCGTCACCCGGTAATAGTGCGGTTTGGCGATCTCGTTGGCGTGGCTGAATTTCGACGCACGCGCGTCCTCGTTTACGACTAGCTCCCCGACCTCGGGCATGAGCGAATAGACCGCATAGTCGCTCATCCACGGGCTGCACTGGTGCGCCTGTTGGAATCCGCGGATCTTGTCGACCGAGTACTGGTATTTCCAGCCTTCGCCGTTGGGGCCGGTCTGTGCGCCCCAGGTGTGCATCCCGTAGGGCATGCCGGTCGTGGCGTAAGTGTTGCCGTAGCTCAGTTCGAATTTCGAGTCGGTGCCCTGCAGCGTGTTCACGTATTGCACGTAGTCCTGTTTCTGCGCGAAGGCGGCCGACAGCGAGCAGAGGCCGAAGAGGCCTGCCGCGGCGATCCGCCTGAGCGATGACCGCAGCCGGCTGCGGTCTTTGTTGACGGTGTTTTCCATAGGTTTGTCGTCTGTTATTAATGATATGATTAGGTTCGTTCTGTTGTTGCCTATATGCCCCACCGGGTGTTGGGGGTGTCGCCCATGTAGAGTTCGAGCGTCCCTCCGGCCGCAATGTTGGCGAAGTCGATGTGGGATGCCGTGTGCTCCCTGCCGTTGAGCACCGCCCGCTGTATGTAGACGTTCGAGGGGCTGTTCCCGTGCGCCACGACGGTGAATGTCCCGCCCGGTGCGTAGGCCGGGTCGAGGCGCAGTTCGATGCGGTCGAAGACGGGGCTGGTGATCTCCATCCGCGTGTCGCCCGGGCAGGCGGGATGCAGGCCCGCGGCCGCGAGCACGTACCAGGCCGACATCTGTCCGGCGTCCTCGTTGCCCACGATCCCCTCGACCTTGTCGGCGTAGGCCTTTTCGCAGATATGGCGCGTCCATTTCTGGGTCTGCCACGGCTGCCCGAGCCGGTTGAAGAGGAACGGCACGAGGTGGACGGGTTCGTTGGCGTGGTTGTAGTAGTCGTTCCAAAGCATGTCCGACGGAGTTTTGTCGAAGAACTCCGTGAGGTCGCGCAGGACGGCTTCGCGCCCGCCCATGAGCGATACCATGCCCTCGACGTCGTGCGGCACGAACCATCCCTGCTGATAGGGGTTCGACTCGATGCAGCCGTACCACTCGGTGGTGCGGGCGTTCCCGGGCCACGGCTCCCACCCTCCGTCGGCGCGGCGCGGGCGGAACCACCCCTTCTCCCGGTCGAAGATATTGCGGTAGGCCTGCCCTTTGGCGGCGTAGAGGGCGGCGTCTTCCCGCTTGCCCAGCTGCGTGGCCAGGCGCGAGATGCACCAGTCGGTATAGGCGTATTCGAGCGTGTGCGAAATGCACAGTTCCGAGGGGGTGTAGCCCAGCGGGTCGTTGCCGAAACGCTTCGAGGAGTTCACGGCATAGCGGTAGGCCTTCTCGACGTCGTAGCTGCGGATGCCCTTGGCATAGGCGTCGGCCAGTACCGACAGCGCCGGGTTGCCCAGCATGCAGCCCGAGTAGGCGTTGACGATCTCCCAGCGCTCGAAATAGTGGCGCCCGCTCTCGTCGGCCATCGTGACGAGCGAGTTCACCAGGTCGCTGACCAGCTGCGGGTTGATGATGGTCTGCAACGGCATCTGGCTGCGGAACACGTCCCAGCCGCTGAAGATCGTGCGTTTGGTGAACCTGCCTCCCGTGGTATGGATCCTGCCGTCCGCTCCCGGGTAGCGCCCGTCGGCGTCGGTGTAGATGCGGGGGTCGATCATCGTGTGGTAGAGCGCCGTGTAGAAGATCGTCTTTTGCCGGTCGCTGCCCCCGTCGATGCGGATGCGCGCCAGCTCCCGGTTCCACAGCTCGCGCGCCTCGCGGGCAACCTGGTCGAACGCCTTGCCGGCGATCTCCGCCTCGAAATTCTTCCGGGCGCCCTCCATGTCGACGAACGAGATGCCCGCACGAAGGATGACCTGCTCGTCCTGCCGCGTCCCGAATTCGGTGTAGAAACCGATGTGCCTGCCTTCGATGCGGTCGATGCCCGTGACGACGGGCGCCGCGGCTACGCGCTGCAGGTAGGGGACGCTGACCACCTCGTCGCGCTTGCGTACCCAGTCGTCGGGGATGTCGGCGCTCCAGAACCCGTAGTTTTCCATCGGCTTGTCCACCTGCGCGTAGAAATAGACCGTATAGTCGGCCTGTCCCTCGCCGTTGCCCCAGCCGCCCGTGGCGGGGGTGCATTTCATCCACCCGGCGATGGTGTGCTTGTCCACCACCTCGATGTATTGCCGCTCGGCCGTGCCGCCGACGCGGCGCGCCAGGTCGATCTGGATGCGCGACTGTTCGCCCTCGGGAAAGGTGAAGCGCAGGATGCCGCAGTGCGGGGTCGCCGAACTTTCGGCACGGATGCCGTAGTCGGTCAGCAGGGCGCTGTAATACCCCGCGCGCGCGGTTTCCGTGGCCTTGTCGTAATGGGAACGGTAACCCCCGATCGAGCCGTCCTCCCTGCCCGCGATCTTTTGCAGCGGGCCGGTCGTCGGCATGACCAGCAGGTTGCCCAGGTCGCCGAACCAGCCCACGCCGCTCATCTGCGTGAAGGCGAACCCTTCGATGGTCGTGTGCTCGTAGCTGTACCCGGGGCTGTTGTCCCCGCCGGTGATGGTGTTGGGGCTGACCTGCACCATGCCGTAGGGAGTCGTCGCCCCGGGGAAGGTCTTGCCCAGCCCGTGGTAGACGCCCGCGGCGCTCGTGCTGGTGCTCGCCCCGATGAAGGGGTTCACGTAGTCGGCCGGCGAGAAGCTGCCCGTGTCGCCCTGCACGACCGCGGAGCAGCCGGTGAGCCCCATGGACGGGCAGCATAATAAGAGGAAGAGTAAGGTCTTGGGAATGTTGCGGTAGTGCATGGCTTGGTCTTATTTTGTCAGTCGAAGGGTTTTCAGTCCGAAGCGGGGCATCGCCACCTCGATTTCCGATACGCCGCCCCGCTTGCGGATGGCGCAGGCGGCCGTCGCGTTCCCGTTCAGGTCGGTCTGCTCGACCTTCGAAAGCGGGAAGGCGAACCTGATTTTCTGCGGGGTGCCGTCGCCGTCGGCGTTGAACAGGCGCACGACGATCTGCTCCCTGTCGAGGTAGGCGGCCGAAATCTCATAGCCCGTGCCCGTCGCGTCGATCAGCGAGGCTTCGTCCGCGGCGGCCTGCGCCGCAAACGTGCAGAGCAGCGGTTCGTTCCAGCGCCGGTTCTCCTCCTGGATGCCTGCGGCGTCCCATGCCCTGCGGTGGGGTACGACGGCGAACCGGATGTGCGTCGGGCCGTCGATGGGGTAGTCGCGCCCCCAGAGCCCGTTGCCGGAGTATTGCACCGTAAGTCCCAGCGGGGCGTCTGCGCCGTAGGAATAGGAAGTCGTGTGGTCGGAGAGGAGCGCCAAGCCGTAGCCGCCGTCCCGCTCCGCGAGGTCTACCCAGTGCAGGATGACGTTGTGCTTGATGTTGTCCCAGGTGGTGAAGTGGGTGTTTTCCAGCGTGCTTTTGCAGACGTCGAAAGGTGCGTCCTTATACAGCGCGGGGGCGTCGAGGGCGGCCGGGAAGAGGATGTTGAGGTTGAAACGGTCGTCGTAGAATGCCCTGTGGTTGTTGTTGAAGCCGTCCTTCTGGCGGAATGCCCCGATGCCGACATTGTGCTGCCAGTCGATCTTCAGGTCGAAACCGATCTTCCGTTCGCCCTTGCGGAGCGTGATCGTCTGCGTGAAGGGGTGCGTGTCGATCCGGCCGCTTATGCGGACGCTCTTTTCCAGCTCGTTGTCGCAGAGTACGGTCACGGTGGCCGGGGACTGTGCCGAGGAGTGGAACTGCCCCTGGTCGTAGAAGAATCCCCGCAACTCGCCGAATGCGAACCGGTGCTGCGGGTCGGCGAATTCCTTCCCGCCCTCCTTTTTTGCGACGAGGCTCGTGATGGTGCCTCCCCGTGCAGGGTCGATTACGATCCGGTACATGTCGTTCTCGAGGATGTATTCGTCCGCCCCTATCTGGCGGGGTGCGGCCGCGGCCGCGTTGCCGGATGTCTTTTTTACAGTGTAGGTCGTGTAACCGAATGCCGGGACGGAGGCTTCGAACAGGAGCCGCCGCCCGCCCGCCGTCGGGACGATGGCGTGCGGAACCCGTTTGCCTTTGGCATTTGTCACTGCCAGCTCCCCGTCGCCGAGGCCTTCGGGCAGCGTCGCCGACACCGTTTCGCGGCGGGGGCTGCCGAGCGTGTTGCAGACGCGCAGGTAGGTTGTCTGGCCGTCGCCGCCCGGTGCCGCGAAGCTTTGCAGCGCCTTGGCGATCACCCCGTCGCACAGCGAGTCGGTGGCGGCCGTCCAGCGGCGGATGTGCTGCGCCCATGTCCCCTGCCTGTTGAGCCCGTTGTAAGGTACGATCCACGAGTCGTGGTGCTGGGCGAGCATCAGCGTCCGCCAGCCCTCGTCGAGCGTTGCCTGCCCGTAGCGGTAGCCGTTCACGAGGTTGGCGATGACCCCTGCCTTTTCGGCCATGACGAGCTTGTTCTCCGATTCGCGCACCTGCTGCGCGATGCGCTGCAAGACCTGGCTGCCCCACATGAGGCTTACGCGGACATCTTCCTGCGGCATGCGGTAGTCGTCGGAGCTCCTGCCGTCGGTCACCCGTTCGAAATACTCCCGCCACGTGACGTAGACCGAGTTGTTGCGGATGCTGTCGCCTGACCCGATCCAGGGGCCGTATTTCCATCCCGCATCCTGGTAGCACATCCCCACGGGGTGGGCGATGCCGTATGCGATGCAGGCGTCGAGGTACTCCTTCTCATTGCCCCATGCCGTGGTCTGCCATACCGAGTTTTTCTGGAGCTCTTCGCAGGCGTGGCGCGGCGAAGTGAGGATCGAACTGCCGTCGGGGCCGACCCAGTTGACCAGTTCGCCGCCGTAGGGCGCCGTGTACCCGCCCCAGCAGGTATTCGGACATTTCAGGGAGGCGTATTTGAACCCGTAGAGTTTCAGGATTTGCGGCAGGCAGCTGGTGAAGCACGGCTCCTCGACGGAGTAGGTGACGAACTCCACGTCGGGGAAATGACTGCGGATCTTCCGCATGCCGTATCCGAACTGCCGGATGATGCTTTCGCCCGAGATGTTGTAGCAGTAGGGCTGGGCATAGGACGGGTTGGTGAATTCGACGCGCCTGTCGGCGGCGATCGCCTTGAAGCGGGCGTAGTCGGCCGGCGTACGCACCTCGACGGTGTCCCACGTCTCGGGTTCGATCTCCAGCCCGATCCTCCATTCGGGATGCGCGGCCATCTGGTCGGTGATGAAGCGGGTTTTCCAGGCGACCGGGTAGTGGCCGTAGACGCCCCCGTGGTATCCGTCGACGAAATAAACCCGTTGCTGGGAGCGGACGGGGGTGCCCGATGCGAGCAGGAGCAGGGCCAGGCACAGCGCCGTTATGACTTTCGGCTTCCGGCGGTACGATGTGCCGTGCCGCATATCCCCTGTCCTTCCGAAAATCGTCCGGGCTGCCTTGCAGACGGATGCAAACCCGTTGTAAAATGAGTCCATGGTCGTATTTAAGTTTGGTTTGTAGGTTTCGGAACATTGCGTAATTCCACTTTTACAAAGTAACTTAATAAAAATGTAACCCGGGATTATATCCCGGGTATGTTAGAGGTAAAGTAAATATACTTTTTTGGAAAGGTGTTTATAAACAGCGGTTTATGCGCTCGGATCCCGGCCGTTTTGGTAAACCGGATTGAAATCCGCCGACCGGCCTTCCGCCGTGGTTTTTGTCCGGTTTTGTGTCCGGGATGCTGCCCCGGCCTGTTTGTGGCCCGTTTGTGGCGTGTTGTTTTCTTTTGTTAATTTGTATGTTTGCCGCAATAGTGCGGACAGCGTGGCCACACCTTGTTCGGTAAAAGCAAGCGGCAAAGATGATTTTTGCCGCTTTGTCCGGATGTCGTAAATCTTATTTTGGATAACTGTTATTTCTATTGTTCGGGTTTGAGGGGCAGGGCGGTTTCGTTTATTGGGCTATTTTCTGTTTGTAGTAGTCGAATTGTTTCCGGCAAACATTTTCCACAACGTCGCGGAGCAGTTCGACTTTCGGCATAAGCGCGTCGATATCCTCTTTGGTGACGACGAAATCATCGTTATACCGGGCTTCGACGTAAGCGCTTCTTAAAAGTTCGAACAGGCGTTTTTCTTCCGGTGTGTCGCGGAGAAAGACTTTTGCCAATTCCATTGTGTAAATCTTGCATTTCTCAATCAGAAATTCAAGGTCATGTTCCTTATGACCCTAAAGAGCGAATACCAACGGGATAGTCTTTATAAAATATTCAGTCGCTTGGTGCAACATAAAAGAGGTCATTGGATAAGTTTTTCGATCATACGCAATTTTAGTATGGAATAAAAAATCCGTTGCACTCGCAAATTTCTTGTCGTAATACTTTTGCGCCTTTTTCTCAATCTCGCAAAAATTCAGTTCGCGCGGAGTGGCTAACTGGTATTCCCCCGAATCGTAAAGTACAACACCCTGTGTGAGAATATCCGCATAAAAATAATGGCCCTCCGAAAGCGCGTTGTTTAACTTTACAATTCCTTGCAAACTTTAAGGAATTATCACAACTCGGCATAGCCGACGGACATAACTATAAAGGGTAAACAACCCTTTATACCATCGAAAACTTGGAGACTTCTTCGGAAGATGTTTAGCGCGGTATAATGGTTGTCAGTCCTTGTTATGTCCTGCTTGCTTTTTGCGAGCAGGACGACAAGGGCGCAGGACAGTTTCCGCGCAATGGTTTCTCCAAGACCTTCGCTGGAAAGTTGACACCGCGCCCCTTTTTTATGCCTGTCCGGGGCGCAAAATCCAGCTTCAAATTCATCCCCTGAATTTATGGAAACCCGTGGCGTCCTGCCGTCCTTGCGTACTGTCGCCGCACCTGCGGATTGCATCCGCCCCCGAACCGGGAACGGACGGAATCGGTATGTTCCGGCGGCAAGCGCCTGCCGTGGTTCGGTGGTAAACAGGTATGCGCGCGTACCTGCGGGAGCAGCCGGGCGAGATGGATTGACTTGGCATGGTTTTTATCCGGCTGTTCTTTTTTTCGGTCTATTCAGCCAATTCCACGATTATAACCGAAATGTTATATCTTTACGCCGTCATTCAGCAAACGGCAAGGTACGTTTATTGCGTTCCTGTGAATTGATACGCCCAAAATTGTTACGCCCATTCGTCGAATTTCATAAGGCAATATTTTGGGTAGGGGGATGGGATCCGTACTCCCACCCCCCGTTTTTCGAATCTTTTCCGCCCATCATATAAACTGTCCCCGCGTGCCGGCAAGGAAACCGTGGCTGATGTAGCCGCCGTATCGTCGCATGCGGCGAAGCATTCGCATGTCCCCGTGTTCGTTCGACCCTTCGTTACCGGGCGAAGTTTTCTATTGTCGCCGCGCGGGTCATGGGGGCAGTTTGTCCGTCCGGTTGGGCTATGACGGGTTCTTCTGCACTATTGCAGGCTGTAAATGTAAATGTGTATGCCGCTGCTGCGACAACATACACGTTATCATTGTCTTTTTCATGGCTGTTGTTTGTTTCGGATGAAAAACCGCGCACCGCGAAAGTGGTGCGCGGACACTTTAATCACAACCTATTTCTTCTCATTTCGCGTAAAACATTAATTGCCATAGTCTTTCGAGTAGGTCTTTCCGGTGTGCGAAACGGTTTCCCCGAAAGCCTGGGCTGCTGCGTTAAACGACGAAAGGCGATAGGGCGACATCGGCAGGTTGAAGAAACAGATACCACGTGCATCGGCGTTCTTGGCCTGCGTTGTGCGAGATCTGATTGCGGTGTCCGAAAGCGGACTGGTCAGGTTTACGAACAGCGGCAGGTATTTGCCAGCCGCGAACGACGAATTGAACCCATAGCCGTTCAGCGAACCCTGGCAGCCCCAATCGAGATGGCTGATAGCCGTGGATGAGAGCGTACCTGTGTTACCCCAATCGAATACGCTGATCGACTTGTTGGTCTTGCCTGCCAGCGCGATAATCATGTTGCTGTACGAAGTGCTGTTAGCATAGGGATAGCCGCGGGTTCCGTACTCCGCCCACTCGTCGTCAAAATCGTAGCCGTCTACGATATTGTCGTAGGCAACCAGATCATCCGTGTAAGTACCGATTTGTGCTGCGGTAGGTTGGCGAATCCGGCACCGGTGTGGTCGCCGAGGTTGCCCATGATGACCTTGATACCTTTTGCCTGGAGCGGCGCGATGTACTTGGCGGGATTTGCGAGGATTGCGGCGTTGTTCGGGTTGTTGTAGTTGTGGACATTGCCCGATGCGTCGCCGCGGATGTTGGATGCAAAGAGAATGACGTGCGTAAAGAACGGAGTGCCGTCCGACAGGAGATATTCTCCTGCGTTGAGCGGATTGACGTCGTTTACTTCGACGTAAACAACGCGGTAGAAGTTGCCGAGCGTTGCCGCGCGGGTCATCGGGCCGGCCTGATCGGTCGGGTCGTTTGCGATGGGTTCCTCGGCCTGCTGGCACGAGGTCATCAACAATGCGGATGCAGCGAACAAGGTGCAGGCTGCGAATAAGATTTGTTTTTTCATAAGGCAAATTTTAGTTAAAAGGTTGAGGTTTGAGAATTATAGGTTGTAGTTAAAGTGTTTTTTACCAGTCTTTAGTGAAATTGCCGTAATTTCGATCATCCCAGGTTACGTTTATCAGTAGTATCATTCCGTCGTATTCCCAATCCCAATCGGTAACTGCGTCTGCCACTATATTGAAAGCACTTTTGGGGCCTTCTTCGTATCCTGCCGAGTTTGTCGGCATATCCCAGAATGCGAATACGTTCCCCGATTGGGTTTCGCGGTAGAGGGATTTAATAAGGGGAGTTAAAATGGGGTTTAGTTGTGCGCTTTCCTGCGTATTATTCGTTTTCAGCAGCGCGCCGCCGTATTTGGATTGCTCCAGCCCGGCGATGGGTTTGAGTTCCGCGCCGTCGGCATAGGCATCTACGACCTTATCGAAAATTCCCGACCAGGCATAGTCGATGTATTTTCCGGCTTCGATGCCGTCGTGTGCCGTAGCGAGCAGGTCGGTGCTCTCCGCGTCGCAGGCCACGGTGACGAGTTTGTCGTCGCCCAATGCTTCCTTTGTCGCCTTTATCAGTTTGGCGTAGGATGCGGGATTTACACCGGGCATACCGTCTTTGCCGTAGGACGCTTCGATGTCGAAGTAGTTTACGCCGTCCAACTTATATGTTTCCACGACATATTTAAGCTGGAAAACAAAATCAGCGGTCTGCTCGTCGGTCATATTGCAGAATCCAAGTCCCGTATTTCCGCCTGTGATGCAAATAAGCACCTTACGACTGCTTTTCTGCAAGGGCATGAGGTATTTGTCGCGGTTGCTCAAGACGTATTGCAGATCCGGTCCGATGTCGAGCATGGCCCGCCGTGTCGTCTTGTCGAATTTTAGCGCCGCGGGGCGGAGTACTTCGATATCGATCCACGTTTGGGTTATCGTATTGAAATCGGGGTCAAATGTTTCTGCATAAAATTTGGTTCCCATCAGCGGGTTCATTTCCTCGGTATTGACATATCCCACGATTTTGAAAGCATAGGCATCGAGCTGCGTTTCAGGTACGATCTCCCCGACCAGGATCCGGTAGTAGATTACCTGGTCTTTTTCGGACGGGGACATGTCGTTATTGGCAACGGTCGCCCGCAGGGGCAGCAGATAGGCGCCTTTTTCGACCCCTTCGCGGCTCAACGTGACGGTAAGAGCAGGAGAGGTTTTCTCTCCCCTCTTGACCGTCAGCGTTTTGCCTCCTTCGAAAGTCACATTTTCCAACGGAAACAGCGTCAGTTTTGCGTCACCTTGTTTGTCTTTGTTGTATTCGTCCACAAGCGTTGCGTCCGCATCGACCGTAACCGTTACGTCTGCGGCTGCGGGCTGGGTCAGTTGGTAGAACACGGCGTCTGTGGTCGTCTGTTCTTCGCTGAGTTTGAGTGCCGAAATCTGATCGGGCGTTTTTTCCCGGCGCAGCACTCCGCCGACGTTTGCAAGGTCGTCCTTGCCGGGAATATCCCCGGCCGTGCGGGTAAAGTCCTCGGCGTCGCACGCGGCCATCGCTGCGAGCGTAAGGCAAAGTGCCGAAGTGCGCAGCAGACCTGTTATTTTATTCATGTTTTTCATAGTTCAAGATTTACGGTTTATTCTTGCTTGTTGAGCTGCGGAATTTCCACCGAGGTATTCCATTTCAGATCGGTATGCGCTACGGCATCGTTTCCGTACTGCGACCAGTCTTTGATGATGTTTCCCGACCCCTCGTTGAATTTCCAATAAGCGCGTAATTCGGGCTTCTCGGCCGGGTTTTCCACGTCGTACATGTCGCGCCAGATGTCGGCCTGCGTACGTGCGACGGACCATATGCGCACCTCTGAAATATCGCCGCAGAGCTGGCGGAAAGCGTCGTAGCTGTACCCGATGAAGAACTGCCGGGCGTCCGTTTCCGGATCGGGGTCTATGGCCCGCAGTCCGAGGTTTATGACCTTTACGGTCGGCGCTACCTGCGTCTGGCTTTGGAGTTGTCCGTTTACGTAGATGCAGGCGATACCGGTTTCCAGGTCGTATGTGAAAGCGACATGATACCACTCCTCGAGCGACAGAAGTTTACCCTTGTTCTTTTCGGGGAATTTGCCCAGGCTTACGCCCGATCCGTCTACCTGGAGCTGGTCGGCATAGAAATTCGTGTCGCCGATACGCAGCAGCAGGTGTTGTTCCACACCCATGATCGTAGAGAGCTTTTCTTCGATGTAGGACGAGGTGGGACCTGCATAGTGGAAGTCGTGGACGCGGACGATGGCTTCATAGGTCACGGCTGTCAATCCGTTTACGCAGTCGGCGGTTCCGGCTTTGTCGAACGCGGGCACGTCTATCCAGTTGTCGGTGAGTACGGCGGCGGTCGTGATGGCCGAAGAACGGCGCACAAGATAATAGACGGTTTGGGAACCGGAGAGGGTCGAAAGTCCTCCCCCCGCAGAAACGATAGTTACCGGAAGCAACTGTGTTGCATCTATATCGAGCTGGTCGAGGTTCTTAAAATGGATGGTCAGAGGTTCCGATACGGATTTCCCGGCTTCTACGGTTGCCGTCCGTTCGGGGAACTCGTAGTAACTTTCATCGAGTACCGCATATTTCGTGTCGTGTTTGGCGTTGTAGGTGGCCGCGAGCGACGGGTCGATGCCAAATGTCACCTCGATATTCTCTTTTGCCGGGGAGATCAGCACGGCGGAGAGTTCGCGGTCGAGCTGCGTAACGGTCTTTTTAAAAGTTACGTTGTTGTCGCTCGACGTTTCGGCTACGTCGATGTATGCTGCGTTGTCGAACGGGTAACGGTTTTCATAATCCGATTCACACCCGGCCAGCAGGATAAAGGCAGCCGATACAAAATACAGATATGTTCTTCTCAATTTCATAAGGCGCATTATTTAGGGTTTGCCGGATTCAGCAGGCCGATGGCATGCTTGGTCTGTTTGTAATTTATGTAAGCGTCGTAGTAATCGTCCCCGATGTTGTAAATACCCAGCCCGGCTAACGGCCCCATTGTAATTACGCTTTTGGCGGCTTCGGCGATTGCGGGTTGCTGCACAAGGTTTTCATCCGTGAGTTTCCCGCCCGGCTCGGCCGTGATGATGATTTTTTCGAGCGCAATGCCGGCATAATCGGTCGCGTATGCAAGCTGGCTGCGGATATTGAACGTATTGACGGCATCCGTAGTCGTGAGTACGAAATAGGTGATGGCGTCGTGGCTCTCCTTTGCGATAAAGAGCGGGTTACCCTCCGCCATGAGGATTTTGCCGGTCAGGGACGACAGTTTGCTGACAATCGTTGCTGCGGCTTGGGTCGCCGCGGCATCCATAGCGCCGCCGTAACGTACCGTTACGCCGTCGAACTTATACCGGTTTACGTCCTCGATCACCTTGTCGAGATATGTTCCCAGCGCTACGGCGTCCGTAGATTCCGCGAGTGTGTTGTAATCTACGGTATAGAGGATTTTCGTGCCCTTGGCCTGCGCTTGGGGTATATCCTCGATGTCGTATTCGGTCAGGTTGCCGGCGTTTTCAAGTGCCACGATGTCGAGTGAATCGGGCAGTGAGCGCAGAAATGCCTTTTCCGAACCCGGTACGGCCGGGGCATTTGCCAGGCTTGCGTATACGACGTAGTGTTCGCTTGCCTTATACGCTTTGAGGGCTGCCAGATATGCGGCGTACTGCGCCTGATCTTGCTGGTCGGGTTTTATGATCTGCTGGTCTATCGGCTCGATGTCCGTGTCGCAGGCTGTGAAACAATAGGCCGCGGGAATGAGCAGCGCCAGAATCAGGTATTTTATAGTCTGTTTCATAGCTTCGGATTAATTTAAGGGTTTGCAGTCCCACCATGTGCGCGTGCCGCCGTTGTCGGGGCCGCCGAGCGAAGTTATCGCCGCTTCGACATTTGTGCGGTTCTCGGAATATTCCTCGGACGGGTAGGGAAGTCTGCGCATGCCGTATTTGGAATTCACCGTTCCGCCGGATTTATTGTCTTTGGCCGGCATCAGTTTCGGATAGCCCGTGCGCCGGTATTCCGCCCACGCTTCATTTCCGAGCGGAAAAATCGCAATCCATTTCTGGGTGATGATGCGTTCGAGGTTTTCTTCGAACTGTGCATCTTCTTTCCATTTGATCGTGATGCGGCTTTGCGGTAATGCGGTGTTGTTTTCGATAACGCCGAGAGGATCGGTGTAGGCTTCGGGGACGTTCGCTTCGTCGGCGATGTAATCCTCCGCACCGGCTACGCCGCGTTCCTCGAATGAAAGCCGTATGCCTTGTTCATAGAAATTCTGTGCCGATACCGCACTTCCCCAGCGCAGTTCATATTCGGAGCGCAGGAACGCGATTTCCGCGGCGTTCATCCATAAGATAGGGTCGGTGTCGGTAATGAGCATCGAGGAGCATGCCGTTACGGCCTTGGACTTGTTGGCCGGTGTCGTGCCGATGCGCAGGCCGTAATAGCCTTTCTCGGCGGCATCGCCCTCTCCGACGGTTCCCTGTGTGAACATCTTTGCCCGGCGCGGGTCTTTGTAGCCGTTCATGTAGCAGAGGATGTCGGCTCCGATGGCGTGATCCTGCCAACTGTTCCAAAGCAATGCCGTGCGGTTGAGTTCGGGCTGAAGCTTCGCATTGTCGGCATTCTCGGTGATGACCCCGTCGGCGATGGCTTCCGCGGCTTTGGCCTTTGCGGTCTGCTCGTCGATATAGGAAAGGCGCATCGCCATACGCAGTTTAAGCGAATTGGCGTATTTGATCCACTTTTTAAGGTCGCCGTTGTAAACCTGGTCGTATTCGCCGAAGGCTTCCGTACTCAAATCCCGGTTGCGCTCCAGCGCTTCCAGCGCGGCGTCCAGTTCTTTGAACATCTGTGTATATGCTTCCTGTTGCGTGTCATAGGGGACGGTCAGGCGTTCTTTTTTGTCCTCTACGATCTTGGAGTAGGGTATCGAGCCGTAAGCGTCGGTCAGGCGGTTCATAATCGCCACGCGCAGGACGTTGGCCAGGGCTACCGCCACTTCGTCGTCGGTTTTGTTGATGATGCCGCGGTAGGCGGGGTAAGTTTCGGTGATGACATCCACGAACGGCGCTTTGAGCCAGTCGGCGGTGGGATTGAACGTTGAGAATTTCGTTTCCCAGCTGTCTACCGTCGCTTCGACATATCCGCCGTAGCTGCCGCCTTCGAGTGCTTCGACAAATTGGTATAGGTGTTCTTCCGAGGGGATCACCATATTTTGCAGTTTGGTGAGTTTCGACCCCACGAGGTAGTTGTCGCGTTCCAGTTCGTCGTCTGTCGCTTCGTTCGGATTACGGTTGTAATCTTCGAAGTTGTCAAGGCATCCCGTCGATGCGCTTACTACTGCGATAAGAGCAACGGCACGAATTATTGTCTTTATTTTGTTCATAGCCGTTAGAATTTAATGTTAATATTGAATCCCAGGTTACGTGTCGAGGGCATCATGAAATAGTCCATTCCCTGATAGAAATTGTTTGTCGATGCCACGGCTTCGGGGTCGAACGGCGCTTTACAATACATCATCCACAAGTTGCGGCCTACGAACGATACGGTGATCGAACATACGTTGTGCAGCCATTTGCGGGGAATCGTGTACCCCAGCGAAAGTTCCTGGAGCCGGACATTGGTTGCCGAATAGGTGTAATACTGGGGTATTCCGCCCTGCGATGCTATGGCCGTATACCAGGTTTCCGGGTTTACCAGGCTGCGGCCGTTTACCAAAGCACCCCCGGCATCGCGCGCGGCAGCCGTTGCTTCGGACACGCCGAATAGATCCATGTTGGCTTGCGTGAGTGAATTGACGATGCCGCCGATGCGTGCCGTCACGAGGAATCCGAGGTTCAGGTTTTTCCACGATACGCTGTTGCGCCATGCGAGGTTATAGTCCGGGAATACGGAACCGAGTTTCATGTCGGGCAGGTTGTCCTCTACGACGACGTTGCCGCCCTCGTCGATCTCGATGTTGCCTTTGTCGTCGCGCCGCAGGTCGGTCGTGGAATAAAGGTCGCCCATCGAACCGCCCTCTTTGAGAATAAATTTCGCACGCCCCAGTTTACTGATCTGGAGTCTGTTCATGGTGATCGTTTCCTCGGTGATCGGGTTGTACCACTCCTTGCAAAGTTCGATGATCTTGTTTTTGTTCCAGGAGAAAGTAAACTGCGAGTTCCAATTCCAGTTTTTCCATTGGTGGTCGTATCCCAGGCTTGCCTCGACACCCGTATTGCGCACGTGTCCGGTCTGAATATAGATGTCGGAGTAGCCGGACGATGCGGACAGATTCGGATTGAAAGTCTGGTTATAGGTGTCGGCGCGATACCACGATGCCGAGAGTGTGAATCCATGCAGGAACCGGGCGTCGAAACCTAATTCCCAGGTTTTCGTCCGCTCCGGGTAAAGCTGCCCGATAGGGTAGTTCGATTTGTCGTCCCAGCCGGAAATGGTGTCGTCGTAAGGGTGTGTGGCGATTGTCAGTTCCCGCGGAAAGGGGTTTGCTACCGAAGCCCACGAAGCACGGATTTTCAGGTAGTTGAACTTCTCCGGGAAATTGAATGTACTGCTGGGCAGCCACGATACGCCGACCGAGGGGTAGAAAAACGACTTTTGGGGTGAGTTGGCAAGTTGCGACGCCCAGTCGTTACGTCCGGTCGTCGTTACGAACAGTTGCGACTTCCAGCCCAGTTCCAGGGAGTAGAAAAACGACTGCGTTTGTTCGTGCCAGCCGGTTTTCGGCGTTTTCTTCTGGCTCTTGTCGAGGTTCACGACATTGAAGATGTTGGGAGCGCCGGCAATGGGGCCATATACCGAGAGTTCGTCGAAGCGGTTGTCTTTGATCGACGCGCCGATATGTGCGTCGAGCGAGAATTTCTCTTTGAACGTCTTGCTGAGGTTGAGCATTACGTCGCCGTAGGTCTGTCGTTCTTCGCCGCGGGTTTCGGTATATTTACCTTTTTTGCTGTTCTCCAGCAGCGTGGGGTTCGATGTGGCGTACAGTTTTTCCGTATATAAACTGTTGGTGTTATCGACGCGGATACGTCCTGCGACATTCATCCAGTCGGTGATTTTATAGGTAATGCCGCCTGTGAACATATAGCGCTTACGGCTGTTTTCGCGGGGGTTGCGGTAGGCGATCCAATAGGGATTCTGCATGCGCAGGTCGCCGCCCTCGCCCTGCGGCCAGAACTGTTCATAGATTTTGCGTGCGGGGTTCCAGCGCTCGAATGCCTTTACGAGCGAAAAATCATCGCCGCGGGGAAAGAGATAAGCCGATACGAGCGGGTTTGAGTACACGCCCTGGTTTATCATGTTGCGGTCTTTCTGGATGATGTAGCTGCCGCTTACGTCCAGTGTCAAACGGTCGTTCAGCAGGTTCGACGTGTTGCGGAATGTAAAGTTATAACGATTATACTTGTTGTTGGGGATCAGTCCTTTGGAGTTTACCGCTGCGGTCGAGAAATAGATTTGGTTTTTCTCCGTACCCCCGGACAGTGTTACGGAGTTCGTCAGGATGTGACCTGTTTGCAGGAAATCTTCGGGCGAGTAGTTGTAACGTGCCGCCTGGTTGAGCGGTGCGCCCCAGCTGTGGATCGTCGAACCGCTGGCTTTGCCTTTACGCCCCGTGCCGTAGCGGGTCTGGAAATCCGGCAGGCGCAGCGGGTTCATAAATTCCGTGTTACTCGAAACCTGTATCTGTGTTGCTCCGGCCTTACCTTTCTTGGTGGTAATGAGCATTGCACCGTTCGCGGCGTCGGAACCGTACAATGCCGCGGCTGCGGCTCCGGTCATAACGGATATGGATTCGATGTCGTCGGGGTTCATGTCGGCGATGGATTCCGTTGTGCCGCGTGATCCGAATTCCATGCTGCCATCGCTGGTGAAGTTGTGCATGGGAATACCGTCGATTACATAAAGTACGTTCGAGGTCTGCATAATCGACTTCATACCGCGCATAATGACTTTGGCCGAACCGCCCACACCGGACGAACTGGTGTTGATAACGGCTCCGGCGACTTTACCTGCGAGGCTGTTTACGAAGTTTGCGGATTTCACGGTCGTCACGGCTTCGGACTTCACTTGCTGCACGGTGTAGGCCAGCGCCTTTTCCGAGCGTTTGATACCCAGGGCCGTGATCACCACGTCTTCAATCTGCTCGGCTGCTTCGTTGAGTGTTATGGTAAAAAAGGTTTGTGTGCCGATTTTTACTGTTACGGGGTCGTAGCCGATGAAATTGATATACAATTCGGCGGTTTCCACAGGTGCGGGGACTTGGAGCGAGAAAGCGCCGTCAAGTCCGGAACTTTCGCCGATGGTCGTTCCCTTTACGACCACCGATGCCCCGACAACGGGTGTCCCTTTGGTGTCGCGCACGACACCGCTGACCTTTGTGGAACCGTTGTTTGCGGTTTTCTTGTCCGGGGCTGCGGAAAGATAAATGTTCTGCTGGTAGATTTTGTACTCGGTATCCGTTCCGGCGACCATTGCCTGCAAAGCGGTATCGAGCGGTTTATCGGCGACATTGATACTGATGGTTCTGTTAATGTCTACGCCTTTATTTACGATGAAGAAATAGCTGGTCTGTTTTTCTATTTCATTCATAACCTGCTCCATGCGAACATTGTCCATCTGCAATGTTACTTTCGCGGTCTGGGCATACGCTCCCCATGCGGAGAACGTGGAGCAAATCATGAATAGAAAAGTAAACCAGCATTTAATTTGCTGAATAAATTTATTATTCATAGATTTGTAGATTAGTGGTTGTTAGATTGGTTCAAATTCTATTAGCCGCTATGCCTGCGGGTGGTTGCTACACCTGCGGGCTTTTTTTGCGACTTTGAAAATTCATAGTCTTATCTCATAGGCATTGTAGGTTTTTGTTAGATAATCTCGTCATAGTTATTTTATGTGGATTACATTGTTTTCGTCTTTCTCATATTGGAACGGGGTTATTTTCTGCAAGGCCCTTAGCGCATAGTCCAGCCCCATATTGACGGGGATTTTTCCGCGGATAACGTCGATCTGCGGAAGTTCGGCCGTTTGGATCTGGATTTTCACACCGTATGTTTTCTCCATTTTGGCGATGATGTCGGCAAACGGGTGTCCAACGAGATTCAGAATACCCTCCGTCCATAAATAGTCGTCCGTATTCTCAATCCTGGTCAATACCAGACGATTCCCGTTTAGGCATACCTTTTCGTTCGGGTCTAATATAATCTGGTCGCCGCTTGCCAGTTTGTTGGTTACTTTGACTTTTCCCCTCAATAATGCAGTCGTGAAGTCGTGTGTCAGTTCGTCTGCCGTTACGTTGAATTTCGTACCCAGCACTTCCACGTCGCAGGCGAAAGTTTCCACGATGAAGGGACGGGCGGCATCATGCTCTACGTTGAACATGGCCTCGCCGGAGAGTTTCACACGGCGATTCCTATTGAACCGTATCGGATATTCCAGTTTTGCCCCGCTGTTCAGGCAAACGCTGGTTCCGTCCTGGAGTGTAATGTCTATACGTTGTCCTGCCGGTGCGGCAACGGACAGATATTGTTTTGCGGTATCTTCGATAATGACGGTTCTGGAAGCGTACCAACTGCCAGCGACCAATAGTAATACTGCGGCAGCCTGGGTACAGATACGAATAAAGCGCTGGCGATACCATTTCAGGCGTCTGGTCGGCAGGTGCAGATGGGGGTGGTGCGGATAAGGGACATTTGCGATAAGTGCGTCCTGCATAGACCATAATGCATTTAGTTCTTTCTGGTTGTTGGGGTTGGCATCGAGCCAGTCTACAATCGTTTTTTCTTCCTGCTCGGAAGTTTGGCCGTTTATGTACTTATATAATAATTCTTTGTCCATTTTTTTACATAGTGTGGCGAGTGCATTATGAATTTGGGCAGCCCGCAGCGAATCCATAATTTTTCCCTTGGTAATTTTTCCCGATAACGAAATTATGCTTTGTCTGTTTACGATTATATGGTGCGTGGGCGCACGACATTTACATCGAAAAAGTGCGTTTTTCGTTAAATAAATTTTCTTAATAAAATGGTAATTTTTTTAATTATCGTATAACGCTGGAATACAGGACGATAATTAAAATGATGAGATAGTCGTTCAGTGCGATTCGCATGATGGCCAAAGCCCGTTGGATATTGGCTGTGACGTTGCGCACATTGATTCCTGTAATTTCGGCGATTTCTTGGTAAGTCTTGCCCTCGAAGCGGTTGTAAAGGAAGATTTGCCGCATGGGTTCGGGCATTTTGTTGATCTGGCTTTCGATGATGGATTTTATTTCCGCCGTAAAGGATGCTTCGGGGTTGGTACTTTCCAAAACGGTGATTTTGGCTTTGATGCTGCGGTAAGCCGTCGTATGTATTTGTTGCTGGATTTTGAGTCTGTTTTTCTGGTTGCGCAGCCATTCAAGACAGCCATGTTTCACGGATCCTAAAATATATGCCTGGATAGTCGTAGTAATATTCAGCTTGTCCTTGTTTTCCCAAAAATAAAGGAAGCTGTCGGTAACGATGTCCTCCGCGGCCATATTGTTGCGGATGTATGACCGGGCGATAATGATAAAACGAGGCTTATACTCGGAGTATAATCGTTCGAAATCTTCGAGCGTGATATGTTTATCCAGTTCTGACATACGTGTAGATTGATTCAAAGGTAAACTTTTTTATCAAAATTCAAAAATTTATAGAATGTCTGTTGATATTGGGCGATGTGAAATACCGGGCTTATTCTTTCATGCGGAACGAACCGGAGAAAAGGAGGAGGTCAAATCATATCGTTATGGACACTTTCGGTCAGACGCGTCGAGTCCGAAAGTGAAACATAAAAAAAGCACATGAATGAGTAAGGCATCAAGGGAGATTATAAAACATTATAAGAAGAAGTGTGCGAGGAAAAAATCAATAAAATTCAGGCAAGTTCGTGTTAATGAGATTGAAATGATCTCGCTGGCTTTTTATTACTCTCGTGCAAGACAGCAAACAAAAAAAAGACAACTGATTGATCATCAATTGTCTTTTTCTTTTAGTTGTGCCCAGGACAAGGATTGATTTGTAAAAACAGACACAAATATATGAAATTTGAATATATTTATAATATATTGAAATATAGTATATTAAAATGATATGCTATGAAATGTATTTTGTCTGTTTTTAACTGTTTTACAAAAATGCGGACACAATACGGACACAAAAATATTGTTGTATTCGAATATAAATCATATCTTTGTAGAGTCTAAAATGAGGATGTATGGCAAAAGTTACATATGTTTTGGCTCAAGGGGAAAATAGCGCGGGAGAATCGCAAGTTAATTTCCGTGTCTATGTTTCCCGCGAATTGCGTGTACGTGTGCCGTCCGGCATTTGGGTCGATCGGAAACGTTGGGGAAAGAAAAACGATATCAATATTCCGAACACACCGGGGGAGGAGCGCGATGCGCTGTTGGCAAAGCGGGTGAAATTGAAAGAATTGGTCGATGTAATTGAGACCTCGGTCGAGGCGGCAGACGATAAATCGATTGTTACGCGCGAATGGCTCGAAAAGTTGATCCGGCGCACTTTGAGGCCAAAGACGACGACTGTTGAGGATAAGAAAATAGGCTTTTTCCCGTTGACGGATGAATACCTCGCTACGCACAAGTTGTCTGAGTCGCGTGTCAAGCATTTCAATGTCTTAGTGCGGACGCTGAAGCGATATGAGCTGTATCGGAAACTGTCGAACCGACGGTTCGTGCTGGATGTACACACCGTATCTCCGACGACACTTGATGATTTCGGGGTATTTCTGATGAAAGAACCGGATATTTTCGACGAACATCCGGAGTTGTACGACGAGGTGCCGTATGCTCGGCCGAAGGTGAGGAAGAATCTGCCTGTGAAGCGCGGCCCCTATCTCAATGCTGCGGGAGAAACGGTAATTCCCGGCCGTCCGAAAGAGCGGGGAATGAATTACGTTTCGGATATGTTGATTCGTCTGCGGTCGTTCTATGTATGGTTAAACGATAACGGACATACCTCCAATGATCCGTTCAAGCAGTATAAGATTGCGGAGATTGTTTACGGTACGCCCATCTATATTACGACAGACGAACGCAAACAGTTGGCCGAAGCGGATATGGGGGATGACAAGCAGCTGGAAACGCAACGAGATATTTTTGTTTTTCAATGTATGATCGGTTGCCGGGTGAGCGACCTTTACAAGATGACCTATGCCAATATCATCGGCGATTGCATCGAATATGTTCCCCGTAAGACGCGAGACGACCGGGTGGTGACGGTCTCGGTGCCGCTGATCGGTGCTGCGAAGGAGTTGATTCGCAAATACCTCGATGAGAACCGTGGAACGCTGTTTCCGTTTATTTCGGAGCAAAAGTATAATGTCTATATCAAAGCGGCGTTCCGTAAAGCGGGACTTACGCGCATGGTGACGACGATCGACCAGCGGACGCGGCAGAATGTTCAGGTGCCGATCTGCGACCTTGCTTCGTCGCACATGGCGCGCCGGACATTCATCGGGAATGTTTATAAAAGTGTGAAAGACCCTGCGATCGTGGGAGCGATGTCCGGTCATAAGGACGGCAGCCGGGCGTTCGCCCGTTACCGCGATATCGACATGGATATTAAGCGTGATGCAGTAAGCGTGTTGGAGTAAGATTTGTTTTGTCGATAAATTTGTATAAATTTGCGACAGATATATGTGGGTAAATAGATGCAAGTAATAGAGGACAAGATACTTAATAAGATGAAAAAGTGCGGGCGGGGTAAGCTGTATTCCGCATCCGATTTCGCTGTGTACGGATCGGCCGTATCGGTTGCGAAGGCATTGGAACGACTTACTCGAAAAGGCGGTTTAGTCCGTATTGCGAGGGGCCTCTATTGCTATCCCAAAATCGACAGAAAGTTCGGATTGGGCATACAGTACCCGACCGTCAATGAAATCGCTGAAAAGGTAGCCCGGCAGAGCGAAGCCCGAGTTGTTCCGACGGGTATGCACGCATTGAATGTATTGGGATTGTCTGCCCAAGTGCCGATGAACTATGTGTTTTATACGGATGGCAATTCCCGGACGGTTAATTTGTTCAACGGTCGCAAATTGCGATTCAAGCGTGTGGCGCTTAAAAATTTGGCCTATCAGAATAAAACGCTGATGCTTGCCGTATTCGCTCTGAAGGAGATTGGTCGGCCGCAGGTGACGGAGGAGCACATCGCCCAACTGAAGACGATATTCGCCCGGATTCCGAAGTCGAGCATTCTGCCCGATCTGCGGTTGGTGCCGGCTTGGATTCGTAAAATCATTATGTCGTTCTATGAAGAATAATTTTTGGATGTTTTCCGACGAGCAGAAAAGTATGTTCGTTGCACAGACGAGCGAGCGTGTCGGGCTTCCTCCGCAGGCTGTCGAGAAGGACTGGTGGGTGACGATGACGCTGAAAGCCCTGTTCGAATCGTCGTGCCGGGACTTCATTACCTTCAAGGGCGGTACGTCGTTGAGCAAGGGTTGGCATGTCATAGAACGCTTCTCGGAGGATATCGATATTGCTATCGACAAGTCCTTTTGGGGAATTGCCGGGGACAACAAGTCGCAGCGCGATCGGATTCGGAAACTTTCGCGGGCTTATATCGAGCAGCGGCTCGTTGCGGAAATGCAGGCATTGCTGGAAGGATATGGGGCTTCCGATTTTGAGTTGCGTGCCGTTCCGGCACAGGATTCCGATGCCGATCCGACGTTGGTGCTGTTGCCGTATCGAAGCATTTATGCAAATATCGAGTATGTGGAATCGCAGATTCGAATCGAATTTAGTTGCCGGTCATTAAAAGAACCTCGTGAGCGGATTGAGATTAGTCCGCTGGTTGCCGAGGCATATCCCGAGGTATTCGGAAAATTGGTCTTCCCGATTTATGCGGTTGTGCCGACGCGGACGTTTTTGGAGAAGGTGTTTTTACTGCATGAAGAGTTTCAGAAAGAGAATCCGCGTGTCGAGCGAATGACACGCCATCTGTACGATTTAGAGCGGCTGATGGATACGGATTTCGGGAAGACAGCCTTGGCCGAGCCGAAAATGTATGCCGAGATTGTCAAGCATCGCAGTATGTTCAATACGATTCGCGGAATCGATTATCGGACGCACCATCCGAGTCGGATCAATTTTATTCCGCCTGAAGAATTGGCGGAGATGTGGTGCAGGGATTATGAACGGATGCAGGAATATTTCATCTATGGAGATTCGCTGTCATACGATCGACTGATCGCACGGATGGCGGAGTTGCGGGATCGGTTCCGGAAAGTTGTAATGGAGGATGATTTTTTCAGCGAATCGTAACTATGAATTCCGATTATTATTTCCAGAAAGGTCTTCGCCTGATCGTGGCGAGCGCCGTGATTTTTGCTTTGATCGTTTTGTTCTGCGTCATGGTTTCTCGGGGATTTCCGCTTTGGCTGGGGCTTGTTTTGCTTGTCCCCGCAGGACTTGGCGTGACCGGATTTTACTTTTTCAGCGTGGGCAGTTCGGCGGATCTTTCGGAGCGTTTTTTTCGTCGGTTTGGGCGTAGTCAGCCGAGAGGCGAAGAGAAAACAACGACAGAAGGAGTCGGTTCCGAACAGCGGTGTGAAAGAAGTCCGGACGCGATCGTGCCGGAATCTGCCGTTGTTTCTGCCGATCCGGTTCCGGACGATCGGATTCTCGAAAATGCACTCGCCACCGTCTACGAATATACCGATAAGGATTTGGGCGATGCCGTTGACGGGAAGAATCGGCAAATTTTGCGCCGACGCTTGCTTTATCTGGCATGTATGGCGCCTGTTCCGAACGATGTGCCACAGGTTCGGCTTCGGCATGATCGGGTGAGCTATGGGGATTTGTGTCACTACGGTTGGAATGTCTGGAATGCCTTTAAGGGCGCGACCAATCGTTTTTATGACCAGACCGAATTGGCGGAATGGCTGAAAGCGAGTTTCGAGTCTTTGGCCAAATACAATACGAAGACGTTGCGGGCCAAACTCCGGGCGACGGATGGAGGTTATCGCATCCGATTGCTCGATAATCTGAAAGAATATATCCAAAAATAAAGAGCTGTATAAGTGTGAGATATTCCTTGCATCCGGTCGGTGCAGGGAATTTTCTTTCTGTTGTCATGCAATTGCAAAATGTTGGTAAGTAGCAATATCTGAAATTGTTTGCCGGTGCAAATGCGGTGATTCGATTGCAAAAACAGGTGCAGGAAAAGCACCTGTTATTTTCGCTGCTGAACCTGCTGTTCGGGTTCGGTTAAATCATCGTATTATGGACTTAAAACAGTTGAGTGAGTTGGGCGGTGAAGTGAATGTGACCGTCCGTCTGGAAGACCTCCGGCAATGGCACAGGGAGTTGACGGCAGTCGCGTCGCCGCCGTCCGTGATGCCGGTTCCGCAACACGCGGGCGAATTGTACACGCGAAAACAGACCATCGCGTTGTTGGGTGTCGATTCCTCTACGTTGTGGCGATGGGCTAAGAGCGGTTATCTCGTTCCCGTGGAGTACGGCGGGCAGCGCCGTTATCGCGTGGCGGATGTGCAGCGGATTCTAAATGGAGGTTGCCATGCCCGCTAAAACAGTGAAAAGAGAAAGCCCCTACTTGTGTGTGGGAACGACCATCTACAAGCGGGTCCGGCAGCCGTTGAGCCGCGACCGTCACCGTGCGCAACGCCCGGCATTGGACGGAATACCTGACCAAATGGCTCATCGGCGTAGTCGCCAATGCGATGAACGACACCGGGTGTCAGAACCATGTCTGTCTGGTATTGACCGGCGAGCAGGGAAAGTTCAAGACCACATGGCTCGACAACCTCTGTCCCCGTACCCTTGCAAGTTATCTTTTCACGGGAAAGATCGACCCGCAGAACAAGGACGTACTGACGCTGGTCGCCGAATACCTCTTCATCAACATCGACGACCAGCTGAAGGCGCTCAACAAACGGGATGAAAACGAGCTGAAGAACCTTATCACGGCTCCTTCGGTCAAATACCGGCGGCCCTACGACGTTTACATCGAAGAGTATCCCCACTTGGCGAGCTTCATGGCCTCGGTGAACGGGAACGACTTTCTGACCGATCCGACCGGCTCGCGGCGCTTCCTACCCTTCGAGGTGTTATCCATCGACATCGACCGGGCGATATGGGTCAATATGGATCGGGTATATGCCGAAGCCCGGACACTCCTGAACGACGGATTCCGCTACTGGTTCGACGACGCCGAAATCGAAGAACTGCACCGGGGAAACGCCGCATTCCATGTTCAGAGCATCGAATACGAAATGCTGCTGAAAGGGTTCGAGAAGCCTCCGGAACACGCCGTCGCAGATTGCTTTATGACCACCGTTGAGATTCTGAACTACCTGCGCAGCTATTCGTCGCTGAATCTCTCCGAGAAACGTATGGGCGAACCCTTGCGTAAGGCCGGGTTCGAGCGTCGCTCGAAACGCATCGAAGGAAACCCCGTCTACGGCTGGGTCATCGAGAAGATCGCACCCAATCCGTTCGTTTCTTACGGATTGTAGTTACTACGTTACGACATGCAATTATAAAATATTGAAAAATAATAGATTGTCATGTAGTAGCATGCAAAAAAATATTCTTACTACATCTTACTACACTACTACATGAACCTACTACGGTAGTAAGATCATATGGGCTTAGCTACTACACATAACAGACTATATATCAGATTGTTGAAAATATGTAGTAAGTAGTAAGGTAAAATCGGCAAACTCCGAAAAAACAAAAATTATGAACGATTTGAAAAATATTAGCATCCGACTGTTCCTCGCCCGACGAGGGATTCAGCCTAAATACGAACGCAACGGCTACGGCATGTATCTTTCGCCTTTGCGAGACGAGCACACGCCGAGTTTCAAGGTGGACTATGTGCAAAATCTCTGGTACGACTTCGGGCTGGGAGAGGGCGGCACGCTGCTCACCCTCGTGATGCGGTTGGAGCGGTGCGACAGCCGTGAAGCGATCCGACGGCTGCAAAACGGTGAAAAAAGGAACGCCGGAGTTTCTCTTTCACCGGATATTTATGAGCGTCCTGTCGCTGGCGGGGCATCGTCGGCCGTGCGCCCGGCCGCCGTCCCCGCGCTCCGGATTCTCTCCGACGCTCCGCTCCGTCATCCGGCATTGGTCGGTTATCTCGCTTCGCGCGGCATCGTCCCCTCTGTCGCCGCGGCATTCTGCCGCGAAGTTCGTTACGAGGTAAACGGCCGCGCCTTTTTCGCCGTCGGTTTCCGCAACGACGCCGGAGGGTGGGAACTGCGCTCCGAACGGTTCAAAGGCGGCTCCTCGCCCAAACACATCACCACCTTCGATAACCGTTCCGACACGGTAATCGCCTTCGAGGGATTTATGGATTTCCTCGCTTATCTCTCGCTGAAACATCCCGGACGACTGCGCATTGACGCCGCGGTTCTGAACTCGGTCGTCAACCTGCCCAAAGCCGTTCCCTTTATCTCCCGGCATCCGGTGATTCACGCCTTCTTCGACAACGACGAAGCCGGGCGCAAGGCAACCGCAGATCTGATCCGTCTTTGTCCCCGCAGCGAGGTCATCGACCAAAGGCATTTTTACCGCGAACACAAGGACGTAAACGACTATCTGATCGCTCGTATAAAAGCCCTTGTACAAAAGCCGGCGACACCGAAAACAGTATCCGAAACAAAGGCTGCTCCGTCTGTTCGGAATGATCTTCAACCCTCGAAATCAGAAACAGCAACGATTGAGCCTCCGCGTCGGAAAGGGGTAAAGGTTTAAGGGAGGCAAGGTTGTGTTTTCGTAGACGAAAACTGCGCCTTCCCCGCTGGCCGGCGTAAAATCCCGCTGGTCTGAACAACCTATATAGCATGAACAATCTATCGAAACCACCTGTCATGGAAACACCGAAGAAAACATATAGCAAACAGGGCGGGCGTCCGAAAGTCGGCATCGGCCGCATCCGCAAATACGTCGTCAGCACGCGGCTCAGTCCCGAGCGGAAACTCCGCTTTTCGGCCCTCTGCCGCGAGGCAGGGCAACCGCCTGCCGAAGTCCTGCGCCAGCTGATCGACCGAGGAACGGTAAGGGCGCGGATCACCCGCGAACAGTTGGATTTTAGGACCCAGCTCAAGGGCATCGCCCGCAACCTGAACCAGCTTACCCGGCTGGCCAATGCCAAAGGTTTGGCGGCTATTAGAGTCCGGCATGCGGCGATTGTCACGGCCATCGAAAAACTCCTGAAACAGATAGGCGATGGTCGGTAAGGTCATATCCGCTTCGTCCTTTTCGGGAACGGTAGGCTATGTGATGAAAGAGGAATCCCGGATACTGGAAGCCGAAGGCGTCATGCCCCCGGAAGTGAAGGACATGGTGCAGGACTTCAAAGACCAGACCTTGCTCAACCCTCGGCTGAAAAACACAGTCGGGCATATCTCCCTCTCTTTTTCACCCAAGGACGCCCCGCGGATGACCGATGCCCTGATGACGCAGATCGCAAAGGAGTACATGCAGAAGATGTGCATCACCGATACGCAGTACCTTTTGGTACGTCATCTCGACCAGCCCCATCCGCACTGTCATCTGGTCTACAACCGGGTCGGGAACAACGGGCAGACCATATCGGACAAGAATATCAAAATCCGCAACGCCAAGGTCTGCCGGGAGCTGACCGGGAAATACGGGGTATACCTCGCGCCGGGAAAGGACGACGTGCGGCGGGAGCGGCTGCGCGAACCCAACAAGACCAGATACGAAATCTACGATGCCATTAAAGGCAGTTTGCCCAAGTGCAAAAGTTGGAACGATCTGGAAGGTAAATTAAAGGAACAAGGCATCGGCGTCCGCTACAAGTATTGCGGAAATACAGACCGAAAACAAGGTGTTCTGTTCTCGAAAAACGGCTTCGAGTTCTCCGGCTCGAAGATCGATAGGGCTTTCAGCTTTACGAAGCTCGACAACCGGTTCAACCATATTCAACAGCAGTCCCAACACCGGACGACGCTCCTTGGAAACCTCTCGGCTGGGGCAGGCAGTTACCGTTCGGCATTTGCGGGGTTGTTCGGTGGCAGAGGCGGCGGCAGTACGCGCGAAGAGCCACCTTCAGTCAATCTCGGAAAGGCAGGAAGCATACCTCTGCCGCCGGTCAGTTCGCCCGTCGGAGTGTCCGCCGAGCAGTTGCAGCGCAAGCCGGGAGAAAGTCCCGAAGAGCATATAGCACGAATCACGGCGTTGCTCGATGCCGCGGCTGAAGCGATGGCCATAGCCGCGATGGAACGCCGACGCAGGCTCGAAGAACAGAAAAGAAGAGCCAAAATGAAACTGTAACCTTAAAACCGGAAAATCATGAACGACGAAAATAGGATCGACCTCTCGATCGAGATGTACGAAGACCTCAAGGAAACGCTTGTCAAAGCCATCAAAAACGCCAAAGCCGGAAAACAGGGAGACACACGTTTAGACGATACGCAAATCGAGCGGATCGAGCGACTGATAGAGGCCGCAGAACGCTCGCAGTGGCAGGTCGCACAGCTGCTCGAACAACTGCAACGGCATACGGCCTTGCCCGGCGTGCAAAGCCAGCGGGAACAGGCGATCGCGGACAAATACAACAGTCTGCTGAAGCAGTTGGCGGGCAGGCTGGAGATTATCGACAAGGATAACCGACAAACGTATGCGATGATGGAACAGATGAAACAAACTGTCGAAGAATCGGCAAAGCCCGAAAACCTGCCCGTGCAGGAGCATCACCATACTTACACATTCGACATTAAATCCTCGAAAACTGTGCTGGTGATGTTTGTCATGGCGGTAATGATCGTCCTATTGACGGGGTTTATTTACCAGGTCTCGGTAAGCAATCAACAGTTGGCAGCAAACGATCTGAAATACCGTTATGTCAAGATGTGCGGGGGAATCGGAGAAAAGAAACTGACGGAATTGGAAACGGTATTCCGGGACGAGCAGCACAAGGCTATCCGAGATACCGTTCAAAACCAAGTCGAACGATATGAAACGAGGGTGAGAATTCGGGCCGAGCAGTTGGAACAGGCATCGATCAAAGAACGCAAAGCGCAAAAACTGTTCGACGACGTGAAAAGATTGGGAGAAGAATAATTTCGAATGTTCAAGACAATTATCTTCGTTCTGCAAACTTGTGTTGCATTTTTTCTGTCATCGCTCTAAATTTATAGCCGGCCGGTTATTAATAGTCATCAAGATTATGTCGGTGCAGGATATCCATGTGTACATAGTTGTTGCGATGTGGAGGCAGCGTACCTTTGATGACACATTCTGCAAAGATTGTCAATGCATAGAAGGATTGCATGGGAATATGTCTTGTAACCAGATATTCGATGTTGCCGCTACGCAGACTCATTAAATTCCGATCCAAATCGTCAAAGCCAACGACGATGCGTTCAGGATCGGGGTTACGGTTCAAATAATCGTCGATCAGGAATACACGCGAATTGGTCATCGCAAGATGCTTGACACCAGGGTGTTCCTCAAAAAAACAGCGTAATGTTTCGTAAGTTTCTTCCGAGTGCTCGGGATGGATGAAAAGCGTGTGGATTTTGCACTGCGGGAACGTCTCGTTGATGTAGTCGAGAAATCCGTGACGCCGTGACGCATTGGGGTCGGCCTTGTGTTTTTGGTCGCGGATAAGCCGGATTAATACGAGTTCCTTTACGTCGCATCGGGTTGTGAGCAGAAAAGCGCCGAGCGCCCCGCTCTTATAGGGATCAACGCCATAATACAATAAATAATTGAGGCCATTGATTTTGTTGTCTATAAATGCATAAGGAATACCGAGTTCTTCTAGTTTATTCGCAAATCTGACGACTTCCTCTTTGAAAACTGCATTTGTGATGACCCCCATGGTAGACGAGTGCAGTATTTGCTCACAACAATGTTGATAGGATCTCACATCGGTTTGGTCGTATAGATGAAACTTCAATAGGATATTATAGTTCGACAATGTTTTAGCCCCCTGTTGAAATCCGTCGTAGATTTTTTCCCAATATTCGCCTTTGTGAAATTTGGGAATTAGGCAGGTGAAAGTATATTCCCGCTTCGAAGCTAATGACGAAGCATTGGGATTGGGGGTATATCCCAATTCGGCAATTGCTTTTTGTACTTTGGCAATCGTCTTTTGAGATACACGTCCGCGTTTGTGTACCACACGATCTACCGTACCGCGTGATACGCCTGCCCTTCGTGCTACATCAAAAATATTCGTCGGGGCTTTTTCGTTTGCTTTCATCCGTCTTGTTAAATTTTGATACAAATGTATATTTTTTTGGAGATATAAAAAATAACAATTACATTTGCCTTTAGATTTGCGTGCACGTGCCCGCAAATAAAAAAATAAAATTAATTATGGAAAAGAAGAAAATTACGATCATCGGAGCCGGTATGATGGGATCGGCTCTCGCCTTTCCTGCGGCAGAAAACGGTCACGAAGTCCATATTGTCGGCACCTGCCTTGATGATAAAATCATTGACGGTTACCTGGCAACCGGGAAACATGAAAAATTCTGCCGTCCGTTTCCTGAAAATGTCAACTATCATTATTTTAAAGATTGGAAAACGGTCGTCGAGGGTTCCGATTTCGTCATCGGCGGAGTCTCCTCTTTCGGCGTGGATTGGTTTTTAGAGGAGATTCTCATTCAGCTTGATCCGGAAATGCCGGTCCTTTCCGTTACTAAAGGGCTTCGTGCTACAGATGATGGCTCGTTGCTTTCGTACCCGGGCTATTGGATGAGCGAGTTAGCCAAACGAGGTATTCATAGGGATATTTGTGCCGTCGGTGGCCCATGTACTTCCTACGAATTGGTATTCAAAGATCCAACGGAGGTAGCTTTTTGCGGTTGGGATAACGAAGTGCTTCGGATGATGAAACAGGCCATGCAGCGTCCTTATTACCATATCTCCTTGACCAATGATGTTATAGGTCTCGAAAGTGCGGTGGCCTTGAAAAATGCCTATGCGATGGCCGTGACGCTGGCAGTTGGGCTTAACATCCGTTGGCATGGGGAAGAGGAAGTACAACATTTCAACTCACAAGCGGGCACGTTCACGCAGGCTGTCCGAGAAACTCATGCCTTGATGCTCCTACAAGGCGGAGAGTTCGAATCGGAGTGTATTGGGCTCGGGGATTTATACGTAACGATTTTTAGCGGGCGTACACGCCGTTGTGGAGTGCTGATGGGTAGAGGGCTCAATTACAACCAGGTAACTGAAGCGCTTGCGGGCATTACCTTGGAGAGTTTGGTGATTACGCGCATTATGGGTAACGCCATCCGGCGCAAGGCCGAACTTGGGTTGGTCAACTTAGAAGACTTCCCGTTGTTGATGCACATTGTCGATATTCTTGACCATGGCAAAGCTGATTCCGACATGCCCTGGGAGTCTTTTGTGTTTGAGCATTTAAGTTAAAAGTACCCTCGGAGTGAAACTTGACCGGGCGGACCACACGATAAACCCGGCTTGTTTTGCAAATTATTCTTAACTTCAAATTACTAACTCATTTGATCTATGAAACAACCTCTACGATTTGCCAGACATTTACGACTCATTGTCGTAGCATATCTGATGTTTACATCAGATTTCACTGTCGTAGCGCAGCAGACGCCATCTGCTTTGACTGGACGTAAAACAATTTCGGGTATCGTTCTGGACATCGAGACCGATCAGCCGATTGTCGGTGCGCAGGTATGGCTCAAGGATACGACAATCGGATCTACTACGAATTCTTCGGGACGGTTTGAAATTTCATTTCAAGGAAATTATACGGTGTTGAATGTATCGTTTTTGGGCTATGAAACTCGGGAAATTGTTTTTACGCCCGGGAACGAAATTACCATAAAACTCTCTTCTTCATCGACAACCGTTGACGAAGTGGTTGTCGTGGGTTATGGCGTTCAGAAAAAAGCCAGCGTTGTAGGCGCTATTTCCACGATTTCGGTGAACGACATCAAAGCTCCTGTAGCGAAAATTTCAAATAACTTGGCCGGGCAGCTTGCTGGAGTGGTTTCTGTCCAGCGCTCTGGTGAACCTGGGGTTGGTTCTACATTTTGGATTCGCGGTATCAATACGTTTGGCTCGGCGAAGACTCCGCTGATTCTGGTTGACGGTATTGAACGCGATATGGATCTGGTTAATGTCGATGATATCAAGGAGATGTCTATTCTTAAAGATGCGTCGGCTACGGCAATTTACGGAGTTCGTGGTGCTAATGGAGTCGTGATGATCACGACACGTGACGGTGTCGTTGGCAAACCCAAGGTTTCCCTCTCTTTCGAGGCCGGCATGCTGTCGCCGACCAAGATTCCTGAAATGCTGAATTCAGTACAGTTCGCTAAAATGTACAACGAGGCTTATGGAAGCAAGTACTTTTCAGACGAAGCTGTCGAACGTTATCGAACCGGCTCGGACCGTGATCTTTATCCCAATGTCAATTGGCTTGACGAACTTTACAAAAAGCACTCTTATAATGAAAAAATCAACTTGAGTATCAGCGGTGGAGGTAGTATTGCCAAATACTACATTTCAGGATCGTTCTATAACGAGAACGGACTGTTTGCCGTCGACAATATGAAGAATTACGATACGTCGCTTTACTACCAGCGTTATAATTTTCGTTCTAATGTTGACGTACAGGTTTTCCGTCATACCAAGGTAAACATCAACTTGGGAACTTCGTTCGAGCGCAAAAATGAACCTGGTGGCGATACGGGTAATATTTGGAAATATTCGCTTTCCACGGCTCCTAACGCATTTCCTCTCTATTATTCTGACGGTACACTGGCCGGTCCGGGAAATAATGTAATCAATCCATATGTCGAGTTAACTCAACGGGGCTATCGGGAGAAATTCTGGAATACCGCGACGTCTACAGTCAATCTCCAGCAGGATTTCGGCGACTGGATTACCCCGGGGCTTACGGCTAATATCAAGGTTGCTTTTGACGCACAGAACTACCAGCATCTTGCCCGTATAAAACAGCCCACACAGTATTTGGCTACGGGACGCGATGATGATGATAATTTGATTTTTGGAGCTCCGACAGTTGTTGGCCAAGAAAATTTGTCATTCAGTGAATCGGCCTCGGGTACACGGTCATTCTATTTCGAAGCGGTGCTCAACTATGCTCGAACCTTTGGAAAACATACCGTAGGGGCATTGTTCCTTTACCAGCAGTCGCAGAAAAACATTACCAGTTCGGTTGAAACCAATTCCGAAAAAGCACTTCCTTATCGTCATCAAGGTATTGCCGGACGTATTACCTATAATTTCGACAATCGGTATTTTATCGAAGGTAATTTCGGATACAACGGTTCCGAGAATTTCTCTCCCAAACATCGTTTCGGATTTTTTCCGGCCGGGGCCATTGGCTGGGTGCTTTCCGAAGAGAAATTTTTCGCTCCGTTGCGCGATGTATTCGATTTGGTAAAATTCAAAGCCTCTTACGGAATCGTGGGTAACGATCAGATTGGCGGAAACCGTCGTTTCATTTATAACGAAACGGTTGATACGAATGGTGGTAGCTATCAATTCGGAACCGGCAACACGACCTATACGGGATTGCGTCTGGGTAACTGGGCAAATGCCTCGGTAGGCTGGGAAAAGGCATACAAACTGAATGTAGGCGCTGAAGTTTCTCTTTTCGGCAAACTCAGAGTTCAGGCAGACTATTTTCGGGAACGCCGTGAGGGTATTTTCCTGCAGGCATCGTCGAATCCCCGTATCTCGGGGCTTTCTACAGCGCCTTGGATCAATGCCGGTAAGATGAAAAACCACGGTGTCGATGCATCGCTCGAATATCACCAAAGAGTCGGGATTGTCGAATTGACCGTACGCGGCAACTTTACCTATGCCCACAATACAATCCTCGACAATGATCAGCCTCGCTGGGCGGAGCCCTATTTGAATAAGATCGGTCAAAGCAACTGGCAGGAGTATGGACTCGTTGCCGCTGGACTATTCTCGTCACAAGAGGAGATTGACGCTTGGCCTGTACAGAGTTGGGGTGAGGTACACCCTGGTGACATCAAGTATCTAGATCTGAATGGCGATGGTATAGTCAGTCCGGATGATCGCAAGCCGATTGGCTATCCCAACGTTCCGGAGATCACGTATGGCTTCGGAGCTTCGGTGAAATGGAAGGGATTCGATCTTTCGGTTTTCTTTCAGGGAGTTGGTAACGTCAATTTCTTTGCGAATAATACTTATACGCAGCCATTTACGGCAAACAGTGTTTCGCTTTCGAATGTTTTTACTGATCTGATCGGCAACTATTGGAGCGAAAACAATCCCGATGCCAATGCCAAATATCCGCGTTTGACGACCAGCGCCAATCCGAACAACTCACAACAGTCGACTTTTTGGATGGTCAACGGCCGTTATATGCGTCTGAAGAATGCCGAGATCGGCTATTCCTTACCCAAGAAGGTGGTTAACAAGTTGCGCATTGATGGCTTGAGAGTCTATATTTCCGGAATGAATCTGTTGACATTCAGTGATTTCAAACTCTGGGACCCTGATTTGCAGACGGGGGCTGCAAACTATCCGAATAATCGGGTGTATAATATCGGCGTATCGCTGATCTTCTAACCGTTAAATCGACCTTTTATGAAAAAGAACATAATCATAGTTGCGCTTGCGACGCTATTGGCTGTAAGTTGCGATTCTTATCTCGACCGTCAGCCGGACGAGCCGTATACGTCGAAGAATGTTTTTGAAAAATACAATTCGACTTTTCGTTATCTGGTGAACGTGTACAGTTGGATTATTAACGAAACCGACCCCAGCGGTCAGACCAATAATTACGAACCGTCATCCGACGAATGCGTATGTGTTTTCACGGGGCGCTCTTTCGCCCAGTGGAACAACTCTACATGGGCTGTGAACACCGAAGATCAGGGTGGAACCGGATATTTCTCGTACTACACAACCTATTACAAGGGGATTCGCGAGGCGAGTTACTTTATCGCCAACGTAGGACGCTGTCCTGAGTTGTCGCCTTCGGAAGTGACTGAATGGTCGGCCGAAGCCCGTTTCCTGCGTGCATACTATTATTTCTGCCTGATGCGTCTTTACGGGCCGGTGGTGCTGCTCGGTGAAAATACCGCCGATTTCACTGATATGAATCTTCGGGAACTGGACCGCAATCCTTGGGATGAATGCGTGGATTGGGTGGCCGAAGAATGCCGCAAGGCCGCCGCGGACCTGCCGCTTATGCAACCCGACTCATATTTGGGGAGGGCAACTAAAGGTGCGGCATTGGCATTACGTGCCCGGTTGTTGCTTTATGCCGCTCGTCCGCTTTTTAATGGAAACCCGATGTATAAGAATATGACGAATTCCAAAGGGGAGCATCTTTTCCCACAGTCGTATGATGCAACGAAGTGGAAGAAAGCTGCCGAAGCGGCTAAAGAGGTAATCGATCTCCATCAGTATGAACTGGTTGATACCGATAATCCTTACACCGATTGGAAGAACGTTTTCATTGAGAATTGGAACCGGGAATTGATTTTTGGATATCTGAAAACCAGTTACAACTGGCGTGTGGCAACTATTCCGCTCGGTGTCGGTGGCCGAGCTTATGGAGGTGTTGCCGTAACACAAAAATTGGTTGATGCCTTTGCCATGGACAAGGCGCACGGTGGACGCTATCCTATTATCGGCTATAATGACGATGGCACTCCTGTGATCGATGAGAGCAGTGGATATGACGAATCGGGCTTCACGTCATTTACGCATCCGATTTTTGGAAGTACTAAATCGACTTACAATATGTATATTAATCGGGAACCTCGGTTCTACATGTCGGTTTTCTATGCGGGTTTGAACTGGATTGGCGGTTCAAATAAGATTCCCGAAATTCAGTTCTATTACGGCGGCAATTCAGGCCAAACAGCAAGTAATCATAATTATCCGCTGACCGGTTATTTACCTTTAAAGTTTCAGGATACGGGCTTTGACAGCAAAAATGCGGGTACTGCGACTGCCAACTGGACAGCTTTCTCTTGGCCGCTGTTCCGTTATGCCGAGGTTCTGCTGAACTATGCTGAAGCGCTGAACAAGCAGCCTGAACGCGACCAAACGACTGCATTGGCGGCGATCAATGCCGTTCGCGACCGCGCAGGCGTCGCTGACATCGAGGCTATTTATCCCGAGGTCGAAGCGAGTGCAGATGCTTTGGATGCAGTGATTCGCCGCGAGCGGATGCTTGAACTGAATTTCGAAAACCATCGCTTTTTCGACACCCGCACCTGGCTTATCGCCGAGAAAGAGAATAGCGGAGCGGTTTACGGCATGAACATACAAGCAACGAACGACAAGACTGACGGCGGCTTTTGGCAGAGGACCGTCATCGCTGCAGATGGAGGCAACACGCCTTCGACACGTATTTTTAACAAACGCAACTACCTGCTGCCCATTCCGCAGTCGGAACTGGACCGTCTCTACAATGTGACCCAAAATTATCAATGGTAACCTTATTGCGAATACAGCTATGAAATGCAAGCATATCATTTTCACAATGGCGGTACTGTTGCTCGCAACTGCGGCTTGCGAGAACAACCGTGACAATGACTTGCCCGGCGCCAAAGTCTGTTTCTTGGCGGAGGGTCTGGTGGAATCCGATCCGTTTTATATCGTCGATGAAGCTCCGTTCGTTATACTCCGGGTTTTTCGCAGCGGCTATTATAATGAAACCGCAACCGTGTCGATACGACGATCTGAAACGGCTCTCGAAGTCTATAACTCAGAAAACAATACTGATTACAAGGCATTGTCCGAAGCAACTTATACTATCGAACCGGATCGGATTGCATTGTCTGGGAATAAGCGATCGGGTGAGTTCAAGGTCGTCTTCGATCCGATGAAACTGGTCGAAATAAAAAATTTGAATGATTATGTAGTGCCCGTAGAGCTTATTTCCGATGGCAATATCAGCACCAAACGCAATACGTTGTTGATTCATCCCAATCTGGAGCAGATCCAAGTAGAGATAGAGGAAGCCGGAAGTGTTTTTTACATTGCCGGAGAGAACAACTATGTCAACAATGTATCGAACATTGCGGACAAGACGCTGACACTGAAACTGGCTCGTCCGTTCGAAGCGGCCGGAACGGTTTCGCTGGACTGTTCGCAGGAAGCACTCGACGCCTATAACTTGCAATATGGCACTTCGTTCCGACTGGCTCCCGAAGGTGTCGTAACACTTAGTGCCGAGGAATTTACGATCGAAAGAGGCGAGACGACGGCGTCGGCGACGATCCATGTAGATCCGTCTAAACTCGGAAACGAACCTTGCGCAGTTCCTGTGCGACTGACTTCCGGCTATTTCGAGGTCAATCCCAAGAAAAGCATCTATCTGTTACACTTCGCACCAACGAGCATGGAGAATTACACCCCGCTCAACCGTTACGGCTGGGGGATTGAAACCACCCATTACGCGAATACGAATGACGGCTCGAAAATGCTCGACGGTCAGCCCGGCACTTATTGGGATGCCCCATACAATACCGGGCAGACCAATCCCACCGGGGCGACGGCGCCTCCTTATGACTACACCATCGACCTTCGGGCGGCGACGGAAATTTGTGCGGTGGCTTTGCAGGCCCGTGCGTCCAATGCCAAGCGTATCGGAGCCGGCCATATCGAAGTTTCACCGGATAATACAAACTGGGCGAAAGTCGCCGAATTTGACAATGCCGCGGATACCCAGGACAATGCCAATGTCGGTCCTTTCACCTATTGGTTCGAACCGACGCAGGCGCGTTTCGTCCGTGTAACGATCACGAAGAGCAATTCGGAACCGAACAGATACGGGTTCCGGGAGGTTTCGGTAGCGGAAACTTTCGTTTATGCCCCCTCGGACACCCCGGGTCCGCAGCGACTCGCACAAACGAACTGGTCGGTCGACGCCAATTCCTACCATAATATGACCCAGCTAAAGCAGCTTATCGACAACGTATGCGCCGAAAGCAGCACGTCGGACAATGGTTGGCAGGCAGCCTATAATCCCACTACGAGTGCGACGACAGAGCATCTACTTCTGCCGTTCACGCTTCAGATCGACATGTCCTCCGTGCAGAGGATCGGCGGCATCGAGATGTGGCGTCGAAACAACAATAGCTCCATCGACGATATGAAAGCGGGGTCGTTCTGGATTTCGGAAACCGGGGATTCGGAAGATTGGAAGAAATCCCAGACGTGGATGGAGAACGGCAAGTGGACAAAGGTCGGCGATTTCAATTTCGAGAAGGGCATTTCCATCTGCCGCGGGCCGTTCCACTATATGTTCCCCGAAACGCAGGCCCGGTATATCCGTATTCACATCACGGAATCGAACAACCGGAACGATACGCGCGATTGCGCTTCGATCGCCGAAATTTACGCTGTAAGATAATTGTGCAATCCGTATCGGGACCGGCCCCCGAAGGAATTCCGGTCCCGATACAACAAAATCAACAACCATGATCGAACGAAAATACGTTTTGTTAGCACTACTTTTTCCCCTGCTGCTGGCTTGCAGCGACAATAATCCCGGATCTCCAGAAGGAGTGGGCGGAAATGACAAAAAGAATGTGACCTACATCAACGGTACGCATATCGACCCTGAAACAACCCTTTGCGGTCTGATTTACGACGTGCAGAGCGGTGCCGGAATCCCCGATGTCGTGGTCAGCGACGGTTTCAACTGTACCCTGACCGATGCAAACGGCGTCTATCAGCTGATACGCGACAAGCGCGCTACCCAGATTTTCTACTCGACGCCTGCCGACTATGCCGTATACCTTTCGGTAATCGCCGGAGCTGAACTTCCCTATTTCTACCGGAAGATCGACCTCAGCGTCAAGGTCTACCGGCAGGATTTCAAATTGACGCGGCTGTCCGGAGGCAAGGAGACCTCTTTCCGGCTCTTCTGCATGGCTGATCCCCAATGCCGCAACGAGAAGAGTCTGGCCCGGTTCCAGGACGAGACGATTCCCGACCTCGAGCAGACCGCCAAGTCCTTTCGTGACGCCGGGGAAGTCGTATACGGCATTACGTTGGGCGATATTACCGACAACAACAAAACCTCGATCTGGGAGGCGATGAAAAAGTCGATGGCCTCGATTAGCGGCAGCGTACCCTTCTTCCAGACAATCGGGAACCACGACCACCTGAACGAAACGGACAACAACGTGACGACGACTTATTGGAAGAGCATCGAAAATTTCCAGAAATATTTCGGACCGCAGAACTATTCGTTCAACCGCGGCGATGTGCACATCATCTCAATGGACAATGTTCTGCACGGAGAGCAACCCGATCAGGGCGAAGACCAGGAATTTGCGGCCGGATTCTACGACTGGCAGTTCGAGTGGCTCAAGCAAGATTTGTCGTATGTGCCCAAAGACAAGATGGTCATTCTCTGCTGCCATGTCCCGTTCCGGAGCGGATCTGCCTACAACCATTCGGACGAGCGCTACCGTCAGGAGGTTCTGGAGCTGCTGGCCGGATACGCCGAAGCCCATCTGATGATCGGCCACACGCACTACAACGAGAACTACATCCACACCGTAAACGGGAAAAAAGTCTACGAACACATCCAGGGTGCCGCGTGCGGCGCGTTCTGGCATGCGTCGTTCAACGGAGACGGTACGCCCAACGGCTACGCCATTTACGACATCGAAGGAGCATCGGTCAAGGACTGGCGCTTTAAGGCTACCGGCCGCGATGCGGATTTCCAGATGCGCGTTTACAAAGGCAATCAGACCTATTCCTATGACAAGCAGAATGTAAAAGGTGTGAATAGCAAATTTGCACCCTATACCTTCGGACTTAACGCCGAAGACATCGTCGTCAATATTTGGAACATCGAGCACGATGACAGTTGGACGGTGACGCTTTATCAGCGCGGAGAGAAAGTCGCGGATCTGGTCGGCTATTTCACGTCCGGCCTTCGCGACAAGTGGGCGGCCTACTGGATCTATCAGGTTTACGGCGCCGAGTTCGACATCACGTCGTGTCGTCATCTCTACAAAGGGACGCTGCAATATCCGGATGAGGCATTTGAAATCCGTGCCGAGAAGAAAGACGGGTCGCGCTCGTCATACGTTTGTACGGCACAGCCGACAACCGGTTACGATGAATTTAAAAATGTCAAATACGATTTCGATATGGTCAGCAAATAACCCGAATCCTTAACTCAATAAAAAAGAACTGTAACCGATGAAAAAAATCATTCGACTCGCTGCGTGTCTGTCGCTGGGCGGAGCGCTCCTTTTCTCGGCCGACACTGGTTTCGCTCAATCCGGAGCTCCCGATATGTCGGCGCATATTTTAACTCCGCCGCCGGCCAGAACGCCACGCATCAACGGGGCCCGTGTCTTCGGAGTGCGTCCGGGATCGGATTTCCTCTTCACCGTAGCGGCTACGGGAGAGCGTCCGATGACTTTTTCGGCCGAGGGGCTGCCCAAAGGGCTGGCAATCGATGCCGAAACGGGCCGCATCACCGGACGGGTGAAACGATCCGGCGAATATACCGTGCGTTTGCGTGCCAAGAACGCCCTCGGGGAGTACGAACGCGATCTGCGCATCGTCGCAGGCGACAAGATCGCCCTGACACCCCCGATGGGCTGGAACTCGTGGAACTGCTGGGCCCGCGACGTCACCCGCGAGCAGGTGCTCGCATCAGCCCGTGCGATGGTCGAGAAGGGGCTCGTCAACCACGGCTGGACCTACATCAACATCGACGACGGCTGGCAGGGCCAGCGTGGCGGAAAATACAATGCCATCCAGCCCAATACGAAATTCCCCGATATGAAAGGTCTGGCCGACGAAATTCACGGCATGGGGCTCAAGATCGGCATTTACTCCACACCGTGGATAGGGACCTATGCCGCGCATATCGGCAGCTACTCCGACAATCCGGACGGCGTGAACGAATGGATCAAAAAGGGGTGGTGCAACGAGCACTACCGCTATCAGAAACCCGGCGGCGACTATTGGAAGGACCGTATGGAGATGTATATCCACGGCAGGTATTCCTTTGTTGATGCCGACGTGAAGCAGTGGGTGGACTGGGGTATCGACTACCTGAAATACGACTGGTCACCCAATGATCTCCATTACACCCAGGAGATGCACGACGCGTTGCGCAAGTGTGGACGCGATATCGTATACAGTATCTCGAACAATGCTCCCTATGCCGATGCACCCCTGTGGATGGAACTCTGCCATTGCTGGCGCACGACAGGCGATATTCGCGATACCTGGAAAAGCATGAGTGCGATCGGCTTCGCACACGACCGTTGGATGCCGTTTACGGGACCGGGCCATTGGGCCGATCCCGATATGTTAGTGGTCGGCATGGTGGGCTGGGGGCCGAAGTTGCATTACACGAAATTAACGGCCGATGAACAATACACGCATATCTCACTGTGGGCATTGCTTTCTGCTCCTCTGCTGATCGGCTGCGATTTGGCCCAGCTCGATGATTTCACGATCAGCTTGCTGACGAATGATGAGGTAATTGACATTAACCAAGATCCGCTCGGATACCAGGCGGCTCCTCTTTGGCGGGACGGGAATCGTCAGGTTATTTATATGAAACCTCTCGAAGACGGATCGGTGGCTGTCGGGTTGTTTAATCGTGATGAGAAGCCTGCGGAGATGAAATTCACGATGCGTCAACTCGGAATGCGCGATAAAAAAATTGTTCGGGATGTATGGCGTCAGCAGGATATAGCCACACTGGATACCGGAGAAAGCTATACGACACAGGTGGCTCCGCACGGAGTCGTGCTGTTGAAAGTCTACCCTGGTAATCCGACTGATCGTTGTATCGGTAAAGTTGAGCGATAAGCGAAAAAGACACTGAGAGATATGAAGGACCTGAAAATGTTCGTATTGATTTGCGCCATGTGCAACGTTTTGGCCGTCTGGGCACAAGCCCGGACGCCAGAACCGCACACGGTGCGGATCGGTTCTATTGAGGACTTACAGGGTTATTTTACCTATGACCCCACTCGCGACATCATTATCAGTAGCCACCGCGGCGGCATGATGCAGGGCTATCCGGAGAATTGTATCGAGTCGTGTGAGAAAACCTTGCAGCTAATGCCGACCTTCTTTGAAATTGACTTCAGTTTCACCCGGGACAGTGTTCCGGTGCTGATGCACGATTTAACGATCGATCGTACGACTACGGGGAAGGGACGTGTGGTTGATTACACTTATGAAGAACTGCTTCAGTTTAATTTGGTCGATCGAAACCGGAATGTGACGCCCTACAAAATACCGAGTCTGAAAGAGATGCTGGAATGGGGCAGGGATAAGGTAATTTTCAACTTCGATAACAAGTATATCAATACTGGCGGGGTAAGCGATCATGAGAAGCGTGCGAGCTTGGAATATTATTGCAAACAATTGCAACCAGGTGGCGCGTGGTCGACATATCACAATATTTTGTTGAGCGTGCGTTCTCTGGATGAAGCGCTGTTCTATTGGAACCGGGGGATTCGTAATGTCATGTTTTGTGTTGAAATTAGTTCGATGGAACATTTCAAGACCTACGACGCATCACCCATTCCATGGCGCTACATTCTGGCTTATATTCGTACAGCAGTCGATCCTCGGTTACAGGAAGTCTACGATCGACTGCATGCGCACGGCGTTATGACAATGATTTCGATCACGAAGACTTCCGACAAAGTAAAGAATTCGCGGGACCGCCGCACGGCCTACCTGCGCGAGCTGCTCGCCGAACCGGACATCATCGAAACGGACTATCCGTCGGAGTTCATCGGCCTGCCGTGGTCACGCAAAGAGATTCACCACCTGCAGGATGCCGCACGGCACGGCCGCTCCGTCCTCAAATAAAACGATACGATACGTCCCATGACAGGAAAAACGCAGAATCCGGCCTATGCCGGCATGAGTACGGAAGAGCTCAAACGTTTCAAATACTGGGAACTCCGGACCATTGCGATGTGCATCTTCGGTTATGCGCTCTTCTATTTCGTGCGCAAGAATCTGAGCATCGCCATGCCCTACCTCAATGAGGAAATGGGCATCTCGAAATCCGACCTCGGGCTGTTCCTCACACTTCACGGACTGATCTACGGGCTTTCGAAATTCTTCAACGGCATCTGGGGCGACCGCAGCAATGCACGTTATTTCCTCGTGACGGGACTTGTTTTCTGCGGCATCTGCAACCTGCTGTTCGGGTTCAGCTCCTCGGTGCTGGCACTGGGTATCTTCTGGGTGCTCAACGGCTGGTTTCAAGGTATGGGAGTGCCGCCCTGCACGCGGCTGATGACTCATTGGATCGTCCCCGAACGGCTGGCTACGAAGATGTCAATCTGGAATACGTCCCACTCGATCGGGGCGGGGCTGGCCATCATTTTCTGCGGATACATCGTCAGTCTGAACTGGGGTGCATGGTTCGACGCCTCGTCGCTGCTCTCGCAGCATTGGCGCTGGTGCTTCCTGCTCCCGGCGACAATCGCCCTGCTCGGCGCCGCGGTCGTATGGGCGCTCGTGCGCGACACGCCCTCATCGGTGGGACTCCCCGAACTGAAGACCGGGAAATCCCAGACTCCAAAACCGCAGACCCGCGCCGAGGAGAAAGCCGAATACAAAGCGTTCCTGCGCCGCAAAGTCTTTCTTAACCCCACGATCTGGATCATCGCCGTGGGCAATTTCTTCGTCTACGTCGTGCGTTTCGCCGTGCTCGACTGGGGGCCCACGATGCTCAAGGAGCACCTCCATATGGACATCAGCCATGCCGGCTGGACCGTCGCGGCGTTCGAGATCGCCGGGATCGCCGGGATGCTTGCGGCAGGATGGGCCACCGACCGCCTGTTCGGCGGACGGGCGCCCCGCACGTGTGTCGTCTGTATGCTGATGGCGACGCTCTGTCTGGCAGGTCTGTACACGCTCGACGAACAAACGCCCCTCGCAGCGGCCATCGCCATCCTGATGGCCGCCGGATTCTTCATCTACGGACCTCAGGCACTCGTGGGAATTGCCGCGGCCAATATCGCGACCAAACGCGCCGCAGCCACAGCAGGCGGATTCTGCGGACTTTTCGGTTACGGCAGCACAATCGCCTCGGGATGGGGGCTTGGGCTGCTCGTGCAAAACACGGGTTGGGGAGTGGCGCTCGCAACGTTGGTAATCATGGCGTTCGCCGGAACAGCGATCTTCGCCGCAGCCTGGAAAGCCAGTCCCAACGGCTACGACGATTGATGGTTTTACGATTATCGCCCCACGGGACGGCGTACGGACATAAACGCAAATGAAAAAACAATATTGATATGAGACTGATTATCGAACATACCGGCGAAAGGGCCGGACAACGGGCAGCCCGCCGCATCGCAAACCGGATTCGGGAGCATCAGGCCCACACAGACTGGTCCTTCATGCCGGACGGAACCATCCGAAAAATAATTTTATTTCTCGGAGTGTTCCTGCTGTTTCCCGCGATGTTCCGGGCACAGGACCGCCACATCGTATTGTGGGATAATACGTCGGCTCCAACTTCCAACGATTTGACGGGTGATGAGGTCGAAATGAAGCCCGGTCAGTGGACCAATACACAAACTGCTGAAATGTGGATCTATCAGGCCGGCGCGAATGCAACAGGACAGGGCATCGTGTTCTTTCCGGGAGGCGGTTATGCAAATCTATCGGTCGGTAACGGACACAAGACGGCGGAATGGTTCGCCAAAAACGGCATCACGGCTGCTGTGGTGAAATACCGGCTGCCGAACGGCCACAGCGAAGTTCCGCGCGAGGATGCAGACGAGGCATTGCGGGTGATGCGGTCGCTGGCACCGGAGTTGCATATCGATCCGGATAAGATCGGAGTGTCCGGGACATCGGCCGGAGGGCATCTTGCGGCCAGCGTCGGTACGCTGTCGCCGCAGAGACCGTCCTTTATGATTTTGTTCTATCCGGTGATTTCGGCGGATACAGACAAACGGCACCGAGGATCATTCGAACAATTGCTTGGTAAAAAACATTGCGACACACCGCAGTCTCAAGAACTTTCATTGGAAAAGAAAGTTGATGTACAAACACCTCCGACGTTGCTTTTCCATTGTGATGACGATAAAGTGGTTCCGGCTGTGAACAGCGTATTGTTTTACAAACAACTCAAAACCTATGGAATCAAGTCTTCCTTACATATATATCCTTCAGGAGGCCATGGATGGGGGATGAGTTCTTGTTTTCGGTATTATGATGATTGGCAAAAATCTGTTCTCGATTGGTTGTCAACACTATAATGATAATACGATATGAAGCATTAGATAAATGGCTTGTTTTTCAGAGAGCAAGATTGGTTAAATGATATATTTCACAGTCGTTCGTTCTACAAGTTATGCTTACTTTAGCATTGGTTTAAGCAGTATAGAATAGGGTAGGTTAAGTATGGACGGAATCGTGTTAATCGCACGCATGCAACTAACTGTAGTAAGCTCGTTGCCTTATCGAATGAAAAGGAGAAAGTACATGTAAAACCATTTTTTGCAAATGTCGAACACCGCAGAAGAATACGTTGCTACTTACGAGGTGCTCGTAATCCCGTAGTCTACGGCCGACAAACGCATGATAGCTGTGGGGACTGATGCCGGTGTGGTGTTGTACTACATTGCTCTGTCAATGCCAAACTTCTTGCGGCGGGTAAGATTCGTACTTATATAATTACTTTGGAGAAAAAGGCAATTACTGGGATCGAAGCGACCGGCAATACTTTGAGTGAAGGCGAGCTCATTGGATTTGCGACCGACGAAACGGCTGCCGCATACAAAATGTCAAACGGCCGGCTTGTGCCGAAGGACGCACGCAATCCTCTGCGGTGGGATTCGAAGACCTCAACGATCGCCGTCGTCAGCTGGTATGTGTTCGGCATGTCGCTGGAGTATGCCGAATTCCGGTCGGAGATCTTCACGGCGCAGACCGACCAAAGTACGACGGACGGTGTCCGGCAGGGCGGCTTTCTCTACGCCGCGGGGAATATAACCTACGGCGGAAACAATAGCCTTGCATTCAAACAGTGTGAACGTTACCTACAAGGATGGAGCGACGGGTAGTTTTGACTGGGAATGTCCTTTCTTTATCGACGGTTTGGTCGGTGAGAACGGTTCGGTGACCGCTGACGTGAATGGGGGTACCTCCGTCGTTCGGCCCATGAGAATAGCGACCTCTTATGGCGGCTGTGACGAGACGTTCGAGTTTTTCCGGTGCAGTTGCTGAAGGGGCGGCGGGCTGATTGAACTTAAGTTGTCGACATGCGGGATACAGTTGAAAACCGGTGTTGCCATGACGATTGCAGTTGTTATCTTCCCGCTTCAGATTTACTGTCAACGTGAGTAGCAGCTGGAGCGAAGGCGAGGGCGGCAGCGGATTGATCGAAATCTGATTCATCGATCGTTTAATAGGAATATTGTGCTTGTAGTACCGCAGCTGTATATGTACATTGCTGTTGAATATCAAAAATTTTAATGTACAGCGGCTATGGAGTAGTAATCGTCTCCTGCCGGTGTAAAATTATATCTTGTGGAGATTACATCCGGCGGTACGAGACACGGTCGGGTGGCTTTTGAAAGAATAAATCGCTTGTTAGGTTACAGTTTTTTGTCGCTTTGGAAAAATTGCGGACACGGTGTGGTCATGAAGAAAACAAAACCCCGTCAAACTTGCGTTCGACGGGGTTTCCAGTGCCCAGGACAAGACTCGAACTTGCACGAACGTAATTGTTCACTACCCCCTCAAAGTAGCGTGTCTACCAATTTCACCACCTGGGCATTGTACGTATCCTTTCGGATTTCGGGTGTGCAAATATAGGGCATAAATTTTAATCCGCCAAATTTTTTCTCCATGTAATATGGATTATTCTTCCGGCAGCGGCGTCGTGGCGACGCAAACCGCCGTGCTCTACCTGCCGCGGGGGCGGTGTCGATGTCTGCGCAGGTGCCTGTGCTTGGTGGTAAAGGCGGCGGAAGCGGTTGGGGCGGAGACCTTAGCGGGTTCATTTGCCAGGCCGATACGGCGGCGGAGCTGTGGCCGAGGTCGTGGCGGAACCGCCGGGCGTGTGTTACGTGCGCCGGTGCCAGGTTAAGAAAAGAGGGGCTGTCTAACAAGTCCCGAAAATCGAAAATCACCCCTGTCAGAATAAACTCCGGCAGGGGTGAAATCGTTAAAATTGGACTTGTTAGACAGCCCCCTCGATTTAGGACGGTCTTCCGTTACTCCTTCGAAGCCGGCAGGAATACGATCATGCCGCTCGGGCGGTTCGATAAGTCGGGCAATGCGATGTCCGTTGCCGGACGTACACCCGGCGCGGTGCTGCGCGTGCCCGATACGCTTACCGATTTCTGTCCCGTGATCTGGCTCAGGGCCGCTGCCAGCATCGGCTCGCTCCGGTCGCCGTAATCCTTCAGTTCCCCGTTCCATTCCTCGCACGCGGTGTCGACCGCCAGTCCGTCCTTGTTGACGGTCACCTGCTTGGCGTTGTAGCCCTGGAACGATATCGGGGCCAGTTCGTAGCTGTAATTGCCTACGGTGAATTTGCTGACCTCCATGCCGACGTTCTTGCCGTTGGTCTTTTCGCCGATGAGCTTCACCGTGAAACCGTCCAACCCGCGCAGCGTATTGATGACGGCTTCGCTCGACGAGGCCGTGTTGCCCGTGACGAGCACGTACAGCCGGGTCATGTTCAGCGCGTAGTTCCGCAGGTCGACGCCGTAATAGTCGCCGTAATAGAATTCGTCGAAGAATTTTTTTGCCGCCGTGTCATACTCCTTGCCGGTCTCCCTCTCCGTCTTTTCGACCGTGGCCATGCGGCTGTCGTTGTACCGGTAATATTCGTAGACCTTGCCCTGGCAGGCCGCGCCGGCGATGCAGGTGGAAAGCATGTTCGACGTGATGACGTGCCCGCCGCCGTTGTTGCGCAGGTCGAGCACCATGTCGGTGATGTTCCCGTCCTTGAGTTTCTTGACGGCCGCGAGCAGTTCGTCGTCATAGGCCGCGTCGAAACTGTCGTAGACCAGGTAGCCGATCCTATGCGCACCGGAGGCGATCACTTCGCTGTGGATTACCGGATTGGGGTATATTTCGCGTGCCGTGAGCGATACGGGCTGCGCGCCCTGCTTGTTTTCGGTGAGCTTGACCGTGCTTGCGCCTCCCGGGGCTATTAACGTGCCGTAGACCGAATTCAGGTTTGCGGCCGTGATGGCCGCGCCGTTGTACTGGGCGAAAAACGTCCCCCGCCGGAACCCCGCTTCCGATGCCGGGGAGTCCGGGTAGACCGACGTGACGACCAGCCCGTATTCTCCCGTAGGTTGGTTGTTGCCCTCCACAAACCTCACGCCCATCAGGCCCGCGATGCCGAAGCCGTACTCCTTCTTCTTTGCGACCTCGTGGTTGACCTCGGGCTTCGTCCCGTCGACGGCCTTTGTGAGGGGCGTCCGCAGCAGGTAGGAGTAAACCGAGTAGCTGCCGTTGCTCTGCCGTTTTTTGTCGAGGTCGTTGGTCGTCATCTCCAGCAGCGTGCGTTTCAGGAAATTGTCGCTGGAACTGATGTAATCCAGCGAGAGGTCGCGCGACATCTGCCGGTATTCGCCGTTCCACAGGTAGTAATACTCCAGGATCTTGTCTACCTGTTTGTTGAGCTCGGTGTCTGCGCCCGTGCCGCCGCTGCTGCTCCCGAGCTGGGTGATGGCGAACTGCGCCGCCCTCGCGTAGCCGCTCACCTGTACGGTGATGTTCGCGCTGCGCGTGCTGCCGGTCTCGTTGGCTTCGACGGTGATGTTGAGCTGCCGGTCGCTGCCCTTGTCGCCCGACGAGGTGAGTATCTTGCACCATTCCGGCTTGTCGCTCTGCGCCACCCAGTTGGCGGAGGCCTTGAACGTGTATTTCTTGGTCGTGCGGTCGGCGCCCACCGTTTCCGATGCTTTCCACGACGAGCCGGTTATGCCCGTCGTGTCGTTGTTTTTCGTGTCGTCATCGCCGCAGGATACTGCTGCCATGCCGAACAGGAGGACGGCGAACCATGTGTAGAGGATTGTTTTCATAGAGGCTGATTTTGTTATGCGGGCTAAATATAGTGTTTTTTTCGTGAATTGCTCCTATTTGCGGCGGCTGAAATCCATTTCGCCGAACAGGTATCCCGCCCCGCCGATGCGGTCGATGACGAACAGCACGTATCGGACGTCGACGGCGATGTTGCGGCAGATCGTTTCGTCGAACGCCACGTCGCTCATCGTCGAGCGCCATGTGCGGTCGAAATTCAGCCCCACCAGTTCGCCCCGGCCGTTGATGATTGGCGAACCGGAGTTGCCGCCCGTCGTGTGGTTGGTGGCCAGGAAGCAGACGTGTACCGTCCTGCGGCCGTCGATCGTCGTCGCCCAGCGTCCGTAGTCCTTCGTGGCATAGAGCTCGCGCAGCGCCTGCGGGATGTCGTAGTCGTAAATCTCGGGGTTGTCCTTGGCGATGATGCCGTCGAGGGTGGTCTGGGGCTTGTGGTATTCGCCGTCGGCATATTCGTAGCCCCCGACATGGCCGTAGGCCACGCGCAGCGTGAGGTTGGCATCGGGGTAGAAGGCCCGCAGGGTGTCCCACTCGCGCAGCCCCTTGATGTAGGTCGTGTAGAGTTCGTTGAGGCGTCCGCTGTTGAGGTTGCGCAGCGACTTGGTTCCCAGCATCCAGCCGATGTGGCCGAGCATGCGTTCGGTGTCCTTGTGTAGGGCGTGCACCGCCGTGGTGTCGGCGCCCTCCCGCCACAGCGTGTCGAATACCTCGCCGGCATAGGCTTCGGGCGACCCGCTGGCGGCGACGCCGGCCAGGAATGCCGGAATCTGGTACTGCACGGGGCAGCGGCGGGCATACTGGCCGAAAAGCCATTCGAAGAGCGCCCGTTCGGTCTGCTCGCGCCGTGCGAAGGCGGCTTCGGCACGCTCCTCGGGGGTGTAGCGCTCGGGCAGCGCGCCGAGCGTTTCGCGTGTGATCTCGCGGGCGAAATAGGCGTCCGCGATGCGGGCGTATTCGGCTTTGAGGTCGGCGACGACGCTGCGGTATTCGGGTTTGTCCTGCGCCCAGGCGGCGAATTCCTGCTCATAGGCGCGTTTCGAGGCCACGGTGCCCAGGCGGCCGATGCCCAGCGCCTCGCCCTGCCATTTCTTCCATGCGTTGGCGATCGAGGCGTGTTTGGCGGCGTAATGGATGCGCAGCGCCGGGTCGCTCTCCTGTGCCGCGGAGATGATGTCGAGGCGCCCCGTGCGGATGGCGATCTTGGCCGGGTCGGAGCGCTCGGCGATGTAAGCCACGGCGTCCGAGAGGATGTACTCCTGCGTATTGCCGGGGAAGCCGTAGATCATCGTGAAATCCCCCTCTTCGACCCCGGCGGTCGAGATGGTGAAATGCCGCTTGGGGCGGTAGGGAATATTCTCGGGCGAGTAGGCGGCGGGCTTGTTGTCCTTGCCGGCGTAGATGCGGAAGAGCGAGAAGTCGCCCGTGTGGCGGGGCCATATCCAGTTGTCGGTGTCGCCGCCGAATTTGCCGATCGACGAGGGCGGCGCGCCGACCAGGCGTACATCGTCGAACTGCTCGTAGATGAACAGGAACTGCTGGTTGCCGTAGTACATCTGCTCGACCGAGGCCTTGTAGCCCTTGCCTTCGGCCTCGGCCCGGTGGATGATTTCGGCCTTCGTTTCGCCCGCAGCGATGCGGTCGGTGACCTCTTCCATGCGGACGAGGAAGCGTACGTTGAGCTCCTTGTTGGGCAGTTCCTCCCGGCGCGACATGGCCCAGAAGCCGTTGGTCAGGTAGTCGTGTTCGACGCTCGAATGCGCCTGTATGGCGTCGTAGCCGCAGTGGTGGTTGGTGAGCAGCAGCCCTTCGGACGAAATCAGTTCGCCCGTGCAGCCGCCGTTGAACAGCACCACGGCATCCTTCATCGAGGCTTTGTTGATCGAGTAGATGTCTTCGGCCGTGAGGCGGAATCCTTTGGCGCGCATGTCGTCGATGCGCTGCGAGATGAGGCTCGGGAGCCACATGCCCTCGTCGGCGGAGGCCGCCAGCGCGAGGAGCGTACAGAACAGGGTAAGTAGCGTGCGTTTCATTTATTTGAGGAATTTGTCGAGTTCGGTGTATACTTTCTGGATCGGGAGCCCCATCACGTTGTAGAACGAGCCGTTGATCTTTTCGATGGCGGCGTAGCCGATCCACTCCTGGATGCCGTACGAGCCGGCCTTGTCGTAGGGACGGCAGGCGTCGAGGTAATAGGCGATCTCCTCGTCCGCGAGCGGGCGGAACCACACGCTGCTCTTGGCGGCGAAGGTGTGCGTCCGCCCGGGGGTGCGCAGCGTGACGCCCGAGACCACCGTGTGCCGGCGCCCCGAGAGGCGGCGGAGCATCTGCGCGGCCTCTTCGCGGCTGAGGGGCTTGCCGAGCACCTCGCCGTCGGAGACCACCACCGTGTCGGCCGTCAGCAGGATTTCATTCGGGGCCAGCGCCGCCGGGTAGGCTTCGCTTTTGAGCCGCGAGAGGTAGAGCGGCACCTCTTCGCCGGGCATGCCGGCGGGGTAGACCTCCTCGCATTCGTATTTGGGGGCGAGTTCGTACGGGAGCCCGCAGCCCGTCATCAGTTCCCGTCGGCGCGGCGACTGCGATGCCAGCAGCAGGCGGTAAGGCTTGAGTTTGTCTTTGAGCAACATGGTTATAGCGTGTTTTTAGTTTTCATGTGTCTTCGTTCCCGTTCCGCCCCGGGTCAGCGGATGTCGAAGTTGAGCAGTTCGCGGCCTTCGAGCACGGCGCGCAGGTTGTCGCCCGGGCGTACGGGCCCCACGCCGGCCGGCGTGCCCGTGTAGAGCAGGTCGCCCATGCGCAGCGTCATGTACTGCGACACCGAGGCGATGATCCGGTCGACAGAGAAGAGCATCCCGGATGTGTCGCCCCGCTGGCGCGTCTGCCCGTTTACCTCCAGCGTGAAGTGCAGGGACTGCACGTCGCCGCCCAGCTCCTGCAAAGGTACGAATCGGGGCGAGAGGGCCGCCGAGCGGTCGAACGCCTTGCAGCGCTCCCACGGCAGCCCCTCGGCGATGGCCTGCCGTTGCAGGTCGCGGGCCGTGAAGTCGATGCCCAGTCCCACCTGGTCGTAATAGCGGTGCGCGAAACGTTCGGCGATGCCCTTGCCTACGCGGTTGATGCGTACGACCAGCTCGCATTCGTAGTGTACCTCCTGCGAGAAGGCGGGGATGTAGAACGGGTCGTTGTTGCGCAGCAGCGCCGTGTCGGGCTTGAGGAACCAGGTAGGCTCCGGCGGGCACGGCGTGCCGCCGCCGACTTGGCGGTCGAGCTCCTCGGCGTGTGCGGCGTAGTTGCGTGCTATGCAGATGATTTTCATGGCGTTGTCTTTCGTTATTTTCAGTTGTGGTCGTACCGTTGTGCCCGAACGAGCATCCAAACGACGTAAGGCAGCAGGTAAATTACGTAAATCACTGCCAGCGTGTCCGTCTGGTCGGTTAGTTCCAGGACGACCGTAAATAGGATCCATAAAGCTCCCATAATCACGAGGTGGCGCCGCATGAACGAAGACAAGCCCCCGATGTCGACGTTTTTCTTCTTTGCGGGCGGCATGGTGTTGTAGCCCGCGATCAGCATCGGGAACCGCTTTACCAGCAGGCCGACGACGATCAGCAGTACGCCGCCGAGCAGGAGTATCGTGAAATCGTCCATAACTTTTGGTTATTTCGTTTCCGGTGCGCGCAATTCTGCGACCATCCGGGCGGCGAAACGGTCGCTGGCGCCCGGCCCCCCGATAACCGTACGTAATTCGGCGAAGTCGGCGAGCATCCGTCCGCGTTTCTCCCCGCCTGCGACGATCGCCCGCAGCTCGCGTTCGGCGCGCGTGGTGTCGAGGTCGGACTGGATGACCTCGGCGACCGCCTCGCGCCCGAGGTTGAGGTTAACGAGCGACACCCAGGGTACTTTCAGTACATAGGGCCGGAGCCTGACCTGGAACCAAAGCGTGCGGTAGACCACCACTTCGGGGATGCCCAGCAACGCCGTTTCGAGCGTTGCCGTCCCGGACGTTACCACGGCGGCTTCGGCCGCGGCGAGCGTCTCGTAGGTCTGGTCGCAGACGTAACGGATGCCGCTGCCGGCCATATACTGTTCGTAGAGCGCGCGGTCGAGCCATGCCACGCCCGCCACGACGAACTGGTGCCCCGGGAATTTGCGCGACAGGTCGGCCATCAGCGGCAGGTTGTCGCGGATCTCGCCCCGGCGGCTGCCGGCCAGCAGGGCGATGATCGGCCTGCGGTCGAGCCCGTGCCGGCGGCGGAACTCGTCGGGCGAGGGGAGCGAGGTGCGCCGGGCCTCGATGGCGTCTACGAGCGGGTTGCCTTCGAAAATCGGTTCGACGCCGTGCCTGGGGAAGTAGCCGCATTCGAAGGGGAAGATGACGAACAGCCTGTCGACCCAGCGGCGGATGGCCTTCACGCGCCACTCGCGCCATGCCCAGACCTTCGGGGCGATGTAATAGAAGGTGCGGATGCCGTGCTCTTTGGCCCAGCGCGCCATCTTCATGTTGAAGCCGGGGTAGTCGACCAGGATCAGCACGTCGGGGGCGAATGCCGCGACGTCGGCCCGGCATTCGCGCATCTGCCGTTTGATCGTCCTCAGGTTTTTCAGCACCTGCACGATGCCGAAGAACGAGGTTTCGCGGTAGTGCTTGGCCAGGTTCGCCTCGCCGCCCGCCGCGGCCATCAGGTCGCCGCCCCAGAAGCGCAGCCGTGCTTCGGGATCGGCTTTGAGGAGTCCTTTTATCAGATTCGAGCCGTGCAGGTCGCCCGAGGGCTCGCCGGCGATGAGGTAGTATTTCATTGCGTTGCGTTTAGCGGTAGGGTTTGTAATTCAGCGGGGGTATCCAGGAATCCGAGCAGGGTGTCGCACTGCGGGATGCCGTAGCCCGTTTCGAGGTCGGGCGCTGCGCTGCGGGTGCCCGAAGCGTGCAGCAGGCGGATCAGCTCGCGGCGTTCCATCGGCCTGTACCCCATGAGGACGGCGCACAGCCCCGTGACCACGGGCGTCGAGAACGACGTGCCGTTCGGGGAGTCGTACACCACCAGGTCGGGCTTGACGGGGTGCGGGTAGTAGCCGGTGCCGCTCTTGCCCGAACGCCCCGTGCCTTCGGAGTCGGCCGCGCCGACCGTGACGGCCTCGGCGACATCCCCGGGGAACGAGATGTGGCGCCATTTGTTTTTCCCCTCGTTGCCGGCGCTTTGTACGACGACCATGTGCGGGTGCGCATCGAGCAGGCTGTCGAGAAAACGCGAGCAGAGCGCCGTGCGGCCGTCGAGCATCTGCGGCGTATAGCCGTCGAAATCGTCGAATACGGTATAGCCCAGCGAGATGTTGACCACGTCGACCTGCCGCTGTGCGAGCCAGGCCAGGGCCCGGCACAGGCGGCGTTCGTCCTCGCGCGGCTCGCCGTGCTCGAGGTCGGATTTCACCAGGTAGTAGTCGGCTTTGCAGGCCAGCCCCAGCAGGGTGTCGTTGGAGAAGCCCCCGATGTTCCGTGTGACCCGGGTGCCGTGGTCGCAGTCGTCGCGGAAGAATCCCGTCGTGTCGCCGTCCGTCAGGTCGAGGTAGTCCGCGACACGGAGACGGCGCGTGAAACGGTCGTCGCGCAGCCCGCCGAAACCGGCGTCGACCACCCCGATGCGGATGCCCTCGCCCCGGGGTGCGAGCGAATCGAACCGCGGCCCCATCATCTGCCCGATGGCATGCGAATAGGTGTGTGCGTAGCAGGAAGTATAGCTGCGCCTGACCTCCCGTACGATGTCGTAGATGCCGTAGGCGGCGAGCAGCAGGACGGCACCCCAGACGATGAGCGAAGTCTTCCGTTTCATGGCATTCGCTTATTCGCCGAGCAGGTCGGGCCGCAGCTGCCGGGTGCGTTCGAGGGACTGTTCGTCCTGCCACCGGGCGATCTGGGCGAAGTTGCCCGAGAGCAGCACGTCGGGAACCCTCCAGCCGCGGAACTCGGCCGGGCGCGTGTAGACCGGCGGCGCCAGCAGGTTGTCCTGGAACGAGTCGGTGAGCGCCGAGGCTTCGTCGCCGATGGCGCCCGGGATGATACGCACGACCGAGTCGGCGATGATGCAGGCCGCCAGTTCGCCGCCCGTGAGCACGTAGTCGCCGATCGAGATTTCGCGTGTGACGAGGTGTTCGCGGATGCGGTGGTCGATGCCTTTGTAGTGGCCGCAGAGGATGATGATGTTTTCGAGCGTCGAGAGGCGGTTGGCCTCGTGCTGGTCGTAGCGTATGCCGTCGGGCGAGGTGTAGATGATCTCGTCGTAGTGCCTCTCGGACTGGAGTTTCTCGACCAGCTCGAAAACCGGTTCGCACTTCAGAACCATGCCCGCCTCGCCGCCGAAGGGGTAGTCGTCGGTGGTCTTGCGGCGGTCGTGGGCGTAGTCGTGGAGGTTGTGGACGACGATCCGGACGAGCCCCTTCTCCTGCGCACGGTGCAGGATCGACTCGTTGAGGGGCGAGGTCAGCAGTTCGGGTACGACGGTGAGGATGTCAATGCGCATGTCTGAATATGATGTCTTTGGTCGTGTCGGGTGCAAGGGGTATTTCTCGGCCCCGGTCGAGGGTGAAGCCCGCGTAGCCGAGCGTCGTGAAGAGCGCGACGATCTGCGGGCGGTTTTCGCCGCCGGTCTCGATCAGCACCGTGGGACGGAAGCGTTCGAGCAGCGGGCGCAGTTCGTTCATCACCACGACCTCGTACCCCTCGATGTCGCACTTGATGAAATCGAGGCGCCCGAGGCCGGCGAAGAGTTCGCTGCCCCGGCGCATCCGGGCCGGGAACTCCGCGGCGGCGGACGTGCCGCCGTCGTTCACGAAGTTCTGTCCCGTGCCGAAGTAGCCCGTCGCGCGCGCCGAATCGTTGGCCATCGTAACGGCCTTGTCCTCGGTGCCGAGGGCGTAGGGGAGGATCTCCACGTTGCGACAGCGGCGCAGGTTGCGGCGCAGCACGGAGAGGATCGGCGGCACGGGCTCCACGGCGTAGACCCTGCCCACGCCGCCGGCCAGGCGGGAGAGCGTGCGGGCGTAGTAGCCGAGGTTGGCGCCGATGTCGATGGCCGTGTCGCCAGCGTGCACGAGCTGCGGCAGGTGGTAGACGTATTCCGTGGCAGGGGCGTAGCGCCCGATGCCGAGCCGCTGCCAGAGGAAGAACATGCGGCTCACGGCGCGCAGGTATCCTTCGAGCGGCAGGGTTTTATAGAGGATTTTATGGATCAGTGTCTTCAAGGTCGGTTCCGGGTTTTATTGTTTTAATCGTTGTTCGATCCAGTTGCGGTTTTCGAGGCCCAACCGGGTTTCGGCGAGGTCGAGGAAAGCCGGGGTGTCTGCGATGCGGGCCCGGATCACAGCCGCCAGGAAGTCGAAGAAGGGTTCCTCGCCCACCCGGACGAGCAGGTCGGCCAACAGGACAGATCCCTTCTCGTAAAGTGCGGTGTGCGCTTCGCGGTCGGCCCGGTCGATCCCCCAGATCGGACGGATGCGGCGCGTCTTTTCGCGGTACATTTCGACGCGCTTGGCGTAGGCCTCTTCGCCGCGGGCGTGCCGCAGGTATTGCAGGGCGCTGAATTCGGCGAAAGATTCGTTCAGCCAGTCATGCCAGGACTCGACAGGGGCTTTGTTCCACCAGAAATGGCTGATTTCATGGGCGGTATTTCTGAGTATATATTCGTTGAAAGACCCGGAATTGAGCGTAATGAAGTTTTTGCGGCTGTAACCGCCCGAAGTGCCGGAGGCTGAAAGCGAGAACTTTATATAGGTATTTTCCTCTTCCGCGATCTTGTAAAGCCGCCGGAAGAATTTCAAGGCGTCGTAGCTGCAGTTCAGCGCCGATTCGGCGTCGGCATCCGGAAAATCCGTGTAGATGAATTCTATGGTGGTGCCGTTGTCGCTCATGCGGCGGGTTTTCAGCACGGGCGAGGCCAGGATGACATTGTCGAAACCCTCCCAGGGCTGATCCATCTCCCACATGCCGTCGTCCGTGCGGGAAATAATACCCGATCCGCTCACCGTATAGCCGTCGGTAATGCCGATCCGCAGGTGCGAGCGATCCGCCGAGGTGCCGTTGCAGACGGGATACCATCCCGTATAGTAACCGATCTCGATCCAGCGGTCGTTGAACGATTTTGCGGGGCCCTGCACCTCGTGCATGTCGAGCGTGTAGCGGGTGCCGATGCGGCAACGGTCGGGGCTCCCGGCCGGCCGGTAAAGGGTCAGGGCGCGTCCGTCGGGAATGAACCGGGTGGGTGCGGGGGCGAGCGTATCGAAACGGTAGGCCGCTTCATGGCCGTCGCAGCGCATCGTGTCGATACGGGCGTGGCGCCACAGCACCAGTGCGATCGAGTCGCTGCCGAGGAAATTGACATCGAACGACCCGCCGACCGTGACCCGCCTCTCCGGCACGTCGATCCGCACGGTCAGGTCGTAGCAGGCCACGCGCGGGGAATCCTGCGCCCGGAGTGCCGGGGCGGGGAGCAGGCAGGCTGAAAGACAGGTGATCGCAATACGCAGTTTCATGGCGGGCTAATCCTTATAGTTCACTTCCTCGTTCAACACTTCGACGATGAAGGGGTTGTAGAGCACTTCGTGGCCGATGGTCGACTCAGGCCCGTGGCCGGGGTAGACGTGCACCTCGTCGCCCAGCGGGAGCAGGATGTCGAGGATCGAGCGCATGATCCACGAATAGTCGCCTCCGGGCAGGTCGGTGCGCCCGATCGACTCGCGGAAGAGCGTGTCGCCCGTGAAGAGCGATTTGGACTGCGGTTCGTAGAGCGCGACATGGCCGGGCGTATGGCCGGGCGTGCGGAGCACGCGCAGGACGGTGTGCCCGAAACGGATTTCGGGCGTCGTGTCGAGGTCGGTGTCCACCGAGGGCATCTCGCCGACGGGCACGCCGAAGATGCTGCCGCTCGTCGAGGCGTTGTCCAGCAGGAAGGCGTCCTTGAGCGACATGGCGAACGGGATGCCGTAGCGTTTTTTGAGGTGGGCGACGCCCAGCGTGTGGTCGAAGTGGCCGTGGGTGTTGGCCGCCAGGACGGGTCGGAGCCCGTGTTCGGCGATGAAATTGTCGAGCGCGGCGTCCTCGCGCGGGTTGCTGTTGCCGGCGTCGATGACGACGGCTTCGAGCGTGTCGTCCCAGACGACATAGGTGTTTTCCTGGATAGGATTGAATTGCAGGCAGGCTATTTTCATGGTGCTGGCGTTTTTTTGCGGTTCCTGTTTCCGGAAAGACAGTGCGGGCCGGATGCCGGCTGTCTGCCTGTCTGAGCGGAGTATATTTCCTGCAAATATAGTGCTTTTTGCGGGATTTTACCTATCTTTATGACCCGAATAAACTCTCTTGGGATGAAACGATTGGTTACTTTGTTCTTCGTGCTGGCCGTGTGCGGCACGGGGGCGGTGGCGCAGGAAGGCGCCTATAAGACGGTGAAGGACATTGCCTACCGCGATGCCGCGGGCGATGGGAACATCGACACGATGTGCCGGCTGGATATTTATTATCCGGTCGGAAAAACCGGCTTTTCGACCGTGGTGTGGTACCACGGCGGCGGGCTGACGGGCGGACAGCGCGAGATCCCCGAGGCATTGAAAGACAAGGGCCTGGCCGTGGTGGGCGTGGAGTACCGCCTCTCGCCGGCGGTGAAGGTCGCCGACTGTGTCGACGATGCGGCCGCAGCGGCGGCATGGGTGGTGAAGCACATCGCCTCGTACGGCGGCGACCCCGGGCGGGTGTTCGTGGCCGGGCATTCGGCAGGGGGTTACCTCACGTCGATGATCGGGCTGGACAAGCGCTGGCTGGAGCCTTACGGCATCGACCCCGATACGGCGTTCGTGGCGCTGATCCCCTACAGCGGGCAGGTGGTGACGCATTTCGAACGGCGCCGTGAACTGGGGCTGCCCGATACGCAGCCGCTGGTGGACGACATGGCGCCGCTGAGCTACGTGCGCCCCGACTGCCGCCCGATGCTGATCCTTTCGGGCGACCGCGAGCGGGAGATGCTGGGGCGCTACGAGGAGAACGCCTACTTCTGGCGCATGATGCGCGTGGCGGGGCATCCCGACGTGCGGATCTGCGAGTTCGACGGCTTCGACCACGGTAACATGCCGCAGGCCGGGCATTTCGTCGCGGTGCGTTATATCCGGGAAATGGAGCGGAGAATGGATCGGTAGTTGCGGGGAGGACGGGTATGAAAATGAACAGATATACGCTTTGCATGGCTGCGGCAGCCTTGTTCGCCGTGTTGGCGCTCACGGGGTGTTCGTTGCTGAAGGTGGCCGTGGCGACGGGGGATCCGCTGTCGAAGGAGGAGATGAATATCCGCACCATGACGCGCGGTTTCTATTACGACATGGCCTCGGAGGTGTCGCGTACGGCCGACTCGATCGCCGCTGCGGCGCCCGACATCGCGACGCGTGTGGCAGCCGTGAGGTGGAAGATACGTGCCACGCGGGCCGGGGTTTCGGCCGCCATGCAGGGTATTCCCGACGTGGCGCTGGCCGACATGTGGATACTCTGCCGGCGCATGGACGAAGGTTTTGCGGCTGCGCCCGACTCGTTGCTGTTCGGGGCGCAGAGCGACCTGGCACGCGATGCCGCCGCACGGCTCGACCGCCGGGCGGCACGTTTGGCGCGGCAGGTGCTGGCGGTCGACCGCTACGGCCTGATGGAACGGTTCGTGGCGGATTATGTACGCGAGAACCCCGCCGACGGGGAGATGGAGGGTTCGAATACGACCCTCGCATGGATCGAATTCCTGCGTGCGAACGGCATCGAGCATGCCTATGCCACGGGGTCGATCGCCGAAGTGCTGGCCGACGTCAACGACCGCGTAAGCGGCCAGACGCAGCAGCTGGCCAACAGCGTCGGCTGGTCGAAGGATCTGATCGCGATGCAGTTGCAGCAGGACAGTATGCGCCTGGAGGTGGGGGCCCGCCTCGACTCGCTGGAACGCAATTTCACCCGGATCGTGGTCGTCGCGGAGCACCTGCCCGAAATTTCGGACAAGGTGCTGGAGGAGCTCAACAAGCAGGTTACGCAGCTGATATATACGATGAATTACAGCCTCGACAACGCCTTCGCCAACTTCGACCGCCAGCGCGACGAGTTGCAGCGGTATGTGACCGCCGAGCGGCAGGCGCTGGTCGACCAGCTGCGCGAGTCGGCCGACGGCGTGGTACAGAGGACGCTCGACGCCGTGCCGGGACTGGTCGGCAAGGTGCTGCTGTATGTGGTGCTGGCACTCGTGGTGCTCATCGGCGGGCCGTTCGCCCTGGGGTTTTGGCTGGGCGGCGTGCGCGAGCGGGGTCGCAGGAAGAGGGAAAAGGGCGCGTGACGGCATATTGCAAGCGGGGCTTGCATCTGCGCTCGGCTTGCACTATCTTTGCGGCAAAATCAGGATTATGGCCCGAAAAAAAGCAAATTGCCCCCTCGTCGAGGGGCTCGAAATAACGACGCTCGCCGCCGAAGGCAAGGCGATGGGACGCTGGAACGACGTGGTGGTGTTCGTGCCGCTGACCGTGCCGGGCGACGTGGTGGATGTGCAGATACGCTCCAAACGCCGCCGGTTCATGGAGGGGTTCGTCGTCCGCTATGTGAAGAAATCGCCCCTGCGCGCCGAGGCCTTCTGTGAGCATTTCGGCGTTTGCGGCGGCTGCAAGTGGCAGAACCTTCCCTACGAGGAGCAACTGCGCTTCAAGACCGGGCAGGTGCGCGACCAGCTGGCCCGCATCGGCAAGATCGCCCTGCCCGAAATCGCCCCGTGCCTGGGGTCTGCCCGGACGCAGTTCTACCGCAACAAACTCGAGTTCACCTTCGCCGACCGCCGCTGGCTGACGCGCGAGGAGGTCGAGGGCGGTGCGGACATCGGCGCTGCGCCCGCGCTGGGGTTCCATATCCCCGGCATGTTCGACAAGGTGCTCGACATCCGCAAATGCTGGCTGCAGCCCGACCCGTCGAACGACATCCGGATGGAGACCAAACGTTTCTGCGTCGAGAACGGCTATACGTTCCACAATGCCCGCGAGCATACGGGGCTGATGCGTAACATGATCGTCCGCACGGCCTCGACGGGCGAAGTGATGGTGACCGTGGTCTTCGGTGCGGACGACCGCGAACGGATCGCGGCGCTGCTCGACCATCTGGCGGCCGTGTTCCCGCAGATCACCTCGCTGTGCTACATCGTCAACACGAAGCTCAACGATTCGGTGGGCGACCTCGATCCGGTGTGCTACAAGGGCAAAGACCATATCGTCGAGGAGATGGAGGGGCTGCGTTTCAAGGTGGGCCCCAAGTCGTTCTACCAGACCAATTCCGAACAGGCCTACGAGCTCTACAAGGTGGCGCGCGAGTTCGCAGACCTGAAACCCGAAGACGTGCTCTACGACCTTTATACCGGTACGGGCACCATCGCCAATTTCTGCGCCGCGCACTGCCGCCGCGTAGTGGGCATCGAGTATGTGCCTGAGGCGATCGCCGACGCGAAAATCAATTCCGAAATCAACGGCATCGGCAATACGGCTTTCTATGCGGGCGACATGAAGCAGGTGCTCTGCGACGAATTCGTGGCTGCCAACGGCCGCCCCGACGTCGTCATCCTCGACCCGCCGCGTGCGGGCGTCGACGAACCGGTCATCGGGGTGATCCTGCGTGCCGCGCCCGAGCGGATCGTCTACGTGAGCTGCAACCCGGCTACGCAGGCGCGCGACCTGGCGCTGCTCGACGCCGATTATCGCGTCGAGGCTGTGCAGCCCGTGGACATGTTTCCCCATACGCACCATGTCGAGAACGTGGTAAAGCTGGTGAGGAGGTGACCCGGAAGCCGCTCCCGGGATCTTTTTCGTCCGGGCGGAGAAACCGAAATGGCAATAAAAGCAGGCGTGCGGCGTTTTTATCAATGCCGCGCAGGGAGCCGCGTCCGGAAAAACAGACCGGGGCGATGCAGTATCCTGCGGTTTTGGCGTTTTATTTGTAAGACAGTTACCTAAAAAACGGAAAACATGAAAAAACTGATTTTAATTGCGGCGGTGGCGCTGATGGCACTTCCCGCGGCGGCACAGGTGCAGGAGGCATTCCCCAGCTATATTCAGGTCAACGGGCGCGCCGAGAAGGAGATCACGCCCGACGAGTTCTACCTCTCGGTCATCATCAACGAACGCGACTCGAAAGGCAAGATTTCGGTCGAGAGCCAGCAGCGCGACATGATCGCGGCGCTCAAGCGGCTCGGCGTGAACGTCGAGAAGCAGCTCAAGGTGGCAAACCTGTCGAGCGAGTTCTTCAAGAAGAAGACTTCGGTGGCGACGGCCAAATACCAGTTGCAGCTGGGGTCGGCGGCCGAGGTCTCGAAGGTGTGGCAGGCGTTGGACAACCTGGGGATTTCGAACGTCTCGATCCTGAAGGTGTCGCATTCGAAGATCGACCAATACAAGGAACAGGTGCGCGTGGAGGCCATGCAGAACGCCAAGCAGAGCGCGCAGACGCTGGCCCAGGCCATCGGGCAGAATGTCGGCAAATGCTTCTACATCTACGATTCGAACAACAATGTGATGCCGGTCTTTTACGACAACATGGCCGTGATGCGCAGCGCCAAGGCGGCCGGTATGGCCGAGGACGCCGCAGCGGACGAGCCGCTCGACTTCAAGACGATCAAGCTGCAGTACAACGTCCAGGCGAAATTCGTGCTGGAATAGCCGTCCGGCAGCGTATGTCGAAGAGGGTGTCCCCGAGGGGCATCCTCTTCGTCGTCCCCGGAGGTGCGCTTCGCGGCGGGAAAAACGCCCCGGTTGTTGGACGGTAGCGAAATTTATATTACCTTTGTTTACTTTGCCCCTAAAAACAGGAGGAGTTATGGAAAAGCAGTTCTGTTTCAACTATGAGCATTATGCGGCCCTCGAAGGGCTCCCGGATGCCGACCGCAAACTGGTCGCGGAGGCCCAGCGGGCCACGGCGAACGCCCACGCGCCCTATTCACATTTCCAGGTCGGGGCGGCGGCGCGCCTGCGCAGCGGGAAGATCCTCTACGGAAGCAATTTCGAGAGCGAGGTGTATCCGGCCGGACTTTGCGCCGAACGTTCGCTGATGTTCTACGCGCAGGCCAATTATGCCGACGACCCGATCGAGACGCTGGCCATCGCTTCGAATCCCTCCGCGCGCGAATGCTACCCCTGCGGCCAGTGCCGGCAGGTGATGGTCGATGTCGAACGCCGCCAGGGCTCGCCCATGCGGGTCATCATGAGCGGAAACGGTACGGCCACCGTCGTGGATACGGCGGCACGGCTGCTGCCCTTCACGTTCGTGCTGTGACCGGGAACCGTCAGACTCAATACCCCGAACATGTTTACACCGGAAGATATTCTCTACGAAGACAACCACCTGCTGGTGGTCAACAAACACTGCGGAGACTTGGTGCAGCCCGACCCGTCGGGCGGGAGTGCCCTCGAAGACCAGATCAAAGCCTTTATCAAACGCCGCGATGCGAAGCCCGGCGAGGTGTTCCTCGGCGTGGTGCATCGGATCGACCGTCCGGTGAGCGGCGCGGTGCTCTTCGCCAAGACCTCGAAGGCCCTCACGCGGCTCAACGAGATGATCCGCGAAGGACGCATCCGTAAGATATACTGGGCGCTGACCGAGCAGGCTCCCGATCCGCTGAGCGGCGAATTGTGCCACTACATCCTGCGTGACGGACGTGCCAACCGTTCGCGCGCCTGCGATGCGCCGAAGGCCGACGCCAAGCAGGCGCGGCTGCGCTATGCGACGCTGGGCGCGGGGACGCACTATACGCTCGTGGAGGTGGAGCTGCTGACGGGGCGCCACCACCAGATACGCGCCCAGCTGTCGAAGATCGGGTGCCCGATCCGCGGCGACTTGAAATACGGCGCGCGGCGTTCGCTGCCCGGGGGCGGCATCTCGCTCCACTCGCGGAGCGTCGAATTCGAGCATCCCGTGCGCCATGAGCCCGTGGCGGTCACGGCGCCCGTGCCTGCGGACGACAACCTGTGGGCCTATTTTGAAAACCGTTGATTGCCTGGGGGGATGCGCATACTGATACAACGTGTGAAGAGCGCTTCCGTCACGATCGGCGGCCAGCTGCGGTCGCAGATCGGGGCAGGGCTGCTGGTGCTGCTCGGCGTGGGCGCGGACGATACGGACGAGGACGTCGAATACCTGGCGGGCAAGCTCGTCCGCCTGCGGATCTTCGACGACGCACAGGGGGTGATGAACCTCGATGTGAGGCAGGTCGGCGGCCAGGTGCTGGTCGTGAGCCAGTTCACCCTGCTGGCCTCGACGCGCAAGGGCAACCGCCCGTCCTATATCAAGGCGGCGCCCGAGGCGGTTTCGCGCCCGATGTACGAACGCTTCGCGGCGCGTGTCGCGGAGCTCCTGGGGCGGGAGGTGATGACGGGCGAATTCGGCGCCGACATGCAGGTGGCGCTGGTGAACGACGGCCCGGTAACCATCTGGATCGATTCGAAAATGAGGGATTGTTAACCAAAAAATAGCATGAAGAGATTTTTAGTAGTTTTGTGTGCGGGGATGGCGGCGTTTTTCGCCTCCTGCAACGACGAGGAGACCGGAAAGGAGAACAAATGGTTCTTCGCGCCCGAGGCCGGGGTCTCGGGGACGACCGTGGAGGTGTCGTGCCGGACGAAATTCGGCGACGGCGTGCTTTCCTCGGCGCAGGCGGGATTCGCCTATGCGCCGATCCGCTCCGACAATACGGGGAGTTTCACGGAGACGACCGACGTGACGGTCGACGGGCAGGTGATGTCCTGCCGCCTGACGGGGCTCGATGCCGAGACGTCGTACCTGATCTACGCCTTTGTGGACATGGGGAGCGGAGGCCGGATGCAGAGCAAGCCGGTCGTCGTCAAAACAGGGGTAGACCCGGTGTTGCCGGACGATCCGAGGTTCGGGGTGCCGGAGTGTTCGCAGGTGACGGCCTCTTCAGCGACCGTCTCCTGCACGTTCGACTATACGGGCGGCAAAGAGGTATCCGAGGCTTATTTCCTCTACGGGACGGCGACGTCGGACGACGGGCAGCGCGTGGCGGTCACGACCGAACCCGGCGCCAAGAGCGCCACGCTCACGGGCCTGAGCGCTTCGACGAAGTATAAATTCCGGCTGTGCGTCGTGGTCGGCGGGGAGACCTTCGGAAGCACCGTCGGGACGTTCGCCACATCCGCGGCCGGCGGCGGGGATGGCAGGACGAAATACGCGGGCTGGGCGGAGCTGCCGGTAGAGGCGGAAAACGGCGATTATCATTATGCCTACCATATTTGCCCCGATTTTAAAGTCGACGGGCATGAGGCCCGGAACTTTACGGTATGTTACAGTGCCGAGCACCACAGTCCGGTATGGGTGGCGGCGCCTGTCCATAATTGTTATGTCGGCAGTTCGGGCAACCGCAATTACGGCCCCGATCCGGTTATCCCGTCCTCTATCCAGCCTTCGGGCTCGAAGGCTTCGATGGGCTCGCCCTACAACCGCGGACATATGCTGGGCAACCACGAGCGTTCGCGGACGAGCGGCATGAACAAGCAGGTGTCGTATTACACCAATATCGCGGCGCAGCACGGCTCGACGTTCAACACCGGTGACGGTGCGTGGAACAATCTCGAGGACAAGATCGACGACTACTGGTGCGCCGATACGCTCTATGTGGTGGTCGGGGCTTATTATGACAAGTGGACGGATTCCTACGGGAACAGCGCCCCGCAGCGCAGCACGAGCTTCGGGAACATCACCACCGATGTGCCGACGATGTTCTATACGCTTTGCCTGCGCACCAAGAAGGGGAATACGAATAAATCCGTGCTGAACTGTGCCGCCGATGAATTGCAGTGTGCGGCTTTCGTGATGAGCCATGCCATGGGGAAAGGGCACGACCCGCAGGCCGGGGACATGCGGTCGGTGAAGGAGATCGAAGAGCTTACCGGGTTTACCTTCTTCGCCAACGTGCCCAATGCGCCGAAGGATACCTATAACGCTTCCGACTGGGGGTTGTAGGCATGTATGCGTGGGGCGACCACAGGCGGTTCAATTCCTATTCGGGGTATTTCCGCCGCACGTTCGGCGGGCGGGTGCAGAAAATCTCGGTCGATGCCGGGTTCACGTGTCCCAACCGCGACGGGAAGATAGGCGAGGGAGGATGTACGTTCTGTAACAACGGGGCGTTCACTCCCTCGTACTGCATACCGGCCAAAAGCATCGGGCGGCAGATCGCCGAGGGGATCGAATTCCACGGCAGGCGCTACCGTGCGGCGTCGCGCTACCTGGTCTATTTCCAGTCTTTTTCGAATACCTACGCCCCGCTCGAAAGGCTCAGGGCGCTCTACGGCGAGGCCCTCGCATATCCCGGCGTGGCGGGTATCGTCATCGGGACGCGCCCCGACTGCGTGGACGCCGAGAAGCTCGATTATCTGGCGGAGATAGCGCGCGACCGTTACGTGGCGGTCGAATTCGGCATCGAATCGACCTGCGACGAGACGCTGCGCGCCGTGAACCGCGGCCATGACTTCGCCTGCGCGCGCAGGGCCGTGGAGATGGCCGCCGAAAGGGGGTTGCACGTGGGGGCGCATTTCATCCTCGGGCTGCCGGGCGAGACCGACGAAATGCTGTTGGAACAGGTCGCAACGATCAATTCACTGCCGCTCACGACGGTGAAATTCCACCAGCTGCAGGTTTTCCGCGGCACGCCGATGGCCGCCCAGTACGATGCCGACCCCCGCAGGTTCCGTTTCTGGGAGGTCGGCCAGTACATCGACCTGTTCGTCGAGATACTGCGGCGGCTGAGGCCCGACCTGGTCGTCGAACGCTTTGCCAGCGAGGCGCCGCCCCGCTACCATTACGGCCGCAACTGGGGATTGATCCGCAACGAAACCCTGCTGGCGATGCTCGAAAAAAGATTGGAGGAGCGCGGTGCATACCAAGGCGAAATTTTTATACCTTTGTGCTCGAATCACTAATACCCGTCGCTATGAAACCCATCACTATGGAGCAGGTGCTGAAAACCTTCAAGGAGTACTTCCTGATGACGGTCGGCATGATGCTGTACTCTTTTGCATGGATCGGATGCATCATGCCCGCCGACGGTACCGGAGGCGGTGCCACGGGCCTTTCGCGCGTGCTGTGCCATGCCGTGGAACATTGGGCCGGCATAAGTATCCAGATCGGTACGATGGCTTTCCTGATCAACGGCGTGCTGCTGCTCGTGGCGGGGTTCATCATCGGATGGAACTTCGGCGTGAAGACCGTGTTCTGCGTCTGCGTCATATCGCTGGGGCTGAATTTCTGGCAGTCGGTGCTGCCCGAAGGGGATTTTCTCCATCTGGAACGGATCCTTTCGGTGATCCTGGGCGGCATCCTGGCGGGTATCGGCGTGGCGATATGCTTCATGCAGGGCGGCTCGACGGGCGGCACGGACATCGCCGCCATGATTATCAACAAGTACCGCACGATCAGCTACGGCAAGATCGTCATCTATTCGGACTTCGTGATCATCGGCTCGTCGATGCTCGTGGGGTTCCATATCGACACGGTGATCTACGGCTACGTGATGACCGCGGTCTTCGGCTATACGGTCGACATGATCATGGCCGGGAACCAGCAGTCGAGCCAGGTATTCATCGTCACGCACGACTATGAGAAGATGGCGCAGGCCATCGTTGACAATATCCACCGCGGCGTGACGCTCATCGACTCGCAGGGGTGGTACACCAAAAAGGAGTCGAAGATCGTGATGGTGGTCTGCCGCAAGCGCGAAACCACGATGATCCTCAAGTTCGTGAAGACGATCGACCCCGAAGCCTTCATGACCGTGGGATCGGTGATGGGCGTCTACGGCAAGGGGTTTCAAGCCATCAGTAAACCCTGATGCCCCTCTATGCCGATATAGTCCTGCCGCTGGCGCAGCCCGCCTATACGTTCGCAGTGCCCGAAGGGATGCATGTCGAGGCGGGGCAGGCCGTGGCCGTACAGTTCGGCGCCCGCAAATTCTACACGGGGATCGTGTGGCGCGTGCATGACCGCCGCCCCCCGTTCAAAACCGTCAAATCCATACAGCGCGTCCTGTACGGCGCACCCCTGCTCTCGGCGCAGCAAATGGCCTTCTGGGAGTGGGTCGCCGCATACTACATGTGCACGCCGGGCGAGGTGATGCGCGTGGGGTTGCCGTCGCTGATGAAGCCTTCGGGCGACACGGAGGAGAAGTTCACCGAAGAGGAGTTCCGCCCCCGTACGGAGTGCTACGTGGCCCTGGCGCCCGGGCTGCACGACGAAGGACGGCTGCACGAAGCCTTCGAGAAGCTCGAAAGGCGTGCGCCCAGGCAGTACGAAGCGCTCCTCGAACTGGCCTCGGCCGGGGACGGGGAGCGGATCCCGACGGGCGAGGTGGCACGGCGCCTGCTGCGGGCCGACTATGCCGTGCTGCATGCCCTCGAACGCAAGGGGTACATCGTCTCGGCGGAGCGCGAACGCACCGTCGAGCGCGGCGGATCGGCCTTCCGCCTGCCGGAGCTGACCCCGGCGCAGCTCGCGGCGCTGGAGTCGCTGCGGGGGCAGTTCGCCCGGAAGCCCGCGGCGTTGCTGCACGGCATTACGGGGTCGGGCAAGACCGAGGTATACATCCACCTGATCGCCGAAGTGCTGGCGCGGGGCGGCGACGTGCTGCTGCTGGTGCCCGAGATCGCCCTCACGGCGCAGCTGATCGAACGCATGGAGCGCATTTTCGGCAGCCGTGTGACCCCTTACCACTCGAAACTTACGAACCGCCGCCGCACGGAGACCTACCTGCGCCTGAACCGCTCCCAGGGGGGCGAGTTCGTGGTCGGCGTGCGCTCGTCGATATTCCTGCCGCTCAAGCGGCTGCAGCTGGTCGTCGTCGACGAGGAGCACGATGCCAGTTACAAGCAGGCCGACCCTGCGCCGCGTTACAACGCGCGCGACTGCGCCGTGGTGATGGCGCGGCTGTGGGGCGGGCGGACGCTGCTGGGAAGCGCCACGCCTTCGCTCGAGACATGGGTCAATGCCGGAAGCGGAAAGTACGGGCTCGCCTCCCTGACGGAGCGGTACGGGGATGCCCGGCCGCCCGAAATATTCGTTTCGGATACGATCCGCGCCGCCAAACGCGGCGAACGGCATGCGCATTTCAACAAGTTGTTGCTGGACAAGATGGAAGCGGCGCTCGGGCGGGGCGAGCAGGTGATGCTGTTCCAGAACCGCCGCGGGTTCGCGCCCTATGTCGAGTGTTCGGAGTGCGGGTGGACGGCACGCTGTCCGCACTGCAACGTGACGCTCACCTACCACAAGGGAGGCGGGAAGCTTGTCTGCCATTACTGCGGCTATACGGCCCCCGTGCCGGCGAAATGCCCGTCATGCAAGGTGACGGACGTGGTTCCGCGCGGCTTCGGCACCGAAAAGGTCGAGGAGGAGATCGCACGGCTGTTCCCCGCGGCGCGCGTGGCGCGGCTCGACCGCGACAGCGTGACTTCGGAGCGGGCGTTCAACGCCATCATCGCCGACTTCGAGGCCCGCAAAACCGACATCCTGGTCGGAACGCAGATGATTACCAAGGGGTTCGATTTCGGCGGCGTGTCGCTCGTGGGTATCCTCAATGCCGACAATCTGCTGAACAACCCCGATTTCAGGGCCGCGGAGCGGGCGTTCCAGCTGATGATGCAGGTCGCCGGCCGCGCCGGCCGCCGCTCGGACGGCGGGGGGGGGGGGCGTCATCGGC